>Ga0247812_10000014_pt1 | contig 433945 bp, 382 predicted proteins | sample UWRJL149409B1_FD_178011 | JGI IMG/M metagenome (GOLD analysis project Ga0247812, IMG submission 178011) | Plant litter microbial communities from Arlington Agricultural Research Station in Wisconsin, United States - UWRJ-L149-409B-1 | ecosystem: Environmental > Terrestrial > Plant litter >...
TAAGTTCCTCCAATGGTGTTGCTGAATGGCGCATTCCAGGTTCCGGAAATTCCGTTTGGAGAAGTATTTCCAATCGTAATAACATCGCCGTTGCAAATGTTTAAAGTCGTTGGAAAATCCGGAATTCTAGCCGCAGTAATTTCCAATTGCGCGGCATTGCTAACCAAAACATTGCCACCTGAAGTCATTTGGCAATAATATTGGTTGTTATTGAAATTCGCTGGCGTTGGATTTATCGTTAGTGTGTTTGTGTTTGCATTGGAATATGGATTTGCATTTGGAACATTCACCCATGCGCCGGAAAGGTCAAGTGTTTTCCATTGGAAATTATAACCCGCAGGATTGCTTATCGGCGCCGAAAAGGAAACGCTTGTTCCTGCACACGTACTCTTACTAACAGGGGAAGTGATTGCCGGCGGTATTACCGTTGCCACATTGTGCATTCCAATATTGGCACAGGTTTCCGTGCTGGACGAATTCTGATTCCAGTCGTTTGCATTGTAGACCGCTCTTGGCGCTACGGCGTTTGGATTTCGGATCATGGTATAACCAACACTAGAAGGCGTTTGCACATGATCGATCAGGATGCCGTTTTTGAATAGTTTAAACTCATCGTTCGCGTTGAATCCGGTCGTATAACGTTGGCCCTGTGTCGCATCCCAGCCACACGGAATTGTACCGGAACCAATTCCGATCAGGTAAATGCCGCCGGGCAAAACAGATCCCGAAAGTATTACCGTATAATCTACAGGTCCGCCAATGTTGGCAATTCTGGCTAAAGTGTATCCCGATAAATTTACGGTCGAAGCCGTACCGTTGTAAATTTCGATCACACCGCCGTCGCCACGCTGGGCATCATACAATTCTGAAATGTAAATGTCCGTCGAATACGTTCCTGCCAAAATGGTTCCTACCGATGTAAATGGTGTTGGGGAAAATCCTTCACAGCCATTTCTCGAAACGCTGACACTTCCTGAAGTGTTGCCTGCCGGAAGATAGGCGTTGATTTCTGTATCCGAAACTACTGTAAATCCGTTGGCGTTGATGCCGTTAAATTTTACGGCGGTTGTTGCTCCGCCAGATGTAAATCCGCTGCCGTTGATCGTGACTAATGTATTTTGTGGACCTGAAGTTGGGAAAACCGAACTAATGGTTGCCGAAGCGCAATTGGATGTAACGCTTCCAAAAATTTTAAAATCATCAAGCAGGAAATTTCCGTTTCCGCTGCTTCCACTTAGCGCGATTGTCAGGGTGTTTGTGCCCGTCAATCCAGTAATCGGATTGCTAACCGGGCTGTTTCCCAATGCACTGCCCAACGTTGGCGTGCTGCCGCTGCCCGCAACAATTCCGTTGACCGATAGCGTCCAGTTTTGTGGGCCAAAGTTGCTTCGCTGCCTCCAGAAATCGAAAGCGGTAATACTGGCCTGGAAATTTGGCGCGACCGTAAAAGTAAATGTGATTGTCGATGCGGTAGCGGTTGTCAGTCGGATGGCCTGTCCCGATGCACCGTTGTTGCTGGTCCATGTGCCGACACTATTGCTCCACGAAGCATTAGACAAACGGCTGTCCATAGTGGGTAATCCGGTGTAAGGATGTGCAGAAATTGTGGTGTTCCCGAAATTCTGCTCGTAAATCTGAGCCAATCCGCAGGGAGCGGAAATTAAAAATATAAAAAAGAAAAAACCGATCTGTTTTTGTGAAAAATAGGTAAATTTCAAAAGCATCCGCATTTGTGATTTGTATTAATATCTCATTCCAGGGAACGAAATTACCACAGCAGTGTTTCCTTATTGATGGTTGTTTTTTATGAAATAATTACCGGAATGTTATGAATCACGGGAATAATTTAGAAAAGGTTACGTCATGATTTTCAAATCGTTAATAATTGAGGTAGACCCAACCTGTAAAGTTTTGTCCCGAATAGGTAGCAATGCTGTAATAATAGGTAGCAACGGGTAGCAATTCGCCTTTTTTGGATGCGCCATTCCATTGGTTCGTATAATTGCTGCAGCGGTAGACTTCGGTTCCGTAGCGGTTAAAGATTACCAACTCCTGCACGCCAAGGCCAGTCAGGTCGAACACATCATTTTTAGTATCGTTGTTTGGAGAAAGCCCTTTTGGTATGCTGCAGAAAATACCAGCTACTACGGCCTTTTTGATAGAGGAACAACCGCCATTTTCTGAGATTTCCAAAGTGTAAGTTTGTGGAAAAACCGTTTCATCAGTAGCAATTTCGGAAATGTTCAAATCTTGGGATCTTCCGATAATCTTTCCACTACCGTCGGTCCATTTGTATTCAAATGTATCAGAAATTGTATTGTCATTCGGTACGGCCCGAAGCATATAGATTTTGTCCTCGCAGCCTTGTTGAATGTCAAAATCAAATTGGCTTACGGAAACCTGCAAAACGATTCCGGTTGCACATTGGTTTGCATTTGGCACAAACCGATAACTTCCGCTTACATTATTATTAATAACCGAAGGCGTCCAGTTTCCAACAATTCCGTTTGGCGAAGTTGCATTTAAAACAGGCGCAATACTTCCGGTGCAGAGTTCAAGTGTTGCTGGGAAATCAGGAATTCTGCTATTGGTGACATTGACCTGCAAAACGATTCCGGTTGCACATTGGTTCGGATTTGGTTCAAAGCGATAACTTCCGCCAACATTGTTGTTAATGATTGAAGGTGTCCAGTTTCCAACAATCCCGTTTGGCGAAGCTGCATTTAAAACAGGCGCGATACTTCCGGTGCAGAGTTCGATTGTTGTTGGGAAATCGGGAATTCTGCTATTGGTTACCTGAACACGAATAATATCTGTTATCTCAACTCCGCAGCTGTTTGTTGCAGTCAGTGTGATGTCAATAATTCCGGTAGCAGTCTGACTTAGGATATAATTGGTATTGAGATTTGAAGCATTTGAAAAAATACCGCTGGCAGCCGACCAACGCACTGCACTATGACCCTGAGCCGCTCCGTTCAGGGTGATTGTTTCTCCGGCGCAGGCATTGACCGAGTTCAAACCCGCATCAACTGTAAAAGGCGGAACAGGAGCAGAGCAACCATTATTGATGTAGGTTGGCGATCCGGACGCAGTGAACAAAACTGTCGCACCATCTGCGGCAATCGTTTGCCCGTTTGTATCGACAAGCAATGCCCGGTTGTAAGTTATCGTATCTGAACACGAACCGAATGAAATCGTCAATGTCCTGTTCCCCGTACCCGAATTGGCAAAATGTCCCGAAGCGGTCGTAGGATTGTTCTGGTAAATGATGTAAATGGTTTCGGTCAGTGCGCCAAAGGAATTCAGTTGTGTATCCATGTTAAAACTCGTTACCAGGATGACATTCGCATTTGCCGGAAGAACGCCATTTACTGGTTCCAAAAGTTGGCCACAGCCGCCAGCATCCAGAATATCCGCATTTAAAGCAGCCGTTTTTGAAGCAGTAACGTTATTTTTGACCAATCCCTGCCACGGATTGTTGGGCCAGTTCACAGACAGACTTGTTGTGTTCAGGGCAGTTTGCCCCACTTTAAAACGCACCATTTCATTGAGTCCTTCTTCCTGTCCGCAAGCGTCTACCAGCACGCTTTCGATTTGGAAACACTGTGAAGAAACGGTTTGTGTTGCAGTAAAATTTAAAATGATAAAGAAAGCAAATTGTAAGAAAGTACTTTTTAGGTTCATGTTTTCATCCGATTTTTAACCGGCGAAAGATAGACGTCTGAAGTAAACCTACACGTCAATTGAAGTTATCAAAAAGTTAGCGCAAGATCATTTTTAAAAAGAAAAATCTGTCAAAATCAGGATTCAACTGATTTGCCGATTTCCTTTTTCAGGATGAATTTCAGCAGTAAAAATCCCAATATTCCGGCAACCAGTGACGATAATAAAATGATAAATTTGGCATTGCCAATAACGGTTTGATCGTCAAAAGCGAGCAAGGTGATAAAAATGGACATTGTAAAACCAATTCCGCCCAAAAATCCGACACCTATAATTGATTTCCAATTCAGGTCTGGCGGCAATTTGCAAAGTCCGAATGCGGCAGTAACATAAGTCAGCAGAAAAATCCCAAGCGGTTTTCCAACGATCAGTCCCAATGCGATTCCGTAACTGTAAGGTTGTGTCAGCATCGATCCAAAATCGGAACCGATTATGATAGCCGTATTTGCCAAAGCGAATAATGGCAGAATAAAAAATGATACCGGCTTGTGTAAAAAATGCTGCAGTATAAATGAAGTCGATTTTTCATCACCGTTGCCAAACGGAATCGCGAATGCAAGCAACACTCCGGTGATTGTAGCGTGCACGCCTGAATGCAGCATAAAATACCACATGCCAATGCCGCCGATCAGATACGGAATTAAGTTCCGGACTTTCAATCGGTTTAAAACCAATAATACAACGAAAATCCCTAACGAAATGAACAAATTGGCAAATGCGATTGTTTTGGTGTAAAAGAAGGCAATTACCAGTATCGCGCCCAAATCGTCAATGACCGCAAGCGCCGTGAGAAAGATTTTGAGCGACACCGGAACACGGTTTCCCAAAAGGGCAAGAATTCCCAACGCAAAAGCAATGTCTGTGGCCATCGGAATTCCCGCGCCGGACTGAGTGGGTGTGCCAAAGTTAAACAGTAAAAATATCCCGGCCGGAACAATCATACCGCCAATAGCACCAAAAATCGGCAGCATCGCATCCTTTATATTTGACAATTCGCCGTGGTAAATTTCGCGTTCGAGTTCCAGCCCGATCAACAGAAAGAAAATGGCCATCAATCCGTCATTGATCCAGTATTCAACGCTTTCTCCTAATAATTTGGCATGCCAGAAATGCAAATAGTTTTCAGAAAACCCGCTGTTCGAAAGCAATAATGAAACGACCGTACAAATGATTAAAATGATTCCGGCAGATTTTTCACTGTGAAAGAAGTCGTTAAAAAGGCGTGTTAGTTTCATGAATGGATTGTTGGCGTTTCAATTTACAGCTGGGTGTAAAAATACGATTTTATGTTTTAGGAAGGTGCAGACGTGGAATTAAGTCTGATACATCAAATCTAATTTTGGAATTAGTGTTAAATGCTGCATTTTTTTACACATCATTGATAATTATCCTGCAATTAATAATATATTTGGAAAACCAAACTGGTTTACCAATATTAAATTTTGTTATAAACCCTCCAGTTTTAAATTGAACAGCACCATTGCGTTTAAAAAGCGATATCGATATCGGAGTGCGAAATTACGCAACAACCAAATTACCACATTTATGACCTTTCAAACAAAAAAACATTTAAAAAATATTACGCTAAGCCTTCTTTTTCTGGGATTTCAGTTTGCAGCCGCGCAGAACCATCCCAATCTTGTGTTGACAAAACAAGGCGTCCGAGAGATTCAGTCACAGTTGGGAAAAGTACCGCTGTTTGATGCTTCGCTGGCTGACGTTAAAGCTGAGGTCGATGCAGAAATTGCTGTAGGCATTCAAGTCCCGATCCCAAAAGATTTTTCAGGTGGCTATACGCATGAGCGCCACAAAAGAAATTTTTTAATCCTTGAAAAAGCCGGTGTTTTGTACCAAATCCTTGGCGATGAGAAATATGGCATTTATGTGCGCGACATGTTGTTGGCTTATGCCAAATTGTATCCGACATTGCCTTTGCATCCGCAGAAGCGTTCTTACGCCAGAGGCAAAATTTTCTGGCAGGCATTGAACGATTCGAACTGGCTGGTCTATGTGAGCCAGGCTTACGATTGTGTGTACGATTTCATTTCGCCGGCAGATCGCGCCGTGATCGAAAAAGATTTGTTCAGGCCATTTGCCGATTTTATTTCCACCGGTTCGCCACAATTTTTCAACCGCGTGCACAACCACAGCACCTGGGGAAATGTCGCCGTGGGCATGCTGGCGTTGGTTTTGGATGATTCCGAATTGCTGGACCGCGCGTTAAACGGATTGAAAAATGACGGTTTGCCGCCGGGAATGAAGGACAGCGATGGCGGACTCATTAAAAAAGAAGGTCAAAAAACAGGATTTCTCGCCAATGTGGACGAACCGTTCTCTCCGGATGGCTATTACACCGAAGGCCCGTATTATCAAAGATATGCGATGTATCCGTTTTTGGTATTTGCCGAAGCGCTCCAGAACAACAAACCTGACCTGAAGATTTTCGAATACAAAAACGGCATTTTGATCAAATCGGTTTATACGTTGCTGAATTTGACGAATTCGGCGGGCGAATTTTTTCCACTGAATGACGGACAAAAAGGCATGTCGTACAATTCGCGTGAATTGGTTTCGGCTGTCGATATTGCGTATTTGTTTGGCGGAAAAGATCCGTCATTATTATCTGTTGCAGAAAAACAAGGCCGGGTTTCTTTGAATGCTCCGGGAATGGCAGTCGCATTGGGCATTCGGGACAAGCGCGCCACGCCATTCGAAAAAAAATCAATTGACTTGTCTGATGGTACCGATGGAAAGCAAGGCGGCGTGGCGATTATCCGAAACAAACGCAGTAACGACGAACTCACATTGGTCCTGAAATATGCCGCGCAGGGATTGAGCCACGGCCATTACGACAAACTTTCTTTCTCTTACTATAACAATGCGACAGAGCTTTTGCAGGATTACGGCCTGGCCAGATTTGTGAATATCGAACAAAAAGGCGGCGGAAATTACCTGAAGGAAAATACGACCTGGGCCAAACAAACCATTGCCCACAATACGCTGATCCAAAATGAAACGTCTCATTTCAACGGCGATTTTGATACCGGAAATAAATTCGCATCTGAAAAATACATTTATGATGTGTCGAATCCGAAAATGCAAATTGTGAGTGCGATTGAAAACAATGCGTATCCCGGAACAAGCCTGCACCGAACGATGGCTTTGATTGAAGAAGACGGATTTGAAAGGCCGTTTTTGCTCGACATCATGCAGGTCGATTCCAAAACTGCGAACCAATATGACCTGCCGTATTATTATTTCGGCCAATTGATGTCGGAGAATTTTAAACTGGAAACGCCAAAAACACTGGAACCTCTTGGAAAAGCCAATGGTTACCAGCATTTGTGGAAGGAAGCTTCGGCAACTGTATCAGAACCGAATGCCAAAATTTCCTGGCTCAACGAAGGCAAATTTTACACTTTAACCGCGGTCGTTCAACCGAAAGACGAAGTATTATTCGTCAGGACCGGCGCAAACGACCCGAGTTTCAATTTACGCAGGGATCCCGGAATTATATTCAGGAAAAAAGATGCGGCGAAAGCCACTTTTGTTTCCGTTTTGGAATCACACGGAAATTACAGCAATGTCACCGAATTGGCTGTCAATGCATCGAGCAATATTGCATCTTTGGAAATCGTTTATGAAGATGCCTCATATATAGGAGTCAATATCAAAAGCAAAGTCGGCGTTTCTACGCTGTTGGTGCTGTCAACAAAAGACAACAATCCGAAGAAAAAACACCAGTTAAAAATAAAGGACAAAACCTATAAATGGGTTGGTGTCTATCATAAAACAACAATTAAATAAGAAATCAATATGCAAACTTTTGGAGCAAGTAACGATTTTCTCATTGGTGATGAGATCGAGTGGGAAACTGTTGGAGAAGGAGTCAAACGCAAAATCATGGGTTATGACGATACGATCATGCTGGTCAACGTGTCCTTTGACAAAGGCGGCATCGGGCCAATGCACGAGCATTACCACGCACAAGTTACCTATGTCGTGGGCGGCGCATTTGAAGTGACCATTGGGGAAGAAAAAAGAATTTTGAAAGGCGGAGACTGTTTTTATATTCCGCCACACAAATGGCATGGCGCGGTTTGTCTTGAAGCCGGAATCCTGATCGATGTATTCAGTCCCATCCGTGAAGATTTCATGAAAGTATAAATACCACAATTTGTTGCGGTTTAGAACGCGGTTTTAAACCTTATTATGGCGCCGGATCTTATTCAATTTTCAGATTGAAAACAGGTCCGGCGTTTTTGTTGATAAATTTTAAATCTTTTGACTGCGAAAAATAGCTTGTCCGTTTTTCGATACTTAATATTGTGAAATTAACTACTATATCGTTGTAATTACCAGTCTTTACAGCGGCTCACACGAAAACGTTTTCTCTAGTTATAATGGAACGATATTGGTTTTATACTGATATATTGTAATAAAAACGGCTTCAAAAAAACATGATGTGTAATTTTTCCGGAAAAAAATTACATTTTAACTTTTATATTTTAAAAAAGACTTTATATTTGGTTTTCCAAACTGGTTATCCAATTTGGAAAACCAAATAAAGATTTAGGCAAAGCTCCATTTATTTAAATTCCATTTGGCCAAAATATCACTTCAAATTGCATCGTAATTTGAAAACCGACAAACCAAACATTATTAAAACTAAACAATGTGAATTATGAAATTAAAAATTAAACTTTCATTGATGGTTATTTTACTGTGTAATGTTGTTGCTTTTGCTCAAAACAGCTACACATTAAAGGGTAAAGTAATTTCAAGTAGTGACAAAGCCTCGTTGCCGGGCGTAAATGTCATGGTGATGAATTCGAAAGCAGGTGTTCAGACTGATTTCGATGGAAATTATTCAATCACTGTTTCGCCAGGTGATGCGCTTCAGTTTACTTACATTGGTTTTGCCACGCAAACGGTTCAGATTACCAATCAAAAATCGCTTGATGTCACTTTAGACGACGGTTCAAACCAATTGGAGCAGGTGGTAGTCGTAGGTTACGGTACGCAAAAGAAAGGAAATCTTACGGGTTCTATTTCTAAAGTGACCAATAAAGACCTTGACCAAATCCCGGTTTCACGTGTCGATGACGCGTTGATGGGGCAGGTTGCCGGTGTGAACATCCAGCAAACCAATCCAACTGCCGGTGGCGCGCCAACGATTAAAGTGCGTGGACAAGGTTCGATCTCGTTTGCCGGAAGTCCGTTGATCGTTCTCGATGGAGTTGCCGTTGGTAACGATGCCGATTTCCTCGGAAGTATCGATATGAATACGGTGGAATCTGTGGAAGTTTTGAAAGATGCGTCGTCATCATCAATCTACGGATCGCGTGGAGCAAATGGTGTGGTGATGATCACAACCAAAAAAGGAAAAGAAGGCCCGACCAAATTTTCATACAATACGTACATGGGTTTCAAATCGGTGCCAAGAACCAATATTTTGTCGACACCTGAAAAATGGGCGCAACATGTACGCGACAACAACAATGGTGAATTGACGCCTCAAATGGTGATGATCTCAAGATTGGGAACGTATACCAACTGGGAAGAAGTGATGTATGACGGTGGAACAATTACAGATCATAGTTTGTCGATGAGCGGCGGAACTGAAAACACAAAATTCAGAACAACTTTAGGATACAACAATGACGAAGGTGTTCAATTGACCGACAATTATAAAAAATTAAATGCAAGTGTCAATATTGATACGAAAGTTAAAAAATTAGAATTCGGTGTGATGTTGAATCCATCTTATACGAAACAAAGGGTTTTCGCCAATTCAAATATCAACGCGATCCGTCAGAGTTCATGGTTGCCAATTCGTTTGGATGCGCATTCGATCCAATTCGTAAATCCTATTGCGTTTCCAAACGTGAAAATTGGTGATTATGCCGAAGAAAGATTCTTTACAAATTACAATCTCGACACAAATACGCCTGGAACAGGAACCACATCGATAAACGTAACGGGTGATGGAAATCCATACGCATACGTGGTGGAAAGCAACAACCAGGTGATGCAGACAAAGATCTTTGGTAACTCTTACTTCAAAATCAATTTTACAGACCATTTGAATTTCAAACAGTCTTTTGGAGGTGATTACCGAATGATCAAAGAAGAGAACCGCATGGGAACTAAAGCCACGTTGAATTATGCCGGTGACGCTTCTTCATCTTACAATTCAACCGAACGCAGGCATACCGTTGCGGAAAGTTTGTTGAGCTACAACAATGATTTCGGAAAACACAATGTTTCTGCTGTTGCTGGTTTCACGATGGAAAACTGGGATACCGAGTATGTTAGTTTAAGAGGAACAGGTTATACCAATGATTATATATCAACAATTCCTGCAGCTAACGTTAGCGTTGGCGGCGGAAGCATGACACAAACCGACGAAAAATTAGTGTCTTACCTTTCAAGGGTAAACTACGCTTACGACAACAAATATTTAGTATCGGTAAGTTTCAGATCTGATGGAAGCTCTAAATTTGGCCCAAACAAAAAATTCGGATACTTTCCGGCAGCATCTGTGGGATGGAGAATCTCTAACGAAAAATTCCTCGAAAACAGCAAATTCGTCAGAGAATTGAAATTGAGAGCCAGTTATGGTGCCACAGGAAGCAACTCTGGAATTGGAGAATACGCACACCTTGGAATGGTAAATCCAATCAGTACAGGCCTTACTGGAACTGCAAACGGATATAATGTGAGCAACATTTCAAACCCTGATTTGGGTTGGGAAAAACTGGTAGAATATGACCTCGGATTGGACGCAAGCATCTTCGGTGGCGTACTCGGAATTTCATTCGATTATTATGTAAGACGAAGTGAGGATTTGTTGTTAAACCTTCCGATTCCTTCGGTAACCGGATTCAATTCAGCGTTGGTAAACAGCGGAAAAGTGGAAAACAAAGGTTTCGAACTCGAATTGCGTTCGACGAATTTCAAAACCAAAGATTTTACCTGGACGACATCAGCCTTGTTTACACACAACAAAAATACGCTGCTTGATTTTGCAGGAGCAAGCGGATTAATCAGTGTGATCGACCCAAAACGTCCGGCAGAATGGATCGCGCTTGAAGGACATCCAATCTCTTCATTTTATGGTTATGTGGCTACAAACGAAATCGCGCCAGGATACATCAAAAACCCATTGTACCCAATCAATGTGCAGTCACAGGATATTTATGTGAAAGACATCAACGGAGATGGGAAAATTGATACCAATGACCGACAAATTCTAGGAGATCCAAACCCGGATTTGGTGTGGAGTTTAAACAACACATTCAAATACAAAAATATTGACTTTACCTTTATGGTTCAGGGATCGCACGGTGCGGAAGTGAGAAATGTAGATTCACAATACCTGCAAAACGAATTCAACGCCAATGCGGATTATATCCCGACTTTCCCGGATGCTGCTTTGGTAAGAGAAAGAATTTTCACCACAGACGACATTCAGGACGCTTCTTACGTGGCATTGCGAAATGTAAATTTAGGCTACACTTTTAACGGAGATCTTGTTAAAAAAATGAGCCTGAGCAAATTGAGACTTTACGCTGGTGCACAAAACCTGGTTTACATCATGGCTAAAAATTACAACGGATACAATCCGGAAGGAATCATGCCGTCATCAGGACCTGGTTCGTTGCCGACAACGCCAACAACTTATGGCTATCAAAGAGGCGCAGCGCCACTTTACAGAACAATTTCTTTTGGTTTAAATGTTGAATTTTAAAATAACGAACATGAAAAATATTAAATATACCGTTTTAGCGCTATTACTGGCAGGATTTGCTTCTTCCTGCGGGAAAGATGATTTGGAATTGGTGCCGATCTCTTCCATCTCAGAAGAACAGTTTTTCAATAACGATTCTGATATCCTCGGTGCGGTAATCGCGATTTACGACGGATTGCAGATTGTTCCGCTGAGGGAATTTACACTGACAGAAATGCGCTCTGACAACGCCAAGTCAAACCTTGGCGAAGGCGAATTCAAACAACTCGAAACTTTTGAAGTCCAGCCAACCAATTCGGTGGTCAACGATTACTGGAGTGCGAATTACAATGTGATTTACCGTTCCAATGTGGTGTTGAAAAATATCGACGTCATGGCCGATCAGGCTAAAAAAGCAAATTATATCGGCGAAGCCAAATTTGCACGGGCATTGTCCCATTTCAATCTGGTTCGCGCTTTTGGCGACGTGCCTGTAGTGGATAAGGTCATCGGAATCACAGATGTGAGTTATTTTGCCAAAAGTCCTGCAGCTGTTGCATACGAATTGATCGAAAGCGACTTGAAGGAAGCTGTAGAATATTTGCCTTTAAAATCGGCTACAACTTTTGGACGCGCAACAAAACAAGCGGCACAAGGTATTCTGGCGAAAGTTTACATGACCCAGCACAGATACAGCGAAGCATTGCCATTGCTCGCTTCACTTGTAGCAGATTCACAATACAGCCTTAGTGCAAACTACCGCGACGTTTTTTATGTAGAGAAAAACAATGAGATTTTATTCGCAATCCCATACACGGCAGACAGTTCAACTGAAAGCCAGGATTTTTCATACAACATGACCGTTGCCGGCGGATTGAATTATGTGACAACAAATTTCGCAACATTCATGAATGCCGATCCGTTAGACACGCGAAAAAATACAAACATCAACCAAACCACACCGGTACAAAACGGAAAATGGGTAAACACAGCCGCCGCGCCGCGTTTGTCCGGAAACGACTGGATCGTATTGCGTCTTGCCGATGTGTACTTGATGTATACTGAAGCGATCATGGGAACTGCCACTTCAACAAGCGATGCTCAGGCGATTTTATACTATGACAAAGTACGCAACCGTGCTTTTGCTACGCCGGTAACCAGCACCGTAATTACAAAATCACAATTGCTGAACCAAAGAAGGGCAGAGCTGGCTTACGAAAACCAAAGGTTGTATGACCTGATCCGTTTTGGAGAAGCAGAAACGGTTTTGTCAGCATATTCAGTGACCTTCCAGGCGCCCAAAGATTTGCTGTTGCCAATTCCACAAACACAGATCAACGTGAGTTCAGGCATATTGGTTCAAAATCCTTTGTATAATTAAACAATAAATGCTGGTTGTAACGAACAGGAAAAATAATCTTTTTAAAGTTCTTATAACCAGCATTTAAAATATTAAAATTTAGTGGCAGCAGTTGTTGTTTATGCTCACATTTTTTTTATATTTTTGTCAAACCAATCTGGTTAACCAAATTTAAATCCGACCAAATGAAATTAGATGTACTGACCAAAAAAGACAATGGGGAAATTGTTAATAGTATCATTTCAAAAATCAGGGATTATATCAATCTGAAAAATTTGGAGACCAGCGACAAACTGCCGTCAGAACGCATGTTGTCGGAAAAATTCGAAGTGAGCAGGAGCAGTGTGCGTGAAGCCATCCAGAAATTGGAATTTTACGGCATCCTAAAATCCATTCCGCAAAGTGGGACTTTTGTAGCCGATATTGGTGGCGTTGCGATGAACGGAATTATCGATGACATCCTCGGACTCAAAGATTCTGATTTTCGTTCGCTGGTGGAAACCCGGATCTTACTCGAACTCAAAACCGTTCGCCTGGCTGCAAAACGCCGCACGAGTGCTGATCTCGATCAAATCAAAAAAACACTCAATGCGTTTATCCAAAAAGTACTGACCGGAGAAGACGCGATGCAGGAAGATTTGTTGTTTCACCTGGCCATTGCAAAAGCCAGCGGCAACACGACGATGAACAATCTGATGCTGATCATCACACCCGAAATACTGACCAATTTCGAAAAATACCACGTTTGTGACAAAAAGGAAAATGACGGACTCGCAATCATAAAAGAACATACCGAAATTTACGAAGCCATTATTTCGCAGGATACGCAACTGGCCAAACAAAAAATGAAAGAACATTTCAAAACATTGTACGAATACTGTTATAATGTTTAACAACAGGCCGTAAATAAACGGCTTGGCATCAATTACTCTTTTTTGCTGGACACTCATTTCACCATATTGTAGGATCATGGTACAGGATGTTTTTGCGTTGTCCGGATAAAAATCAGGTTAAAAAACACACAATGAAAATAAAAGGATTAAGATGGTGGATCATCACTTTGATATGTTTCGCCACGGTTATCAACTACATCGACCGCTCTGCGCTCGGGATCATGTGGCCGCAAATGGGCAAAGACCTGGGCATGGACGAAGCCGATTATGCGGTGATGCTCAACGTTTTTATGGTTACGTATGCGCTGGGTAAATTCCTCTCCGGAAAATTATACGACATCATCGGAACGCGCCTTGGTTTTACGGTTTCGATTATTGTATGGTCGCTCGCTTCCGCATTTCACGCTTTCGCAAGGGGATTGGTTTCGATGACACTTTTCAGGGGAATTCTAGGATTGGGCGAAGCCGGAAACTGGCCGGGAGCAGTAAAAAGCAACGGGGAATGGTTCCCGATTCAGCAACGCGCGATGGCTCAGGGAATTTTCAACGCAGGCGCTTCTCTAGGAAGTGTGATTGCTCCGATATTAATCGCATTTTTATTCGGGCATTACGGCTGGAGATCGACTTACATTATTATCGGTGTGGTTGGGATCGTATGGGTCATTCCGTGGTTGTTCATCAACAAATCGACACCTGAAAAACACCCCTGGATTACGGCAGAAGAACTCGACCTGATCGTTTCAAGCAGCAAAGTCGATGACGCCAAAAAATCAACTGTAAAAGAAAAAGGACTCAGCGTATTGCAAATCCTGAAACACCGCGAATCCTGGGGCGTGATCGTGGGCAGTTTTTTTATCGAACCCATCTGGTGGCTTTTTGTGGGCTGGATGCCGTTGTACCTGCATTCAAAATTTGGTTTCAGCGTAGCCGAAATCGGTTCCACAATCTGGATCTCCTACCTCGGCGGAATGGCCGGAAGCCTCGTTGGCGGCTGGTATTGTGGAAAATTAATGGAAACCAAATCGTTAGATACGGCCCGTAAAATGACTATCGGAATTGGCTGCGCACTGATCTTCATCGGACTCATGGGCATTATTTTCCTAGTCGATGGCGGAAGTTCAATGAGTTTCATTTACATCGTCGGACTGGTACTTTTCGGATTTCAGTTTGCGATCGGGAATTTACAAACCTTGTCTAGTGATTTGTTCAAAGGCCCGTCGGTTGGGACACTGGCCGGTTTTGCTGGAACGATCGGCGCCATCTCGGTGATCATCATCAACTGGCTGATCCCAAAAATCACAACAGTGTCTTACAAACCGGCCTTTATCATCATTGCCGTATTGGCACCGCTGACCATACTTTCTATATTGTTTTTCATTAGGAAAATCCAACCCGTAGAAAGTGCTGAAATTTTAAAATAACACATAATTCAAATAAATTAAAAATGAGCAAGTTAAAAGGAAAAGTTGCAGTTGTAACCGGAGGATCACGTGATATTGGCCGTGCCGTATCGATCAAATTGGCGTCGGAAGGCGCGAAAGTGGTTGTCAATTACTTCGAAAGTGAAGATGAGGCGAACGAAACTGTAGCAACAATAAAAAATGCAGGCGGAGAAGCGATTGCGGTGTATGCCGACGTGACTAAAAAAAGCGACATCGATACGATGGTGGCAAAAACGCTCGAAGCTTTCGGAAACCAGGTTGACGTTTTGGTAAACGTGGCTGGCGGACTTTTCGCACGCAAAACCATCGAGGAAATGGACGAGAACTTTTACGAACTGTTGATGAGCGTCAATTTCAAATCGGTTTTCTTAGTCACACAAGCGTTTAAACCGCATTTGGTTTCAGGTTCTTCAATTGTAAACTTCGCTTCACAGGCAGCCAGAGACGGTGGCGGACCGGGCGCTTCATTGTATGCCGCTTCAAAAGGTGCGGTGATGACCTATTCACGTTCGTTGGCCAAAGAATTCGGACCACAGGGAATCCGTGTCAATGCATTGAATCCGGGAATGATCGCCACACGCTTCCACGACGATTTTACAAAAGACCAGGTTCGTGTGAATGTAGCGGCGGGAACGCCTTTGCGCAGGGAAGGAAATGCTTCTGAAGTAGCTGATCTTGTCGCATTCCTTGCATCAGATGAGGCTTCGTTCTTAACAGGAAACAACGTAGACATCAACGGCGGATTGGCATTCAGCTAAAAAATAATACATGAAAAAAGTAGTCACTTTTGGTGAAATTTTACTTCGCCTGTCCACCCAGAGTTTTTTGCGGTTTTCCCAGGCGGAGTCTTATAAAGCAACCTATGGAGGTGGCGAATTCAACGTGGCGGTATCGCTCGCGAATTACGGCTTGGAAGCAGAATTTGTGACCCGGCTGCCCGACAACGAACTCGGGCATTCGGCGATCAAGGAAATGCGAAAACTCAACGTCGGAAGCCAGCATATTTTATTGGAAGGCGACCGGTTGGGATTGTATTTTTTGGAAACCGGAGCCAGTACGCGTGCGAGTAATGTCATTTACGACCGCGCCAACAGTGCGATGGCAACCATCCAAAAAGGAGCGATCAACTGGCGGGAGATTTTAAAAGACGCTTCCTGGTTTCACTGGAGCGGGATCACGCCGGCGCTTTCTGAAAGTGCTGCCGAAGCCTGCCTCGAAGCGATCGAAGTGGCACATGAACTCGGACTGACCATTTCAACAGATTTAAATTACCGTTCCAAACTCTGGCAATACGGAAAGCAGCCTCATGAAGTGATGCCAAAAATGCTGCAATACAGCAACCTCATTTTAGGCGACATCGATACGGCTTTTTTTATGTTGGATGTAGCCAAAGCCAATCCGGATTATCAACAGGAAGCATCATTGCCGGAATTATACGACAAAGTATTTGAGCTTTGTCCGGCTTTACAAACGATGGCCACCACTTTAAGGTATTCGGTCAGCGCGTCACACCAGCGCATTGGCGGGATCTTATATGACGGACAAAAAATTTACAATGCTGCTGTGCAGGAAGTCACTCCGGTGGTGGATCGCGTAGGAAGTGGCGACGCTTTTATGGGCGGACTGATTTATGGTTTTTCGGAAGAACCGCTGGACAAACAACGTGCGCTCAACTTTGCTGTGGCTGCCTGTTGTTTGAAACACACGATTCCGGGCGATTACAATCTGGTGACCAAAGAAGAAGTGGAAAAGTTGCTTTCAGGCGATTTTTCGGGAAAAGTATCGAGATAAAAAAGATAAACATGGCACAATTTACAAGAATAGAAGTCGCAGCAGTAATGAAGGAAACCGGGCTTGTCCCGATGTTTTACCACGATGATGCAGCAGTCGCCAAACAGGTATTAAAAGCGTGTTACGACGGCGGCGCACGTTTGCTCGAATTTACAAGCCGTGGCGATTTTGCCCACGAAGTTTTTGCCGAACTCAACAAATATGCAATCGCCGAATTGCCTGGAATGATCCTGGGCGTGGGATCGGCGACCGATGCCGCAGCCGCTTCTTTGTATATGATGCTCGGCGCCAATTTTATCGTGACGCCACTCTTCCGTGAAGACATCGCCATCGTGTGCAACAGGCGCAAAGTTTTGTGGTCGCCAGGCTGCGGGTCGATTGCGGAAATTGCGCGTGCCGAAGAACTCGGCTGTGAGATCATCAAACTTTTTCCTGGCGAGATCTACGGCCCTGAATTTATAGCAGCAGTAAAAGGCCCGCAACCCTGGACAACCATTATGCCTACGGGCGGCGTGTCGCCAACAGCGGAAAGCCTAAAAAGCTGGTTCGACGCTGGCGCAAGCTGTGTCGGGATTGGTTCCAAATTGATCAAGAAAGACGCGCAGGGAAATTTTGACCTGGCCAAAATAACATCGACCACACACGAGTGTATCGATATCATACAAAGTTTAAAAAAATAAAGTTTAGTTTGTTTAGCAGGAAATAGGGCCTTTATTGGGTAGGTGCCGAAATTTTATTTTGGTTAGTTTATTTGATTTTTCTAAGTTGACATGGGTGTCTACATTGAGAAAAGGCCTTTATTTCTATTCCTTCGTTTGCTAAAAAACTTATTGCAATTTTATCGCCGAAAGTGAAACGGATGACGGTGTTTTGCTTTCGCCAACGAAACCATTTTATCAGAATCCATTATGAAAAAAATCCTTTCCATGCTGGCCTTTGTTCTCTCAGGAACGATGCTGGCCAACGTTTCGCTGCCTAAATTTTTCTCGAGCCATATGGTGTTGCAGCGCTACGCTCCCATTACCATTTACGGTTGGGCAACAGCCGGGAAAACTGTAAAAATTTCTTTTAACAACAAAACGCTTCAGGCGAAAGTGAACGCCAATGGCGAATGGAGCGCCAATTTTGAAAAACTCCCGGCAGGCGGTCCCTACAAAATGATGATTTCCGAAGACAACCAGATCAATTTCGATGACATTTACATCGGGGATGTCTGGTTCTGTTCGGGACAATCCAATATGGGCTGGAAGCTCGAGGACGCGCTGAATGGGAAAGAAGAACTCTCTAAAGCCCATTTTGACAAGATCAAATTGCTGCAGGTTTCCAGAACCATGGCAGGAACACCTCAAAAAGACATAGAAAAAGGCGAGTGGAAAACCTGCTCACCCGAAAATGCTGAAGGATTTTCTGCAGTCGCTTATTTTTTCGGACGGAATTTATACCAGGATTACAACATCCCGATCGGGCTCATCAATTCGTCATGGGGCGGCACCCGCATTGAAGACTGGATTGGTGAAGATGTGATGGGCAAACATGAAGCCTCCAAAAAAGTCATCGCCGAGATGAAGAACATTGACTTTTCAACCTTACTGACCAACTACAACCGAGACTTTAAAACCTGGGAAGAAAAAGCAGATAAACTAGATATTGGAACAACTGAAAAATGGTTCCAGGATGCTTACGACAAATCGAAATGGAAACCGCTGGCCGTGCCAACATTGTGGGAAACTGCGAAAATAACGCCAAGTGACGGCGTGGTTTGGGTGAGCCGGACTTTTGAACTCGCAGTAAAAGACATTGGGCAAGCCGAGTTGCAGTTGAGCATCGGGCGTATCGACAATGAAGATGTGACGTACATCAATGGAAAAGTGGTCGGCGAAAGCAAAGTGAAAGATCTGGACCGTTTGTATAAAATTCCGGCAAATGCGTTTGTGGCTGGAAAAAACACCATCACGATGCGCATCAAAAATACCGGCGACATTGGCGGTTTCCGCAGTGCCGCAGAAGCGATTTATCTGCAGACTGCAACACAAAAAATTCCATTAGCAGGCGAATGGAAACACGAAATCGGGACGAAAACCATAGAGGAAGTTCCGCTGAGACAACATCCCAATTTGTATCCAACCTCTTTGTACAATGGCATGGTCGCGCCGTTCTTCGGAATTAAAATTAAAGGAATCATTTGGTACCAGGGCGAATCCAATATGCGAAATGCCGTGGATTATGCCGATTTATTTAAAGGCATGATCAGTGATTGGCGTATAAAATGGAACGCAGATTATCCTTTTATTTTTGCGCAATTGCCAAACCACGCCAACCAGAAACAGCTGTGGCCAACGGTACGTGAATCGCAGGCCAAGGCACTCGAATTGCCCAACACCGCTATGGCCGTATTGATTGACGTTGGAACAGACGACAACATCCATCCCATCCACAAACAGGTGGTTGGAAGAAGAATGGCCACGATTGCCGGAAGCCTCACTTATGGGAAGAAAGAACTGACAGCTTCGGCACCCGTTTTTGGTAGCTCTAAGGTTGAAGGAAACACGATAATCGTTTCTTTCAAAAACGGGACCTTTGCATCCGATACTGTAAAATCGGGAATTACAGGATTTATGGTCGCCGGAGCAGATAAGAAATTCCATGCCGCGACTGCGGTTTTGCAAGCCGATATGAAATCAATAAAAGTTAGCAGCGACAAAGTTTCAGATCCGAAGGAAGTACGTTATTTATGGGACGATGCGCCGGGTAAAGTCATGCTTTTCAACAAAGACGGATTGGCAACCGCGCCATTCAGGACTGATAATTTCTAAAAACCAAAACCGGTCACGTACCGGTTTTTTAAAATATTAAAAATGAATTTTATAAAAAAAGTATTTCTCCTTTGCGTGGCACTTTTGTCTGTTGCCTTCGGCATCACGCCCAAGGATGCGGTTAAAGTTGCCAATGCAGAAGAACTCAAAACAGCGATCCAGAACGCCGTTCCGGGTACTGAAATTGTGCTGGCAAACGGTGTATGGAAAGACATCCAGATTAAATTTTTTGGAAAAGGAACCAAAGAAGCACCAATCGTCCTTCGTGCCGAAACACCCGGAAAAGTCAGTATTGAAGGACTTTCTGATTTGAAGTTGGGTGGCAATTATTTGGAAGTACGCGGTCTGTATTTTAAAAATGGTTACACGCCTTCCAAAACAGTCATTGGTTTCAGACTGGATTCTGTGACAGTGGCCAACCATTCAAAAGTCACCGATTGCGTCATCGAAAATTTCACCCAGTTGAACCGCAATAAAAAAGACCACTGGATCGAATTCTGGGGCAGAAATAACGAGTTGAGCCGTTGTTACATTGCCGGGAAATCCAACCAGGGACCTACAATTCTGGTTGGTCTCGAAGGCAATGAAAATTCCAACAATTACCACCAAATTGTCAACAACCATTTTGGGCCAAGGCCGAGACAGGGTGGTCCGCATGGAGAAACCATCCAACTTGGCGACAGTTATACCTCCATGGTGCCGAGCCATACTTTGGTTGCAAACAACCTCTTTGAAAGATGTGACGGTGAGGTGGAAATCATTTCGAACAAATCGAACAATAATGAATACCGAAACAACATCTTTTATAAATCGGAAGGCTCGCTGGTGTTGCGCCATGGGAATTACTGCACGATCGATGGTAATATTTTCATTGGTGACGACAGTTCAGAAGCCATGGGCGGCATACGTGTCATTAACACCGGGCATTGGATTACCAACAATTATTTTTACAAGATCAAAGGAAAAGAATTCAGGAGTGCGTTGGCCGTAATGAATGGTGTGCCCAAATCGCCACAAAACCGCTACAACCAGGTGACAGATGCCGTAATCGCTTACAATACTTTTATAGATTGCGTCACGCCGTGGCAATTTAGCGTGGGCGCCAATATGGATAAAAAAGATGTATTGCCGTTGCAGGAAATCCGATCAGCACGACCAATACGGACTGTGGTTGCCAATAACGTGATCTATAATTCGGATGCGAATGATTTTCCGGTAAAGGCATACGATAAAGTGGATGGTATTGTTTTTCAAAACAATATTATGAACGGGCCGAACAACAGTGATGTAAAAGACGCATTGCAAACACAAAATTTCAGCGTTGGCAAACAATCGGACTGGCTGTATGTTCCCACTGCAACCCAAACCGAAGTATACAAAGGTTTTGATTTTGAAACCATCCGGAAAGATATTTTTGGAAAAGACAGAAATACGGTCAATGGAGCAGGAGCGATGCTTTTTCCGGTTGACAAAAACAAAGGGCAAATCAACAAAAAAGACTTTGGCGCGGGTTGGTTTTCCAATGAAGGTAAAACGGTCGTTTCTAAAAATATTACAGTAGCTTCGGCAAATGAATTGGTTGCCGCAATTGCTGCTTCAAAGCCGGGACAAACTATTTTACTAAAGAAAGGAACCTACAATCTCGAGAGTTCACTGGCCATTGATAAAGTCCTTACGATCAAGGCGAAAGATAAAAAAAGTACCGCTTTTATCATGTATAACGGACCAGCAAATACGTCGGCTTTTTTGATGTTTCCAAACGGAAATCTGACCGTCGAAAACCTGAATTTAAAAGGATCGAACAGCCAGCATGCGTTTGCTACAAAGGAAAACGGCATGAGTTCAGCATATAATCTAAAAGTCAGAAATACCGCCTTTTCTGATTTTGATGCGGTTTTAAAAACCTACAAAAACTCCTTTGCTGATACGATTGCATTCGACCAGTCGGTTTTTAAAAATTGTAAAAATGGCCTTGAGTTATCGGCTGAAAAAGACGATACTGGAGAATACAACGCCGAATTTGTATATGTGACCAATTCCAAATTTGACAACGTCCAAAATGCCGTGATCAACTATTACCGCGGCGGTTATGACGAATCGACCATTGGGGGAAACCTGGTTTTTCAAAAAAATACGGTGACCAACTGTGGCAGCACGGAAACAGACGGAATTTTACTAAAGACCAGAGGCATTATCCAGGTTGCAATTGAAAAAAATACGTTCCTCAACAACCCTATGAAGCTGATCGCGGTGTTGTGGGGCGAGAAAAAACAGGAGCCAAAAGACAATGTGGTTAAAAATTCGGGCGAATTCAAAACGGAGCAGAATTTGAAACTGAAGATGATGTATTGATTTTAGAACTGCTGTAAATTGCGGTGTGAATACAAACCATAAAAAAGGGCAACTTTCTGAATTTGAAAGTTGCCCTTTTTTATTTGCGAAACGGTATCTTATTTCTGCACGTCGTTTTCCACTTTATCCCTGATCTTTTTACCAGGCAGGTAAATTTGCAAACCGTAAGACAGGTTCAGGTTGTTTTGGTATGGTTCGCTACCAAGGCCCACAAGTCCGTTGTATTTCAAAAGCAATTCCAATCCGATGTTTGGAGTGATGAAATAAGCAAAACCAGGTCCGACGCTCAGGTTCAGTCCGTTGGTGTTATCGGCACCGCTCACATTCACGCCGCCTAAACCTACAGTTGCTTCCCCGAAAAACCTTCCGTGTCTGAGTACCTCAACATTTTTACCAAGGTAATAACGTCCGAGTGCGCCAACGCCATAATTGGTAGTCGTGCTGCTGTGTTCGGCGGTTTCGATCCCAAAATCGACATACCCTCCAAGGGCCACATTGTCTTGGATAAACCAAGCGACTTTAGGCGAAATCTCAACACTGAAAATTGCAGGGTCGTTGAGTCCGAGGTTGATGTTGGCGAGGTTTCCACCTACCATAATGTTTCCTTCCTGGATTTGAGCATTGGCACTAAGTCCGAATGCTGATAAGGCCAATACAGCCAATAGCGTAATTTTTTTCATTTTGTTTTATTATTAATTGTTTTGACAATAATGCAAAGGTTGGGACTTTTTCGCCCTTGGATTTTACAGCATCCGGTGTTTCTTTTACAGTATTACGCCATCGCATTTAGCGCATTTGTTAGAATCATATCAGGAGCTATTGGCATTTGGTTTATCCAAATCCCCACTTCCTATAAATATGTTTACAGGGCTGTTGGCGATCACTTACTTTCGGTAAAACTTAAAACACTTCACCATGAAAAAAACGATTATGTTGTTGGCTTTACTGACGTTCGGGTACACACACGCACAAGACAAAAACGAGGCGGAGCCATTTGGTTTTGCCAAAGGAAATTTGTTCCTCGAAGGAGAACTCTCCATTTCAAGTGCAAAAGGAACTGAAACCGATGAAGGTGTCGAAGATTACGAAAATAAAATCTCCAGTACCATCATTACGCCTAAAATTGGCTATTTCATTTCAGACCGGTTTGCTGCTGGCGTTGGCCTGACGTATGCCAATGGCAAAGGCACCATCACCGAACTTTTAAATGACGGAACTACTGAGGTCAAGGAAGACAAGACAAACGGGTTTGGAGCCGAAGTTTTTGCCCGCTACTATTTTTTAAAACTTGGAAAACGTTTTCAAACCTACAGCGAACTCAGCGCCGGGTTTGGGTCGTTAAAAATAGAAAGTATACGAAATGGTGTATCGGAAGAAGGGAAAATGAAAACCGCAAACGCCAATTTAGATCTTGGAATCAATTATTTTATTACACCTAAATTGGCAGTTTCCTTCACGATGGCCAATGTTCTTAACTACAACACTTTGAAAATTGAAAGTAACGAAGTTGATTCATCTGGAAAGTCAACTAACTTTTCGGCCAACTTAAATGTATTCAAGAATTTTTTTGAAGCGCCGACGTTTGGGTTATTGTATAAGTTTTAGCAGATTTGTGTAACGGATGGCGCAGCCTGTCGGTGTATTTTATTGTACAACCGACATTGCTGTTGCTTAAAGTTTTTTCATACTTTGGCAGTCCCTTAACAACTGTAACGCCGCAAACTGCGTATCTATACAGATCCTAAGATACTTTTATGGCGTGCAAATTAAAATTCAACAACAGTACCAAATCGCAATTCTTTGCGGAAACCAGAAGCCGCGTCGATGATTATTTCACGGGCCAAAAGCTTTCAAGGCATGCCAACAGCGGCATGTGGACCAAAACCATCATTTTTATGACCTTATTTCTGGGACTTTACGGTTTGTTGCTGTCGGGTTTTTTTGCAGGACCGGTGTTGCTGATTTTTTGCGTGCTGCTCGGCATGGTCAGCGCCTTTGTAGGCTTTAACATCTGCCACGACGCCATTCACGGTTCGTATTCGTCAAACAAAACAACCAACAAAATCTTTAGCCTCATATTTCATTTGGTTGGAGCCAATCCTTATGTATGGAACATTACCCACAATGTCGTGCACCATACCTATACCAACATTCCCGGACACGATGAGGATATAGATGTCGCACCCGGGCTCATTCGCGTATCGACAGAACAGCCATTAAATCGCCTTCACCGTTTCCAGCATTGGTACGCCTTTCCGCTGTACAGCCTGGCATCCATCTCATGGGTGTTCCGCAAAGATTATAAGAAATTTTTCCAGGCAAAGGTGGGAGAGACCGTCAATAAGCATCCGCGAAAAGAATACTTCAACCTGTTTTTTTACAAGTTGTTGTATTTGTTTTTATTCATCGTTTTGCCGATTTTTGTTTTGAATGCCGCCTGGTGGCAGATATTGCTGGGCTTTCTGCTGATGCATTTTGCACAGGGCCTCACGATGGGTCTGGTTTTCCAACTGGCACACGTGGTAGAAGGAACCGAATTCCCCACGCCCGATGCGACGGGAAATATGGAAGAAGCCTGGGCCGAACACCAGATGCGTACCACAGCCAACTTTGCCGGAGATTGCCCGGTTGCTGCTTTTTTCCTGGGTGGTCTCAACCGTCAGATTGAACACCATTTGTTTCCGAAGGTGTGCCACATCCATTACGGCAAGATCGGCGCGATCGTCAAACAAACCGCTTTGGAATTTAATATTCCCTACATTGAGAACCGTACTTTTGGAGGCGCCATGCGATCGCATTTGCGGATGCTGAAAAGGTTTGGTAACGCTTAAATTTTAAGACTCCTTTCAAGCAGCCGCATCCTGCTTAAGATAATCTTTACAAGATCAAACTTTCCAAATGTCCATTTATTACGGCTATATTGTTTTCAAAAACGACGTTCTAATTTAAAATCGGTTACAGCCGCATGTATTCAAAGGTAATTCCTGCCGATGAAGGGTCTTCTTTGGCTTCTGTGATAAATCCCTGCGAGTCATAAGTATTGACGTAAGGAATATTTCCAACATAGGAAATGTTTTCAACCGGGCGTTTTGAATGTTGGGGCCCGAACACTACAATTGCGATTGGTTCGATCAGGTACAGGTAAAGTGTAATTGCGTTGCTGTTGTACAAAGCGCCAAATTTTTGTGGATTGAAAATCAGGCCGATTGGAAATTCGCCGGTTTGAGTCTGTTCCACCGTTCGTCCCACATCGCCATCAGCGGTCAGATAGAATTTCATTGGTCTGCCCTGAGGTGAAGTGGTCACATACGAATTGTCGGCAGGATAATAGGTCATCGGTCGGTAATTATTGCCGGTAGTCACTCCCGTAAGCTTTCGGTTGGCATCATAGCTAAAAGTTGTCCTTATCGTATTATTGGCCCTGAGCCTGTCAACGGATATGATGACACCGTTTTCGTAGGTAAAGGAAAAGACCTGGGCAAATGGGTCGTCAGTCAGCGACGAGGTAATCTTGCGCACGGTTTTATCGGCATTGTAATCGAAAGTGTACGAAATCGATGGGTCGGGATAAGTTATTTTCCGGAGGAATTTTTCGCTGGCCGGAATTTCGTCGGCTGCTGGTTTGCCGTCGTCATCGGAGCAGGATAATAATGTAAACACGGCAAGGATCCAAAGTATCTTTTTCATGGTGTTGTAGTTTAAGATGTTCCGCAAATGTATCGCAGAATCATACCGGATGTTGGCCGGAATATAGGAAGTGCGGATTTGGGTACATGCGCGGCGGATTTGTCAACAACTTAAGTATAGGTTCGCCCGAAAGCGCTTTTTTCACTGGCTGATTGAACCTTCGATTCCTTTATTCAAACCCGCAGTTGGTTGGTTTCCGGTAGAATGAAATATTGAGGAATGATACCTTCGGACTTTAGAAAAACCAATCATATGAAAATAATTTTAAAATTCAGCATGGCGTTTGTCGCCTTTGTATTAATTGCAGGCTGTAGCGAAGATGGTGTAGATGGGAAAGACGGTATCAATGGGGAACAGGGCCCGCAAGGACCAACCGGAAATGCCAACGTAGTTATCAAGCAGGTTACCCTGGACAACGCCAGTTATTCCAACAGCAGTTACGGCATGGAAACCACTAGTGGCAGTTATATCGGCCGTTTTTCCAAGAAGGCCAGGATTTCAGATGCAGCGATCACGGCAGACGTCATCGACAATGGCATCGTATTGGTCTATATGAAAACACCAACAGGTTTGGGAAGTACAACCTACACCTGGACGCCATTGCCTGCAAGTATTCTGGCACTCTACAGTGGATACTCTGATGTCTGGCAAACAAAGGTGGGCGCAGGTTACATAGACATCCATTTTTATTTCGAGCCCAACGCACCGGATGTAGTCCTGCCGAACATCAATACGGCAACCGTAAACACGCGTACATTCAAATACGTCATCATCAGTGGCAATGATGTGGCTGCGTTTAAGGCTGGAGAATTGGTCATCGATGCTGCGTTTTATTGAAGCAAAGTAGTTGTAATGCGTAAGGATCCTATCAATTACCTGATATTAGAATGATTTGCTTGCGTTAACAGCTTCTTTGCTGTAGCTAAATGACAAGTATTTTTAGGGCGATTGTTTCGTTATGATAAATTTAGAACATTAAGTTGTTCACTATAAATAGGAATTACTTTCCATGCTTTTGCCAATATGACTTTCCATATCCACAGAAGATTTCCGAACCGCTTTTGATATGGCCTAATGCAATCAGGCAAACCTGACCTTCTTCGTCCAGTGCAATTTTGGAATTGTTCTTAAATGGTCCTCCGGATAAGCCAACAGCATCATTTGCATATTTAGCAAAACAATCTACATTCATCGAATCCATGATTGTTCCGTTTGGCATCATGATAAAATATTGGTCCCGGCCATTGGCGGCAATGAGCGCCGACTGTGTATCGTTTAAGATTTTTCCTTTGAAAATCGCAATTCTCTCGTCCTTAAAAATCGAAATCGCCGTGTAGAGTCCGCTGCCAGCGTTGGGCAATTGGGACTTTTCGATATATAAATAATCGGATTCGGCTGCGTCGATTTGGTGGTAAGAAACGGTTTTCATAAGGGCGGTAATTATTCTATGATTTCCCATTAAATTGTTTCGCTATTTTCATCACCGTTGGATCGATCAATGGAAGCGTAAATGAAAAACCACAAATGGTGTTATACAACTCCTTAACTTTGTAGAAAGTGAAGTAAGCCGGTATATTATTTTTCAACCATCGAAATTTTACTGAAATACAAACTAAAAGCAAACAAAATCGGCAATCCTATCCATGCGGTAAAAACCAGTTCAAGTCCATTTTGACCATCTGAAACATAACATAAAGTTTGTCCATTTGTAATTAGTGAGGCAAGCCCGGCCTGAATAAATACATATTCGAATAAATTAAACAGGATCAAATACAATTTAAGGCGTGATAATTTTTGTTCTGGAATTACTGTAACATACCGGATGAAAACAATTGGCGCTGTAATGAGCCCAATCCAGCTAAGCACCCAAATGATTTTCCAGGCACCTGAACATTCAACGCCCATCATTGTGAGCAGCATTTGCAATCCCAACAACCCGATTGCTGTAAATGCAGGTAAAACAAATCCAACTGCACAAAACACAATGGTATTTAATATAAAATTGAAGTGATTTTTTGCCAGCATCTCGTTCATATCTAACTGCATTTAAAGAAAATTACCTCAGCACTGAAGCCTGTGTAAATTGTTCGCGGCAAACATAAAGTAATTTATCAATATTACTCATAAAACAATGCCTGAAAAGCTGTCTCTTAAGAAACTCCGTTTCAGTTCTGGATTTTAATTGTTTTACCAAAGCAAATATTGAAATTCCCAGGAGAATGATGTATCCGATGATAATTTTAAGGCTGCCTAAGTTTGCGATTGCCAATACAATTCCGGTAAAATGTTGGGCACTCTGGGTTTATTGGAAATAGATTTCATCAGATAGAATTCAACAACCAACTTCTTACTGCGAAATGAGAAACTTTTCCCAAAAAACGGCGTAGAAATTTGAGCCTTAAAAACTATCGCGTAAGTTTAATTCTGCAAGCTGGTTTACCATTTTTACGGACCATCTGAAAGGTTAGCCTATAACACCTCAAAATTTAAAACATGAAATACAATGTGCAGATTAATTCAATAGAAGCCCTGGATGAAATTGCAAATTACTGGACTGAAAACGATTACCGCCAACTCCTGGAATTGTTTGATTTTCCCGATTCGAAAAGTATCAAACCGGAAAACTTACTCGAAATGCTACAAATGGCCATAACCGATTTTGAGCCTGCCGACGCCGCCAGAGTCCTGCTTCAGTATAAGCTTTCCGGGGATTTAAACGATGGACAGATGGATCAGATGGCGCACGATATGTTGCTCGACAAAATTTCTGAAGAATATCCTGAAATTTCATTACACTACGCGCTGTACAATATCAATCAGCTGCTGTTCAAAGCATTTAACGGGACTTTTTTGAATACCAAGGCTACGCTGATCGAATTTGCCGTGAACAGCGATAATAGCGAAACGCCAATAAACAAAGCCGGAATTTTAAGATTGCTGCATCACGGACTTTCACCAAACAACTTGCTGGTTCGTATGTTTGAAACGCAACTGACCACAAACGTTGATTTTCCGGATGCCGAATATATAGTCTGGGAACTGAAAACAACAGATCACGGCAATTACCAACTCATTACCTCAGAATATTGGTTGTCAAGGGACGACGTCGTGCAAGGGGAGTTTGAAGCCGATATTGAAGCTGCGGAGTAATAACGCTTTGAGGGAAACTACAATTGGAAAATGCTGATTGGATTCCGGATTTTAGCCCAAATGGAATTCAATGCAATTCGCCAAAAGGCAATGAACAGACGGTCAGACCAGCCAAAGAATAATCGACTTGTGAATTTCCCACTCATTACTTTTTTTTACATAGATCTCTATGGTTGCGCATGCCGCTATACTGTTGTAGATTTCTTCTTTGTAAATGATTGCCGTCTCATGTTTTTTGTCAAATAGCGGAATTGAAAATTTGTAAAACGCTTTTTTAGGATTTTCGGTGAATTTTATTTCGAAGTGTTTTATCTTCCATTTGCCGGCAAGTTGATTTTCAATTTGGATTTGCAAATAGTCGACATCCGTATCAGTAAATAAATCTGAAATATCCGCCAAGTTTCCTTGCTCATCAGACGCACTAAAACTTTTTAACAGTTCAACTGCTGTTTCCTTGCTAGGAACTACGCTTTTCCAGTTGACAATATCACTTTTAATTTTGTTTGGCGAAGATTTATGTGCGCCATTATTTTTGATACTATGAATTTCACAAGACAGTATTTTTTGTATATCAACATCAGAAATCAATGAACTGAATGTTTGGGCACTGACTTTTGGAGACAATACAAATAGGAATGTTGTGATGATTGCAAGATTTTTCATAAATGCTGGCTGAAGTTTTTTTGGCAAAGGAATTCGTCGAAAATAGGAGTCTTGTTCACAATCAAAAAATTCTACACATCACAACTCCGAATCAATTCCAGTTGTCAATCTTTACATCATTTGGCGATGGTTTGCCTTCACCATTTTCTACAAGTTGTTTTAAACTAAGCATAAAAATAGCCCATTTCATACTGCAATGCGATTTAAATTCGACCTCTTCAGCCCAATTATTATGACTGAATAATACAATTGTATATTGATCTTCCTGATGCAGGTCGAATGTAACTTCTGTGCCAATCCACTCCGGTGGGCCAGAGGTAAATTTCCAATGTACTTTTGTCTCGGGTTTTAAGTCTATTACTTCGAAATCCATGCTACCCACTTCGTTTCCGTCGGGCGTATGAAACCGAACAACGATAGTTTTTCCTATTTCCGATTCGCCAGTTGTATCTTTTGTCCACCAATTCGATATGCCTTCGGTCGTTGACAAGGCTTCATAGACTTTTTGTGGCGACGCTTTTATTCCGACCCGATGTTTGATATTGACCATGGTTTTAATTTAAGTTTTTGATAGGTTCAAATTTTTTCGCGCTGCGCTGTTTTGACTTAGTGCCCAATGGTAGCGGCGTCAAATATCCTGCAAAAATTTCCGCCGCCAATTTTAGCGATTTCGTCTTCGGTGAAACCTGTTTTCAACATGGCTTCGACAACTGTATAATAGAATCCAAATTTTTGATCAGGCCATATTTCATTGCTTCCGCCGTTTCTTTTGCTTTGATTCTTTTGATCTTTTGATTCCTCTTGCTTAATATCTCCAGGTTTTTTCGGGTTTTTGTCCCGATGTTCGCGAACAGATGATGGAGATTGGTAAGCTGGAGTTAATTTGGTATCTGTACCGATGCACACATGATCAATACCGACAACATCGGCCATGGCCCTGATATTTTGAGCATAAGCCAAGGGCGTGTCTGCAAGATGTGTCCATACGCCTATAACGCCGCCTGCATCGGCAACAATCCTGGCTTGTTCTTTACTGATTAATCTTGGGCGCATCATCTTGTTCATAAACTCATTTTGTCCCAATTGGCTGTCAAGGCCTGTGTGAGAAATTAGCGCAGGTTTCGTGCTCACTTTCAATGCCGCATTTACCATTTCATTGGTTCCGTGCGATAAGTCGACTAAAATCCCAAGTCTGTTGCATTCCTTAATCGTTTCGGTTCCGAAAGGCGTCAGCCCTCCAAATTGAGCAGGATTTGTAAATACATCACCCAACGGAACCGAGGCATCGTTGTCGTGAAGCAAGGTCAAATGCCTCAAGCCTTTTTTGTATGCAACCTCAAGTCGGTCTAAATGGCCTTCCAGAAAATGTGCCCCTTCAACAGATTGGATGACAGTCGGAACATGTTTTTCATGCGAAGAACGCAAGTCATCCAAATTTAATGCACGCTTTACGCCATTTTCCAAAAGCATTTTGTCCATTGCCGTCAATCCGTTTAAGAAACGATCGTAAGCGTCTCCCTCATTTTTTAATTGTTGGTAATCAACTGCGAATGTCATGCAAATTGCTGAAAGTCCCGACCTTTTCATTTCGCCGGAAAGATTGATTTTTGGACCAGGCAATTCAGAGGTGATTAATGGTACGTCAATATGATTATGCGTATCAATTCCCATTGTTTTGGCTACGATCCTTGCAATGTTTGGATCCATCTCATTGGCTGCCCAGGATAAATGCGGACTTATCATTATCGCCGCGCTTGCGCCTGTAATTGAAGTAATAAATTTTCTTCTTGACCATTCCTGAAAAAATCCGTCCATTTTAAAAGTTTAAATTGCTTTGTAAATATAATTCGGTGATAGATAATTTCTTTGCTTTTTTTTTATTTAATGCTTAAAAAAAGTGTTGGGTTGAGGTATTGAATTTAGGTCCGTTGGGTTTGACCAGTTACGGATGTTTGGCTCGTAAACATTAGCGGATTCGTTTATATGCTGTCATTGTAGGCTTGATTGTTTTCAATCCTGTAAATCAGACCCAAGTGTTCGTCGAAATCAAATTCTTTTTCATATTGCATTCCGAGTTTTTCCAAAACTTTTATGGACGCAACATTTTCTGCCATGGCTCTACCGATAATGGTTTTCAAATTTAGATTTTCGAAGCCGTATTTGATACAGGCCTTTGCGCTTTCTGTCGCGAAACCTTTGTTCCAATGTTTTTCAAAAAATCTGAATCCGATATCGGTTTCGTCTAAATCTGCCACATATTTGAGTCCGCACCAACCTAGAAATTCATTATTTGATTTGTCGGTGACCGCCCAGCGTCCAAAACCGTTGATTTGGTAATCGGTATATTTTTTTAAAAAACTTTCGGCTTCCATGATCGTCTCAAAAGCTTTATCGCCGGTATACTTTATGACGTTTGGGCTGAGGTTTAACTCGTAAAAATTTCTAGAATCTTTCGGAGTCAATTCCCTTAATATCAAGCGCTCGGTTTCTAAAATATATTTCATATTAGCGCACTGCCGATTGGCTTCCGGTGCTTTTCCAGAACACTTCCACCGCATTTTTTTTGATTCTTATTTTTATCCATTGCTCTAATTTCTTACTGTCTTGAATATTGAGCGACTTCACACTCGAATAAATGACAACAGGAACAATATCCTTCTTTTCCTGGCTCACATTAAAAGGGTGGTTTGAGATCGATATGTCGGTTAGTGACGGAAATAATATTCTTGCTTCATTGAGCAGCGATTTGTTGTCAAATTTATTGTCTTCGATTTCCTTTCGCAACGTTGCTATGACAGCATCTTTTTCGTCTACATCGGCTTTCTCATTTTTTATTTGATTTAAGATGTCTTGCTTTAGGTTTGTGGTATCCTGGCGGATATTAAAGCGGATGCCTTTCAAATCGTAGATCTTTAACCGTTGATTTATCTCGGCACTTTCCTGGGACGTAAAGCGTTTCGACAGCAATGCAATTTCAACAGTGCTGGGGTTGGATTTGTAGCGCGTCTTTTTATAAATTATAGTGTAACCTTTGTCTGTAAATTCATTTTGGATAAACATATTTACTTTTTGCTCGAATTTCCGCTCTTCGAAAAGCGTATAACCAAAATAAATGCTTGGCAAAAGCAGAACGACTGTTAATATAGAAATAACGTAAGTGATTTGTTGCTCCCGTGCTTTTTCGAAACGAACCAAACGCGGATATTTCAGAAATTTAACGATCAAAAAAGTAGCTACACAGATAAATACACAATTGATGGCGTACAGATAAATTGCGCCTCCAAAAAAGCGATAATTGCCAATCGCTAAACCATAACCGGCCGTGCATAGCGGCGGCATCAGTGCGGTAGCAATTGCAACGCCGGGAATTGGGTTTCCTTTTTCTTTTCTGGTTATCGCAATTACGCCGACCAGACCGCCAAAAAAAGCAATCAGGATATCGTAAATATTTGGTGAAGTGCGGGCAAGGAGTTCCGACTGGGTTTCTTTAAAAGGACTCAGATAAAAATAAATCGTGGAAACCGAAAGGCTTACCACAGTAGCAATAAATAAGTTTTTCAAAGATTTTTTTAAGAGTTCAAAGTCATAAATTCCTAAAGCGAATCCCGCACCGATAATTGGTCCCATCAATGGTGAAATTAGCATAGCGCCAATGATTACGGCGGTGGAGTTGACGTTTAACCCAATTGACGCTACTACGATAGCACAAGAAAGAATCCAAAGATTGGCACCCCGAAACGAGATGTTTGATTTTACGTTTTCAAGCACTGTCTGCTTATTGTCTTCTCCTTTTGTGAGGTCAATGAAATTTAGAAGCTTATTCATTAATTTGATATTTATCTCAAATATAACGATTTTCAGTAAAACAGTGTCTGCTTGCGGAATTGGCTGGTATTTTTGCTATTTGATGTTGTTTAATTCTCCTTTGTATATGCATTATACTGAATACCGAATTGCTTCGCATTTTCCTCGACAGTGGTTTGATTGTCAATCCAAAAACAGGAATACCGGAAAATTTCATCAACGTACTGCCATTGAAGGTGCCGAAAATGTCAATAAAAGAAGAAAGGAAGCCGGGGATTAATAATAAATTTGTCCGACTCATGAGCTGTTTTTTAAATTGCTTGTAACTTTAAGTTTACGCAAATCACGCTTTTAATTTTGCGTTAGTTTATTGAGTCGGCGTGCACTTTCTGGTAATCTTTGGCCGGTAAACGAAATTGCGGCTTTTGGAACTGGATATTTTAAATGTAAACAGAATTAAGTCATGTAAAAAGCGGCTACATTAAAAAGAACCCAACAATTGCGTGAAACGGCTGTATCCACCGATTAGTCTTTTAACGCAATAAATTTTTTTCCACCAGTTTGAATTATTGTAATTTTTCTATTGATGTTTCCTTCAGTCATGCTTTTTAAAAATGTTGCGCAAGGACTTCCCAAAGTACTTATTTTTTCATTGCGCAAAAGCAGCGAAATATTTGGCATTGGATGACCAGAATCATTCCTTACACTTTTTACAACAATTGATTTTAAAGAATCCTTCTCGATAGAGCCAACATCAATACCTTCCACCTGAACGAAATCTATTCTTTCGTTGGTACCATTTTTTAAAGTTATTTTTACTTGTGAAAAAGCATAAGTACTATTACAAAGAATAACGAGTAAGATTGTTCTTTTTAGCATTGTGTTTCATTTAGGTTGCATTCCGGTTATGAGGTTGCTGATCAAAACGACCAGAGTTCTCTTTATCGCTGTATGGCAGACGATTTATTCTCCGTTCAATCTCAGGATTTCATTTACGACCTCTTTAGATATCCTGAAATTTGTCAAAAGTAATTTATCTATTAAAGGTTTGACTTTTGGAATTATCGACATTTGCTTAGCCTTATGGATAATTCCAAGTGTGCCAGTTGTTTTAAACATCAATTTTTTGGCAAGTTTACGGGCTTTTAAATCATCTAACAAAAGTAAAACGTCTTCAAATTCAGAAGCTAAGGCCAAAGCACTTGCTTCGCCACGATCAACTTGAGTTTCCAGAAATTTTTTATATTTTTCATCTTTTACCGATTGCACGGTAATCCAATCTGGTAATTTTTCTCCAAACTCATCTGCAATTTCTGGCGTAGTCATAAGTTTGCCATAAACTTCTTTTAGAAGCTCGAACTCATTTATTTTGTGGAGAAGTATTAGCGTACTGGTATCTGAGATTACAACACTATGCATTTGCGATGTCGGAATGCAAATCATCAATAGAACTACTGAAAACAGAAACGCCGTATTTTCCTAATATTTCGATAAATGCTCTTTTAGTAAGACCTGCTATTTCCGCGGCTTCACCAGCTGATACTTTTGCGTCTTCATAAAGTTTTGCAGCAACTATCATTGAAAAATCGTAATCCTTCAAATCTACATTGTCTGGTATATTAAATTGTACGGTTCTCATAATTTTTATTCGTTTGTTCAAAGATACAAAATCAACGGTTTCAATTCGATTACAGGAATTTCTTTTTGCTTGCGGGTAACGTTTTGCGAAACTACGCACGCGCGTGTAAGCGAAGGGAGTTTTCGCTGCCAAAATAACGTTTATTTGTGAAATAAGAACTTTTGACTAACAAAATACTGAATTCCTTAATGGAGGCCAGGCTGAGATTTTAAATTAATTTATAGCCAAACATTTTTAATAAAATCGGACAAAGAATGATTTCTGCAATCAACACGGGCAATAAAATCGGTCCGAACATGATGTCTATGGAAATGATATCCCAAAACCAGAATATCATGGTCAATATTAACGTCAATATCCTTGTTAACAGAATGAGTGGAATGATTTTGAGTTTGGATATTTTTTGATTTTTGTATGCCATGTAAATTTGGAAAACTGCCCCAAGAACAAATGTTAGGGATCCCAGAAACATTACAAACTGAATAAAATCCCATATTTCAAAATGTTGTTCCATGGTTTTTCTGAGAATTTGGGCATTTGCTGTATGCTTAATGAAGGAAATTGTAGAATTCGGAGCCTGATTTTTTTTTTGCCAACCATAAACCAGGTTAATAATAAATGTTGCTTACTGTAAACGGGTTGATTTTTAGCCGCTTTAAGGATTGTTAGTCTGGGAGAAGATTTTCTATTTCGTTTTTTAAAACGGGCAGATTATTTACGACAATTCCCCAAATGTCGAAAACCAATGCGAAAATATAACTATCCATAAATTAATTGCCTGTCTTTTTCAACAGCTTTTTTAAAATACTGATTCTTTATTGCTTTTTCCTCTAATAAGTCGACAGATCTTTTTAAAGCATCCTCGAGAGCAAATTTTAAGTCGAAATAGTTATCAGCATAATCTAACAATCAGACATCATTAAAGCTAACAATTAAATCGATATCGCTTTGATCGTCAAATTTGTCTATTAATACAGATCCAACAGCGTATAGACTCTTTACTTTGTGTAATTTACAAAGTGTGCTAATAAATTCAATATTTTGACTAATTAGATTCATATTGATCAAATATACAAAAGCATTTTATTTGCTTGACAAGCTTAGAAGGTTTTGCCGTATTGCAGGTTGCAGATCAAGGAGAAATAGAAATTTTTTCTACCGAATATCATGTTTTTTTCTTTTTTCATCTGTCATTTGTTTGTCTATGTATTTAAGAGTTCCACCAAAACAATTATTTTCACCTGTTAGAATTCCTCTATTGAAAAGTGAGTGAGCTAAAAGTAACATAGTTTTGTCATCGGAAATTGCCATTCCCCATTTTGCATGAATTGATTTTGCAATCGAATCAACATTATTTTCTTTTTCAAATTTTTTAAAATCCTCGACAGAATATGTATTTATTCCGAGATTATTTAACGCGGCAGTATCTTTTAATTCAAAATATCTTTGCTTATTTTCAAGTAACAATTTCTGCATTTTTTTCTGACCGTTAGTATCGTAACTCGAATCATATTCAATATGTAACGCGCCACACAAAAAATTTCCTTGAGTACAAATTTCGCGAACTTTTCCAGTATTAATGTCTTTAACTTTTATTACTGTAAAATATTGAAAAGTGCTACCATTTTCAATAGCGTTTACATAGTTGTTGTAAATAATATCTTCTTGAGAATTAAATGCATTTTTATTATGTTTTTCAGAATTTGAATTGTTGCACGAAATTATTCCGATGAAAATTATTGCTAGGAAAAAAAGATGTCGTTTTATCATTACGTGTTTAATAATTGCTGCTAACTTCCAAATATACTCAAATCGCTCTCGCAATAACATCATCAAATTAGCTGGTTTTTTTCGCCAGGATTAGAACCTGCAACTGCTGAAGGCCATCAAAAAGCTTTTAAAGAACCCAATTGTTTCAAAGCTGTTTGTTGATTTGCAATTGTTATCGCGTTTTTTTTAATTAGCATCCAATCTGTTAACTATTAGTTGAATGACGACCGGTATTCGACCGGCGACAATTTTGTTTTGTTTTTAAACAATTTGCTAAAACTTTGAGAATGCCCGAATCCCAACTGGAAAGCGATTTCACTTACAGACAAACCGGTTGTCAACAGTTTCTCCTTTGCTTTTTCGACAAGTTTGAGATGAATGTATTGTTGGGCGTTCTGGCCGATAAGCGACCGGAGCATATCGCTTAAATATCCAGATGAAAGATTGAGTTGTTCTGAAAGGAATTTAACTGTAGGAAGTCCCTGATCAAGAGATAGCTGATTGTTAAAATAGTCATCCAGGATGGCCTCGGTTTTTTGGAGGATATTGCTGTTTACGACTTTTCGGGTAATAAACTGGCGTTTATAAAAGCGGTTGACATAACTTAGTAAAAGTTCGATCTGCGCGATCACAACTTCCTGGCTGAACTCATCCAGACGGCTGTTGAGTTCCTGCTCCATAATATAGTACACTGAAAGAATGGTTTGTCTTTCCTGATCCGACAGGTGCAATGCTTCATTAATCGAATAGGCAAAGTAACCATATTGCTTCATCTTTTTAGCCAACGGGTGTCCCAGCAAAAAATCAGGGTGGATAAGCAGTATCCATGCATGCGTATCGCGGTTGTACTCCGTAGATCCTACCAATTGGTTTGGCGCCAGAAAAAGCATACTGCCATCGTTGAAATCATAATAATCCTGTCCGTATTTCAAACGCCCGCTGTTTTTGGTGATGAACGTGATTTTGTAGAAATCAAGGACATCATAGATCGGCGCCATATCCACATTAAACGGATTGCTGTCGTCGAAATGCACCAGGCTGATTAGTGGATGCTGCGGTTTGGGCAGGCCAAAAGCCTGATGGCTCTCTGTGATGGACAAAAACCTAACGAGTGTATCCTCTTTCTTTTTCATCGAATTCTGTTATCGTCTAAATTTAAAAATAAAAAACCAATGAAAAGCTGCGCTCCATTGGTTTTTTTAAGCCTCATATTACCAGGGAAGTTTGTTACCAGGTCCGGTAAAATTCTCCGGCCCGGTAAAACTTCCCGTCGGTAGATCCTCCGCTAAAGCCACTCTGATTGGTTCGAGCGAGCCTTCTTCCACAGTGTCGGTGCCCTGAAAATTGTTGAGTGCGGTGGCTGTAAAACCAGGGCTAACCAAGTGCACTTTGACATTCGTATCCGCTAATTCAATTGCCAAGGAGAGGAAGATACCGTTTAAAGCTGTTTTGGAAGCGCCGTAAACCGCGTCGAACGATTTGCGGTAAGGATTCTGTGGATCTGAATTTACAGTGAGGGATCCTAACGCACTGGAAACGGTCACGATACGTGAGGCCGGCGCATTTCGCAGTAACGGCAGCGAAGCCTGCGTCAGCGCCAAGGTCCCAAATACATTGGTATCCCAAACCTTGCGCAACTCGTCGATTGACGCGACGCTCGGAAGCTGTGCTCCAAGGATTTCTTCCATTGTCCTCCCAGGGGCGTCTGCATGGGAAACGGCTGCATTATTTACCAACAAGCTCAGATACGCCGAATCGCCTTCGATGAACTTTACCGCTGCATGAATCGAACCGGCATCGGTAACGTCAAGCTGTATTGCTTTCGCGAGACCACCAATCGCAGCAGCGGCAGTTTTTCCTTTTTCCAAATCCCTGGATCCCACATATACCTTATAACCCGAGTCGGCCAGGGCTTTTGCGATTTGGAACCCAACACCCGTATTGGCTCCTGACACGAGCGCAACTTTTTTCTCATTTGTTTTCATCGTCATATTGTTTTATTTTACTGCAAAGTTCCACGGTAGTGAAGTGACACCCGTAGCCAAATTGGGAATTGTTGTAGCCAAATCGAGGATGGCTAAAAGAAGTATTTCCATTCTGATAAGCGGATATTTTTTTGAAAACCGGTTGCTGGTACGCGACAGGAATCAACAGTTGGTTTCATGCAAGCCAGCTTTACGACACAGATGGCATTTCTATAAATTTTAATGGCAGGCCTTCATATGGATTAATAAAAGATTTAATGAAATGATGTAACAATCATAATGTCAGGTCTTAATACATTTATTCCACCCAAATTTAAACATCATGCAAACAACTACTAAAGTGGAAGTGAACTGCGATTGCAGAATTCCATTCCAGTTCGAACTGGTCAAATACCTCAAGCAGCTATTCAGTACTGCCGAACCTGATGGCTCCGACCTGACAAAGTTGAAACAAATCAGCAGCCGTGTAAGCGCCCTTCAGACAAAGATGGTTTTTATTAAAGTGACCAATCCTACAAAGAAGCACCGCCAAAAATTTCTCACTGCGGTGAAACAGTTGTTTAATAAAGATCTTGTTGGTACAATCAGGAGCAGTAAAAATGAAGTTACTTTGATTCTTATCTGAAATGAGTGCGCATAGCTGCGTGTCAATATATATCTAAACCACAAAAAGATGTGGTATTAACTGCACAGCAAGGCGATAGGAATGCTGCCGGACAGAGTTTCTGTTTTTAAATATTGGTTTTAGGATTTGCGATTGCGTTTTTTTTCAGATTTTAAAATATTGATCTGTCGGCATCTGAAGAAACTGTCGAAATTATTTTTTGATAAAGCGGATATTTTTTACCGTTCCTTCGGCGGAAACCAATAGCGCAACCACTTGCTTGTTGCGGTTTCTCTCAAAATGATACAGGACTCTTTGACCATTTCCAAACTCGTCGGTTTGTCCGGGAACGAGTTTGATTCCGTGATGATTGGGATAGTTTAACAATAAGTCGCCTTTATCATTGTAGATGTCATAAGTTACTGATAGTTCTTCTGAAAAAAAACGACCGGCATAGTCGCTGGGCGTCGCTTCTTCGCGATTTGAAAATTGTGCTCTGGAAAAATAAAATGGCGCTCCGCCGAAATAAACGATCAGATCTACTGCAGGGTTTTCCTCCGATGAAAACTCATAAAGTACCTGCGCATTATTGGATCTGGTAAAAGTGCCTTTTTTGGCCGCAGTTAAAGCGATGGGTTTCCCGCCCTGGCGTCCGACTGCTTTAAGGGTATCATTTTCAATGATGATTTCGAGTTTCATATCGCTGTACTGCTCTTTGTACTGGCCTGTGAACTTTATCAGATCCCGCTTATCATAGGAAAAGCCGACTGCAGGATCTGATGTATTTTGGCCAGCAGGCATAAACAAATCCAAAATCCTGTAGGACAACGGCGTCGGATCGATCGATTGCAGGTTGGTTAAAATAACCACCGCCAGGTTCAGTTGGGGCACTGCTATGATTTGTGACTGGCCACCCAATCCATATCCGCTGTGGTGAACGGTAGGCATCCCCTTATACGCATCAACCATAACACCGCGTGCATATTTGGCAGTTTCTCCTGAGGGCAACTTTTCAACGGTGGTCAAAAATTTTGTCAGGTCGGAGTAATCGGGATTTAATCCATTTAAAATGTTGCTCCAGACCGCCAGATCTTTAACAGAAGAAACTGCACTTCCAGCACCATACGTGTTTTGGTTTACCGCTAAGTGTTCAAAGCGGCCATCTTTGTGTTGGATATAGCCTAATGCAGCATCTGCAACTGGTGGATTGGTGCCGATACGGTAGTAGGTGTGGTGCATTCCCAATGGCCCGAACAGATGGCTTTTCGCATACGCCGCCAGATCCTGGCCTGTGATGCGTTCGATTGCAATGGCCAAAAGGGTGTACCCGGTATTTCCATAGATCACTTTTTCGCCAGGGCTGTTGTTCAGGGCTTGTTGCCGGCACGCCAACTCCAGGATCGTTTGGTTGTCATGGAATTCCCTGTCATAATCGAAACCCGCGAGCTCCATGAGTGCGTGGTAATTCCGGAGGCCATTGGTGTGGTTTAGCAGGTGTCGGATGAGCATGGGTTTGCCGTAGGAGGGAAGTTCGGGAATGTATGTCCGGATGTCATCTTCTAAAGAAATTTTACCGTCCTTCACCAATCGCCACACACAGCCTGCCGTAAACTGTTTGGTGACCGACGCAATTCCGAAGACGCTGCTCGAAGAATTTCTGGTCCCTTTGTCCACATCGGCCAGCCCGATTCCTTTTGAATAAACCAGCTTCCCTCCGGATAATATCCCGATGCTTAAGCCAGGAGCTGCGGGTGCTTCGAAGGCTTGAAGTATGGAATCAACTTTGCGGAATGGATCCGGGATTTGAGAATAGGATCCGGCATAACACAATATCGCAAAAAAGATTTTTAGTATTTTCATAGGATGCTGACAAATATCGGTGAATTTTTCCATGCATTCGGGATGCTTCCCGGAATACGCAGGCATCTGATTGAACCCGCATTGATGGCCCGGCCAAGATAAAGTTTATTTACATATCAATAATGGATCGCTGGTAAAAAACAGGCTTAACCGGATGCTTTCCAGTAAAATACTGAACATAAAAAAGGCCGTAAACTGTTGCTTACGGCCTTCGGTAATGGTTTCTACGGTTTTACGAGTTGTAATGGTTCGAAATAAAAGCCGTCAGGTTTTCGTCGCTCATTTTGTTCGAAGTACTGTCGGTTGTAACTGCATTTTTATACTGTGCGGTTTCCGCCAAAAACTTGGTAAATTGCTCCTGAATTTGTCCTGTACCGGTGATATGGATTTCGTCAATGTTTGGCATTTTGCCCGCAATTTCTTTAAAGAATTTTTGCGTTAAGGCAATTTCCTGATTATTCGACGCATTCTCGTTCGAATTGTTGTCCGGGCCTGCATTTTTGACATGGCCAAGAATTACGAATTCCTCATTTCCGGATTGATCTTTTCCTACGATAGTTGCGTTGTGTGAATCCATCCAAACACCGAATTGTTTTCTGTTTTTATCAGACATATATTTAAGTTTTCCTAAAGATAGACTTTACAATGCCCGGACTGGTGTTTTTGGGTTAACATTGTGACAGGTATTTGGTCATTAAATTTACTCAAATGGTTTAACATCTCGGAAGATCAACTTTTAGCAGGTTTGTAAGGCAACGAATATTTAAAAGTCGCTCCACCCTCAGCATTGTTGGAAGCACTTATTTCACCGCCCAGCTTATTGATAAAGTCACGGCACATCGAAAGTGCGATACCGGCGCCTGCTTTCGTGGATCCTGAAAAGTCACCTACCGAGAAAAGATTTTTAAAACTTTCCGCTTTCAGGCCTGCGCCCTGGTCTGAGATCGCTACCGTAAAAACCTGGTCCTCCAGCGCCACATCGATGCTAATCCTGCCGTGTTCAGGGGAAAACTTAACCGCGTTGGACATGAGGTTCCTGTTGATAAACTGCAGCATTTCCTTATCGGATGCTACATGCAAATCAGCGGGGACGTTGTTTACAACTTCAATATTTTTTTTTCCGAGCTGGGGTGCAAAATTTTGCGTGGCATCATCAATGAGCTGGTGCAGCTTTAGCGGTTCCAACTGCAATGTGTAGCCTTTGAGCTGCTGGCGGATCCATTGCAGGGTTAAGTCAAAACGGTCCAGGATCTTCGAAACATCATTTTTAATTCGGGTGTAGAATTCATCCATTTCCTCAGGTGTCAGATCTGGATGGGCGCTCAGGATTTCTATCACTGAAATGGTAGAGATTAGCGGTGACCGGAAATCGTGAGCCAGTATGGAAACAAGCCTGTTTTTAAAATGATCGGTTTCTTCAAGTTGTTTGTTCTTTTTCCGGAAGGCACGGTTTAAAGAACTTTTTTTACGGGAAACTTTTCGCGTTCTTTTGTAAAGCCAGACAATCACTGCGATGATCATCAGACAGATGGCTGAAAATGTGGCCAGGAACAAAATCCTGTAACGGTCAGCCGCGGACTTCGCCTCAAGAAGGGTGTTCTGTTTCTTCAGTTTATCGAACTGTATGTAATCGGATAAGAAAAGCGCCACCTCGTCCTGACGGGCTCTCAGTGCAGCCACCAATTTTGTTGAGACCTCCAGTTGTTTTTTTACATTTCCCGTCAGTTCGGCATAATGCATCATGTCATTTAAGATCAGGGGTTGGAGATACGAATAGCCATTGGCGTCCGAAATGGCCAGTGCGCGCTCGATATATTCCAAAGCAATTTCAGGCTGTGATGCATGGTCGTTTGCCAGGGCCTGGAGTGTTGATATTTCTGCGAACTCAATGCCCTGATCTTGCGCTTTTTTCAAAACATCCAGCAATATGAGCCGTGCAGCGTCTTTACCCTTGCCAGCTTTGAGGAGCGAGGCTTCAAATTGCCTGTTGACAAGCAGTACGCGCGCATCTTTATAATGCTGCGCAATTTTATCGGACTTGCCCAGAAAGTATTTCAGGCTGTCGGGTGGCATGCTACTGTTCACTATGGCGTAGTTTGAATACACCACGCCCATGATGCTGTCGCGTGGAATTGTCCTTCCCAGTTTTATTGCCTTTCTGCAGTACCTGAGTGCATTTTCGGTTTGCTCCAGGCTTGAAAACAACACTGCAATGTTCATAGTGACCTGCACAATATTAGGCGTATCGCGGAGTTTTTGATAGATTGCGAGGGATTCGTTGAATAGTTCCATAGCATCGTGTTGCATGCCCTTTACAGCAAAAGCAATGGCCATGACGTTGGTGGCCGCTGCGTCGCCCTGCGGGTAATTCTGACGTTGTGATATGCCTTTTGCCCTTACCGCGTAAACGAAGGAACTGTCCGGATTTTTCATATGCATGAGCATCCCGATCCGGTTGAGCTTGTTGACATAGGATATACTGTCGGCAACAGTCTTCTTAAGATCCTGTTGGATTTTGTTGATTTCCTTCGTTTGTCCGTACCCAAAGTGGATCGATAAGACCATAATAAGCAACAACAAAATTCCTGAATTCCGTTTTTTATCTGACTTCATCATATATGTAAATTGGCGCGTAGAAGTTTTCTACAAAGGTAATCCTTTACTCACAAATTTATTTAAAAAAAGGGACGAAAATATTCAGGATCATGGCATGTCGATGTGGTAAACAATACTTAAAGTGAGTATGTTATGAAAGTTGTGTTGCGGCTATAAAGAAGGGTTTGATTGTCCAGGAACCAGACGTGAAAATGATTTGAGTAAATAGGAGCAGAGTGTTTTCTATCAATGTGAAGTTAAAACATATAGTTTCTAATTACTTGAAAACCAGCAATGGCAAATTTTCGTTGTAACTGCCGTTTATTATTAAAATCTATTTAATCTCCGCCACATCCGCCACAACCTGAACAACCGCTATTTCCTCCACAACCACTGTCGCTACTACAGCCGCTATCGAAACTTGAAGAATAGTCGTCAAAACCAGAACCGCAACCACTGCAACCACTTCCTCCATCAATTGAATTATTTTTAGTAATTTCAATTCCGAAATCCCTGTCAATCTGGTGCAATAATTCATAATCAAGATTTATTAGTAGAAAAATATTTGCTCCGATGATCTTAATAAGTTCCATTGCTCTCTGACTTTCAATATCATTTACACTTAAAAGTTCGTTACCAATATTTTGAATTTCTTGTTGAACTTTTCTTTTTAATTCAATACCATATTTAGTAAGACTATGACCATAAAATATTCTTTGGAAAATATTTTTTGAAAAACATTTTTTCAAATTAGGTGTTCTGATAATGTCGTTTTTTAATTCTGATAAAGTTTTAGATTTTTGGTATCCGATTTTAACCAAATTTCTGAACAAGATTTCAATTGAAGTATCTGAACTAAAAGTTGACAAAAATACCCTTTCGTGATTTAGTGAATTGTAATTACTGAAATTTTGCCCAATTCCGACGTATTTATAGACTCTAATTTCTTGTTTCAAATGAGGTTGTCTTTGTACTTCAAAAGTTTTTAAAACTTGTTTAAATAATAAGTCAATAAAGGTAATTTTTAAAATTTCCTGTTGACTTGCATTTTCTTTTGTCAGTACTAAGATTTCTGCTGGAGTTAGTTTGGATAAATAAGTCATTAAAAAAGTTTTTTAATAATCCAATTTTTTTTTATGTTCACTCTTTCAAATTCCGTATCTGCAAATCTTATTTCGCTACCTGGCCAAATATCTTTCGGCGTTTCTGAGTTGAAAGTTTCTAAATATAATTTTTTAGTTTTCTCGTACCAATTTGTGTATTTATTTTTTTCGGGTTCTCCACCTTTCGTTGGTCCATGATGAATTTTTCTTTTGATAGTATTTTCACAAAAATCTTCCCAATAAGATTGTGTATAAATCAAATGCAAGTGCCAAACCTGGTCAACTTGATCTGATGGAGTTAATGGATGATCTGAAATTGTCAAAAGAAAAATGAATTTTTTATATTCTAAAATTACTCGAATTGAATATTCGATAGTCCATCCATTTTCTCTTGCAAGGCGGTCACTAAAACTTAATGAAATTTCTGGTTCATCTAATTCAAAATTTTTAATATCATTCCAAAGTCTTAGTTGTTCCTGATTCATATTTTTCTTTAAATCTAAATATTTGTATGCGTTGCTGGAAAATGGGAGTTAACTTCTAAATGTACACAAATCGCTCTTGCAATTGCATCCCCAAGATTATATTTTTTTATGTTTTCAACAGCATATGAATCCCAGGGTTTTGCAAAATACTATGAAAATAATTTATCCTGTTTCATTTTTATTGAAGTAAAGGATATCCAATTTGCATTACTTTGTTTCTATGCATTAGGTTTAAAAACCAATCAAAGGCAGCTAATTGCGTCTCAAATTCACCCACCCAAAAGACCAGGAAAAAGTTCAAAATGAAAAAGTTGCTATGGAATTTGTTTTCCAAAGCTTCGAAACTGCTGCAGGCCAGCGCGAATTCTACAAAGCCCAATTGTTCCAACAGTTGTTCATTTAATTGCATGTTGTCCGGACTTCACTGCATTTCATTCTGACCGGACCGATTGTATTAAAAAATAGAATATGGGTAAAAAGGTCATCGCTAACGTCAGTATTAAAAAATAGCTGCCCAACGCGTCGGCATTCCCATCCACAATCTGAACTGTTTTATAAAAAATCAAAAAGAAAACACAGGTGACGCTTAATTTTAGATAACGCATCATTCTGGTGGCTATGGTGTATTGATTTGCTGCATTTGCTGTATCAATTTCGACCATATAATTAAAGGTGTGTGGAATTTTTGACAGGTAGCGGAATCCAACCGAGATCAGCGTAGCAATAATGGGCAGTACAAACAGGCTGGCTTTATTGCCGAAATTGTCTACTGCACCAGCCGCATTGTAATGGATTGGAATCACGTCAGGTAACTTTGGGTAATTTAGCAATAGCATCGTCCAAAACGAAATTAATGCGATTGCGTTAATGGCTTCGACAATTTTATCTGCTGGCGTAAGTGGGATGGTGATCTTTGGACGGTCCATGTATTTTGGCGTTTGGCTTTAAGCGTTTTCGTAGCGAGGGGCGATGCAACGAATTCGGCGCAGCTTATACATTGCTGCACGGGAACGAAGTTATGGAAAAAAGTATTACAGCCGAATCGTTTAGCCGTAGTTAGCCGTTGTTTATTCCTCTACCCAAAATTTCTCAGTTAAATAGAAGACGGTATCTATAAAATACAAAATTTCATTTCTTGTCAAAACATTTTCGTCATGCAAGTCTTCCAGAATAATTCCTATTTCAGGATTGAAATAATCATTGTTGCGGTTATTTTCAAAACCATTTTGAGTTAAAAATGTTTTGACTCGCGCCAAATCGGTACTCACTGTAATTGCAACATAGGACTGTTGGACCACGCAATACAAAGTGTTATTGTCTTTGATAAACCCAATTAATTCATATGCTGTGTCAGGAAAAAAATAATTGTGAAGTAGTAAATTATAAAAATAATCTTTCCAGGAAGTGTAATAAATTGAATCATTTAATTTCAGAACATTTTCAGAATCTTTTAAATATACTTTTTGTTCTGCGCCTTCGCTTACATATTGAGAAAGGTCAATATCTTTAACCCAAAGATTATGCTGCGTAATATAGTTTTCTAACCTCTCTGTTTCTTCGCTTTTGAGATACTTTTCAGTTTCAGTTGTTTCGCTTGTTGTTTCGCCATTTTTAAGGTAACCGGAGATTGTTTGGATAGTTGTTCCAAACCTAACTTCGCTCTTTCCTGAAAGGATATTGTGCAATTCATATTTCAAACCATTTTGCATTGACAAATATAACCAAAGTTTCAATAATACAAAAGTCGTGATTATTACCGGGTTTAGAAATAGCCGGTAACGTTTCACGGAGGTGATTCCGGTGAAGCTATTAACAGCTTATACACTGCTGCACGGGAACGAAGTTATGGAAAAAAGGATTGCAGCCGATTCGTGTAATCGTTGTTAGCGTTCGTTTGCGTTAGCAGTTGTCGCCCTGCAACTCCAGAATTTCTTTCAATTTTTTCAGATCAGCGTGAACCAATTTCGCATCTTCTTCAAATTCTTTAGCAGTCCTTCCCGGCATTTTAAATAAGGTAAAAATAACTTCAGTTCCATGATTGTTGTCAATTACCCGCAGTGGGTTGGTAACTTTATTTCCATCAGGAAGTGTTACTACGTGATCAATAATCCCAAATTGGTTTTTTGGAGTCAGTTCTATTACTATTTTCCCTAAGTCGGTTTCTGCATTCCAAACATGTTCAGAATGTTTGGAAACTGATTTTACAAACGCCAGCCAATTTGTAAAATTTTCAGGATCAGACGCAAACACATAGACCGTTTCTTTCGGGCAACTTATTGAAATGCTGATGTTCTTTACTTCAAAAGTCATTTTGATTGATTTTAAATGTGCATTTTTTTCATGGCAGTCTGAAGCCAGAAATAAAGTTAATAATAAATTTAAATTTTATAGCTGAAATTTCCATGTTTGGAACATTTTTTCAGCAACGGCTGCACGATTAGATGGAGGCTGTAAACACCTTAATTTAAAACCTTTAGCACACCAAATAAAAATGCTGTTTGTTCGGGTGTTGTTCGGGTGTCGTTCGGATGTTGTTCGCAAAAAGGGCTTTTTTGCGAACAACATCCGAACAAAAGTAAAATGAAAGCAGAAGAATTGGATAAAAATTTACACGTTTGGTTGTGCTGTAGGAAAGCAAAATTCAAGACGTAAAACTAATAATAAGGAAATTGAGTTATGTGCCGGCGATATAATAAAATGCTTTTCTTTAAAACAGCACTTTTAGGGTACAAAAAAACAACAATTTTGGTAGGCGCCTGTTAGAAGTAGGCGCTATTCATATAAATCAAAATCGCCAAACGTCAACAGATTGTTATATTTAAAATTACACAAATAGCCCTCTTGAGAATCATTGACGCCACTAATTTTAATTACCTTCTTAGAATTCAAATTTATCACATATAATCCGGGTTTAGCTGAATCGTCATCTCCATATCTAGAGGTAGATATAATGTATTGACTATTTTCATTTTCAAACATCACGTTGCATATTTCCATTCCGGAATTCTCTTTTCCACCGTGTTTCGAAAGTGAATTAAATTTAAATTTTGTCCAACTTTCATTATTTTTTTCGGGAAACTCTAATTCAATATTTTGTTCTGTTCCATATCTGTAGATGATGTATTCATCATTTTTGTCTTTCGATAAAGAAACAATCTTTCCTTTTTTAGTTTTAAAGTTGAAAATAGAAATCTCATTTTCCAACATTAAGTTCTGCGCTGATGTCGTTAAACTAAAACTCAATAGTAAAATGACCATAATATATTGTCTCATCTTGAGGATTTTTTCTCACTGTAACAACTAACGTTGGGCCTGTAACCACAGTCGCGGATTCAAGCGAACTGAATCCTCTCCGCTAAGATATAATTTCTTCGTGAAAAACAAATGTTCAACTTACCGAAAACTCCGCGATTGCGGTTAGCTGACGTTATTTTACAATGTCGATTTGACTTTCAAAAACAGAATCAGTAAAATTTGCACTTGTTCTAACAAATATCTTTGAACCTTCGATTTTCAAAATTTTTACTGTAAATATGTCATTTGGCTCACCATTATATTCTTCATTTCCACTTAACAATTTCCTGTTTTTTAATTGATACGTGCAGTCGTCAACCCAATTAATATCATATTGAGATTTAACTTTCATAAATTCATTGGTTTCGATTTGCAATTTTTCAGTCCTATGTATTTTTGTTTTACCTGAAACTGTAGAATTTAATTCAAAATTTCCAACGTGAATTTCGTTGCAGTTTTGGGAAATAGAACTACATGAATTCAAGATTATTAGCAATAACAAGTAAATTTTTCTCATAGTTGTTTTTAGGTTTCAGGACATAATGGCAGCTAACTTTCAAATATACGCAAACCGGTCATACAATGGCACACATCAATGCACATGTTTTCAAGCCAACGAAAAGCACTATTGCTTATCAAACCAACGCAACCCAAAAGACCGGCAACTTTTCAGATTTAAAAAAATACCGGAGTTTATCGGCCAAAATTCAAAATGAAAAGTTGCCGGTGGGATCTGTTTTCCAAAGCTTTGGAACTACAGCCGGCCCATACAACTGCTACAAAACCAATGGTTTTAACCGTTATTAATCGATTTCGAAACAGATGATGCATACCGTCTTTTTTAATGCTGCTGCGACTGTCAGCCTATTTCCACCACCACCACATTATGATCAGAAATTTAAGTCCTAACCTCGCACCGATACGTCCTCACTGGCTTTTGCAGCTGTTTCCGTTGGTGAATATCCAAATTGTTTTTTGAAGGCATACGAAAAATGCGACAGGTTTTCGAACCCGGTCTCAAAGCATACGTCGATGGGCTTTTTGTGCTTTTCGGCAAGTTGGTAATGGGCCAGTTCGAGCCGTTTTTTGGTAAGCCATCGTTGTGGCGTGGCATTGAAGGCTTTGACGAAATCCCGCTTGAAGGTAGTCAGGCTGCGGCCTGTTAAATACCCGAACTTTTCCAGTGGCATGTTGAACATAAAGTTCTTTTCCATGAAAGCGGCGAGGTCAATCTTACCGGGCTCGTCAAAGTTGGCCAACACGCCGTCGATGTCATGGTCAATCGTCCTGAGGATCGAAATGGCTTCCGTGATCTTCAACGAAGCGATATGTTCAGGAAAGTTTTCCTGCATGTCAAAATAGGGCACCAGCGACGCCAGGCAACTTTCCAGTAAAGGATGTTTGTGAAAGGGGAATATTTTTGGTGTTCCCGTTTTTTGTTTTGCACTTTCATGGCCGTAAAATTCCCGGAGCCTCTTCGTCGACAAATGCATCGCAACCGCTTTGTGCGGCAAACCGTCTTTTGGAACGTTGATGATAGCAGCCAGCTGGTTCCTCGGAATCAAAAATGTGCTGCCGGCACCAAATACAAAACTTTCGTCTGCCTGGATGATCTTTGTTTCCCCTGAAATCAGCCATACCAGCAGATGGTCGTCGAATGCCGCTTCGGTTTTAAAAAGCTTTCCTGTATAATTGGAAAGCTTGATTTCGGGGTTGATGTAATTTACCTGGTAGTCCATATTCAAGTTTGTGGCATAAAGGTACAAATATCAATTCACATCGAATGTGATGCCGGCCAGCTGCTCACTTAAAGTCCACAACCGTTTTGCATTGGTTTCATCCAGGGAATATTCCTTAATGCCGCCAATTAGTGATACATCGGAACTTAAAAGTGCTACATCGGCATTTTCACAATAGACACCGCCCAATTCATTGAGCAACGGACTGGTTGCTGCCCAAATGGTTGTGGCCGCACCTTGCGGAATGGTTTTTAACGCCGCTGCAACCTCGGGCAGGATGTTTCCTTCGGCATCGCTGTAGCCGAGTTTGTGAAACAGGTCGGCCGGTGCTTCCCTGCCCAATTCTGTGTTGCCGACAGCGCCGGGGCAAAGGGAATAACTGCGTACACCAAAAGCTTTGGCGCGGCTGTCCAGTTCCAGTGAAAAAAGATTGACGGCGGTTTTCGACTGTCCGTATCCCAGCAGGGTTTCGTAGTCACGGTGCAGGAAATTCGGGTCTTCAAAATTAAAATCTGAGAACTGGTGCCCGCCCGAAGATACATTGACCACCCTTGCGCCAGCTGCTTTTTTTAATGCAGGCCACAAGCGGGCGGTAAGCTGAAACGGCGCCAGGTAATTTGTTGCCAGTTGAGATTCATAGCCGCGGTTGTCCCTGCGCAGCGGCACCCACATAATCCCCGCATTGTTAATAAGCAGCTGCAGCGGTCTGCCCGAAGCGACAAACTTTTGCGCAAAACGGTCAATAGAAGCAGGGTCCATCAGGTCCATTTTTTCTATGGTTACATTTGCAATGCCGCTGAGGTTCCTTTTTGCTTTTTCAATGTCCCGTGCCGGAACAATGACCAAGGCACCGGCATTTGAAAGCGCCTTTACGGTTTCCAGGCCGATGCCGGTGTTCCCGCCGGTGACGATGGCGGTTTTTCCAGTGAGGTCAATGCCACGGATTACTTCTGTAGTTGTGGATTTTGCGTTGAATCCTGAACCTGTGGGTTTTTGTAAAATGCCCTGATAATTTTGCTGTCCCATCTTTTTAAATTTTAATGTTATTGTTGGGACAAAATTAGGCGGTAAGGATTGCGACGGTTTTGTTTAAACGTCCGAATGTACTTTGTTTAGAAGTTCATGCTGGGTTACGGCTCGCGTCGCTGCGTCCTGTAGCTATCGGAGCGCAAGGCGTGTCTGGATTAAGGTTGCAAAAAAACCTTAATCGTTTCGCGGCTTAAGCGAGGTTGCGATTCAAGCGAGCTGAGTTCTCTCTGCTAAGATATAATTTCTTCGTGAAACAACAACTTCCGGTTACCGAAAACTCCGCAATTGCGGTTACAGGCTGTTACAGGCAGGCTACTTCTCTAATTCCAAAATATTCTCATAATTATACTTTGCATATTTTTTCAAATTATCCTTTTCTTTTACTATATGATGTAGTTCATTTTTAGTTTGAATATAATACCAAAGCTCCGGTTGCGTATGTGAAAATGCGCTTAATTTAAATACAATATCAGCATTTAATTTTCTATCACCTTTAAGATATTTATATAGATTTGTATCTTTCATCTCAAAAGCTACTGCTAATTCTCTTTGAGTAAGTTTCAAAGATTTTAAATACAATTTTACAAAATCAATAACACCCATTTCTCTATCAATTTTATCACTCTTGACATAATCTTGCATTTGATATTTAATTGCAAGTAATTCATTCCTTAATTTACGTTCGGGTGATTGTTTAGCAGATTCGATATTAATGTAATTATTAACTGCATCAATATCTTCTTGACTCCAAATATCATTTTCATTAAACTGCTTTAATGAATTATTGAAATTTTTATCTATGTTTTTTTTATCTCTCATAACGGTTAATTTAGATTTCTAGATACTTCTTAATTAGTTTTTCTCCATCTGCAGGATGAATAATCATAGCAGTATTTGTCAATTTTTTAGCAAAGTATTTTCTTTTATATAAAGCCATTATTTTTTTTTGGTCTTCTGGATTCTCTTCTTGAACGGTGAAAGCTAACCAGCCTTTATGGTTAAGTTTTCCATGTTGAAAACTTAATTTGCATGCAAAAGCTATTAAACATGCACCAACTGAATCAAATATCTTTTCTAATCCTTTATTATGTGGAGCAACTTCAATATATGCCATAGTTGGTTGACTATTGTTTATTAGCTTAAAGATTAAACATCCTTCAATAATTGAATGATCATCGTCTTTGCACAGAACATATACATAATTATTAGTCCCTTTTGAAAAATTTTCAAAATCAAATTTCCAACCATCTTCTGGTTTTGGTAATTTATAGTCAATGCCTTCTCTAATTTCGGCATCTATAAATTCTCCGTTTTTAATTTGTATTATTTTTACTTTCATACAATTGTCTTTACAGAACAAATGTAAGAATTTAATAATACAAAACGTATAATTATTATACAAATTGTAGAAGTGAAGTTTGTTCGGATTTTTAGCTTGCCTGTAACTTCCAAATATACGCAAACCGGGCTTGCAATTGCGTGATCAATACACAGGATGTAAAAGGCAACCAAAAGCACTAATTGCTTATCAAACCAGCGCCATCCACAAGACCGGCACTTTTGTCAAAATAAAAAAAATGCTGGAGCTTTGCCGACAAAAATTTCAAAATGAAAAAGTTGCCGGTGGGATTTGTTTTTGTAAGCGTTGGAATTGCTCCCGGCCCATAAAACTGCTACAAGCCTAATTGTTTAATCATAGCTGATTGATCTGGAGCAAGATGACGCGTTCTGTCTTCTATACCGCTGCCACCATCAATCTATTTCCACCACCACAAGATTATGATCGGAAATTTGCGTACCAACCTCCATCATTTCCTGTTTTATTTTCTTACCATTCATAAGCGCTTTGCTCACCACCACATGCAAAACGGAATTTTCGTTTCCGCCTGTAATGTTCCGGAGCGCGTTGGCCTTAAAAAAATCATTCATGTCATAGATGACTTCCCTGCCGGGATAGGGAAAACCCGAAAAAGAAATGTTGAAGTCACCGGAATAAATCACATTTTGATGCTTCGCCAAATTTTCAATGTCGCTTTGCTGCTGCTGCAAGTCCTTCTTGAAAAAGTCGTCTTTGCCGCCGAAGCTTCCAATGATGCTGCCGTATAAAATTAACGGCCCGATTCCCGAATTGATCTCACAACATACCGCTGTATACGGATCATAAGTAGCTATTGTTTTTTCTATGGGAAACTTACTGAATATCGCAATGCGGTTTTCCCCAGGTTTGTACGCCTGGTTGCCGTAGACTGGTGGCAATTCCAAACTTTGGTGGCAGTAATATCCTTTGAAATTAATTGCAGTATTTGTCTCGGTCAGGAAAATAAGGTCAGGATTGAGATTTTGAATCAGGTTTATAATGAAAGTGTTCTTTACCGCATTGGGATTGTTGTTGGGTCTTTCGACATTCCAGCTTAGGATTTTCATTGGGATTTATTTTTTCAGCAATGTTGTTGCAAACATATCATAAATAGTTGCTGTTTGAAATTATTTTTGTCCTTGCATTGCCATTTGAAAGAATAATGTTATCCTTGCCACAGATTAGCAGCCAATACCACTTCAGGCTGCGTTATTAAACGCCATTTAATGGGTTGCTATGACCCAAGATTACCAGCCACCGTTTTAATGTAAATTCGTTTGCATGGATTTGTGTTTTGTTAAAACGAAAAACATAATGATTTTGCGAATGAGGAAAACCGTAACCGATTTAATGGCAATCATTTTAGATTCGCATGGGATTTGTGCAAAGTTTTGACCTTAAATCAGTTATTGCACAGCGTCGCACGTGCCAAAAATAAATTTTATAAAGAGATTGACCCAAGAGTCGAAATGTATTTTAAATAGCGGTTTTATACCTATTTTAGCCAATAAAAAATAGCAAAACCTACCACTAACAATGTCAGAAGAACAAAAGAAACTGCTTGAAACACAACTTTGGAATATCGCCAATATACTGCGCGGTAAAATCAATGCCAACCAATTCCAGGATTATGTACTTGGCTTTATTTTCTACAAATACCTGTCGGAGAAAATGCAGAAGCATGCCGATAAAATATTAATTCCCGATAATTTAAAATATACGGCCATTGATGAAAATTCTGATCAGGGCAAAGAATATTTAGAGCATATCAAAGACGACGCAATCAATTCATTGGGGTTCTTTTTGAAGCCATCGGATTTGTTTTCGAGCCTTGCAGCTAAAGGGAATTCGAAAGAGGTTCAGGCTTTAGGGAGCAAAGCTGATACTGATGTCATGATTGCCGCGGAGCCCGATGAATCGTACAGTTCTGAAACATTTATCCTTGAAGACCTCGCACGCATCCTCAGTAATATTGAAAAAAGCACTATGGGTTCAGAGTCGGAAGAAGATTTTGATAACCTGTTTTACGATATCGATTTAAATTCGACGAAGATTGGGCGCACGGTTGGCGACCGGAATAAAGTCATTGTAAAAATCATTACCGCATTAGACGCCATCGACTTCGACCTCGACAATACCGAAGGTGATGTTCTGGGTGATGCCTACGAATACCTGATCGGACAATTTGCCGCAGGAGCAGGGCAGAAGGCCGGGGAGTTTTATACGCCGCAAGCGGTTTCTTCAATTTTGGCAAAGATCGTTACCACGGGCAAGAGCCGACTCAAATCAGTTTATGATCCTACCTGTGGTTCGGGTTCTTTATTGCTGCGTGTTGCAAAGGAAGTAGATGAAGTCGCGCACTTTTACGGACAGGAACAAAACCGTACGACCTATAACCTGGCACGAATGAATATGATCCTGCACAATGTGTCGTATCATGATTTTACGATCAAACATGAAGATACGCTCGAACGCCCACAGCACTTGGATTATAAGTTTGAAGCGATTGTTGCGAACCCGCCATTTTCTGCACAGTGGAGTGCCAACCCGCTTCACATGAACGACGAGCGTTTTGCACAATTCGGCAGACTGGCTCCAAAAACAAAAGCCGACTTTGCGTTTATCCTGCACATGGTACACCAACTCGATGACAATGGTATCATGGCGTGTATCGCTCCGCATGGTGTATTGTTTAGGGGCGCTGCTGAAGGACATATCCGCAAATACCTGATCGAAGACCGCAATTATGTGGATGCGATCATCGGGTTGCCCGCCAACTTATTTTACGGAACGAGTATCCCAACCTGTATTTTGGTTCTAAAGAAATGCCGTGAGTTTCCTGAAGATATTTTATTTATCGACGGAAGCAAGGAATTTGAAAAAGTAAAAAACCAGAATGTTTTGCGTGGCGAGCATATTGAAAAAATTGCCAATACGTATCGCGACCGGGTGGCGATTGATAAATTTTCAGCTTTGGCGACTTTGGAGGAAGTAAAAGCGAATGATTACAACCTCAATATTCCGAGGTATGTAAATACGTTTGAAGAAGCGGAAAGTATTGATATTGATGCGGTGGCTTTGGAATTGCGGGAGCTTGATAAAGCGATGGCTGAAACGGATAAGACAATTGCTGCTTTTTGTAAGGAATTGGGAATTAATACACCATTTTGATTATGGAGAAGTTAGTGCCGAGGTTACGATTTCCGGGGTTTGAGGGGGAATGGAAAGTAGATAGTTTAAAGAATATTGGAATTCAAATAATTGATGGGGACAGAGGTGTAAATTACCCGAACGGTTCAGATTTTACTTCCGATGGCTTTTGTCTGTTTATGAATGCAAAAAATGTCACTAAGGTAGGATTTTCATTTGACGAAACATCGTTCATCTCTGAAGCTAAAGATATAAAGCTGAACAAAGGTAAATTGATTCTTTACGATATTATTTTAACAACTAGAGGTTCTGTAGGACATATTGCTTATTTCGACGAAGCAGTTCCATTTGAACACCTCAGAATAAATTCCGGAATGGTTATTATCCGGACAACTGAATTAAATAAAGAATACTTATATAGATATTTGAATACTAATCAAATACAAAACGAAATTGATAAGGTAGCCTTTGGTAGTGCCCAGCCACAATTAACAGTCGGAGAGATATATAAGTTTAAAATTGCATTTCCTACTGCCAACGAGCAGACTAAAATTGCATTTTTTTTAAAACAGATTTATTTGAAAGTAGATCATTTGAAAAAAAAGAAAGCCCTTTTAGAAAAATATAAAAAGGGAATGCTGCAGAAAATCTTTAACCAGGAGGTGAGGTTTAAGGATGAGGATGGGAAGGATTTTGGGGAGTGGAAGGAAATGCGATTTGGCGAAGTCTTTACATTTAGAACTACTAATTCTCTTTCAAGAGAAAATTTAAATTATGATGAGGGCAATGTTAAAAATATTCATTATGGTGATATTCATACAAAGTTTGATTCCCGATTTGATATAACTAAAAAAAAAGTTCCTTTTATAAATTCAGATGTTCTAATTTCCAGAATCGATAGTGATAATTATTGCAAGAATGGAGATTTGGTGGTTGCGGATGCATCAGAAGATTATGAAGATATTGCAAAAAGCATTGAAATAATTAATTCAAACAATGAAAAGATCCTTGCGGGTTTACATACATTTTTAGCACGACCAGACTTACAGTCTATTGCGATTGGTTATTCAGGTTATATGATGCAAGGAGAAAAAATTAGAAATCAGATAAAGAAGCTTGCGCAAGGAACAAAAGTTTTAAGTATAAGTACTGGAAGGTTGAGTAGTATCTTAATTCCTTTGCCAAAACTGGAAGAGCAGACGAAAATTGCGAATTTACTTTCTGCAATTGATGATAAGATTAATTTGGTGGCGCGGGAGATGGAGGAGATGGAGTTTTGGAAGAAGGGATTGTTGGGGGAGATGTTTGTGTAAAAAATTAAAATAAAAAAATATAACTATGAGTAAAGCAATTACTAGGCCAGCAGCACTTATTAAACAAGGGCAACTCACGCTTTATACGACCTCTTTAAAAGTCAGAGATTTGTTAACACCAAATTTTTATAGTGTAGAGACATTAGATCCCGAGGATGAAAATGATAAAGGCTATCAACGCTTATTAAATCGTTCACGTGCGAAAAGGCTTGCCGACTATATAATTAGTGGACAAGATAGCGGAGATGCATTTCTGCCAACAAGTATTTTCATGGCAACGGATAAGAATATAGAATTCAACAGCGAAAACAATACGATAATTATTGACATCGATGAAGTTGGTCCATTTAGCGTTGTTGATGGACAACATCGCGTCGAAGGTTTAAAAATGGCTGTAGAAAAAGATGCTCGCGTATTAAATTTCGATGTTCCTGTAAACATTGCTATAAACTTGCCTAAAATTGCACAAATGTGCCATTTCCTAATTGTGAACACCACTCAAAAAAGCGTTGAACGCGGAGTTGAACAGAGAATTTATCAGAGGCTGACGCAGGCGTTAGAAGTGGAACCTATGCCGAAACTTCCAAGGTGGATTTCGAATACGATTTTAAAAGGGGAGGATGATCTTGCGCTTAAGTATGTAGATTATTTGAATACTCATCCAAATTCACCTTGGCTAAACAAAATTAAAATGGCGAATGATTTGGGTCAAGAGGGGACAGTAAACCAGCAAACGTTTGTTAAAGCAATTAAAAAATATGTATTGGTGGCTAACAATCCAATAACGATTCAACCAGCGGACAAACAACATAGAATATTTTTGAACTATTGGAAAGCTATTACAAACATTCTCGGAATTGACGAACCGACAGTGTTATTTAAATATAACGGTGTAGAACTATTTTGCAAATTTTCTATGCCATTTTTCAATAAAATGATAAATCTCGGAGACTTTAAAGTCGAAGCGATGGAAGAAATTTTATCACAAACATTTGATGAAATGGAGGGTGATTATGCAGGGGTCGGCCATACAGATTTCTGGGTCAAGGGAAGCACGGCGAGTTTTTTAAATTCGGGAGCGATGAACGTAATAAACCAGGATTTAGTGAAAGCGTTGCATAAATCGAACTTTCATCGCGACATCGAGGTATGATTGTTCACGATTTGTATCCGAAGCCATTGGCAAAGGCACAATTTAAGTTGCTATACTATAAAGAGGTGCCTAAATATGCTGGTTGCTATGTTTTAACGACTTTTGACGATGAAATCATATATATTGGTTTAGCAGTAAATCTTTACAATAGATTTAAGCAACACTTAGATAATCCAGAAAAAGTATCACCTAATACTTTTGGGAAAGCAGTATGGTTTTACTATCAAGCTTATGACTCGTCAAATCTACCGAAATTAGAACGGTCATGGTTAAATCAATACCTTAATATACATGGTAAACTGCCGTCCTTAAATAAAGTTTTCTCACCGATTAATTGATTTTATTCCACTATCATAACTTTGCGGATTTATATCCGACATTATAACAATTTTTTTAAATATGTTAAAAATTGAACGAGATACTTTTTTAAGAAGTTTTAAGGTACTTTCAAGCCAGTCATTTGATTTGTTTTTGGGTGCAGGTGCTTCGATCGCCTCTGGCATTCCATCAGGAAGCGATCTGGTTTGGCTTTTCAAGCGAGAGTTATTAAGCGTTGGCGGAACAATAAGCGGTAAACGATTTCAAGATTTAAAGGTTGAAGCGAATAAAAAAGTCATCCAAAGTTATTTTAATGACGAAGATTTAAAGGCAGTAAATCCATATTCCTATTATTTTGAAAAATGCTACCCTGACCCGTTGGTAAGACAAGAGTTCTTAACCAGCTTGGTAAGGGATAAAAAGCCTTCTATTGGCTTTATGTGCCTTTCGGCATTGGTAGGTCAACAAAAATTGAATACGATTTGGACAACCAATTTTGACGACCTTATTGAAAGATCCATCAACAAATTGGATATAAGTTGCCAGGTAGTTTCGCCAGAAAACGCAAAATCGGTTGAAAATTTTAGAAACGACATTCCCACGATTGTAAAACTTCACGGCGATTTTCGCTATGATGCTTTACAAAACACAGATAATGAATTGCAGAAACTGGAAGGCAACCTGCATCATTATTTTTTAAGTGCTTCTTCAATAAGAGGTTTGTTGGTAGTAGGTTATTCGGGCAGCGATGAATCAGTTTTACAAACACTTGAAAAAGCATTGGAAATTCCAAACGCATTTCCAAAAGGCTTGGTTTGGTGCATTCCAAAAGATGTAACTCCAAGCGAAAGACTATCAAAACTGCTAGAAAAAGCCAATGAGCAAAACAAACGTTCTGGTTTTATGGTTATTGATAGTTTTGATTATTTTTTACACGAACTCTATACTGTTTGCGAATTAAAAAACGAACAAATTGATTCAATTGCCAAAGAAAGATTTGAACAAAGGCGTTTTTTTAGGCTTACACAAAATCAATCAAATACAATTCCAATATTACTTAACGCAATTAAGGCAACTCATTTTCCTAAAACTATTTTCTCTACTAGATCCAAAATAAACGGAGAAGGGAAATGGAAAAAGCTACGAGAAGTATTAAAGGATTCAAACATAGTTGCAGCTTTCAGTAAAGGTGAAACACTTTCATTATTTGGAAATGAAAACGAAATTAAAGAAGTATTCAAAGATTATCTCACAGATGATTTAAAACCTATTGACATACCCGAGCATCTTTTCTACCAACCCGATTCATTCTACATTGGTATGTTGAATGAGTTACTTGAAAAATCGTTTATCAATGACTACAGTTTAGCCGTTTTTAGCAGAGGAAGGCAAATCAGAAAAGTGTTTTCAGTCAATCATCCATTAAGCCAAGGAGAAATCGAAAGCATACCGAAGTGGCTAAATCTTTACATTCCAAATGGCTATCAGGTTTTTGAGGCATTTGAGTTTAAAATAGAGTTTGTAAACAAAGATTTGTTTTTGCTGATTTGTCCAACCATTCATATTCAAACAATTACAGGTATAGAACCAAACAAATTGATTGTTCAGAATATAACAAACATAATTAGTTCCAACCGTTGGAACGTAAAATATGGCAAGAAAGTAGATTTTTGGTTTAAAGAATTGAAAAGAAGAAAACCCGATTTGACTTTTCGATTAGGAGACTTCGAAATTAAACTTTCAGCCTACTACGCAACAGCAGCTCAAAAGATGGGCAATTTCTTTTGTTTTGATAGTTATTCAAAAGCAAGTGAACCGCTAATTTATTTCCATCATCAGGACGAAACCAAGCAATCTATTCACCCCATAAATGGATTGAAAGTGTTTGGTCCATTGGAAGAAAGTTTCGGAATCAATGGTGTTGCTTCAAAAATCCAGTTGGCAATAATTACTCCAGATGCAGGTTTTGAAAAACTAAAATCACACTTAGAATCTTTGCTAAATCCTGTAAGCCCGACAACTGAAAAAGAATATTTAAAAGATTATCCTGGCTTCGATGCTGTATTTAAAAAGCATTTGATCATTCCTAATTCTATTCAAAGTGAATTTGTTATAGCGATAAATAGTCAGGAAATAAAACAGTATTCAGCGATTCAATTTTATGAACATATTAAAAGTAAAATTGATAACCTTTCTTTAAAGCAAAGCGAAATTGACTGTGTTGTAGTTTACATACCAAATGCTTGGAAAAATTTCAGAGAACTCAAAAACGAGCAAATATATTTTGACCTCCACGATTCCCTTAAATTATATGCCGTTAAGAAAGGTCTACGACTTCAATTCATAGAGGATAAGTCAATTTTTTATGGCGACCAAGCGAAAGTAAAATGGTGGCTTTCATTGGGTATTTATGTAAAATCAAATGGCACACCTTGGAAAGTTAAAACGGATAACACAGAAACTGCATTTGTTGGATTGGGTTATGCCATTCGACAAAATGCGAAAAACAAAGTCGTTCTAGGAAGTAGTCAAATATTTGATGGAAATGGAAACGGTTTACGCTTTTTACTTCAACCCATTGAAAAACCAGTTTTAATTGGAAAAAATCCTTTTATGAGCAGAGATGATGCATTTCGTTTAGTTACTAATATTCGAAACACATATCATAAAATAGACCCGGTAATTGGGCTTAAAAAGTTAGTACTTCATAAGACAACTCATTATACCAGAGACGAAATTGACGGAATTTGCAATGCACTTGAAGGCATTGACAATATCGAGCTTTTGCAGATTCAACAGTTCACCAATTGGAGAGCAATCAGGCTTAAAAAGAATCATTTGACAGATAAACACGAATTCGATGGCTTTCCGATAAACAGGGGAACAATTATTCAATTAGACGAATTCAGTTTCTTGCTATGGACGCACGGTTTAGTTCAAAACACCGAATTGCTAAAACCATACTACCAAGGTAAAAGAGGTGTACCCGCGCCACTGCTAATAAAAAGATTTCGAGGTACAGATCCTATTGAGACTGTTGCAGATGATATTCTTAAATTGACAAAAATGAATTGGAACGGAGCGGAACTGTACAAGACAATGCCTGTGACAATTGACTTCTCAAAAAGACTTTCTGTAATGGGAAAACAAATTGAAGAATTGGGAAATAAAGCCTATGATTTTAGATTTTTTATTTGATTACCGGTGTGTATAGCTTTTCAGTGATTGTCTAATTAATTCAAAATACATTAGCGAGGACTTGCAGTCACTGCGCAAAAAAGTAGACCTACTAAACATTTATAAACAACAAAAACATATCTGATAAATGCTTAAAGATTTTAAAATCTTGACCGACTAAGCTAAAGTCACACTTTCTTCCGATTTAGAGGGAGTACAAACAATTAAACATAAATCACGGTGGTTCTTTTAGCCGTCATGGTATAGAACAAGCATTGTATCACAATATTGAAGAGTATATATGTGTGTTCGACGGGGATGTAGAAGGAAAAATCACTACGGATTCCCTGAACAAATTAAGTGTTTGCAATGGAAATATTGTTTAGTTGACCTTCCTTGAGATATGCAAGAATTGCAAATTGAATAAATATATATTCATGATTTTAAATATTAAAATATTATTTTTGCCTCTTACACCATAAACTTTAATTTTATAACTAGTAGAATGGAAGAATTAAATATTGTCAGAGGAGATTTAAAAAATAAGCCTGAATCTTCCAGACAACTAGCCGCATTTTTTGAAACCGTCAAAAAAGATCTAGAAGGGACATTATATGTTGGCTACCCTATCATTGGAACCTCCGAAGGTGGTTTTCAAATTGACGCCTTACTTATTACTAAGCAAACTGGCTTAATTGTATTTAATATTATCGAGGGTGTAGAAAACAATCCCAATTATTCAGATGTCCAAGATGAAAATTATACGAAGTTAAAATCAAAACTTTACCAGCATAAAAATCTTACGGTCAAAAGGGAATTAGCATTCGACATTAATACTGTAACATATGCCCCTGCGGTCAAGAACGCCGAAAATATCTTGCCAGATTATGCTTTTGTCAGTTCACACGATGATTTGAGTCAATATATCAAACAATGCAAATTTGAAAATGAGAATTATTACGAGGCTGTTTTGTCGGTTATACAATCGATAACTTCTATTAGAAAAAATAAGTCACGTGATTATGTCAAAAAGGACAATTCCAAAGGCGCAAAATTAAAGGCTCTAGAAGACTCAATAGCTAATCTAGATCGTCAGCAAAGTTCCGCCGTAATAGAAACGGTGGACGGGGTGCAAAGAATTAGAGGATTAGCAGGCTCGGGTAAGACAATCATTTTGGCATTAAAAGTTGCTTATCTACATGCTAAAAATCCTGAATGGAAAATTGCAGTGACTTTTAATACTCGATCACTCAAAGAACAATTCAGAAAATATATACGAATGTTTAGTTTTGAACATTTAAATGAAGAACCAAATTGGAAAAATATCGACATCATACATGCATGGGGTACAACTTCGTCAGAAGGCATATATTATAATATTTGCAAAGATCATAATATCGAGTACATCGATTTCACAACAGCAAGCAGATTAACACCAATATATGGAAAAGAGTTCGACCGAGTCTGTGAAAAAGCTATAAGTGAAATTTCAGAATTTAAGCTCAAATATGATTTAATTGTAATCGACGAGGCGCAAGATTTTTCCAAAGAATTTTTGAGGATGTGTTATAATATTTTGAAGGTTCCTAAAAGGTTAGTTTATGCTTACGACGAATTGCAAAGTTTAAATATTAAGACAATGGATTCTCCTGAAGAACTATTTGGCAAGGATCCAAACGGTAATCCTATTGTCAGGCTAATTAACGAAGATAATCAGCCCAAGCAAGATATCATTCTTTATAAATGTTACCGAAATTCGTTAGAAATATTGACCACAGCACATGCGCTTGGATTCGGCATATATAGAAAAAATCTTGTACAAATGTTCGATAATTCAGCTATATGGAATGATGTAGGATACAAGGTTATTGACGGAGCGTTGGAAGATGGCCAAGAAGTAACCTTAAAACGAAACAACGCTACTAGTCCCGATTTTTTATCTAATCATTCAACTCAAGATGATTTAATAATTTTTAAAAAATTCGAAAATAACGATGAGCAGATTGCATTTATTGTAAATGAAATTGAAAAGAATTTAAACGAAGATGAGCTCAAGTTAGATGACATTATGGTTATTAACCCTGATCCTTTAACCACTAAAAAAGTTGTGGGGGCATTTAGACAAAAATTATATGACAAAGGTATTAACTCAAGTTTAGCTGGAGTGTCTTCATCGCCAGATATTTTTTACGACCAGGATACCATCACCTTTACTGGAATTTATCGTGCAAAAGGAAATGAGGCCGCAATGGTGTATGTTATTAATTCACAGTATTGCTATGAAGGTGTTGAATTAGCAAAAAGAAGAAATATGCTTTTCACAGCGATGACACGTAGTAAGGCGTGGGTTAGAGTTTGTGGCTTTGGACCAGGAATGCAAGGATTAGAAGATGAATATAACAGAGTTCGTAAGAATGATTATAGTTTGACATTTAAATACCCAACTGCTAGAGAAAGAGAACATATGAATATTGTAAATAGAGATATGTCAGAACAGGAGAAAAGTAGCATAAAGAAAAATCAAAAAAATCTCGGAGAATTTTTACGGGATCTTCAAGATGGAAAAATTCTGAAGGAAGACTTACCTGAAGATTTAATTGAGCAAATTAAAAAAATGATGTAGAATGACAAAAACAGAAGTTCTAAGTCAAATAAATCAACTTACATCAAAATTAATTGCTGTTAGCTTATCAGAGGAACAAAACTTTCCTTCTGAAAAGGATGGTTCTATATACATATCAGGTAGTCACGATCTTTCCATCGCACTAAGAAATATTTCTTACGAGGAAATATATAGTGTTTTAGATAGAGATAAAAACTACAATATTAAGATGATTGACGGTGCACTAATTCAAATTATGTATTCCTTCGATGAGGATAGTGGTGATTTAAAAAAGTACCGGTTAGCTTTTTTTCCGTCCCCAAGTCTAGAAGAGTTTCAGAATAATAGTGATTTGTACGAATTAGATGAAATATACGCTGATATAATTTCGAAAAGTATTGTGTCATCCCCTATCAGATTTGATTATGACCCTACAAATTTTAAAATTCTTGAACATCCTCGTTCACATCTTACTATTGGTCAATATAAAAACTGTAGAATTCCAGTTTCCGCGCCGCTAACTCCAAACATTTTTATTGACTTTATATTGCGAAATTTCTACAATACTGCTAAGAAAAAATTCAGTGATGAACTAAATTTCGACAAAAAACCATGCTTTAATAATTGTATCCATGGAGATGAACAAAGTATTTTACATTTGACTATCGTCGTGTAAGTTGTAGTATCCGTATTTTATTCCCATTTAAATTGTTTATTCATAAGGTTTTGTACGTTATGGGTTTGAAAGCGCAGACTGGAAGTTCTCTTGCGACAAAATAGATAAACTTCATAGTGCAAACTTTCAGACTCTGTGGCACAGACTTGTAGTTTATCCTACTTGTGTTCTTCGCTCATTTGACGAAAGTCTATGCTTTTTTTATTATGTTTGGTAAACATCTTTAGATAATTATGACCTCCCAATCCGAACAAATCCTAGAACAAAACCTAGTAAGCCAATTAACATCAAACGGCTACGACCGCGTCGTCCTTAAAGACGAACCCGCGTTACTCCGCAACCTCAAAACCCAACTCGAAAAGCACAACCTCAAAACCTTTTCAGATAATGACTTTACCCAAATACTCAATCACCTTACAAAAACCAATAATGTTTTTGAAAAGGCGAAAGTACTGCGTGATAAGTTCTCCTTCCGCAATGATAAAAACGAAGTGGTTTATGTAGAGTTCCTTCAGATGGATCATTGGTGCCAGAATCAATATCAGGTAACCAACCAGGTTTCGATGGAAGGTACTTATAAAAACCGTTATGATGTTACTTTACTGATCAATGGGATTCCGGTGGTGCAGATTGAATTGAAGCGACGCGGTTTGGAAATGAAGGAAGCGTACAACCAGATCAGCAGGTATAGCAAACACTCTTTCGGAGCTTCATTGGGATTGTTTAATTTTGTCCAATTGTTTGTAATCAGCAATGGGGTCAACACGAAATACTTTAGCAACTTCACTGGTCAGAAACCCGATTTCAAACAAACCTTTTATTGGACAGACGAGAACAATAAACGCGTTTCACAGTTACAGGACTTCGCCAATATTTTTCTGGAGAAATGCCATTTGAGTAAGATGATCTCAAAATACATCGTGCTTCATGAAACCAATAAGGCATTGATGATTTTACGTCCGTATCAGTATTTTGCGGTTGAGAAAATTATTGACCGGGTAAAGACCAGTAACAAAAATGGCTATATCTGGCATACTACAGGCTCAGGTAAAACGCTAACCTCATTTAAAGCAAGCCAGATCTTATCGAAGCTTCCAAAAGTAGATAAAGTGGTTTTCTGTGTGGACCGACGTGATCTTGATTACCAGACTTCTAAAGAATTTAATGAGTTTTCACCGGGAAGTGTCGACGGAACGCACAATACAAAATCACTAGTCAACCAGTTTGCTGATGACGGCACGAAGTTGATTGTCACCACCATTCAAAAACTATATACCGCGGTTACGAAGGAACATCACCTCAAAGTGATGGATAAGCTCAAGGATAAAAAGATCGTGTTTATTTTTGATGAATGCCACCGTTCGCAGTTTGGTGATACGCACAAAAGAATCAAGGCGTACTTCAACAATTACCAGATGTTTGGTTTTACGGGAACGCCGATCTTTATAGACAATGCGGTTTCTAAAGACGGCAGAAAGCGTACGACCAAAGAATTGTTTGATGATAAGTTGCATCAATATGTCATTACTGATGCGATTAAAGATGAAAATGTACTGAGGTTTTCGGTGGAGTATGTCGGCAAGTATCGTGAGAAAGAAGATTCGCGCAATGAAATTGATATTGAAGTGGAAGCGATCGATACGCAGGAGTTAATGGAGAGTCCGCAGCGGCTGGAGAAGATTGCAGGCTATATCATTGAGCAGCATCCAATCAAAACACACCGTAAAGAATTTACAGCGATGTTTTGTATCAACAGTGTAGATACGCTGATCAAATATTATGACATTTTCAGAAGGTTGAAACGCGAAGGGAAACATGACCTCAATATCGCGACGATCTTTAGCTATGGTGCCAACGAAGACGAAAAGGATTTTACGGAAATGGACTTTCAGGATTTCGATGATGTAGCAGAGCCGAGGGAAACATACACTGCAATGCATACGCGTGATAAACTGGAGCAATACATCCAGGAATACAATTCGGATCACGGAATGAACTTTACGACCAAAGACACCGAATCGTTTTACAATTATTATAAAGACGTTTCCGATAAAGTCAGGAAGAAAAAAGTCGATTTACTGTTTGTTGTCAATATGTTCCTGACCGGTTTCGACAGCAAAAGCCTCAATACGTTGTTTGTTGATAAGAACCTGCGCTATCACGGATTGATCCAGGCCTATTCGAGAACCAACAGGATCTTTGGCCAGAAGAAATCACAGGGAAATATAATAGCGTTCCGTAATCTTAAGAAAGCTACTGATGATGCGATTGCATTATTTTCTAATAAAGATGCGAAAGAAGTGATCATCATGAAGCCTTATGAAAATTACGTCGATGATTTTAATAAAGCGTATGACAACCTGATTGCGATCACACCAACCATTGATTCCGTTGATGATTTGGTTAGTGAGGAAGATGAGCTGGCATTTATCAAAGCATTCCGTGAAATCATCAGGCTGCGCAACGTGATGTCGTCTTATGCAGATTTTACATTTGACGATCTGGAAATGGAAGGGCAGGAGTTTGAGGATTATAAAAGCAAGTACCTTGATTTATATGATAAGGTTCAAAAAGATAATGCGATAGATAAGACTTCTATTCTTGATGAAGTCGACTTTGAACTGGAGTTGATACACCGCGATGATATTACGGTAACTTACATTTTAAATTTACTGGCAAAACTTAATGGTGTTTCGCCGGCGGAGAAAGAAAAGCGTCAAAAAGAGATTTTAGATATGGTTGCCGGAGATGTGCATTTAAGAAGCAAGCGCGAATTGATAGAAAAGTTCATCATTGAAAATCTGCCGCTGATTACAGAAGAAAACGTTGCGGAAGGCTTCGAAGCATTTATGGATGTAGAGAAGCAGAAGGCATTTGACCAGTTTGTTTCTGATGAAAAAATGGATGCCACTAAACTGAAAAAACTCGTGGAAGATTATTTGTTTTCACAACGAACGCCGACGCGGCAGGAGGTGATTAATACTTTGGAGCAGCAGCCTTCGGTGTTGCAGCGGAAGAGTATTGGGGAAGTATTGCTGTTGAAGTTTAGGGGGTTTGTGGATACGTTTTTCGAGGCTTAGAAATTATGATGAGTCATTGCGAAACAACGTTGATGAACAATTTAATAATGTTAGCGCGTAGTTTCGAAAATGATATTTGCTCCAAACCGGATTATAATGATTAAGAATCTGATTGATTTCGATGTCGCAGACGCTCTCTCGGGATGATTTATGATGCAGTCAGAGTATAGTTGAACTATAAGTGTATATTTGCCGCAAATAATAAACAATTGCCGGAATTATGAATAAACTTTACTGTATGTTTTTCATATTATTGTTTTCTTTTTCATCCTATTCTCAAACTTTTGAATGGGTTAGGGAAGTGCGGGGTTCAATATCAGAGGGTCAAGAAACTGTTAAAGGTCAGGCAGTTGATAATAACGGCAATAGCTATTCCATTGGCGATTCGGATTCGATTGAAATTGATTTAGATCCTACGATTGCGGGCGTTGATATGGCACCAGGCGGTGGAGCGTATCTGATCAAAGTTGACAATGATGGTAATTATATTTGGGGTAAGGCTTTTGGTGCTTTCACAAATAGCGACTATGCGGTAGATGTAAAGATTGGTACAGATCATAATATATATGCAATGATCTCACTGCAAAATGCATCAGCCGCATATAGGTCTGACACAAAAATACTTAAAATAGCCCCTGACGGTACTATTCTGTCTACAATCACAATTCCACAAAACTACGGATCAGGGGGATTTAGTCCGTATTCATTTGAAATTGACAATCAAAATAATTTTTTTATAAGCGGATTTTTTCATGGAACCGTACCATTTAGCCCTGGAAATCCTGATCTAACGCTTTCCTCTGAATTTCAAATTAAATTTATTTTAAAGGCAGATAATCTTGGGAATTTTCTGTGGTGTAAAGAACTGGACTATCGGGTTGGCTTTTTTAATAAAATGCAAATACGTCCTGATGGAAATATTAACATAGTGGTCGACGATAGCACTAAGTATACCATGTTCAACTTGGATAACAGTACAGGAGCTACAATCTGGCAGCGAGATTTTACAGGACAGTGGCTTAATACATTCAATGTCTCAGGGAATAATATAGTAATCGCAGGGGAAAAACCTTATTATGAAACTGTTGATGTTGACCCATCCTCCGGCACTGCATTGGTTTCAGGTTATTGTAAGTTTATTATTTTTTTGGATCTAAATGGCAATTTTGTTGAAGTTAAGAAATTTGACGCTGTCAACTATGGAATATCCTTTAACGCTATTGCGGGTGACGCGCTCGGTAATATTTACTTTGGAGGAAGTTATAATGAAACAATTGATTTTGATGCGTCTTCAAATATTAGTAACATCACTCCCCCTTATTTTGGCAGCACCTTTCTTCTTAAGTATGATGAAAATCTTAATTATGAGAGTGTAGTCAGTTATGGTCAGGAAACGCCTTTACAAGATGTGTATAATATTTGCCATGGAATAATGATCAATACAATTACAGTTCTCAACAATGACGATATCTTTCTTGGCGGAAATTTTACGAGAGTTTGTGACTTTGATCCCTCTCCAACCACTTACACATCATTAGATTCAGTTGAATTGAGTACGGTTGTTGCAAATGGATTTATTCAAAAGTTTAGCCCTTGCAACGCTGCTACACCGTCAGGTGCAGCAAGTCAAATTTTTTGTACAGCTGAGAACCCTACGGTGAGCGATCTGCAGCCAAGTTCAAATAATATTCATTGGTATAGTTCTGCAACAGGAACAGTTCCGTTAAGTAATACAGCCGCCCTTGTTCATGGGCAGCACTATTTTGCTGCCCGGCAAATAGGAAGTTGTCCGGAAAGTTTGCAAAGGCTGGAAGTTGCAGTTACAATTACGGGATCACCGGCACCGCCAGTAGCTAGCAGCCAAACATTTTGCGGTAGTGAATTTGCTATGCTTTCAGATATAATTGTTACCGGACAAAATCTTAAATGGTATGATTCTGCTACGGCTGCCGTCGAGCTTCCTGCTACTACGCTGTTACAAGATAGTACGAACTACTTCGTGTCGCAATCCGTTGGCTGTGAAAGTGGACGAACTCCGGTTTATGTTACGGTCAATGCTACTCCGGAACCAGTTGGAGTTTCACCTCAGTCATTCTGCATCCAACAAGCTGCATTATTGAGTGATCTGGCAGTTACAGGCCAAAACATAAGATGGTATGATTCATTAGTTGGAGGTAACGAATATACAGGATTTCCCCTATTGCAGGATGGAATGATTTACTATGCATCGCAAACAATCGATAATTGTGAGAGCCTGAGAATTCCGATATATTGTAGCATTTATGATACACCTCCGCCGGTTGCCAACGCCTTGCAAAACTTCTGCACTTCACAAAATCCTGTGCTTGGTACTATCGTTGTCTCCGGCGCAGACATTTTGTGGTATTCCCTAAATTCAGGCGGCATACCATTAGCAACCAACACGGCACTGGTGAATGGAGTAACCTACTATGCGACGCAAACATTAAATGATTGTGAAAGTACCATAAGAACAGCAGTTGCAGTTTCAATTATTTCTACTTTGAATGCAGTCAATTATGCGGAGACGCTGTGTGATGACCTTAATGACGGAAAAGAGACGGTTAATTTATCGAATTACCGCCAGTACTTAATATCAGATTTTTCGAACAGTATTTTTTCGTATTATACTACACTGCCAGGAGCTGAGAATGCTTTAGCCTCGGACCTGGTAGATTCTATTGTTTTCTATCCGCTAACTCCAGGACTAAATACTGTTTTTGTTCGAATTGACTCTATAAACGGATGTACCCAGATCGTACAATTATTATTTACACTTGTTTCGGTTCCTGTCATAAGTTTACCTGAGATGATAGCAATCTGTGAAGGTACTGAGACAGTGCTTGATGCCGGCGCTGAATATGATAGCTACCGGTGGTCTACCGGCGAAACAACGGAAACTATCAGCGTTTCGGATGCAGGATTATATACAGTAACTGTTTCTGTTGATCATGGCGGCATAACCTGTTCATCGAGTAAAAATATTAATGTTGTCAGCTCGGATATAGCAGTCATTTCATCTATTGCAGTTGATGATTGGACGGACGACGGAAATGTCATTACTGTCAATGTAACTGGTAACGGAGATTATGAATATTCTTTGGACGGAATCATTTATCAGGACAGTAATATTTTTACCGGATTAACGAGTGGGATCTACACTGTCAATGTTAGAGACAAATCAGGATGTGGAGTGGTTGAAGAAGATGTGGTTTTATTTATGTATTCGAAATACTTCACTCCGAATGCAGACGGTTATAATGATACTTGGTCATTGAATAATTCGGGTAACGTGCAGGGGGTTGTGATAGTTATTTTTGACCGATATGGTAGAATAATCCATCAAATGGCAAGCAATGAAAGTTGGGATGGTAATTACAAAGGAAGTATTTTACCTGCTGACGATTATTGGTTTATAATTGGACTACCAGGTGAAAAAGAACAACGTGGGCATTTTTCTCTAAAGCGATAGACTACAGCTGCACATTGACTGTCAAATACTTTCATCCCTTCGTTCGTCATAAGAAGATTGCGGTAACATGATGTGAAACCTGATCCCGTTGCGAGAAATTCCCGGCATTTTTTTGACTTGAAGGATTGTGCCAAATAATAACAGAACGTTAGGCCACCAAAACTGCACTATCTCTATATACCGTTTTTAATTACTTTTTTCTGATGTTGTTTATGATAAATCCAACGGCGCTCGATGTTAGTAAATGTATTCCAAATAATTTTCACCGCCTGTTCCGCATCAATTTAAATCTTGTGATTAAATTTTCAAATAAAAAAAATAATCACAATATCTGTGATTTATTTTCCAAACCAAAAAAAAAATCACAATATTTGTGATTTAATTTTAAATTCAAAAAAAAAATCACAAAAATCCCGATGCCAAAAACAAAAGAAACCATCACAAGATTATTAGGACTCAACCAGTTGGACCTGGCCATGTTGCTTGGCGTGAACAAAAGCCAATTGGCGATGTATGAAACCGGGAAACGCAGCTTGCCGCTGCACGCCATGCAATTGTTGGCAGAACTGACCACGCAGGTGATTGCACCCGCCGCAAAAGCAAAGAACAAACGTCCCGAAACGTTTGGCGCCTCACCCGAATACATCGAATATCTGATACAGGAAAACGGATACCAACGCCTCATTACCGAGCGCAAACTCGCGGTCGCGGTTAAAAAAGAGGAGCAACAATTGCGGTTGCAGGAGCTGGCCCAATTCCTGAACAGCCGGGAGGCTTCGAAAAAAGGGGCGGCGGGTCATGAAGCCATCACTCGCAAAGCATCGAACATGGAGCAGGCGAAATTTTCCGATGCGCGCTTTGAATTGGAGCATAAATTGCGCGTGCTCGACTATGAAAAGTCGTTGCTCGATGCGGAGGTGCGCGCCTTTCAAACCTGTTGAGGTCGCATGATCCCGCATTCGGTATGTTGAGAAATTAGGGCAAAAAAAAACGGACCATTCGGTCCGCTTTTCTATTTAAAATGAATCGCCCACTAAGCCTGGGTCTCCAACAGTGTTTTTTGGTCTTGTATGGCCGATATAAAAACATCCACTTCTGCAATCTCTTGGTAGAGGCGCCCCAAATCCATCTCTTTCTCCAGCAACGCTACGGTGTTGTAGCTTTCTTTGCGCGTTTCGAGCAGGAATTTTTTGTATTCGAGCCTGGTTTTTTTCTTAATATTTTCTTCTTTTACTGCCCCCTCAGGCAATCCCGAGATAATGATATATAGGGCGTTAAGTTCTGCAGTTACGCCCTGCAAAATGGCTTCGACTTCGATTGCGGTACCGGTGAACCTCACGGCGAACCGCTCGTCTAAAATTCTTTTGATATCGAGATCGGACCGCTCTCTTTCAGCCCAGGATAATAGTTCGATACAGTCGGTTACTTCTTTTAAATTTGAAATGGAATACTTCATGATAATTGGATTTAATGATTAATAAAATTTATAATTTTAATTTGTGATGAAAGTCCGTTCACCAGCGGTTGGGTTAGGGGCGGTTAGTGGTTGCGACGTTGACCTCCTTTCTGTGTTTCATGTTGTTGTTTTTTACGAATTTTAATAATCCAAAACTAAAGCGCTTCCCATTTTCAGCAAAATCACCGCTTCCGTTTTCGACCGTTTGTGCCGATTTTGCCGAAAATGACCGTTTATGCCGCATTTTAACAATAAATGACAAAGCAATTCTTACAGCATTTCGGACGTAAAATGTTAAATAAATGACAATGTGTTTGTATTTTAACTGAAATCTATTTTATCTTGCTGTCAAATACCGCTGCCTGCGATCTAATCCTCCAAAAATTCAGAGAGTAATTCAGTTTATGTGGAATCAATTTATACAAACATGAATCGTATCGGTATTTACCCAAAAGACATCCAGCTGATCACCGGAAAAAGCGAGCGCGCCTGTCGCGAAACGATCAGGAAAATCAAGGAGGCCAACAACAAGGAATCCCACCAAATCGTTACGTTAGCCGAATGCTGCACGTATCTGGGGATCTCCACCGAAGGTGTGGTGGAGCTGCTGAGAGTCAGAAAATAGAAAAAACCGACAGGGAACTGTCGGTTTTTTTGTGGATGATTGGCAAAAAGGCCAGGAGGTGTTTTTGTTTTCGATGTGTGGCCGAGGTTCATTAGTGGGATGTTTCAGCGGCACAGGCAGCAAAGAAAAACACAATCGCAATTGGAAACTGTAGCATATTACCTCATACATTCATTTCGCAGTCGCTTATGGAAACCGCCGTAAGTATAGCGTTGCAGGGAGAGAGGATTCCTTCGCTAGCGCGAGCGTTTTGCTCGTGCATAAAATTTTAGCAGAAAGTCCGTAAGGAAGAAGAAAATGGTTATTATCAAGGTTTAACATGTAAAGAATAAAAGCGGCATGTAGAAAATGCAAATCATTGGAGGCACGAGCGGGACGCTCGCGCCAGCCAGGGATTTGATCTTGGAATGCGGCTTCACGAATTTGCCGATGAAACGGACTAAGTGCTCTCTGCCAAGGTTGAACTTTCTTCGCGAAAACCGAACATTCAACTTACCGAAATCTCGGCAAGTTCTTGAAACGGCGGTTAGCAGAAGGCCGTTATTTTTCTAACAGATTTTCTATTTCAGATTTAAGCGGTTTTAAATGCCTATTTACGATTGCCCAAATAATTGAATTATCTAAACTGTCATACGCATGAACCAATCGATTTCGAAAAGCAACTATTTGTTTGTCATTTTCTATGATTACAGAAGTTTCAAGCTTTCTAAATTGATTCAAAGCTTCGCCAATGATTGAAAATTGTCTTTCGACAGCGCTTTGAGTTTTTCTGTCTTTCTCATAAGTCGTGAAATCTATTCCTAAAAGAAATTCTTCGATTAAATCTATCGCCATCAAAATATCAGAAAGATACTTTTTGCTCTTTTCCGTCATAGATTAATATTTTTGATGAGTCAATACTTTTTCTGAGAATAGGGTTTTTAATAGAAGAACTTGTGAGTAGATCAACCTTTCTTTGGAATATTTTTTCGAATTTGTCCCATAAATCGATTAGGTTTTCACCGCGCCTGATTGGGTCTTTTGTTTTGAGTTCTACAAGTAAATCAATATCGCTTGAAGTTTCGTCAAACTTTTCGGTTGTAGATGAACCAAAAGCATACAAGGTTTTTACATCATGGCTTTCGCATAATGATAAAAACTCAGTAGAGTTATTTTGTATTGAGTCTTTCAAATTCATTTTGCTAAGATAAATATTTTTAGCATTCCTTTTACCACGTCGCGCGAAAGGCTTTCTGCTAACGTTTCGCTTGTTTGCGAAGTTGCGGCTTTCGGAGATAGTCCGCTCTGCCAAAACGTTACGAAGTTATGAAAATAGGTCGTTCAAATTGCCATAAACCAGCAATTTCGCAAAAAAGCTGTTAGCAGTAGCTTTCATATTGGTTTTGTTATTATAAAGTAAATAATCGTGATACTCATAAATGATAATATGAGATACAAAATTTTAATAGCTAAGGTTTCGCTGTCGTGATTTGTAATTAGCGTTAAAACTAAAAACGTAATAAATGATATAAATACTGTTTGTAAGAAAAACAAGCAAGCCCAAGGATTTCCTTCCGAATTAATTCCTATTTTTCCTAAAAACCGAATTAGTAGTTCGTTTGAACAAATTAAAAAGATACAATAAGCCAATTCTTTGAAGTAATTACGTTCAATATTTTTCTTCAAGATTATAATTATTGGAATAAAATAATATCCACTAATCGCAGCGATCGTATTTTGATATTTTATTGAAAGTAGACCAAAAATCGATACGATTGCAAATGTCATTATGTGGTAAACATTTACTTTATAATTTTTAGTTTCTATTTTTGAAGCTTTGTCTATTTTCACACGATATTTTCTAAAGTTACTGCTAACTTATTTATAGCCGAATGTAATTCGATTATATACTGTCTACTTATTAATCAACTTTTCAAGCCTCACCATCATATCATCTTTCTCCTTCAACATTCTCTCATATAACGCAATCTTTTCTTCGTGAAGTTGTATAATTTTATCTAAGGGATTATGATTGTTTATGATAAAGCCAACAGCACTATCACTATTTGTAAACGTATTCGAAATAATATTCACCGCCTGTTCCTCATCAAAATTCTGAAACGCCTCCACCGGAATCTTCAAAGCCGCTGAAATTTGTTTCAGCATGTCTGCTTCAATCACATCCTTTTGCTCCAGCATGGAAATTTTCTTCTGGTTCCAGTCTTCGCCTAAAGAATAAGCCAGGGCTTCCTGCTTGATGCCAAGCATTTCCCTGAATCGTTTGACGTTTCTTCCCTGATGTATTTTTTGTTCCATGGCGGTTTAATTTTGTGGGCTTATTGGTGGCCGTTGTAGTTGTAAAAATAGGAAATTAATTGATAATTGACTGGCAGGCACCAAAAAAATCAACTTATCTTTTAGAACTTAAAATGGCATAAATAGCTCGGGAAGCGATCGAATGAACTAGTCCATCATTTATTTAAAATATTCGATTACGGTATAGCTCCCATCGTCATATTTTTCAAGCAATTCTTTTAAATAATACTTGTGTTGAACGCCGGTTAAAACGACAATCCTTTTCCCTTTGTATTTGTTGGCTGCCTTGATGATATTGCTTGCCATGGTATTGTTTCTCAGGTCCCAGAAATTGCACCACAAGCGGTAGCCATCGCGGTAAGAAATTTTTTCACCATTGGGTTTTGTGACAAACCTGCTGGCAAAAATGGCCTCTGAATCGGCTATTTTCGGAATCTCATGGTGCTGCGTAAACTGCCGGTACTTGTTCAAGGTTTCAAAGGTTAAGGAGTTTAGTGTCTTTATGTCTGTTTTTGAAAAGCTTATTAATGCCTCATTTGCTTCCTTATATTTCCCATAGATGATTTTATTGGAAGGGTTTAACAGCCCTTTGCCATACAAACTGTCCATGAGTTGTATCGTTAAATTATCTGCCGGAACCATCCCATTGTCTTTGCGGCATTGGTTTCTGCCTTCAAATTCAAACGGCAGGTTCAGCGTTTTAGGGTATTTCTTTAAATACTGCAAGGTTGCGGTTTGTTCATTGGAGGTCGGCCTGATCTCTTTGGCGTAATCAGCTATTTGCGCGCTGTCATTTTCCTGCAAGATGATCTGCGGCTTGATGTCTTCCAATATTTTGAACAGCATCGCCGGATTGAGTACCGCTGACGATTCATGCACGGTTCCGACAATATAAAGTTCTGTCTTAGAGGTTGGCTGCGCCTGCAGCGTGTTCATTATTAAAAAGAGCAAGACCGATATCAGGTATTTCATGAGTAAATTGATGGATATATTAAGGTGCCAAATTTAACAACAATTGACTTAGTTAGCGGCAATAACATGCAATTTGTTGTAAAGAAAAGGAGTGAGCTGTCATCCGTTAATGGTTTTGGTAAATTATCGGGAAGTTGGAATAATTTACCGGATTGGAAAGTTTTTTAGCGGATTGTGGTGTAGGAACTTGCGGGATAACCAATTAAAAGCAAGGGATTATGAAAAAGAAAAAAATGTCTTTTGAGACCAACTTTTGGCTGAGGCAAGACACAGAAGGGCCTTTTAAAACCATTGATGCCTTTTTTCAGGACAACGACCTCGACCGTTATAAAAAACTGTTGGGGGAAGTAATGACCAGCTTCAGAAAAGAAAAAGTGTACCAGGAAAGTCAGCCCTATGCGGTTTTTGCTTTTTACATTGGGATGCGGTCACTGCTAAAGGCATGTTACTGCCTGCAGTTTAAAAGCACGAAATGGAAGATTGCCGCGCCTTCGGGTTGTACGTCGGTCCTGCATCAGGCTTCGCTGTCGAGGGAGGAGTACCGCGATCCCAGTTTGGTATTCCGCAACGCATTTGCGAATAAAACACTTGATGAATTTGAGGCTTTTTTTAGTGAGGCCGTCGAATTGGCTTTGTCACCGTATACCGACGACGGCTATTGGGATGTGATGGGGTTTTGTATCCATATGGTTAAGATGCTTGATGCGGCGGCGTTGATAAGGGAGCGGGGGAAGATGTAGGTTGCCGCCCTTCGCTAGCGCGAGCGTCTCGCTCGTGCTTAAAATTTTCCAAATGAGTGAGATTGATAGGAAATTTTAAAAATTACACGAAAAATTATTCAAATCTTAGCAGAAAGTCCGCAAGGAAAAAGAAAACGGTTATTGTGAAGGTTTACCATGTAAAGAATAAAAACAGCATGTCGAAAATGCAATTCATTGGAGGCACGAGCGGGACGCTCGCGCCAGCCAGGGGAGTACAAAGATCCGTTCGTGGCTTTTAAAAACGCTTTTGCTGCACAGACTCTTAAAGAGTTTGACTATTTCCTGTGTCAGATGGCGCATTTGTCGCAGTCTATCCATACCGACTCGTGCGACGCCGATTTGATTACACCTTACATCTGCCTTATTAAGATGCTTGATGCGGCGCAATTGCTTCGTGAAAGGAGATTACCTAAATCTGAATAAGAGTATAGTCATTACAAGAACGAACTAATCTGTTGTAGGTTAATCGAGTGTAGTTTTGAATGAGGTTTACGTAAAAGTTAGAAAGATTGCCGCGCTGTGCTCGCAATGACGTACAATGCGTTAATAATTGTCATTGTAAACCAATAACAAACGGTTTTTTTTACAAAGTTTACATTTTTATTTACAATCCGAATGCCTCCATCCCGAAAATCCCAAAGTAATTTCGCTGCAGTAATCAGTTAAAGACAATATGTGTGTCTGGCTGATTTTAAATTAATCCATTAAAAAATTTTTGAAGTATGAAAAACAAACGATCCATTCCGTTTTTAATTTTAATTATTGCTCCGTTATTTACCGGTTGTCGTGAATCTGCAACAGCAGAAAATAAAAGCCCTGCATTGCAAAGCATCGTTTCGGCGGGACAAAAATATGTGATAGAGACAAAGGAAAGTACGGTAACATGGAAAGGTTCGATGTTGGTTGGCACCAATTCCCATCTGGGTTACGTCTCGATATCAAAAGGCGAACTGATGGTTGATAAAGGCCGGATTACCGGAGGTACGGTTCAAGTCGATATGAATACTATTGAAGATGAAAAGCATGAAAGCGATAATGACCTGATCAAACACTTAAAAGATCCTGATTTTTTTGATGTCAAAAAATTTCCCGTTGCAACATTTGCATTTTACAACAGCGCTTTGGCAGCCGATGGGAATAAAAAGATCACTGGAAAACTCACTATCAAAGGGATTACCAAGGTTGTTGATTTTCCCGCCAGAACGGAAGTTAAAGACGGAATCGTCAAAATGAACGGCAGACTGGCCATTGATAGGACAAGATGGGATGTGCGTTATAAATCCGGAAAATTCTATGATTTGGTGGCAGATCAAACCATGTCTGATTCCATTGAATTCCACATTAATATTGTTGCAAAAAACAAACTTCTGGTTCCGTAACAGACTAAATACTTCGCCACGAATTGCATGATTAACACTAATGCGTTTCGTGCTATGGAATCTTTTTATGAAAGCTCCCCTTCGCTAGCGCGAGCGTCTCGCTCGTGCTTAAAATTTTCCAAATGAGTGAGATTGATAAGGAGTTTTAGAAATTACACGAAAAAATTATTCTAATCTTAGCAGAAAGTCCGCAAGGAAGAAGAAAATGGTTATTGTGAAGGTTTACCATGTAAAGAATAAAAACAGCATGTCGAAAATGCAATTCATTGGGGGCATGAGCGGGACGCTCGCGCCAGCCAGGGGATTGCAAGGGCAGCATAATTTACGGGATTTTGAACTTTTATAGTCGGGCAGCGTTTCTGAGCTTGCGGTGTTTTGTTCCATTTAAAATACTGAGAATATGAAGAAGAAAAAAAATGTCTTATGAGACCAAGTTTTGGGCAGCTTATGAAATCAACGATCCTTTCGAAGTATTCGAGGCCTTTTTTGATTACGACCACCTTGATGCTTTCAAGCAGCGGCTTGGAGAACTGATGATGTACAGCCGCAGGCATGAAATCTACGACCAAAAGTATCCGGGGCGGGTTTTTATAATGTATGCCGCGTTGCGCTCTTTCGTTAGAGCGTGTTATATTTTGCAGTTAAAAAGCGGGAAACGAGTCGTTACTGAGGGCTTGGCACCTGAGTCTGTCCTTTATCAGGCTTCGCTGTCCATCGAAGAATATAAAAACCCTTTCTTAGCATTTACAAATGCATTTGCTGCACAAACCCTTTGTGACTATGAATTCTTTTTATCTGAGATTGCACACTTGTCCCTGTCGCCACACACAGAACAATGCGACACCGATTTGATGACGCCATACATTCATTTTATTAAAATGCTTGATGCGGCGCAGTTGCTTAGGGAATAACCGTAGCGTTGCAGGGAGAAACGAATCATCGGGAGAATGGAGCGTAACTAATTCTTCTTGTTTTTTTGCCGTTCCAGCTTTTCGGCCTCATTTCTTTTTTTCTCAAGTTCTTCATCTCTTATCGCTACGGCTTTTTTGAGGTTTTTGTATTTGTTTGAAAGTAAGTCATTATAAGGTGCCGGATCACCACCCAGTATGCCTTTGATCATAAAAGTAGCGTTTAAATGGGCCATCCTGTAAGGACTGCTTCCCATATCAAGCCAACCTTCAGGGTTCAGGTTTTTTAGTTTGTCATACATGTCTTTTTGGCAATTCAACCAGCTAAATGCGGCTGAAAGTTGTGTTTTATTGGTTCTGGTATGAATGGCGCGCCAGTAATTTTCTTTTTTGAGTGCGATGATCTGTTCCGGAGTTCCGTCGTCGCTATTGAGTGATTGCGCAAAACTGACAAAAGGATTAAGATGTCTCCTTGCGTTTTTTGCAGCCGCAAAACCTTCTTTCGGGTATTTGTCGGTCAAGGCTGCAAACCGCGCGGCTATTTCTTTGTTTTCCTTACCCGAACCGGTTTCAAAATAGGTTGGCGGATAATACATTGAGGAATTGAGATTATTTTCTATTTCTTCGGAAACTTCTAAAAAAGGCCGGTTGGCGCCATAATAATAAGGCAACAGACTGAGTTCGAACAATTCTGTCTCCTTGGTCTGCTGTGGAAAGCGTTCGTAAAGGGAAGCGATCCGGGTTCTCGTAGAATGGAACAGCAATTTTCCTTCATCGAGCAGGGCGATCAGTTCGGGATAAGTCGCTGTGGCTTTTACCGCATCAAAAGTGGTGAGCGCTGTTGAGGCGGCCGCATAATCCAATTCTTTAACCTCGAGATTATTCAATTTTCTTACATTTGGGCCTTCAATCATAATAAAGAGGTGGTCGGTATACCAGTCTGCTTTGTCAAAAATGCTTATATTCAGTAATTTGGTGCCCAAGTAGTTCAAGAAAGGCTCTTGCTGTTTTCTTATGGCTTCCACACGTTCTTCGTGCCTGAATTTCTCGTTTGTCACCATCTCTTTATAATCTTCTTTAAACTGCGCATATTCGGCCTGTTTTTGTGCAAGCTCATATTCCTGTTTTTGAACGGCTTCCCTGGCTAGGCGGATATCCGCGGAAACATCGCGTACCGATGAACCACGCGCATTGGGCTGGTTGTTTTCGTAAGTGCGGTTCAGCTGCGTTTCATTGTTTTTTGCAGCCCGTTGCCGGAGTTCGTGTGCGTCCTGCGCGAAAGTGGTCGCAGCGACGAAAAACATCAGGTAAATTGATAATGGCAGAGGTGTGTTTGGTATCTTCATAGCTTGCATGATTTTCCGGAAAGCGGATTCTCAAGCCAAAATAATGCAAATGAGTGATGTGGAACAATACGCTGTTATACGTATTTTTTAAAGCATTTTTGTTGAATGATGGCGTAAGCCGCGTACGCAATTTTGTTCTTGCAAGAAGCGAAATATCCGCGTCATGGCAATGGGAGTGTAGTCAATGTGTTGTGAGTTCACGGACTGTTCTTTTGATTGGCGTTTTCGTAACATCTGGACAGTTTACCGCTACGCTGTTGGCACCGTTCGCGGGTTCTGGCTGTCACTTTGCCTTACCGTAATTCGGTGGCGGAACGCTTATTTAAATTCACTGATGCCGGTTACCGTAACACCAGGCATTTTTGTGAAGATCTCCCGCATGAACTTCCGGTGGTTGGCGCCAGCGATGACGACAACTTTGCGCTGTCCGGCCTTGCGCGCGCGATCTACTACATTCTGGCACATGCCTTCATTGCGCATCAGCCACCAATGCAACTGCGAAAGCATTTCTTCTTTAGGAAAGCCGGGCAGGTTGTAAAGTTCCTCGAAATAAAAATCACCCGAGGCAAAAATGGCTGAGGCTTCGTCGGTATTCATCCATTCGGTGACCTGCCCGGAGGTTTTCTCAATGGTCGCGTTTTTTTCAAAACCCTGGTCTCTTTTGTCCAGTATATTTTTCAATTGCCTGGCAACGGATGACAGGCTGTCCTTTTTAAACGGTTCGAATTTGTCGTAGAAGGCCACGGCCGAGGCAGACCAGTTCAGGTCGTAATCCTGGTTGTCCATCGCAAGCAGTTCCGGGATCTTCAATTCCAGCATCATCGGGAAGGCAATATAGGCGTACTCTGAAGTCTGCAGCCGCGTCATGCTGCGCCCGGTGTTGTCGGACCGTGGACTCAGCAACCGGTTTACGTATGCGTCGAGGCCCGGATCGGGTGCCTGGCGGAGGTGGTCGTATACCTGCCAGTATTGAAAATGGGCATTGGGTACATCCTGGTTGAGGTAATGGGCATGCGCAAGGTCGGCCTTGAGGCGGTAATCTTCTGGTTTTGTCAAACATACTTTTTTTAAGCTGTCGATGGTACTTTCGAGTTTTGCCGACGGGATATTCCTGTTTTTTCTCAGGGTTTCCAAACGTTTCAGGTTGTCCGACTTGCACCAGTAGTCGGCCAGGTTTTGCTCGTCGGCTTTGCTCAAAAATTCGCCGAAAAAGGCCGTTGGTTTAAACTTCCTGATCTGATTGTGGATGCCCGAAAAATCCTGTTCGGGATATTTGCTGTAGTTGTGCGACACCCCGATCAGCAGGATGTCTACTTTTTGTGCGTATGGGGTGAACGGGATCAACAGTAAAAGTAAGAAAGCGTATTTCATGGTGGCAGGGATTGGTAATGGCTTTGTCGGTTCTCGAATATCTGCGCGGCTGGCAAAAAGTATGTGTTATTTGTTGCATACAAATTAGCCTATTTGTTTGAAATAACAAAATACGGAAACTTCAATTGGCTGATGTTGTTGCTACAGATGTTTTATATGGCCCTTTAGTAGCATCGGGAAGGTAGTTTAGGTTGCCGCTTCACAATAAGGTTGTCTGGTCGGGCGGTGGCTTGTCCGATACTTGTCCAGTGCTTGTCCGGTACTTGTCCGGTGGCGGCTGACGTCATGAAAAGTATGTGGCTTTGGAAACATTTTCAGTATCAGGATCAGGTTCGCTCAGCCCTGGCTTCACTCAGCCTGGACAGTTGAAAATTAAAATGTATAAATTACTGAGTATTTCAAAAACGCATCTAACTTTTTATATATTTGAAAACAAATACATTAACATGAAACAAAAATTACTTCTGGTACTGATTTTTTTCTGCTCTTTTAATGCGAACGCCCAATGGACGCCTTTGCAAACCGGCATCAACGACAACCTGACCGGGATTGTGTTTTATGACGAAAACGGAATGGTTTCGGGGGAACACGGTTTGTATTACACCACAACGGGCGGAGCCAGCCCAGCCAGCTGGACGCGTTTCGAAATCACGAACGATAATGAAGCGGCAACCTTGTACAACAGTACCAAATTCAACCATTGCATTGGTTCGCCTGGTATTATCGGATCGTCAGGTGCAGTTTATGCCTGTGGTAGGAATATGGTCACTGGAAAAGCAGTCATCATGTGGGTGAATTTGCCATCTATGAATTATTTCATCCACGAAATCGATTTGCCAAACAGCACACTCTATCGCATTGCGTCCCTTGGCGATACATATGCTACCGGTAACAATGGCCTTTTGGCTAAAATTGGTTTTTCGCAAACAATTGAAATCATCCCAACGGGCATCACAGATGATTTATATGCAATGTCGGGAACCATCAATGACGCGCGCATCGGGGCCGCCAATAAGATGTTTAAACTAATGTCGTTCAATGGCATAAATATGGCTTTTACCGCCATTCCAACGCCTGGCATTACACATCAGGACGTAGAGTTTACAGGAAGTGTCCGCACCTCCAGTGTCGGAAATCATTATGCGACGGTGGAGAATGATGGCAATGTAAATGTCAATTCGAATTACCATTACGGACCCCTACATGGAAATGCACTGACCGTGCGCAGCGGCTATCAGTTTATAGCCACCGATCATGGGATTTTCCGGACGCGAAACCCGGCGACCGTACTCGAATTTCAGCCGAGTGGAGGTACATCTGCTTTTACCGAGATATGGTCACAACACAACAGTGCGCCAATCTATGCCTGCGGTGGGAATGGTATCATTTTTAAAACATCCAATTTGGGTGGCGGGACCCAACCTTATGCGGGGATGACAATCACAGGCGGATGCCTCAACGGGATCACAAATTTTAAATCATTTTACCCTGGCGTAGCAGGTTCTGCATGGCTTTTAAACGGTGTGCCTTTTGGTAACACTGCCAATTTTGACCATGTTTTTACAGCCCCGGGCACTTACGAAATTACGCTAACCGTGACCAATGGAACAGATACCAACACCAATACGCAATCCCTTACAATAACCCCATATCCCAATGTGACACTTCCGGTAACGGTTTCGGATGCGATTCTCTGCAAGTCCGAACCTTTGGTGATTGAGATTGGCAATTCTGAACCCAATGTACATTATGTACTAAAAAAACAAGGCGACACCGGAGCCAGGCATCATGGCATAAGTGCTGCCGGCAACGGTGGCCTGTTGGTCTTCACTTCCAATGAACTTACGGAGAGTGGAACCTATTACCTTCAGGCGGAACATGTCACGAGTCATTGCAGTTTGCCGTTTCCAGATGTTTTTACCGTTCAGGTCGAACAAACTGCAGCCATTTTTCATTCAGGCAGGATCAACGCCGAAGTCGGCGAGTCAGTCCCTTTTTACGGGCATCCGGTGGAAGCTGACACCTTTGCCTATGGTTTTTCGAACAATGCCGTGGCGACCACGCCAAATCAGGTTCACACCGATGCCACTTTTGCTACAGTTGGCCAAGTCACCTCGACGTATACCGTAACTTCGTCAAACGGTTGCGTAGATGTGCGCACTCAGAATCTCCCTACCATACATGAAACGCCTGATTCTGACGGATGCTTTCTGTTGCGCAACGACAGCCGCGATCCGCAGTGGCCGGGCTACTACAATAAAGATATTTGGCAAATGACGCCTGTGAGAGGCGGCTTCCTCATTTGTGGGACATACATGGACGAAATATTTGATTCCAGGCACGGACAAACCTTTGGCTTACCCGGAAAAAAGGGCGGCTACCTCGCTAAATATGACCTGAACGGTGCCATTAAATGGATTGTGTACACCACGGCAACTCCAGGCTTGCTGCTTGAAAATGACAATGCCTTTTTATACACCGCTGAGGATTCACACGGCAATATTTACGCTTCTGGAATGGCACGTGACAATACCAGTGTCATCTTGCACGACAATACAGGTAAGGAAACGCCACTCAGTGGCTATCTCAACAATTTTCTCGTTAAATTATCTCCAGAAGGCGAACTGATCTGGCGTATGGAAAGTATGTCGAATGGTTTCCAACGGCTTGCCATCGATACGGACGACAATGTGATTGCATCAATGATATATAGTGGGCAATGGCAATCTTTGTACCTGAACGGAACACTTTCGCATGAAGAAAACCTCCAGCAATATTCCTACTACCTGAATTATGGAATTACCAAGTTTTCGCCAGAAGGTGCTTTTATCTGGGATAAGAAAATTTTCTTAAATGCGGCAAACCTTCGGGAAATCTCTGATATGGGCGTTGACGGGAACAATAACGTATATGCCGCTATGGCATTTGATGGCAATGCGCGTATTTATGGCAGCGGTGTCGATGATTTTACGGATATTCAAGGAATTCCCGGACAATATGGCGCTAAATTAGGACTGCTAAAATTGAATACAGGCGGAAATTTGGTATGGACCATGCGAAGCCGCACCCAGGTAGAATTCCATGATACCACATTTGCCCATCGCATGCTGGTCGAGCCAGACGGCACACTTTATATTACCGGAGAGAATGACTGCGGAATCAATTATTTTGAAACGCCTGAGATCCATTTGTTTGAGAATGTCGACGGCAGCGTTACATCAACTACCGGCGGGCCCTATTTTGTGGCTCGCGTGAGTGCGGATGGAATTTGCAATTGGGTTCGCGGATCGCGCAACAACAGTGTTGGTTTTGGACACACCTTGCTGAAATCAGGCAATGAACTTTATGTCGTGGGACAGGTGTCTGAAAATGGAGGTGATGGCACCATGGGATCCACACTTGATAGTACCGACGGGATCAACGCTACTACCCATATCAGTGGTTACGCCTATTTTATCGCGGTCTATGATCTCGATGGAAATGTCAAACGCATCATGTTAAACGGCGATGGGACGAACGAAGTCAACTTTGAGCAATTTCCCGGATTTTTTAAAGCGGATAACGGACAGCTTTATCTGGCCAAAAATCTTTGGGCGTATAACGGAACCAACCATATTGCAGAATTTGGCATGACGGCGCCATTAAATGGGAGTGAAGGCGTCATTTCCCGTTTCAATCCCGACTGCGCGATCATCACTTATGATTCGCAACTGGGCATGGATGAAGTAAATTTATCTGAAATCAGTTTGGCACCCAACCCAACCAACGGACATTTTGCTATCCAACTGAATAAAACCCTTCCAAGTGTCGCTATTGAAATCTCCGACATCACAGGCAAGCAGATTTTTTCAGAACGCTACACCAATGTATCGCAAATCAATGCGGAGGTTGTAGGACAGCGTGGCATTTACTTTGTAAAAGTCGTTGCGGGTGAGAAGGTAAAATGGTTGAAACTGATTAATAATTAATAATTAACAATTGATAATTAATAATTGGGATTGGTGGGATATTTTAAAAGATATCCGGGGCAGGTTTTTATTATATTGCACTACGCTCTTTTGTAAAAGTGTCTTATGTCCTTGCAGTTTAGAAGCAGGAAATGGACCGTGAATGAAGGGATGGCGCAAGAATCTGTACTTCAACAGGCTTCGCTGCCGATAGAAAAATTCAAAGATCCGTTGATTGTGTTTAAAAATGCTCCATCTTATTTGAATGCCCAACGCCGCGCAATTGCTCCGGGAAAAGGACTTACAAAATGCGGTTGCTGACACATCGCCAAATTATTTGAAAACCATACCAAAACAAAAAGCCACAGACGTTCATGTCTGTGGCTTTTTAGTATCAGGTTGTTTGGGCTTATCGCTTTACAATCCGGTTCACCGAACTGGCATTGCCCGAATGGACTTCGACAAAATAAACCGCTGCAGGCAATCCGGAAAGGTCTACCTGTACATGATTGGTATTGTATTTCTTTCCTGAAACCAGCTGTCCGAGTATCGAAAATACTTTGATCTCATTGATGGTACTGCTGCCGTCCACCATTACAAAATCGGCTGTAGGGTTTGGGTACACTTTCCATCCGGTGTTGGTGACTTGCTGAAGTCCGAGTGCCACAGATACAGTCACGGCCAAAGGCGCGACTGAGGTGCAGCCATTGATGGTTTGCATCGCGTAATAAGTTGCCCCGTTTTCAAGCAGTGCAGCCGCATCGAGTGGGAATTGACCCGCTAGTGCCTGTTCGGCTGTGGCGAACCAACGCACATTTTCTCCTGTAACTTCGAGGTCGGCAATTGTTGCTTGCCCCAGTTCCGCGGCGGTAATGGTTTGTGTTTGCGGGCCTGTTGGAGCAGGGGTTGCTGTTACCGCAATCACCATCGTTGCAGCCGATGCACATTGGCCGGCAGCGGGTGTAAAGGTATAAGTCGTAGTTTCTAAATTATTTAAAGCAGGCGACCAGCTTCCGTTAATCCCATTTGTGGAATCTACTGGTAAAGCCGATAAAGTTGAACCCGAACAAATTGCCGCTACTTGTGTAAACGCAGGAAGAACCTGATCATTTACCGTAATGGTCATCGTAGCTGAAGTGGCACATTGACCTGTAGCCGGTGTAAAAGTATAAGTCGTAGTTTCCAGATTGTTCAAAGCAGGCGACCAGCTTCCGTTAATCCCATTTGTAGAATCTACTGGCAAAGCCGATAAAGTTGAACCAGAACAAATTGCCGCAACAGATGTAAATTCAGGAAGAGCCTGATTATTAACCGTAATGGTCATAGTTGCTGTAGTAGCACATTGACCTGCCGTTGGTGTAAAGGTATAAGTCGTAGTTTCTAAATTATTTAAAGCAGGTGACCAGCTCCCGTTGATTCCGTTAGTCGAATCTACTGGCAACGCCGATAAAGTTGAACCAGAACAAATTGCCGCAACAGATGTAAACGCAGGAACAACCTGATCATTAACAGTAATGGTCATCGTAGCTGCAGTGGCACATTGACCTGCCGTTGGTGTAAAGGTATAAGTCGTAGTTTCTAAATTATTTAAAGCAGGCGACCAGCTTCCGTTGATCCCATTTGTTGAATCTACAGGCAAAGCCGATAAAGTTGAACCAGAACAAATTGCCGCAACAGATGTAAATGCAGGAAGAACCTGATTATTAACCGTAATTGTCATCGTTGTTGAAGTGGCACATTGACTTGTAGCCGGTGTAAAAGTATAAGTCGTAGTTTCCAGATTGTTCAAAGATGGTGACCAGCTTCCGTTAATTCCATTTGTTGAATCTACAGGCAAAGCGGATAAAGTAGTTCCCGAGCAAATCGCTGCAACTTGTGCAAACGCAGGAAGAACCTGATCATTAACCGTAATGGTCATTGTCGCTGTCGTCGCACATTGACCTGCCGCCGGTATAAATGTATAAGTCGTGGTTTCTAAATTATTTAAAGCCGGTGACCAACTTCCGTTAATTCCGTTAGTTGAATCTACTGGCAAAGCCGATAAAGTTGAACCCGAACAAATTGCTGCAACTTGTGCAAACGCAGGAAGAACCTGATCATTCACAGTAATGGTCATTGTAGCTGAAGTGGCACATTGACCTGCCGTAGGTGTAAACGTATAAGTCGTTGTTTCTAAATTATTTAAAGCAGGTGACCAGCTTCCGTTGATTCCATTTGTTGAATCTACAGGCAAAGCGGATAAAGTAGTTCCCGAGCAAATCGCCGCTACTTGTGCAAACGCAGGAACAACCTGATCATTAACCGTAATGGTCATTGTTGATGTAGTAGCACATTGACCTGCCGTTGGTGTAAAGGTATAAGTCGTCGTTTCTAAATTGTTCAAAGCAGGTGACCAACTTCCGTTAATCCCATTTGTCGAATCTACAGGCAAAGCCGATAAAGTTGAACCTAAACAAATCGCCGCAACTTGTGCAAACGCAGGAAGAACCTGATCATTCACAGTAATGGTCATCGTCGCTGTAGTAGCACATTGGCCAGCTGTTGGTGTAAAAGTGTAAGTCGTAGTTTCTAAATTGTTCAAAGCCGGTGACCAACTTCCGCTGATTCCATTTGTTGAATTTACTGGTAACGCCGATAAAGTCGCTCCAGAACAAATCTCTGCAACAGATGTAAAGGCAGGAACAATTTGATCATTCACAGCAATCGTCATCGTCGCTGTCATCGCACATTGACCTGCTGCAGGTGTAAATGTATAAGTCGTTGTTTCCAGATTATTCAAAGCAGGTGACCAGCTTCCGTTTATTCCATTTATTGAATCTACAGGCAAAGCCGATAAAGTTGAACCAGAACAAATTGATGCAACGGATGTAAACGCAGGAACAACCTGATCATTCACAGTAATGGTCATCGTAGCTGAAGTGGCACATTGACCGACTGCCGGTGTAAATGTATAAGTCGTAGTTTCCAGATTATTTAAAGCAGGTGACCAACTTCCGCTAATTCCGTTGGTTGAATTTACAGGTAAAGCCGATAAAGTAGTTCCAGAGCAAATCGCTGCAACTTGTGTGAACGAAGGAACAAGCTGATCATTCACAGTGATCGTCATTGTTGTTGAAGTGGCGCATTGGCCAGCCGTTGGTGTAAACGTATAAGTTGTAGTTTCTAAATTATTCAAGGCCGGTGACCAACTTCCGTTGATTCCATTTGTTGAAGTTACAGGCAAAGCCGATAAAGTAGTTCCAGAGCAAATCGCTGCAACTTGTGTGAACGAAGGAACAAACTGATCATTCACAGTAATGGTCATTATTGCTGTCGTCGCACATTGACCATTAGCCGGAGTAAACGTATAAGTTGTGGTTTCTAAATTGTTCAAGGCCGGTGACCAGCTTCCGTTGATTCCATTAGTTGAATTTACTGGCAACGCCGATAATGTTGTTCCCGAACAAATTGCTGCTACTTGGGTAAACGCAGGAACAGTTGCCGTATTGACCGCAACGGTCATCGTAGCCGTGCGTCCGCACTGGCCGGGATCTGGTGTGAACGTGTAGGTCGTTGTCGCGCTGTTGTTGGCGGCAGGCGACCAGGTTCCGGTAATTCCGTTGTTTGAAGTCGTTGGTAAAACAAGATCTGCACCTGAACAAATCGCAGCAAGCTGCGTAAAAGTCGACGTGACATTGCTTATTACCGTAACAGTCATCGTCGCCGAAGTGCCACATTGGCCTGTTGCAGGGGTAAAGGTATACGTTCTCGTTAACGAACTGGAAAAATTAGGCGACCAGGTTCCGGTCACGCCATTTGTCGATGTGGTCGGTAATGAATAACCCGAAGCCCCGGAACATAATGGTCCAACCTGATCGAACAGCGAAGTGAGCTGTGCTGTGATCGTAACGGTTACCGCCAGCCGGTTGGCACTTTCATTGCCTGATACCGTTTGGGACGCATAATAAGTGGTGCCATCGACCAAAGGCGTTGCCGATGAAAGCGAGTTCCCGCCGGAAGCTGCAGCATACCATTGTATGGCCGTTCCTGTAACGGAAAGCGAAGCCAGCGTTCCGGATCCGCAGATGGTTTGCGCAGCGTTTCCTGTTGGAGTTTGGATATTTGACAAGCCATTGATACGCGCCACATAGTTCATGGTTTGGCTGGCATACCTCGTAAACAGCCCTGAAATGATGTAGCGGTCGCCCGGATAAGCTGTAATCGCCTGTACCATTGCGCTTGGCGTACCCGAACTGAACGTATTGTCTAAAAAACCATCAGCACTGAGTCGCAGGATATGGCGCTTGTTGACACCGCCCCATTGGGTGAAATAACCAACCACGATGATCTTGTCATCCGGCTGGACTGCAAAATCAAGTATCCTTTCATTAGAGGCACCCGTAATTCCCGGGGGCGTACCGCCAGTAGGGATAAGGACACCATTGGGGTTCAATATGGCAAGATCACTTCGGCTCACACCGCTGATGCTGGTAAATCCGCCGCTGATGACAATATTTCCGTTAGATTGTAATGCCATCTTTCCTACGCCCGATACGCGGTCAGGGGTAAATGTAGTGTCTTTTGTTCCGTCGGTATTCAGCCGGATAAAACTACTGGCTGATGATCCGTTGTATGATGAGAAACCACCGGAAACGATCACTTTCCCGTCAGGTTGCGCACAGAATGAATAAATGGAGCTGTTGAATCCGGTGCCGACGTTAAATGTCGTATCGAGCGTCCCGTCGGCATTCAGCCTGGCAATGTTTTTAGATGCCACGCCGTTGTATTGGGCAAACTGTCCGCCAATCATAATTTTCCCATCGGGCATGACCGCCATCACGTCAATCCATGAACTGGGTGTTTCCACCACTCCGATGCCTCCTGCGTTGAATGTGGTATCAAGCGATCCATCGGTATTGAGTCTTTTAAAATGGTAGTAAGGGGTAGTGGAATTGACATCGGTCGTATAATGGCTCAGTGCCAGTATTTTACCATCGGGCTGCAGCACAATGCTGTTGTAATTCTCGTAGATTAGCAGGTCCGGGCCGTTGAAAGTTGGATCAGGGCTACCATCGGCGTTCAGTCTGATAATCCTCTTAAACGGCACATCCCGATAAGTGTCTCCCTGTCCCGCAACTATAATTTTGCCATCGGGCTGCACGGCGATAGCGTCCATGCCGTCTTCGAAACCGGTACCGATCTGAAACGTCGGATCGAGCTGCCCCGGGATCTGATTTTGTGCAAATACAGTCATTCCCACCAAAAGAAACGTACAACGTAAAAATTTATTCATCTAATGTCTTGTTTTGTTTGGCGGCGAAATTAGTTATTTTTCTGTTTTTAAGAGAATTTTAAGATTAATAATCTATTAATAAATTTAATTTTTGTTAAAAGGCAGGACAAATAACAAGGTCATTTGGCTTGGCAAAGATTCCTTCAACTCCGGTTTACCAACAGGATTATTCCTTCCAGTTTCGAAAATAACGCAACAACGCCTGCTTTCCAGTAGCGAAAGCAGGCGTTGTTTTTTGATGCAGTGTGAATCACCAGATCAGGTCACTTATAATTTTACAATTTTTTTTGTTGAAGTACGCCCACTTTCGTCCAGCAGTGTCATCAGGTATACGCCGTTTTGCTGGTTTGAAAGGTCGAACGAATCCGTTTGCTGCTGCTCAGCGATTTTTTGACCCGTGATGGTGTACAGCATCAGGTGTACCGGTTTTGAAAAATGGACCAGGCCTGTAGTCGGATTAGGGTAAACCACAAAGGCGTTATCGCTCGCTTCCGACAGGCCAAGCATACAGTTCTCGCTGAAACTTACGCCGGCATCAAAGGCATAGTTGGCGCCCGTCCAGTTTTCATTACAATAGGCTGCATCGTCTACCTGTACACATTCAAGGCCGGGGTTGTTGTTGGCTATGGGCGCCATCCAGTTTTGGCGGCGTCCGTTGGCTAAATTAAGAGCGGTCAGCTGGTTGTCATTACAGCTGAGTATGATGCAATTGGTCATACTGAGATCTAACGCGGCGATCATGTTTTGGCTGCAGACGAGCCAGGTTAACTGAGGTTGTGCCGAAAAATCGAGTGCTGTTAAACGGTTGTTGCTGCAATCGAGTTGGATTAATCCCGGGCAGCCGTCGAGGTTTAATTCCGGCAATTGGTTGAACGAACAATCCATCGACCTGAGAATGGTATTGTAACTCAGGTCTATTTCCACCAGGTTGTTGTGGCTGCAGTTGAAATTGGCCAGTGCGGCATTCAAACTGACATTCTGGGAACCGATGTTGTTGTGGCTGCAGTCAAACAGGAATAAAGCGGTGTTCAAATCTACATTTTGAGAAATGAGGTTGTTGTAGCTGCAGTTCAAACTGCCCAGTGCGGTATTGGAATTCACATTCAACGCATTCAGGTTGTTGTGGCTGCAATTTATAGCAGTAAGTGCCGAATTGTTGTTGACATCCAGGTAACTGATGTTGTTGGTGCTGCAATCAAGCTGGGTCAAGGTAGCATTGTTGCTGACCAGCAAATAGGGCAGGCGGTTGTTCGAACAATTGAGTGTTGTTAAATGGGTATTGTCCAATACATTTAAAGCAGTCAACTGGTTGAAACTACAATCCAGTTGGGTTAAAGGCAAGGCATTCCCAACAGCCAATGAAGTAATGCTGTTGTAACTGCAGTTGATGGAAGTCAGCGCGTTGCAACCCGTCAGCGGCAATTGCGTCAGCTGGTTGTGGCTCACATCAAGTGTTGCCAACGCACTGCAATTGGTGATGTCCAGTGCTTTTACATTTTTATTTGAAATATTCAAACCGGCCAGGGCAGTGCAACCGCTAAGGTTTAAGGAAAGGTTGCTCCATGGAGAAGTCGTGAAATTGGTCAGCGATATACAGCCACTGGCATTGATGGTCTGGTCGACGCCGCCTGTAGATGTATCTACGGTGAACGTCGTCAAGGCCGTACAATTGCTCACATCCAGGTTGTTGAAAAACCAGTTGCCGGTGCAGCTTATGGTAGTGAGCGCCCGGAGTCCGCTGACATCCAGCGTCGTGAAATTAAAAGTGTCATTGCCATTGCAGGACAGTGAAGTGATGTTGGCAAACGCCTTAATGCCGGTCATGTCTGCGATTTCCGAATTGTCTACATTAATGGCTCCCGTGTAAGCTTCCGCTTCGGAGCATTCTATTTCGGAATTGCCATTGGTATTGATCGTGGCATTCTGAACCAATTTTGCTTTGAAATTCGCATCGGGGATGGTTACGACGCAGGGACCGGGAGGCGTACAGTCGGTTCGGAATTCTACCCATTCATCAAACTGATAGTTGCCACCGGTTTGCTGCCACAAATATTCGGACACGGCGGGATTGTTCACTTTGATACAGGTCAAGTCGGGAAAACCCCAAGCACCGATTTGCATGAAACTTTGCGGATTGCCATTGGCCATATTCAGCGAAGTCAGCGGATTTCCGGTACAATAAAAATATTGCAAAGAACGGCAGGAACTGATGTCAAGGCTCGATAAGTTGTTGTTCTGGCATTGAAAAAGCCGCAGGTAATAATGAGATCCCATATTCAAAGTGGTCTGCACCGGATTGAGGTATACCATAAGTTCCTGTACCGCCGAACAATTGGTTATTGTAAGGCTTGTCATCAACGGATTGTTGGTCACATTGATTTCTTTAAGTGCCGGACAGCCGTTCAGGTCAAGCGATGTGAGCGTGGGGCAGCTGAGTTCGATTTTCTCCAGAGAAGCGTTGACCAGCGTTAGATCCGTAAAGGCATTGTTGTAATTCAATGTCAGCCTTTTTAACGAAAGACAGCCGGTAATATCCAGGTTGGCAATCGGATTGTCGGCCGCATTGAGCCATTGTATTGCCTGAAACGCTTCAATTCCTGTTAAATCATGGATGCCGAGTCCCTGGATAAAAAACGCATGGGCGTTGCCATCGGCCGGGTAATTGACCGCTTCGGAATACTGGATTTCACCATCGCCGTTGCTGTCAAGTGGAACGTTCCATCCCGAACCCCCGGGATTGTTGTGGTAGCTGTGGTGTACCAGATAATTTTTAAGCACCGGATCGGGGATATTTACATTCTGCGCAGTTGCAGTAAGACATGCCGGCAAAGCGGCGAGGGCGGTGAGTAGGAATTTCTTCATAGGGATATGTTTAGGTTTTTGGTCGCTGTAATGACGGGTTAAAAGTAGGGCAATGCACTGTGCTGATTGGGGGCAAATTATTATTTGGCGGGTTTAACTTATTATTTAAAGCGTCATTGGAGCCTGTGGATAAAATACTGACGAATGGGGATAATATATCCGATTGAAAAGTTTTTTAGGGTATTGGTATTGTGCAACTTGCGGTGGTTGAAAAGGGGAGGAGAATTGACAATTAATAATTAATAATTAATAATTGATAATGGGGTTGGTGGCTGGCCATGGACTGATAAAATGGGTACAGTATGAAATCTAGTAACATCTTTAAAAAAAATCAGGTATGAGACAAAATGAACCATACAACAATCAGAAAAGGATCATTAAATCCGAAGCTGATGCACAATTTGCATTCGACCTTTTGCTGCAGGGTGATGACCGGAGAAATCTCGAAAACGGAATTTATACGTTCCTTATTAAACTGGACAATCCGCATGTGAATGCCCTGTTTGACAATTATCCGGACTTGCTGCAGGAATATGGTTTGGAAGATACGCTGACCGGAAATATTAAGATCGATGGAAATAGTCGGGATGAAATGAAAACTGCCGGATTGTTATCTTGCCTGCAGGTGATCTTTTCTTTGAGTGCAGACCTGAAAGCACATCGAGAAGGGGATGGACTGCAGCTCGAAGCGCTTCGATACATCTTAAAGTCAATTGGCTGCGGCGAATTTGTACGCGAAATATTACTAATGATCATTGGAATCACTGGCGAGGATTATTACCGCATTTTCCGGGATAAAACCGACACCCTGGGCGCCGATTTGGAGCAACTGAACAGCTTTGCAGAAGACCCGGAATTGCAGGAACACCTTGACCTGATGACATGGTTTTGCATCGTGCGGATATTCCTGGAATCGGTTTACATGCATTACGATACTATTTATTAAAATCTAAAAACACAGCTTATGAAAACTTTAAAACAACTGTCATTTCCAACGCTCGAAAATGAATTCCTGGAAAATACTCTACGACAATTGGCGCATCAGTTTGCGGTAATCCAGATGTTTTACAACAAATCCAAACCGGGTACACAAGCAGTCCTTGTGATCCATCTGCAACAAAAGCAGGATGCTGATACCTTGCAGGTGAGGCCCTGGGTTGAGAAATTAAAAACCCGGTACAAGACATTTGTGTATTGCGTATATTCGACAAGGCTACACCACAAGTATTCACTTGGGCATCCGTTCATTGCAGCGTATTGTGGGCCGTCGGCGGTAATCTATCAGAATGAGGATACGGGAGAACCATTGCTCATCAGGCGGAACTGGGCAAAATACAGGGAAAAGTTCCACGACTTTGAAGAGCACTTTTACAACGGCCATGAAGGCCGGTTTGAGCAATTGCAAAAACTCATTTCAGAAGGCGCATTAAACAGTGTGTTCACAGCCTATAAACGACTGATCGGTTATGACCTGGATTACCTCGAAGATTTGTATACCGGACATCCTTCAAACTCGAAATGCCTGAATGAAAGGATTAACCACTTGATTCCGTATGTTCCAGAAATCCAGAAATACTTCGTAAGAAAGAACAGCAATTCCTATTACCTGACGGAAGTTTTTGCAAAAGCCCAAAAAGGCATTGATGAAGGTGAATCTACGTTTGATGACGATTTGTCTGTGGCCGTCGGTATCGCCGAAAAAGGTTTGTACAGCCTGATTGAAACACGTCTCGCTGCTTTGAAGAAGTTGGTTAAAAAAAGATCAAATGAAAATCAGCAACCCCTTATTGCCACTGATAGCCCCAAAGACGAAATCCTGGAATTGGCGGTATCGACCGTTGTAAAGTCGGTAGAAGTGGAGCAGGTTTACTTCTTTCACCAAGCGACTTATGGCGAACAAAAAACCTATTATTTGTTGCTGATTGCCCGTGGTATGGACAATGAGAAACTGAAATCATTGACGCAATCGCTGCAAAGCAAAACAGGCGAAAATATTGATTTTGTTCTCATCAGCCACGAGCGGTACTGGATCCAAAAAAATCTTTTTCAGTACCAGCAGTTCTTTTTTACTATTGTTCAACACAAAAATCTGGTTTATGCCTCAAGTGATTGCCACCCGGAGTTTCATTGGTTAAAACCACACGAGCCCTACCACGGCGATTTGTATTTGCATTACAGCGCTTTCCGGAGAACCGTAAGGCAGTTTGGGACGTTGGCCAACCATACAGACGAAAACTCACAGGGACTCGCTTCCATTTTTACGTTGCTTTTCCTGTCCTTTTGCCAGACCTGTATGCTTGCGAAAACGTATTACATGCCAAATACATTACCAAGCCGGGCGTTGTGGAAATTGTGCGTGTATGCTGATCCAAAGCTGTACAAATACCTGTTTTTATTCGAACAGTTTCCGGGAGATTTGTTTGGTTTTTTAGACAGACATAGAACCATTCATATGAGGATATCCAAAGCTGATAAAATGGAACTAAACCAGATGAAGGCGATTGTAGCGGAATTGGAAAAGGAGTTGTACGATTGGGTTGTTAATAATGGACAATTGACAATTGATAATGGATAATTGTGGACACGCATTGTAGCGGTTTGCAAAATTTAATTTTATGTTTACATCTGAGATTAAACACTTCACTTTTTTATCATACTTTAGCGCCCGGATTAAAGAACAATCGGTTAAACACCAATACATTAAAATGAAAAAAATAATACTCATATTTTTTATACTGACGCTTACGCCGGGCTTTGGCCAATGCTGGAGATCGGTGGCCACGGGTTATGCCAATGTCTATGCGATTGCAGACAACGGGACACTTTGGGCCTGGGGTAAAAATACAAATGGCGAACTGGGTGATGGTACCAATGTGAACAGGAACCGTCCGGTGCAGGTGGGCACGGCCAACAATTGGAAGGAAGTGTTTGCCGGAATGGATGGCATTTACGCCTTTGCGCTGGCAATTAAAACCGACGGGACTTTGTGGGCCTGGGGCAGCAACAACAGAGGCCAGCTGGGTGATGGCACTACGGTGAGTAAGAACTATCCGGTCCAGGTGGGCACCGATACCGATTGGAAAACGGCCGCGGCAGGCTTAAACCATTCCATTGCCATCAAGGAAAACGGTACGCTCTGGGGTTGGGGATGTTCTGAAAGGTTTGCGTTGATTGGTTTCCCAAGCGGGGAGAACGTATTGCTTCCGGAACAACGCAGTACAGATACCGACTGGGTGCAGGCTTCTGCCCATGATCGCGTAACCGTCGCAGTCAAAGCGAACAATACCGTTTGGGGCTGGGGTTACAACCGAAACAACATGCTGGGCGTGCCAAACGGAGCGACCTTAGGTGGCGATGTACGTTATCCCGCGCAAAAGATTTTCGGGACCAATATCAAACGCACCACTACAGGTGATCGCAGCAGTATTGATATCAAAACAAACAATATTTTAGCGAATTCCGGCGACCCGCTCGACCAGAATCCGTTGTATGTGCTTGATGCAGATGTTGGATACAATACCACAGGCATCATCAAACCGAACCACACTTTATGGTTCGATGGAAAAATCCTCGGAAGCCTGAGCCAGGTTACGGTAAGTTTGACGCAATTGGGTACCGCAAATAACTGGAATGCAGTCAGCGTTGGAAACCAATGTGCTGCCGCATTAAATGCCAATGGGGAAATATGGACCTGGGGCGCGAACTTTCATGGCGGTTTGGGTAATGGCACCAGTGGCGTAGGTTTCGACTCGACCACATTGGTCATGGTGGCCTGTCCCGGGGTTTTAAATACTGAAACGCCAGATTTAAAATTGGCCTTACAATATTATCCAAATCCTGTTGAAAATATACTTACGCTGACTTCTGCTTTGCCAATAGACCGATTGGTCATTGTTGATGCTTTGGGTCGCGAATGTTACAAACAGACTTTTAACGATACTGAGATTGCTGTCGATATGAGTGCGTTTGCCAATGGATTATACGTTGTGCAGGCTTTTTCGGGAGATAGCAGAAGTACGGTTAAAATCGTGAAGAAGTAGTGGTTTTTTGTTTTCTAATGGCACGAATTGTAAATCCGTGCCATCGGAAAACAGCTGTTTTAACTCTTACTTTTTATTTTCTTCTAAACGATTTTTATCGGTTGTTGCCGCATTTGGCTTGAGCAGGCGAACTTCGTACAAATCCTGTCTGCGGTCTTTCAGTATCCTGACCGAACCATAGTGGTGCAATTCGTCCAGAAGATGAAGATCGACATCGACAATGAGCATCATCTCGGTGTTTGGGGTGGTTTCGGCTTTGACCGCATTAGTCGGGAACGCAAAGTCGGAAGGCGTAAACACCGCCGATTGTGCAAACTGTATGTCCATGTTGGTCACTTTCGGCAAATTTCCGACGCATCCGGCAATGGCCACATAACATTCGTTTTCAATCGCCCGCGCCTGCGCACAATGCCTCACACGCGTGTATCCGTTTTGGGTATCGGTCAGAAAAGGGACGAATAAAATCTGCATGCCCTGCTCGGCATAAATCCGGCTCAGCTCCGGGAACTCGACATCGTAACAAATCAGGATACCCACTTTACCACAATCGGTATCAAACACTTTTATCTCATCACCGCCAACCATCGCATAATAATTCCGCTCGTTTGGTGTGATGTGGATCTTGCGGAATTCATCAATCTTACCGGTTCTGTGGCACAGGTACGACACGTTATACAGTTTCCCGTCTTCGAGCATCGGCATGCTTCCAGAGATGATGTTGACATTGTAGGCAAGGGAATATTCATGCAATTTGGCGACGATTTCCTGCGTTTTTTCGGCGAGTTTGCGCATGGCTTCCATTGGGCCGAGATGGTTGTAGGGTTCCAATAGCGGCGTATTGAATAATTCCGGAAACAATATAAAATCGGATTTGTACCCGCTTACCGCATCGACGAAAAATTCGACCTGTTCGTAAAAAGCCTCCATGTTTGGGAACAGCCGCATTTGCCACTGCACGAGTCCAAGACGGATGGTCATAGCCGATCGCGCTGAGGCATTGATGCCTTGGTAATAGATGTTGTTCCATTCGATCAGCGTTGCAAATTCTTTGGATTCGTGATCGCCCGGAAGGTAATTCTGCAGTACTTTCCTGACGTGAAAATCGTTGGAGATCTGGAACGACAACGTTTGGTCGTAAATTTCCTTTGATTTTACCTTGTCGATGTACTGCCTTGGCGAAAGCGTATCGGCATACTGGTGGTAACCGGGGATGCGGCCGCCGGCAATGATGCTTTTCAGGTTCAGGTTTTCACAGATTTCTTTACGGTATTCGTACAAACGGCGCCCCAAACGAAGTCCGCGGAATTCCGGATGCACGAAAATCTCTATGCCATACAACGTATCCCCATGGTCATCGTGGGTGGAAAACGAGTAGTTTCCTGTAATGAGTTGGTACGTATGTTTGTCGCCGTATTCATCATAATCTACAATAATTGACAATGCGCAGGCTACAACTTTATCGTCGACAGCAATACAAATCTGGCCTTCGGGGAAAATTTTAAGGAGTTTCTCAATACTTCGTTTACTCCAGACCTGGCCGCCCATGGTGTCGTAAGCCTGTAGCATTGATTCACTTAAATTCTGATAATCGTCTAAGGTCAGCTTGCGTGTTTCAATATTCATAGCAAAAATTTTTCTTTACAAAGTAGCGAAAAAATCGCTGTTTTCGGGAGATGTATTATTATTTTTTAGAGAAACCGTTGTAGTAAAGGTTATGAAATTGCAATTTAGGAAACGCTTGCTCCGGATTAAACGTTTCCCGCACTCAAAAAAAAAAAAGCGGCAACTGCCGCTCTTTCTTAAACTGATTGTTGCTGATTATTTCATCGCATAATTGATGTATCCGCCATCGGCCAGCAATTCTGTTCCGTTGATAAAACTGGCATCATCGGAAGCCAGGAACAAAACCGTTTTTGCAATTTCGTCCGGATGGCCCAAACGCTGCAATGCGGTTGCTGCGGCCAAATGTCCTTTTGCATCTTCAGGCACGGCTTTTTCCAATCCCGGTGTGGCAACCGGTCCCGGACTCACGATGTTGACGCGGATTTTCCTTGGAGCCAGTTCGTTGGCAGCAATCTGTGCGATTTTGTTCAGTGCACCTTTGGTCGCCGAATACACGCTGGCTCCCAAATTGGCGGCAGTTGCCACCGTTGACGATGTAAATACTACCGCCGATCCGTCTGCCAAATGAGGCAGCAGTTTTTGCAGTGTAAAAAAATGACCTTTGACATTTGTGTTGAATTGGGCGTCAAAATCGGCTTCTGTAACCTGGTCGATTGGTGCAAATACGGCGATTCCCGCATTCAGGAACAAGACATCCAATTGGGTTCCGCTTTCGGCAATGGCCTTTTCCAAAATGGCGATATCGGCTACAATTGAAGTGTCTGAAACTACGGTTTTCAATTTCGAACTGTTGATTTCAGCAGCCGCTTTTTCGAGGTTTGCGTTGTTCCTGCCCGTGATCCAAACGTTGGCTCCGGCGTTTATGAATGCTTTTGCGGTTGCGAATCCTATACCGGTTGTTCCGCCAGTGATGACTACATTTTTGTTTGTGAAATTCATTTTAATTTAAATTATATGATTGTTTAAAGTGCGAAGTTAGAACACCTAAATTTATTTAAGTAACTTTGTAACTGAAAGTAACAGTAACAAAAAAGTAACAAAGTAACCTATGACGGAACAAGCGTGCCACAAAGAACCCAGAAAAGAGATCATGGCAGTTCACGATGCGATGGATGTGCTGAGCGGAAAATGGAAGATTTCGATCATTTCGTCCATTTGCTACCACAACAAAAGACGGTTTTCTGATATTTTGACCGATGTGAACGGCATATCAAACCGGATGCTGAGTAAGGAACTTAAGGATCTGGAAGTCAACCAACTCGTGAAACGCACAGTTTTGGAAACCCAACCGATAACAGTTCAGTACCAACTCACAGAGTATGGCAGGACATTACAGACAATCATTGACAATTTATCCGATTGGGGCAAAGCGCACCGGAAGGTGATTGTAGGGAAGTGATTTTAGTTGCTGCTTTGCGCCCAAAATGACGTCAAATGCGTTTAAATTGAGTGTTCGATTTATAGAAGATTAATCGGTTTTTATGCAAGTTTTATTGGTGGGCCAACGACAGGGGAGTCGGGATCGATTTCGTGGTCGGGCATTTTTTCATACGTACACAAATATTTGAAAAATTCTTCATTTTTGCCGGCTGGCTGATGGATTGAAATTAGGCTGCCCGGATTGTTTTCGATCGGATTTGCAAATGTATGCGGAACACCTCTGGGAATGAAAACCGTATCGCCGGTCTTCACGGTAAGAAGTTCTTTATCAAGCTGTACCAAAAATTCGCCGCTGGCAACAAAAAATATTTCGTCCTGGTATTTGTGGATGTGCAGCGGAGGCCCGCCTTTGTAAGCGAAAGTTTTTTCGCCCGGAGCCACGATCAGCAATTCGCCATCGGTATCGGCTGAAGAGATCAAACACCTTCCAATAACATTTTTGACAGTTTTTTGCTCGCCGTCAAACCGGCTTTCGTTGGCCCTGATCAAAATGCCTTTTTTAGGTCTCAGTGTCTTTTTAAAATTTCCAAAGCCCGCAAATGGCATCGCGGTTAAGGATAAAAAAGTTGTTAAAACAAAGTTCCTTCTTTTCATTGTTTTTTATTTTGCAGCCGTTCAACATCTTTCCAATCCTATTGTAGCGTTCGGACAAATCATCAGGATTGAATTATTCCCTGACGATTTTTTTAGTGATCGTTCCGTCTTCGGTATCAATTTTTAGCATGTAAATTCCTGAAGGCAAATCAGAAACCTCGACAGTCCCAAAATTATTGTTTATCGTCTTTACAGTTTGTCCGGTGGCATTGACCACCTGAATTTTTGAAATCGTAAGTTGTGTGGCATCGAGGAATACTTTGTCGCTGCTCGGATTTGGGTAAAGTGCTACGAGATCTGACTGAAAGTCTTTGGTTTTTAACGGTCTGTTTTGGAAAACTGCCTGTCCCATAAGCGGGTTGTTAATTGTTAAAACCAATCCGTCTCTTTCCGATCCGATGGTGTAAAACTGCGCAGACTGCATAAAGCCAAAATAGGATTGTTCAAATGAGTTGTGGATTTCGGAATTACAAATCAATAGTGTCGCAAAAAAACCTGTGATTTGTATTTCTCCGGGAGCCGATTCTGTAATTGTACCGCCAAAAGAATTGCAGGCTCCATTGCCAGCGAAATTAAGATCATCTGTAATGGTGAGTGTCGGTGAAATGACCGGAGTGATTGCCGAAACTGTATACGGTGTCGCAAGATCATTGCTTTGCACAAACCTAAGATACCAGGTTTGCAACAAATCGGGATTTTGGTTTTGTGAGATGCAGTTCAAACTGCCAATCAGTAAGATAAATAAGTAAAATTGTTTCATGGTTAGACTGGTTAAATTAGTGGCCTTCGTTTTAAGTTGTTAATGCCGAACGGATTTTCAGCATTCGTATGGCGAAGATAGCTAATTTTTTGAATGAAAAAATCGCTTGTTGCTGTAAATCAGCTATTAAAAAATACCATCTAATTCGACTCATTAAAAATACACAACATTGTTGTTCACCATAAATTGTCAATTGTTCATCCTGTATCTAATTTGAAACGACAAATCTTTCCTTATTTTAATGTTCGCCAAAAAAAGCCAACATGTTTTCCAACGCATCTTCTGCATGCATTTTCTCGCCATTTTCGAGCGATTCCTGTGCGGCTTTTGCTGACCGTTTTCGCATGTTTTGTTCGTAATACGAAATGGCAGCTGTTAAGGTTTTGTATTTGCCAGATGTCAGACAATCACTGAGTTCAAGGGCGTCGCGCATCGCCATATTTGCTCCTTCGCCGGCAAACGGAGGCATCACATGCGCGGCATCGCCAATCATGGTCAGATTTGGTACCGTTTCCCAGGTCTGGTCTAATGGCATGCAGTAAATAGGACGCGGGATAAAAGGAACTGCAGCATTTTCGAACAATTCATACCAGATGCTGCTCCATTCGGGATAAGCCGATTTGAACCATTCCAGCATTTGTTTTCGATCGGAATAATCGAGCCCATTGGTTTCAGACCAGTTTCCATCGGCTTTAAAGCTGGCATAAAAACCCAGGTCACCACCACCTTTCTGACCCATCAAGATGTTTTTTGAATTTCCAAAAGCCATGATTTTCCCGCCATCGATTAACGAATGAATGTAAGGTGCTGCTACTTTTGACTGGTACACATTTCCTTCGAGCATTGTGATTCCTGAATAAAAGGCCTTCACGTCTGTTATATAAGGACGGATTTTAGAATTTGCGCCATCGGAAGCAATTACCAAATCTGCGTAAGCGGACGTTCCGTTTTTAAAATGCAGCAACCAGCCTTCGCTTTGTTTTTGCATCGAGAGGAAATGGCTGTCCCAGATTACTGTATCGGGCTGCAGCGATTCGAGCAGTATCTTTCTGAGTGCACCGCGGTCGATTTCCGGCCGGAACAACGGATTGTCGAAATCTTCTCTTCGGTTTGTGTCGTGATCACTGTATCGAATTGCTGCCTGTTCGTCTAAGATCAGGGTCTTATCGGCTCCAGGTAAAAAGTGTTGTTTGAATTCGGCAAACGTTCCCGTCTTATGTATCGCCGCCATTCCGGATTCTTCGTGCATATCCAGCGGCGAACCCTGGACACGTGCCGACGCATCCAAATCGCGTTCATACACTTTTACACCGATACCTTTTAATTGCAGTAGTTTCGCTAATGTGAGTCCGCCCGGACCGCCGCCCACTATGGCGACTGTTTTGTTTTGTAATAACATTCCGTATCATTTTTAAGTACGGGACAAAATTATTGCTGTTTCAAGACTGATAATAGTATAAATCGGTCATCCTGATTTTTAAACAAGTCTTTAGGAACGGCGCCTGAAAATTTTTTGATTTCCTTTATAAAATGGGTTTGATCAGCGAAATTGAGTTCGGGAAAAAGCCTGCCTTTTGCAATGTGCTGCAACGAGGCGCGAAAGCGTAAAATTTTACAAAAGGCATTTAACGAGAGCCCGAATTGCGTATTAAAATAGCGGTTGATTTGCCGGCTGCTCCAGGAAACTTTTTCTGAAAGCGCGGCTACGGTCATTTCGCCGTTTGATGCATATAACAATTCAAATAACCTTGCTTTTCTCGTATCGATTTTTTCCGGCAACAATTCGGTGATCTTTTGTGTTATTTTTTTGTGGAACGCCTCAAAATCGGCAAGGTCGGCTGCCCTGAAATCCCAAAAACCATCTGGCAGGACTTTGGCGCTGTTAAAAATATCGGCAATGGAAGTTTGTAAAATGTATTCGACCGCCAAAGGCTTAAAACTGACTTTAAAAGCAATGGTGTCTGGCGGTATGGTTCGTTGTTCGGGTATGGTTTCCAGTCCGATGAGCAAGGTTTGAAAATCGGCTGAGCCGGATTGCAGGAAAAATAAATCAATCCTTCCGTCAGGCATCAGGACGACTTCTTTCGGAATATCAGACTGGTTGTGAAACATCCCGATATTCTCAACAAAACCGGCAATCGCAGGATCGGGCGGAATGAATTTGTAATAGAAGCCTGAATTCATCGGATGTTTGTTGGCATTGTAAAAGTTGTTTGAATCAGTTTGTTATCGGAATATTGTTTGCGTCTAAAATTTTGTCGAAAGTGGCTTCATCGCCTTTTTCTTTAAATTTGGCATAAAGCTGTTGAATTAATTTTTCGGCATCTGTCCGAAATGGAGAATGTTGCTCGACATAAAGGTTGTATGCCTTACACGAATAGTCCAACGCTTTTTCATCATCTGACAAATTTAGGAAGTAGATCAATCCGATGCCGTAATACACTTCAGGATTGTTTTTGTCGAGTTTGGCAAGCGCAGTACAGGAATCGATGGCTTTTTGGTAATTTTTTTTGCTGACATAAGCCAGTGCAATATTTTGAAGTGCCGTAACTCCGCCTGGATCTAATTTGATTGACTTTTTGTAAGCGGCTATCGCTTCGTCAAAATTTCCGAGCCTTCGGTTGCAGACGCCAATATTGTCCCAGGCAAAGACAAATTCAGCGTCAATTTTAACTGCCTTTTTATAGAACGGTAAAGCATTCGCAAAGTCATCTTTCCTGATGTATTCGTTTCCTTTGTTGTATTCTTTTATAGCATTCGGGTTGGTTGAAATCGATTTTTCACCTTCGCGATTGTTCATTCCGACGACACTTTTTATAACTGCACAGCTGTCCATGAGCTGTCTTTCAATTTCAAAATAATAGCTTTTGTAGGTTTGAGAATCCGGATTCGTATCAATGGTTATCGAAATGGCTTCACCTGCTTTCGCGTCAATGGTTTCAAATAGTTTAAGCGCCGACTGATAACTGATTACTTCTTTATCAATACATTTTTTAACTTCAAAGGCATTTTCTTTTGCGATTTTGTTCCGGATTGAAATAGAGTCAATGCAATCACAGGAATTCCTGACTGTTTTTGTCAGAATGTGTTTTGTTTGGAAAATGTTTCTTTGACCTTTTTTTTCTGTTCTTCAGAAAGCGGTTTTTCGTCAATAGTCATTTGGGCTATTCCCTGATAGGACAGCAATATGAATGTTGCGATCAGTAGCAATGGTTTCATGATAGTGTAATTTTAGGTCTTGTTGCAATTTCATGCAGAAACAAACCAATTGATTCGTTTTTCTTAAATTTTGTGCAGGCTGTGACTTTTATTGATGTCGGAATGGTTTGTTTCAGAAAGTTTACAATCCCATCCGCCTCAGTATGATGTTTTGCGTCTCGTCAAGAAAAATGCTTCTACTGCATGCTCGAAAGCTCCACCTCAAGCCGGTCGATGTTTTCCTCATTCTTATCAATAACATACGGTTTGATTTTGCTGCACGCTTCAGCACTGTCAAACAACTGTTTGAACGTAACCTTCGTTTCATTAGCCGAAACTTCCTCGAAAGTCGCAACGACCTGAAACAGCGGCTTTGAAAATCGTTTCCACGCGATCATCGAAGGTTCTTCAATTTTAATGAATTCGCACGCATGCTCATAATTTCCTTTTTCTGGTCCGTGCATGGTGAAACGCCATTTTCCGCCTTCGCGGAAGTCAAACTCGTGGAAAGTATTTGTAAAGCCCGAAGGTCCCCACCAATTTTTTAAATGCGCTGGATCACTCCACGCCCTATAGACCAAAGTGCGCGGAAAGTTTACTATTCTGGAGCAGACAATTTCGCTGTCGGGAGTCGTTGTTATAATGGCTGTTGGCATATTATTTCTATTTTGAAATTCGTTCAAATTCATAAGCAATTTTCATGTCGCCGCCTTCAATTTCAGCTTTGAGTTTGCCGTTGTCTTTAAAATAACGGATGATCTTAGGGAATTCATTTTGCTGGTTTTCGCATGTAAAGGAGTCGTTGTCCGCCTGGGTAAATTTAAATACAGTGGACTTGGATTCCCCTTTTGCGGTCACTGCAAAGTTCCAGTTTCCGTTCGATTGGCTGAGGCTAACTTTTTCCTGCCAGATGGTATCTTTGTCTTTAATCGTAAAACTATCACCGGCAAAAGTGTTGTCGTTTATTTTGATCCAGTTTTCATAGGTTTCGCGGTCTGGCTTTTCATTGGTTCTTTTCCAATTCCCGATAAGCCAGCTCACATCGGTTGGGGCAGCTGACGGGATTTGTGTCGCTTTTTCTTTATTTTGGCAGGAAACAATCAGCACGAGAAGCAGGATTAGTATTTTTTTCATAGTTTAAAAATTATTGCTGTTTAACTTGGATGGGAAAGGAGTACGACGTTCGTACAGCGACTCCGTTTAACCTGGCAGGGAGTATTTCCGGCATTTTTTTCATCACCCGAATGACTTCCCTTTCATAAATGCCCGACTTGTCGTTGCTTTTTGGAAAACGGATCTCCTCGATAACGCCCAACTCATTGATGGTAAATTGCACCAGCAGATCAATCTCGGTTTTATCGGATGCATTTCGTTGAAACGACACTTTTTTTCTGATCACTTCATAAAATACATCGCTAAAACATTGGTTTCTTTGGACACCCGCTTTAAAGTTGGCGCATTTTTTAAAATAGGCCGCTTCGGTGTGTTCCGTCGTCTGCATTTTAAATCCGTTCACAGGTTTAATATAGTTTCCGAAATGCCGTCCCTGAAGCGTGTCTCTCTGGTACACAGCATTTTTTTCAGACTCTTGGGCGAAAAGCGAGCAGCCAAATATAAAAATCAAGAATGTAAAAATAGTATTTTTTCATATAGATCACAGGCTTTATATGGCTAAAAGCAAAAGGAATCTGACTGCCAGCGAAAGCTAAGATAAAATATATTTAGGTGGTTGCCATATTTCTACTGATGTTTGGCAAAAAAAACTATTTTTACGCCAAGAATAAACGCTCCCCAAATGAAATATTTCCAATATACTGTATTATTTTTTTTAATTACGGTCCCTACTTACACGCAAACCATAAATGCAACCTTGCTTGAAGTCAACACGTCTGCCAATAGTGATCCGAAGGGTCTCGAAAAAGCAGGAGATAAGTTGTATTTTACTGCTGATGATGGCATACACGGTAAAGAACTCTGGATGCACAATTCGGTGACCAATTCAATCGCAATGGTGAAAGACATTTGTCCCGGAACAACTGGAATGGGCTTCTCAGATAATCTGAAAGCGATAGGTGATATTGTTTATTTTAATGCAAATGATGGTATTCACGGTGCAGAATTGTGGCGTTCTGACGGAACCGCGGCGGGAACGTATATGGTCAAAGACATTAATCCAACAGGAAGTTCTCACCCTTACAATCTGATGGTTTTTAACGGCAAACTCTTATTTACTGCTTCCGACAGCACTTTCGGAAATGAGTTGTTTGTTAGTGACGGGACTTCGGCAGGCACTGAATTATTGAATGATATTTTTACAGGGTTGGGATCAAGCCAACCTAGCAGCCTGTGTCAGCTAGGTGATTTAGTGTTCTTTTACGCATTTCAAATCAATGGAGGAGGACGATTGTGGAAAACTGATGGAACACCGGAAGGCACATTGCCTGTTAAAGACACAAATGATGAAGGCGTCCGATTGTCATACGGCGGCCGATTCTTAGCTTTTCGCAATCATATTTATTTTTTCGCTAATGAAGATCATACCGGTTTTGAGTTATGGAAAAGCGACGGGACACAAGCCGAAACGGCATTGGTAAAAGACATTAATCCCGGAGCAGCCTCATCATCTGAGACTTTAATTGGGACGGCCACGGATGATTATTTTGTTTTCCGGGCCAAAACTCCGGAGGTGGGAAAGGAATTGTGGAAGAGTGACGGTACCACAGATGGAACAGTTTTTTTAAAAGATCTGGGTCCACACTCTATTGAATGGGATAGTGAACAATTTGTCACGCTTAATAACATTGCTTATTTTTCCGGAGCGCACAATCGCGAACCTAATATTTGTCTTTGGAGAACTGACGGTACAAGTGATGGTACACAGGTTTTGGCATCTGGTTCTGAAATATCTCATCCTCGAAAACTCACCGTAATTGATGACATAATTTTGTTTCAGGCATCTGGTAAAATGTGGAAAACTGACGGTACGATCCAAGGGACAGTTGTTGCCCACCAGATCCCTGTTGATAGCAGTATTTCTTCTAATAACTTACATTTTACACCAATTGGGGAGCATATATATTTTCAGGCGGGTAATAGAACTTTAACCGGTACTGAATTGTACAAAACCGATCGGATGGCAGCGAATATTGAGATTGTAAAAGATATAAACCATAGCACTGGATCAGGTGTTCAAAATCCAAAAGGGGATCGCTTTAATACCGTTTTTGAAGACAAAATGTTATTCGTTGGAAATGACATGATCACGGGTGATCAATTTTATATTACAAATGGAACTCCCGATAGTACCCTTCAAATAAAAGGCGTGGATAACAACCCTTTCTACATCATGAAAGATCCCAATGTTTATGATAGCCCTTTGCCGCACCCTACTGCTGTAGGTGATAAAGTTTTTTTTACAGCGATAACAAATAATGAAGGTTTTGAGCCGTTTGTTGCAGAGACATCTGAAGCAAGTGCGAAACTTCTTAAAGATATATTCCCAGGATTTTCGAGTAGTATCCGAATACCTTTTTTTGCTTCATATAACGGAATTTTCTATTTTGATGCAGAAAATGAAGAACATGGAATTGAACTTTGGCGTAGTGACGGTACGGTATCGGGCACATATATGTTGAAAGACATTCGTCAGGGAGCCTATTCAGGTATTTATTCAGAAAATGTAAATGTTTGTGATGATGACTATTCAAATGCCAAATCTTATGTGATTTACAATGGTCTTTTGTATTTTGCCGCCTATGACGAAGATGATGCCTCAATTTGGCGTACTGATGGCACTGAAAACGGGACTGTTAAAGCAATCACTCTTCCTTCCAATAGAAATTACCATGCAAACCCCACGATTATGGATGTGGCTAATGGACGTTTCTTTTTCAGTACAAATACCGATAATTCATATTTAGGAAATCATTCTTTATGGTCTAGCGACGGCACACAACAGGGAACCATCCAACTCGATTATATTGCGACTGGAAGTGATCAGTTTAAAAAAACTGCAGTTGTAAATGATGTGTTTTATTATACTGTTTTTGAAGATCTTAAGCCCGTTCTTAAGAAGTCAGACGGAACCGCAGCCGGAACTGTAACAGTGAAGGAAAATTTTACTGAGTATAATATGTTTACTGAGTTAACACCCTGTGGTGATCATCTGTACTTTTCTGTCGGAAATGATTTGAATCCTGCAAAGGAATTGTGGCGCACTGACGGGACTGTAGAGGGAACGGTTGTAGTAGACCAGATTTCAGCAAACGACTCACAGCATATTTACAGTTGTACCTGCATTTTAGACAATCTGTTCTATTACCGCCAATTGCTCGCAAAAGAAATTTATATGGTAAATAATTCGTCAGCGATTGCTGTACCTGTGAATGTAAACGTTGTAAATGGCGCTCAGTTTTTAGCAAGTACCGAAGGCATCACGACAATAACAGGACTTTCAGCTTTTAATAACAAATTAATTATGCAGGGCACTACAGCCGAATCGGGTTTGGAATTGTATGTGGGTAATGTCGAAGCGTTTTTGGCAACAAATTCATTTACAAATCCTTTAGTTTCAAAATACAAAACGATAGTATATCCAAATCCGTCAACTGGCGGGATCATAGTTGAATCTACTGCTAAAGAAGTCATTAGTGATGTGAAAGTTTATAATATGTTGGGTTTCCAAGTATACGATCTCAACATAGATGCTTCCAGTACCGTTTCGCTTAATATTGGACATTTAAGCAAGGGCATCTATATGATCCGAATCAAAACAGGCTCAGGCTTAGAAACCAAAAAGGTCATCCTGGAATGATATAAGTTTATTAAATACATTTAAAACTTAATTTTGACGGATTGAAATGCTTGAAGGTCACTTAAAAAGCCCTTCCGTTTTCGATAAAAAATCGCCAACAGCCTCCTTAATATCGATGTCGCTTCTGTTTGCCAATACGATCAGCCACCAGATGCTTTCGCCGATTTTGTGTTCCAGTTCCGATTGCGTATTTGCTTTTGGCCAGCGCTGTTGTTGCGACATGATGTTGCGGCCAACCAATGCGGCGTCGGTTAAGAAAGCCAAAGCATCTTCTTCGACTGTCCATTCGCTGCCGTGGTGCTGCAATTCGAGTTTGTGGTATTTTTTACGGAGTTCCAGCGAACGGCTGATGATGTCATCAAAATTGTTTTTGCTCATATTTTTTAAATTAAGTCTGCTTTTAAAGTAGCAATCTTTTCATTTTCGAAGGTAAAGTCGAAGATTCCGCCAATGACACCTTCCGGAAATTCACCGGTGAATTCTACTTCCAGGTGCGCGGAATTTCCAACTGTTTCAAGTTTAACCAGTTTTGTCTGGGTTTTATAACCAATAAAATAGCTTGTAAAATATTCCGAAATCCCATTACGGCCGACGAATTTTCTGCCTACTGAAGGATCATCAAGTACTGCGTTTTCATTGTAAAAATCCAAATATTGTTCGGTGTCGTAACTGTTTCCCGCAGCAATCCATTCTGATATAAATCGTTTGATTTCCATAATTTTAGTTAGTTTTGGTGAAATGCCTGCTTGAACTGCACCGGAGTCTGGCTGGTTTTATTTTTGAACAATTTGTTAAACGATTGCGGATGCTCAAAACCGAGTTGGTACGCAATTTCCGCTACCGAAAGTTGGTTGGCCACCAAATATTCCTTTGCCTTTTCAATCAGCTTGTCGTGGATGTGGTGCTGCGCGTTTTGCCCGGTCAGTGAACGCAGCATATCGCTGAGATATCTTGCCGACATGTGGAGTTCATTCGCTATATAATCGACTGTGGGCACACCCAGATTCACTGTATGTTCTGTTTCGAAATACGTATTTAACAGCAATTCCATTTTGGTCAGCAGGTCGTGGCTAACGACTTTTCGGGTAAGGAACTGGCGTTTGTAAAACCGGTTGCTGTAGTTGAGCAGTACTTCAATGTGCGAAATAATGACATCCTGGCTGAAATCATCGATTGTTCCGTCGAGTTCGGCGCGGATGTTTTCAAAAACAGCGAAAATGGTCTGTTTTTCCTTATCGGATAAAAACAAAGCTTCATTGGTCGCATACGAAAAGAAACCATAATTTTTGATCTTTGCTGCCAATGCGTAATTCCGCATGAAATCAGGATGAATGAGCAGCGATACGCCTTCGTATTCCATATCGTCCTGGCTGGTTGACAGCAACTGATTCGGAGCGGTGAAAATCATTCCGCCTTCATCAAAATCGTAATAACCCTGGCCGTAGCCCATTTTACCTTTCAAGGTTTTTTTAAACGAAATCTTGTAAAAATTAAACAGGAAATTTTGGTCCAGAAGGTCTCTGTTGACGATCATGTCGACATTATAATTCAGGCTGATCAGCGGATGCAGCGGTTTTGAAAACCCCAACATATCGTGCAGTTGTGAAATGGAATTGATAGCGATCGGATTGTTCATGTTTTCAATTATTTTTCGGATTTGCCAATTCGCCAAAAACCAAAGCATTCATTTCCTGCACGGCGGCTTCGGCGCCAATTTCAAGACGTCTTTCATACAATTGATTCGCAAATTCCCCGGCAATGTAACGCAATTGTTTTTTTCCGTCGGTCGCTGCTTCATATACCACAGCGGCAATCCATTCAACAGGTTCGAAATTGTCGGGATTCATCAAATTGAATAATTTCTCCAGACCTTCGTCATAAGCCGGATGTTTGGCCACGTCTAAGGAAGCACCTGCGAAGTTAGTTTTTATTCCGCCCGGAGCAATGGTTTTGATGCCAATATTGTGCAATCCCAATTCAAACGACATGCTTTCGCTCCAGCCTTCCAACGCCCATTTTGTCGCGTGGTAAATCGAATCCAACGGAAAAGTCAACAGTCCGCCGATAGAAGTCGTGGTCAAAAACAAACCATCTTTCTTTTCCCTGAAATGCGGCACGAATGCCTGTGTCACACGGATCACGCCTAGTAAATTCGTTTCGATTTGCCTAACGATTTGGTCATCCGTAAACGCTTCGAGCGCACCAACCAATCCATAACCTGCATTGTTGAAAACCACGTCAACCACATGGTTTGCTGTTACGGTTTTCACGGTTTCGATAATTTGTTTTAGATTGTTGACATCCAACGGCAATAAAATAACATTCTGAAGTTGGTTCAATTCCGTTTCCTTTTCCGGATTGCGCATCGTTGCGATCACGTTCCAGCCTTTGGCCTGAAATAATTTTGCGGTGGCTTTCCCAAGTCCGGTTGAAGCGCCTGTAATAAAAATGGTCTTTTGCATTTTCTGATGTTTTAAATGTTCCATGCAAAATTGGTCAGAAATGAAAGCGCATTTGTTGCCAAACTGCCGATTGTTGTAGCCGAAATGACGTGGTTTTTATTGTTGGCCGCGACCGAAATGATTTTTTAATCAGCAACCGCATTCACCTTCAAACGATTGGGTTGTGGTTTCGCCATTTTCATGTTTTACTGTAATTGTACCCGTGTTTGACCAGGATTCTTCAGCAACAATGGTCGCTTTGTATTTGATGTCGACGGCAATTTGCAAACTGTCGTTGGTATAAATATTTTTATAATCGTAGTTTCCAAAACGATTTTGCTGTTGGCTGGTTTTAAGCAGTTTCAATTGGGTCAGTTTTCCGTTTAACGCAACGAATGCATTAGCTTCCAAATCGGACACAAACACGTAATTTCGGTCATCCAAATCCTTTTCGGTTTTTGAAGAATAACAAATGCAACCCTGAAGTTCGTGTGGAATTTCTTTAAAAGCAGTCAATTTTATCTCCGGATTTCTCGAGCAGGCGGTTGATAAAAGTCCGATAAAAAAAACAAAAACAAAGTTTCTCATTTATAATTTAATACTGATGAATTTATTGGGAAGTTAATCCAGAACATACATTTTTTTAGCTTTCAGGCTGATGCCGATTTTCTTTCCGAGCCAGTTGATGCTGGTTTTTCCTTCGTAGATCAGACCTTCAACAAATACGACTTTCGGCTGATCAGCTTTGGCAAACTCGTTGGAAACCGAAGCAATCGAACCTTTGTACATTTTCGTAACGACATTTTCGTTGAAGTCACTTTTCTTTTCGATCCCTTCTAAATTCTTTTTGTTGAGTCCAAGCAGTGTGATAAAATTGTCGCTGAGCCAGAACGAATTGTTTCCGGCGCCCGAATCGAGCATGACTTTAATTTTGTATTTGTCGTTCAGCAAAACATAGGTAAATATGTCAACAGAATTATCGGCATAAGTCGAGAGTTGGATGTCGAATGCTTTCTTGGCAGTTTTCGGATCAATGGTTACCAACTGCAATTCTTTTTTATCGAAATCGATGATCACGTCAGTGTCTGAAAACATCTGCAAAGAAATCAGTCCGTTGATGCCATCGATCTTCATGTCAAAAGTCGAGTAGGGCGCATCGCGGAATTTTTTACCGCCAAATGTGATTTCATTGCTCTTCAATAGCGGCACTTCCATACGTTCGCCCGTTGCGCGGAAAGCAGTGAAAAAATTGTAGGTTGATTGCTGCTTTAAATCCTTGGCAAAATCGTTAAAAAATAAATTGATCCCAGCGCCGGTATCAAAAATAAAATTGCCTTCTTTCCCTTCAACATTCGCTTTTACAACGATATGTCCGGAAGGCAACAACTGAAATGGAATTTTCTGGGCGAATGTCGGCAATGAAATCAATAACAGAAATGCGAAAATTGCTTTTTTCATAGTAGGGTTGGATTTGTAAAACCAACGCAAAGATACAGATTTGGCTTAATTCCGATTCGTAAAATCGTGGGATAAAGTTTCTGTTTTGTTGCTATTTTGAAACCTGAAGATGCAGTCCTGAAACCGACGCGTCAACTGACTGTATTCCAATAAAAAATCAGTTAAATCGATGATGGTTCCGGGTTTTAATCGGTTCCGGAATGGTAGGTATGGAAAAGTGACCTTCCGTTTAAAAAACGCAAAGTTTCATCGGCAATGTGCATTACAATGGAAAAAAAACTGGGGATTGTCGTTGGTTTCTGATCATGTAAGGACCATTAATCCGTTTGCAACGACAGAAACTTCTATAATATTGGTTTTTAAATTGTGGAATTCTCCATCGATTTGTACATCGGTAAAGATCTTGTCAGGCATATCGATTCTCAGCTTTTGGATGGGAATGTGGCTGGCTTTTTTAAATCTGCCGATTTTATTTTGCAACACGGCCAAGCCCAATTTTAATTTTTCAATCGCGGACAGTTCCGGGATTACAACCATGTCCAGCCAACCGTCACTTAAACTGGCTTTTGGCGTGAGTGTCATGTTGTAGCCCATTTCATTAGAATTGGATACAAACAGCATAAACGGATTCAAGGTCAGGTTTTTTTGATGATACGACAGCGTTGTTTTCGTAGTTTTAAAACGAAGTCCTGCTGAAAGCGTCGCTTTGATGTATGCGGACAATGTTCGTCGTTTCGAGTTTTCATACTGTTTGATGATCGAAGCGTCGGCGCCAACGCCCATATTGCTGAAAAAATATTGGTCATTGATCTTTCCGGCATCGATGGTAATAACTTTTCCATTCCGGATAATTTCGAGTGCCTGATCCACGTTTTTTGGAATGTTCAAATGGGAAGCCAGCCCATTCCCTGATCCAGCGGGAATAATTCCCAATTTGATACTGGCATTCACGATACACGAAGCCACTTCATTGATGGTTCCGTCACCGCCACAAGCCACTATAATATCTGGTTTTCGTTTGGCTGCCTCCTTGGCAAGATGAGTTGCATGTTGTTTGTATTTGCTGTAATCGACCTCAATCTTAAATTCGCTTCGCGGAAAGTAGTTGCGCAACATTGAAGCGGTGATGTTGTGTTTCCCGTTTCCTGAAATCGGGTTGATAATGAAATGAATGTAAACCATCAGTTTAATAATTTATTTGTAAAAAGATAGTCGGCTGTCTGATACCAGGAAATCGTTTCTTTGAGAAAAGTGTCATCCATTGGAAGCGGCTTCAGGCTGTTGTCATTTTTATTCCAGGTGTAAAATGCCTGCTTTTTCTGATCGGATAAAATCATAACCTTTTCTTTTTTCATCAAAACCAACTTTCGGTAAGTTCCCATTAACGATCTGTTTTCGAAATCAGGATCGAGCACGTTTTTTCCGAAGAAATCAGAATCGTAACTCCAGTGCAGCAATGAAAAAAGTGTCGGGAACAAATCGATTTGCGAACATTGTTTTTTGATCTTCTGATTGTCGGCTTCAGCCAAGTTCACGATGAAAGCCGGAATGTGGTAGTTGGCCACGTCAATTTCGTCTTTTCCTGCGCTGCTCGCACAATGATCGGCGACAATAACGAAAACTGTATTTTTAAACCAGGGCTTTTTTCTTGCCGTTTCAAACAACCTGCGCAAAGCAAAATCGGTATATTTTACAGCGCCTTCACGGCTTGTTCCCGATGGAATATCGATTTTTCCCGACGGATACGTAAACGGCCTGTGGTTCGAAGTGGTCATTACAAAATTGAAAAATGGCTGGTTGTTTTTAAATTGCCTGTCGGCGACCTGAAGCATTTTGTTAAAAATATCTTCATCGCAAATTCCCCACGCGTTCTCAAATGTCACTTCATTGTCATTGATGTTGTTTCGGATCGTTTTGATGTCATCGCTAAGTACGCTTCCGCGGCCTCGATCGTAAATATTAAATCCGTTTCCACCGAAGTACGAATTCATGTTGTCAAAATAACCATCGCCTCCGTAGAAGAAATTGCAATCGTAATTCCGGCTTTTGAACACGCTGTTAATGGTGAATAGATTATGATTGTCGGGCCTTTTTACAATACTTTGTCCCGGCGTTGGCGGAATGCACAATGTCACTGCTTCCATACCGCGAACCGTTCTTGTTCCGGTGGCATAAAGGTTTTCAAAAAAAATACTTTTCTGGGCGAGGCTATCCAAAAATGGCGTGATGTTTTGGCTGTTGCCAAATTCCTTCAGGAAACTTCCACTGAGGCTTTCAACGAGAATGAAAACGACGTTTTTCTTTATTTCCGAAGGCAAACTATCGCTGATCGCCCTGTGAACCGAATAGCCGTTTTTGGTGAATTTCGAACTCGGGCTCTCTAATTTGTCACGAATGATCGCAAAAGCATTTTCATTCTCAATCGACGTATAAAACGCGTCATACTTCATTTGGTTGTTTCTGAAAGCTGCGAAAAACGAATAAATCCCAGATTTCGATATCTCTGAATTGTAGCGGTTTGCCGACCATTCTGCCTGATAATTGCTGATGAAAAATGCGTAAAATAACGATAAGATTAAAGTTGTTCCCAAAACGCCCAGCCGGATTTTTAGGGAAACTTTATGTGAAAAAGTATTGGCAAAAGCCTTTCGCCTAAAGAACAAAAACAACACCGAAGCGGTAACCAGCAATATGCCGCCAATCAACATTGGCAAGGGATAAGATTCCTTAATATTCGCTACAACTTCATGCGTATAAATCAGATAATCGACGGCGATAAAATTAAACCTGGTCTTGAATTCATCCCAAAAAGTAATTTCGGCAAAAAAAGTAAAGACCAGAATAAATACGGTAAGCGCCGTGAAAAACCAGACCAGAATTTTATCGGCCCACGACCCAATCCAGCGGTTTGGCATGATGGTGTAATATATGATCGCAGTCAAACTGACGAAAGTTACTGTTCCGATATCGAAAAACAATCCGGTCAGCAATGTTCTGAATATGTTGATAATATTCCACGAAACCTGATCGTACTGCCAGATAAAAAACACAATGCGAAGTGCTTGTGAAATTGAAAGAAACCAAATAATAAAATGAACCAGCAGCGAAAATCTGCCTGGAGCTAAAATTCTTTTGAACATAACGGAGTATTGATTAGATACCCGCAAATGTTCAAACGCAATTCTGAATTAATTCTGAATTTACATTTTTAGAAATTTACCGAAAATGTGTGAAGCGCATTTTCATAAGAATAACTGATCTTCCAATGGTTGCGTTCTGTAATTTTTTTGACAATCGCCAATCCGAGTCCGTTTCCTTTTCCCGACGGATTTATTTTGGCAAACCGGTTGAATAATTTTTCGCTGACAAGTGCGCTTTCACTTCCCGAATTGGCAAATACAATCGCGTTGTTTTCAATTGTAATGAGAACTTTCCCGTTTTCTTCGTTATGCCTGATGGCATTGAGAAATAAGTTGTTGATCAGGACTTCTGCGAGTCCTGGATTGGCGTCTATTTTTAAGGTTTCTGTGAACGCTGCAATGATTGTTATGTTTTTGGATTTGGCTTGTTCAGCAAAGAAATCCAGGTTTTTTTTAATGTAGTCGTTAATTATGATCGGTTGCTTTTCAAAAGCACTGATATTTTCAATTTTGGACAACATCAACAGGTTTTTATTAAGCCTGCTGAGTCTGGAAACGTCGTTGTTTAACGAATCCAAAAGCCTGGATTGTTCTTTAGAAATGTCTGGAAACTGGATCAGCGCATCGATTTTGTTCTGGAAAAGTGCCAGTGGCGTTTGGAGCTCGTGCGCTGCATTTTCGATGAATTCACGTTGGTTTTGGTAGATCGCAGTATTCTTTTCAATCAATCGGTCGATGCTTTTATTGAGTGTTTCAAATTCGACAATATTTGTCGGAATAAACTGTGGTTGTTTGTTTTTGTCAATCTCAAAATTACGGATCTGCCCAAGCGTATCGTAAAAAGGCGCCCACAATTTTGCTGCCGAACGTTTCGAAAGCCAGATAATTCCAATCATCAGCACTGCAATAACCAGCAAAAAAAATACAGCAATGCTAACCACCATGCCTTCCATAATGACCAGATTGCTCTGTTCTATGTACGTATATTTTTTTCCGTTGATTTCAATTGGTGCCCATAAAACCCGCAAAGGTTCGTTTTCATTGGAAGTACCGTCGTAATATTCGGAACTGAAAATTGAATCTTTATTCAGGCCTTTATCGGCTACAATGTTGACGTTTCTGTTGTATTTGTTCCATATTGCAATATCGGCTTCGGTAAAATTTTTCTTGCTTTCTTTTAAAAATGCCTGTTTATGAAAAACAAGTACTTCATCAGCTTCGTAAATGTAAAGAAAATGGCTCATCATGTAGAATATTGGTGCGGAAACCAATAAAATGATTATGGCAAGCATCAGGAAACTTCTGGTCGTTTTATGGAGTAATTTTTTATTCATTTTGCCATTTGTATCCCAGCCCGTAGACCGTTTGAATGTAATCCGCTGCTCCGGCCTTAGTGAGTTTTTTCTTCAGGTTTTTGATATGTGCATATACAAAATCGTGGTTGTCCAGCATGTCGGCCATATCGCCTGAGAGGTGTTCGGCAATTGCCGCTTTAGACAACACTCTATTATCGTTGCCAATCAGGAACAACAGCAAATCTATTTCTTTTTTCGTAATGTCGAGTTTGTTTGCGTTGACTGTTACCGATTTGGCAAAAACGTCGATCGTGATTTCGTTAAATGTTACCGTATTGCTGCCTTTGAAATTTTTCCTGCGGATCAAAGCCTGCATGCGGACGAGCAATTCCGACAAGTGAAAAGGTTTTGTCAGATAATCATCTGCGCCAAGATTAAACCCTTCAATGCGCGTTTCAAGGTTTTCTTTCGCCGAAATAATAATGACACCTTCGGTTTTGTTTGCCGATTTAAGTGCTTTTAAAATATCAAAACCATCGCCATCGGGCAACATTAAATCGAGTAGAATGCAGTCATAATTATACATGCCGACTTTTGAAACCGCTTCCTTATAGTTTGATGCGGTCTCACAATGCACGCCGTTCGGTTTGAAATACTCTTTTATGCTTCGCGCAATTTCCGGTTCGTCTTCAATGATAAGAATTTTCATAACGCAATTTAACGATTCAATTCTGAATGAATTCTGAATTTTTAAGTCATTAAAAATTAAAAAAAAACAGCCTCCAAAACGGAAGCTGTTTTAAAACCAATTACTATGAATACAAAAATAAATCCTTAAAAAGTCTGCGTATTGACATTGCTTGTTGAAGACGATGTAAATGTCTTTTTTAATGTCGCGCCTGTAACCGAATAAGTTCCGCCGCTGTACAATCCCCAGTTTGTGGTGCCGCCAACAAAAGTTCCTCCAGTGTACGAACCTCCGAAATACACCCTGTAACTGGTGTTTCTCGCGACTTCCGGACTCGAAAAATGGAAGTAATACACGCCGTTTTTTGGCTTGAAAGTCACCATTTCAGTTCCGGCTGCATTTTCAATATGTAAAATTGAAGAGGCCGGCAATTGCGCACTTGACTTTAAAAACATACCCACTTGGGCAGATGCCGCACCCATATTTTTTGTCATGTTCGAATTGGACCCAGCTGAAATCAACATGCCGCCATTCATCAAAAACGCACCGTTAAAGTCGATGCCTTCTTCTGGCGAATTGGTCGGCCCGTTTACGATTGTGGTTCCGCCAGTAATCGTAATATTCCCGTTGCTGTCGATCGCGTCGCTTCCGGCAACAATAACAATTCCGCCTGTAATAAAAAGATTGCTGCCGTCATTTCCTTCGGTTCCGCCGCTTACCGTTCCGTAAGTAGCATTGATTCCGTCATTCGACGCAGTGATGTTTGTCGTTCCGCCGTTGAACGTAATTGTCGGCGCTTCCACACCTTCGCCAACGCCCTGAGTGGGAGAGATGGCAGTGATGCTATTGTTTCCGCCGTTTAAGGTAACCGAAATATCGGAATGCACGCCGTCATCTGTTGATGTAATGGTATTGTTTCCGCTGTTGATTACAATCGCTCCGGCCGCAACAATGGTTTTCGGATGGCTGTAATCGGTTCCTGAAACCAGAAAACGTGTTCCTGTAGTCGTAATGTTTAGTGTTGGCGTGGTTGAGGATGAACCAATAGTGATCGTTCCGTCGGCTTTTAGACCTTTTCCGCCGGTTCCTGAACTTGTTGTTGTTACCGTTCCGCCATTGATGACAATGTTCGTGTCCGCTGAAAAAGCAGCTGAAGAATACGAATCTGTAGCGCCTGAAGCGTTATTGTAAACCGCACCATTTCCGGCATTAGTAATTGTTACATTTCCGTCGTTGATCGTAATTGAACCATCTGCCGACAAACCTTTTGCACCTTTTGCTACAGTTGTTCCCTGAATGTTGATCGTTCCGCTGTTTACCGTAATGTCGCCGCCCGCTTTGACACCGGTTGGATAAGACGGATCGAAACCGTTTCCTGAAACTGTCAATAAAGGCGCACCAGAAATCGCAATTGTGGTTGTTCCGCCAGCAAAAGTAACATTGGCGTCTGCTTTGATCGCTTTTCCTGAAGTTCCTGAATTGGTGATGCCAATTTGCGCCGTACCGGAAATCGTTACATTGGCGTCGGCCGAAATCCCTTTTCCGTCAGCACCTGAATTTGTAATTGCAAACGTTCCACCCGAAATATTAATGTTGGTATCCGAGGTAAAACCAGAAGTAGAAAAATGGTCTGCTATGCCGGTTTCGTTCGTGTAATTTCCGCCATTTCCGGCTGTGTTTACAGTAAAATTTCCACCTGAAATGTTGATTTCTCCGTCGGCAGAAAAGACTTTTCCACCATCGGCAGCAGCCAATGACTGCATGTTAAATGTTCCGCCGGTAACAATAATCTGGGCGTCTGTTTTGACCGCGCTGGCATAAGAAGGATCGAAACCCGTTCCCGAAGCCGTGAGCACCGTAGCGCCGGAGATTGCAACAGCAATGGTTCCGCCGCTGATGGTGATGTTTCCTTTGGCACTAATTCCTTTGGATTGCGCGCCCGAAACCGTCATGTTAATGGCTCCGCCTGAAATTGCGATTGTTCCGGTTCCGGTTTTAATTCCTTTAACGTCGTTTGCAGTCGAAGTAATGTTGGTTGTTCCGCCACTGATTGTGATGGCTCCGTTTCCGGCGTCAATTCCGTCGCCTAATGAGGCAGTTACTGTTGCCGTGCCGCCACTGATCGCAAAACCTTCCGAATGGAATCCGTCTGATCCAGCGGTTGTTACTGTCGTATTTCCATTCAGAATGGTAACAGTGGAAGAGGTGTTGATGCCGTGTTTTTTAATTCCGCTTACCGCCAACGATCCTGTGTCGCCAATTGTAATTGGACCGTCGGTTGTGATCGTTCCGTTTTTAATGCTGGAAGATCCGTCTGACAACGTGTTTGTTGTTCCAGGAGCCAATAAGATATTGGTAATGTTTCCGCCTGAAACCGTTATTGCAGCGCCGGTTGGGTTGGTCAGCGTCAGGTTGTTGCACACCAGATTGATAGGATGATTTGTGGCGATAGTCAGACTTCCGTTGGCCGAAGTGCCTAAAATATTGTACTCCAGATTTTCGATTCCAGATGTCGCTGCAACGACTACAGTTCCGTCGGTTGCGGTAATATTTACGCCAGTCGTCGCGTACGGATTGATAATTGTGGCATTGTCGGTTCCGTTGTAAATGATGTAAATTTTGTCCAGGTTCGCCGTATTTGTGGTGAATGTTAAACTGTCTATCAGGTTTTTTTGTATATCGAGCGTTGTCGTCGCATCTGAAAGTTTGAATTTCGCATACGTTGCATTGAGTTTGATGCTGTCAACAGCGGCTAATTCCTTGGCAAAAATGGTATTTCCGGAATTGTGGATTTGTATTTTTTGTTGTCCGAATGAAATGTTAGCCAACAAAGAAAGTATCGTGATCAGGTATATTTTTTTCATTTTTTACTGAATTTGATGGTTAAACCGTTTACCTGAACGAGGTACAATCCTGAGGATAATTTTGATACGTCAATGTCCTGGTTTGGCTGGTAATTTACCTGCAGGATCAATTGGCCGGTCAGCGAATAGACCCGGATTTTCAAAATTTCATTGGCGTCTGAAGCGATCCTGATCACATCAGAACCCGGATTCGGATACAATGCCAAATGGTTTTTGTTTGAACCAAACGTAGTCGTTGCCAATGCATTTGAAAAAGTAATTTTCCTAATGATATTCACCGGAATGGTTGTTGGCGCTGTCGTAACCGCATCTGTTTTGATATACAAATTATCCGATTCAAAGTACAGTTTTCCCGATTCGGCAACTGTAAATCCCTGAACCGTGCCATCATAATACGTCACGCTGATGGTGGTTTGTGCGAAAGAAAATGCGCTGGCCAGAAGCAGTAGCAGCATTGTTAAAGGTTGGAGTTTTCTCATAATTTTCATTTAAAAAAGTAAATAAAATACTTTTTGGAAGCACTAAAAAAAGAATGAGGTAAACAGCGATATTTTGTAGGTTAGTCGGATTGTTTTCTTCGGAAGCACTTCAGAATCAACCGAAAAAATTTCCCGTAAATGAAAAAGCCCGATTGTTACATCAGGCTTTCTAAATTTTTTTTAATCAAGTTAGTTGCAATCGCTGTCGATGCCACAACTGTTTCCGTCGATAATTTTCAGACTTGGCGCGGGATTTTGTTCGCTCCATTTGGCAAAGGTATTTTCGATTGTCTCTAAAAAAATACTGCTGTCCTGTGCGCCCGAAACGGCCACTTTTCGGTCAAAAACAAAAAACGGAACACCATTGACACCAATTTGGCGGGCCTCATCTATGTCGTTTCTAACTTCATTTGCGTATAAATTGTCGTTTAAAGCGTTGGTGATTTCGTAGGCGGCTAGACCGATTTCGGTACCAATCTGAACCAATGTATTGATGTCATCGATGTTCTTTCCGTCAGTAAAATAAGCTTTAAACAATGCTTCCTCGGCCTGACCCTGTAAATTGTGCTTGTAAGCGAGATGTGAGAACTGGTGCGCGAGGAACGAGTTCGCCGGAATGGCTTTGTCAAAATTATAATCGAGTCCGACCTGCTTTGCCATATTGGCCACGTGATTATTCATACCTTTTGCCTGTTCGATCGTCATGCCCTTGTGCGCAGCCAGGAATTCATGGATGTTTTTAGTGGAATCGGTTACCATATCTGGCGCCAGCTGAAATCTTTTCCAAACGATTTCGATCTGATCCTTATGTTCAAATTGATTTAAAGCACTTTCAAATTTTCGTTTGCCAATGTAACAAAACGGGCACATGACATCACTCCAGATTTCTATTTTCATGTTGTTGAGTTGAGTTGAGTTGAAATACAAAGGAACGAATTTTCGGCAGCGTAGCAGAAATAATAGCATTAAAATATTATGTTGTTGTGCAAAACCTGTTACAGTTGATATCCAATCCTGATTCCGAGTAAAAAATTGGGATACCAACGGTTGCCGGTGATCCTGAGAATGTCCTGCTGCAATGGGCAATCCCCGTCAATTCCGGTAAGGATCGCATCGCTTTCAGCCTCAGTCAGATCGGAAGTCGAGCGAATGTAGCGAACACCGACTCCGCCATAAAAATCAAGCATGATGTTTTTTCCGATCTGTTTTACACGGCCGTAACGCATGGAATGCCCGTGAACGGCGCGCTTCATCGCGTAACGTTTTTCGTAACGTAATGTTCCGGTTTCCAAAGTATCTTTAAAATTATAATCCTGGTCTTTGAAAAAGTATTCGCCCGCGATATAATTTTGTGTTTTGCCTTTTTTGGATAACCAATAACGAACCATTGGCTTGACCAAATATCCGTGTGGCCGGATTTTCGTGGCCGGAAGATAGGGAAGGTACAACCCTGTTTCGAGTGCCAGCGACACACTTTTGCTGACCTGCATTTCAAAACCCGGACGAAACGAAGCGCCATCATATACATCGGCCAAGGCAAGTGGTGCAAGAGTCACCGTATACGTCTTTCTCTCTTCTTCCTGTGACCAAAGCGGAGCAGAGATCATGACGATAAATAATTTAAGACTGCGAATGATAAATTGAAAGGACATCTTGATTTTTTCCGCAAATAAAGAAGATTTGAAAAATCGCAATTTATATTTAAACATACAAAGTTTATACAATTACAATTTTTTGCCACTTATCAGGCGCAATGCTTATTTTTTCAATTTGATAATTGCTTTAACATGAGCTCCTTAAAAAGCAATTTACATAATTCTCAAATTTTGTTGTAACATTTGCATGTTCATCGTATAATAATAGGTATAAATGTAAAATACTGAGAATAGTTTAAATTATATAAAACAAATCTGTATTTGTGATACGAACGAAACGTAGGAATCAGATAATTTTGTCATACTAACTTTAAATAAAAAATTCGATGAAATCAGTTAAAATTTTAATTTCCGCATTGATGTTGGTGGCAACCGTTGCCGTTTCAACAGCTCAGGACAAAGTAGACAATACAGAATCCAAATCGGTTACTTTTGGTGTAAAAGGTGGGGTAAACTTTTCGACAGTTGTTGGAGGTGACGAAAACCCAGACTCGAGAACCAGCTTCCACGCAGGTTTATTTACAGAAATTCCGGTTTCTGATATGTTCTCTGTACAATTGGAAGCACTTTATAGCGGACAAGGTTTTGATACCGATCTAAGAGGTTCCGATGGTGATAAAGCAGAAGTGCAACTGGATTATATTAACGTACCTGTATTGGCGAAAATCTACATTACAAAAGGTTTAAGTGTTGAGGCTGGTCCGCAATTCAGTTTTCTTGTAAATGATGAGTATGACTTCAATCCAAACTCTAACGACGGAGACGTAGATCTTAACAATACCCGTTTCGAGCCAAATAAATTTGATTTCGGATTGGCTGGTGGTTTGACTTTCCAGACTGAAATGGGATTGTTCGCAACAGGTCGTTATACTTACGGACTAACAAAATTATACGACACCGACAGAAATGGTGAAATTGGTTTTGACGGATTACACAACCAGGTTTTCCAAATCAGTTTAGGATACAAATTCTAATCAGTTGATTTAAAAAATATGAAGGCATCCCAAAAGGATGCCTTTTTTGTTTTGGATTTTTTGTGAACAACAAATTTACATTGCGTGACGATTTAAATCTCTTTTTGCGACGCGGGTTTCCAATTCTTTTTCAGCAGCGCGTATTGGTATTCGCTTCCCCATTTTCCGTTAAAAAAAATGTTTTCTACGAAATGGCCTTCGCGTACAAAACCAACACTTTCCAGTAATTTGACAGAAGCGTCATTTTCAATGTCAACCGTTTCTTCGATGCGGTGAAAATCCTCCAAACTAAAAAGAAAGTCGATTATTGCAAGAAAAGTTTCTTTAGCATAACCATTGCCTTGTTGCGTATGAGAAATGGTAATTCCAACCTGGGCTATCCGGACATCCGATTCATACAATTGGATGGCACAATCGCCTATCAATTTTCCGGTTTTTATATTTTCAATTCCAAATTGAACCCATTCCCCGGGATTACCGAACAATTTGTCCTGTTGTGAAGCTATGAACTGTTCCGCCCTTTGTTTTGTCATCACGTCAAAACTTTGGTATTTGGTTACTTCGGGATTCGAGCGATAAAACACGAAATCTTCAAGATCAGAAGATTTCAAGTTCCGGATCCGCAACCGATTAGTGTTTAATATTAATTTCTGCATACTGTTTATAAAATCACTGTAATTGGTCTGTTAAATTCGTCTCACAACTTACAAAATTATTAATTCTATCCTTATAGAAAATTAGTCTTTTTAAGCATTCGGTTGATTCCAATGTTAAGTTTTCACGCAAACGAAAAGCTTAACATTGGCCTGTCTTTTAAAACTTTACATTTGCTTAACATTTAAGTAACGACAGAATCATTTTAAAATGGAAGAAAGTACACAGCCAAACCACACAAATCCCGAAGAAGTAAATCCGGAAACTGAAAACAATCAGCCTTCGCAAGAGGAAAACGCTGCTTCAAAAACCTCGGTGAGAAGAACGCCAGTCAGAAAACCAAAAATAACGGCAAATAGCGAAACTGCAGATTCGGCTGAAGAAAATACTTCAACAGCAGAATTGAGCACCGAAATTGCGACCGAAGAAACTGCGGAAACGCATGCTGACGCGAATGAGGATTCGGAATTGCCAATTGCAGCAACAACAAAAAAGTTGGGCAAAAAAAATATTAAAAAACTGAAGAAAATGAGCGATAAAGTAAAAGAGAAAGAAAAAAAGGCAAAAGAAAAGCAAAAGCTGAAAGAAAAGAAAGCCAAGAAAAAGAAGAAAGAGAAAGCCAAAAAAGAGAAAGCAAAAAAGAAATTGCAGGAAAAAAAGGCAAAGAAAAAAGCTTCTGAGAAAAAGAAAAAATCAAAGAAAAAGAAATAATATTTAAAAACCGGAACTTCAATTCCGGTTTTTTTATGCCTGAGAAAATGTTGGCATTAAAACAAGATGCATGATTTCCGTTTTCCAATTTATATTGAATTTATGATTATCCAACTTACGACATTAATGATAAGCAACAAAAATTGCAACTTTTAAAAGTGATTGTATAATTTAAAATGACTGCTTGCAACCGAAATTTGTCTATCAGGAACGAAAATAATTTAAATAAAATCATATGAAAACGACATGGACCAAAAGAATCGGGATCGCTTTATTCGCCATTGGAGCGTTAACAGCCTGTAAAAACCCGAACGCAACACAGGAAACAGATGGCGCAGAACAGCCAGGACCAACGCCAGCAGAAATCGATTCGAGCAGCATTCAACGCCCGGGCGATAGCATTTCTACAACTGTTCCCAAAGACCTCGAAGGCAGTAATACTTCAAATAATTAATGCAGGAGCCCGATTGATTTCGGGCTTTTGTTTTTTTATGCGGGTTCGGGATATTGTTTTGAAAGAATAAAATTTAAAATTTCAAGGAATGAACCTGCGTTGCGAATTGGAAGACTAACGTTGGAAATCCACAGAAAACCGTCTGCCGAAATTCTTCCACTAAAGATTGTCGAGCAACACCAGAAACTCTTCTTTTTTGCGTACCGAAAGCGGCACCGAAAGGTTGTTTTTCATCACAATTTTATTTCCGCCGTCAGATTTGATAAAATGATCAAAATAGGCCATATTGATCAAATGTGATTTGTGTGTCCGAAAGAAATTGTAAGGCGCAAGCATCGTTTCGTATTCTTTCAAATTTGTAGAAACCACCAGTTTTGGCGCATTGATGAAATTAAAAGTCGTGTAATTTTTATCTGATTCGCAACTTACCACATCCTGAATGTTTACCGAGTAAATCCGGTCAGCGGTTTTAAGCACGATTTTTTGAAGGTCTTTCGGACGCTCAAGATTGGCGAACAAATTGCTGAGTTTCATATCGAAAACCTCTTTGCTTAAAGATTCTTCGGCTTTTTTTACGGCTTCGGCCAATTCCTCAGCGTCTAACGGTTTCAGCAAATAATCGATCGCCGAAAACCGGAACGCACGGATCGCAAAATCTTCATGTCCGGTGATGAAAATGACTTTGAATGCAATCGGTTTTAGTTTCTGGAGCAGGTCAAATCCGGTTCCGTCAGGCATTTCCACATCTAAAAAAACAAGATCCGGAACCAATTGTCTGATCAATTGCAATCCGGATTCAACCGAATCGGCCTGACCGACAATTGAAATATTCGGGCAGTTTGATTTTATAATAGCAATGTTGTTTTTTCTAATCGTCTCTATATCGTCAATGACAACGGCTCGTAACATCTTTTTTAGTTTTCGTAAATATATGGTATTTCAAAAATAACTTTTGCGCCGGTTACCTTTTCATTTCCGTCAGTAATGTTGCTCGTTTGTACAACAAAATCCTGGTTTTTGGTATAAGTTACCAAACGTTCTTTGGTAATGGCCATTGCCAATGATTTGTGGTCGTTTGTCTTTTGACTGGCATCGAATCCTTTTCCGTTGTCCGAAACTTCAAAAAATAATTTGCTTTCTGTCAGGTAAAAACGAATGTCAATTTGCCCGTTTTGTGTCGTATTTCCTAGTCCGTGTTTGATCGCATTTTCAATGAAAGGTTGTGTCAACATTGGCGGAAGGAACACACTTTCGGTGTCAATTTGTTCTTCGACGTCTATGGCGAAATTGAATTTGTTGTTGTACAAAAGCTGTTGGATCGACAGGTAATTTTCGGTCATTTCGATTTCTTCGGCAAGTGAAATATAATTTTCATTGGAATTTTCCAGAATCTGTCTGGTGAGTTTTGAAAATTTTCCGAGGTAATTTACAGCCGCGTGGTTCTGATTGTCGAAAATCAGGCTTCGTATGTTTTCTATCGAATTGAAAATAAAATGCGGATTCATCTGCGAAACCAAAAGTTTTTGCCTGATCTGATTTTTCTCCAGAATGGCAATTTCCTGTTTTTGTCTGCTGTTGCGATAATAGAAAAATCCGCCAAGCAAAATCAACAACAATGCGCCTGAAAGTGCGATCAGCCAGTTGTTTTTTACAGCGTTTTTCCGTTGCGTGGCAAGCGTATAATTCAATTCTTTTTTCTCAAAATCATATTTGAGTTGCTGCTGCGCGAGTATGTTTTTGGACTTTTCGCTTTTGCTTGAATCGATAAGTTTGTCATGAAAGACGTGCATTTCGAGTGCTTTTTCAAAATTTTTGTTGGCCTGGCTCGTTTTAAATAACAATTCGGATGCCTGCGTCTGCAGTTCCAGGTTCATGATTTCTTTGCTCAGTTCGAATCCTTTAGTCAGATAGAAATCGGCTTTGCCAAAGTCCTTTTTTTCAAAGTACAATTCCCCAAGTTTTACATTGGCGTTAGCAATAGCGACAGGCGCAATTTCGCCAAGTAAGGCTTCTTTTAGCAATCTTTCGGACTCGTCAAATTTTAGTTCACGCATTTTTACGCGTCCCATTTTACTCAAAACAATGCTCGTATGGGTTTCGTGTTTGGCTTTTTTGAACAGCCGCAATGCTTCGTCAAAATTTGACATCGCCGCAGCATAATTCCCAAGTTCAAAATACGAACTTCCACAATTGACATAAGCGGAAGCCAGTCTGTTTTCATCGTCAATCGTCAAACTTTTCTTTTGCTTGTAATATTCGATCGATTGTTTGTTGTAAGCGATCGATTTTTCGTGCAAACCATGATCTGAATAAATCGTGGCAAGGCTCGATTGCACATACGAAATCAAATCTACATTGTTTATTTTGTCCTTTTCGGCAAATTTCAAAACCGTAAACAAACACGAAATCGCTTTTTCGTATTCATTTACCTTTGACAGAAGAATGCTTTTTCCGATAAGCGCATAATTCATTTCGTCGTATGCCTGAACCGATTTAAAAAGGGAAATGCTTTTATCCAGACTGCCGAGCGCTTTTGGAAGATCCCTTTTTGAACCGTATTCGTTGCCCAGATTGTTGTAATAAGCGCCAAGATACATGGTGTATTTTTTATGCAAAACGGTGTTGTTGTTTTTTCTGAGATTTTTGTAAGCCAGACTTCCCATGAGGTTGTTGGCGTAGATAAAATTCGGATCGCCAATGTTGTACTGTTCCAATGTCATTGCAAAAGCGAACAATTTTGTCGTATCATGCACTTTATTATTTCGCAGAATAATTTGCAAAGAATCTTTCATTTGGGTTTGAGAATGGCAAACGGAACAGGCAAAAAACAAAAGGACAAGAGGGAAATGTCTGGATAATTTAAACATGCAGAGATGGGCTGATTTATAAATTTGGATTCCAAAAGTAAACAATTAAAAAAAACATTTTCAGATTTCAACATTATAAATTAAAAATATTTATAAGATATTTTTTACAATAATTTTAGATAACCATTGCTGCTGAATCAAATTTGAAATCCTCTTTTCAATCAAATTGCAATTCTGAATATCATGTTCTAAATGTACAAGTTTAAACCAATTTCTTGAAAAACACTTGATGCAGAAAGGGCTTAAATTTATAATCCGACAAATAACAAACGGATTATTTACAAAAGATACAATTATGAGTACAGTTAAAAATTTACTCGCCGGACTTGGCGGTGCCATCGCACTGAATATCCTACACGAAACACTGAAAAAGTTTAGCGACGACACGCCGCGAATCGATATCCTTGGGGAAGAGGCATTGCAAAAAGGAATTGAATACGCAGGAGGAAAGCATATTCCGAAAAACGAACTTTATGCGCCAACATTGGGAGCCGATCTATTAAGCAATACGCTTTACTACAGCATGATTGGCGCCGGAAATTCGAAACACGTCTGGCCGAAAGCCATCGCTTTGGGTTTGGCTGCAGGAAGTGGTGCGATTGCGTTGCCTGAACCTATGGGACTCAATCCTGAACCGGTCGATAAAAATATGAAAGTGCGCGCAATGACTGTTGGTTACTATCTTTTTGGAGCATTGGTTACAGCCTGCATTTTAGAAACGACTTCGAAGAAAAAGTTGAAATGGTAAACCGGAAAATGTCGGAACCTAAAACAATTGCTTTAGCGTTTCTTCAAGTTGCTTTTTCAGCTCAGAGATCGAATGCGGTTTGGTCATGAATTTCTCAGCCTGGTGCTGAAGCGTAAAATCCATATCGGCTTTATTTGACGATGTGCTGTAAATTACAACCGGAATGTCTTTAAAAGTCAGCTGTTTTTTGATCTGAAGCAGAAATTCCTTTCCGTCCATTTTTGGCATGTTCAGATCAAGGAAAATCACGTCCGGTTTTGGGGTTTCGGGATGGCGGAGTTTCTCAAAAGCATCAACACCATTTTCGGCTTCCCGGAAGTCTATTGGCATTTCCATCTGAATCACCGACAGCGCTTCCTGGAAAATTTCCCGGTCATCAGCATCGTCATCTATCAAAAAAATGGTCTTTGTCATTAACTTTCGTTTGAGAAGCAAAGATAATTATTTCAATCAAATCACAAAATCTGATTTTTTAAACTATCCTTGCGTCAGAGGCAAGACAATTGTAAATATTGCGCCTTGTCCTTCAGCTGCTTTTGCAGTGATAGAACCGTTGTGATTCTGTACGATTTTCCTGCAAATGGCAAGTCCGATTCCGGTTCCTGCAAATTCATTTTTGCCGTGCAAACGCTGGAAAATGTTGAAGATTTTTTCGGCATATTGTTGTTCAAATCCAATTCCGTTGTCCCGGAATTCAATTTCATAGCTGCCGGAATTTGGAGTATGGGAGCCTATTTCAACATCGGTCAGAATTCGTCCGGTGATCGAAATTTCCGGCGCAACGCCAGTTCTGGAATATTTCAATGAATTGGATACCAAATTGCCAAACAGCTGTGACATCTGCAAAGGAATCGCATCAATCGTTTCGAGTCCGGAAACGGCTACCGACGCACTTTTTTGCTCAATCATCAGTTCGAGTTCTGTTATCGTTTCTGCTGCGATCTGGTTCAGGTCGACAGGTTCAAATTCCGGAATGATGTTCGATAATTGCGAAAAACTCAGGACATCGCGGATCAGGTTGCTCATTCTTCCGGTGGAAGATTTGATTTTCTCCATATAATTTTTTCCTTTTGAATCCAATGTCCCTAAATTGGCCTCGAGCATTTCCACAAAAACACTGATTTTGCGTATTGGCTCTTGCAAATCGTGTGAAGCTATATATGCAAACTGTTGCAATTCCTGGTTGCTGAGTTCGAGCGTATGGTTTACAGATTCAAGTTCTTTTGTACGTTCGCGCACCAAAAATTTGAGTTCTTCCTGTAATTTTCGCTCTTTGGTTATATTTTGCGCAGTTCCGCTGATGTGTTCAGGTTTTCCGTCGGCATCATAAAACATTTGGGCATTGGCCGAAACCATTCTTTTTTGACCTGTGGTCTGATTTGTAATTTCGTATTCAATGATGCTGAGGCTTTCAGATTCCGGATTTAATATCGAGGCGATCGCTTCCTTAAAATTCTCACGGTCTTTCTTTCCGAGGATTTGGTAAAATGAATCAATTGACGAAATCTCTTCCGGAAGTCCCATCCAGTTTCCAAAACGTTCCGAATACGAAAATATTCCCGTAGCCAGATCCAGGTTCCATGTTGCAAGTTTGGCCAGATCTACAGTTGATTTGAGTGCAAGCTGCGCATCTTCGATCACATGCCTGCTCAAAACCTGTTGTGTTACATCGATGGCAACAATCAGAATACCGTTTATTTTGCCCGAAGCATTGCGACGCGGCTGGTAAGTAAGGTCGACATAAATTTTCTCGAGTTGGCTGTTTCGGATAATAGTCACAGAAACTTCCTTTGCAATATAGGGTATTCCGGTTTCGATCACATTTTCGATCAGCGCATCAAATCCCTGTCCTTTGATTTCAGGTATGGCTTCAAACATGGGTTTGCCGATCAGATCTTTTGGAGCACGGCCCACAAGTTCGCTGTAAAACGGATTTGCTGTTTCGTAAATCAAGTTGTCGACATTCATCGTGGCAATACCAACAGGCGACTGTTCAAACGATTCCAGTACCTGCCGCTGGATTTCTTCGGCATGTTTTTGCAACAGCACGCGTTCGGTCACATCAACCGACATGTTCATCACGCCGTAAATTTTGCCACGGGCGTCTCTTAAAGGCTTGTATGTAAAATCAAAATAGTAAGTAGAAGGTACCGCTTCCAATTTTAATACGACCGCAGCCGATTGGTCGGTGTAAGTGACTCCTGTTGTAAAAACATCGTCGAGGATTTTGAGAAAAGGTTGCCCAACAAGTTCAGGAACAGCCACATCTAAAGGTTTTCCAATGGCGGAATTATCGGTGCCCCAATAGGAAAGCATAATATCATTCGCGATTTCCACAACCATATCTTTTCCGGCAAACAGGCAGGTTGCGACCGGAGCCTGCTCGACAATCGATTTGAACAACTCTTCATTTTTACGCTCTTCACTGATGTCCTGTAATGTTCCGTTGAAGCGTTTGGCCACGCCATCGTCGTCAAACCAGGCTTTTCCTTTAGCTTTGACAATGCGTTCGTTACCAGTAATTGGATGTATGATTTTATATTCGGTGTCATATTGGCCACCCGATTTAAACTGCATGGCATTAAAAATTGCGGCTTCCACATGTTCACGGTCCTCAATGGCGATTACACTCGTGGCAAGAGAAAGCGGAATAACATCGTCGGCTTTAAGGCCAAACCATTCCTTTAGTCGGGCATTTGCAGTAAATGCGCCGGTTTCGGGATTCAGGTCCCAGGTGCCAAGTTCGGTTGCTTCGATTGCGAATTCGAGTTCGCTTTTGTCTTCGCCAATTTGCCGCCTGTCCTGAATCTGATTCGTGGTTTCCGTGCAAATCGACATGACACCACTGATTGATCCATCGTCACCGAAAACAGGACTGTAGCTAAATGTCCACCAGGCGTCTTCAAGTTTGCCATTGCGTTGAATTGGCAACAGCAGATCTTCATACCAAAAACTCGCGCCTTCCGAAAATACTTTGTCGATCATTGGCGAAACGAAATCCCAGACTTCAGGCCAACAGTCTTTGCCGCGTTGCCCGATTGCAGGATGTTTTCCTCCGTTTCCGAGACTTGGCGTATATGCATCGTTGTAAAACTGGATCAGTTCTTTTCCCCACCACATAAACATTGGGAACTTAGAGGAAAGCATCATCGCTACGGTACTGCGCAAACTTACGGGCCATTTTTCCGGACTGCCGAGCGGTGTGGATTGCCAATTAAAGTTGCGAATCAATTGGGCACATTCGCCATTATTCTGGAGAAAAAAATAAGTACTGTTATTGTTCGGTGTCAAAGGCTTGAGATGTATTTTGAATGTAAATCACGGATTTTTTCCGACACACTAAAATTAATAAAGTTAGCAATACAAAAATATTCGAATCTCAATAAATTCTTATATGATCCTTTTAATTGCGAGTTGTTTTCTGGTAATATCATAATTCGCCATAAAAAACTGAAAATCCTGTAACAGCATTTTTTCTATTAAACTGGAAATTAGCAATATGACGCAGATTTAAATTAAATAAAAATTGTCGATCTGAACCGTGCCATTTAAAATTCTGAATATGAAAAAATTTACACTTAAAACTTTTACTTTTTTGCTGTTTTTGGGAACCAGTTATTTTGGTTATTGCCAAAAAGGAATTCCGCCTAAAGATGTTGTCAAAATCAATACGGCGACGGTCTATGCCCAACATGTCGATTTCACGCCAGATATGGTTAAAAACTTAAAAGTTCCAGCGGGTTGGGAAGTTTCGGTTGCAGCGGCCGGACTTGGTAAACCCCGTATGCTTTATTTCGGAAAACCAAACGAACTTTATGTTACGCGTCGCGACGCTGGCGATATTTTGTTGTTGACCGATACAAACGGCGACAAAAAATACGATATTTCGAAAACCGCAGTAACCGATTTTAAAGGTGTTCATGGGATTACAATCAAAGACGGCTGGTTGTACGGCTGCAACAATAATGAAGTGCGCCGCTACAAGATTAAACCCGACGGAACTGCCGACAGCGACGCAAAAGAAGTGCTGATCGAAGACCTGCCAAGTGGCGGACAACATTCAAACCGCACAATAGATTTCGGTCCTGACGGCATGCTTTACATTACAGTGGGCAGCGTTTGCAATGACTGTGTCGGCGATAAAGAAACTGCGACAATATTGATGATCGATCCAAAAACATGGAAACGTTCCATTTATGCGTCTGGGTTGCGAAACACGATCGGTTTTGACTGGCATCCGCAAACGGGCGAACTCTGGGGCGTTGATAATGGATCGGATTTTAAAGGCGATACCTGGCCGCCAGAAGAATTAAATCGTCTGGTAAAAAATGCCGATTATGGTTTTCCATTTGCTTACGGAAAACGCGAAGTAGATAAAACCCGCGAAGATCCTGTTGGTACAACGAAAGATGAAGTTGCAAAAATGTCGGAACCTTCTGTATTGGAATTTCCGGCACATTCGGCACCAATCGCGTTCCAGTTTTTTGGTCCGGGCACTGCATTTAACGGCGACGCGCTGGTATGTTGGCACGGGTCGTGGAATGCGACGAATGTTGTGGGTTACAAAGTTGAACGAATCAGATACAAAAATGGCCAACCTGTAGCTGGCGAAGATTTTCTATCAGGATTTCTGATCAACAACAACAAAGACCGTTTTGGACGTCCAGCCGGATTAGTGATAGCCAATGACGGTGCAGTCTATGTTTCGGACGATGCCAATGGAATTATTTACTGCGTTAAACCAACATCAAAAAATAAATCATGAAAATTTTAATTTACCCACTGATAGCGTTTAGTTCATTGCTTTTGGCGCCAACGCAAAAAATTGAATTTGAAGCGCCAGAAAGTTATCCTGAAGGCGTTGCATTTTGTCCGAAAAACAACAGCTATTACGTTTCTTCAGCAAGGCTTGGAACAATCGGGCAGGTGAGTGCCGACGGAAAATACAAGGCTTTTTATCAGGATCCGCAATTGAAATCTTCATACGGACTTAAAATCGATGCCGATCAAAAACGATTGTTCGCCTGCATTGGTGATGCCAATTACAGCAAGTTCAAATCTCCGGAAACCGACAAAAAAATGGCACGCCTGATCGCGATCGACCTGAAATCCGGTAAAAAAGTCATGGACGTGGATTTGGCCGCACTCGTTTCCGGAAAACATTTTGCCAACGACCTGACGTTTGACAAAAACGGCAATGTTTACATTACAGATAGTTTCGCAAATGTCGTATACAAAGTTTCACCCGACGGAAAAGCCAGCGTATTTGCGAAAAGTGACTTGTTTAAAACAGAAGGCGTCGGATTAAACGGAATTGCCTGGCATACCGGAAATTTTTTACTCGTTGCCAGTAGTGGAACCGGATCGGTTTATAAAATAGATGTGGCCAATCCGTCAAATATTTCACGTGTCGATTTGCCACAGTTTTTCATGAATGCCGACGGGCTTTTACTAACGGATCCCAATACGCTCACACTTGTACAAAATGGCGGCAGCAACCGCATTTATCAATTGGAAAGTAACGATAGTTGGAAATCTGCAAAGGTAAAAAGCGCCACAGCATATGAAGACCGTTTTGCATTTCCGTCTACCGCTACAGCCAATAAAAATGAGGTTTGGGTGATGAATGCCAAATTCAACGAACTCAACGACAGCACTGCTGTACCTTCTAAAAAATTCAGCATCCAGAAAGCAGATTTTGTAAATGCGCATTAAAATTTTGGTTTTTTGTTAGCGAGCCGCCAGGGATTATTTTCCTTTTGGCGGCTTATTTGCGTTTGTCAAACCGTCGAAATTCAAGTTCCAAAATTACCTTTTTGTCTGTTTTATTATTTTTAGACACAAAATTGTAATTTTTATAGAAAATATTTTATTAGTATTGTGTTGACAATGAGAACGTTTTTTTATTCGTTAAAAAATCATCAAAAAAAAAGCAATTATTTGTTGTGAAATTTAGAATGAAAAGTTACATTTGCAACCGCTTAAAAGATATACGTTCATTGAGCTTGGAGAGTTGCCTGAGAGGCCGAAAGGACATGTTTGCTAAACATGCGTATGGGAAACTGTACCAAGGGTTCGAATCCCTTACTCTCCGCTTTTTTGCTTTCGGGGTGTAGCGTAGCCCGGTTATCGCGCCTGCTTTGGGAGCAGGAGGCCGCAGGTTCGAATCCTGCCACCCCGACCAAATAAACTTTTGCCATTTAAGTTTTAAAAGAAAAATGGGTGCATAGCTCAGCTGGATAGAGCACCTGCCTTCTAAGCAGGCGGTCGAAGGTTCGAATCCTTCTGCGCTCACTTAAGAAACCTTTCCTTACCGGAGAGGTTTTTTTGTTTTAGGGTTATTTCCGATCTTGAGAAAATTAAATACAGATTGTTATTTGCCCGGCATTTTGATTTGTGTGTCATGCCGAATTCGAAAATAATCCTGATATTGTAATTCCAAAATTTGTATATGAAATATTACCTGCTTCTGGCTTGCTGTTTTTTATTTTCACCGGCTTTTTCACAGAATATTGCTGATGAAAATTCAATTGCCGATACCACTTTTGTAAACCTGAAAGACTTCAGCAAAGATTTTGTTTACGATATGAAATATGCCACAACCGATAATTTTTTAAAAGCCAAGGTGTATGATTGTGCCGAATGTTACCTAAGATATAAAACCGTCATGGCTTTGGCCGAAGCCAATGAACGATTTATGAGAAAAGGCTATCGGATTAAAATATTTGATTGTTACCGTCCGCTTGACATCCAGAAAAAAATGTTCGAAATTGTTGCCAACCCGATTTATGTCGCCGATCCAAAAAAAGGTTCAATACACAATCGCGGTGGCGCGGTCGACATTACACTTGTCGACGCAAACGGCACAGAACTCGATATGGGAACTGGTTTTGATTTTTTCGGACCAGAAGCTGCGCACGATTATGAAAACCTCTCAGAAGTCCAGATTGACAACCGAAAATTGCTCAAGCGTATCATGGTCAAAAGCGGGTTCCGTATTTTTGAAAGTGAATGGTGGCATTACAACCTCAAAAACTCCCAACGCAACAAGCTGTCAAATTTTAAATGGAACTGTGACTAATTCAAGTCGTCGATACAGTGGAAATAATTAATGAAGTAGTTTTCAGGATCATAATACAATCCGTCAAGTTCCGCTTTGAAACTTTTCTTCATCACATAATCAACCGATTCCGAACCGTATTTGATTCGCATAAACGAAACCGGCGACGTTTTCAAATTTTGGTAATCTTCTTTCCTAAACATAAAATGCCCGGTCATAATGCGGTTGTTCATGCCTTTGTCGTCGCGAACCATCGAACCACAAACTTGTTCGTCAATGTGTAAAAGCGTTACAATTTTCCCGTTTACAAGCTGGAAATAGATTTTCGAATTTTTGTCAAGGCATTTGGCTTTAATGAAATCAAAGCTTTTTTCGATAAATTGTACCTGTAAAGTCGGCATTCCGTCAGAAACCACAATCGAATTGAAAATATAACTTGCGCTTCCGCCAAAATTTTTCTCATAAACCAAATAATCTTTGGTCGATTTATAAGATCCCAAAGAATCAGTGACGTTTGTATTGAAATCGCAGGGTTTTTGGGCATTTAAGGTTGCATTCAGGAATAAGAACGCCAGGAATAATAATCGTTTCATGCTTGTTTGATTTTGCTGCAAATTAAAACTATTTTATTGTTATTTGCATCAGTTGTAAAAAAACAATATTCGTTTCCGCCATCTTTTATTTTCCATTTTTTGCGGATGGTCTCTACCGAATCGGGGAAATTTCGCGTGGTAATGTTGGCTTTTTTTTGTTCTAAATGCAATTTCATTTCGGATTTTGCGTACGGAATTGAAGTTTCAATTTCAAAAATTCGTCCCGGAAAATCAACAATTGCATCCGAAGTGTACAAATGGGAATGCTGGTGGAGTTTGTCCAATTTGAATGAAACGGCAATTTGGTCAAATCCGCCCGATTTCATCACAGCACTGTTTGGTTCGTATAGATATTTTTTTGGGAAATTGTAAGTTGGCACAACATCTGAATCCAACGTGAAATCAAATTGCTCTGTTTTTTCTTTAAGCAGATTAACTGTTTTGATTTCAATTTCACCTGAATAATCTTTCGAAATTTCCCAAAGCAATTCCTTGACTTCGTTGTCAACCGCGACGATGTGGATGTTTTTTACATTTTTAAGTTCAGCTAAACCCGCAGAAATATCGAGTATGGGCGCGGTTTTAATCAGCATATTATTTGAATATCCAAAATAGAAATCAAGATTCTCAGGAACATTGGGCAAACAATCTTTCAGCATAAAAACTTTGCCTTTTGCATCATTCCGCCTCGACGGATCGATGTAAATCCAATCGCATTTTCCAACAGCTTGCAGTGTGACGAAACTGTCTCCGGCGATGCATTGAATGTTTTTAACCTGAAGTTTATTAAAATTGTGTGCGACGATTTCCGATAGCGTTTCGTTGATTTCGCAGTTAATCACTTCATTGACGACTTGTGAAAAATAATAATCATCAACACCGAAACCGCCAGTCAGGTCGATCAGTTTTTGTCCGGAAACAAGTTGCGATTTGTATTTTGCCGTGCGTTCAGACGACGTTTGTTCGACAGAAATTTTCGAAGGATAAACAATTCCACTCGTTTGGAACCATGTTGGAAGTTTATCTTTTGCTTTGGATTTGGCTGCAATCTGGTTTAAAATCAAAGTGTATTCGATTTCAGGAAACGGATTTTTCTGAAAAGCCAGTTTTGCAAGGTCAGCTCCAATATTTGCATTGATAAAATCCTGTATTTCGGGCTGTAAAATCGAAGTGTCCAAGTTTTAAATGTCTTTGGTGAGCAACTGGACGATTTTACTTTCGGGCAGGAATTCCTTGCCAATCACTTTTAAAATCGTGTACAAAGGCACGGCGATAATCATTCCGAGTATGCCAAAAAGGAAACCTGCAATTAAGATTACGAGGAAAATTTCAAGCGGATGTGATTTGACGCTGTTCGAAAAAATAAATGGCGACGATACGTTGTTGTCAATAATCTGGACGATCCAAAAACCAATCATCACGTAAATTGTGACAGGCAGAATTTCCGATTGAAAATCCTCTCCCAAATGGCTCAGCATCGTTAATACAGCCGCGAGTACCGAACCGATCAGTGGCCCGATGTACGGAATGATATTCAAAACCGCACATAAAAATGCAATCACAAAAGCATTTGGAACCCCAAAAATCAACAATACAACCAGGTAAAGTACAAAAATGATAAACAATTGGATCAAAATTCCAATAAAATAACGGCTCAGCAAATGGTTGATTTTGTCGAGCGAATTCAGGATTCTTGATTCATGCGCGTCCGGAAGAATGATTTTAAATCCGCGTAAAAACGTGTCTGTATCTTTCAAAAAGAAAAAAGTAATGAAAAGAACGGAAGCCAGTCCGAGTCCGAAACTGCTGATGGTTCCCAGAATCGCATTCAGGAAATTCGGTATGAAGTTAAAGTTGAGTTTCGAAGTCACATTCGCCTTGAGCAATTGCGACGAATCGATATTGTGCTGTTCGAGGAAAACCGTGATCTGCGAAATCAATTTGGTGACGTCCGATTCAATTTCGCGTGTATTCAGCAACGCAAGATTTTGTCCCTGATTTACAATTAGTGGCACTGACATCATGATAAATCCGCCAATAATGAGAATGAAGATCAGCAAGGTTGCGATGACTGCAAAAATGTTGTTGAATTTTAACCGTTTCCTGAAAAATGCCATCATCGGATTGCCAATGAGCGTCAGGATCAAAGCCACGATCAGGTAGATAAGGACCGATTGTATTTGCCACAAAAACCAAAGCAGGACAAAAACTGCTGCTAAAATTCCGACCGCACGTAAAATTCCGTTTCCAATTGTTTTCGAAGTCACCATCTGTTGCTGCTAATTGTTGAAAATATAACTCATGATATTTGCGCCCATTTTTAACGCTTTTTGGCGTACATCAACCGGATCGTTATTGACTTCCGGATCTTCCCAGCCGTCCCCAAGATCGGTTTCATAAGTGTACAAAAGCACCAGTCGGCCTTCAATAAAAATCCCAAAAGCCTGTGGTCGTTTTCCGTCGTGCTCGTGAATTTTTGGAATTCCGGCAGGAAAGGAGTAGGGCTTTTGGAAAATGGGATGGCTGGCAGGAATTTCAACCAGGTCATTGTTTGGGAAGATTTTTTTAACTTCTTTCCGAATGTATTGGTCGAGTCCGTAATTGTCATCAATATGCAAAAATCCACCCGAAGTTACGTAATTTCTGAGATTGATCACGTCATTATCATTAAAAACTACGTTTCCGTGTCCGGTCATGTGCACAAAAGGATACGAGAACAAATCGGGGCTTCCAGGTTCTACAGTCGCTGGTTTTGCTTTGATTCTCGTATTGATATTTTGGTTGCAGAATTTGATCAGGTTGGGCAACGAAGTCGGATTGGCATACCAGTCGCCGCCGCCGCTGTATTTCAGTAACGCGATTTCCTGCGCGAAGCAATTGGACGAAACCAACAGGAATATCAAAATCATTTTTTTCATAAATATGTAACTGCAGGCTTTTTTAATTATTGCTTTAATTTTTAATAAATTTCGCGGTGGTCGTTTGATATCCTAAGCTGAGTTTTATAAAATAAACACCTGGATTCAAATTAGAAACGTCGATTTTAATTTCCGCTTGTGCAGGATTTTTTGAAAGTATCAATTGGCCAACCGAATTGTAGATATCAATCTGATTTAAATTTTCAGGATACGAAATCGTGAGTTGTCTGTCTGTTGGATTTGGATAGATTTTTAAGCTTTTGCGGTCAAAAATATTGGTATCTAAATTAGACTGAACAGTTACGGCCAATCGTTCGGCCACGGCTTGTTTGGTCGGACAACCCTCATTGGAGTTTTCCGCATAATAGGTAAAATTATGCTGCAGAAGTGTAGTTCCTGAAAGCAAATTTCCGCCTGTTTGTGTATCATACCAAACAATATTCGTTCCAGTGACGTTGAGATCATTCAGGGTCTGTCCCGGACTGAAAGTTTGCATCCCGCTTCCCTGTGGCGTAGTCGCAGGAGATGTCCCAATTAATGAAAAAATCCTGGTTGCGGGACAATGGATACCGAAAATTTCTTCGATTCGTACGTAAATTCCCGTGACTCCGAGGTTGGCTGCGTAAGATTGTGGCGCGATGATCCTGGCTGCAGGTATTGCGTAAACCGCACCTGCCAGCGTGTGGTAATATCTAATTCGGTGATTTAAAGGATTATTACCGGCAAGAATAAAGCTTTCATTTTGGGTGAGATCGATAATAACCGGCGCAGCGTCAGGAACGCAAAATGTCAGGTCTACAGGATTGGATAATCCTGGAATAGCAAAACCTGTTAAATCGTAATCTGCGGAAGAAACAATTTGAGTTCCCTCACAACGGGTTAAAGTGGTGCTGACAGAATAGTGGTCAATAGGACTGGAAAGACACGCGTTAATTGTATTTCCTGTGCCAACTACTTCACCATTTAAAGTCCACACCGTATTGATATTCGATTCTCCAGAAGGTGAAAAACGATACGATTCGTTGTATGCAGACCAAGAACCAATGCCGCGTCCAGGCGGAACCGCTGATTTTGTACCGTCAACGTTTTGTATTCCGATTAATCCCACACCGCTCTCCCAAACCAAATTTCCAACCCTTCTTTCAACATTCACATCAATAATGTTGCTTGTTTCATGAAGTACGATTTGTGAAGTTTGAAGGCCGCTTGTATTTCCAGGATCAGATACTCTATAATTGGGAATGTGGTTTATGTTAAATACGAAAATACGATTTGGCGCTGCATAAATACCAGTATCTAAAACATAAAAGTTGATGTTTTGCGTCTGAGCATTACCTGCGTCAAAATCCAAATCCTGATAAACGCCATAAATTGCATTTTTTAATCGAAAATCCGGACTTGGGAATGTCACATCAGCTGCCAGCCAGTCACTAAAATCCCCAGGAGTATAATCGCTGTCAAATGACAGGATACCGTTTGTACTACATTGCACCTTAGAATATGGAATGCCGTAAAAGCAAAAACTAAACGGTAGCTCAAGACTTGTGGCCCAAAAATCATCCTGATTCATTGTGTTTGCAGGAATGGGAAGCAGCGTTCCGCCATAGTATGAAAACGGATTATATGCAATCGGAGTTACAATATAATCACTGGTATCTCTCGAATCGGTGTAGTTTGCGAGAAGTGTCGCGCAATCTCCTGTATTGCAAATATATTGCTGTTGTGTGATTGTCACCTGAGCTGATACGGCACCAGAAATGGAAAAGCAAAATAAGAATGCAAAGTAAATTTTTGTCATGTCAATTGTTTTGGTTCCTTGCGAATATAGCAAACTTATTTTAACATTTTGACTAACTTACTCATTTATAAATACTACGCTGTGGCAAGCAACAATCGCTGCTGTCTCTGTACGCAATCTCGTATTTCCCAACATCACCGGAGTGTAATCATTTTGCAAGGCCAATTGGATTTCCTTTTCAGAAAAATCACCCTCAGGACCAATAAGAACCGTTACATTTTCATCGCGTTTGACCACATCTTTAAGCGATTTTTTTTCGGTTTCCTCACAATGGGCGATAAGGTTTATGCCGTTATTTTTAATTTTGACAAAATCTTTAAAAGCAATGGGTTCGTTGAGTTTGGGCAAATAATAATGCAACGACTGTTTCATCGCTGATTGCAGGATTTTATCAAAACGATCGGTTTTAATGAATTTCCTTTCGGAATGGTCGCAAATAATCGGCGTAATTTCGCTGATGCCAATTTCGGTTGCTTTTTCCAAAAACCATTCATAACGGTCATTCATTTTCGTTGGTGCGACAGCGAGATGCAAATGAAATTTTGGTTTTTCAGATTGTTCAGACGAGACGATCTTAACGGTACATTTTGTATCGGACGCCAATTCAATTTCAGTTTTGAACAGAAACCCCAAACCATTCGTAACAAACAAGATATCACCGGTTTTTTTTCGCATTACTTTAATAATATGTTTGCTTTCTTCTTTGTCGAAAAAGAAGGTTTCGGTATCGTTTGTAATGTTGGGATTGTAAAATAATTGCATAATTTAAAGGGCGATCCTGGCTTTGGAAACCACGGATGAATTTTCGAAGTTGTTGTTTAAGAATTTTTGGTAACCTACAATTCCGATCATCGCGGCATTGTCTGTTGTATATTCAAATTTTGGAATGAAAGTTTTCCAGCCGTATTTGCTTTCAGCCGCTTTCAATGTACTGCGGATCCCAGAATTGGCCGAAACGCCGCCGCCAATGGCGATCTGGTTAATGCCAGTTTCTTTTACGGCCAGTTTTAATTTGTCCATCAGAATTTCGATAATCGTATGTTGAATAGACGCACAAATATCATTTAGGTTTTCGGCTATAAAATCCGGATTTTCAGCAACTTTCTTTTGAATGAAATATAGAATCGCTGTTTTCAATCCCGAAAAACTAAAGTCAAGTCCGGCAATTTTTGGTTTGGTAAAAACAAAGGCTCTCGGATTTCCCGATTGCGCATATTTGTCGATCAGCGGACCACCCGGATATGGCAATCCGAGGATTTTTGCACTTTTATCAAAAGCTTCGCCAACGGCATCATCGGTTGTCTCACCAATGACTTCCATGTCGAAGAAACCTGTTACTGTCAAAATTTGGGTATGCCCGCCGGAAATGGTCAATGCTAAGAACGGGAATTCCGGTTTTTCAAAATTTTCTTCGTCGATAAAATGAGCCAAAACGTGCGCCTGCATATGGTTTACAGCGATTAGTGGCACATCAAGCGCCAGCGATAAAGATTTGGCAAACGAACTTCCGACCAAAAGTGAACCCATCAAACCCGGACCTTGTGTAAACGCGATTGCCGATAATTGTTCTTTTTTGACGTTGGCTTTTCGCAAAGCAACCTCGATAACCGGAACGATATTTTGTTGGTGTGCACGCGAAGCCAGTTCGGGTACGACGCCGCCAAATTCGGAATGAATCAGTTGATTGGCCACAACATTTGACAACACTTTGTCGTTTTGTAAAACCGCAGCAGCGGTATCATCGCAGGAACTTTCGATAGCAAGTATAAAAACTGGCGGCTGGTGCATAAAAAAGCGCGGATTTTGGATTATATTTGACAGTATGCTGTAAAAAAAATCTTTACTTTTACAGCGCTTACAAAATTAGAGATTTTTTGTCAAAGGTGCTGTCGTTTCCGCGGGCAAATTAAAATTCAGTGCAAAAATTAAAAAACAGAGCCGGTATCAAAAAATTTAGAAAAATAGTATTTCGTTCCATTATTGGACTGATCCTACTTTTGCTGGTACTTGCCATCGCACTGTCATTACCGGTTGTGCAAACCAAAATTGCCGATTACGTTACCGAAACGATAAACCACGATTACAAAACTGACATTCATATCGATCAGGTGGCGATTACAGTTTTTGGCGGCGTAAAACTTAAAAAAGTGATGATTCGCGACCATCACAAAGACACGCTGATTTATGCAAACCGAATCAAAACCAACGTTCTGGACCTCAGTAAAATGGTTGATGGCGATTTGTTTTTTGGTGTGATCCGATTGGACGGACTGGTTTTCAACCTAAAGCAATACAAAGGTGAAAACGGAACCAATCTCGACAAATTTATCGCGTCGTTCGATTCTGGCAAACCTTCGACGAAAAAGTTTTTGATGACTGCTGAAAACGCGTATTTCACGAATGGACGCTTTATGCTAATTGATGAAAATCGGGAAAACCCAAAAGATCTCGATTTCAAAAAGCTCAACGCCGATATCGGCAACTTTAAAATTCACGGACCGGAAGTGACAATGAACATCAAAAAAATGTCGATGCTCGATCACCGCGGTTTGTTTGTTGAAAATTTATCTTCGAACTTTACGTACTCCAAAACGCAGATCAAACTGCTGAATCTGGACATGCTTACGGCAGAATCTTTTCTGAAGGGCGATGTGGTGCTGAATTACATCCGGACCGATTTTACCGATTTCAACAACAAAGTGAAGTTTGATATTAAAGTCGATTCGGCGCGGCTTGCAACAAACGACATTCGTTATTTTTCCAAAGAATTGGGTAAAAACCGAAAGTTCAACCTTCGTGCAAATATCAAAGGAACGCTGAATGATTTGACGGCGACCAATTTGCGTTTGATTGACAATTACAATTCTCAGATTATTGGAAACGTGAATTTTAAGAACCTTTTCGGAAAAGAAGGCCAGTTTTTTTATATGAACGGAAATTTCTCGAAAGTGTCGTCGACATACGATAATTTGGTGACTTTACTTCCAAATGTGCTCGGAAAGAAACTCCCGAGTTCGTTGAAGAAACTTGGCGTTTTTGTACTTTCCGGAAAAGCGGAAATCACGGCCAAAACCATCGATACCGATTTTTATCTGCGAACGGTACTCGGAAATATCAAATCAAACTTGACGATGACCGACATTGACAACATCGACAACGCGACTTACGTTGGAAATATCATTCTGGAAGATTTCGATTTGGGAAGTTTTCTCGACCGAAAAGACATTCGCAGAGTCAGCATGAACGTTGATGTCGATGGAAAAGGATTCACTGAAAAATATCTGGACACCAAGTTTTCGGGCGATATCATTAAAGTGCATTACAACAATTACACGTACACGAAAGTGATCGTTGACGGAAGTTTTAAAAAACCATTTTTTAAAGGAAAAGTTTTTGTCAATGACCCGAATTTGTTTATGGATTTTGAAGGTTCTGTCAACTTCAGCAAGAAGGAATATGCGTATGATTTTCATACCAAAATTGACTACGCCAACTTAAGCAAGCTGAATTTCGTAAAAGATTCGGTTTCGATTTTTAAAGGCGATATTGTGATGAATATTTCGGGTAATTCGCTTGACGATATTCAGGGAAATATTTTTATTAACCAAACATCATATCAGAACAATAAGGACACTTACATCTTTGATGACTTTACGATCAATTCGAGTTTCGACGAACAACGTGTGCGTACCATTTCGATCAATTCGCCCGATATCATTGAAGGGAAAATAGTTGGGAAATACCAGTTTTCGCAGCTTCGGAAAATGGCTGAAAATTCGCTCGGAAGTTTATATGCGAACTACAATCCGAATAAAATCAAAAAGGGCCAGTTCCTTCGATTCAACTTCACGGTTTACAATAAAGTGATTGAAATATTTTATCCGGGAATCAACATCGGAACCAATACGACTTTGCGTGGAAGCATCAATTCTGACAACGACGATTTTAAGTTTAACTTCAGTTCGCCACAAATTTCGGCTTTCGAGAATACATTCGACAACATTAAGATTGATATCGACAACAAAAACCCACTTTTCAATACTTACGTGGTCATCGACAGCATCAAAACCAAACAATACAAAGTCAGCGACTTCAGCCTAATCAATGTAACTACAAAAGATACTCTGTTCGTTCGCTCCGAATTTAAAGGTGGAAATCAGGCGCAGGATTATTTCAACCTGAACTTGTATCATACGATCAATAAAGACAAACAAAGTGTCGTTGGAATCCAAAAATCGGAAATGAAATTCAAGGATTATCTGTGGTATTTAAACGAACAGGATTCTGACGACAACAAAGTAGTATTTGACAAGGCGTTCAAAAATTTTAACATCGATAACATCGTCATGTCGCATGAACAGCAGAAAATCGAACTTAGCGGTGTGCTCCGTGGCAAAAGTTACAAAGATTTAAAGCTGAATTTTACCGAAGTTGAACTCGATAAGGTCACGCCGACACTCGAAAAATTCTCGATTGCCGGAAATCTCAACGGAAGTGTCAATTTCAAGGAAAACAATGCCGTTTACCAACCGACGGCTTCGATCAAAATTGACGAACTGAAAGTCAATTCGATCGCGCTCGGAACGATGAACCTCAATATTGAAGGCGATGACAGTCTGCAGAAATTTTCCCTCAATGCAAATATTGAGAATGAAGACGTGGAATCGTTTTCTGCCCAGGGCGACATTGCGATTGCGAATAAAAAGACAAACCTGAACCTCGATGTGAATTTTGAAGATTTTAATCTTGGCGTGCTGGGTTCGTTGGGTGTTGGCGTATTGTCGAACGTGCGCGGATTTGCTTCCGGACGTTCAAATATCGCCGGAAATGTCAGCGATCTCGATATCAACGGGCGTTTGTTTATGAAAGATGCAGGAATGGGAATTCCGTACCTGAATGTCGATTACCAAATCGAAAACGGTGCGGTGGTCGACGTGACGCGCGATAAATTCCTGTTCCAGAATGTGACGCTGACCGATACAAAATACAAAACCGTTGGGCGACTGAACGGAAACATCGGACACAACAATTTTGCAGATTGGAAACTCGATTTAAGCATCCAATCCGAACGTCTTTTGGCGCTTGATACGCAGGACAGCGAAGATGCGGCATATTTCGGAACTGCTTTTATCAATGGATCGGCGTCGATTTCGGGACCAACAAACGGACTATTTATTAAAGTCAACGCAAAATCTGAAAAAGGAACTGTTGTAAAAATTCCGATCAACAATGCGGCTGCGACGGGCGATAACAATTACATTCATTTTATTACGAAAAACGAAAAATTCAACATCCAAAAAGGAATTGTTGATAATACGCGCAATTATAACGGACTCGAACTCGAATTTGATTTTGACATCACGCCGGACGCGGAAGTAGAAGTGATCCTTGACCGGAATTCGGGCCACGGTATGAAAGGAAAAGGTTTCGGATCGTTATTGTTTAAAATCAATACGCTCGGGAAATTTAATATGTGGGGCGATTTCCAGGCGTATGAAGGAACGTATAATTTCCGTTATGGCGGACTGATCAACAAAAAATTCGATGTTAAAAAAGGCGGCTCGATTACCTGGGAAGGCGATCCGATGCGCGCGGTATTAAATTTGGAAGCGGTGTACCGAACTTCTGCAAACCCAGGCGTTTTACTCGATAATTCCTCTTTGAATAAAAAAGTTCCGGTGGAAGTAATCATCGGATTGAAAGGAAATTTGACCAGTCCGGAACCTGATTTCGATATTACGTTCCCAACGGTAAGTTCGGTGCTGAAATCGGAAATACAAACCAAACTCGATGACAAAGACGTTCGCCAGAAACAAGCGTTGATTCTGCTGTCAACCGGCGGATTTTTGAGTGTGGAAGGTGTGAATCAGAGTACGATTACGAATAACTTATACGAGAAATTCAGTGATATTTTTGGGGATATTTTCAAAGATGACGACGGAAAGATTGTCATTGGTGTTGATCTGGTGGCCGCTGACAGAACACCAGGAACCGAATCAGACGGACGTTTTGGCGTAACCGTTTCTTCAAAAGTCAGCGAGCGCATTACGATCAATGGAAAATTGGGTGTTCCTGTAGGCGGAATCAATGAATCGGCTGTTGTTGGTGATGTGGAAGTGCAATACCGCGTGAATGAAGACGGAACGATGAACCTTCGTGTATTCAACCGGGAAAATGACATCAATTATATAGGAGAAGGAATTGGTTATACGCAGGGAATTGGTATTTCGTATGCGGTCGATTTCGATACATTCAAGGAATTGGTAAACAGATTGTTCAATAAAAAAATCGATACCGAAAAGAAAGCTGACGAACAAGTTCCGGATTCTCAATTGGCGCCAGACTACATCAATTTCGAAAACAAAACCACCAAACAAAACAAGGAAAAAAAGGCCGACAATCCCAAACCAAACAGTGAAGCCGTTCCTAATGACGATTAATGTCAAAACCTGATTTGCATAATATAAGAACTTATTATGACAAATGAAAAACTTATCAACGAAAACGTTTGAATTTCTGTTTTTTTATTAAACTATTAAAATCAGTACCTGAAAACTCATTGATGTTTGCTAAATTTACATTTTAATAGTAAAATAAATGTCAAAAACGATAAAAAAAATTGGCGTGCTGACCTCCGGAGGAGATTCACCCGGAATGAACGCAGCCATTCGCGCAGTGGTTCGAACCTGTGCTTATCACCACATTGAATGCATCGGAATTTACCGAGGTTACCAGGGAATGATTGAAGGCGACTTCAAGGAAATGGGACCACGAAGCGTAAATAACATTGTAAATAAAGGCGGAACCATCTTAAAATCTGCCCGTTCAAAAGAATTCATGACGCCGGACGGCCGTAAAAAAGCGTACGATAATCTGCAAAAAGCCGGAATTGAAGGTTTGGTGGTAATCGGAGGAGACGGAAGTTTCACCGGCGCCGAAGTCTTTAACAGTGAATACCACTTTCCTGTGATGGGAATTCCGGGAACCATTGATAACGATATTTACGGTACAAGCTTTACTTTAGGCTACGATACGGCGCTCAACACCGTGATTGACGTTATAGATAAAATCCGCGATACTGCCAGTTCTCACAACCGTTTGTTCTTTGTTGAAGTCATGGGAAGAGATGCCGGCCATATTGCATTAAACGCCGGAATCGGGGCAGGAGCCGAAGAAATATTAATTCCGGAAGAAAATTTAGGACTTGACCGTTTGCTCGATTCTCTAAAAAAGAGCAAAGCTTCAGGGAAATCATCCAGCATCGTTGTGATTGCTGAAGGCGATAAAATCGGAAAAAACGTATTCGAACTTAAAGATTATGTTGAAACCAATTTGCCTGAATACGACGTGCGCGTTTCCGTCCTCGGACACATGCAACGTGGCGGATCGCCATCTTGTTTCGACCGTGTGCTTGCGAGTCGCCTCGGTGTTAAAGCCGTGGAATCTTTATTGGAGGGAAAATCAAATTACATGGTCGGACTTTCAGGAGATAAAATCAACTTAACGCCATTGGAACAAGCCATTAAAAACCATACGGAAATTGACCGCGAATTGCTGCGCGTTTCCGAAATCATGTCCACATAAAATTTCAGATTTGCGATTTCAGATTTGAAAATGGATCAGCAATCGTAAATAGGCAGTCAAAATTCGTAAATCATAAATATAAAATCTTAAATATAAAACATGTCAACAGTAAAATTAGGAATTAACGGTTTCGGAAGAATTGGAAGAATTGTGTTCCGCGAAACTTACAACAGAGATAATGTAGAAGTTGTTGCAATCAATGACTTATTAGACGTAGACCATTTGGCTTACCTTTTAAAATATGATTCAGTTCACGGCCGTTTCAACGGAAAAGTGGAAGTGAAAGACGGAAAATTATTCGTAAACGACAAACACATCCGCGTAACAGCAGAAAGAGATCCTAAAGCAGTAAAATGGGACGAACTGGATGTAGATGTTGTAGCTGAATGTACCGGTTTCTTCACAACAATCGAAACTGCAAAAGCACACATCGAAGGTGGTGCTAAAAAAGTAATCATCTCAGCGCCATCTGCAGATGCTCCAATGTTTGTTATGGGCGTAAACCATACGGAAGCCAAAGCGACAGATACCGTGATCTCTAACGCTTCATGTACTACAAACTGTCTTGCGCCATTGGCCAAAGTAATCAATGACAATTTCGGAATTGTAGAAGGTTTGATGACAACAGTTCACGCGTCAACATCTACGCAAATGGTTGCTGACGGACCATCTAAAAAAGACTGGAGAGGCGGACGCGCAGCAAGCGTAAATATCATTCCGTCTTCAACAGGAGCTGCAAAAGCAGTAGGAAAAGTAATTCCAGCTTTGAACGGAAAACTGACAGGAATGTCTTTCCGCGTACCAACAGTTGATGTTTCTGTAGTCGATTTGACTGTAAAAGTGGCCAAAGAAACTTCTTACGAAGAAATCATGGCTGTGTTGAAAAAAGCTTCTGAAAATGAATTGAAAGGAATTCTTGGATTTACAGAAGACGAAGTGGTTTCTCAGGATTTCGTATCCGATTCACGCACTTCAATCATCGATTCTAAAGCTGGAATTGGCCTGAACTCAACGTTCTTTAAGTTGGTTTCATGGTACGATAACGAATACGGATATTCTAGCAAATTAATTGACCTTTCTGTATATGTTGCAGGTTTAAAATAATACATACATTTACCAGATCCCGTTATTTTCATAGCGGGATTTGTTTTTTCTGAAGCTTTTCCCGCTATTCGTTTCAATATTTTTATCGCACCAACACCGTCTTTCACGACAATAAATTTCAAGCGATAAAAATGATTTACACTGCTATCGGGGCTAGGGGACGAAGTTCACAATAAACCAACTCATAAACCCATAAACCCAATGAAATTATTAGTAGATAGTGGTTCCACAAAAGCAGACTGGATTTCGATTGATGACAGCGGAAAAGTTTTGTTTACCACCCAAACGTTAGGGCTCAACCCGGAAGTGCTTGGAAAAGACCAGGTCATTGCACGCCTCGACGACAAATTTGACATTTCGCACAACAAAAAAAGCGTGTCGCATTTGTATTTTTACGGCGCCGGTTGCGGAACCGAAAGAATGCGCGATTTCCTTGCTGGAATTTTTAAGGAATATTTTCCCAAAGCAGTCATTTCCGTACATGAAGATACGTATGCCGCAGTTTATGCGACCACGCCTAAAAACGAAAAAGCCATAGTGGCGATTTTGGGTACGGGTTCAAACTGCAGTTATTTTGACGGTACGGTTTTACACCAAAAAGTACAGTCATTGGGATACATCGCAATGGACGACGCCAGCGGAAACCAGTTCGGAAGGCATTTGATCCGCGGGTATTATTTCAATAAAATGCCAAAAGATCTGGCGACAAAATTTGAAGCTGCTTACAATCTCGATGCTGATGTGATTAAACACCATTTGTATAAAGAACCAAATCCGAACGCATACTTGGCGACTTTCGCAAAATTCCTGATCCAGAACAAGGACGAAGAATTCTGTAAAAAGATCATTTTTGCATGCATGGAAGATTTTGTGGATTTGTACATCAAACAATACGAAAACCACAAGGAATTGCCGATCCATTTTATTGGTTCGATCGCGTTTTACCTCAAAGACGAACTCAAACAGGTTTTAGACAAACACAAACTGAAATTAGGAAATGTGTTGCGCCGTCCTATCGACGGACTCATTGCTTACCATTCCCTGAACAAATAGGATTGCTACAATACCGCGATCATTGAGATTTCGATATTGACATTTTTAGGCAAACCAGCTACTTGAACCGTTTCTCTTGCAGGAGCGGTTTTTTCATTAAAGTAACTTCCGTAAACGGTGTTTATCCTGCCAAAATCGTTCATGTCCATGATGAAAATCGTTGATTTGATCACGTTTTCAAAAGTCATTCCGGCTGCTTCAAGAACCGCTTTCATGTTTTCCATGACTTGTTTGGTTTCTGTTTCAATGTCCGAAATTACAAGTTCCATAGTCTGCGGATCGAGCGCGATCTGTCCCGAAGTGTAAAGGGTATTTCCCGCTAAAACAGCCTGATTGTATGGTCCAATTGGCGCGGGCGCTTTTTCTGTAAAGATGATTTTTTTCATATTAGTTTTGTTGCAAAACACGGTTTGGTGTTTTTCGTTTTTCCCATTTGATGTCGCTCAGCACACCCGATTTGATTCCGATGAAGAAACTCCAGTATGCGTTGGTTCCGAATGGTGTCCAGTTAAAATCCATGCGCCAGCTCATCAAATCCCTTTCGAAACGGAATTGTGTAAACGTAACGCCTTTTTGTACGAAATCATAACCTGTAGAAACACCGACTTTCCATTTTGGCGTCAAATCGGCATTCATAGAAACCATCAACGAGTTTCCGGATATTTCCTGTTCACGTCCCACATTTGAATAGGTCAACTGGTAGGCGAGCTGCATGTCCCAGGGCAATTCGGCATTGAAGAAACCTTTGAATTCACTGTCTTCATTATCGGCATCGTCGTCATCAAACTGGCTTTGCCTGCGGTCGCTAAAATCGGTGTTGGTCCCAAACAAATCATCGTCCCGGCCACCATTTCGCTGTCCCTGAACATTCTCTTTTTTCTTGGCTTTGTCGCCATCGGTGCTTGAAATCGTATAATTCAGCGTCATATTTGCGCTTGTCATCCGAAACAAACTCCCGCCATTATCGATGTTGAATTTGTTAATGGTTTTTCCATTGTTGTCAATCGCATACGGATTCAAAGTCATCCCGAAATTGACGTTCATTTTGTCTTTAAACAAAACCGTTCCGCCGCTGATTCGCAAAGGTGTCCATGGTAAGGAATCGGCAACAATATTATAACCGGTAGAGAAATTCAGGTTGTTGAGCAGCATGACTTTCTTGGGTTCGGTTTTGGTGCTGTCTTTATCGGTAACCTTGGCTTCAAAAGTATTGCTGAGACTGAATCCGATGTTATTCGAATTGGATCTTCCGGGAGCGCCAAAAATCCCGCCTTCAAAACGCGTATAATCTTTAACCATCGTTCCGCTTCCGTCGGCGGCATAAGTATCGTAATATTGTTCGAAACTTGGCGTGTAACTGTAAGAAACCGAAGGGCGCATCACGTGTCGAATCGCCTGGATTTTCTTATTGTCGCCAAACTTAAACGTTCCGTAAACGGTTGTCCCAACGCTTGAAGAAAAGGAATATGTCCGGAACGCGTCGAAACCGTTGACCGTAACAGTAGTGTCTTTGCTTAGCAGTGAATTGTAGGACTTTCGAATTGTTTTTAACGTCCATACCTCATTATAATTGACAGATGTTGTCGCGCTGAAATATTTGAAGATTTTGAAATTCGTACTCAACGGAATGCTGTGCTGGAAACCGGTTTGCGCGGCCTTAAACATTTCCGATTTAAAGAAAAGCGAATCGGTCGTCTGAAACCTGTTTTCTCCTCTTAAATTGTACTGAAGGTTGATGTTTTTGAAAAAACCTTTTTTCGCATCGCCTTCTCTGACAAACGGGTAAATCCGGTCAACACTCAATTGCAGCGTTGGCAAAGTCATGTTGATCTGTTCGGTATTGACATTTTGGTTGTGCGTGGCAGCGAGAGACAAGTTAACCTGCGGAACCGACTGAAAAGTTTTGGTGTAACTCACAGACGAATTCAAAGTGTTGTTAAGCGTCGAATTGGCGTTGATCTGATTGATGGATTGCCTGAAAAACTTGCTGCTTCCCATATTTACCGATGCAGAAAATCTGGATGTAGGATTTGCCTTTGCGTCCTGGGAATGCGACCACTGAATGTTGTATCTGGTGGTTTTCGAATAATCCGGAAATCCGCGTTCGCTGGCAATGTTGTTTTCAAAACGGATGTTCACGTTTCCACTGTATTTGTAGCGGGTCGCGTAATTGCTTTCGAAGCGCATTCCGTAACTTCCATTGGTATAATAATCGCCTAAAACCGCGAGGTCATAATTGTCGCTTAACGCAAAATAATAACCTCCGTTTTGCAGCGAATATCCTTGGTTTCGGGTATCGTTGAATGTTGGAATAATCAAACCGGATTGGCTCGTTTCACTCATCGGAAAAAATGCAAAAGGCAAGGCAATCGGCGTAGGAACATCTGCAATGACCATATTGGTCACGCCGGTAACGACTTTTTTTCCGGGAACAAATTTGATTTTATTGGTTTGGAAATAATATTCGGGGTCGTCAATGTCTTTAGCGGTCGTAAAACGTGCGCCTTTCAGGAAATAAACCGAATCGTTCACCCTTTTTGAAACCTGCGCTTTGACTTTAAATTCGCCCTGGTCGGTCCTGGAATTCCAGATCAGCGCTTTTTTTGTTTTGTAATTGAATCGGATCGAATCGGGCTCGACGACATTAGAACCTTGTTTGAATACCGGAAGCTGTGTGTAAGTGCCAGTTGAATCTTTAATCCGCCCGGCGTACACTTCTTCTTTTTCGTAATTAAAAATGATGATTCCCGACTTGAGTTCGATATCCTGATAAAACAATTCCGCCTGGTCATACAGGTAAATCTCCTTTTTCTTCTGGTTGATTTTCGCGTAGTCTTTTGCTTTGTAACGGATTTTGCTTTCGAGCAGCGCTTTTTTGGGTTTGATGCTGTCGGTTTTGACCGTGTCCTTGGCCTTCGTGACATCGTTTATATTCACAGACACGCTATCTCCTTGAGTGATAGCAGGTATCGGGGTCGCTTTTTTTGGCAATTCCTGGGAATATATTTTGCCAGCACCAACTGTTAGGAAAAATGCTGATAAAACGATATTAAATAAGTTTGTCTGCAAAGGTTTAAATGCTATTTTTGTAAAAATATGGCTTATTTTCGACGCGCCAAACTTACATATTATTTTCCGTCAAAAATAAACATTTATCAAATTCAAAACCATAAGGTTTTTATTAAAATTAACTTTATTTATCACAATGGTTAAATCGCGTAAATTCAGGCATTTACTTCAAATAATTATATGTTTTGTTGCATTTTCAGTTCAGGGAGTATCCGCTCAAAAATTTAAAGTCGCTTTAGACGCTGGCCATGGCGCCCACGATTTTGGTGCCGTTTACAATGGGCATATCGAAAAGAACATTGCGCTTGCGGTAGTTCTAAAAGTAGGTAAGATATTGGATAGAAATCCGAACATCGATGTAATCTACACAAGGAAGACCGACGTTTTCATCGAACTTGTAGAACGCTCCAACATTGCAAACCGCGCCGATGCTAATATTTTCGTTTCCATCCATTGCAATGCCAACAAAAACACGGTCGCTGATGGTTCTGAAACGTATGTGATGGGTTTGAATAAAAACGCCTCGAACCTTGCTGTTGCAAAAAGTGAGAATGCCGTAATTACGTTAGAAAAAGACTACAAACAAAAATACGAAGGTTTTGATCCGAACAATCCGGGTTCGATGATCGGAGTTACTTTGATGCAGGAAGAATACCTTGAAAACAGCATTTCACTGGCGAGTAAAATCCAGGACAATTTTGTCAACGACAACGGACGTAAAAATCGCGGGGTAAAACAAGCGCCTTTCATGGTGTTGCACAAAGCGTACATGCCAAGGGTTTTGATCGAAATGGGATTTATCTCAAATCCTAAAGAAGGTGCGATGCTCGATTCAGAAGAAGGACAACAGGAAACTGCCGAAGCCATTGCCGCAGCGATCATCAGTTACAAAAAAGAATATTTTGGAAACGGAGCCAACGAAAGCAACGACGAAAAACCATCAAAAAGGGTAGTGGAAGCCAAGACTACGCCAACAGCTGTAAAAGAAGAACCGGTTGCAAAAGTCCCTGAACCTAAAAAAACGGAACCAAAAACCGAAGCACCGATATCTGGAGTAATTTTTAAAGTCCAGATTGCTGCTGCAGGTAAAAAAATCGATCCGGTCCCATCAAATTTCAAGGGATTACAAAATATTTCCGTATCTTCAGATAATGGAACCCTTTATAAATATATGTATGGGGAAACTTCCGATTATGAAACGGCCAAAAGAAATCAGGACGAAGCACGCGCAAAGGGTTATCCGTCAGCGTATATCGTCGCGTTTAAGGATGGAAAAAAAATAACCGTCCAGGAAGCCATCAAATAGGAATCACATTATTAATTTTGTTTAAAAAAATTGCATTTTGAAAATATCAAGAGAAATTAAAACCGCCATATTAGTTATTTCGTCCATTTTATTATTTATCTGGGGTTACAGTTTTCTGAAAGGCCGTGATTTACTGACCGATTACAAGACGTTTTATGTGCATTATGACAATGTGGAAGGTTTGACGACATCTGCGCCGGTAACCATCAACGGACTCGCGATCGGGAAAGTGCATAAAATTGAATTCCTGGACAAATCGGGTAAAATTCGCATCGAACTCCAGATCAAATCCGATTTCCCTATTTCGAAATCGAGCATCGCCGCCATTTACGAACCGGGTCTCATTGGCGGAAAGCAAATCCAGATTATCCCGAATTACAAAGATGCGGTTTTGGCCGAATCAGGCGACACCTTGATGGGCGACAATATTCCGGGACTGACTTCATTGGTTGGTGAAAAACTCACGCCGATCCAGGAAAAATTGGATAAAGTTTTATTGAATGCCGATTTGCTGCTGTCAAACGTAAATAACGTACTTGACAAAAAATCGCAGGAAAATTTAAAAGTGAGTTTGGCCGAATTGCGCGTGACGATGGAACAATTCCACAAAGCGTCCGGAAGTTTGAACGGAATCCTGGATAACAACAAGGGAAAAATCGACGGAATCGTAACAAATTTCAACAAAGTTTCTAAAGATTTCTCCCAGATTTCCGATTCACTGAACAAAGCCGATCTCGGCAAAACAGCGAAAAACCTCCAAAAAACACTCAACAGCGTCGATGCGATCGTTAATGATGTACAATCCGGAAAAGGGACTATGGGTAAATTGCTGAAAGACGAAGCGTTGTATAAAAACCTGACACAAACTTCAAAAGAACTTGAATTGCTGCTTCAGGACGTAAGACTCAATCCAACGCGTTATGTCAATATTTCGGTTTTCGGAAAGAAAAACAAGCCGTATGTTGCGCCGGTAAACGATACGATTAAAAAGTAAATTAGCAATTATGGGCTATTTAGACAATATTTTATTTGCAATAATCCTTTGCCTCGGCTTTGGATTTTTTGCTGTGAATATCCAGAAGATCATCCGCAACATCAAACTCGGGCGCGACATCAACCGTTCAGACAATCCGTCTGCAAGATGGGGAAATATGGCGCTGATCGCACTCGGACAGTCAAAAATGGTCAAACGCCCAATCGCTGGATTGCTGCATATTATTGTATATGTAGGTTTTGTGACTATCAATATTGAAGTGCTCGAAATTATTATTGACGGACTTTTCGGAACACACAGGGTTTTTGCGCCTTTAGGAATTTTATACAACATTTTAATTGGTTCATTTGAAATTCTAGCGCTTTTGGTATTGGTAGCCGTAATTGCATTTCTCGTTCGCCGAAATATCATCAAACTCAAAAGATTCATTCATTCCGATTTGAAAGGCTGGCCAAAAAGCGACGCGAATTATATTTTGTATTTCGAAATCGTATTAATGACTTTATTCCTTTTGATGAACGCCGCCGATTACCATTTGCAAAATGTTCCCGGAGGTTTTGGCCATTATGAAAAAGCAGGCGCATTTCCGGTGTCGCAGTTCATTGCTCCGATTTTTAACGGCATGAACAACCAAATGGTCATGTTGCTCGAACGAGCCTTTTGGTGGATTCACATTAGTGGAATCTTGATATTCCTGAATTACCTGTATTTTTCCAAGCATTTGCATATTTTACTGGCTTTCCCAAATACCTATTACGCCGATTTAAATCCGAAAGGAAAATTCGACAACCTCGAATCGGTAACCAATGAAGTCAAACTGATGATGGATCCAAACGCCGATCCGTTTGCAGCAGCTCCGATCGATGAAAATGCAATTCCCGCAAAATTTGGCGCCAACGATGTTCAGGATTTAAACTGGGTGCAATTGCTGAATGCTTACACTTGTACGGAATGTGGCCGTTGTACGTCAGCTTGTCCGGCAAATATCACCGGAAAAAAATTGTCGCCGCGAAAAATCATGATGGATACGCGCGACCGTTTGCAGGAAGTGGGCAAAAATATAGATGCGAATAAAGGAATATTTGTCCCGGACAATAAAACACTGCTGAACGATTACATCACACCTGAAGAATTGTGGGCTTGTACGTCTTGCAATGCTTGTGTGGAAGAATGTCCGGTAAACATCAGTCCGCTTTCTATCATCATGGACATGCGAAGGTATCTCGTGATGGAGCAGAGCGCCGCGCCAATGTCACTGAATGCGATGATGACCAATATTGAAAACAACGGAGCGCCTTGGCAATACAGCCAACAGGACCGACTCAACTGGAAAAACGAAAATTAATACTAACATAAGAACGAAAATTCTCTTATAAGTGAGGTTAAGGGTGTTTTTAATGAATCAAAATTAGAAACCAAACACAAATGGACGCAAACGAAATTGAAAAAAACTTACAGGAAGCAACTGAAAACGGACACAAAATTAGCCCTGTTTTACCTGAAGGAATCAAAAATTACCTCATAGACATTGACGGAACGATTTGCGATGACATCCCGAATGAAGAACCGGAAAGAATGCTGACCGCGGAATTGTATCCCGACGCTTTAGAAACACTGAACCGTTGGTATGACGAAGGCCATATTATTTTCTTCTTTACTTCAAGAACGGAAGCACATCGGGAATACACCGAAAGATGGCTCAAACAACACGGTTTCAAATACCACGGAATGGTAATGGGAAAACCTCGCGGCGGAAATTACCACTGGATCGACAACCATTTGGTCAAAGCCACGCGCTACAGGGGAAAATTTACCGATCTTGTTGAAAAAGAAGTCACCATCCAGGTTTTCGACGACGGGAAACACGAATAAAGCAGCGGAGTAACTAAGCACCTAAGGGACTGCGTTGATTTGCTTCCGAATAATTTATAATTGTTGCTCAGGTACTCCGGTATTTGGCAACTCAGCAACTAAGAATATGTCAGAAGTTTTAACAGTGCCAACAATGGCAGAAATGCTGGCTCAGGGCCAACAACCCGAAGTTCTATTTTGGGTAGGCTGTGCCGGAAGTTTTGACGACAGGGCCAAAAAGATCACCAAGGCATTTGTACGGATTTTAAACCGTGCCAATGTTCCGTTTGCCGTACTCGGAACCGAGGAAAGTTGTACAGGAGATCCAGCGAAAAGAGCAGGGAATGAGTTCCTGTTCCAAATGCAGGCCATGATGAATATCGAAGTTTTGAACGCTTACGAAGCCAAGAAAATTGTTACGGCTTGTCCGCATTGTTTCAACACGCTTAAAAACGAATATCCGGAACTTGGCGGAAACTACGAAGTCATCCATCATACACAATTCCTGAAATCACTTTTGGACGATGGCAGACTGACCATTGAAGGTGGCCAATTTAAAGGCAAACGCATTACTTTTCACGATCCTTGTTATCTCGGACGCGCGAACAGTGTTTATGAAGCGCCACGTGATTTGATCGAAAAGCTCGATGCCGAACTTGTAGAAATGAAACGTTCCAAAGCAAATGGTTTGTGTTGCGGAGCTGGTGGCGCGCAAATGTTTAAAGATGCCGAACCCGGAAACAAAGAAGTCAATATCGAAAGAACCGAAGACGCACTCGAAACACAACCACAAATTATCGCCGCGGGTTGCCCATTTTGCAATACGATGTTGACCGATGGTGTGAAAAACAAAGAAAAAGAAGGTGAGATTAAAGTGATGGATGTTGCCGAACTCATCGCAAATGCGCAGGATCTATAAAATGAAAAATGCAATTGTTGTTTTTTTGATGTTGGCTGGCTCGATTTCTTATTCGCAGGATTTGCTAGACGTCATGGCGAAAGAGTCGTGTGAATGCATTGCTGCTAAAAATCTGGACATGCAAACGATCACTCCCAAAAAAATGCAATTGGAATTTGGTTTTTGCATCCTCAAAAGTTTCACCGATCATAAAGAAGCTTACGATAAAATAACCAAAGTCGAGTTAAATGATAAGGATTCAATGCGAAAACTTGGCGAACAGGTCGCACTTAAAATGTTTGCGATTTGTCCCGATTTCCTGATGAGCATGTCAGATACAAACGAACCCGAGGAAGCGGCAGAACTGGCTCCGGTTGACTATCCAAAAGTAGAAGGTGAAATTTCTGAAATCATTACGTCCCAATTTGTTACCATAAAAGTTAAAGACAAAAATAACAGAAGCCACAGTTTCTTATTCCTCGATTATTTTGACACCGCGTCCTTGTTTACTGACAATCTGATCCGGAAAAAAGATAAGGTTATCGTTAGCTACAACGAAATTGAGTTGTACGATCCGAAGGCTAAAGAATTCCGTTATTTTAAAATTATCACGGGATTGGAGAAAAAATAATTCCCCGTAAGGACTTAAAAGTTCTTTCAACCTATAAAAATAAAATTATGTACGTTCCTTTTGAAAGTTTACCACCGGAATCAAAAATCTGGATTTACCAGTCGAACAGAAAATTTTCTGATGACGAATTTGCTTCAATCGAAAATGACCTGAAATCATTTTTGGAAAACTGGGCAGCGCATGGAACCGGCCTTGAGGCGTCTTACCAATTAAAATACAACCGTTTTATCATTATCGCCGTCAACCAGGAAAACCAGATCGCAACGGGTTGCTCGATCGACGCTTCGGTGCAATTTATCCAGGATCTCGAAAAGAAATATGAGGTTGATTTGCTCGACAAAATGAATGTGACGTTCAAACTTGGCGAACACATTGCGCACAAACCCCTGATCGAATTCAAAAAAATGGCTAAGGAAAAAGCGGTTTCCGAAAATACGATTGTATTCAACAATCTCGTTAATACCATTGAAGAATGGAATGAAAGCTGGGAAGTTCCCGCTGGGGATAGCTGGCACAGCCGTTTCTTTTAATCAATATTTTTTTAATGAAAAAATTAATTTTCAATTTACTTTTTCTTGCTTTTATTGTAGTGGTGATCAGTTGCGCGGGTTCAAAAAACGTGAAACCCAATCCAACTAATGAAACCGCTGTTCAAACGGTTATTGATTCCCAACCGATGGTTTACGACGACGGCTACGATTCTGAAATTCAGAAAAAATGGGTCGACAGTGTGTACAACCAATTGACTTTTGATGAAAAAATCGGGCAATTGTTCATGATTGCGGCTTATTCCAACAAAGATTCGGCGCATGTAAGAAGTATTGACAAATTAATTACAGAGAATAAGGTCGGCGGATTGATTTTTTTTCAGGGCGGACCTGTTCGCCAAGCTAAGTTGACCAACCGTTTTCAGGCCAAATCAAGATTGCCATTATTTATTGGAATTGACGCCGAATGGGGCTTGAGCATGCGACTAGATTCGACCTATCGTTTTCCATGGAACATGACTTTAGGCGCGATCAAAGACAAAAACCTGCTTGAAAAAGTGGGTCAGAAAATGGGTTACCAAACCAAAAGAATGGGATTGCAGTTCAACTTCGCGCCCGTTTTAGACATCAATACAAATCCCAAAAATCCGATTATTGGCTTCCGATCTTTTGGCGAAAGCAAAGAAAATGTAGCCGAAAGCGCGCTGTCGCTGATGAAAGGACTTCAAAGCGAAAATATATTGTCAACTGGAAAACATTTTCCGGGACATGGCGATACGGAAACCGATTCGCATTACGGACTTCCAACAGTAAATTTTTCACGCGAACGTCTCGAGGAAACCGAATTTTATCCCTACAAAAAACTTTTTGCCGAAGGACTCGAATCGGTTATGGTCGCGCATTTGAACGTTCCGGCATTGGAAACGCGCCCTGACTATCCGTCGTCGATTTCGCACAATGTGGTAACCAATGTGTTGCAAAAACAGCTTGGTTTCAACGGATTGATTTTTACCGACGCGCTGAATATGAAAGCAGCCAGCAATTATTTAAAGCCTGGCGAAATTGACCTTGAAGCGTTTTTGGCTGGAAATGACATTTTGCTTTTCGCTGAAAATGTTCCGTTCGCATATGAAAAGATTTGCGCTGCTTATCAGGACACGATCATAACGCCAGAAAGGCTTGCACATTCGGTAAAGAAAATCCTGAAATACAAATTCAAATCCGGATTGAATCATTACAAACCGATTGATCTGAAGAATTTGTACAATGATCTGAATGCGTCAGACAACGATGCGTTGCAATACCAATTGTATGAAAATGCAATCACGGTTCTTAAAAATAAAAATGAAGTGCTTCCGATTAAGGATTTGGAAAACAACAAAATAGCTTATATAAAATTGGGTGACGACACCAATTCTGCTTTTGTTTCTACTTTAAAAAAATACACGGAAATCACCGAATTTGCTGACGACAATATTGACAGTTTAAATGTAAAACTCAAACCATTTAATACGGTAATTGTCGGTTTCCACAAGTCAGACAGAGCCTGGAAAAGCCATGCATTTACCGACGCCGAACTTTTAAAATTGCAGGAAATAGCGAAAAACAACGTCGTGATCCTCGATGCATTTACCAAACCTTATTCGCTGTTGCAGATCAGCAGTTTTGACGAAATCGAAGGTGTGGTGCAATCGTATCAAAACAGCAATATCGCGCAGGAAGTGTCTGCCGAAATCATCTTCGGTACCGTTGAAGCCAAAGGAAAACTTCCGGTTTCTGTGGCGCCGCATTTTAAAGAAAACGACGGTTTAACGACACATAAAATCAACCGACTTGGTTTCACGGCTCCGGAAAACGTGGGTATGAATCCGGCCATTTTAGCTCAAATTGATATGGTGGCCAAAAAAGCCATCGATAAAAAAATGACACCTGGTTTGCAGGTTTTGGTTGCCCGAAAAGGAAAAGTAATTTACCAGAAATCGTTCGGTTATCATACGTATGAAAATATCGTAAAGGTTGCCAATTCCGATTTATACGACATTGCGTCATTGACAAAAATCGTTTCGACGCTGCCAAATGTCATGCAGCAATACGACCGTAAGAAGGTCAATCTTGAAACTACTGTCGGTGAAATGCTGCCGTTATTCAGGAATTCTGATAAACAGGATATTACTTTTAAGGAATTGCTTTCGCATTATGCGCGTTTGCAGGCTTGGATTCCGTTTTACCAGGCGACATTGGATGCATCCAAAAAGCCTTCGCTAAAATATTACCGGAAAATCGCCGACGGACAATTCTCAAAAAAAGTCGCCGACAGTCTTTTTATTAGAAACGATTACCACGATACAATCATGAAAATGATCGTTGACAGCAAACTTTCTCCGAAAAAAGAATACAAATACAGCGATTTTACATTCATCATGCTGAAAGAATACCTTGAAAAAACGTCCGGCAAAACGCTTGATGTTTTGAGTGATGATAATTTTTACCGTTCAATGGGAATGAACAATACCACTTACAATCCGCTGAAAAAGTTCAATAAATACATCATTTCGCCAACGGAAATCGACAATTATTTCCGTTACCAAACGCTGCAAGGTTATGTTCATGATATGGAAGCAGCGATGGAGGGCGGAATCGCCGGACACGCAGGAATTTTCTCCAACGCAATGGATGTGGCCAAGATCATGCAAATGTATCTTCAAAAAGGAAATTACGGAAACCACCAGTATTTTTCTGCACAAACATTTGACGAATTCAATACCTGTCATTATTGTGCGGAAGGAAACAGGCGCGGACTAGGGTTTGACAAACCGCAACCTGCGGGAACTCCCGGGCCAACATGCGGTTGCGTATCTTCGGCAAGTTTCGGGCATACCGGATTTACTGGAACTATCGCCTGGGCCGATCCCGAAACTGAAATTGTTTACATTTTTTTATCCAACAGGACTTTTCCGGAAGCAACCGTAAATACGCTGTCGAAGGAAAACATCCGTGAAGACATTCAGAAAATTATTCAGGCGGCGATTGTAAAATAAAATTATAATAAAATAAATCTCAAACAGATGCGTAAAATTTCTTTCTTTCTTTTAATTGCCGTGATGACATTTTCAGTATTTAGTTGTAGTAGTGATGACGAAAGTGCGGCAGTTGTGGTACCGGCCGCTGAATACGATTCTCAAATCAAAGTTAACGGAAACCTTTTCCTGCCAACACAAAATTCAGGTACAGAGCAAAATATTAGTGTAGAATCAATTTCCGGCGATGTCAACCAAAAAAGTTTTCGGCTTTTGAAAAGAACGGATACTGATTTAGAAGTGATACTGGTCAGCATTACTTACCCAAATACACAAACCAGCATAAACGGAACCTATTCATTTGATCCGGAAGAAGGTTCAAACGGACTCGTTCAAGTGCAGGGATTGTATCAGGCCAGCGGTCAGAATTATGTGTTTCACTCAGGAAATGTCAAGATTGCAGAATTAGAAAACAATGTATTTAAATTGGAATTCAATGCGGTCGCTATCGTTCCCACTGATCCGTCAGATTTTAATAACATAACTGGATATTTCCGTGGTACATTTGTAAATCTTGATCCGCAGTAGGCATAATAATTTAACCAGAATTTTAAATTTTACGCCTGCTTTTTCGCTAAATTCGTACTACTAAAAATCTACTATGAAAATAGCAATCGTTTGTTATCCTACTTTTGGCGGAAGCGGTGTTGTCGCTACAGAACTCGGACTTGAACTCGCCCGCAAAGGACACGAAATCCATTTCATTACTTACAGTCAGCCGGTGCGTTTAGCGCTGCTTGACGCCAATGTTCATTACCACGAAGTCAACGTTCCTGAATATCCTTTGTTCCATTATCAGCCCTACGAACTTGCTTTGTCGAGCAAACTCGTCGACATGGTAAAGCTTTACAAGATTGAATTGCTGCACGTACATTACGCGATTCCGCATGCTTACGCAGGTTATATGGCCAAGCAAATGCTCAAAGATGAAGGCATCGACATTCCAATGGTTACGACTTTGCACGGAACTGACATCACACTTGTTGGAAACCATCCGTTTTACAAGCCTGCGGTGACGTTCAGCATCAACAAATCCGACTTTGTGACTTCGGTTTCCCAAAGTTTGAAAGACGACACGCTGAAATTGTTCAATATTACGAACGAAATCGTGGTGATTCCTAATTTTATCGAATTGCAGAAAAACGTAGACGAGGCCAATATTCCGTGTTACCGATCGGTGATTGCGAAAAAGGACGAACGCATCGTCACGCACATCAGCAATTTCAGGAAAGTCAAACGCATTCCGGATATCATCAAAATATTCAATAAAATCCAGCAGAAAATTCCCGCCAAACTGATGATGGTAGGCGATGGACCTGAAAAAGCCAAAGCCGAACGTCTTTGCCAGGAATATGGCCTGACCGATAAAGTTATTTTTTTTGGCAACAGCACCGAAATTGATAAGATTTTAAGTTATAGCGATCTATTCCTTTTGCCTTCTGAAACCGAAAGTTTCGGATTGGCTGCATTGGAAGCAATGGCATCTGGTGTTCCTGTAATTTCAAGCAATTCGGGTGGTTTGCCGGAAGTTAATTTTGATGGGATTTCAGGGTATTTGAGCGATGTTGGAAATGTGGACGAAATGGCCGAAAATGCACTTAAAATCCTGAGTGATGAAACAACGTTAAACGCGTTCAAACGCAACGCATTGGCTTCAGCTAAAAAATTTGACATTAAGAATATTTTGCCCTTATACGAAGAACTTTACCAAAAAGCGATTAACAACGTACACGTATGAAAAAAACAGCCTTAGCATTTCTCACGATCCTGATGGTTTCGTGTAGCGCCAGGAAATCTGACAGTGGCAAAAAACCTTTGTACGAGATTTTGACACAGCAAAATAATGGCGGCGCGAGCATTCGTTTTTTTGAAATCCTCAGCGAAGCAAACGAAATCAAAATGCTTCAGGGTGACGAAAACCTCAAAAACAAAGTCAAATCCGGAGACATCATAAATTCAAATTTTGTTATCCTTAATCTTGGCGAAAAAAGCAGCGGCGGACATTCGATTGGCGTCGAAAAAGTAGAAGAAACAGCCGATAAAATTATCATCACTGTAAAAGAAACCCATCCGCAGGAAGGCGAAATGACAACCTCGGTTATGAGCAATCCTTACACCGTGGTTAAAATTAACTCGAAAAAAGAAATTGTCATCCAATAATTTAGAAAGAATTGATCCTTTTCGAAAATACGATTGAAGCGATCAATTGGTGACTGATGGCGTGTTCCATTTCAAAAAGGTCTTCCTCTTCGGTATAATTGGTTTCGGCATACCGATAGAGTTTCCAACGTTTTCTGTTGTATTCCAAAGCGGTCAGGTTTTCGACCCAATCGCCGGAATTTAAATACAAAGTACTTCCGTTTTTATTCGATTTCTCGATCATTTTCGGTTCGTGGATGTGTCCGCACAACACATAGTCGTAATTTTTTTCAATCGCCAGGTCGGTTGCAGTGGTTTCAAAATCAGAAATATGTTTAACGGCTTTTTTCACACTGGCCTTGATCTTTTTCGAAAACGAATACGGTTCTTTCCCCATTTTTTGCAGACACCAATTTACAAAACGATTGGCTAAAATGAGGTAATCATAACCCATTCCGCCCAACTTTGCGATCCATTTTGAATGTTGGACAGAAACGTCAAAAACATCTCCGTGAAAAATCCACGCCTTTTTTTCGTCCAGTTCCAGCACCAATTTGTCGGCAATCGTGAAATTTCCCATCGCCGTATCGCTGAATTTACGCAGCAGTTCGTCATGGTTTCCGGTAATGTAATATACTTTTGTTCCTTTGGTCGCCATGTCGATAATCTTTCGGATCACTTTCATATGACTTGTCGGAAAATAGGATTTCCGAAATTGCCAGATGTCGATGATGTCACCGTTCAGGACTAAAATTTTTGGTTTTATGGACGAAAGATAATTCAGCAGTTCTTTTGCATGGCAGCCAAAAGTGCCCAAATGGACATCTGAAATCACCACGACTTCTGTTTTACGCTTTTTCATAGGTTTGAAGTTTTACAAATTAAAGCAGGCAGCGTGAATTGAAATGCATTCAAACGTTAAGAAATCTGCATCTGATGGGAATAAAAATTAAATTATCGCTATTAAAACCGGCGATTTAAGCAGTTTTGGCTTTTAAACCACAATCTAAAAACTTACATTTGTTCAAAACATACAAAAATGGCAGGAAACAGTTACGGAACGCTTTTTAAAATTACGACTTTCGGAGAATCGCACGGTGAAGCGCTGGGCGGAATCATCGATGGATGCCCGGCCGGAATCGCACTCGATACTGTTGCCATTCAATACGAAATGTCACGCCGCAAACCAGGCCAATCCGCAATTGTAACCCAGCGTAAAGAAGAAGACGAAGTGCAGTTTCTTTCAGGGATTTTTGAAGGCAAAACAACCGGAACGCCAATCGGTTTTATCATTCCGAATACGAATCAGAAATCGGATGATTATTCGCACATCAAAGACAATTACCGTCCGAGCCACGCCGATTATGTGTATGAAAAAAAATACGGAATCCGTGATTATCGTGGCGGTGGCAGAAGTTCTGCACGCGAAACTGCCAGCCGTGTCGTTGCCGGAGCAGTTGCCAAACAGGTACTAAAAGACATTAGAATTAATGCATTCACGTCGTCAGTAGGTGATATTTTTATAGACAAACCATACCAGGCTTTGGATTTTTCTAAAATCGAAAGCAATCCTGTGCGTTGCCCGGATGAAGAAAGCGCCGCGAAAATGGAAGCTTACATTCGTGAAATCCGCAAAGAAGGCGATACCGTGGGCGGAACCGTAACCTGCGTGATTCAAAATGTACCGATTGGTTTGGGCGAGCCCGTATTCGACAAACTTCACGCTGAACTTGGAAAAGCGATGTTGTCGATCAACGCGGTGAAAGGTTTTGAGTACGGAAGCGGTTTTTGCGGCGCCAAAATGAAAGGCAGCGAACATAATGATTTGTACAATGCTGACGGAACAACAAAATCGAATTTGTCAGGCGGAATCCAGGGTGGAATCTCAAACGGAATGGACATTTATTTCCGTGTTGCTTTCAAACCCGTTGCGACCATTATGCAGAAACAACAAACCATAGATAATCAAGGAAATATTGTCGAAATGCAAGGCAAAGGCCGACATGATCCATGCGTCGTGCCGCGCGCTGTGCCTATTGTCGAAGCCATGGCGGCGATTGTCCTTGCCGATTTCTATCTGATCAACAAAACATACAATACTAATTTTTAGGAGCTATTCCTCCTGTCCGCTGTATCTTTTCTGCCTGCTCCCGAAGCTTCGGGACATCAGGCTAAAACATCCAACTTCCAAAAAACATGAATCAAAACCAAACTGAAACCCCAAAAACTTCTTTTTTCTCGAACCTGACAACCCAAATCCTGATTGCCATGATTTTGGGAGCCATTCTCGGAATTGCCGTCCACAACAGCGCAACGCCGGAAAGCGCAAAGGAATTTAGCACGTATATTAAATTGCTCGCGACGGTTTTCATCCGTTTGGTGCAAATGATCATCGCGCCGCTGGTTTTCACGACTTTGGTGGTCGGAATTGCCAAACTCGGTGACATCAAAGCCGTTGGAAGGATCGGAGGGAAGGCGCTCGGTTGGTTTTTTACTGCATCGTTCATCTCACTGCTGATCGGAATGTTTTGGGTCAATGTTTTGCAACCTGGCGTTGGTTTGAACCTTTCCGACGTCGATTTGTCGACTGCTTCAGAAGTTACCGAAAAAACGCATGTATTTTCGGCACAAAACTTCATCGAACACATCATCCCAAAAAGTATAGTCGAGGCAATGGCAACAAATGAAATCCTTCAGATTGTAATTTTTTCGATCTTCTTCGGATTGGCTGCAGCTTCCATTGGTGACCACGCAAAACCTGTCGTCAATGCATTGGATAAAACGTCACACATCGTTTTAAAAATGGTGAATTACGTGATGAAATTTGCACCGATAGGCGTTTTTGGTGCGATCGCTGGTGTTTTTGCCATCCGCGATTTCAGCGATTTGATTATTACATATGCCAAATTTTTCGGATCGTTCATGGTCGGAATCTCAACACTTTGGGTAGCGCTGTTGATTATTGGTTACCTATTTCTTGGAAAAGCCATGAGTGTTTTGCTCAAAAGAATCATTGGCCCGGTCATTATTGCTTTTGGAACAACCAGTAGTGAAGCCGTGTTTCCAAAACTGACAGAAGAACTCGAGCGGTTTGGCGTAAAAGACCGTATCGTATCTTTTATGTTGCCGCTGGGCTATTCCTTTAATCTCGACGGAAGCATGATGTACATGACTTTTGCAAGTATTTTTATCGCGCAGGCATACGGAATTGATTTGAGTTTGGGCACGCAGTTTACGATGTTATTTGTACTGATGCTCACCAGTAAAGGAATCGCTGGTGTCCCAAGAGCAAGTTTGGTAGTCGTTGCGGCCACTTGCGGAATGTTTAAAATTCCAATTGAAGGAATTGCGTTAATTTTGCCAATTGATCATTTTTGTGATATGTTTAGAAGTGCAACAAATGTGCTTGGGAATGCATTAGCTACGTCTGTAGTTGGTAAATGGGAAAAAAACGATGAAGTTTAAAGAAAATGTTCGCATTTGGTCAGTAAATTAACAGTTATAATGTTTTTGTACGCGGTAACTATCGTTATATTTGTGTGAATGTAAAAATAAAACAACTTATTTATGAAAAAAATTCTACTCTCTTTATCAATGCTTGCCACAGTTCTTAGCGCGCAAGCACAAGTTTTCGAAACCATTGACTTTTCTGAATTTGTAGTTGGAAATATCGGAACTGACGTTACCGGAAATACTCCAGGACAAGCAGGTTTTCTTACACTAAACGGTTCTACAAGTGATTATCAGATCGTTAATGATGGCGGCGATCATGGAAATGTATTGCAATTAACAGGTTCTTCAACTAGTACGATTACAAGGTCAATGTGGAAAGATGGCCTTGACGACACTTGGGATTTCCGCGAAGAAGGGAATAACATTATTCAAATTGAATATGACTTTTTCACAGGTCCAGCGACAGCAAGTAAAAACAACATGCGTATTTCTTTATACAACAGCGACAGGACGAAAATTTTAGCTGGTTTATTGGTAAACATGGATACAAAAGCAATTCAGGGACTTGCAAACTTTGCTCCTGCTGGAGGAGTTGCTGGCAATTACTCATTCTTTTTGGCTACCGGAGGAACAGATGTTGTGTTGCAACCAAATACATGGGTAAAACTCGGTATGACATTTAATACTACTACAGGTCAAGTAATCTGGAAAGGCCCTGGATTTTACGGAAACGTGATGGGTGCCGCAGCCGGAACAACTCCATTTGAAATACGTTTTCTGGCGTCACCAACTTATGGAAATCCTGCTGGCGTAAATACCGTTGCAGGAATCGGGAAATTTGACAATCTTGAAGTACAGGCTGTTCCTGTAGAACAATTGCTCGCAGTTAAAGAAAATGTAGCGGTGGTAAATACTTTTACAGTTTATCCTAATCCGGCGAATAATGTTATTAATGTTTCGAATACGTTGAATAACAATGTGAACAAAATTACGATTGGAGACCTAAATGGAAGGATTGTTAAGGAAGTAAAATTTGACAATGTTCCTAACGTTCAAATTAATGTTTCAGACTTATCTTCAGGAGTTTACATGATGAATATCAGTACTGACAAAGGATCTCTAGTTAAGAAAATTATCAAGAATTAGAAGATTTTAATAAGAATACTTCAAACTCTCTGAGAAATCAGGGAGTTTTTTTGTGAAAATAATTAACTTATTAAATTTCGTAAATCATATATCTGGTATTATATTTACAAAAATTTTAATCAAAATCTAAAATGAAAAAACAATTACTTATTGCAGGTTTGCTTTTGGGAACTTTTGTTTCTGTGAATGCGCAAACCACTTCTTTCGAAACTTCTGAAGGTTTCACAACCGGACTTATTGGTGGTCAAAATGGATGGGTTATTGCGGGTGCAACAATGCCTGCTGCAAACGCAAACATTGTTGATGACTTGGCTTCTGACGGTTTAAATTCACTTCACATTACTGGTACAAACACACAGTCGACTACATTAATTGGAGTATATAGTCCTGATTATGCAATTGCAAGTCCTCAGGTTGAAGTGTCACAGGATGTATACATTGACGCACTTGGCGGATCGGATGTTTATGTCGATGCACTTGACGTTGATGGCGTTTCCTTATTCCTGACTTCACGTGTTATTTTTGATTACCAAGGAAACATCAGACTTGTAACTGGTATAGCCAACAACGCTTTGGTTTATCAAACAGTTGGAGTTTTTACAGCAAACACATGGTATACTTTGAAAGTAAACTACGACTTTACTGCAAACACAATTGTGTACACTCTTAATGGAACTTTGTTGTATTCAGGTGTAGTTTATAACGGAGAACAAGCCGATCGTTTGGGTTTCAGATATGACAACTACCAAAGCGGTTTCTATGCTGATAACATCAAAATCGGAGCAACTGTATTAGCTACTAACGACAACGTTGCGGCTTCTCAATTTTCTGTTTTCCCTAACCCGGTTTCAAATGTATTGAACGTTTCAAGCGAAAAATCAGCGATCACAGGAATTACTGTAACTGATTTGAACGGAAGAATCGTTAAACAGGCAAATGTTTCAAATTTGGCTAAAGCCGATGTAAACGTAAGCGAACTTTCAGCTGGTGTCTATTTGGTTAACATCAAATCTGACAAAGGTTCGGTGACGAAAAAGATCGTTAAAAACTAATACTGTTTTATAAGATATTTAAAACGCCCTGTGAAAGCAGGGCGTTTTTTTTATTTACAAGAATTTTGACTTTAATTCCGGAGTCGGGATCATACAACTTTCTTGTTTTCCATACCATTTGTAACGGTTTTTTGCAACAAAATCATACACCGGATTTCGCAGGAATGATGGTATTATTTTAAAAATCGTCGCATACGTCCAAAATCCGCCAAGTCGTTTTGCGATCTCAATTGCGGCCGACGATTTGTAATAATAAGCTATTCCGGGTTCGTATAAAACAATGCTGTCTATGTTCTTGGTATCAATGCCAATGTGTTTTAAAATTTGCTGGCCAATATCCGATTGCAATGCGGCAAACCGAAAAACGTCCTTCTTATCATTTTTGATCACAAACTGAACAGACGCATTGCACAAATTGCAAACGCCATCAAAAAGAATGATCTTTTTATCTTTGGGTACATTTTCCATTCTTATTTCTTTTTTGCTTCGACCAATTCCAATTCGTCCAAACTGACTTTAGAGGTGAAAATCCCGTAATTTACTACGGCTTTGTTTTTCTCGATTACGTCAATGCTTCCGACCGATTTTCCGTCAATCATGCGCACGCGATCACCTACTTTTAGAATGTGTTTTGGCTTTGGCGGAACCATCGCAGCTTTAATTTTCTTCTCTTTTTTCTCCTGCCGGATTTCTTCCACCTGGACGGTCACTTCTTTGATAATTTCTTTTTTCTTTTCCTGGATGACTTTATTTTCCTTCGGCGTGACTTTTTTACGCTTGGAATTTTCGATCTCTATAATTTTTAAAAATTCACCAATAAGCTCTTTTTTGTTTTTGTTATTGAAATATTTATCGGCAATGTCATCAATTTTCTGTCCCATGTAAATGACGCGCTGGTTGCTGTCATACAGTTCCTGATAACTTTCCAGTTTCTGCTTGATCCGGACATTGATATCTTCCATTTTCCTGCTTTCCTCGCGTGCTTTCGTCTCTTCTTCTTTGAGTGTTTGCGAAGTTTTCTCGAGTTTGGATCGCTCCTTTTGAAGCGTGGCGATGGTTTTGTCAAAACGCACTTTACCCACTTCGATCTTCTTCTTCGCGCGATTGATGAGTCCGAACGGAATGCCGTTTTTCTGAGCGACTTCAAACGTAAAGGAACTTCCGGCTTCTCCCAGAATTAATTTATACAAAGGCTCCAGCGTTTTTTCATCAAACATCATATTCGCATTCATCGCAAATGGAAGTTCGTTTGCTAAAATTTTGAGGTTCGAATAATGCGTCGTTATAATCCCGAAAGCTTCGCGGTGGTAAAATTCTTCGAGGAAAATTTCAGCCAAAGCGCCGCCAAGTTCAGGATCAGAACCGGTTCCGAATTCGTCAATCAAAAACATGGTTTTACTATTGCATTTCTTCAAAAAGTAATTCATGTTTTTTAGACGGTAACTATACGTACTTAGATGATTTTCAATCGATTGATTATCTCCTATATCAGTAAGTATCCTGTCAAATAAAAAGGTTTCACTTCGCTCGTGAACCGGAATCAACATGCCCGATTGCAACATCAATTGCAGCAAACCGACTGTCTTTAAAGAAATGGTTTTTCCTCCGGCATTTGGTCCGGAAATTACAATAATCCGGTTTTCCTGGTTCAGTTCGATCGTTTGTGGAAACGTTTTTTCTTTCTTTTGTAAATTCGTCAGGAACAAAATAGGATGGAAGGCTTCGCGGAAATACAAACGGCGCTCTTCAGTAATTTTAGGCAAAATTCCGTTGATCCTGTTTGCGTATCTGGCTTTCGCCGAAATGACGTCGATATCACTCAGAAATTCCTGGTAATCGATCAACAGCGGCTGAAACGGACGGATGACATTCGATAATTGCTTTAAAATTCGCATGATTTCTTCCTTTTCCTCATACTCGAGATTGGCAAGTTCGCGTGAATATTTTAAAGCCGCTTCGGGTTCAATGTAAGCAATACTTCCGGTTTTTGAACTTCCCAAAATGGAACCTTTAACTTTCCTGCGATACATCGCCAAAACTGCCAGAACGCGACGGTTTTGGACAAAACTTTCCTTGATATCGTCAAGATAACCGAGTCCGTGGTATTGTGTCAAAGCCGAGCCAAAACTTTGGTTGATCTTTCCGCGCACGGCGTTCATATTTCTTCTGATGTCCTGTAAAACCGGCGATGCGCTGTCTTTGATCTCACCATATTTGTCGATGACTTCGTCGATTTTTTTGATGATATCAGTTGTAAAAGTGACTTCTGATGCTTTCAAGTTTAGTGTTGGATAATAATCATCAAACTTTTTGAAGTATTGCAACAAAATATTTACGGTTTCCGAAATGGTCGCAATTTTTCGGAAACTTGCTGCCTCAAGAAAACTGTCCTCAATGGCGAGAAATTTAATTTCATGCCCGATTGAATCGAATCCGTGGTTTGGGATCGCATTGTTATTTTGGTAAGAAGACACATATTCAGAGGTTTGCTGCAAGGCTTGCAAAAGCAATTCTTTCTCCCTGAACGGCGTAATTTTTAAGGCTTTATCTTTTCCAAGATCGGTGTTGCACATATCCGAAATGGTTTCTAGAACCGTTGGGAATTGCAAATCCTGGAGTGTTTTTTCTGTAATCGATATCATTTTTCTTTTTGGGCAATTTTTCTATGCAAATTTACTCAAAATTCGGCAAAGTATGTGTGCAACAAATTTGGATAATCCTGCAATGCGTATGATTTTTTATTTGGCTATTTTTGTTGAAATTTTTTTAAAATGGATATTAATATCGCTCCTTCGTGGAAAAAAGTTTTGGCTGCCGAATTTGAAAAACCGTATTTTGAAAACCTGATCTCATTCGTAAAAACAGAGTACACGGCAACCAAATGTTATCCGCCGGGCAAAGAAATTTTTTCGGCTTTTGACCGTTGCCCGTTTGATCAGGTTGAAGTCGTTATTATTGGACAAGATCCGTATCACGGACCTGGACAGGCAAACGGACTTTGTTTTTCTGTTCACGACGGTGTCGCTTTTCCACCATCTTTACAGAATATTTTTCGCGAAATCAAGGATGATCTAAACCAGCCGGTTCCGCAATCCGGAAATCTTGAACGGTGGGCAGCGCAAGGCGTTTTGCTGTTAAACGCGGTGTTAACTGTTCGTGCTCACGAAGCCGCAAGCCATCAGAATAAAGGTTGGGAAATTTTCACTGATGCGGTCATCCAGAAAATTTCTGATGAAAATGAGCATGTGGTTTTCCTGCTTTGGGGAGGTTATGCCAAAAAGAAAGGCGCAAAAATCAATAGGGAAAAGCATTTGGTCCTTGAATCCGGACATCCGTCGCCGCTCAGCGCAAATAAAGGCCACTGGTTCGGAAACAAACATTTTAGCAAAGCGAACACGTATTTGAAAAGTATTGGCAAACGGGAAATTACTTGGTAATTCAGCGTGCAGTTCAACTGATTTTTATAAAGTCAAAGCACCCAGAATTTCTTCAGACATAAAAGGTCCGCCCGGATAAGTTGCCGTGTAATCCAGATTTAGCCAGATTTGCCCGCGTTCATCAATATGATAATGAATTTGTTTGTCCTTACTTTCCCTGACAAACAGCACTTTTTTGATCAGGTAATTGATGGTTTCCAAATCGTTTTTATCGCCAATTAAAATTTCCGGATAAATATGTCCGCCTGTGTGGATCAATCTTGGCGTTCCACCGATGGATTTCACGCAAGCTGCCATCAAAACCGAATGATCATCACAATCGCCGGATAAATACTCCAGCGATTCTGTAGCCTGGGCTATATAATCGCGGCCCTTCGGATCGCTGACATAATTCCACCTGCTATTGATTTCCTTAAATACGGCAAAACACTGAATCACCGTTCGGTACTTGGCGTAACCGCGAATATTTTTAAAATCTTTGTTTGTCGCCATGATCGCAAAATTCCTGACTTTCGGATTTTCATATTCGACTGCTGCAAGAATTTTGGATTTATTTGGAAAAGGCAACAGTTTGGAAATGATCAGATCCTGCGGATTCGGACTGTCTGACATGGAGTAGATCATGTAATTGTAATCTTCCACAACGCTGTTGAAACCGTAATCTCCGAAAACACTTCCATAACCCAAAGCGATCAAATACAATGCAATGCAAACAATAATGATGGTGCGCAACAATCTTAAAACCAACTGAATTACGGCTACAATCAAAACAAAAAGTAAAATTCGGTCAATCTGAAAATACCAATTGGGATCGATAATATTCTGGTGGATGATGATAAAAACCGGAATCGCGATCAGTATATTCAAAACAAAAATAATCACATTGTCCCACGGTTTTTTAACCTGTAGGCTGCTTTTTATTTTTCGTAAAGAAATATCCTGAAGTTTTAGCATAGCAAAAAAAGCAATCTCAGACTGCTTTTACGATTTCAGCAAAAGTACCCTTTTTATCTATAACTGAAAGTTCAAACAATTGATTTTGAACTTTGTTTAACATTTCCTCGGATAAACTTTTCTGCGACCATTTGGTTAGCGAAAGCCATTCGCGAATGTCTTCGGTTTTTTGATCAAATTTGGATGCCAATGTACGATCAATACTCGGAATATCTTTAAATTCAATTGTCGTGTTGTTGATGATTTCGAGGATTCTTCTTATCGTTCCCGGATTTTTTTCGAGAACTTCATCACGCACGGCAATTACAAATGAAGGCCACGGCGTTGGGCAATCGGTAATACGGCGGAAAATACCTTTATCGACGAGCGGTTTGGTCATAAAACGTTCCCACATAAAATAGTCTGCGGTTCCGTTTGTCAAAGCTTCGACCGCGCCATCGATCGTATTGACGATTTCAAACTGTAGTGCTTTGGTGTTCCAATTTTGATTTCCGGCATTCACATAAGCCATCAATTCGGATCCGGAACCTTTTCTGCTGATCGCGGCTTTGGTGTTTTCAAGATCGGAAAGTGTTTGATATTTAGAGTTTGCTGCGACGTGAATGCCCCAAATTAAAGGCGATTGCACATACACCTGAACGATTTTTGACGGATTTCCCGCGATGATGTCTTTTACGATTCCTTCAGTCAGAATGACTGCAATATCGGTTTCGTTCTCGCGCAGCATTTGGCAGAGTTTCCCGGTTCCTTCAGGAACATTTGTCCATTGCAGATCAATGCCTTCCACTTCGAATTCGCCATTGTCAATGCAAAGCTGCCATGGTAAATTAAAGTGTTCCGGAACTCCGGCTATTTTGATGGTTTTCATATTATGAGAGTTGCTGAGTCGCTGAGTGACTGTGTTGCTGAGTCTCCCAACTATTAATTATTCATTATTAATTGTTAATTATCTATTGTCAATTGATTCACGTGGTGTTCCAAATGTTCCGGATAATCCATCATGATAAATCTTAGATCTGTAAACGAATGTTCGTCGAGCTGGATTTTAAGTTTCAATCTTTCTTCAGTTTGCGATTCCATGACGCGTTTGATTTGTTTGTTTAATGAAATCCACAATGGCAACAGATCTTTGATTTTGGCCGATTGGTATTGATTTGCGGCAACCAACTCAATCTGATTGTATGGCCTGTAAATATAAGGCTGTGGCTGGTATCCAATTTCTGTAAACCTTTGCAAATTGTTGATGGCCGAATCAATCAGGTGTCTGAGGATTTGTTTTTTTGACCATTTTCCGGGCGCTAATGGCGATTCGGTTGCAGATTCGTGATGATTGCTGAACCAGTTTTCACCCTTATTAATGAGTTCTTCAATTTTCTGAATGGCTTGTTTCATGGTTGAATACCTAGCCCTGATTGACGCGGAAATCCTTTTGAAGCTTGAAAAGCAAAAAAGATTGAAGCAAAAAGCAGGAAATAGCTCCTTAAAAAATTAATGATTCGCGAGTTTATCCAAAGTGTAAGCGATCAAAGCGTCAACAGCTTTGTATGGATCCTCACTAAAAGTGCCCGAAGCGCGGTTTGCAATGATGGCATTTAACGACAAAGCGTTGTGGCCGAGAAGCGCAGAAAGTCCGTAGATCGCTGCAGTTTCCATTTCGAGATTTGTAATTCTGTTGTTGTCGAAATTGAAATTGTCCATTTTTGAATTCAGGTTTTCGTCCTGAATTTGAAGCCTTAAAACGCGGCCTTGCGGACCGTAGAAACCTCCGGCAGTTGCGGTAATTCCTTTAAACATTTTGTCGCTTTCTATGATTTTTTCCAACTTTCCGGAACACGGAATGACATACGGTTTTCCTTTTTTGAGATCCCAATTCGTATGGTTAATGAACGCTTCTTCGATTGCAGACTCGGAAACTTCGTCGATGCGATAGGAGCGGAGCATGTTGTCGAGGCCGAGGCCGAATTTTGACAATACGAAACTGTCGACCGGAATGTCGGCTTGCAGCGAACCGGAAGTTCCGATGCGGATGATATTTAAAGAAGTCAGGTTTTCTTTTGGCGTTCTGGTTTCGAGGTCGATGTTGACCAAAGCGTCGAGTTCGTTGATGACGATGTCGATGTTGTCTGGGCCGATTCCCGTTGACATGACCGTAATTCTTTTTCCTTTAAAAATTCCAGTTTGGGTTTTGAATTCGCGTTTTTGGGTTGAAAATTCGATGCTGTCGAAAAATTGCGTGATTTTTTCGACGCGGTTTTGATCGCCTACGAAAATAATATCATTTGCGATGTGTTCGGGTTTTAAATTTAGATGGTAGACGCTGCCGTCAGGGTTTAATATGAGTTCGGATGATTGGATCATTTTTTAAATTGCTAAGTTTGAAAGTTACTGGGTAACTTGGTTTATCGGAAATTAAATAATTAAATCGGTTTGTTCAGGGACGTAAAATCTTAAATCAAAAATCTTAAATGATCACCCGCCGACGCGTTTGACTTTGAAGCCTTTTTCTTTTAGTATAGTCATGATTTTGTCGCGGTAATCGCCCTGAATGATGATGGAATCGTCTTTAAAAGTGCCGCCAACGCTGAGTTTTGTTTTGAGTTCTTTGGCGAGAATTTTAAAATCTTCTTCCGAACCGGTGTAACCTTCGATAATGGTGGTTGCTTTGCCTTTTCGCCTTTCGTATTTGCAGATCATGGGTTCTTTCTGGATCCAGAGCGCTTTGGGTTCGGATGCAGTTTCTTCGATTTCCTGTGAAGGTTCGTGGTCTGGAAAAAGATTTTTTAATTGGTCTTGTAAATCCATTTTTGTTGTTATGGGAACGCAGATGACGCGGATGAACGCGGATTTGCGCAGATTTTATTTTCTGTAATTTTCGAATACTTTTCTGATGAATTCGGGTTTTTTTCCAAAATTTAGGAGCAATCCAACTTCGCAATCGGTACTTTTTAAATAATTAATCAGTTGTGCATGATGTTCTTTTGAAATGCTCTCGGCCGATTTTAGTTCTAATATCAAACAGTTGTTTACAATGATATCTGCAAAATAATCACCGACTTCAATTTCTTTATAATATACTTTAATTCTCTTTTGCGCTTCAACTGCGAAGCTTTGTTTTTTAAGTTCATAATATAAGGCATTTTGATATACTCGTTCAAGAAATCCATACCCCAATTCATTATAAACTTCGTAAAAAATCTTCAAGACAGCGCCTGTCAACTCCTTATGAAGATAACCATCATTTTCCATAATATCATAGTGTTTGTGGCGTATATAAAAAATCTGTGCAAATCCGCGTATATCCGCGTCATCCGCGTTCAATCAAAAAAAGAAAAAGACATCAAGCGAACCCAATGTCTTTTCAAAAAGGTATAAAAGTAAATTATTTCTTGATCAATCCCAAATCAACCAAACGTTCGTGCAGGAATTCGCCAGCAGTAATATCGTCGTATAATTTTGGATTTTCCGCATCGACGCAATTGTCTAAAACATCGAGTTTCATATCGCTGACCGGATGCATGAAAAACGGAACAGAATAACGTGATGTGCCCCACAATTCCCTTGGCGGATTGACAACCTGGTGGATCGTCGATTTCAGTTTGTTGTTGGTGTGTCGAGAAAGCATGTCGCCAACGTTGATGACCAATTCGTCTGGTTCAGCCATAGCATCGATCCATTCGCCATCGTGGTTTTGAACCTGCAAACCTTTTCCCTGAGCGCCCATCAATAAGGTAATTAAATTGATGTCGCCATGGGCCGCAGCACGAATGGCATTTTCAGGTTCGGATGTGATGGGTGGATAATGAATGGGACGAAGAATGGAATTTCCCTGTTTTCCGAAATTGTCAAAGTAAAATTCGTCCAGGCCTAAATGCAACGCCAATGCGCGCAATACATAAATTCCGGTTTTTTCAAGCATTTGATAGGCTTCTTTTCCGATGGAATTGAAACGCGGCAATTCTTTTACTTCTACATTATCCGGATATTCTGAAGCATATTTCGAATCTTTATCGACATATTGGCCAAAGTGCCAGAATTCTTTTAAATCGCCTTCTTTTCGGCCTTTTGCATGTTCTTTACCAAAAGAAACATAACCGCGCTGGCCGCCAATTCCGGGAATTTCATAACTGTATTTGGTTTCGAGTGGCAGGGCGAAAAAACTTCTGATCTCGCTATACAATTCATCTACTAATTTGTCATCTAAAAAATGACCTTTGAGTGCCACGAAGCCAATATCTTCGAAGGCTTTTCCGATTTCATTTACAAATTTTTGTTTACGTTCCGGGTTGTCCGAAAGGAAATCACGCAAGTCAACACTAGGAATATTTTGCATTACTAAAAAATATTTGTTAATAACTTTGCTAGCCGCGAGGCCTTATAAAAACAAATGTATAGAATAATTTGAAAAATCCGAATTCAAAGTTATCAACAATTTAAAAAAACGATTCAAATTCAATCTAAACTGTAATTTTTTTATACTTTTGAGAAGTTTTTTAACGAAATATACTGTACTCAATGAATTTTGAAAGAAGAAATTTATCCGACGACCAATTACTCGATTTATACAAAAGGCTTTTAAAGCCAAGGCTCATTGAAGAAAAAATGCTGATCCTGATTCGTCAGGGAAAAGTATCCAAATGGTTCTCGGGAATCGGGCAGGAGGCAATCTCAGTCGGAATCACAGCTGTTTTAGGAAAAGATGAATACATTTTGCCGATGCACCGAAACCTTGGTGTGTTCACCGGCCGCGACATTCCACTACACCGATTGTTCTCGCAATGGCAAGGAAAGGCGAGTGGTTTTACCAAAGGTCGGGACCGTTCGTTTCATTTTGGCACACAGGAATATAAAATTATAGGTATGATTTCGCATCTCGGACCGCAATTGGGCGTTGCCGACGGAATCGCATTGGCCAACAAACTCAAGAAAAACGGAAAAGTTACCGCGGTTTTTACCGGAGAAGGCGCGACAAGTGAAGGCGATTTTCACGAAGCTTTGAATATTGCGTCGGTTTGGGATTTGCCGGTTTTATTCGTCATTGAAAATAACGGTTACGGATTGTCGACACCAACAAATGAACAATACCGTTGCGAAAACCTGGCTGATAAAGGCATTGGTTACGGCATGGAAGCGCATATCATCGACGGAAATAACATCCTTGAAGTGTTTACAGAGCTCAATGATATCGTAAATTCAATGCGTGTGAAACCTCGTCCGGTTTTGATCGAATTTAAAACGTTCAGGATGCGTGGCCATGAAGAAGCCAGCGGAACCAAATATGTTCCTCAGGAATTGATGGATCTATGGGCCGAAAAAGATCCAGTAGATACTTACAAAAGATATTTGCTGAAGCAGAATGTGCTTACGACGGAGGCCGACGAAAAAATGCGCGCTGAAATCAAAAAAGAAATCGACGAACATTTGCTGCTCGCCAACACCGAAGCAGAAATTGTCGCTTCATACGATGATGAATTAAATGATGTGTACAAACCTTATGATTTTGAAGATGTTAAGCCGTCTGGAGAAAAAGAAAATATCAGGTTTATTGACGCACTTTCTCAGAGTTTGAAGCAGTCGATGCAACGCCATGAAAACCTTGTGATCATGGGTCAGGATATTGCGGAATACGGCGGCGCGTTTAAAATCACAGATGGTTTTGTAGCCGAATTTGGAAAAGAACGCGTCATCAATACGCCAATCTGCGAAAGCGCAGTGGTTTCTGCCGGAATGGGATTGTCGATCAATGGATACAAAGCCATTGTAGAAATGCAGTTTGCCGATTTCGTTTCGACAGGATTCAATCCGATTGTAAATTATCTGGCAAAAGTGCACTACAGATGGCAGGAAAATGCCGATGTCGTAGTCAGAATGCCTTGCGGCGGCGGAACCCAGGCAGGTCCGTTTCATTCGCAAACCAATGAAGCCTGGTTTACCAAAACGCCGGGATTGAAAGTGGTTTATCCAGCATTTCCATACGACGCCAAAGGTTTATTGAATGCGTCGATTAACGATCCAAATCCGGTGATGTTTTTTGAACACAAGCAATTGTACCGAAGTGTTTATCAGGAAGTGCCAACAGCCTATTATACATTGCCACTCGGAAAAGCGGCGGTTTTAAAAGAAGGTACAGCTGTTACAATTATATCTTTCGGAGCCGCGGTACATTGGGCTTTGGAAACATTGGATAAAAATCCTGAGATTTCTGCGGATCTTATCGATTTAAGAACGCTTCAACCTTTGGATAAAGAAACGGTGTATGCTTCAGTAAAGAAAACAAATAAAGTGATCATTTTACAGGAAGACAGTATGTTTGGCGGAATTGCGAGCGATATTTCAGCAATGATCATGGAAGATTGTTTTGAATATCTCGACGGTCCGGTGAAACGTGTAGCGAGTTTAGACAGCCCAATTCCGTTTACGAAAGCATTGGAAGATCAATATTTGCCAAAAAGCAGGTTTGAAAAAGCATTGAAGGAATTGATGGCATATTGATAAAATAACAATAACGCATAAAAAAAATCTCCCTAAAGGAGATTTTTTTTATATGTAAATATTACCATCGTTTAACCCGGCGTTTTTCACATCTTCGTCGTCATCAGATTCAGAAACGTTTTTTGTCGGAGTTGCAGTTTTGCTGATTTCATCAGTTGGAATTTTCTGATCGTTATCAGTGTCATCGTGTTTGTGGAAATCATCGGAATCATCGAAATCTTCATCATCTTTCTTATCATAAACAGAATCCTGATTCAATTCAGGATCGTCAATTTTCCTTTTTTCGTCATCAAAATCGTTCATAACAGTTGGTTTTAGTTATTGATTGTCATTTGTGAATGAAGGTTTGTCGTCTACTTCATTCGGATCAGTATCTGCATCTTCATCATTGGTCAATGATTCTTTAGAATTTGGTTTTCTGTCAAAATCCTTGTTGACCGCAGGATCAAGTGCTTCGCTGTCTACAATATTTTTGTTCGATTCGTTTGAATCATCCCAATTTTTATCTTCATTTTTCATAGTAAATTGTTTTTTTGGCAATCCTATAAGTAACCCAATAAGTAATAAATGATTACGAATACGATTATGGTTCCCAGACAGCCGCCGCCTAATTTTTTCGCGCCGTAGCCCGCAAGTATTGTTTTGAAAAATCCGTTCATGTGAATGTTTGTTTATTGGTTAGAGATAAATTTGTTATTTGTTTTTGCTGACGTTTTCTTTGGTATCGTCGAAATCCGGATTTCCTTTTACGGTTTTTGAATCAATATCATAATTCTCGTCATTTGTCAGCGTTTCATCATATTCTTTGTATTGATGGTCGCGGGTATCATTTCTGACATTATCAGGATTTCGTTGATTCGAATTTTGATAATTTTTCTGTCCGTCGTGTTGGCTTTGATTTCCTTTGCCGTTATTTAGAGTTCCCATAATGTATAGTTTTAACTGATTAAACATATTTATAAATTTAATCTTTTGAGTTAAAAATGATGTTATGGAGTTTTTGCGAATTGTTATACGATTTGACGCAATTACGAAACCAAATGTTTGTGCGTGTTGACGATAGCTTGCTCATTTTTGTAATCGATCCATTGCTGTCCGCGTCTTTTGCGCATAAAATTATCGTAATGGCGCATGATCAAGATATTATAAACCGCTTTCGAAATGTTGCTGATTTTTCGTGGAAACGCGCGTAAACTCATTGAAAATCCCGGAGTCAGGTATTTCATATAATGCCAATAACCTTCTGGCATGTATAACATTTCGCCATGGTTGAGTTTGGTAATGAGTCCCTTTGCATTTTTAAGTGCCGGCCATTTCTCAAAATCCGGATTGTCAAAATCGATGTCTTCCCTGGAAATTAGCGCGTGCGGGACTTTATATAAAAAGGGCGTTTGTTCAGGACCGAATAATATGCATTGCTTTGTCCCGTGAAAATGAAAATGCAGAATGTTGGAATAATCAATATCATAATGCATGAAAACCCGTGAACTTTCACCACCGAAAAACAACATCGGCAACTGCTTCACGAGACTCAAACCCATATCGGGCCATTTGAAATCATATCGCAAAACTGGGACGCTTTTCATCAGATTGTAAAGAAAAATCCTGTAATTGGTAGGTTTGGATTGAAGCAAATCGACATAATCGGACATTTTCATTTCTGCGTGTGCCTGATTGAAACCATCTTCGTGCGAAACAGGACGGTCGTCATATAGAGGAACGATCTTATCGCCCGCGATCTCTTTCATGTAATTGAGGTGCCATTTCTCATATGCTGGCCAATCGTTTGTGAGTTGCTCAATCACGAGTGGTTTTTGTTTTTTTACATAGTTGTTGTAAAAATCCTCTTTTGAAATGGTTTTTACACGTTCAATTTCTGTGAGCTGCAATGCCATAAAGCCGTATAATAGAATTTGTGGTAGTATTTAAGAAATATTGAAAGTCGCTAAAAAAGAAAAAGCTGATAAATCAGCTTAGTTTCTTTCATTTTGTAATGCGTAATACATTTCGTTCGGGTCGTAGTCAAAATCGTAATCTTCTTCTTCAAAATCTGAATCTGAGTTGCTGTTGATTCTAATGATGTTATCGAAATCGCCATTTTCGTTTTGATCGTGTGATGCGGAAGTGTAGTGTGTTGTCATGGTTTATTTATTTTGATGTTTTACAAATTTCCAGAAAATCTTACAAAGCTTTCTTATATGGTTTTTGACAAATGTTATAAGATTTACAGATTTTATTAAAATAACAATAACTTGAAATCAGTATAAACCGTTAAATGATACTATAATTTTAATTATTTGTCGATTAAATTACATTGTATATATTTTTATCGATTAATTTTTATGCATTTCATTTTTATATAATTGCTAATTTAGTATATTTATGCAAAATTCATATATATGGAAGTTTTCGCTTGCCCTAAATGCCAGAATCAGCAAATTGTCAAAAGTGGAGTCATCAATAACCGACAACGATTTTTGTGCAAAAAATGTAATTATTACTTTACTGTCAATAAATTAGGTAAGAAAATCGATGATTATTATGTGACCAAAGCGTTGCAGCTGTATCTTGAAGGACTGAGTTTTCGGGAAATTGAACGCATTTTGGGTGTCTCGCATGTAACGGTAAGCAATTGGGTTAAAGAATTCAATATTAAGAAAACGGCGCATGCAGATTATCATCCAACTTATAAAATTTTCAATCATTTGGAACTTGTGGATTACCTTAAAAACAAAGAACAGCTTTCAGGAGCGGGCATGATTATCACTGAACTCGGAGACAAGTTTATGCTCATCAAATGGGAGCGCTTTAAAGATTAACTATACTTGTTTACAAAAAAATATATCATAATTTTTTTCCTGCAGATAAAAATAGAATTTGGTCATCAGAATTAAACAACCAAAACCTAAAATTTTACTTTATGAAAAAAATTATTTTAACGGCAATGCTCTCCGCGGCATGGCTGACAGGGTTTTCGCAGGGTTCGCCCGATTATGGTGCCGGAATGAAGTTCAATCTCAATGAGGACGGCAGCAAATATGTTCGTATGATTGCCTGGAACCAAATCTGGTTTCGCTCTTCTCAAATGAATCCGGGGACGATGATAGGAGACGAGCCAACGAGCAGCAGCACGGATATCGGGAACAGAAGGCTCCGAATGTTATTCTATGCGCAACTTTCAAAACGATACATGATCGTAGCGCATTTCGGAATCAACAATCAAACGTTTACCAATGGTGGTGCGGCGGGAACTACAGGAACCGGTGGTTACGGAGCCGGTAAAAAACCTGGAATGTTTTTTCACGATGCATGGAACGAATATGCAGTCGTTTCCCCGGAAAAAGATAAAAAATTCAGCCTTTCTTTAGGTGGCGGACTTCATTATTATATGGGTCTTTCGCGGATGACCATGGCTTCAACATTGAATTTCCTTACGATTGATGCACCAATTTTCAACTGGCCACTAATCGACAACTCAGACCAGTTTGCCCGCCAGGTTGGGATTTTTGCAAAGGGAAAATACGGCAAATTTGAATACCGTGTGAGTTACAACAAACCATTTTCTACAAGTACGCCGCCAGTTCCTGTCGCTGCAGGCGAAAAAGCGATTGCGGTTGACAACAGCGGAAATACAGAATGGTCAAAGGCAGGATACTTCGAATACCAGTTTTTAGAAACCGAATCCAATTTGCTTCCGTACAAAGTGGGAACCTATATGGGAACCAAAAAAGTGTTCAACATCGGAGCGGGTTTTTACAACGCACAGGACGGAACGCGCACCATTGTTGACGGCGCGATCAACAAATACGATATTAAATTGCTTTCCGCAGATGTATTTGCCGATTTGCCAATCGGAAAAAAAGAAAACAAAATGGCCATTACGGCGTATAGCGTTTTCTACAATTACGATTTTGGGCCAAATTACCTCCGCAACATCGGAATCATGAATGTAGGAATTGCCGATCCGAATTTCACTGGGCAAAAAGCATTTGCCGGACCAGGAAATGCTCAGGCTGCGATCGGAACAGGAAATATCTGGTACACTCAGGCCGGATTTTTATTGCCAAATGCCAACGAAAAACCCAAAGTGAGAATCCAGCCGTTTGGCGCCGTAACCTATAAAGATTTCAAAGCGCTGGAAAAGTCAAGTACGCAATTTGACGTGGGTACAAATTTATTCCTGGACGGCCATCACGCCAAAGTTACCGCACAATATTCGACACGTCCGGTTTATACCGCAGTCGACAGAACTGATGGACACAAAGGCGAATTCACAGTACAATTACACATCTATTTATAATCAAACAAAAATTATGAGCACAGAAACTACTTCAACAAAAGGAATCTGGAAAGTCATTACGGCGTCCTCATTGGGCACGCTGATCGAATGGTATGATTTCTACATTTTCGGAAGTTTGGCCGTTGTCATTTCAACCAAATTTTTTCCGGCCGATAATCCTACAGCGGCATTTTTATCAACATTGGCAACCTTTGCCGCCGGATTTGTCGTTCGTCCGTTTGGCGCTTTATTCTTTGGAAGATTGGGCGATTTGATCGGAAGAAAATATACTTTCATGGTCACACTTTTGTTAATGGGAGGCGCAACTTTCCTCATTGGTTGCGTTCCAGCATACGAAACAATCGGATTTATGGCCCCGGTTTTAGTATTGATCCTGCGATTGCTTCAGGGACTGGCGCTCGGAGGCGAATATGGAGGCGCCGCGACTTATGTGGCCGAACACGCGCCAATTGGCCAACGGGGTTATTGGACTTCCTGGATCCAGACGACTGCAACTTTCGGATTGTTTATTTCGTTAATGGTGATCCTGATTACCAGAGGTGCACTAACTCCGGAACAGTTTGACGAATGGGGTTGGAGGGTTCCTTTCTGGGTTTCCATTTTCATGGTTTTCGTATCGTACATCATCAGAAAGAAAATGTCGGAATCTCCTGTTTTCGCCAAAGCCAAAGCCGAAGGAAAAACAAGTACGAATCCATTAAAGGAAAGTTTCGGAAACCGTTACAACTTAAAATTTGTTTTGCTCGCCTTATTTGGAGCAGCAATGGGACAAGGGGTGGTTTGGTATACTGGCCAATTCTACGCGATGAGTTTCCTTAAAACCGTTATGTTTGTCGATTCTTCTCAGGCTGATGCTTTACTCGGAGTTTCACTACTATTGGGAACACCGTTTTTCCTATTCTTCGGTTGGCTGAGTGATAAAGTCGGCAGAAAAATTATCATGATGCTTGGTATGCTTTGCGCGATCTTACTCTACAGGCCAATTTACAAAGAAATGTACACAACAACCGACGTATCCACAAAAACCGAAGTGGTCGAGAAAGCGACCAATGAAGCGATTACCAAGGAAAATAAAAAACAACAACTCGATTCAATCTACACTAAAACTAAAGAATTCACAGACGGAACGCTTTGGAAACAGGTTAAAACCGTACATTTAGAAAACGGCGCGCCGGTTCTCGACGAAAAAGGCGTTTCCAAAGGCGATACCAAAACAACCGTCACCATCAATTCGTCCGACCGCTGGAGTTTGATCTGGCTGGTGTTTATCCAGGTGATTTTCGTGACTATGGTTTACGGTCCGATAGCAGCATTCCTGGTCGAAATGTTCCCTGTTAAAATCCGCTACACGTCAATGTCGCTTCCTTATCACGTTGGAAATGGTATTTTCGGTGGATTGCTGCCGGCGATTTCAACATACTTTGTAACCAATGCCAAAGAAACCGGAAATCCGGAATTCTACCTTGAAGGACTCTGGTATCCGATTATCATTGCGGCGATCAGTTTCGCAATTGGAATGGTGTACCTGAAAAGAAAAAATAATTTAGATAACGAATAAACATTAAAAATATGAACGCGATAAAAAAATTATTAGGGTTGGTCTGGATCGCACTTGCCCTTGCTGCAGCTTATTTTTGCATCTTTATTTTCGGTTATCCGAAATTTATCTCAGGCAAACAGGAAGATCTGGTTTTCGGGATCATCATCCTTTTCATCCTGACTCCGCTTATCGTTTTGGGACTGGGAACTTTTGGATATTACGCTTTAACGGGCGAATATGACGATAAAGAATAAATACCGTTTTTAGTTGGGTTTTTAGCTCCCGGATTTTGGTTCGGGAGCTATTCTTTTTAGTATTTTTAGATCATGAAAAAACGTCACGAACAAAAATTAATTATACTTTCACTGCTGTTATTGCTGTGCTTCAATTTGCCGCTGCTGCTCATTTTTGACAGTTCGGCTTCATTGATGGGAATTCCGGTGATTTATACTTATTTTTTTTCAGTCTGGCTTTTTTCAATTCTCGCTTCTGTGCTTATAATCCGGAAATACGATGAGTAGCGCCGGTTTATTGATCATCCTGTCGGTTTATCTGGCAATTCTTTTTTACATCGCCCACTGGGCTGAAAAAAGAGAAAACAGCCGCTGGACAAACAATCCATACATTTATACGTTATCGCTCGCAGTATATTGCAGTGCATGGACGTATTATGGAAGCATTGGCGTGGCCGCAAATTCTGGATTAAATTACCTTCCCATTTACATTGGCCCAATCATCATCATTCCTGCCTGGATTGTTATTTTGCGCAAAATTATCCGAATTTCAAAAGTCAATAAAATTTCAAGCATCGCCGATTTTATTTCGCTGCGTTACGGAAACAGCCGTTTTCTTGGCGCTTTGGTCACATTGATTTGTATCTGCGGCATTTTACCTTACATCGCATTGCAGCTAAAAGCGATTGCTGAAACGTTTCATGTGGTAACAAAAACTTCGTCAGATTCAAATGTTTTTAGTGACACGACTACTTATGTGGCGATCGCGCTGGCCTTATTTTCTTCTTATTACGGAACGCGGTATGTCGATGCATCGGAAAAACGAAAAGGGATCGTAACCGCCGTTGCGATGGAATCGGTATTAAAATTGTTTTTCTTCATCTTACTCGGGATTTACGTTACGTTCTTTGTTTTTGACGGATTTGACGACATTTATGCGCAGGCGAGCCAACTCGAACATTTCCACGAACGCAACACCATTGGCGGACTTCCGCAAGCCATAAATTGGTTTTTTCTTTGTATTTTATCATTGTTTGCGATTTTTTTATTGCCCAGACAATTTCAAATGGCCGTGATTGAAAACAATCGTGAAAGGCACATTAAAACTGCAGTCTGGTTGTTTCCGCTGTACTTGCTGTTGTTCAATATTTTCGTATATCCGGTTGCCTGGGGCGGAAATATTCTTTTTAAAGGCCAACATGTCAATCCGGATACGTATTCGCTGATGATTCCGCAATTTTTCAACAACCAACTGGTGACTGTTATGGTTTTCCTAGGCGGATTTTCGGCAGCAATTTCCATGATCGTTGTTTCATCAATTGGTTTATCAACCATGCTGAGCAACAACGTACTGATTCCGTATGGTTTCCTCGGACGTCTGCAAAGCGATGAAGAACACAACAATACCCGAAAAATTGTCAATATCAGAAAAATCGGGATTTTCTCACTGATCATTTTGTCATATTGCATTTACCGCGGCTTTGCATTGGAATTCAATCTTTTTTCCATCGGAATGGTGTCGTTCGTGATCATCGCACAATTGGCTCCGGCATTTTTTAGCGCAGTGTTGTGGCGTCGTGGTTCCAGGAATGGAGCAGTGTCAGGAATGATTATCGGATTTTTGGTTTGTGCGTATACTTTGCTAATTCCGTACGCCATCGGGATTACTAATGTCGAAAAGAATTTCATTTCTGACGGACTTTTCGGAATCCACTTATTAAAGCCATTTCAGCTTTTCGGAATTGATTATTTGGATCCGGTTCCGCAGGCTTTGTTCTGGAGCATGCTATTTAATACGCTGACGTATCTTATTGTTTCTGTAAGCTTTAAAGGCAATTACCGGGAGCGTAACTATGCCGAAATGTTTGTCGATATTGATCTGTATACGACCAAACACGAGAACGCTTTCGTGTGGAAAGGAACAGCATATACCAGTGATATCGAGAAAGTTCTGAAACGTTTTCTCGGCGAAGCACGTACCGAACGGGCGATGGCGATTTTCAGGAGAAAATACAATGTCGACAAAAATGAAGCGCTTGCTGATGCACGTTTGATCAAGTTTTCAGAAAATCTGCTGACCGGTCATATCGGAACCGCGTCGGCTAAAATCCTGATTTCAAATGTGGTTAAAGAGGAAAAAGTAACGCTTCCGGAAGTACTTAAAATCCTCGAAGAATCACAGGAAAATATTTCGATCAACAAACAACTGACGGAAACTTCTCGCGAACTGAAACTGATTTCGTCCCAACTCAAAAGCGCCAACGAGTCGTTGGTTAAAAAAGATTTACAAAAGGATGAATTTTTAGATACAGTAACGCACGAACTCCGAACGCCAATTACGGCAATTCGGGCAGCGAGCGAAATTTTGCATGACGACGATGACGAAATTCCAACCGAAATGCGAAAACAATTCCTGCAAAATATCATTTCAGAATCTGACAGGCTAAACCGACTGATCGACAAGATTCTCGACCTCGAAAAATTCGAAAGTGGCAAACAAACGATTGATCTCCGCGTTGCAAATATCAATGCGACAATCAACAAATCGATCAATTCGTTGCGGCAATTGATTGCGAACAAGAATATTTCAGTAATTTTTTACAATTCGGATGAAGAGACAAATGTTTCATTTGATGAAGAACGGATTATTCAGGTAGTAACCAATTTGCTGTCGAATGCAATCAAATTCTGCCATGAAACTGACGGAATTATTACCATCGGCGTCGAGCAAACCGAAACTGAAACCAGTATCCAGATTTACAACAACGGAAAAAATGTCAATCCGGATGAAGCCGACGCAATATTTGAAAAATTTTACCAGTCGGTCAATCAGAACATCAAAAAACCCATCGGCAGCGGCCTAGGACTGGCCATTTCCAAACAAATTATAGAAATGCACAAAGGTAAAATCTGGGCGAGCAACCATGAGCTCGAAGGTGTAACTTTTATTTTTACGATCCCAAATCAAAAACAATTTGCGCTATGAAAAAGATTTTAATTGTTGATGACGAACCAAATATCATCATGTCATTGGAGTACACTTTTAAGAAAAATAATTTCACGGTTTTTATCGCGCGAGACGGACAGGAAGCCATCGATATTTTGCAAAACGAGGTTCCCAATGTAATCATCCTGGACATTATGATGCCCAATGTCGACGGTTATGCGACAATTGAATTTGTCAAAAAAACCGAAAAACTTAAAGATTGCAAAGTCATTTTCTTATCTGCAAAGAACAAGGAAAATGATATCAAAAAAGGAATGGATCTGGGCGCCAACGCTTATATGACCAAACCATTTTCACTCAAAAAACTGGTTGAACAGGTTAACGATTTGCTGTAAATCCAAAATAAAACAAACTGCGATGAATTATAACGAGTTTTACCGCGAAAGCATTGAAAACCCTGAAGGTTTCTGGAAAGCGCAATCCGAAAAGATTGACTGGTTCAGCAAACCTGAAACAATTTTGTCCAAAGATGAAAATGGCTATCCGCTGTGGTTTGAGGACGGACAAATTAATATGTGCTACCTAACATTAGACAAACACATTCAGGATGGTTTTGGAGATCAGATTGCGTTCATTTACGATTCTCCAGTCACGCAAACAGTCAAAAAATATACGTATAGCGAAGTCAAAACTGAAGTTTCAAAACTCGCAGGCGGGTTGCTATCACTCGGATTTAAAAAAGGTGACACTGCAATTATCTACATGCCGATGATTCCGCAAACTGCTTTTGCCATGCTGGCCTGCGCGCGGATTGGAGTGATCCATTCTGTAGTTTTTGGCGGTTTTGCGCCACACGAACTTGCCATCCGCATCGACGATTGCAAACCACGCGGAATTCTCACCGCATCTTCGGGAATTGAAATTGACAGACTTATCGCATACAAACCGTTGGTTGACGAAGCGATCGAAATGGCACAACACAAACCTAAAAAAGTGGTGGTTTTCAATAGAAAATTAGGCGCGCGGATTCCATTTAAGAAATACGATGTCGATTATGACGCGTTGGTTTACGGTTCCGATGAAACGCCTTGTGTTGCGGTCGAATCAAACCATCCGCTGTATATTTTATATACGTCTGGCACAACAGGAAAACCAAAGGGAATTGTTCGCGACACCGGCGGATACGCGACAGCGCTGCAATTTTCCATGACCTACATCTACAATGTAAAACGCGGAGAAACGTTTTGGGCAGCGTCAGATATGGGCTGGGCAGTTGGACACAGTTACATTTTATACGGGCCGATGATCAACAGGAATACGACTGTGATTTTCGAAGGAAAACCGATTAAAACTCCTGATGCGAGTACGTTTTGGCGTATTATTTCAGAACATAAAGTGCAAACGATGTTTACGGCGCCAACAGCAATTCGGGCCATAAAAAAGGAAGATCCGGAGGGAAATTTCATCAAAAAATACGATTTGAGCGCGCTTCGAAACCAGTTTGTGGCCGGGGAACGGTGCGACAGCGCGACATTAGAATGGTACCAAAAGCACATCCCAATTCCGATCATCGACCATTGGTGGCAAACCGAATCTGGCTGGCCAATGATCTCAAATCCTATGGGGCTTGAGCCGATGCCAATGAAACCAGGTTCGGCTGCAAAACCAGTTTGCGGTTATGATATTAAAATTTTTGGGGAAGATGGAGCAGAACTGGCTGCCAATGAGGAAGGTCTTGTTGTAATTAAATTGCCGCTTCCGCCGGGAAATATGTTGGGCCTTTGGGGTAATCTGGATCGTTTCAAAGCCAGTTATTTCAGCAAGTTTGACGGTTATTATCTTGCAGGCGATGGCGGTTATACCGATAAGGACGGTTATATTTTCATCACCGGAAGGGTCGACGATTTGATCAATGTTGCCGGACACCGTTTGTCAACAGCCGAAATGGAAGAAGTGGTTTCGTCGCATCATTCTGTGGCCGAATGTGCCGTCATCGGAATATTCGACGAACTTAAAGGCCAGATTCCCGTGGCGATTGTAGTGGTAAAATCGGGAACGGAAATCGAGAATTTTCAGTTGGAATATGAAATTGTACAATCGGTGCGTAAGAAAATAGGAGCGGTGGCTTCACTTCGAAATGTACTCGTGGTGCAAAGGCTGCCAAAAACACGCTCTGGAAAAATTCTTAGAAAACTGTTGCGCAGTATTGCTGATGGAGAAAATTTCCAGATTCCGTCAACCATCGATGATGAAGCGATTATTGAAGAAATCAGAAACGATTTCCTAAAATCTGGCATCGGACAAAAAAAGACGTTTTAAAAATATCAATCCAAAAAATATTACATGTATATTTATTTTGCAAATTATATATAAAAATAAAAATAATGATGCTTATATTTACAAATCTGTAATTGCGCAGGCCAAATAAACAAATAAAATTAGATCATGAGTTATTATAAAATTGACAGTCTAGAGCAATATTTCAAACATTATAATAAATCGATTCGGGAACCCAGAAAATTTTGGGGAAAAATCGCTGAAGAAAACTTTACCTGGTATCAGCAGTGGGACAAAGTTGTAGAGTTTAACATGGCCGAAGCCGAAATTCAGTGGTTTCCAGGAGCAAAGGTCAATATTGTAAAGAACTGCATCGACCGGCATTTGGCACGTCGCGGCGGAAAAACCGCGATCATTTTTGAACCCAACGATCCCAAAGAAGAAGCACAGCATATCACTTATAACGAACTCCACGAAAGGGTTTGCAAAATGGCCAATGTTTTGCGCGAACAGGGCATAACTAAAGGCGACCGCGTTTGCATTTACCTTCCTATGATTCCGGAACTTGCGGTTGCTGTTTTGGCTTGCGCGAGAATCGGAGCGATTCATTCGGTGGTTTTCGCCGGATTTTCATCTTCGGCAGTGGCAACACGTATTAATGATTCTGATTGCAAACTTGTGGTTACTTCCGACGGTGGCTACCGTGGAAACAAAACAATCGACCTTAAAGGAATTATTGATGAAGCGTTAACGACTTGTCCGTCTGTTAAATCGGTTCTTGTCGTAAAGAGAACGAACGAAGAAGTGAACATGACCGCTGGCCGTGACATTTGGCTGCAGCCGCTTTTGGACGAAGCTTCAGACAACAATGTAGCTGAAATCATGGACGCAGAAGATCCGTTGTTTATTCTGTACACTTCCGGATCGACCGGGAAACCCAAAGGAATGGTGCATACGACAGCAGGATATATGGTGTATTCTGCTTATACTTTTAAAAACATTTTCAATTACGAAGAGAATGATGTGTATTGGTGTACGGCCGATATTGGCTGGATTACCGGACATTCCTATATTTTATACGGACCTTTACTGAACGGCGCAACGACTGTTATTTTTGAAGGTGTTCCTTCGTATCCGGATTTCAGCCGTTTCTGGGAAGTAATTGAAAAACATAAAGTCAACCAGTTTTATACTGCGCCAACAGCTATTCGGGCATTGGCAAAAGAAAATATAGATTACGTACAAAAATTTCCATTGAGTTCGCTAAAAGTTATTGGATCCGTAGGCGAACCAATCAACGAAGAAGCCTGGCATTGGTACAATGACCATGTGGGCGGAAAACGCTGTCCGCTTGTAGATACCTGGTGGCAGACTGAAACCGGCGGAATTTTAATTTCACCGATTCCGTTTGTAACGCCAACAAAACCAACCTACGCGACTTTGCCATTGCCTGGAATTCAACCGGTTTTAATGGATGAAAAACGCAATGAAATCGAAGGAAATCAAGTGGTGGGAAGTTTGTGTATCAAATTTCCATGGCCGGGAATCGCAAGGACGATTTGGGGCGATCACCAACGTTACAAAGACACGTATTTCTCAACATTTCCCGGAAAATATTTTACAGGAGATGGCGCCCTTCGCGATGAAGTAGGCTATTACCGGATTACCGGAAGGGTAGATGACGTCGTGATTGTTTCCGGACACAATTTGGGGACAGCGCCAATTGAAGATGCTATTAATGAACATCCGGCCGTAGCAGAATCTGCGATTGTAGGTTTCCCGCACGACATCAAAGGGAATGCACTTTACGGTTTTATTATTTTGAAAGAAACCGGTGAAAGCCGCGACCGTAAAAACCTCTCGAACGAAATCAACCAATTGATCTCAAACCAGATTGGGCCCATTGCCAAACTCGATAAAATTCAATTTGTGAGTGGTTTGCCGAAAACCCGTTCGGGAAAGATCATGCGAAGGATTTTGCGAAAAATAGCAGAAGGTGATTTCTCCAATTTTGGTGATACTTCCACGTTATTGAATCCCGAAATCGTCGATGAAATTAAAGAAGGAAAATTATAAATTCAAAAGCTGCTCAACCGGGCAGCTTTTTTATGCGAATTCCCGAAAGAAATTCTGAACGATTATTGGCTTGCGATTCCAATTTATCTTCCCAATAAAATTTCCTAAAAATGTCAGTTACAATCATTTGAAAGTCCTGATGAAAACACGTCAATTTTTAAAGTCAGTTGATCAGGAAAAATACATTGTTAAACTGTAAGATTTAAATTTTCATATACAACATTTGGTGGTTTGAAATCCATAAATTAGCGCTCGATATGGAACAAAACATTCAGATAATCATTGTAGGCGGTGGCCTGGCCGGACTTACGAGCGCCATTCATTTGTCTAAAATAGGTTTTCGCGTGGCTGTAATTGACAAGAATGCGTATCCACGCCACAAAGTCTGCGGCGAGTACATTTCGAACGAAGTGTTGCCTTATCTGGATTGGCTTGGCGTAAATCCTGAAATTTTGGATCCAACGCAAATCAAAAAACTCATTTTTTCAAATTCGACCGGAAAAAGCATCGAAGGAAAATTACCTCTCGGCGGATTTGGCATCAGCCGATATGCGTTCGATGATTTTTTACACCAAAAAGCGCTATCGCAAAATTGCAATTTCATCGAGGAAACAGTTACTGCGATCGATTTTATGGATGATCGCTTTTTTGTGACTTTATCTGATAACAAGATTTTGAATGCTCCAATTGTAATCGGCGCTTTCGGCAAAAGATCCAATATTGACCAGAAGCTGCAACGCAATTTTATTCTTAAAAAATCACCCTGGCTCGCTGTCAAAAGCCATTATTCGGGAAATTTTCCGGATGAAATCGTCGGGCTTCACAATTTTAAAGGCGGTTATTGCGGCGTGTCCAAAGTTGAAAACAACAGCATCAACATTTGTTATTTGGCCAATTTTGAAACGTTCAAAAAACATAAAAATATTGAAGATTACCAACAACAGGTTTTGTACAAAAATCCGGTACTAAAACAAATATTCGAACAATCCGTTCCCGAATTTGAAAAACCGTTAACAATCAGCCAGATTTCATTTGACAAAAAAGACTGCATTGAAAACCACATCCTGATGGTTGGCGACACCGCCGGACTGATTCATCCTTTGTGCGGAAACGGAATGGCAATGGCGATTCACGGCGCAAAGATCGCGTCCGAACTCATTGCCGATTATTTTACAAACAACACTTCTCGCGAATTGCTTGAGAAAAATTACCGAAAAGCCTGGAGAAAAGAATTTGCGTCTAGGTTGCGAACCGGCCGTTTTTTAGGTAAATTGCTTCAAATGCAAAAACTTTCGGAAATATTGTTGGGCATTTTTACCCAGTTTCCAGTTCTATTGCCAATGATTATCAAACGAACCCATGGAAAATTATTAACCATTCCACAGCAATGATCGATACGACTTACAGAACCGGTGATGCAGAACTCATGGATGATTTTTCCATGGAAGGGGAACATTTGCACGATGCGCTCGATAAAATTGCGACGATCAACCATCTTTTGGGCGGAAATAAAATTACCGTGGAAGGTGTAAAAATATTATTGAAAAATATTGATACATCCAGAACAATCAGTATTGTGGATTTGGGTTGCGGAAACGGCGATATGCTTCGTGTTTTAGCCAATTTTGCCAGGAAACAAAATCTAAAATTCAACCTGACAGGAATAGATGCCAATGCATATACAATAAATGTTGCCCGAAAAATGTCAACAGAATTTTCAAATATAAATTACCTCTCAGAAGATATTTTCAGTCCCCAATTTGACGTAATGCGTTACGACATTGCGTTGTGTACACTTACATTGCATCATTTTCACGAAGAAGAATTGTTGAAATTACTTGGAACCCTGAATAAAAATGCGGCGATCGGAATTGTTATTAATGATTTGCAGCGAAGTGCGATTGCTTACAGACTGTTTCAATTTGTAAGTTTTGTATTTCGTCTGAAGCGGATGCCGAAAGAAGACGGTCTGACTTCCATTTTACGCGGATTCAAAAAAAATGAGCTGATCAATTTCTCAGAAAAACTTAACTTAACCAATTATAAAATCCGCTGGAAATGGGCGTTCCGATACCAGTGGATCATTTCAAAGACATGAGTGTAAAAATTAAGGCGGTGGCCAAACAACTTCCAAAATATTCCCGAAATACTGACGAAATCATTCCTTTTCTGGACGTTTGGCTCGACGGCCAGGACGAACGGTTCATCCGGAAAGTGAAGAAGATTTTCGAAGGCGCGGCGGTCGATAAAAGGTATTCGATTATGGAACCTTCGGAGGTTTTTACTGCAACTTCGTTCGAACAAAAAAATGACATTTACATTCGTGAAGTGATTGAACTTGGAGAAAAAGTGCTCACAAAGGCGCTTGATAAGGCAAATTGGAATCCAACAGATCTCGATTACATTATCACCGTTAGTTGTACCGGAATTATGATTCCGTCACTTGACGCATACCTGATCAACAAATTAAAGTTAAAACAGGATATAGTTCGGCTTCCGGTAACCGAAATGGGTTGTGCTGCAGGAATTTCCGGAATCATTTACGCACGAAATTTCCTCAAAGCCAATCCAGGAAAGCGCGCAGCCGTAATCGCTGTCGAAAGTCCGACTGCTACATTCCAGCTTGATGATTTTTCAATGGCCAACGTCGTAAGCGCGGCAATTTTCGGAGACGGTGCCGCCTGTGTTTTATTGTCTTCGTTTGAAGACGAAACCGGTCCGGAAATCCTTGCTGACGACATGTATCATTTCTATGACAACGAACACATGATGGGTTTTAAGCTGACCAATTCAGGGTTACAGATGGTTTTGGATATTGAAGTTCCGGAGACAATTGCATCGCATTTCCCGGATATTATTCATCCGTTTCTTCAAAAAAATGAGTTAAAAATTGAGGACATCGATCATTTGATTTTTCATCCGGGCGGAAAAAAAATTGTTCAGACTGTAGAAGAATTGTTTTCCGGTTTGGGTAAAAATATCGATGCGACGAAAGAAATTCTGCGTTTGTACGGAAATATGTCGAGCGCAACGGTTTTGTACGTACTCGAAAAAATCATGGACCAACAGCCTAAAAAAGGTGAAAAGGGATTGATGTTGAGTTTCGGACCCGGATTTTCCGCACAACGTGTTTTATTGGAATTTTAAGCATGAAGGAATTCGAAAATACCGGATATTGGGCACTCATTCTCGGCGGAAGTAGTGGATTGGGATTGGCCGCAGCCAAAAAACTAGCTTTACACGGCATGAATGTTTGCATCATTCACCGGAATTCACGCGCTGAAATGGAATCCATTCGAAGTGATTTTGACCAAATCCAATCAAACGGAATTACATTTTTAAATTTCAACGCCGACGCATTAAATCCTGATAAACGCAAAGAACTAATTGGTGGAATCAAATCAAAAATCGGTGATGGAAAAATCCGTACTTTAGTTCACAGCATTGCAAAAGGAAACCTGAAATCGATGACAAATGGAGATTCTTCCCTCACAGCTGAAGATTTTGCCATAACTATTCACGCTATGGCGATTAGCCTTTACGAATGGACAAAAGAAATTTTCAACGCAGATTTGTTTGCCAGTGACGCGCGCATCATTTCATTTACAAGCGAAGGAAGCAGCAAAGCCTGGAAACATTACGGCGCAGTTTCAGCGGCAAAAGCAGCTTTGGAAGCCATTTCGAGAAACATCGCATTGGAGTTTGCGGCTTTCGGATTGCGTGCCAATTGTGTTCAGGCCGGAATCACCGATACACAATCGTTAAGGATGATTCCCGGAAGCGAGGATTTGATTGAACATACCAAAAAAAGAAATCCTTATCAGCGGCTCACATTGCCCGAAGACGTGGCAAACGTTGTTTATTTGTTGAGTAAAGATGAAGCTTCGTGGATCAACGGAACTGTGATTCCGGTAAACGGCGGCGAACATCTGCAATAAATTATATAAATGGAAAAGCACGAAATCATAGCTAAATTGCCGTATTCGAAACCGTTTTTATTTGTGGACGAAATTCTGGATATCGATGAAAATGGTGTAAAAGGAACGTATACTTTTGATGAAAACCTCGATTTTTACAACGGACATTTTAAAGCGAATCCTGTGACACCAGGCGTGATCCTGACAGAAACGATGGCACAGATCGGATTGGTTTGCCTGGGAATTTATTTATTGGAAGATCAGTTGAATTCAGGAATCGCAATTGGCTTAACATCAACAGATATCGAATTTTTGAAACCTGTTTTTCCAAATGAAAAAGTGACGGTAATTTCAGAGAAAATATATTTCAGGTTTGGGAAATTAAAATGCAAAGTCATCATGACAAACGCACGTCAGGAAGAAGTTTGTTCAGGAATAATTTCAGGAATGATCATACAACAATTATGGAAAAAAGGGTAGTGATAACCGGACTTGGAATTGTTGCTCCGAATGGAGTAGGAGTTGATGCATTCATGGAAGCCATAAAAGCGGGCAAATCCGGAATTAAATTCGACCAGCAATTGGCAGACTTGCAGTTTTCCTGCCAGATTTCGGGAACACCGGAAATCTCAGAAGAAAAAAAACTGGAATATTTGACGCCATTGGAATTGCGAAATTTCAATTCAACAGGAATTCTATATGGCGTTATCGCTGCGACAGATGCCTGGAAAGATGCCGGACTTTCAATTGAAAACAGCGAAAATCCGGATTGGGACAGCGGAACCATTTTCGGTACGGGAACTTCGGGAATTGAAAAATTCCGCGAAAGCATTTACAAAATTGACGATCTGCAAACCCGAAGGCTCGGAAGTACTGCCGTGGCGCAAACGATGAGCAGTGGCATTAGCGCTTACATCGGCGGAAAATTAGGGCTGGGCAATCAGGTTACGACCAATTCTTCTGCGTGCACAACCGGCGCCGAAAGCATTATGATGGCGTTTGAACGAATTAAATCCGGTCAGGCCAAAAAAATGCTGGCGGGAAGCACAAGCGATTCTGGTCCTTATATTTGGGGTGGTTTTGACGCGATGAAAGTCTGCACTTTTAAACACAACGAAAGTCCTGAAAAAGGCTCAAGGCCAATGAGCGCTTCGGCATCGGGATTTGTTCCAGGAAGCGGTTCTGGGGCGCTGTTGCTCGAAGATCTGGAAAGTGCTTTGGAACGCGGCGCAAAAATTTATTGTGAAGTTTTAGGCGGAAATATCAATTCAGGCGGACAAAGAGGCGAAGGAACCATGACGGCTCCAAATCCGGTTGCCGTACAAAAATGTATTGAAACAGCACTTAAAAATTCAGGCGTTTCCGCAGCTGAAATTGATACGGTGAACGGACATTTAACCGCCACATCCAAAGATAGTTTGGAGGTCTTGAACTGGAGTAAAGCTTTACAAAGAAAAGGAAAAGATTTTCCGTATATCAACTCGTTGAAGTCTATGGTTGGACATTGTTTGTCGGCATCGGGAAGCGTAGAAAGCGTTGCCACGGTTTTACAATTGTATCACGGATTTATCTTTCCCAATATCAATTGTGAAGATTTGAATTCTGAAATTTCGGAGCATATTGATAACGAGCGAATTCCGCAAAAACTCATTGAGAAAGAGTTGAATATTGTTGCGAAAGCCAGTTTTGGTTTTGGAGATGTCAATGGATGTGTTATCTTTAAAAAGTATAAAAACTAAAAATGAAATTTCGTGTAGCGCGCCACACCAACGATTTACAACGATTAGTCGATTTTTACAGCCTTATTCCCGGGATGGAAATCATTGGTGAATTTAAAAATCATTCGGGTTACGATGGCGTTTTCCTCGGAATAAAAAATTCAGACTGGCATTTGGAATTTACCGTTTCAACAGATTTGCCAAAACACCATCCAGATGAAGATGATCTGCTTGTTTTTTACGTTGAAAGTGAAGCACAATTTGACTCGATTGCAGAAAAATTCAGGCAGAATAATATTGCAGAGACAGAATCTAAAAATCCGTATTGGACACTAAACGGAAAAACATACACCGATCCTGATGGTTTCAGGATCGTAATTGCTAAAAAATAAAATATGAACAGGGAAGAGGCCGTTACAAAATTAAAGGCGATAGTTAAACCATACATCAAAGACCAGAACGCATTCGATAATTTGACTGAAGAAACTGATTTTCTGAGTGATTTGAAGATCAATTCAGCGAATCTGATCGATGTGATTCTTGATGTCGAGGAAACTTTTGACATTACGATCGACAACGTTTCTATGGAAAAAATGATCAATGTGAAATCGGCGTTGGAAATCATTGAAAACAAACTTGCCGAAAAATGATAGGAAATGATGTTGTCGATTTGGATTTGGCGAAGACAGCAAGCAACTGGAAACGAAAAGGTTTTCTGGATAAAATCTTTACCAAAGCAGAGCAGCAACTTATCTTAAACGATGAAAATCCAGATATTTTGGTGTGGGATTTTTGGAGTCGGAAGGAAGCCGTTTATAAAATTTTCAATCGGGAAACCAAAATCCGGGTATACAATCCGATCCAATTTGAGTGTTCAGCATCGGATTCGAATGGAAATGGAACAGTTTGCTTCAAAGATGTAACTTATTATACAAAAACCCGTCTGGAAGACGATTGCCTCAGATCCATCGCAGTCAAAAACAAATCTGATTTCGATAAGATTTCAATTTTGCCCAATAGGAATGGAATTATAAAAGTAAATGGAATTCCTTCAATTCACAATAAATCGGTTTCTATCAGCAATCACGGTAGATTTGAGGAAATTTTGGTGCTAAATTCCGAGTCTGGATTTTAATTTTAAAAACAGTAAGGCCAGGCTGTATGCATCTTCTGCAGAAGAATATCGTTCACTTTTGGTGATTTTGTAGGCATTTAAAAGCGCTTCCGTTGCAATAGGTTTGTCAATGGTATCGCTGAGTTTCTGGTGCATGATTTCCACATCAAGTGCTTCATTTTTAAGTCTGCCGCAATCCATACGCTCGAGCGCTTCATTGATCATTTCAACAGCAAAATGAATGCGATGCCCAACGAGAACCGCATTTCCAATGTATTCAATAAAAGCCTGAACGCCTTCACGTTCACCAAGTTTTGGCTGTTTGCTTTCGATGATAAATTCATTCGAAAGTCCGTTATCGTGCAAATATTTGTATTGAAGCAAAACAATTTCAAAATTATCACTGACCAAAATGCTGTTGTCCTGAACGCCCACAGCGCCAAAGGAAAGTATGACGTCTTTCTGTGGATCAAGCCCAGTCGTTTCGAGGCTCAGCACGACAAAGCGCGCCGATTTCTCGTCGAATTTTGAAAGGTAATTCTTCCAGAATTCGGGATATTCTTTATTGATATTTTTAATCCAGTCAAACATATTTATGAAAACTGTGTCAGTTGAAAACGGTCTTTGATTAGTTCTTCAAGGTCTTTCATTGGCGCTAAAGCATTTTTCAGCTTTTCGCGGTCGACTTTTGAAAGTTCTTCTATATTGATAAATTGGCCGTCGGAATCATTTTTTAAACCTTCCATTGTACGTATTTTTGACAATGTCAGAAAGGCTTCTGCACAATTCAGGTAAATTTCAGAATGTTTCGGATCTGTCATCGCCAATTGTTTGAAACGCAAATAGGTGTTATTGATTCCGCGGATATTTAAACTCAGAACGAACAATCTCGCGCCGTCGATGAGTGGCATTAAAGCGCGTGTTTTGACGTCAAATTTCCCTTCATTCGGACCTTCTTCTTCTAAATTGAATTTCTTGAAAAAGCTTAAAGGCGCAGGTTTCCGCAAGGCGTCATTTCCTAAATAATCGAAGAACAATTTATTTTTAGTGACGTTGTTAAAAATTACTTCTGTTACTGCTTCCTCGATTTTTTGTTCGCCAAACGCAATTTCATAGTCGAAGAATATACTACTGATTTCATTGCTTTTTTCTCCGGGAGTTTTAATCCAGCTGTCGTACTGTTTGATCCAGTCGGTCAACGATTTGCACCATAAAATATTACTCGCCATATGGCCATTTGGACAAGGGAAATATCCAATTTTTTCTAAAGTCGCAGTCGCTTTCTTAGCCAATTTTAAGAAATAATCTTTTACATCGCGATACTTTTCGGCAGCAACATCCTCAAAAACCAGAATGCTGTCCTGATCGGTGAGTAGTAACTGTTCCTTTCTTCCCTGGCTGCCAATGCTTAACCAGGCAAATCGGGCAGGAGGCGAACCAAGATCCAGTATGGCCAATTCGACCGAACGTTTGATCAGTGCCAAATTGATTTCGCCAGCAATATTTGTAATATGTGACAACGGAATATTTTTTGCGATCGATGTCTGAACCATGTCTGACAATTTTGTGCGCACTTTTTTCAGGTCTTTTGCATCCTGGGAACGTTTGATCTCTTTCATCAATACGCCAGGGTTACTTGCCTGTGCAACAATAAGATCATTTCCGGAAATCACACCTTTTATTTCTGACTTTTCAGATCCGTCTTGTGTCACGCACAAATGGCTGACATTGTGTTTTAAAATCAGCAGTTGGGCTTCGGCAAGCGACACGTTTTCGGGAACAGCGATTACCGGAGAAGCCATGATTTTATCAATTGTCGCGGTAATCGGAAGTCGGCCGGTCGCAATTTTGGAGCGCATGTCACTATCGGTTACAATTCCGATTGGAAGATTGTTTTCTATAATAATCACATTATCCAATAAATTGTCGGTCATCAATTGTGCAACTTCCTTAACTGTAGCACCTGGATAAGATTTGAGCGGCGTTCTGTTATAAGCCAATGTCTGGAAATATTGGATTTCTGATTGTTGTCCGCTAAAAACAACATTGTCGGAGAGCAATTTTCCTTTATTTTCCCGATCGCTCGGATCATTTGAATTGTGGGCAAAACTCTCCAAAAGGAAATTCAGCACTTCACTGTTCTTGGCTACAAAAGGCCTGAAAATATCAATAGGAATCGCATAAACCACACTTTCTTCGCGTGCTTTTGCGGTCATCATATAATTGTTTTTGGCAAAGAAAGGGCGGAGGCCAAACACATCGCCTTCGACACATTTGTTTAACAGCGTTTCTTCGGCATCTGAAATCACAGACAAATTGATTACACCTGAAGCAACCACATAAAAACTATCATGCAACAGATCATTCACGCGGAATAATGTCTTGTGTTTTTCGATATTTACAACGCGAATGCTTGTGGCCACAATCGTCAATTCCTCAATAGATAGATTATTGAAAGGCGAGTATTGTTTCAGAAAATCTGCGATGCGTTCAGCAATAACGTTCATTAGGTAAAGTGTGATTGTTTCGTAAAAATAGCTTTTCTCATCAAAAGATGCAATACCAACAGCTCATAAATTTCCCGAAAGTTATTAAGAAAACACAGAAAGATGTGATAGTTAAAAGAATTATAAATCTACAGAAAGCTTTTGGAGTTTGATTTACCTTTAAAACATAAAAACTTAATAATTATCAAATTATGGAAATCAAATCAAAAATTTATGCGATTGCGATTGCATTTATGGTTACAGTGGCTGGAACGGCGCAGGAAAAGAAAGTCGCAAGTCCGGCAGAAACCGCTACGGGAAAAATTAACGGCGCAACGATTACAATCAATTACGGAAGTCCGTCTGTGAAAGGCCGTGCCATTTGGGGCGATTTGGTTCCGTTTGACAAAGTTTGGCGAGCCGGAGCAAACGATGCGACAACTTTTGAAACCGATAAAGAAATCACTGTTGAAGGGCAAAAATTACCAGCCGGGAAATATTCGTTTTTTGTAATTCCAAATAAAACCGAGTCAACGATCATATTCAACAAAGAATCAAAACAATGGGGATCTTATGATTATAGTGAAAAGAAAGACCAAATCCGTGTTAAAGTGAAACCGCAAAGTGCAGCCACAATCACTGAGAAATTGGTTTACAAGATCAATAAAAATGATGTGACTTTGAGTTGGGAAAAATGGAATTTGCCAATCAGCGTCAAATAGTTCAAAACGCATATCTCTTTTTAAACACTGTCCAAAATCAGGGCAGTGTTTTTTATTTCTAACAATGTATGCCAAATATTCTATTTTACATAATATATATTATAGTGTAAAATCAAATGACTGAATTCGGCAGATTTAGCTGAAAAGTTTCTCTCTGTATTTTTTGCCAATGAGCAAAACCAACTTCTGTTTGTAATCCTCAATCAGCCATTCGCGATAGTTTTTGCTGCAATGGCTCAAACATTTTGCGTAACTTTTCATACGGCTTTCGATATCGTCCTGAAGTTCTTTGGCCAATTGTTTGGCATCGTAAAGTTCTTCAGTATTATCAACGCACATTGCCGCATGCTGGTCCAAAGATTTTTCCATAACAACTTTCGAACGCAAATTTTGAGCAATTGCTTTTTTGTGTTCTTCATCGACATCAAAATTCACGTCAGCAGTTTTACTGAATTTAGCGCGCAATTCGGCTGGCATCTGATATTTGAAATGCATTTCGATTTCTGCGTCGTCACGTAAATTTTCAAGGTAAAATTCCGGTGATTTAAAAATATGCTGCCAATCGACTGGTTCATTCCACAATCCGAAACGGGCTGCGTTGTTTCCAAGGTCAATTACTGAAAACGTATTTTTATTTGGAAGTTTCCTCGAGCCGCGGCCAATCATCTGAAAATACAGAGTCAGCGATTTCGTCGCACGGTTCAAAATTATCGTTTCCACTGTTGGTTCGTCAAAACCTGTGGTCAGAATTCCAACCGAGGTTAAAATCGCGTCCGGCGTTTTCTTAAACCAATGCAAAATGTCTTTTCGTTCCTCGGCGCTGCTGGTGTTGTCCAAATGGCGAATTGCAAAACCTGCTTCGCGAAACGTTTCGTATACGTATAAAGAAGTATTGATTCCGTTGTTAAAAATCAGGGTTTTCTTTCCGAGTGATTTCTCTGTGTATGCGTGCAGCAATTTCTCCTGCATCATCATATTCGAATACAGATCATCAGAAGATTTTACGGTGTAATCGCCATTGATTCCGACTTTTAACGAGGTCAAACCTACATCGTAACTATAAGTTGTGGCTTTTGCTAAAAATCCTTTTTCTATTAAGGACGAAATCGTATCTCCAACGATCAGTTCGTTGTAATTTTCATTCATCGGAAGTTTGATGTTTGAACTCAGCGGCGTTGCGGTCACGCCCAATATGAACGCGTTTTTGAACGAACTCAGCAATTTCCGGAACGAATTGTAATGCGCTTCATCAATAATCACCAGACCAATATTGTCAAGATGCAATTTCTCGTCATTGATGCGGTTTTTCAGGGTTTCGACCATCGCGACAAAACACGAATAATCATTCTGATCAGGCAGTTCTTTGACTTTACTATTGATGATTTTATTGGTCACATCAAAGCCGTTAAGCATTTTGGAAGTCTGTTTGCAAAGTTCAATACGGTGTGTCAACACCACAACTTTTTTATCGTGTTTGGATAAATAACGGCGTACAATTTCAGAGAAAATTACCGTTTTTCCGCCACCGGTTGGCAATTGGTACAACAAATGATAATTTTTGTCCGCGTTATCCAACCGTTCAAAAATGGCATCAATGTCGCCTTGCTGGTAACTGTAAAGTTCCTTCCTTTCTTCAATTTCTACTTCCAGGTCTTTTTGATGCATAGTCATTTTTACAATTTTGCAAAAGTACGCCTAAAAAAAGGTTATCGGACTGTTTTAAAGTTAAATTTCGAAATTAGTTTTTGTAAAACAATTCACACTTGAATCTTGCTGATGTGTTAAATTTTAGATTTAACCGCAGGTTTGGGAATTGGATTTGTTTTTTAGCACCGAAAAAACCTATATTTGAATCCCCCAAATAACTACTTTAAACTGATTTAGTAACTATGAAACGTTCCGGTTCAGCAGATTTGCCTTTGCATTATGGCCATGTTCCGCTATGGCTTGCTGAACGTATGGCCAAACTTGGCCTTGCCATCGTGGAAACAATCGCGACGGAATTTTCTACTTCAGAAGTGATCAGCAAACTCAGCAATCCTTTTTGGTTCCAAAGTCTGGGCGCAGTTATGGGCATGGATTGGCATTCGTCGGGAATTACAACATCTGTCATGGGCGCGCTGAAAAAATCGGTCAATCCGCACTCAAAAGAACTCGGAATCTACATCTGCGGTGGCAAAGGAAAACATTCGATACAAACGCCAAACGAACTTCTTGCTGTTGGTGATAAAACCGGACTCAACGGAATGGAACTTGGGAATTGCAGCAAACTTGCGGCAAAAGTTGATAATACTGCGATTCAGGACGGATTTCAATTGTACATGCACAGTTTCATTGTCAGCAATACCGGCGAATGGTCGGTGATCCAACAGGGAATGAATGCCGAAACGAAAACCGCAAGGCGTTACCACTGGCATTCTGAAAACCTCAAATCTTTTGTCGACGAACCACACACTTTTATATACGGTGAAAACCAGGGTCAGATTTTAAACCTCACGCACAAAAATGCCGTAAATACGCGCAACCGAACCTTGGAAATCAGTCGGGAAAATCCGGATAAAATCATTCGGGAAATAAATCATTTGGTGATGCCCGACCATCACGATGTCAGGATGAAAGATGTCAATTTGAAGCGGCTTGGCGCAATGCTTTGGCTCACGCACGAAAATCAACCCGAAGATTTCGAAGCCTTACTGTCGTTAAAAGGAATGGGTCCAAGAGCTTTGCAATCACTGGCTTTGGTCAGCGAAGTAATTTATGGAACGCCTGCCCGATTTGAAGATCCCGCGCGTTTTTCATTCGCTCATGGCGGAAAAGACGGACATCCGTTTCCGGTTCCGACAAAAATTTACGACGAAACCATCAATACGCTTCAGATCGCAATTCAGAAAGCCAAAATCGGAAACAGCGATAAAATGCAGGCGATCAGGAAACTATCCGAAATTGCCCGAAATGCAGAAAATAATTTTATACCGAATACCAATTTTAATCAAGTCATACAAAGAGAACGAGAAAATTCATATCAATATGGCGGCAGAACTGTTTTTGGAAAAGCCCAACCTCCAAAAATAATTTCTGACAACGGCCAGCTAAAACTTTTTTAACATGATTACCTACGATCATATTTCGATTCCTGAAGCCACGCAAATGCAGCTGGAAATGAAGGAAAAAATTGCCATCAAACCGATCGGCAAAAAAATTACGACTGTCGCAGGCGCCGACATTTCTTTTAACAAATTCAGCACCACCGTTTTTGCGGGAATAGTTGTTTTGAGCTATCCCGAAATGCAGCTCCTGTCCTATTCGCTCGTTGAAGTAGAAACTACTTTTCCTTATGTTTCAGGATATTTGGCATTTCGTGAAGTTCCGTCATTGCTGCAGGCATGGGAACAATTGCCTGAAAAACCAGACGTTTTAATCCTCGACGGACAAGGCATTACGCATCCGAGGAAAATGGGAATTGCGTCTCATTTTGGCGTATTGGAAAACCAGCCTACAATTGGTTGCGCGAAAAGCATGTTGTACGGAAAATTCGATGACCTCGGACTAGAAAAAAACAGCTCCTCTCCTATTTTAGGCAGAGGTGAAATGGGCCGTGGTGAATTATTAGGATATGCGTTGCGTACAAAAAATGCAGTCAAACCAATCTATATTTCGCCCGGAAACCTGATTACTGTGGAAGAAAGCCTCGAGGTTTTGCGCAATTGCGTTGGAAAATACCGAATTCCGGAACCTACGCGGATCGCGCATGAAATGGTAAACAAATTCCGTGTTGGAGCATTAAGCGCCGGTTACCACATCCATAAAGAAGAACAGCATTTGCTTTTTTAATTAAGCCGCGCTGATTTGTGCTTTTTGCTGGATATTCTGGCCCGATTCGGTGATTTTTATCGCCAATGAAATCGAGGTAAGATTTTTTGCTTCATTTATAACGACATTGTCGAAATGCAGGATGTTTTTCTTGTTTAGAAGTTCGGTGATGAAATAATCCGTGAAGGTATCTGGTTTGTAATCGAGCAGCGTCATTCCCTGAATTTTGATGTTGATAAAGGCGCAGTCTGTCTCGGTTATTTCGTCATCATCGGCATAATTAATCAGAATTGGGCCGAGATAAAATTTGCTAAAAAGCTTGTGTCGCAACAACTCAACGATTACTTTTCTCATGATCGGACAGTTGTTCCAATTGTCTTTGTATATCAGAAGATTAGAAACGTTTGGGATCTGAATGGATAAGAAAAGCGTGTCGTTTGCCGGATTTATAAGCATAGCATTGTATTTTATAACTCCAAATTTCCTGATTTTTAAACTTTTGATTATTACAAAATTTTCCAGATTTGTGTTACGATTACAATATGCGAATTTCCGACACAATATTAAATAGTTAAATATCAATTGATTGACTCCGTCACGCGCTCAAATTCATAAACGTTTTCCCAGCGCTGTTTTATGACTTCTTCATAAATTGCGAAAATCCGTTGTTTGAATTCGGCTACAATTCCGTTGGCAATACAGTAATTCACGACCTGTTCAAATGAGTTTTGGATGCTTTTGTAAAACGAAGCATATTTCATTTCGCGTTTGGCAGAATATTTCTGAGCAGTTTCCATTGTAAAAAGCATCACATCTGCAACAGCAAACGGATCAACGCCAAGTATCAGGAAATGTTTGATGTATTTCTGCGCAACCGAACGCCGAAGTTTGGCACGTTTGCTCTTTATCGGGAAATATTCATTGGCGATTTTCATCTTCGCCTCGTTCACGAGTTTGTCTTCTTTTGGGTTAAAAACAAAATCATAATATGTTTTGACTTCACTGAATTTGTCATACAATTCTGAAAATTGAACTTCCAGTTGTTCTTTGGTCAACGATGCCAAATACTTTTTTAAATCGCGTTTGCTCATAAATTAAAAATATTGGCAAAAGTAGCTGCTGTTATAAATTAATCAATGCGTTTGACTAATTTTGCAACTTCAAAAGTTTGCCTTTAAAAATCTAAAAATACAAATTATAATGCTCAGAATTTTCAAAATTGTCGCTTTACTCGAAGGAGTTTCTTATTTGGCTTTGTTTGCCAACATGCTTTTGGTAAAACCCAATAATATTGACTTGTATAAAACCTTGCTTTTCCCGATTGGAATGGGCCACGGAATTTTGTTTATCACCTACATCATCCTGGCAACTATGCTGAAAATCGAACAAAACTGGGATTGGAAGAAATTCGGGATCATTCTTATCGCTTCAGTTTTGCCTTTCGGAACTTTTTATATTGAGCAAAAATACCTGAAAAATGCATAAACTGCTCGAAAAAATATTTGGCTGGTGTTATCCGCTGTTTCGAAAAATGCACATGAGTGACACTTTTGCCTCATATTTGAGCCTGGTTGTAAACATTATCGTCCTTTGTTTTTTGGCGTATTGGATTTACATCATCTTCCGGCTTGTACTGGTGACTACGATGGCCATTGTCGCGCAGAAAACCAAAACCAAATTTGACGATTTGCTTGTAAGCAATAAAGTTGCGAAATACATCGCCCATTTAATTCCGCTGCTTTTCATTTATAAAAGTGTTCCGGTGATTCTCGATGCTTATGTGTATTGGGAAACGATTTTTGGGAAATTGGTCGGAATTTACATTGTCATGCTCGTATTGTGGATCATTCGGACCGTGTTTAATACACTTCGGGATTACCTGAAGCAAAAGCCCGAATACAGCGACAAACCAATTGACAGTTACATCCAGGTCATTATGATTATTTTGTGGATGATTGGCGTTTTCGTGATTATTTCGGAACTTTTTAACATCAAACCCAATACGTTATTTGCTACTTTCGGAGCGATTTCGGCGTTGATCATTTTGATTTTTCGCGATACGATTTTAGGATTTGTAGCGAGTGTTCAGGTTTCGCTGAATGATATGGTTCGCATTGGAGACTGGATCACTTTTGACAAATTTGGCGCCGACGGAGATGTGATCGAAATCAATCTGGCTACAGTAAAAGTCCGGAATTTTGACAATACAACGACGACAATTCCGACTTACAGCATGATTTCCGATTCGTTCCGAAACTGGCGCGGGATGCTGAATTCAGATGGAAGAAGAATCAAACGACACATTCTGATTAAAGCCAAAAGCATCCGTTTTTTGAACGAACAGGAATTGGAAAACCTCAAAAAAATCCAGTTGATTTCAGAATATATAGAAACGCGTCAAAACGAAATTGATTTGTTTAACACCAGAAATTCTGTAGATAAATCCATTCCGGTCAATGGCCGAAATCTTACCAATTTTGGACTTTTCAGAAAATACATTACCCAATATCTCGAAAATTATCCGAGCCTGAATACCGACATGTTGTTGCTTTGCCGTCAGTTGCAGCCCACGCCGCAGGGAATTCCTCTTGAGATTTATACGTTTACCAAAGACAAACGTTTCGAAAATTACGAATATATTATGGCAGATATTTTCGACCATGTTTTTGCAGCGATCCCGTATTTTGATTTGGAAGTTTTTGAATTGCCTTCAGAAGGAAACGGACTCGGCGGAAGCGTTTAACGCGGAATTGTAATTGCGGATTTTCCGTGTTGTTTGGGTTTTCCATCTTCGCCGAGGCAAACCATTGTGATGCTGTCGATCGTAATGATTGTTGCCAATGTCATGATATTTCTGACTTCACATTTCACTGTGATCGACGTGTTCCCGAATTTCACAACGTCCATTCCAATTTCAATAATGTCGCCTTGTTCAGCCGAACTCCGGAAATTGATCTCCGACATGTGTTTGGTCACAACCCTGTAATTCTCAAGTTGGATGATCGAATACAGCGCGACTTCTTCATCGATCCATGCGAGCAATTTTCCGCCGAATAAAGTGCCATTCGGGTTTAAGTCTTCTGGTTTTACCCATTTTCTGGTTTGAAATCTCATTATAAATTTACTTTTGACCTTCCAAAATTAATGATTTCTGCGTGGTCGAAAGCCAACTCTGGCAAATCATTTAACGAAAACCATTTCGCTTCATTGGCGTCATCGGCTGCGACCGCTTTGGTGTTTTCGTCTGCAAAGCCAATAAACGCAACGGAAACCATGTGTCCACGCGGATCACGGTTTGGTTTGCCAAAAGCTTTCAGTTGATCTAATGAATTTGCTGTTACCGAGGTTTCTTCTAACAGTTCACGTTTGGCGGCAGCCTCGAGATCTTCATTCTCATCTACGAATCCGCCAGGCAATGCCCAGGCATTTTTGAAAGGGTCGTTTTTCCTCTGAATCAGAAGAATGTTAGGAACACTGCCCTCTTTTTTTATCAAAATGACATCTACTGTCAGAAATATTTTTGAAACTCTCATAAAAATGTAAATTATTTTGGATGTTTGGTGATAGTTGGAGAAAATTGGCAGAAAATACTTCAAAAATTGAATTATAAAAAGTAAACTGTTATATTTGCAGTGATTAAATATAAAAAATTTATCAATTTTAGCCAATAAATTCCAGAACAAATTATGAAAAAACGCCTACTCTTAATACCCTTTACTTTTTTAGCTATATCAAGCGGTTTAGCACAGGAAAGTGGTAAGAAAGAAAACATCAAAGACGATAATGATGCTGTAATTCAGGAAGATACCTATAATAAATGGACTGTAGAATTGAATGTTGGTCAAAGCAAAGGAACACGCCCTTACACCGCAGGATACTATTCTAGTAACCCCAATAGTGTTTTTGGATCTGTTAAACCTAATTATTATAATGTAGGTGTACGTTATATGTTTAGCCCAAAATTTGGTTTAAAAGCTGATTTGAGCTACGACAATTTAAAAAATAACACTGATACAGACAGTAAATATTTTGACGTTGATCAATATCGATTTGGTATACAAGGTGTTGTAAATGCATCCCGTCTTTTTGGAATTGAAGAAAAAATCGGAAGATTTGGATTGCTCGTACATGCTGGTCTTCAGTACGCAAGAATGACGCCTCAGGCGGATACTGGTTATATTCTTAACGAAGGACCTTCTAATTATAAAAAAACTGAAAATAATTTTGGTGTGATGTTCGGAATTTCTCCGGAATTCAGAATTACAAAACGAATCGCAATTATCGCTGATTTTAGTACGCTTGCCAACTTTAGACAGCATTTTGCCTGGGACGGACACTATTCAGAGACTGACAATAACCTCGCTGGACAAATGCTTATGGGATCTTTGGGTCTTACCTACTCTTTTGGAAAAGAAAATCTTCATGGAGATTGGGCTATTATCGAAGACAAAAGACTTGAAGAACTCGACGCTCTTGACAAAAGAATTGGTGAGTTAGAAACGATGATGAACGATGCCGATAAAGATGGTGTTCCTGATTATTTAGATGTTGAAAACAATTCTATTCCTGGTGTTGCAGTAGATACCAAAGGTAGAATGGTTGATATCAATAAAAATGGCGTTCCGGACGAATTGGAGAAATACATGGCCAATAATTTTGTTGATAAAGCAAAAGCAGCCGAAGCCAACGTAGAAATGGTTAAGAAATTAATCAACGACGGTTATGTAACAACATACTTCGATTTCAACAAAACTAAACCAACGAATGTTTCTACGGAAGGAATCGACTTTATGTTGACTTACCTCAGAAACAATCCTGACGCTTCGATCGAAATCATCGGTAATGCGGACGAAATTGGCAAATCTCCTTACAATGAGAAATTGGCTACGCAAAGAGCAAACAGCGTAAAAGATATCCTTATCAAAGCAGGAATCAAAGCCGACAGGTTGAACGTCGTTTCCAAAGGAGAAGATGCTTCAGTTGACAAAGATTCTGCGGGAGCAAGAAAATTGGTAAGAAGAGTAACTTTCAGAGTGAAATAATTAACAAATCACTTTTAATAACTAAATCAAACCTCTGTTTTTTTAACAGAGGTTTTTTTTATCTTTAAAAGAAAAATGGAAAGAGATTTATTTGTCAGCCAGTTCCGTGGAGAAATTTTGGGTACAATTACGCCGCAATCTTCTTCAGAAGAAATATTCCAGAATCAAACCCTACGCCCTATTCTTAAATTACAAAACGACTTATTCGTCGCTGTTTTTGCCAATCAGATCAGCAAACACAAGAATGATTTTTACAACCTTTCGGTAGACAAAAAACTGCATTATATCGAAAATGTCATTCAAAAAGACATTAAATTCCGGAACGCGCTTAAAGGAATCGTCATCGGACTTTTTACGATGCAGGAATATGACGATTACATCAAAAATTCTTCAAACCTGAACAAACGCATGATGAACATGCTTATTGAACGGTTAAAAAATCAGGTACAGCTCTTCGAACTTCAGGATTAATGTAAACTTTGGATTTTACCAGCAAAAGCTTTGCGGAAAGCAGAATGATTGAATTCCAATCCCAACACCAGACTTCGTTTTATTAATAAAAAAGTAAGGATTGTTTTATTTTTAACCATTATTTGTTATTTCGTTAATATATAATAGTTATTACAAACATTAAGATAAAAATTAATCTAAACACCAATAAAACAGGCAACTCTTGATTATTTTTATTATAATTGTTTAAAAATATATTTCATGAGAGAAGAACATTTTAAATGGTATTCGCCAAATTTAAACCGCGAAATTGAAATGCTTGTTTTTGGCCACGCTGGTTATCCTGTGGTGCTGTTCCCAACATCAATGGGGAGTTATCATGAAAATAAAGATATGGGTCTTATTGATTCTGCACGCTGGTTTATCGACCAGGGTCTGATTCAGATTTTCTGCCCTGGAAGCATTGACAAAGACAGTTTTTACAACAAACAAATTCATCCTGTTCATCGCATCCAAAACCATGTTTGGTACGATAAAATGATTTGCCACGAAATCGTAGAACGCGTGAAAAACAACACCGGGTCCGGGAAAGTCGCTGTCGCGGGATGTAGTTTCGGAGGGTATCACGCCGCGAATTTCGCCTTTCGCCATCCAGGTTATGTGAGCCATATGTTTTCGATGAGCGGCGCTTTCAACATAAAAAGTTTTATGGACGGTTTCCACAACGATGATGTGTTTTACAACAGTCCGGAAGATTATTTATACGGACTAAACGATCACGAATTGTGGAATATGGACATTGTTCTGGGAACTTCCAACTGGGATATTTGCTTCGATGCCAACCTCAAACTCAGCAAAGTCCTTAGCGACCGAAATGTACACCATTGGCTCGATGTGCGACAAAACCGCGAACACGACTGGCCGGTCTGGAAAGAAATGTTTCCGCACTATTTGTCACGAATTAAATTTTTTTAAAAAAGATAAAAACAAAACAACATGAAGAAAATTGGGATTTTATTCGGGATGGAAGATACTTTCCCGCAGGCTTTCATCGACAGGGTCAATTCGAAGAACGAAAAAGATGTGATTGCTGAAGCCGTTTCTATCGATAAGGTCATTCAGAACAAAGGCGGCGAATATGCGGTCATCATCGACCGGATTTCACAGGACGTTCCGTTTTACCGAGCGTTTTTGAAAAATGCTGCACTTACTGGAACCAACGTGATCAACAACCCGTTCTGGTGGAGCGCAGACGATAAATTTTTCAATAACGCTTTGGCGGATGTTTTGGGCGTTCCGTTGCCGAATACGGTGATTTTGCCTTCGGCAGAACATCCTACCGATACAACTTCAAAATCATTCAGAAACCTGAAATATCCGATGGATTGGGAAGGTATTTTTGATTACGTAAAATTTCCGGCTTACATGAAACCCTATGCTGGCGGCGGATGGAAAAATGTATACCGACTCGAAAATAAAGAAGAATTCTGGGAAAAACACCGTGAAACCGGCCAACTTGTAATGTTGTTGCAGGAAGAAATTGTGTTTACCGAATATTTCCGCGTGTATTGTCTCGGAAGAAAAGCGGTAAGAATCATGCAATACGAGCCAAGAAATCCGCATCATTTGAGATATGTGATTGATGGACCGCCAGTGTCTAAAAAACTCCTGGAGACGGTCAAAGATTATACTTTAAGATTGTGCAACGGTTTGGGTTATGACTTCAACACGGTCGAATTTGCTGTTCGTGACGGAATTCCGTATGCGATAGATTTTGGAAATCCCGCGCCTGATGCAGAACTGACTTCTGTGGGACGTGAGAATTTTGAATGGGTTGTGGAAGAATCCGCCAAATTCGCAATTGCCGCCGCCAAAAAACAAAAGCCCGGAAAAATGAACCTTACATGGGGAACGTTTATGAAAGATTCGGTGGCTCAGGCCAACAAATAAATTTATTGTTGAGACGATGCTCCTAGCCCGTCCTGACGCTCCAAAAGAAGCGACATCCTTTTTTGGCATCTGCTTTTTAGTGGCAAAAAAGATACAGCGGACAGCCGGAATGGATTCAAAAAAATAAAAAATGATGAAAAAACTACCCGTTTTTACCCTCGGTGTTGAAGAAGAATACCAGATCATAGATCCGAATACGCGTGATTTGCGGTCGCATTTATCGAAAATTGTCGATGGCGCGAAGATCATATTAAACGAACAGGTGAAAGCCGAAATGCACCAGTCGGTCGTTGAAGTGGGAACCAATATCTGCAAAAGCGTCGCCGAAGCCAAAGAAGAAATCACGTTTTTGCGTCGTAAAATCGTCGAACTTGCAGACAAGCAGGATTTGATTGTTGGTGGCGCAGGAACACATCCGTTTGCCAAATGGCAGGACCAATTGATTACAGATGATCCTCGCTACCATAATATCGTAAACGAATTGCAGGACGCAGCACGTTCAAATTTAATTTTTGGAATGCATTGCCATGTCGGAATCGAAAACCGGGAAATCGGATTGCAATTGATGAATCAGGCCACATATTTTCTGCCACACATTTTTGCGTTGTCAACGAATTCGCCATTTTGGGAAGGCCGTCAAACCGGTTACAAATCGTTCCGTACAAAGGTTTTTGATAAATTTCCAAGAACAGGATTGCCGGAATATTTTGATTCGGTTTCTTCGTATGACAATTACCTGGAAACTTTGGTGAAGACCAATTGCATCGACAATCCGAAGAAAATCTGGTGGGACTTAAGGCTGCATCCATTTTATGATACGATCGAATTCCGCATTTGCGATATGAGTCTGACTGTCGATGAAACGATGTGTATCGTGGCGATCATACAGGCAATCGTGGCCAAATTGTACAAGCTGACTTTGCAAAATACGAGTTTCAATATTTACAGATTGGCGCTGATTAAAGAGAATAAATTCCGTGCCGCGCGTTACGGAATCGACAACCACATGATCGATTTTGGTTTGCAGAAAGAAGTCGAAACCAAATCGCTGATCATCGAATTGCTCGAGTTTATCGACGATGTTGTTGACGAACTCGGAAGCCGTGACCAGATCAATTACGTTCATGAAATCATGAAAAACGGAACCGGAGCCGACAAGCAATTGGCAGTTTACGAACAAACCGGCGACCTCACCAAAGTCGTTGATTTTATCACCAGCGAGTTTACCAGAGGCATATAAATTTAAATCGGTATATTTGCAGCCTCAATTCAACCTGCATTTTAAAATAGAAGTGATGAGTCAGTACCCCATAAAGATCGCGATATTAGACATGTACAACGGAGAACCCAATCAGGGCATGCGTTGTATAATTGATATTATTGGCCGTTTCAATCATATTGTGAGTTTTAAGATTTTTGACGTCCGCGGCAAATCGGAGTTTCCAGAGATTGAAAATTATGATATTTATGTTTCAACAGGCGGACCCGGAAATCCGCTCATTGGTGACGGAAAATGGGATTTGAAATATTACGATTTTATCGATGCACTGGTCAAATGGAATACTGAAAAAGAAATTAAAAAACATGTTCTTTTTATATGTCATTCGTTTCAGATGGCTTGTAAACATTTTGGACTTGCTGAAATTACCAAACGCAACGACACTTCGTTTGGTGTGATGACCGTTCATAAAACGAAGGAAGGTTTTACAGATCCATTGTTCGAAGGCCTCGCCGATCCTTTCTACGCTGTCGATTCACGCGATTATCAAGTAGTGCAACCGAATCTAAAAGTATTTTCCGATAAAGGTGCGACAATCATTTCACTGGAGAAAATCCGCGATCACGTGCAATACGAACGCGCGATTATGGCAGTCCGGTTTAACGACTATTTTGTGGGCACACAGTTTCATCCGGAAGCCGATCCAATTAGTTTTGTAGCCAATTTGAGAAATACCGCTGCACGCGAAAAAATCAAGGCGATGAAAGGAAAACGCAAATTCCGCAACATGCTGGAAGATTTGCTCGATGACGAAAAAATATACAAAACCAATGAAACGATGATCCCAAATTTCCTGCGGATCGCAATCAACGACCTGATCAAAACCAAAAAGATTTTATCAAATTAAACTGAATTTTGGTTTTAAAAAATAAGAAGCCTTGAGTGGACAATTTCGTTTTCTCAAGGCTTTTTCCTGTTATGATAAATAGGTGAAAACCCTGAGAAACAACTCGTTTTGCCCGCATAACTTTGGCTAACTGAAAATCCAGAAATTATGAAAAGAGTTTTACCCTATGTTTTCGCAGCGTTTACGACAATCGCATTTGCCCAAAATAAACCGATTGTAGCAAAACAAACTGAAAAGTCAAAGACTGAAGCCAAAAATTCTCAAAAACAGGCGACGACAAAAATCCAAATACGGAATGGTTCTTTTTCTCAAAATCTAAAAAACGACAACCTTGATCCGGTAACTGTCGTTTCAAATTTGAATTTGTGGTTTGGACTTTCTCCACAACATTCGCTGGAACAGGTTTCTCAAAACACAGACAAACTGGGAATCACCCATCAAAATTTCAAACAGTTTTATAACGGAATTCCCGTCGAAGGAAGTTTAATAATGCTTCATTCCAAAAATAATATTGCCACGAGTATTAATGGCCAACTAGCAAAATTTGAAACGTTCGATACGAATTTTGTTCTGACGAAGGAAATGGCAGAAACCATCGCGCACAATTACCTTAAAGTAAACGAGCTATTAACTAATTATCCTGTTGAAAAAGTGATTATCCCCGATGGCGATCAGATTCACTTGGCTTATAAAGTAAGAATAGATTCGGCTCAACCATTTGAAATGTGTCACGTTTTCGTAGACGCAAAATCGGGAAAAATTATTACCAAAATCGAATTGGTTGCCCATGCCGACGAACCGGGAACGGCGCAAACATTGTACAGCGGGAACAGAAATATTACGGTCGAGCAGCATGAAGGTTCATACAGACTGCGAGAATCGAACCGGAAAATTTCAACTTTTGACGCAACCGATGCGATATTTTCAACTACTGAAAACGCAGGTTTTTTAGGTTATACCGATGTTACAAATGAAACATCAAACTGGACTACGGCAATCCCGGCCTTAGATGTTCACTGGGGAATGGAAGTTACCTACGATTTCTATAAAAATACTTTCGATCGTGACAGTTTTGACAATCTGGGTTCGCCGATAAACAATTTCGTCAATGGTACGTTGCAGATTTCAAATACACAAAACAACGCTTATGCATTGGGCGAACCATACAATATCATGGTGTACGGACTTGGAAACGGGACGACTTACGGACCCTTGGTCGGACTTGATGTGGAAGGACATGAATTTACGCATCTGATCATCAACAACAACGGACAAGGCGGACTGACATATCGCGGGGAATCGGGTGCTTTGAACGAATCTTTTGCTGATATTTTTGGAACTTGCGTCGAATTCTACTCCGATACCAATCCTGATTGGACGCTTGGAGAAAATGTCGTTTTGACCGCGCCGTTTTACCTCAGATCCATGGCGGATCCGAAAAGCGGTTTTTCTCCGCAACCAGATACTTATAAAGGCGAGTTCTGGCGTGATACCACTGCTGCATACGATAATGGAGGCGTTCATTCCAACAGCGGCGTTCCAAATTACTGGTTTTACCTTTTGTCAGAAGGCGGTTCAGGAACAAACGACGATGATTACGCTTATGACGTCACGGGAATTGGACTGCAACAAGCATCACAAATCGCTTACCGAAGCCTCATGACCTACCTCGGGCCAAACGCTACTTTTCAATCTGCTTACGAAGGTTCACTGCAGGCTGCCGAAGATTTATTTGGCAACCCCTCTGCACAATATACCGCTGTCGACGAAGCCTGGCACGCCGTGGGAATTGGATTTTATTTTTGCTTTGGAACAAATACCATGACCGATGTTTCAGGGTCATTTAGTGACGGAAGCGGCACGCAGGAATACAATGACTTTACCGATTGCAAATGGCTGATCGCTCCTGAAGGCGCGCAAAGAATTACGTTAAACTTCACCGCTTTTGATACCGAGGCCGACTATGATGAAGTTTTTATTTATGACGGACCAGACGCAACTGCTCCGTTACTCGGAATTTTTAGTGGAACCAATTTACCGCCAGCCGTTACGTCTTCGCCGGGCGTTGGGTCAATGTTTGTCAGGTTTGCTTCTGATGTTTCTTTTTCAGGAGAAGGTTGGAGTGCCAATTATTCGTCTACAACTTTGGGTACAAACCAAGCTAAAATGTCTAGTGCACTAAAAGTCTATCCAAATCCTGCAAATGATTTTGTAATGATCGATTCTCAGTTGGTCGATGATCTAGAAGTTGAAATCGTGGATGTCGTTGGAAAATCGGTTTCTCAAAAGATGAAATTAAAAAAAGGCCAGAACCGAATCGACACTTCGTCACTGCGTTCCGGGTTGTATCTGCTGAAATTTAAAACAGATGACAATTATCACACAGAAAAACTGATAATCCGATAATAATCAGAAAATCAAGCGCTATCAATGAAAATTTATAGCGCTTTTTTGATCAGAAATTTTAACTTTACGATATCTCACTTTCTAATCTGAGTTTTATGATTCCAAAATATCGCAAGTTATTCAATGACAGTTTTACCTTAGAAAAATACCAGGAATTTCAGGATGATGTCGCTTCCGATTTTGATTATTTACCCACATTTCGAATGGCCGAAACGCCATTTTTTATTCCAAATGAACTGAAAGCGCAATTGATCGAAGGCTGCAATGATGTGATCAAACTCATTCAACGTGATGATTTTAAAGCGCTGACAGAACAATCGTTAGAACTGAACCACAAAGTTCCGAACGAAGATGCGCACACAACTTTTTTGGCAATTGATTTTGGAATTTGTGAAGAAGATGGAAAGATCATTCCAAAATTAATTGAAGTCCAGGGTTTTCCTTCACTGTTTAATTATCAATATGTGTTGTACGAAAAATTTAAAAAACATTATCCGTTTTTGGAAGAATTGACACCATTTATCGCCGGAACAACACCCGAAGAATACCTGAAACTTGTTGAAGAAGCCATTTGCAACAACCATCCAAAGGAAAATGTGATCCTTCTCGAGATCGAACCTGAAAAACAAAACACCAAAATTGATTTTTATTATTGCAAAAGAGACATTGGAATTCCGATTGTTTGCGTTACAGATCTGATTAAAAAAGGAAAACAGCTTTTTTATAAAAACGAAAATGGCGAAGAAATTTTAGTGAAGCGCATTTACAACCGTGTCATTTTTGATGAGCTTGATTTGCGTACCGACCTGAATTTATCTTTTAGTTTTTCCGATGAACTTGATGTAGAATGGGCCGGACATCCAAATTGGTTTTTCAGGATCAGCAAATTTATTTTGCCTTACCTGAAAGGAAAATATTTCATAGAAACTACTTTATTAAGCGATTTAAAAGTGATCCCGGAAGATCTTGAAAATTATGTACTTAAGCCATTATTTTCATTCTCCGGAACGGGTGTTATTTTCCATGTCAAAAAAGAAGATATTGAAGCAGTCAAAGAAAAAGACTTGTACATTTTACAGAAAAAAGTAAACTACAAACCTGTCGTTCAATCTCCTGATGGCAAAGTCAAAGCCGAAGTCCGCGTGCTGTGTGTTTGGAAAAAAAACGATGCCGCTCCTACCCTTTTGTGTAATCTGGTGCGTTTAAGCCGTGGCGAAATGATCGGCGTAAAATTCAATAAAGATAAAGATTGGGTTGGCGGAACGCTTGGACTGTTTGAAAGATAATTGGACAATCTCGGAAAAACAAAAATTCGCTGCAGCAGATTTACCCAATCGCAACAGCGAATTTTCAATATATTATTTATTTGATTAGTGTAGCTTTTTAACTGCCGATTGGGCCGCGACCGTCGCAAAATCACGTATCAAACGATCGGCGTAATTGTCAAGCAATTCCAGAACTTTTTCATGTTTGTCTGAACTCACGATCAATCCGGCGTGGTATTCCAGCGGAACCCGGAAACAAACTTCGTCATCGTCAAAAGAAGACAAATCAGGATTTTCAAATTTCGATAAGGTCAATACGATTCCAGCATACTCTTTTTTGGGCTTTGGAAGCGTATATTTTGTTCCTTTTACGAGCGCATCTTCGATCTTTGCCCACTCTGTCCACAGGTTTATCCCGCTTGCCGCAGCGACCATTTCTGCCAAATGCGCGCCGCCAACGCGGGATGAAGTTTCGAGAAAATAAATTCTTCCGTCTTCTTTGCATTTGATATATTCCGAATGTGCCGCGCCGTGTTTGAGCCCGAAACCTTTAATGACTTGTTCGTTGACTTTTTTAATCGCCTTATCATCTTCTGAATTGTACGGAATGTTCGCGCTTCTGAAAATGCCACCGCCTTGTGAAATTTCCATTGGTGTGGCCAGATAACGCGAAGTAATGCTGAAAATTATCTTTCCGTCAAGGATCAGACTGTCGCAATGGAACACGTCGCCGGGACGAAATTGTTCCACCAGATATTTGAAACGGTTGTTTCCCATTTCGTTAATGTGCATCCACAAACTTTCTTTGTCATACACTTTGATGATGCCACTCGCAGACGCTTCAGAACGCGGTTTTAAAACCCACGGCGCCGGAATTGTGTCCGCAAATGTATTAATATCATGGTCATTGAAAAGCGAAGAAAAATTCGGATTTGAAATGCCGCAGCTTTTTGCACGCATGCGCATCGCAAGTTTGTCGCGGAAATAACGTCCTGTTGTTTGGCCCATTCCCGCAATACGCAGATGTTCGCGCAGGTAAGTCGCTTTTTCTACATCAAAATCGTCAAGCGCAACAACAGCATCAATTTGGTTGGATTTCATCAAATTGCTGACGCCAAGAAGCAAATGTTCCAGATTCCAGTCGATGTCCTGTCCTTCCATATAAAACACTTCATCAATCGATTCAAACGGCCACGGTTTGTGGCGCAATTTTTCCGAAGTCACTAAAAAAACTGTATTTCCGGCATTTTTCAGGCTGATCAAAAAATCGGAACCTTTGAAATAATTGGAGATACAAACGAAAGTCTTGCTGTTGTTTTCCATAGTTATAGCGTTTCAATAAATGTAGTTAATAAATGTACACCATAAGCGGTTGCGTGTTTGCTTTTTGCAAATTCATCATCACCAAAAGCAACTCCTGCGACGTCCAAATGTGCCCAGGCTTTGTGTTCTTTGGTGAAAAATTCCAGAAATTTCGCCGCGCTGATGGCTCCGGCAACTGGTTTTCCGCTGTAGTTTTTTACATCTGCAATATCACTTTCAATATCAGATTTGTAGGCGTCCCAAAGCGGCAATGGCCACAATCGTTCGCCGATCTCATCTCCGGCTTGTTGTAGTTTTTTAGAAATCTCATCATTATTCGTAAATAATGCGGCGCATTCATAACCGAAAGTTCCCACACTGCTTCCCGTTAAAGTCGCAATGTCGATGATGATTTCGGGATTGAAATTTTGGATCAAATAGGACAAACCATCTGCTAAAATGAGTCGGCCTTCAGCATCGGTGTCAATAATTTCAATCGAATGTCCGCTGTAACTCCGGATGACGTCGCTTGGAAGAAAAGCTTTCGAGTCAACCGCATTTTCGCAGGCCGGAACGATCGCAGTGACTTTAACAGGCAATTTCAAATCGGCTATTAGCTGCATGGCTCCCAAAACCGCACCACCGCCGGCCATATCGCATTTCATGTGCAACATTCCGGCGGTTTTAATATTGAGTCCGCCCGTATCAAACGTGATTCCTTTTCCAACGAAACCTACATGTTTTGTCTTCGCATCGGCGTTTTCAGGAACATAATTCATGATGATGAATTGTGGTTCCTTATCGCTGCCTTTTCCGACTGACAAAAATGCTTCTAATCCGGCCGCAGCGGCTGTTTCTTTATTTAGTATTTCGGTTGCAAATCCAAATTTTTTTCCGGAAGCAACAGCCCAATTGGCCATATATTCCGGAGTTACAACATTCGGCGGCAAATCTACGAGATTGTACACCTGAAGCTGAGCGTTTGCAATTTTTGAAGCCCTTTCTGCTGCTTCAGAATAGTCTTGTTTGGAAAGCAATCCAAGAATAAAATCCTCGGCCAGAAAAACGTGTTTGTCAATTTTCTTAAAATGGCCAAGCTCGTAAGTTCCGAGAATGAGTCCGGAAATACTGGCTTCTGTCTGCTTATTCGAAAAATTTTCAGGAATTACCAAAGCTGTATTTTTGGCGAGGTAGTCCTTTTGCTTTGAAGCAATTCTCCTGAATATTTTTTTCAAAGAATTGTAGTCAGTGTCTTTTCCAATGCCTATAAAAACATGCGTACAATCGTATTTTTCGACAACATAAAAAGTATCTTTTTTGCCATGAAAAACGCGCGAAGGCACTTCAACGCCGTGAAATTCGGTAGGCAACACACTTTTTGAATGGGTTTCATAAACCGGAATCAAAAGCGTTCCCGTAAAACCTTCGAGGTTTTTAATATGTTGTGTTTTCATAGTTTAGTTGTCTTTGTTGTTAAAAAAAAGCCATTCGATCGCTTTGGGAAATTCGTCGCTCCAATAGGTTTCATTGTGTTTTCCTTCCATATTGATGCTGAGTTTGATTTTCATTTTATCGGCGACAAATTCGTTTTTGATCATATTTTTCTGAAATTTTTTGACGTGTTTGAGCATGGTTTCACTTTCGTCACCGCCGGCGTATAAGTAAATTTTAGTGTCTGAAGGTTCGGAAAAATCAATTCCTGTAAAATCCATTTTTGGGACAACCCAAAGTGAAGGCGAGAAAATCATCAGTTTCCCATATACTTCCGGATACATCAATCCGCTGAAAATGCTGACCAATCCGCCCATCGAACTACCTCCGATTCCGGTAAATTCGCGTTCGGTTTTGGTACGGAATTTTTTATCTACGTATGGTTTTAAAGTGTCGGTGATAAACCTGATGTATTTTTTTCCCTGTCCGACGCCTAAAACGGTTTTACCAACATTGTATTCCTTGATCCGGTCTTTTTCAGCATGTTCGACCGCAATAATAATGATGTTTCCGATTTTGTATTCCGACATCACGGCGAGTTTTTTGTCAATTTCCCAATTGCCGTATTGCGCCTGTTCGTTGAATAAATTCTGCGCATCCTGAAGGTAAAGTACCGGATAATGTTCATTGGAACTGTCGTAATCGTGCGGCAATAAAGCCCAGATCTTACGTTTTTTATTAAGCTGTGGCATTTCAAATTCTTCTGAAATCAAATGAATCTGCGGCAGAAAATTTGGTTTAAACGGAAGCCAGTTTTTACGCCACAAATCGACATGTTCTTTACGCACACCAGCGTGTTGTTGGCAAACCCGATTTTCCGTACGGTTTCCATATTTGTCAATTTCGACCTCGCTCCAATCGCCTTTGGTAAATTTGTACAGCAATTCGTTCGGATACTCAAAATCGTTCGGAAACTTAAAATGGTACAATCCGTCGCCAATTTTCTCCATTTCAAAATTTTTGTCCTGTGTGTGCCATTGGTTGAAATTCCCGGAAATATAAACCGGCCTTTGGTCGTCATCATCGGTTGTCAGCAGGATGTTTAACTGCGGTTCGGTCAAATCTTCTTCAATATCCTGCAAAATCATCTGGTTTTCGAAATTCATAAAAAGTCACGGCAATATTCATCTGTAAAAAAGTAAATATAGGTTTTTGGCCTTTTAAAAAAAAGAAAGTCGGCCGGTAAAGCCAAAGTTTTAGGGAAATTAAACCTGCCGGACAAATTTTTTGACAATACAGAAATATTCGGCCGGTATTGCCCTGTGAATTTGGAAATTACGGATGAAATGTGAGATTTACAATTGTGCCCTGTTCTTTTTCGCTCTCGATCGCGATGTCAATATCCAACAAAGCGCACAATCTTTTTACAATCGAAAGTCCGAGTCCGGTTCCTTTTATTGTCGGATGATCGGTTGGATCGGAACGGTAAAACTGTTCGTAGATTTTTTCAAGGTCGTGTTTGCCTATTCCGATTCCGTTATCGGCAATTGTACAACGAACCAGTTGTTTCTCCTTCGAAAGCTTTATACTAATATTTCCATTTGGATTGGAATATTTCAATGCGTTTGATACGAGATTTTCGATGATGATCGACACCAAGTAGCCATCAGAATTGATCCTGAAATGTTCATCGAATGTAAAACCGATCGCAATATTGTCATTTTCAATTTTTGACGAAAACCGTTCCAGCGATTGCAAAATAATATCGTCAAGATCAACGGGAAGTTTATTTATCGTGATTTGTTGGTTCTCAAATCTGGCCAGCAAAAGCAATTGGTCGACTAACGTATTTAATCGGTCCACTTCATTAATGCAATATTTTATTTTCTCCTCATATTCCTGTTTTTCACGAGGTTTGCGAATTAAAACTTCGAGTGTTCCTTTTACAACTGCCAATGGCGTTCGCAGTTCGTGTGAAGCGTCAGAGGTAAACTGTTTCTCGCGATCAATTGCACTTTCGAGTCGGTTTAACAGGTTGTTGATCGTTTGTGAAAGCACATGCAATTCGTCTTTATTTCCCGGAAGTTCGATTCTTGATTTCAGGTTGTCTTTGGTAATAGCGCTCGTAGTTTCGATAATATTTTTAATCGGTCGAATGTTGCTTCCGGCTATAAATCTCGCTGCAAAAAACAGTAAGATCAGAATTACAGGATAGGAAATCCATAAAACGCGGCCCAAATTGTGCAACACCAGATTTGCATCTTCAAGCGACATCGCGATGATGATGTATCCGGCAAGTTTGCTGTTGTAAAAAACCGGAAATTGTGTTTGACGGATCGATTTTCCGTTGAGCCGGGCATCGAAATGCGTGAAATCTTTTGCTGTTTTATTGAAGACAAGATTTAGTTTTTTCAGGTTCGGCGATTTATCCACAAACTGTTTCTGTCCGTCCAAAATCTGCACAAAAACCGGATTGACGCTAAATGTATAGTATTCCTGTTCACGCCATTCCTCAGGATTGATAAGCTGGACATGGTTGTCTTTGATCTGGATGTCATTTAAATGATTGGCAATTTCGGTCGAAATTCCATTGTCAACGTGTTCGTAAACCGTGTAAGAAACGATGTTGTAAATGATCACAAACACAAACAGCACCATCAAAGCGGTACTGATCAAATAGTTGAGCGCAATCCTGTTTTTAAAAGAAAGCTGAAACATATTAAGTCGTAATATCTTTGGCAATGTAACCAATGCCGCGGACGGTTTTGATGTAGTCTTCTTCTTTTTTAAGGTTTAGTTTTTTGCGGAGCGAATTGATAAATACGTCGATTACACCTGTATCGTATTCAAAATGAATGTTCCAAACGTCTTCAATAATTTCGTTTCGGGTACAAACTTTATCTTTATTGACAACAAGATATTCGAGCAGCGAAAACTCCTTTTGGGTCAGCGAAACCTCAATGCCGTTGTTAAAAACCTGATGCGTTTGCTTATTGATCACAATTGTACCGAGTTTCAGTTCCGGAATTTCATTACCCACAGCGCGCAATTGCACACGAATCCGTTCTAAAAGCTCCTCAAAACTGAAAGGTTTTTTAATGTAATCGTTGGCTCCGGCTTTCAAACCTGCGATTGTCTCCTGAATGGTATCTTTGGCAGTCAGGAAAATAATGGGTGTGGTTGTATTTTTTTTTCTGAATTCGGTGCAAATTTCAATTCCGTTCATTCCGGGCAACATCCAGTCTAAAAGCAGCAAATCGTAATTGTTGGCCAAAGCCGATTTGAGTCCGTCCCTACCGTTATAAGCCAGTGAAATCTGATAGTTTTCTTCCTCGAGACCTTGCTTCAGAAATTGCGAGATTCCTGCTTCATCTTCAACGATCAGGATCTTCACTAGGATTTTTTTATGGTTTGGAGTTGGGACAGATATTCCGATGGCGATTCATCTTTGTAAACACCAATCTTTCCAAGCACCTTCGTGTTTTTATTGATGATGACAACCAATGGAAAGAAACCGTCTTTGTTGTATTTTTCGACCAAAAGCAGGTTTTCCTCCATGTTTTCAGTTACGCCGGATTGAAAATCCTGTTTAACCAGAATGTAATTTTCGGATGCAAATTCCTTAAATTCTTTTGACTGAAAAACGTTTTGTTCCAATTTGTCGCAGGTTTCACAGGTTTCGGATACCGAAAAAAACAGCAACACATCTTTCCCTGAAACCGAAGCTTCTTTGAAAGCCTCTTTAAGATTGGTTTTCCACTGCTGCGAATAACCGGGCATCGTCGCCATAAAAAGCAGGACCAGACTTATATTTTTCATAACCATTAGTTTGACAATAAAAGTATCAAAATATTTGAAACCAAGATTTAATATACGCTTAAAATATATGGACAATTTCGATATTGGAATTGGATAAAATTTGGACATTCTAACCAACTATAAGAAGTAAAGCTGAGACAGAAAATTACAACATGCCGTTGTATTTACGGATAAACCATTCGCCTGCCAAAGCTGCAACGGTGATTATCAAAAGCCAATACCATTCGATTAAAGGAATTTTTCGAACGATCGATTTTTGAATGGCTTTGTAATTTTCATCGGCAAGCAAAGTTTTGATTAGCGCGTCAGCTTGATCGGGCATAAAAACTTTTCCCTGCGTTTGTGTCGCGAGTTGGTTGAGTTTGTCCAGATCCGGATTTACGAATTGCTTTTCAATGTCAAAATCAAGGATTTCAAAGTAACCGTTGTATTTGGTTTTGGAATTCAGTTCAGTCACTGTAAAATTGTATTGTCCGGCTGAAAGTCCGTCAAGGTTGACCTTGTAAGAATTGTTCCCTTTAAGCAAATCGTAGTTTTTGGACTGTTTCGAATTTTTATTGGTTACCGAAATGGACAACCTTGCCTTTTCATCGAATTCGTAATTTTTGTTGAAAAACTGCGCACTGATTTCAATGGCTTCACCAGAATTGTAAAAACTTTCATGGCTGACAACCAATGATTTTTTCGAGTTATTAGAAGCCAGAAACTGAATCGTTTTATCGATGAATTGGTCAAATTTTTCAAAAGATTTGGTATCGACATGGCTTTGCAAACGCCACTTCCAGATGTTTTCACCCAATAAAAATGCGCTGCGCTTTCCCTGGTTTTCGGCGAAAGCCAACATTGGAAAATTCGTATCGATGTTTCGGATTTTTGACGAAATTAAGGTGTTGACATTTCCGTTTACGGTCACATTTCCAAACGCGTGCTGAAGTGGCGGAAAATGCTCAAAACCGATATTGTCGATTGCAAAAAGGTTGAATTGACTGTCAAAACCGGCGAGATAATCTTCGCTTTGGGAACTCATCTTGTAAACCAGATTGGATTGTACCTGATTCAGAAACGAAAAATCTGTGTTGGTTCCCGAAATGATAAAAGTATTGATTCCGACGTTTTTATTGTTTTCTAAAATCGTTTTGAATTCATTTGTCGGCTGATACAAAATCAATACATTATAATCCTGTAAAGACTTGATTTCCTTCGGCTTTACAATGGTTAATTTTCGTTGCGGATTGCTCTCGATTGCACGTTTTAGCGCGCCAATATCCGGATGGTTTATCGCCGATACAATCGCAATTTCGGTGCGTTGGTCAATGACTTCGACTGCAAAATTCTTGGAATTGTTATAGGTGTTTTTTTCCGTTTCTTTCGATGTTAACGATGCTTTGAAAACCTGAAGGCCGGTGCGCTCTGCAGGAAGTAAGATATTGATTACTGCCGACTTTTTGGAAGGAGAAAACACTACTTGCTGTTTGTGGTAAACCGTATTTCCCTGAGAAATGCTAAACGTCGCGTTGACACTTTTGGTTCCTGAATATTGAAGGAACACTTCCGCCGGGAATTTGTTTTTATGAAACGCGTATTTGTTGACGTTAAGTTGGCTGATTTTTAAATCGAGAAAAGTTGTGGTGTCGCCAACGACCAGCGGATACACTTTGTTGTTCGGATCGAAACCATAAACGTAATCATTACCGGAAGTCTGATTTCCATCGGTAATAAGGACCGTTGGAAACGTTTTGCTTTTGTTGATGCTTTTCAGGTTTTTAGCAACAAGGTCGATATCGGTTTGTTTGCCCTTAAAATCAAATTGTTCCGAATTCCCGAATTCGCTGTCAAAGCGGTAAGATTGTATCTCAAATTTTTCTTGCAAAGCTTTATTGGAACTCAGTTTTTGGAACAAATCCAATGCTGTTTGGTTTGCCTTTAAATCTGCAATTGACGAAGAATTGTCCACCACAATTGGCAGCGGCGTTTTTTGAATTTCAAGAGAATTATCAGAAATCACCGGATTGATGAGCAGCAATAAAACTGCAAAGACGGAGAGAAAACGCAAAAAAGCCAACAGCAAATGGACTTTTGACTTGCTTTTGGCTTTAAAATAATATTGAAAATAGGACAACCCGGCGGCTAATAGTACTGAAAGTAAGATCAATAGAATCGTGTTGGTTGTCATAATTTGTAGCGTACAATAAAAAATAAATATACTAATTATTAGACGGGATTTGCAAAAAAAGCCATCTTTTCAGACAGCTTTTCCATTTATAAAATTTATCCTGTATTAGGTCAGCATTCCGCCATCAACATTTAAAACCTGGCCGGTTACATACGCACTCATGTCTGAAGCAAAGAACAGGCAAGCATTCGCAACATCTTCAGTTGTTCCGCCGCGTTTGAGCGGAATGGAATCTCTCCAGCCCTGAACCACGTCGTCGTTTAATTTGGCAGTCATTTCTGTTTCAATAAATCCCGGAGCGATTGCGTTGCAACGGATGTTTCTCGATCCGAGTTCCAAAGCAACCGATTTTGTAAATCCGATGACACCAGCTTTTGAAGCAGCATAATTGGTCTGGCCGGCATTTCCCTTCACTCCTACTACAGAACTCATGTTGATGATCGATCCGGCGCGGTTTTTAAGCATCGTTTTCTGAACCGCTTTGGTCATATTAAAAACCGATTTCAGGTTGATTTCGATAACTTTGTCGAAATCTGCTTCTGAAATGCGCATTAAAAGATTGTCTTTCGTGATTCCGGCGTTGTTGATCAAAATATCAATCGTGCCAAATTCGGCCAAGATATCGTCGATCAGTTTTTGAGCTTCATTGAAATCGGCTGCATTCGACTGATAGCCTTTTGCTTTAATGCCCAAAGTGTTGAGTTCGTTTTCCAATGCCTGCGCAGATTCTACTGACGAACTGTATGTAAATGCCACATTGGCTCCGTGTTTTGCAAAACTTTCAGCAATTCCTTTTCCGATTCCGCGGCTGGCGCCAGTAATAACGGCTACTTTTCCTTCTAAGATTTTCATATTATTTGGTTAGTTTCTTTATTATTTTGATGATACAAATATAGATTAATTAAACTTTTTATAAAATTTGTCGCATAAAAAAAGCGCTACACCACGTAACGCTTTAATTTTGAGAGCATCAAATATTTAGAACGCCACATTCCATCTTGGAAGGCGCGCATTTTCGTCAAGAAAGTTTTGAAGAATTTGTCCTTCAATGAATGTCGGGATCACTTTAGTTTTTTCATTAAAAGTTTCAAACCATTGTACTTCGAGCCTGTCGATGTTTTCGATTTTCATTTGTGCCGGCCATGAATATTTCCTTCCGGTCTTTGCAAACTGGTGTCCGTTTACGATCTTGTCGTAGAGTCCGCCATTTTTGCTTTTTAAGGTGCCGTCGTTTTGAATCGTTCCGGTTGAGCCAACCATGATCAGTTCTTTTTCTTCTTCTTTCACTTCATATACCAAAAAGATCCCGCTTCCGGTTTCGCTGGCGTTGCAAACTTCTTCAAGGCTGTCGTTCGTTGTGAATGAAAATTCGTTTTTGGTCTTGAACTTTTTTAATTCTTTGTACATAATTTATTGATTTGTTGCCTTCTTCAAAAAAATGCCCCGCGAAATCATCGCAGGGCTTATAAAAGCAAAAGTGATTGTATTTATTTTTGGCAAATTTAGCGTTTGTTGCGCCTTTATCCGAATTTATTTTCAGAAATGTTGTTCATTATCCAATTCGGGAAGTAAAAAAAATAGTAAAACCACATCCAAATGAAAAGCCCCGTAACATACGAGGCTTTAAATTTATCCGAAAAGGAAAATTATCCCATTACTTCTTTTACTTTTTTACCAATTTCAGCTGGAGAATCAACAACGTGAATCCCGTTTTCGCGCATGATGCGTTTTTTAGCTTCGGCAGTATCATCAGCACCACCGACAATGGCTCCGGCGTGGCCCATCGTTCTTCCTTTTGGAGCGGTTTCACCAGCGATGAATCCGATTACCGGTTTTCTGTTTCCGTCGGCTCTGATCCATTTTGCAGCATCAGCTTCCAATTGGCCACCAATTTCACCAATCATTACGATACATTCCGTTTCAGGATCATTCATCAACAATTCAACCGCTTGTTTTGTAGTTGTTCCGATGATTGGATCTCCACCAATTCCGATCGCTGTCGTAATTCCCATACCTTGTTTCACAACCTGGTCAGCTGCTTCGTAAGTTAACGTTCCCGATTTGGAAACAATTCCTACAGTTCCTTTTTTGAAAACGAAACCTGGCATGATGCCTACTTTGGCTTCACCCGGAGTAATTACGCCTGGACAGTTTGGCCCGATCAGTGTACAGTTTCTATCTTTAATATAATCATTTGCTTTGATCATGTCGGCCACAGGAATGCCTTCCGTGATGGTGATGATCACTTTAATTCCTGCGTCGGCAGCTTCCATGATGGCATCTGCTGCAAAAGCCGGCGGTACAAAAATAATCGTTGTATCAGCGCCTGCTTTTTCTACTGCGTCTTTTACAGTATTAAAAACCGGACGATTTAAGTGCTCTGTCCCACCTTTTCCTGGTGTTACACCGCCTACAACGTTGGTTCCGTATTCAATCATTTGTGAAGCGTGGAAAGTTCCTTCGCTTCCTGTAAAACCCTGAACAATTATTTTTGAATCCTTGTTAACTAAAACACTCATGATATATATTTTAAATTGTTTTTTTAAATAGTGATGCAAAAATAAGGTTTTAGCGACAATTATTTATATCCTTTTGCAAAAAATACGGATCAATCAGGGAATTTCTTTCATGTTTTCTGGTTTGGATGGAAGTCGGAAAATCATAAAATGACATGGTGTTTTGGGAAATTTCCTGATCCACGACTTTTTTAGTTTTTTGTAATACGCTTCTTCAGGATAAATAACTACATTCAATTCGGTTAGCGCCCATTTTGATGCGTTTATCGATTGAAGTTTCAGGCAATATTTTGATTTATTTTTGACAACGAACTGCTGCAATTCCGGATTTTGATCTGTGTTTTCTATACAAATCGCCAGCCGTTCTGTGTTTCCGGAATAAAGTTTAAATGAAAGATATGATGGCCAGAACCCAATAAAATTAGTCAGCGGCAAAATTGCGACAATCAAAACTACCAATACATTGGCCTTATTCTTAAAAAAATCCGAAGTGATGATTGGATTTTCCCGTTTGTAAAACATTGTAAAAACCAGCAGCATCATCGCCACATTCCAAGGCCAGACGATGCTGTTTCTATGCAATCCAACTGGACCGAGCGCAAGAAGCAAAAAAAGATGCGTTGCTACGGTTAGCCATACAAACGGTTTCTTATTTTTTGCAAAAAGCAGTCCCAAACCTGAAACGATTTCAATCATTGGAAGTAAAAATCCTGAAAAATGAAGAATGGAATTTCCTATGATTTCATCTGAAAACCCAAACAATTTCCGCAGGATCATATTGTCCCAAATGCTGTGTAAAAATCCTTCGTTGCACTTAAACAAACCACTAAAAATGTAGGTTGCGATAAGCAAAAGCGAAAGCGATTTTATAAAACTTTTATCGGTTTTAAACAGCAGGAAGAAGAAAATCGTCAGCAGATACTGATATTCCCACGGCTGCCAACGCAATTGATCGAGTGCGCAACTGAGTAGTTCAGCACCAAGCAAGCATCCAATGAAAATCTTTTTCTCAGGATAAATTACGACAATAAAAAGAAAGCAAAAAGAAAGAAGCATTAGCGACAAATGCCAATGCGATGAAATCGTATCGAGACAATCAATCGGTGCGACAATAGGAAAAATTCGATCGGCCAGCCACAATTTCCAACTCATTATTTTAGCAAAAAACCACGCAACGGCCGTAATCCGGATGAGCGTGGTTGCTTTTAAAGTGTCGTCTGCAAGGATGGCTTGCATTTGTTACGAAATCTGTGTCATTTGAAATCCGCGGTATAATTTGTCGTCTTTAATTTCCCAAATTACAAAAAAATGGGCCAACAGCATTTCCTCACGTGGATTTTCAACTGTTTTGATGTAGTGTGAATAACGAACGGCTACCTGGTTTTTCTCCTGCAAAATGTGGCTGATCCTGACTTTCGAACGCATATACGCTTTGCCAAGTTCAGTGGCCATTGCCAGAATATCATCGTGTTTCATCTGAATAAAACCTTTGCTGCTGTTCCAGTCGATCACAACTTCCGGATGCAGATAAGTTTTCATCACTTCGCTGTTGATCAACGCATCGGATTTGTAAAAATCCTGTATCAATTTTTTAGCCGACATCTATTTCAGTTTATTTAAAATTTCAGGAATCTTTTTGATATTCGCCATTTGTTTCAGGATTTCCCTCGATTCGCCAATTGGTGTTCCGAAATAAGTTTTTCCGCCTTCCACCGATTTGGTTACACCGGTTTGCCCCAAAATCACCGCTTTTTCACCAATGGTTATGCCGCTGGTTGTCCCAACTTGTCCCCAAAGTGTCACTTCATCTTCGATAACAACACAACCTGCGATTCCGGTTTGTGAAGCGATCAGGCATTTTTTTCCGATAACCGTATCGTGGCCTACATGAACCTGATTGTCGATTTTTGTGCCTTCGCCAATGGTCGTGTCGCCGGTTACCCCTTTATCAATGGTACAAAGTGCGCCAATTCCGACATTGTCTTTGATAACAACGCGACCGCCAGAGATCAATTGGTCAAAACCATCGGGACGTTTTTTGTAATAAAAAGCATCTGCGCCCAGAATCGTTCCGGCGTGGATAATGACGTTGTCGCCAATAATCGTATGGTCATAAATCGAAACATTCGAATGAATCATACAGTTTTTGCCAATGTGCACATGATGCCCGATAAATGTATTGGGCTGAATCATCGTGCCTTCGCCAATTTGTGCCGAATCTGAAATCGAAACATTCGAAAAACGAAACGGTTTGAAATGCTGCGTCAGTTTGTTAAAATCCCGGAACGGATCGTCCGAAATCAGCAACGCTTTTCCTTCGGGACACTGCACCTCTTTATTGATCAGAATGACCGTCGCAGCGGATTGCAATGCTTTGTCATAATATTTCGGATGGTCAACAAATACAATATCTCCGGGTTCAACCACATGAATTTCGTTCATGCCGTGAACCGGAAAATTATTATCGCCTACAAATTTACAGTCGATCAGCGCGGCGATTTCCTGTAACGAATATTCTTTTGGAAATTTCATTTTTTATTTGGTGATAAGCCAATCAGCGGATTAGCGAATGGTTTGCATTGCTAATCCGCTGACGTACTAATGAGTTCACTATTCTTTTACGCGCTCCATATAATGGCCGTTCGACGTATCAATTTTGATTTTGTCCCCTTCGTTGATAAACAAAGGAACGTTGATCGTTGCGCCAGTTTCTACAGTAGCCGATTTGGTTGCATTTGTCGCTGTATTTCCTTTCACACCTGGTTCTGCATACGTCACTTCAAGGACTACAGATGCCGGCATGTCTACCGATAATGGCAAATCCGTCTCTGTATTGATGCTCACCATAACATTTTCACCTTCTTTTAGCAAGTCTGGCGAATCAAGAATGTTTTTGTTTAGCGAAATTTGCTCGAAAGACTCTACATTCATAAAGTGGAACAAATCGCCTTCCGGATAAAGGAATTGGAATTTGTGGTTTTCCACGCGCACTTCTTCAATTTTGTGACCAGCTGAAAATGTATTGTCCAATACTTTTCCATTGGTCAAACTTTTCAATTTTGTTCTGACGAAAGCAGGTCCTTTTCCTGGTTTTACGTGAAGGAATTCAATGATTTTGTAAATATCATTGTTGTATTTGATGCACAATCCGTTTTTAATATCTGATGTAGATGCCATTTTATTTTGTTTTTTCTCGGTTCAATAATAACCGATTTTAATTTTTAATTTGTATTTCTGAATCTTAATTTTTAATAATTTCCGGTATAACCTTTCATGACGCCACGTGATGAATTTCTGATAAAATCCAAAATTTCATCGCGTTCGCGTGTCGCTTCCATTTCTGCCTCAATGATGCTCATAGCTTGTGAGGTATTGTAATTTTTCTGGTACAGAATTCTGTATATTTCCTGGATCTCGCGGATTTTCTCTGTCGTAAATCCCCTTCTTCTGAGTCCGACCGAATTGATACCAACATAGGATAACGGTTCTTTCGCCGCTTTTGTATATGGAGGAACGTCTTTTCTTAGCAAAGATCCGCCGGAAATCATCGCGTGGTCGCCCACACTGATAAACTGATGTACCGCCGAAAGTCCGCCAATGATCGCATAGTTTCCAATGGTCACGTGTCCGCCCAGCAAAACGCCGTTTACGATAATGGCATTGTCACCAATGTGGCAATCGTGCGCCACGTGGGCAGTCGCCATGATCAGGCAATTGTTTCCAATCACGGTCTGGCCCGAAGCAATTGTTCCTCTGTTGATTGTTACGCATTCGCGGATCGTACAATTGTCGCCAATAATGGCAAGCGATTCTTCGCCTCCGAATTTCAAATCCTGCGGAACAGCCGCAATGACAGCGCCCGGAAATATGTTACAGTTCTTCCCTATCCTCGCGCCTTCCATGATCGTTACATTCGACCCGATCCAGGTTCCGTCCCCAATAACTACATTGTTGTGGATGGTCGTAAAGGGTTCGATAACGACATTTTTGGCGATTTTTGCGCCGGGATGAACATATGCTAATGGTTGATTCATTTGTCGATGATATGTTTTTATCGGTCAAATGTAATTCGCATTTGATGCGCATTCATCTGCTGATGTTATTTTTTAGGTCGTTCGCGTTTTAACTGCGTCTTCCGTTTTTTTATTGCTTTCTTGCAATCTGCGCCATCAATTCAGCCTGGGCAACGAGTTTTCCGTTGGCGTATGCATTGGCTTGCATGTGACAAATTCCGCGTCGGATTGGCGTAATCAGGTCACATTTGAATATCAAAGTGTCGCCTGGCAATACTTTGTGTTTGAATTTCACATTGTCGATTTTCATGAAAAAAGTCAGGTAATTTTCAGGATCGGGAACAGTGCTTAAAACCAGAATTCCGCCGGTTTGCGCCATCGCTTCCACGATCAATACGCCCGGCATTACCGGAGCATTGGGAAAATGCCCAACGAAAAATCCTTCGTTCATCGTCACATTTTTCAATCCGACAACATGGGAATCCGACAATTCGAAAATTTTGTCTACCAATAAAAATGGCGGCCTGTGCGGCAACATGGCCATGATTTTATGGATGTCCATCAATGGTTCCTGGTGTAAATCATATACCGGAACCTGGTTGCGCTGTTCTATTTTAATCACTTTTGCCATCTTTTTTGCAAATTGCGTATTGACATAATGTCCCGGTTTGTTAGCGATGACTTTTCCTTTGATGCGCATTCCAATTAAAGCCAAATCACCGATGACGTCGAGCAATTTATGTCTCGCTGCCTCGTTTGGATAATGCAACGTAAGGTTGTCGAGGATGCCATTTGGTTTCACCGAAATCTTGTCTTTTCCAAAAGCCACTTTCAGGTTTTCCATGGTTGAAGGCGAAATTTCCTTATCAACATATACAATCGCATTGTTGAGATCGCCGCCTTTGATGAGTCCGTTTTCAAGCAAAGATTCCAGTTCGTGCAAAAAGCTGAATGTTCTCGCATCTGCAATTTCCTTTTTGAAATCACCAATGTTTTTCATTGTGGCATTTTGGGTTCCGAGTACTTTCGTGCCAAAATCAACCATTGCGGTCACCTGGTATTCGTCGCTTGGCATCACCAGAATTTCACTTCCGGTCGCTTCGTCAGTATACGAAATCACTTCTTTAACTTCGTAATATTTTCTTTCGGCGTCCTGCTCTACAATTCCGGCTTTCTCAATCGCTTCCACAAAATATTTGGAAGAACCGTCCATAATCGGAGGTTCAGGCGCGTCAAGCTCAATAATCACATTATCGACGTCGCAGCCTACGAAAGCGGCAAGGACGTGTTCGGAAGTCTGAATTTTAACGCCCAGTTTTTCCAGATTGGTTCCGCGTTGCGTGTTCACTACATAATTGGCATCAGCCTCAATCACCGGTTGGCCTTCAAGGTCGACGCGAACGAATGTAAATCCGTTGTCAATTGGTGCTGGCTTAAAAGTCATTTTGACGTCTTTTCCTGTATGCAGCCCCACTCCAGTCAGGGAGATTTCGTTTTTTATGGTTGTTTGCTTCGCCTGTTCGCTAAAGCTCGGGTGTTTAACCATTGTTTAATTATTTTTGTTTATTGTTTTTTTTAATTCTTCGAGTTCGGCTATGATTTTTGGAAGATTCCTGAAATGTACGTACGACTTGTTATAATCGTGCAATGCAAAACCCGGGCTTCCCTGTACCAATTCGTTGTCTTTTAGATTTTTTGTAATTCCGGTTTGCGCCTGAATGCGGACGTTGTCACCGATGACAAGGTGTCCGGCGATTCCAACCTGACCGCCAATGATGCAGTGTTTTCCGATTTTTGTAGAACCCGCAATGCCGGTTTGTGCGGCAATTACTGTGTTTTCACCGATCTCAACATTGTGTGCGACCTGAATTTGGTTGTCTAATTTTACACCTTTTCGGATGATGGTCGAACCCATCGTCGACCGATCGATAGACGTTCCGGCGCCAATATCGACATAATCTTCAATGATCACGTTTCCAATTTGCGGGATTTTATTGTAACTGCCTTCTTTATTCGGTGCAAAACCAAATCCGTCTGCGCCAATAACCGCGCCGGAATGAATCACGCAATTGTTGCCGATTATGGTATCTGAATAAATCTTGGCACCTGAAAAAAGCGTCACATTATCACCAATTTTCACATTATCACCTATATAACAGTTCGGGTAAATTTTCACGTTATTTCCGAGAACCACATTTTCACAGATGTAGCTAAAACTCGCCAAATACAGGTTTTCGCCATATTTGACATTTTTTGAAATCACACTGTGTTCTTCAATTCCCGTCTTGCTGTCTTTTCTGGCCTGATCGTAAAATTCGAGCAGTTTTGAAAAAGACAAATACGCATCTTCTACCTTAATTAAAGTCGTAGTAATTTCGGCTTCCGGAATAAAATTATGATTTACAATCGTAATCGTAGCTTGTGTAGAATAGATAAACGGCGCATATTTTGGGTTGGCCAGAAATGTCAGCGAACCGTCTGTGCCTTCCTCGATTTTGGACAGTTTAAAAACTTCAGCGGCTGGATTTCCAACGACTTCGCCTTCTAAAATGCCTGCTATTTGTGCTGCTGTAAATTTCATTTATCGATTTTGTGTATTCAAAAATCAAAAGATCGCAATCAAAGACGATTTGTATCTCAATCTTCCATGTATTCAATCTTCCAATCTTTTAATAATCCGGACAAAAATATAAAAAATAGATTTTAATTGTTAATTTTCCACAAGTTGTTTTGGGAAACAGATATAATATTTGGTTACCGGTTTAGACAACGCTTTTAAATTCAGCTGGTCTGAGGCTTCCACTACATCTTCTATCGTTTTGTCTTTCTTTAAAATATGGATCGGTTCGGCGGTTTTGTTGTATGCCTGGTTTTTGATTTTTCCTTTAAAAACAAAGTATGCCGCGTCTTGTTGTGAAATCTGGTTTTTTGCGGCAAATCTTTCAATAAGTTCATGAATTTCCTCAGTCGGGAACTTCTCACTGCTCAATTTGATCTTCAGCAAATCGCGGTTGATGATCATTTTACTCAGCGAACGCAATATAAAATCATCGTGATGCTGCCATGATTTCAATGCTGAAACAATGTCGTAATCGTCTAGTTGCGCAAATTTGTCGAGCACATCATCATTAAAATCTTCAAGCTCAATTTTGTTTTGCATAAAGAACAACAGCGATGGACTGCTTGGTAAAATCACTCCTTTCTGCGTAAGTTCTTTCGCTCTTTTCAAGGTTTTGGTCAGGATCAATTCGGCTACCAGACTGGTTTTATGCAGATAAGCCTGCCAATACATCAGCCTTCTCGCCATCAGGAATTTCTCGATTGAATAAATTCCCTTTTCTTCCAAAACCAATACGTCATCAACGACATTCATCATCTGAATCAAACGGTCAGAATTGATGTTTCCTTCGGCCACGCCAGTGTAAAAACTGTCGCGTTTGAGGTAATCCATACGATCCATGTCGAGTTGGCTCGAAATCAGTTGCAGCATGAATTTCCGGTGGTAATCGCCTTTGAATACTTTGATTGCAAGTGAAAGTTGTCCGTTAAATTCGGTGTTGAGTTGGTTCATAAAAAGCATCGAAATCGCTTCATGGTTCACATTTTCAACAATGCTGTGCTCCATCGCGTGGGAAAACGGGCCGTGGCCAATGTCGTGCAGCAAAATCGCTACCAGCAACGCATTTTCTTCGTCCTTAGAAATTGCAACTTCCTTAAAACGCAACACTTCGATCGCTTTTTGCATAATGTGCATGCAGCCAAGCGCGTGGTGAAACCTGGTGTGGTGCGCGCCCGGATAAACCAGATACGACATGCCCATTTGTGAAATCCGGCGCAAACGCTGGAAATACGGATGCTGGATCAAATCATAAATCAGCGGATTTGGAATGGTGATAAATCCGTAAATGGGATCATTTAATATTTTAAGCTTGTTTATCTGGCTCACTTTTCTGTCAAAATTTTGGAACACAAATATACACTAATCTATGGGATAATTGGTGTCAACGAGTTCCAAATAATATAACATATTGGCAATAAAATATAAGAAAAACGCTGTTTTAAACGGCACCTTTACATTTCGGTAAATCTGCCCCATTTTTAGCGCAAAATTGGTTTTACTGAATAAATTGGCTATTTTTAGACCTAAAATATACGACTTGGATTATAAAAAATACATCAGGAAAACTTTAAAAATTTTACTCTGGACCGTTGGTTCCGTGATCGCGTTACTGCTTTTAATTATTCTGCTTGTTCAGGTTCCGGTTGTTCAAAATGTCATTAAAAACAAAGCAGTCACCTATTTAGAAGGTAAAATTCATACCAAAGTTGTCATCGGAAAAATCGAGATCGGTTTTCCGAAAAAAGTCATCCTCGAAAATTTTTATTTTGAAGACCAATCCAAAGATACGTTGCTTGCAGGCGAAAAACTTGCGGTCGATATCAGCCTGTTTAAACTCATCAGCAACGAGGTCGAAATTAATTCGGTCGATTTAAAAGGCATTTCTGCCAATGTAACGCGCGATAAAGATTCTATTTTTAATTTCTATTACATTATCAAAGCGTTCGCTTCCGCGGAAGAAAAGCCGAAAGACGATTCGCAGCCAATGAAAATTTCGGTCAACAAAATCAATCTTGATAAAGTGCGCGTCCGGTTTGACGATGCGATTACCAAAAATGACCTCAAAGTTTCATTAAACCATTTCGATACGAATATCGACAAATTTGATCTCGACAACCTCGATTTCGACATTCCGAAGATCAAAGTTGACGGATTAAACCTCAAATTAAAACAAGGTATTCTCGTTCAGGAAATTGCGGTCAATACACGTGAAATCGCCGACTCATTGGCGCAGCAGCCCAACTTAAAATTGAAACTCGGCACTATTGATTTGTCGAAGATCAACATTGGATACGACAACGCAGGAACCAAACTCAACACCGGATTGTCGCTTCAAAAAATGCTTGTTCGCGTAAACCGTTTTGATATTAAAAATCAGGACATTGAACTCGAAAGCCTTGACATCAACGCGCTCAAAGGTGCGCTGGCTATTGGTAAATTCGAAAAGAAACTGGCGACAAACGTGGCCAATGCCAAAGAACAACCCGAAGCTGCTCCGGGCAAACCCTGGAAATTCAGACTCAATCAAGCCGATTTGAAGCAGATCGCGTTTCGCTTTGACGATGAAAATGCCGCCAAAACTGCAAAAGGAATCGATTTCAAACACATGGATTTGCAGCAATTTAATCTCGTCGGTGAAAAATTTCTATATGCGAATGACGTCATTTCAGGAAACATTTATGCCTTCACAGTCAAAGAAAAAAGCGGACTCGATGTGCAATCGCTTAAAACCGAATTTTACTACGGTAAGAAAAATGCCTACCTCAAAAAATTGTATTTAAAAACACCGCAAACCTTATTAAAAGACCAGATTATCGTTGGTTATCCGTCGATCGAATCGCTGAGCAAAGACATTGGCGCGCTCGACATCAATGCGAATCTGGCCGGAAGCCATATCGGTTTTAAAGACATTTTGATCCTGGCGCCCGATTTGGCAAATACGAATCCGTTTAAGGCAAATCCTGAAGCCATTATGCAAATTAACAGCAGGATTTCGGGAAAAGTCAACAACATCGTCATTCCAAACCTCGAAATCAGCGGCATCGGAAATACTAAAATTGCCGCCAGCGGAAGAATCACCGGTTTGCCCGATGCAAAAAAAGCCTACTTCGATTTGGCGATCCGCGAATTTAAAACGACTGCAAAAGACATTAACGGTTTTGTACCAGCGGGAACGATTCCGAACACATTTCAACTGCCGTCTCAGTTTGCCGTTAACGGAAGTTTTAAAGGATACATCAACAATTTCAACACCAATTTGAACCTGGTCAGCAGTTTTGGAAACGCGAAAGTCAAAGCAACTTTTGACCAGCGTCGGAAAAATGCAGAAAAATACCAGGCGGATGTTGACGTGAACAATTTCAATGTTGGGAAAATGATTAAAAATGATTCGCTTGGAAGAATCAGCCTGAAGGCAAAAATCAAAGGAACCGGACTGGATCCAAAGACCGCGAATGCCACGGTAAACGGAAAAGTGATCAAAGCCGAGTTCAATAAATATACATACCGAAACCTCGCTTTGAAAGGCAATATCCGCAATGGCGAATTTGTGGCCGAAGCCGGAATGGACGATCCAAACCTGACCTTCGACCTGACGTCAAACGGAAAATTCGGTGGAAAATATCCGGCGATAAAACTCAAAATGAACCTTGATATCGCCGATCTTGAAAAACTAAACCTTCATGCCGGACCGATGAAATTACGTGGCCAGATCGATGCCGATGTCCCGACTGCAGATCCCGATTATCTGAACGGAAAAGTGAGCCTGAACAAAATTATGATCGCCAATAAAGACGGCGAATTTGCGCTTGATTCGATTAATGTTGTTGCGACCGCGACCGCAGAACAAAACAGCATTGCATTGCGTTCGCAGTTCGCTGACGCAGATATGAAAGGCAAATACAAACTCACGCAAATTGGTTCGGCTTTGTCCAATTCGATTGCGAAATATTACGATGCCAATCCGAAAGCCAAAAAAGTCAAAACAGAAAACCAGCAATTTGCGTTCAATTTAAATGTCAAAAACAGCCCGTTGCTTTTGAAACTGGTTCCCGATATCAAACAACTCGATTCGATTGCGATTACAGGACGATACAATTCTGAAAATGATACGATTGTATTGAACGGTGTCATTCCGAAATTGGTTTACGGCGAAAACACGATTTCAAACGCTACGATCAATGTGAATACTGAAAATGACGCATTGGTTTACAGCCTTGTTGTTGATGACATCCAAAACAAAACCATCCAGCTTCCATACACGAGCATCACCGGAACGGTTAAAGAAAATTTGCTTTCGTACATTTTACAACTTAAAGACATCAAAGATACCGAGCGTTATCTAATCGCCGGAACCTTAAAATCAACCGACGGAAATACTGAAATCGCATTGATTCCGGACGGATTGCGCCTGAATTACGACAATTGGGGAATAGATCCGGAAAACCTGATTCGTTTGGGCAAAAACGGAATTTACGCGAATCAGTTCGAATTGAGCAAAGACGGAAGTTCCATTACGATCCAATCCCAATCGGACACGCCAAACGCGCCAATTTCGGTCGGTTTCAAGGATTTTAAAATTGAAACATTGACCAATATTGTCCAAAAGGATTCCCTCGTTATGGGCGGCAGAATCAATGGAAATGCGCTTGTAAAAGACCTGAACAAAACACCGGTTTTTACCGCCGATATGAAAATCGAGGATTTCAGTTTTAAATCGGATACCATTGGAAACATTGATATTAAAGTCAATAATGAAGTCGCAAACACTTACGATGCAAACGTAGCAATTACTGGTCATGGCAACGAGGTGAACTTAACCGGAACTTATCGTACAGACAACAGCAGTTTCAACATGGCGCTCGACATGCCGCACTTAAACTTAACGAGCATTCAGCCTTTTACTGCCGGAAATCTTGATAAAAGCAGTGGTTATCTGAGCGGAAATTTCAAAATTACGGGAACGGTGAAAGATCCGGATGTGTTGGGCGAACTCAAATTCAACGATGGCGCGTTTACGGTTGTTCCGCTGAATTCGGCTTTTAAATTACTCAACGATAAAATCGTTTTCAACCAGAACGGCATTTTGTTCGAAAAGTTCTCGATGTCAGATGAAAACGACAACCAGCTTGTCATCCTCGGAAAAATCAATACGACGAATTATCAGGATTTTGGTTTTGATTTAAAGATCAACGCCGACAACTTCCGTGCGATAAATTCGAAAGAGAAAGACAATGATGTGTATTATGGCGAACTCTATTTCGACAGCAGACTGACCGTTGGCGGCGACATGAACAAACCGGTTATTCAGGGAAATATCAAAATAAATGAAGACACCAAATTAACAGTGGTACTTCCACAATCGGATCCTTCGATTGCCGATCGTGAAGGCATTGTCGAGTTCATTGACCGTGACAATCCGGACCTTAAAAAACTGACCATTGCAAATGATTCGCTGAGCAAAACCGCTTTCAAAGGAATCGACGCGTCGGTTAATATTGAGATTGACAAAGAAGCCGAACTCAGCCTTGTAATCGATAAAGGAAACGGCGATTACCTCAAATTAAAAGGAGAAGCGCGTTTGAACGGAGGAATCGATCCATCTGGAAAAACTACTTTGACCGGAAGATATGAATTTACCGAAGGTACGTACGAAATGACTTTCAACCTGCTCAAACGCAAATTTGACATTAAAGAAGGCAGTTATATTTTATGGACAGGCGAACCAACATCGGCTGATATCAACATCACCGCGGTGTACAAAACCGAAACCGCTCCGATCGATTTGGTTGATGACCAATTGGGCGGCATGCCGGAAGATGTCAGAAACCGCTACAAACAACGCATTCCGTTTGAAACCGAACTGATCATGAAAGGCGAATTGTTGAAACCGGATATTACTTTTGATATCGTTCTTCCTGACGGAAACAACAGCATTGCAACCGAAGTGATCAATACGACCCAATCGAAACTGGCTCAATTGAGACAACAACCATCAGAACTCAATAAACAGGTTTTTGCCCTGCTGCTATTAAACCGTTTTATAGGGGAAAATCCTTTTGCAAGTGAGGCTGGCGGCGCGACTGCTGGATCATTGGCCAGACAAAGCGCGAGCAAAATCCTGTCCCAACAATTGAACAATTTGGCGGGAGATTTAATAAAAGGCGTCGAACTGAATTTTGACCTCGATTCCCAGGAAGATTACACGTCCGGCCAACGCCAGGACCGAACCGACCTGAATGTTGGCGTTTCCAAAACACTGTTAGACGACCGTTTGAAGGTCACTGTTGGAAGCACGTTTGGACTCGAAGGAACGCAGCAAGCCGGACAGGATACGAACAATATCGCTGGCGACCTTTCGGCAGATTACCAACTGACAAAAGACGGAAGGTATCGGGTTCGCGCCTATCGGAAAAACCAATATCAGGTTGCTTTACAAGGCCAGGTCATTGAAACGGGAATCGGTTTTATCATTACGATGGATTACAATAAATTTCGCGAGTTATTTCACAGATCCCAACTTCAGAAAGACATCGAAGCCAAAGAACGCGCCGAAAAAGAAAAGAAAAAATTAAATAAAAAGAAGAAATAAAATGCATACAAAACACCTTTTCTACGGACTTTTGGCATTGCTTTTTGCATCTTCCTGCAGCAATACAAAATACCTTGCCGAAGGCGAACTGCTCTACGTTGGCGGAAGCGTAAAAATTGATGGAAAAGAAATTCCGAAAAGCGAGCGAAAAAAAATGAAAGCCGAATTGGAGGATTTGCTGCGTCCAAAACCAAACAAAAAAATCTTAGGGCTGCGGCCAAAATTATACCTGTACAACGTTGCGGGCGAACCAAAAAAAGACAAAGGATTTAGATATTGGTTGCGTTATAAAGTGGGCGAACCGCCGGTGACTTTCGGAAAAGTAGATCTCAAATACAACAGCGACATTCTTCAGAATTATGTTGAAAACAGAGGTTACTTTCAGGCATTGACGACTTCCGATTCGACACGAAAAGGCAAAAAGGCAACTGCCGAATATACAGTAAAACCTGGAAAACAATTTAAAATTCGCGAAGTACTGTTTCCTGCCGACACGACAATTGCGTTGGAGAAAGTCATTGGACGAACAAGGCGCAGAAGTTTGCTGAAACCCGGCGAAGGCTACAATCTTGATGTCATTAAAGACGAACGCGAACGGATCGACAGCAGGCTGAAGCAGAAAGGATATTACTTTTTCAGTCCCGATTATCTGAAAGTTCAGGTCGATAGTACTGTTGGCGATCATCAGGTCGATTTAATTGTGAAGATCAAAAACGAAATGCCCGAAAGTGCGCGGGAAGTTTATAAAATCAACGACATTATTATTTATCCTAATTATTCGATTGCGCAGGACAACAAGATCCAGACTTCCGATTCGATAAAGGTGTACAAGGATTTTAAGATTATCGATCCCGAAAACACATTCAATCCACGAATTTATGACCGGACTTTATACTTTCACAAAGGCGATTTGTACAACCGAAACGACCACAATTTATCGCTGAACCGATTGGTAAACCTCGGAACTTTTAAGTTTGTAAAGAACCAGTTTAAAATTTCGCAGGAATTCCCGAACACGCTTGACGCCTATTATTTTCTTACGCCTTTGCCAAAGAAATCGATTCGCGTAGAGGTACTTGGAAAAACCAATTCCGCAAATTATACAGGAACCGAACTCAACGTAAACTGGAGCAACCGAAATACTTTTAAAGGCGCGGAACTGCTGACCGTTTCTGCTTTTGGCGGACTCGAAGTACAGGTTTCAGGACAAAATAAAGGTTTTAATGTGTACCGTTTTGGTGGCGAAGTCAACCTGTTCTGGCCAAGAATTATTGCACCGTTTGTGAAAGTGGAATCGTCTGGCGGATTTGTTCCAAGGACAAAAGCGACGATTGGTTACGAATTTCAGAAACGGATCAAGTTGTACGGACTGAATACTTTTAAAGGTTCGTATGGCTACCAATTTAAAGAAAACGCGCGGAAAGAACATCAGTTGAACCTTACAGAAATCACTTTCGTGAGTCCATCAAATGTTTCAGAATTGTACCAACAACAAATGGCCGAAAATGACGCGTTGAGAAAAGTCATTGAGAAACAGCTGATTTTTGGGCCTACCTATTCGTATACGTACACCAATACGATGCAGAAAAGAAAAAAGAACACGATATATTTCAAAGGTTCGCTTGAAGCTGCGGGCACAATCGCGGGTCTTGCCACCGGAGCCAACATAAAAAAAGGCGATACCATCAGTGTTTTTAATGTTCCTTTCAGCCAGTTTGGGAAAATAGAAACCGAATTCAGGCATTATTTCAAATTGAGCGAAAGTACGCAATTGGCAAGCAGGATCATCGTCGGCGCCGGAATTCCGTACGGAAATTCAGATGAATTGCCGTTTATCAAACAATTTTTTATTGGAGGAACCAACAGCATCAGGGCATTTCGGGCACGTGCCATTGGTCCCGGAACATTCAAACCTGACGTCGATGAAAATATGTTCCTTCCCGATCAGTCCGGAGATTTAAAACTTGAAATGAATACCGAATACCGCGCAAAATTATTTAGTGTCGTACATGGCGCTATTTTCGTCGATGCGGGAAATATCTGGCTGATGAATGAAAACAAAGACAAACCCGGAGCGAAGTTTTCAGGTGATTTCTTAAATGAACTTGCTGTTGGAACCGGCGCCGGATTGCGATTCGACTTATCGTTTCTTGTTCTCAGGTTGGATCTCGCCTTTCCACTTAGAAAACCTTACCTTCCCGATGGACAGCGTTGGGTTTTAGACCAGGTCGCTTTTGGCAGCGGTCCCTGGCGAAAAGAAAATCTGGTATTTAATCTCGCTATCGGATATCCATTCTAAACAAAAAAGGCTTCAAATGAATGAAGCCTTTTTTAATTATTTGAAAGATTGTTAACCTACGATTTCTTTAAGCATTTTTGTAAGTTCAGGCATGCTTGACGGTTTGATCAGGAAATCTTTTGCACCGGCATTCATCACCTGTTCGACAAGTTTCGGACTTCCGGAAGTAGAATAAATGTAAACCGGAATGTTGTTGAGACGTTCAATTTTTTTGATGGTTTCCAGACATTGCCGTCCGTCCATCAGCGGCATATTCATATCTATAAAGATGTAATCCGGAATAAAAGACTCGTTTTCCGTAAGTTGGTTCACCGCATTTACGCCATCTTTGGCAAAAATGCATTCGATATTTTCATCGATTTCCTGCATTGCGGTACAAAAAAAATCACGGTCGTCTTCATCATCATCTATAAAAAAACATTTTTTAAGGATTTGCATAATTTGGGTAAATTTTCGGAAATTCAGCACATTTGCATAGTTCACTGAAAAGCCGCGTATGTAAGTTAAATGGGAATAATATTATATTTTTCTCGGTTCTGGCCTGCTGTATTTTATCTTCAAATATGTAATTCTGGCTTGAAGCCAAATCTTTGAACTCACATCTAAAAGCGGCTGTAAAGTATTCATATTGTGGTATTTTAGGTGTTCGCACAAATTTGAGATTTTTTATTTATCGGCGCTTTACACAATTTTCGTCAATATTTTCATAATTAGCATATTTCTTAAAAATCGTATAAGGTTTTAGAAGATTTGTGTAAGCTAATACCATTTTAAATAAGCAAACTTTGTAAGTATAACTTATTTATTATGAAAGCACTCTGGAAAGGCGGAATCAGTTTCGGACTGGTAAATATTCCTGTAAAATTGTACTCCGGATCGGTTACACACCGTGTCGATCTTGACATGATCCGTAAAAAAGACCATTGCGCGATCCAATATGTACGCGTGTGCAAAAAAGACGGAAAAGAGGTTTCCTGGGACGAAATTGCAAAAGGTTACAAAAAAGAAAACGGCGATTATATCGTGCTCGACAAAGACGAAATCGCAAAAGCAATGCCTGAGAAAACACAAACCATCGACATTTTCGAATTCGTACTGGAAGACGAAATTCCGTCACAATACCTTGAAAAACCATATATCATCGAACCCGAAAAAGCCGCATCAAAAACCTATGCTTTGTTGCGCGCGGCTTTGAAAAAATCAGGGAAAGTGGGTTTATGCAAATTCATTCTTCGGCAATCGGAACATTTGGGGATTTTAAAAGTTGAAGAAGACGCGATACTGTTGATTCAGATTCGCTTCGACCAGGATTTACGCGATCCGGCTGAAGCCAAATTGCCAACAAACATTAAAATCGAAAAGAAAGAACTCGACATGGCAATGACCATTATCGACCAGCTCACCGACAAATTTGAACCTGAAAAATACAAAGACACTTACAAAGATGAACTCATCAAACTGATCAAAAAGAAATCGAAAGAACCAGCAAAAAAACTTCCGGTATTGAAGGAACGTCGCGCAAGAGCGAAAAAAGCGCCTGCCGATGATTTACTCGAACAGTTGAAAGCCAGCCTCAAGGCGATAAAAAAATAAAACATGGCACTCGAAAAATACAACCAAAAACGGGATTTCAAAAAGACCAAAGAACCACAAGGTGTAAAAAAAACCTCGCGTGGCCAATTGCGTTTTGTGATCCAGAAACACGCTGCGTCGCATCTGCATTATGATTTTCGGCTCGAAATTGATGGTGTTCTGGTGAGTTGGGCAGTTCCAAAAGGACCTTCGGCAAATCCCGCAGACAAACGTTTGGCCATGCATGTTGAAGACCATCCGATTGATTATATTGATTTTGAAGGAACGATTCCAAAAGGCGAATATGGCGGCGGAACGGTCATGGTTTGGGACATCGGAACCTATCATGCTGAAGGAAATGAAACCACTTCGAAAGACAATACGCTGATGAAAAAACAGCTCAAAGACGGTTCGATCAAAATTATCCTGGATGGTAAAAAGGTCAAAGGGTCGTGGCATTTGGTCGCAATGAAAGGCAAGGAAAACCACTGGTTGCTGATGAAATCCAAAGATGAATTTGCTGGAAAAAAGGCATTCGACCCAAATTCAATTTTAACCGGACGCGATTTTGACGCGATCTCAAAAGGCAATGAAGTGTGGACAGATACGCGAAAGCCTGGTGAAGATATTTCAAAATCGGTGCGTAAGAAAACTGTTACAGCAGTTGAAAAATCTGAGACACAAAAAGCAAAAACTACAACAACAGATGATGAATTTACTGCCGAAGATTTAGCCGATGCGAAAAAAATAAAGAGTTTTCCAAAAGACTGGCGCCCGCAATTAGCAACACTCGCAGATGATGCTTTTGACAATGACGACTGGATTTTTGAAACGAAATTTGACGGTTATCGGGCATTGGCCCAAATCCAGAATTCGAAAGTATCACTCATCTCCCGAAACGGAATTTCTTTCAATGCAAAATACCCGGAAATCGCCAAGACATTGGAAGCGGTTTCAAACGACCTTATTCTCGATGGCGAAATTGTCGTCGAAGATGCTAAAGGCAAAAGCCATTTCCAGTGGTTGCAGCACATCGACGAGAAACCGGATCGCGGCACGCTTAAATTTTACGTATTCGATATCTTGTATTTTCAGGGTTATGATTTGACCGGACTCGAACTTTTGCAACGCAAGAAAATCCTCAAAGCCGTACTTCCAAAACTTAAAAACATTATTTATTCTGACCATATTATTGGTGACGGAATCAAAGCGTTTGCCAAAGCAGAAAAGAGTGCTGGCGAAGGAATTATCGCAAAAAAATCAAATTCAAAATACCAAACTAACAAACGCAGCAAAGACTGGCTCAAAATCAAAACTGAAAAACAGCAGGAAATGGTTATTGGCGGATTCACCGATCCACAAGGCGGCCGCAAAGGAATTGGCGCTTTGCTGTGCGGATATTATAACGGAAAAGACCTGAAATATTCCGGTAAAGTCGGTTCCGGATATACCGAAAGCATCCTGAAAGAACTGCGTGACAAACTAGACAAACTCGAACGAAAAACATCTCCATTTAAAGAAACGCCAAAAGAAAAAGGCGTGCATTGGGTCAAACCTTCGCTCGTAGCACAAATTAAATTTTCGGAATTTACCGAAACCGGAAGCATGAGACATCCCGTTTATCTTGGGCTCAGGGCCGATAAAAAACCGGAAGAAGTCAAGATTGAAGAGCCGGAAGTGGAAACCGAAGATGTCCCGGGAACGATCAAAGAACCCGAAAAACCTGAAGAAAAAAAAGCAGCCAAACCGACAAAAACAAAAACAGAAAATAAAAACCCAAAAGCGATCGAAAGCCGTGTCGAATTTACAAATCTTGATAAGTTGTTCTGGCCAAAGGAAAAAATCACAAAAGGCGATGTCGTTGCTTACTACAATGAAATCTCCGACTACATCCTGCCCTATCTCATAGACCGACCAGAATCGCTTCGGCGCACGCCCGACGGAATTAAAAGCGAAGGTTTTTTTCAGAAAAATGTCGCTGGAACGGTTCCAAAATGGATCAAAACACGCAAAATAAAATCTGATTCCAAAGCGGAATCGGTCGAATGGTTGTTGTGCCAGGACAAAAATACTTTGCTTTTTCTGGCCAATTATGGTTGTATCGAAATGAACCCGTGGAGCAGCCGCGTCGGATCGTTAAACAATCCGGATTACATTATTTTTGATCTTGATCCTAAAGGTGCACCGATGAAAAATATTGTTGCAACCGCATTGAAAGTAAAAGAAGTACTCGACAGCCTGAAGGTCCCGGCCTATATTAAAACGTCGGGCGGAAACGGACTGCATGTTTTTATTCCGGTCGAGCCGAAATATACGTATGAACAAACCCGTAATTTCTCACATTTGGTCAGCCAAATGGTGCACCGTGATCTGCCCGAGATTACAAGTCTGGAACGCATGCCAAACAAACGCAAAGGCAAAGTCTACCTCGATTTTCTACAGAATGGAAAAGGCAAAACCATGGCAAGCATTTATTCGCTTCGGCCGCGTGAAGGCGCTGGTGTGAGTACGCCGCTGGAATGGGATGAAATCAACGACAAACTCGATTTGAAAGCGTATAACATTTATACGATTCCCGAAAGACTGAAACAAAAAGGCGATTTGTGGAAAGATTTTTTTAAAAACGCAATCAATCTAAAAGAGATTTTGGACAATATTTAAAATTAGACCGGCAATAGCATGTTTTATTTTAAATTGGTGTCTGCTAAACGTCGATGGCTTATCTTTAAATAAAAAATATGGCAAATCCCATTAATGTGATTATTACAGGAACAACCGGAATGGTTGGTGAAGGTGTTTTACACGAATGCCTTAACAGTCCGGAAGTGTCATCAATATTGGTTATCAACAGAAAACCTGCAGGTCTTTCACATCCAAAGCTGAAAGAAATCATCCATAGCGATTTTTTCGATCTTTCGCCAATTGTAGATCAGTTATCGGGTTACAATGCGTGTTTTTTCTGTTTGGGAATTTCGTCCATCGGTATTAAAAAAGACGAATATTATCGGATGACTTACACTTTAACGATGCACGTCGCAACAATATTGGCCAAACAAAATCCCGATATGACATTAAATTATATCTCCGGCGCCGGAACGGATTCCAACGAAAAAGGAACTGGCTGGGCCGCGGTCAAAGGCAAAACCGAAAACGACCTGATGAAATTGCCGTTTAAAAAAGTATATGCTTTCAGGCCTGGATTCATCAAACCGACCAAAGGACTCAAACATACCCACAAATTTTACCATTACATCAATTGGATTTTTCCGGTTGCGCGTGCTGTTTATCCCAACGGCTTTTGTACGATGCGCGAACTCGGACAAGCCATGATCCATTCGGTGACCAAAGGCTGGCATAAATCGGTGATTGACGGAAAGGACATTATCACATTGGCTAAAAAATAAAATATGATTGATAAAATTCCAGAAATCAGGATTTTGCAACAAAAAATACTCATTGGAAAACGTCTGCAAATGTCACTTTCGGACAATAAAACCGGAATTTTATGGACGGATTTTATGCGAAACCGGAGTCAGATCAAAAATGTTGCTGGCACAGATAAATATTCGATACAAATTTATGGTCCCGATTATTTTTCCCATTTCAATGCTGATAAAACTTTTGAAAAATGGGCTGCAGTCGAAGTACACAACGTAGAATCTATTCCGGATGGATTTGAAAAATTTACACTTCCCGACGGAAATTATGCAGTCTTTAATTACAAAGGTTCCAATGAAAATGCCGCAACAGCATTCCGTTATATTTTTGAAGACTGGTTTCCAAAATCCGGATTTTTGCCTGACAACCGGCCATATTTTGAAATTCTCGGAAACCGCTACAAAAATGCCGATCCGAGTTCAGAAGAAGAAATCTGGATTCCTGTAAAATCCGAACAAACTTAGCGCAGTAATTTCCACGATTCCAGCGATTTTTTTATCGCGTCGAGCACTTTATTTCCAAGCAATCGGTTCAGTACGACCTTCGCTCCTATCCAGACAAGAGAATTTGTAAACCAAGTTAATTCGGCCAAATTCAACAACACCGCTTGGATTCGGTCACGCAACGGACCGCCGAAACGATCAACTGCTTTTTTGTCCATCGCCGGCCAATTGGTTCCACCGGAAAATGCAGGCATCGGAAAATAACCTTTTGCTGGCCGTTCAGAAAAAATCGGAATGATCTGGTATCGTTTTTCTCCTGTTGCCATTGACGAAAAAGCCTCTGCATTTGCATTGCGATAGCCATCGTGAAAAGTTGGATGTTTTTCCAGAGCCTCAGCAGGAACTGTAAAGTAATCACGAAGAAAAACCTCACAATTGTAGCGTCCAAGATAATAATCATGGATGCGAAATTCTTTGCTCAAAAAACCTCCAAAACCGGCCAGCGTACCACATGCAATTGCTTTTTCGCCAAACAATTCTTCGACGACATTTCCCAAATTGTCCCTAATTTGCCTTGAAGGCGAAATGATGTATTGCCCGGCATCAACAAGTTGCATCGCCGATTGGTAATTGATCGGTTTGGCACGCATTTGCGAAGTCATCGCCGAAAGCGTTTTGCCAATGATACTAAACAATCCGTAACCGTAATCGAATGCTTTGGCTTCAGCACTCGGAAACGGATCGATCATCAAAATCGTATTTTCAAAAGTATTGTAGTTGCTGTTGAGTTGGCTTAAAAATTCCTGCCTTTGCTCCATACTTGCAAATTTCAGATCACGGCTTTCGAGTGTGATATCATCTAATAAATCGCGCACTTTTTCGAACGGTTCGTTGTTGATCATTCCGCCGTCAACATGGAGCGATTTGTGTTTTCCGGGCGGCAGCGGATTGTTGTTAAAAACCGATTTCAGCCACGGAATTTCATTAATGCTTTCTGCTTCACGCTCGACAATTCGCGCACGCAATCCCACCGGAAACGCGCCAGTTGCCATTGCCGCATCACGCGCAGTTGAGACATTTTCACCGGTTTTAAAATTCAGCGGCATCCAGCCTTTTGAAGGTTTGAAATCTGTTCTGTCGGAAACTTCGAAACAAGCATAATCGTTGTGCACCGACATATTGTATTTTTCCCTGCGTTTTCCCGAATTGAAATCAACATTGTAATGAAATCCTTCCAGATTGGACAATGTTGTAAATATTTTCAAAGGCGATTCGAAAAAAACTGGTGTTTGTTTCCATTGGTTTATATCGGCGCGAAGCAATTTTTGGGCAACTTCATCAATAAATTGGGAATTGAGCAGCGAAATGACGTGGCCTTTACTGATGTCGGTCGTGCTGAGCAATTTGGGAAACATGTCTGCTCCGGTCAGGTCAACCCAACTGTGGTATAATTTATTTTCCGGATGTTCATCCAACAGTTTGCCGCGTTCGGGAAGTTTGATTGGCGTAACCGGATTGTTGATCGCACTCGCAGCGAGCAACGCCGTCATTCCGCCAGCAGATGCGCCGCCCATTACCGGAATTGTGACGCGATGCGACGGAACATTTGCATTGCCCCGATTTTGTTCCCAGATTTCAAGCGCTTCTGTAAGATAATCCATAACGCCAGCGGTGTAAGCTCCGGCAGAAACAGCTCCGGCCATACACAATCCGATCCTGAAAGGTTTGTTTTCCATTTTTTTAAATTTGAAAGCTTTCGTAAATATAAATATAAAAAGCAGTCAGAAAATCCGGAATTTGTTTAAAGAAGCAAATGATTCTTTTTAAATTAGCTTTGGATTCATTCAAGAAATTATGGCTAAGAAAATATCTGATTCTGAAAAAGTCGTTGCGCACATCGCAAATTTAAATTCGCCTGAAGCGGAAACCGTGTTGTTTTTACGCAAAGTAATTTTGGAAGCAGATCCTTCAATCGGTGAACAAATCAAATGGAATTCATCCAGTTTTTATTACACTGGCGACATGAAACCTTTCGATCCAAAAACATACAAACGCGACATTGTTGTCATCAATTTGCACCGTGGAAATCTATTGCTTGTTTTTCCAACTGGTGATAAGATACAAGGTTTTGATGATTTTTTCGAAGGCAATTACCCCGACGGGCGCCGCATTGCAAAGATTAAAGACCTTCACGATGCAAAAGCCAAAGCCGCTGTTTTACAAAAAGTACTTCAAAATTGGATCCTTCTGATCGAATAAAATTTCATTTATGCAAAATCAGTTCGAAAATACAGACGATTACATCAAATCTTTCCCTGAAAACATTCAGAAAACTTTACGCAAAATCAGGGAGACCATCAAAAATGCAGCGCCTGAAGCGGAAGAGAAAATCAGTTACGGAATGCCAACGATGACGCAATACGGAGTGTTGGTTCATTATGCCGCTTTTAAAAACCACATCGGATTATATGCGCTGCCTTCGGGAAACGAAGCGTTTAAAAAAGCACTGTCGGAATACAAAACAGGAAAAGGCTCCATACAATTTCCGCTGGACAAACCCATTCCACTTGAACTAATCGCGCAGATTGTAAAATTTCGGTTACAGGAAAATATCGAAAAATTTAATTCCAAAACCGCTAAAAAATAAATAACGCGCCCTGAAAATCAAAGCGCGTTTTAGATATTATTGGTAAAGCAAATTGGCCAAATGGCTGTCTTTGTCGTAAATGTCTTCAAAGAAACTCACAACGCCCGATTCGTCTGCCCAGGCGGTGAAATAAGCCAGGTAAACCGGAATTTTCCGTTTGAGCGTGTATTGCTTTTCTTTTCCGGCGTGCATCGCAGCATCAATTTTTGCTGGCGTCCAGTTTTTGTCATCATCCAAAATCATCACGGCCAAATCACGCGCTTTTTCGACACGCACGCAACCATGGCTGAGTGCGCGCTGGTCTTTTCCAAAGAGGCTTTTCGCAGGAGAATCGTGTAGGTAAATGTTGTTGGAATTTGGGAACATGAATTTGACAAGTCCCAGCGAATTCTGGTCGCCGGGTTTTTGACGAATGCTGCCATTATTCCATTCCATATTGTGTTTTTCGAGGTAATTTTTATCTTTTGCAATTCCGGGTTTGATCTCTTTTTCGATGATGCTTTTTGGGATATTCCAATACGGACTAAAGACCAGATAACTAATTTTCCCACTGAATATAACGGTTCTGTTTAATTCTTTTCCAACGACAACACCCGATTCCAATGCGATTTTTCCATCTCGAATGTAACGCAAATGGTACGACGGAATATTTACCGCGATATATTCTTTGCTGTCGACGATATCCGGAGAAATCCATCGGCAGCGCTCCATATTCACTACAATGTTTTTGATTCGCGTTTCAACAGGGACATTTAAGGCTTTGATCATTGAAGCAGTTGCAATTCCATCCTGTTTCAAATGTTGGCCTGCCTGGAATATTTTCACCGCATCGGCCAAAGATTCGTCATATTGGCTGCTGCCGGAATCCGACTTTAATTCGCCCGAAAGCGACAATCTTTTTCTCAATTGTGCCACAGCAATTCCAGTATCTCCAGGTTTGAGTGATTTTACGCCTTCGCCAACTTCAATCGTTCCCCAACCGCCTTTGTTTTTAATATCACGGTAACGCTGCAATCCTTTTCGCAGGTTGTAGTATTGTCCGATTTGTTCGTTTTGGTTTTTATCCAGCAGCTTTTCATCCTTTAACAGCGTTTCGAGGTAATCGACATAAGAGGATTTTTCGCGCGGTAAATACCAACCCATTTGTTTGCTTTGCTGTGGATCAATTCCTGCATACACTTTTTTGGCATAGAAGAAATACATCGAACTAATCAACAATTCGTTGTTTATATCGGGTTTGCTGCGGTCTTTCGAAAACAATTCGTCAAATTCTGCTTTGTATGGAAGCGCAACCGGAACGCCTTCGTTTTCAACCTGTCCGGCTTTGTTATATAACACTTCGGCAAAATCATTTCGTCCGCCATCGTCATACCAAACGTAATGGTATTGGTGTTTTTTATAAAGTGCTTTAATGTCAGACTGGTATTCTTTGAATTCAGGATGTTTGGTAAAAAATCCCGAGAACTGTGTGCTGTCAATCTTGAATTTTGGTTCTGAAACTTCCCCTTTTGATTCATTTTTTTTGCAGGAAACCATTGTGGTTAGAAACAATAGTATGGCAAGCGGGATCATATTTTTTAAAATTTTCATGGCGTGGTTTTTAATGTAATTTAACAACAATGTGCTCTATTTCCAAATCGGAATGGCATAAAGAAATCATAATTGTCGCTTTTTTACGGAAAATGATGAGGAAGAATTGGGTTGGCTTCTGGCTTAAAATTCATTTGATTTTGGGGTTGATGTAAACTGCATTTCATTTATTGGTTGGCGCCGTTGGTATATTCCGGACTTTGGTTTTGAACTCCTTAAAGTAGTATTGCATTGTAAAACAACGGTATGCAATCATGCTGCAAAAATCAACTACTTAAATCATTCCTTATGAAAAATGTGAAACTTCTATTTCTAACGCTGCTCTCTTTTGCTGCTTTAACTTCATGTAGCAGCGACGACGGTGAAAATGTCAACAAACCTTCAACTCCCGAAACTCCAGTGCTGGTTTTTAACGGAACCATCGAAATGGCACACCTGAAATCCCAAAATGCCGATCCGAAATGTTTCCTTAATTTGACTACCGGCGAAACTTACAAACTGAGCCAAAGTGCGGCCAATGCCAAAAATATTGATCTCGTTTGGGGTTCCCGCGCTTCCGTTCCATCGCAAAAATACATCGTGAGTCCTTCGGATACGTTTGTTTTTCACACCATTGGCGGCAGCAACGATTTGTGGCAGGATTTTGACCTGTTTGCTGGTTGGAACGTCAGAAACACCGTTAAATTCGACCTGTTTGGAAAAGTGGGTTTTGAAAATATTGTCACCAACGCCCAATTTGACGCTTACATCGAAGGAGAAAGTGTTTTTACCGAATATCTGCCTTTTGAAGGCACTCAGGACCAATTGCAATTGACATACATGTTCGAAACCGTTCACGATGACATCCGATACATCGGCGTTTTTAAATTCAATTCGGCAAACCCAAATACGAGGATGGCCAATTATACAATCAAACTCAGGGCGAATTAAAGGCAAAATAATAACCGGTTGCAAAACGAATTCTGCAGCCGGTTTTTTATTTTTTGAACCGGTTCCGAATTAATCACTTAAAATCCGGCATCGGGATAAAAGTTATAACCATCGGATGTTTGGTTTTCTTCTTCTATGTTGATCTGGCTTTGGTTGTCGCCGTCATTTTCGTAACTGTAATTTGTAAATTCTTCCCATGGAAGGAAACTGTGATCTGAATTGTAATTGATATTTTCCATAGCGTAATCGTTTTAGTTGACTGGTGTAAAATTAGTACAGCCATACGCCGATTTTCTTATGCGATTTTGATTAGTTCTTGTATGATTTCTGATTCTGGTAAAAGATCTAATCCTTTTTGTGCAAATGATCCCATGCGCCGGAAGACCATAATGCCCAAAAAATCAGTACCGGCTGAAACAACAATCGTAAAATACGAAGGAAATCATTATCCAGTCCGAAACCATCACGCGCATTCAAATACTGCGAAATGTTTCCCGGAAAAACCAGGACGAAAAATAGGGCTGCAAAAATTCCGACTTTAATACAATATCGTTTGGCAAAAACAATGACAATTCCGAGTAAGATTTCAAAAATTCCCGACAAAACGACTGTCAAATCCTTTTCCAGCGGAACCCAATCCGGAACCTGTACCTGAAATTCCGTCCGTGCGAAAGTCAGATGTCCAATTCCCGCAACGATAAGCATCAAACCAAGTGCTATCCATAGAATTTTTTGTGTCGTTGACCGTGTTGCCGTGGTATTTTCGATAATGTCTTGCATGGAAATGGAATTAAATTAATAATTAAAGTGTTTTTTGACAAATAACTTTTACTTTTAATTGCCGTGGCAAATGTTACGAAATCGCCTTCGCTCCTGCTTTTGCAACATCGGCATCATCGTCAACCGTACTTCCCGAAACGCCGATCGCACCAATAATTTCTCCCGAAGCATCTTTAATAGCCACTCCACCTGGAAAAGTAATGAGTCCGCCGTTGGAATGTTCGATCTGAAACAAAGGTTTTCCCGGTTGTACCATCGGACTCAATGCTGCGGTGTCCATCTGGAAATAAACTGCCGTTTTGGCTTTCCTGATTGCAATGTCGACCGATCCGAGCCAGGCGCCGTCATTTCTGACAAAGGCAACCAAATTTCCTCCCGTATCTACAATGGAAATATTCATTTTTGTTTTGATCTTTAAGGCTTTTTCTTTTGCGGCTGCGATTACCGATTCGGCTTGTGAAAGTGTGATGTTCATAATGTAATTTTTAGAAGTTAATTTTAATCTTTGACAATTTTGAAAATAAAGTTAGCTTTCCCGATGGCGAAAATGTTACGGAATTTTTATTTAAACTTTGCATATTAAAACATTGGAAATAAAATGTTTAAACAGTATGAAAACCGGCAGGGCATTTCCAATTCGAAATTTCTTAAGGAAAGTGGTCTTGTGCATAGAAAACGTACATTTGCAAACCAGTTATGAAATTAAAATCCATTACCATTCCGCCGCTGGTTGCCGTTTTGCTCTCTATCATAAGCGTGCAATCGGGCGCGGCCATTGCCAAAACCCTTTTTCCTGCAATTGGCGCTGCAACGACCGCTTCATTGCGCATTGGGATTTCCGCGATAATTTTATTGGCTGTTTACCGTCCAAATTTACGCGCGATCAGCAAAGCCCAATGGAAAATCGTAATTCCGTACGGATTGGCTCTTGGCGCCATGAACCTCATTTTTTACCTATCGATAGAACGTATTCCGCTCGGACTTGCCGTGACCCTCGAATTTATCGGTCCGCTATTACTGGCAGTCGTGGGTTCCAGAAAGATTACCGATTTCATCTGGGTTGCTTTAGCCGCTGCCGGAATCGCACTGATCGCTCCGTGGAAGGAAAATGGCGTCGACATTCTTGGTGCGTCACTGGCACTTGTCGCCGGCGGATTCTGGGCACTTTACATCGTATTGGGCGGCCGGATTTCGAAAATCATGGATGGTGGAAGCGCGGTGGCGACAGGAATGCTTTTCGCTTCAATGCTGATTCTTCCGTTCGGAATTGCCGCTGGTAAAATGGATTCGGTTACGCCGGGACTTTTTGGTCTTGGAATTGCGTTAGCGCTGCTTTCAAGTGCGATCCCATTTACATTGGAGATGAAAGCACTTAAGCAAATTCCGGCACGTACGTTCAGTATTTTAATGAGTCTGGAACCCGCAATGGCGTCGCTCTGTGCGTTGATTTTTTTGCAGGAATACCTGAGTTTAAATGAAATCCTTGCCGTTGTTTGTGTAATCGCGGCTTCGGTCGGGTCGACGCTGACTTCCCGAAATCAATCCTAGTTATTGCTTTTTTGTAGACAGTTTCCGACGCAAATCCATTCTTCCCTTGCAAAGCGTCATCGAAAACGATTTTTATTATCTTAGCATACCGATTACAACTAAACGGATGAAAAAACAGAAAGTATTTATATCAAGTGTGCAACGAGAATTTGCCGAAGCCAGGGAAGCATTGTGGTTCCATTTTTTTTCAGATCCATTGCTGAGCTCGTTTTACGAACCGGTGATTTTTGAAAAACTTCCGGCCGACGCGCATCCGCCAAATAAAGTTTACATCAACGAAGTCGAAAAATCTTCGGTCTATCTGATTTTGCTCGGGAAAGATTACGGTTATGAAGGTGCCGATGGCATTTCTCCCACCGAACACGAATACAACCACGCGGCGGCATTGCATAAAACCACTCTGGCTTTTATCAAAGGCGGTATGACAGAAGAGCGTCATCCAAAAGAAGCCTTATTGCTCGAAAAAATACAGGATCACGTTTCATACAAACGATTCGAAACTATAGAACAGCTCATTTCTGAAGTCGATAAAGCGCTTGTAGCCTTGCTCAAACACCGCGGGCTGATACAGGTCGCCGATTTTGATGCAACCACAAACCCAGATGCCACAATTGAAGACATCAGCGAAGAAAAAATAAACGAGTTTACAGCGATCGCACAGCACAAACGTGGTTTTCCGCTCCGAGAAGGCACTGCAGTAAAAAAGGTACTTTCGCATTTAAACATGTTTGCCAACGAACGGCTGACCAATAGTGCGCTGCTCGCCTTTGCTTCAGACCCACAAAGATTTTTTCCGTCAGCCATCGTAAAGTGCGCACATTTTCATGGATACCGTGTCGAAAAACCCATCCCGGATCATAAAGTCCTAAAAGGCGATGTTTTCACACAAGTCGATCAGGCTGTAGATTTTGTACTGTCGAAAATCAGTCTGGCCGTTGGACTCCGGGATGCGACAAACCACGCGCCCTTAAGCTACGAAATGCCGCGCGCGGTAATTGCCGAAGCGATTGTAAATGCCGTGGCGCACAGAGATTACAACAGCAATGGCAGCGTTCAGGTGATGTTGTTTGCTGACCGGCTGGAAATTTCTAATCCCGGCGGCCTCACGCCCGAACTGACGATTGACAAGTTAAAAACGGACCACGCATCTTATCCGGTAAATCCGTTTTTGGCAGAAGTCATGTATCAGGCTGGTTATATCGAGCGTTTTGGTACAGGAACCGGAGAAATTGTCAGGCTTACTGCTGTGGCCGGACTTAAGGAACCTGAATTCAATCTTGAAGAAGGTTTTAAGGTGACAATCTGGAGGCCAAATGCTGTTTTGGAAGACAGTTCCGGACAAGCTACTGGACAAGTTAACGGACAAGTTACCGGACAAGTATCGGAAGAAATCAGAAGGGTAACATTGGTAGTAGATGGCGAAATGCGTACCAGCGAGATCATGGCAGCTCTGGATTTGAAACACCGCGAATATTTCAGGGATGCCTATTTGCTTCCGGCGATGGCCGAAAATTTTATCGAAATGACGTTGCCCGACAAGCCAAATAGTCCAAACCAACGTTACCGGCTTACAAAAACCGGACAACAGCTAAAACAGCGTTTAGGTTAAGATAAACCGGTTTAATGATTTAGTCCTTAATACATTAAAATAAATATATTCATAAATAAAAATCTAAAAATATGGATGTGGTAAAACAAATGGCGCAGCATTTTCGGGCGGTTCATTTTGGAGGAAACTGGACAAGCGTGAACCTGAGCGAAACTTTATCCGATGTCACCTGGCAACAGGCTGTAACCCAAGTTTACAATCTTAATACCATTGCTGTTTTGGTTTTCCATGTGAACTATTACGTGGCTGCGGTCTTAAAAGTACTTGAAGGCGAACCGCTTACAGCAAGCGACAAATTCAGTTTCGATTTGCCGGCGATTACCTCTGCAGAAGACTGGCAAAATCTGGTCACCAAAACCCTGACAGAAGCCGAATTGTTTGCAGAAGCAATAGAAAAACTGGACGAATCAAAATTGTTTGAAGAATTTACAATGCCGCAGTATGGCAATTATTATAGAAATCTGGCCGGAATCACCGAACATACGCATTACCATCTGGGCCAAATTTCGTTAATAAAGAAAATCTTGAAAGAAGAAGAATACGCTAATAAAATTTCAATCCATTGATTAAAAAACGAAGATGATCTATCAAAATAAAATTCATAAAAATGAAATCTAAAAAAAATGCTTTAAAATTGATTCTCGCTGTTTTCAGTTGCTTACTTTTTTCTCAAACAATCTCGGCCCAATCCAAAAAGACAGAGAAAGCCGTGATCAAAACCGCCATTTACTGCGACCATTGCAAACAATGCGAAACCTGCGGAAAATCTCTGCAAACCAATACCCTGAAAATTAAAGGAGTAAAAATGTACGAACTCGATGAAAAAAACCAAACCATTACAGTCTATTACAATCCGCAAAAAACAGATTTGCAAAGCATTAAAACGGCAATTTCCAAATTGGGTTATGATGCCGATGAAATAAAAGCCGACCAGTTGGCTTACGAAAAACTCGATGGTTGCTGTAAAAAAGCGTAGACTTATTGGCTTGTACAAGCACAAAAAATGTTAATGCTTTAAAAAAATTTGTTTTCCAATTTCTTTTTCGCCTACATTTGCTTCAAATAAAAAATCATGTTTACCAATCAATTGCATCATCATATCCATTTCTGCGCTCAAGCGAAGTGTTAATGGTATGTAATTAATTCATCATATTTTAAACCCGTTTGAGTACATCAAACGGGTTTTTTATTTTAAACTTCGGTGTACTCATTCCCAATCTAAAAAAAATGAGCACCTTAAAATTAGCGATCCAAAAATCGGGACGACTCAACGAAGAAAGCCTGAAAATCCTGAAAGATTGCGGCATTTCCATACAAAACGGAAACGACCAACTCAAAGCGAAAGCATCCAATTTTCCATTGGAAGTTTTATTCCTGCGCAACTCTGACATTCCGCAATATCTGATTGATGGCGTGGTAGACATTGCCATCGTAGGCGACAATCTCCTGGCAGAAAAGGGCGGAAACATTGACGTCATCGAAAATCTAGGCTTTTCAAAATGCAAAGTTTCTGTCGCGGTTCCAATCAACTTCAAATTCAATGCTCTCGAAGATTTACAGGATTTGAGAATCGCAACTTCTTACCCGAATACGGTTTTGAATTTCTTCCGATCCAAAAACATCAATGTCGATTTGCACCAGATCTCAGGATCTGTAGAAATTGCGCCAAATATCGGCCTTTCCGATGCTATTGTGGATATTGTTTCGAGCGGAAGCACTTTGTTTAAAAACAACCTCAAAGAAGTCGCGGTTATCATGAAAAGTGAAGCTGTTTTAGCGGTTTCGAACGAAATTTCTGTAGAAAATAAAATCCTTTTAAACCGGCTTCAATTCCGCATCCAATCGGTTTTGAAAGCAAGGAAATCCAAGTATATTTTGATGAATGTCCCGAATGACAAAATCGAAAACATCAGTAAAATCCTTCCCGTTTTAAAAAGTCCGACGATCATGCCACTCGCCGAAAAAGGCTGGAGCAGCCTGCATTCGGTAATCGAAGAAGAACAATTCTGGGAAGTCATCGACCAGTTGAAAGAAGCCGGAGCCGAAGGAATTCTGGTTTGTCCAATAGAAAAAATGGTACTTTAATTTTAATAATATTGCAATGAAAATCATACAAAATCCAGACAGAAACTCGTGGCCTGAAATTTTAAAAAGACCCACAAATTCCTACGCCGAAATCGAAGAAACTGTCAAAGGAATTTTCAAAGAAATACAAACCAAAGGCGACAAAGCAGTTGCAAAATACACTGCCATTTTTGACGGCGTTTCAATAAATAATTTTGAAGTTTCACAACAGGAAATCGATGAAGCGATTGGGAAAATTCCGGCTGAACTTAAAAACGCGATCCAATTGGCCAAAGCCAATATCGAAAAGTTTCACACAGCCCAAAAAACACAAAAAATCGAAATTGAAACAACAAATGGCGTTTTTTGTTGGAAAGAAAAACGGGCGATCCAAAAAATCGGATTGTACATTCCCGGCGGTTCCGCTCCCCTGTTTTCGACGGTTTTGATGCTGGCCATTCCTGCCAATATTGCTGGCTGCAAAGAAGTTGTTTTATGTTCGCCACCAGATAAAAACGGAAAAATAAATCCGGCGATTTTATATGCCGCTTCAATTTGCGGTGTGACCAAAATCCAAAAAATCGGCGGCATACAAGCCATCGCGGCGATGACTTTTGGCACCGAATCGGTTTCTAAAGTCTATAAAATTTTTGGGCCTGGAAATCAGTTTGTGACTGCTGCCAAACAATTGGCTACCCAATTTGGAACCGCCATCGATATGCTGGCCGGACCTTCTGAATTGCTTGTTTTTGCTGATGATTCGGCGGATCCAGGTTTCGTTGCATCCGATTTATTGAGCCAGGCCGAACATGGAACCGACAGCCAGGTGATTTTAGTTTCGACTTCAAAAAAGATGATCGCCGCGGTTTCAGACGAAATAAATTCGCAGATCAAAATGTTACCGCGAAAAACAATTGCCCAAAAAGCAATCGAAAATTCAAAACTAATTTTAGTTGAAAATGAATTTGTTGCATTGGAACTTATAAATGAATACGCGCCTGAACATTTTATTATCTGCTCAGAAAATGAGACGTTTTTCGTGGACGGAATTGAAAATGCCGGTTCCGTTTTTATCGGAAATTATTCGCCGGAAAGCGCTGGAGATTATGCGTCTGGAACCAATCATACATTACCCACAAATGGTTTCGCCAAAAATCACGAAGGCGTGAATCTCGACAGTTTTCTAAAATCGATGACTTTCCAGAAAATCACCAAATCCGGAATCCAAAACATTGGAAAAACAATTGAAATCATGGCAGAAGCCGAAGGTTTATTTGCCCATAAAAATGCGGTGACTTTACGATTGAACGAACTTAAAAATGATTCCAAATGAAGACTTTTTCAATAAATAAACTAACGCGGAAGAATGTTTTGGAAATGAAATCCTATGCTTCCGCGCGGGACGAATTCCAGGATTTTTCAGAAAAAATGATTTTTTTGGATGCCAATGAAAATCCGTTTGACACCGGACTCAACCGTTATCCGGATCCAAAGCAGAAACAGTTGAAGAAACTATTTTCCGAAATTAAATCCGTTCCGAAAAGCAACATTATTTTTGGAAATGGCAGCGACGAATTACTCGATTTGGTATTTCGTGCGTTCTGTGAGCCCAATCGTGACGCGGTGATCACGCTTCCGCCAACATACGGAATGTATGGTGTTTTAGCCAATTTAAACGCAATCGAAAATCGGGAAATACTATTGGATTCCAATTTCGAACCCGATACAAAAGCAATACTAAACGCGGTCGATGCCAATACCAAAATCATTTTTTTATGTTCGCCAAACAATCCGACTGGAAACTCAATTTCTGAAGAAAACATTTTAGAAATCTTAAACAATTTCAATGGTTTGGTCCTGATAGACGAAGCATATATCGATTTTTCATCAAAAGAAAGTTGGTTGCAGAAAATCAGCGATTATCCGAATTTAATTGTTCTTCAAACCGTTTCAAAAGCTATCGGTTTGGCAGGAATTCGGCTAGGAATTTTATATGCCAATGCGCCAATAATTGCGATTCTTGATAAAATAAAACCGCCATACAATGTCAATGAACTCACGCAGCAAAAAGCTTTTGATACCGTCTCGGATCTGGAGCGCATAAAATCGGATGTTGGCAAAATCGTTTACGGCAGGAACTTTCTCCAAAATGAATTTGCCAAAATAAATTTCATCAAAAGAATTTATCCAACCGACGCGAATTTCATCCTGATAAAAGTGGACGATTCAGAAAAAAGATACGCGCAACTGATCGAAAAAAAAGTGGTAGTACGAAACCGTTCCAATCAGCCTGGGTGTGAAAATTGCCTTAGAATCACTGTCGGAATCAATGAAGAAAATACCAAATTAATCCAAATTCTGAACGAATTATGAAACCACAAAAACTGCTTTTCATCGATCGCGACGGAACGCTGGTCCGCGAACCCGAAAATTACCAGCTCGACAGTCTGGAAAAATTGGAATTTTATCCGAAAGTATTTGAATTTCTTGGAAAAATTGCAAAAGAACTGGACTACGAATTGGTGATTGTCACCAATCAGGACGGATTGGGAACCAATTCTTTTCCGGAGCATACGTTTTGGACGACGCAAAATTTTATCATGAGGACATTTGAAAATGAAGGAATTATTTTTAATGACATTCTTATCGACCGGAGTTTTGCTGTTGAAAATCTTCCGACAAGAAAACCCGGAACCGGAATGTTGGAAAAATATATTGATAATCCCGAATACGATCTGGCCCATTCGTTTGTCATTGGCGATCGTTTTACCGATGTTGCATTGGCGAGAAATCTCGGTTCCAAAGCCATTTTTCTAAATCTGGACGAAAATTTAGGACGCGCAGAAACTACATTTGACACAGATGAACTGGAAGAAACCATTGTTTTAAAAACTTTGAATTGGAGAGATATTTACGAATTTTTAAAACTTCCATCGCGAAAATCGGCTGTAAAAAGAACGACAAACGAAACCGATATTTCGATTGTTTTAAATTTGGATGGAAGTGGAAAAAGCAACATCAAAACCGGAATTTCTTTCTTCGATCACATGCTCGAGCAGATCGCAAAACACGGCCAAATGGATTTGGATATTCTGGTCAAAGGCGATCTAGAAGTCGATGAACACCACACGATTGAAGATACCGCGATCGCTTTGGGCGAAGCGTTCGCCGATGCTTTGGACAACAAACTTGGCATCGAACGATACGGTTTTTGTTTGCCGATGGACGATTGTCTTGCCCAGGTTTCATTGGATTTTGGCGGAAGAAACTGGCTCGTTTGGGAAGCGGAATTCAAACGCGAAATGATCGGACAAATGCCAACGGAAATGTTTATGCATTTCTTTAAATCGTTTAGCGACGGCGCAAAAGCCAACATCAATATCAAAGCAGAAGGCGCAAACGAACACCACAAAATTGAAGCGATTTTCAAGGCTTTCGCCAAAGCAATCAAAATGGCCGTAAAACGCGATCCCGAAAAAATGTTTTTACCAACCACAAAAGGAATCTTATGAAAATTGCAATCATCGATTATGGCGCTGGAAATGTGCAAAGCGTCAAATTTGCATTGAACCGATTGGGTTTTGACGGAATGCTGACCAATAATCCTCAGGAAATCATCAACGCTGATAAAGTTATTTTTCCCGGCGTCGGGCAAGCGGAAACTGCGATGCGAAAATTGCGGGAAAGCGGTTTGGACCAAATCATCCCAAATTTAAAACAGCCGGTTTTGGGAATTTGCCTCGGAATGCAGCTGCTTTGCAATTTTTCCGAAGAAGGAGAAACGGTGGGTTTGGATGTTTTTGATGTGTCGGTAAAGCGGTTTTCAAACGAAGTCAAAGTGCCGCAGATTGGATGGAATTCGGTTCAAAACCTGCAAACCGATTTATTCGATGGAATCTCTGAAAATGAATTTGTGTATTTGGTTCACAGCTATTTTGCGCCGGTTTGTAAAGAAACGATTGCGACCTCAGAATACGGCAATATGTATTCGACAGCGCTGCAGAAAGCCAATTTTTATGGCGTCCAGTTCCATCCTGAAAAAAGCGGAAAAGCTGGAGAAAAAATACTGTTTAACTTTTTAAAACTGAGATCATGAGGATTATTCCTGCAATTGATATTATCGACGGAAAATGTGTCCGTTTGACCAAAGGAAATTACGAAACTAAGAAAATATACGGCGAAAATCCGTTGGAAATGGCACAGAAATTTGAAGATTCCGGGATTCAATATTTGCATTTGGTGGATCTTGACGGCGCGCGGACGGGAAAAATCGTCAACTATAAAACCCTAAATGAAATCGCAAAAAACACGAAACTCAAAATTGATTTCGGTGGCGGAATTAAAACCAATGATGACCTGCAGATTGCTTTTGACAACGGTGCCCAACAAATCACAGGCGGAAGCGTTGCGGTAAAAAATGCAAATTTGTTCCGGGATTGGATTTCGAGATTCGGCAGTGAAAAAATCATCCTTGGCGCCGATGTAAATGAGGAAAAAATTGCAGTTTCAGGATGGACAGAAACTTCGGAAGTGACCATTATTCCCTTTCTTGAACAATACCAAAACTTCGGAATCAAAAGTGTGATTTGTACCGATATATCAAAAGACGGAATGCTAGAAGGTTCGTCAATTGGGCTATATCAAAAAATCAGGCAACATTTCCCAGACCTGAATCTTATCGCTTCGGGCGGAGTCGTTTCGGTCGATGAACTGCAAAAATTGAAAACAATTGGTTGCGAAGGCGCAATTGTCGGAAAAGCAATTTACGAAGGAAAAATCAGCCTGAAATCACTAGAAAACTTTATTATTCAATCGCAAACATGCTGACAAAAAGAATCATTCCGTGTCTGGACATTAAAGATGGACGAACGGTCAAAGGCGTAAATTTCGAGAACCTTATCGACGCAGGAAATCCTGTCGAACTGGCTTTAAAATATGCGGATGAAGGCGCAGATGAACTCGTATTTCTCGACATTTCGGCCACCGAAGAACGCCGTCAAACTTTGGCCAGACTGGTTAGGGAAATTGCCCGCGAAATCAATATTCCGTTTACGGTTGGCGGCGGAATTTCATCGGTTGCAGATGTAGAAAGTCTGTTGCAAAACGGAGCTGACAAAATTTCGATAAATACTGCTGCAATCAACAATCCGAACCTCATTTCGGAACTCGCTCACAATTTTGGAAATCAATGCATTGTCGTTGCCATAGACGCAAAAATAGTCAATGGAAACTGGACTGTATGTTCGCTCGGCGGCAAACAGCAAACAGATCTCAATTTGTTCGAATGGGCGAAAACAGCAGAAAATCTCGGAGCCGGAGAATTGCTTTTTACTTCAATGGAACACGACGGGACAAAAAATGGCTTTGCAAATGACGCGCTGTTTCAACTGTCGAAAGTGGTAAATATTCCTGTAATTGCATCTGGTGGCGCGGGAAAAATCGGTCATTTTGAAGATGCATTTACAATCGGAAATGCAGACGCGGCATTGGCGGCAAGCGTGTTCCATTTTGGGGAAATCAACATCCGGGAATTGAAAGAAAATCTGAAACAAAAAAATATAGCAATACGATTATGAAAATAGACTTTAATAAAAATAATGACGGCTTGGTTCCAGCAATTATTCAGGATTCTGAAACTAAAAAAGTGCTGATGTTGGGTTATTTAAACGGAGAAGCTTACAGCAAAACTTTAGAAACCAATAAGGTCACATTTTTCAGCCGTTCTAAAAACCGGTTGTGGACCAAAGGCGAAGAAAGCGGGAATTTTCTTTACGTCGTTTCAATCAAAAATGATTGTGATGGCGATAGTCTACTGATTCAGGTAAATCCAAACGGACCAACTTGCCACACCGGAAGCGATACTTGCTGGAATGAAAAAAACGTTCCTGATTTCGGCTTTTTATCTGAATTGGAAAATACGATTCGCGAACGGAAAAACAATCCGTTAGAAGAAAGTTATGTAGCTTCATTGTTTAAAAAAGGCATCAACAAAATGGCTCAAAAATTGGGCGAAGAAGCAGTGGAAATGGTCATTGAAGCAAAAGATTCCGATGCAAATTTATTCCTTAACGAAAGTGCTGATTTGTTGTTTCACTACTTAATTTTGCTCCAGGCGAAAGGATTCGAACTCAATGATGTGGTGTCGGTTTTGAAACAAAGGGTAAAATAAAAAAGTCCCATTTACGGGACTTTCTCAACTAATTCAAAAAAATATTTTAAACCGCGCTACCCGGTCCGCTTGGATCCATGTCGGACGGAATTCCCGGATGTTCCTGCGGATCGACAGTTCCCCAGTCGCGATCAACGCTGTCATCTTCTTCATCCTCGTCGTCATCATCGTCTTCGTCCGGATCATCAGAATACGCGCTGGCATAGATCGAATTTTCCTCCTGGTCTTCGCCGATGCCAAAACCTCCGGCTTCTGCGCTTCGCAAATCAAGATCGGAATCTTTATTGGTTTCACGGATTTGGTTTTCCTCGTTTTCGGCTTGTTGCCAACTTTTCTCAGGCTCAGCATTGGTTGCCGAAAACCCATTATTTCTATTTTCCATAATTTTATTGTTTTGCCCGGTTTCGGGATTTTTAACTTTTATAAAGTTAGGCCAATTTGCAACCGTTCGTTTTATGCAGTTTTGCGGAAAGATTATGCAATTATGGGTTTTACATGTGAATTTCAATCTTAATATTTTGGAAAATATCGTTTATTATCTTCCTAAAAACTTTTATATTAGCGTTTTATAATAACATTAAAACATAGGACATGAAAAAAACTACATTAATTCTGGTTGGTCTGATTTCCTGCTTTTTTACAAGTTGTAATTCGGACGATAATGCTGCGAAAGTTGAAGCAGAAAGCCCGCAAACATTAGTTAAAAAAATGTCCATCAAAGTTTATTCCGGCGGAAACGAACCTTTTACCGGAACTTTCGACTTCACTTATAACGAAAACAAACAGGTTACGAGTATTGAAAAAAAGGTCATTCAGCTCTCCGGCCAGATTACTGAATCACAAAATTATACTTACAATTATTCGGAAAACAAGGTTATTTCCTACGCTGTTTTAGATGAAGTCCGAAATGTTTCTTATCTGAATAACAATATTCTGAATCTTGGATTGGGCAGCGATCTGGTTTACGATCAAAATGGCAACATCATAAAAGACCTTTGGGAAAAAGAATTGGTTTATCAAAATAATAACCAGACCGGAACAGTATCTGAACCAAATATGTATACTTATGACAACGGAAACAATCCGTTTTTAAACAACAACATTTATTTTAAAACCGTTTTTGGCGAGCAACTAAAATTGTACAACTCTGCATTTATTTTGCGTACGCCAAACAATATTATAAATGAGGATCATCCTATAGACATTGTTCATGAAATTCATTATGGCGCAAATCATTTTCCGGAAAAAATTGTCACACTACAAGCAGGTTCGTCCAATATTTTAGAAGAATTGTCATTTGAATATGTAGATTTGTAATCCTTAAAATAAACTACCGCTTTTCCAATTAATTGATGACAAAATTTACCGTGGATGCTGATACGCAGATTCACAAAAAACTTCACGGACTTGACCATTTGCGTACATTGGCGATTGCTTATGTCTTCCTGTTTCATTATTTTATCTTAAGCGACGGCCAACCAGGCTGGCTTCCGGATTTTGCAAAATTTGGCTGGACCGGAGTCGATTTGTTCTTTGTTTTAAGCGGATTTTTAATTTCGTCACTGCTTTTTTTGCAGATCAGTCGCGGCAAATCCATTTCATTTGGCACCTTTTTCCTGAAACGCTTTTTCAGGATCGTACCTGCTTTTCTGGTGACTGTTGCATTGTATTTTTGCATTCCCGCGTTTCGTGAAAAAGAGGCTTTGCCATCGATTTGGAAGTTTCTGACATTCACGCAAAACCTCGGATTAAATTTAAAAGATTTTGGGACATTCTCACACGCATGGTCGCTTTGCGTCGAAGAACACTTTTATCTATTTCTGCCTGTCATCCTAATTTTGCTGCGATCCACGAAATTATTCCACAAAGGATATTGGCTTTTGCTGCTCCTGTTCGCATTTGGATTTGCAATCAGATTTTACAGTTTCACCGAATTGTACTTTCCAAAAAGCACACACCAATACAACTGGATGTTTTGGTACAAATATGTTTATTATCCAACATACAACCGTTTTGATGGATTGTTAATTGGCGTTTCCATTGCAGCGGTTTATCGCTTTCTGCCAACATTTTGGAATACCATTTCACGGTTTGGCAACTGGCTTTTACTGCTAAGCCTTGTCATTTTAATCAGTGCAAATTTTTTATGTGAAAACCAGCAAACCTTCTATGCTTCGGTTTTTGGATATCCGGTTATCGCAATTGGTTACGGATTTATGGTTGTCGGCGCAATCAGTCCAGTGAGTTTTTTATACAAATGGCAATCGAAATTTTCGACTTTCATCGCCGCATTATCCTACGGAATTTATCTGACGCATAAGGGTATTATTCACGTGACGCATCAGTTTTTAGATCCATACAAACTCAATAGCCATCTGATGTTATTGATTTGCGTAATCAGCTGTTTAATTGGTGCGTTCTTACTTCACGAAATCATTGAAAAACCTTTTATGAAATGGCGTGACAAAATTATGAAATCTAAAAGTTCAGCACCCGAAATAATCATTCCATCAAATCCGTTTTAGAGATAACAACGTATCTTTGGCTTGAAGCCCAAAATCGTTCCAATAATTTTTCCGAAATTCCGATTTGAATCTTACATTTCATACCTTTACCTACTGAAGCATGACATATGAAAGGAGTTAAAGAGCAAATCTCTACTTTGCTCAAAGAAGCTTATACCATCCGGATCAACAATCTGAAACAAAGTATCGAACTAGCCAAAGAAGCATTGGCGTTAAGCAGGGAAATCGACAGCAAAACGCTTGTCGCCGAAAGCCTGAACCAATTGTCATTGTATTATATGGTTACGGGCAGTTATCAGTTGTCGACCGAAATGTCTGAAGAAGCGATCCGGCTTTTTGAAGAGTTGGGCGACGAACTCGGAATTGCTGCGGCCAAGTACAATATTGCAGGCGTTTACTACAAAACCGACAACTATCATTTGGGCATCGTTTTTCTGGTCGATGCGCTCAAAACCTATAAAAAATACAACGACTGGACGAATGAATCGCGCACGGAAAAATCGCTTGGTACGATATACGAATACATTGGAGATCAGAACAATGCGACTTCTTCGTACGAAAACGCGATTGCTGCGGCTAAAAAAGCAAACGACGCCAATCTTGAGGCAAATGTTTACAGCAGCCTTTCGGGCGTGTTGTTAAAACAGGGAAAAACCGTGGAAGCGCTCGAAATGTCAGAATGGTCGATGGCGATAAAAAAACGAACTGGTGACAAACGCGGTTATGCATTCTCGGTTTACAGCCGCGGAAAAGTGCGTATGGCGAAAGAAGAATACGCCGATGCCGAAGCCGATTTTACAGAGTCGATGCACATTCACAAGGAAATGGGCGACACACTTGGAAGCGGAATGGTATTGGCCAAACTCGGGTCGCTTTACCTGAAAACCAACCGATTGGCTGAAGCCTTAAAAATCGCCGAAGAAGCTTGTGAATACAGCGAAAAATTCAACATGTCGATCATTAAGTTCAAGTGTAATTATTTGTTGTATCAGATCCATAAAAAAGCCGACAGACCTTTGATCGCGCTGCGTTACCTCGAAAAATATCAGGAAGAAAAAGAACGGGTCATCAATACGCAAACGCTTAAAGTCATCGAGAATTACGAAATTATCGTTCGGATGAAAACGCTCGAACAGGAAGCGCGTTTGCAACACGAAACAGCCGAAATCACAGAAAAGAAAAACCGTGCGGAAGAAGCCGTTAAAGTGCGGCAGGAGTTTCTTTCAGTGATGAGCCACGAAATCAGGACGCCGTTGCATGCGATCACAAGCATCGTCACTTTGCTTGACAGCAGATTGGACGAAGAAAACAGGAAACTGCTTGATACACTTCGGTTTGCATCGAATAACCTAATCCGGATTGTAAATGACATTCTGGATTTTTCAAAGTTAGATGAAGGAAAGGCGATCCTCGAATTGCAATCGGTTGATTTTAAGCAATTTTGCAACAACATCCGAAATACATATCAGGGACTTGCAGGCGAAAAAGGAATAGATTTACGTCTGGAAACTTCCGGAGAACTGGCTCCGGCCTACTTGTTTGACGCTACAAAACTAACGCAAATATTGGCAAATCTTGTCGCTAATGCGATTAAATTTACTGATAAGGGATCAGTGAAAATAAGCATCGTAAAACTTGAAGAATCAAAACAATACGATTTGTTGCGTTTTAGCATCAACGATACAGGCGAAGGAATTCCGGAGAATTTTCTTCAGGAAATTTTTGAAAGTTTTTCGCAGATCAAACCGTTTATGACTAAAAAGCAAGGCGGCACCGGACTCGGACTATCGATCGCCGGCCGTTTGGCAGAATTGTTTGGCAGCAATATTCAGGTCGAGAGTACGCCTGGACAAGGTTCGGTATTTTGGTTCGATTTGAGTTTGCGCCGCACCGAATTGCCGTCAGAATTTGCGACTCAAAATTTGTCAAAACTTTCCGGCAAACACATTTTGGTCGCCGAAGACAATTCGGTCAACGCCATGATCATCCTGAAACTACTCGACAAACTGGGCATTACGGCCGATCATGTTGCAGATGGTAAACTGGCTTTTGAAGCTGCCAAAAAGAAACTGTACGACTGCATTCTTATGGACGTTCACATGCCGGTAATGAACGGACTCGACTCGGCAATCGCCATCAGAACAATGTACAATTTGAATAAGAAAACGCCAATTGTCGCAGTTACGGCCGATATCATGGTATCGTTGGACGATCAATATACGCCCTGGTTCAACGACTTTTTATCGAAACCGCTTGAGAATGAAAAAATGAACGCGGCCTTGTTAAAAATAGTTTGACGTTTAAGGTGTAAATACGGATCAAAAAACTGCCCAATCTTTACCGGCTAATCGTTTTAAAATACGCTTTTCTACGTATTTCATTCCGTTGATCAATTGCTGAATTTTGAAAAATAAAATCAGCAGCGACAAAACCGAATCTTTTTTCCTGCTGAAAATTTTAATATCGGCTCTAGCCGAAAAAAATTAAAACCATGAAAAAAGCAATTTGGGTTGTCGCATTTTTATTTTTTTACTCCGGCGTAACATTGGCGCAAAGCCCGGTGATCAATGAATTCAGACAGATTATTTCACAACGGGATACGCATTTCAAAAGTCTGCAAAAGGAAATGCTTCAGGACCAGCCTGACAAAGGGTTGAAAATTTACAGTTCGCTGATCGGAGAATCGGCCATTTCAAAATCGGTGATTGCACAAAGCACGGCGGAAGGCGCGACCTATATGATTGGCTACAATATTGAAAGTATGGACGAGATGAAACTGCGGATTTTCTCGCTGCTTGTCGATCAATACATGGCTGAACTCAACGAAATGGTAAAATCAGGGAATTACAAAGGCCGGGATTTCCAGAATAATGGAGAATCTATTACGGAACTAACAGATTTAAGCGGATCGGTCGTGGCTCAATACATCAGCAATCCAACCGATCACCTTCTTATCGTATTTGGAAAATAATTTGCAAATTAAAAATTCAGGCGCATAATTGTTCCTTTGGATTCTTCGCTTTCGATCTCCAGGCTGCAGTTTATTTTTTCGGAAAGATTGACGACAAGCTGCAAACCAAGCCCGGTTCCGGGTTCGTTGTTTGTTCCCTTTTTCGAATTGTATTGCTGTTTCCGCAAAGCGTCGATCATAGTTTGCGACATTCCTGTTCCGGAATCGGAAATTATAAACTGGTTGTTTTGGGAGCGAATTTCAATACTGCCATTTTCAGGCGTGAATTTGATGGCATTCGACAATAAATTCCTGACAATTATTGTAAGGATTTCAACGTCTGACGTTACTGTTTCCATTTTGGAAGTATCGAGTTGAACGTCAAGTTTCTTATTTTCGATCGATGTATGAAACGTTGCAATGATGCAATTGATTAAACCGTGGAGTCCAATTTCACAGAGGTTTACGGTTATCGCGTTGAAATTTAGTTTAGACCAATGCATCGTATTGTCGAGCAGTTCCAGTACGTGCGCCGATTGTGCGTTGATCAGTTTAATGACTTCCGTGAATTCACCGTCGGTAATGTCGGCATCGACCGCCATAGATGAAATCGCCATTAAGTTGGCAATCGGACTTCGCAAGTCGTGTCCCAGAATCGACAGCATCCGGTCGTTATTCAGGTTTTTGTTTTTGAGTTCTTCCTGCAATAGGATTTCCTTATCCAGATCGACAAATGCTACAACATGCACCTTTCCTATCACGGTCGCTTTGATTTCGTACCAGTGTTTGCTGCCATCCTTGCGCGTTACCAAAGATTTCTTTTTTAATGACGCTTTGCCTTCGCGCATCGTTTCACGCTCTTCCTGATCCCAGTTGTTGATGACGCTTTGACGGTAGGTTTCATCCGGATAAGCATGTTCGTACCAGGCTTCAATTGTAGGAATCTCTTCCAATGTGTAACTGATTTCCTGGATGAATTTTTCATTTAAATGCGTATTCAAATGTATGCCGTCGATAATTTCAGCAATGATAAATGGATATGGTAGAAAATCGGCTACTTTCTGAAGATCAATACGCGACATTTGCAGGTCATTAAATTCTGCCATAAAGAAAAGTTTATAAGAAGCATGATTTAATTTATTAAGAAAAATCACACGTCGTAAATATAGGCTTTTTCTTTGTTTTTCAATATGATGTTGATTGCCAATATGGTTATGAAAAAAATAGATAAGAGCGCAATCTCATTTCAGGATCGCAAAAGGTGTAATCATTCAGCCAAATGTTGTAAACGCATCCGTTCAATATTTCTCAATTTTGTAATAATCAAAATTCAATATCATGAAAACTACCATCAAAAATACCTTTGTCAGCCTTTTAATCGTCGCCGCAATGACGGTATCATGCAACAAATCGAAGACGGAAAACGACGGCACAACTGATCAGGAAAACATTTCCGTAACAGATACGGTCATACAAAGTGGGGAAAATTCGGATGCATCAACTTCAAACGGCCAAAGCGCAACCGGTGCACAAACCAGCACAACATCCGGCAACGACAACAAAACAGCAACAAAAAAATCAGGATTGTCGGCACCTGACGGAACCAATAAAGAAAACCACGACGGCGACATGTATACTAAAAATGATACGACCAGAATGCCTACCGGAACTTCTATAAAATAATTTTTCTGACCAAATAGTAAAACGCTTTTTCATTTTATTGGAAAGGCGTTTTTTTATTTCTGTTTTGGCATTTAGCCAATGATACTTCCCTGCCCTATTGCGCCGAAAACTTAAAATTTCGATAAATTATATCGTAAATTCGGAATATCGGGAAAAACCGATATATATTTGCCCCATGGAACACGTAGAAATATTCAAGGCATTGTCAAACAAAACGCGTTTGCAAATGCTCGAGTGGCTGAAAGCGCCCGAACTCAACTTCCCGGACCAAAAAGTTTACGGTTATGCGAACGGCGTTTGCGTGGGCCAACTGCAATCCAAAGCCGGATTGACACAATCTACAATTTCAGAATACCTGTCTGTTCTTCAACGTGCAGGATTGATCGAATCGACACGCGTCGGGCAATGGACTTACTACAAAAGAAACGAAGCCGCTTTTGAAGCGCTCAGCAAAATTATTCAAACTGCTCTCTAATTTTAAATATTCAAAAATGTCAAATAATAGTTTATTTTCTCCGTTCAGGCTCAAAACACTCGACCTGAAAAATCGTATTGTGATGGCGCCGATGACGCGCTCCTTTTCCCCAAACGGGATTCCAACCGATGCCGTTGCTTCATATTATCAAAAACGTGCTGAAGGTGAAGTGGGTTTGATCTTGTCGGAAGGCACGGTAATCAACAGGCCTTCGTCTTCAAATGATGCAAATATTCCGCATTTCTATGGTGCAGAATCGCTTGCGGGTTGGAAAAAAGTTATCGATGGCGTGCATAGCGCCGGTGGAAAAATGGGTCCGCAAATCTGGCACATGGGAATTATGGACAACCACCATTCAGGCTGGGTTCCACCTGTTCCTTTCGAAGGTCCGTCAGGATTGAACCGTCCCGGATTCAACAACGGAAATATGATGACCGTTAAAGATATTGAAGATACCATTGTTGCTTTCGGACAAGCCGCACTTGATGCCAAAAACGCAGGTTTCGATACCATCGAAATTCACGGCGCACATGGCTATCTGATCGATCAGTTTTTCTGGAATGAAACCAATTTGCGTACCGATGTTTATGGTGGAAAAACACTTCCGGAGCGTACTCGTTTTGCTACCGATGTGATCAAAGAAATACGCCGACAAGTAGGTGAAGATTTTGCAATTATCATGAGATTGTCGCAATTTAAACCGTCGGCATACGACTTCAAACTCGCCAAAGATCCTAAAGAAATGGAAGCCTGGTTGCTACCGCTTGTTGATGCCGGGGTCGATGTGCTGCATTGTTCGCAACGCCGTTTTTGGGAACCGGAATTCGAAGGATCGGATCTTAACTTTGCGGGTTGGGCAAAAAAAATTACCGGAAAAGCAACAATTACTGTAGGTTCAGTTGGATTGACAGGTGAATTTATGGCGGCTTTCGCCGGAGAAAGTTCAGAGCCGAGTTCGCTCGAGGAACTCAACCGACGTTTGGATCGTGGTGACTTTGATTTGGTTGCTGTTGGACGTCCACTCCTATCCGATCCAAACTGGGCAGTAAAAATCAAAGATAACCGCACTGCCGAATTGAAAGGATTTTCTAAAGAAGCGTTAGGCCAATTGATATTGGAATAATTTATTCTTAAAGCCAAAATAAAAAGCTGCCCTGACTGAGGCGGCTTTTTTGCTTTTACCGGAATCGCGTTACAATCTAATAAGCCAATTTTAGCAACTGAAAATTACTTTGAAAAAGTATGCATTAAAAGCTAAATTCTTATAAATGTTCATCTCATTTTGAGAATATTTATAAATTTTGTTATATTTACAAACCCCGGACTATTAAATTTCCCTGCGAAATTGTTAGCGATCGGCATCTGCCAGTTTAATTTGAATTCCCAACAGACAATGGATTGCAGACCCAAAATACTTGTCGCATCAGACAACCGTGCCGAACGAACGGAATTGAAAAATATCCTGCGCTCGCTCGATGCGGAACTTATCTTTGCAGTTGACGGTGAAGCCGCGATTGCCAATGCGCTGCAAAACGATTTTATCTTACTATTGACCGCTATCCAATTGCCAGACATGGATGCGTCAATGCTGCAAAAAAAACTGCAACAACACAATAAGAAATTTTCTGTCATATTGATTTCGGATAAAACCAACATGATCAGTTACCTTCAAAATACTGATTTGCAGTCTGCTGACTTTATCATTCGCCCATTGGATAAAACCACGATCCTTGACAAAATTGCGCCATTGGTCTCAAATTACAACAACAGTAAAAAACTCGAACAAACGACTGAAGAATGGGAAGCTTTTTCGTATGCCGTTTCCCACGATCTCAAAGCGCCGCTGCGTGCGATGAACGGTTACGCGCATATTTTAGGCGAAAGTCATGGGGAAACACTGAATGATAAGGTGATCCAGCTTATTTCCAATATCCAGAGAAATGCTTTAAAAATGGGAACGCTTCTGGAAGATTTGCTGACGTATTCCAGACTCGGCCAAACACAAGTCCAGAAAACGAAAGTAAAAATGAACGCGCTACTGCAAAACAGCATTACAGAAGTGAATCGGAAAATGCCAAATCAGGCGCAGATCAACGTTGGAAAACTGCATGACGCTTTCGCAGATGTTACGATGACCGCACAACTTTGGAACGAACTTTTATCAAATGCGGTAAAATTTACTTCCAAAAAAGTGTCGCCACAAATCACAATCAGTTCATCCGAATCTGAGACTGAAGTCATTTATCAAATTGAAGACAATGGCGATGGATTTAATCCGGATTATGCAAACAAACTTTTTGAAGTGTTCAAACGCCTCCACAGCGCTTCCGCGTTTGAAGGAAATGGAATGGGACTGGCTATTGCCGCGAAGATTATCGACAAGCACCACGGAAAAATCTTTGGCGAAAGCAAACCTGAAAACGGCGCTATATTTAGATTCAGCCTTCCTAAGAAATTATAAATGAAAGAAATATCTTATTTTCATTGGAAAGCGTAAATAAAATATTAAATTTAATTGTTGCAAAAAACCAATAAAACAACAAAAAATGCAGGAACAACTAAAAGTACTGATCGTAGAAGATACAGCTTCAGATGTCGACTTGCTGATCTACGCCCTTGATCGTAGTGGTTTGGAATACACATCGGTAATTGTGGAAAAAAAGCAGGATTTTGAAGACGCGATCAGAAACTTTCATCCCGATCTCATTCTGTCTGACCATTCCCTACCCGATTTTAATTCGCTTGAAGCGCTTGAAATCTGCAAAAAACTCAAATACCATTGTGCATTCATCTTGGTCACAGGAACGGTTTCTGAAGAATTTGCGGCCCAATGCATTAAAGAAGGCGCCGACGATTATTTATTAAAAGACAACCTCAAAAGATTGCCGTCTGCGATTGAAAATGCACTGCGAAAAAAGAGAGCCGAATATGAAAAGCAGGTCAATATCGACAAATTGGCGCAAAGCGAGCACAACTACCGCAGGCTTTTCAACCACAATCCGATGCCCATGTGGATTATCGACAGGGTTACTTCGCGGTTTTTACACGTCAACCGAGCGGCGATTAAACATTACGGTTACAGCCGCGAGGAATTTTTATCCATGCAGGAAACTGATCTTTACGCCGATTTAGAAGCAGAAATTATAACAACTGATCCCGACGGAACGACCGGAAATCTTCAGGACGGACGGGTTTACAAACACCAGAAAAAAGACGGCATGGAAATTTTTGTAGAAATCAAAGCAAACGACATTGCTACGCTTGGCATTCAGGGCCGACTGATTTTGGCAAATGACATCACTGAAATTGTAAACATCAACCACAAACTCGAACAGCAAAATAAAATGCTGCTCAAACTCAACGAAGAGCTCGACCGCTTTGTTTATAGTGCTTCACACGAATTGCGTTCGCCACTGACTTCGATGCTCGGCCTGATTCCGGTGATCAAAGATGAAGAAAACCGCGAGGATCAGCATTATTTACTTGACGTATTAAAAACACGTGTGGAACGGCTTGATATGGTGATTAAAGACATTTTGAATTATTCCAGAAATGCGCGTGTTGATGTGAGCGATGAGAACATTGATTTTGACGGGTTGATCCGGGATTGTTTCAGCAATTTGTACTATCTGCCGCATTTGGAACATATTGACATCGATATCCAGATTAACGATGACACCGATTTTTATTCGGATAAAGAACGCGTGTCATTGTTGCTGAGCAACCTGATTTCAAATGCAGTAAAATATCAGAAAGACCACGTAGAGAACAAGCCGTTCATTCGGATTAAAGTCGAACAAAAAGAAAATGAAGCCGAAATCATCATATCGGACAACGGAAAAGGCATTCCCGAAAAAAGCATCGACAAAATATTCAACATGTTTTACAGGGCAACTTCTGAAAATGAAGGCAATGGTCTCGGACTTTATATCGTAAAGGAAACAGTAAACAAACTTGGCGGAAACATTAGCGTGAAGTCGGAATTACACAAAGGAACCCAATTTATGATGGTTTTGCCAAATCGGCCGATAATAAAAACCCAAACTTAATGATCTGAAAATACTTTATAAAAAAATGCCCTTCTTCAGGGCATTTTTTAATTTTCTGCAGCAGCGGAATCGACAAACCAAATCAGTTCACTATCCGCTTCAGGTTTTAAAAGCTGGGAAGGATACAGCTCCGGATTGTAAGTTCCGTGTTGCACTTCGTGAAATGCTTTTGCTTTATTCGCGCCAAAAACCAGCACTACGGTTTGTTTGGCTTTATTGAGAACCGGCGCGGTCAATGTTATTCTGTACATATCCTGCGGAACGAGAAAATACGCAGCAACCCATTTTTCCGTTTCGGCTAAAACCGCAGTTCCCGGAAATAGTGAAGCGGTATGTCCGTCATCGCCCATGCCCAAAAATATGAGGTCGAAACTGCCGGATGATCCAAGTTGGCTGTGCAACAATTCAGCATATTCTTTAGCGAACGACTCAGGTTCTTTTCCGTCAGCCCACATTGGAAAAATCTGATTTTTTGGAATGTTTACTTGATCGAGCAACAATTCTTTAGTCATTTTGGCGTTGCTTTTTTCATCGTCGAGCGGAACCCAGCGTTCATCGCCCCAAAAAACAAACACTTTCTGCCAGTCAACCTGTTCGCTGTAAGGTGCAGACGCGAGCAATTTGTACAATTTTGCCGGGGAAGAACCTCCGGTAAGCGCCACTGTAAATTTTCCTTTTTCATCGATCGCTTTTTTCGCTGCTGCAACAAACAATTCAGCTGCGGCTACACTCAGCGCTTCAGGATCTTTAAATATTTCAACCATTATTTTTTGCTTTTTTGTGTCGTATGCGCATTTAGTGACCATACGTGCCCTTGTCTGGCAATCAATGCTTCTGCGGTTTCTGGTCCCCAAGTTCCGGCAGCATAATTTGGAAAATCAAGCGATTCTCTTGCCGACCAAGCCTCGAGTACCGGTGTAATTACATCCCAAGCTTCTTCAACCTGATCAGATCGCATGAATAAAGTCGTGTCGCCAAGCATTGCGTCCTGTAACAAAGTTTCGTAAGCTTCAGGCGTTTGCGTCGAACAATGATCGTAATCGAAAATCATTTCGGCCGGATTCAGGTTCATTTCAAGCCCTTGTTTTTTAGCCATGAATCGCAGCCTGATGTCCATTTGCGGCTGGATATTGATCGTTAACCTGTTGGCCATCAAATTGTCATCCTGCGTTTTTGAAAAGGTAGAATGCGGTACTTCACGAAATTGGATGGTAATCGACGAAATTTTCTCCTGCATGCGTTTTCCGGTCCTCAAATAAAACGGAACATCCTGCCAGCGCCAATTGTCGAGGTAAAATTTAATCGCTGCAAAAGTTTCGGTATTGGAATGGTCGCTGACTTTCGGTTCGTCACGATATGCATCGACTTTTGTTCCCTGAACCCAACCAGAATTATACTGTCCGCGGACGGCGTATTTGTGCACTTCTTCAGGCCTGATCCTTCTAATGGCACGTAAAACATCGACTTTTCTGTTCCTGATTTCTTCAGCTTCAAATGAAACAGGCGGCTCCATCGCAACCATGCAAAGAATTTGCAACAAATGGTTCTGGATCATATCGCGCAAGGCTCCGGCGCCTTCATAATAACTGCCGCGTTCTTCCACGCCTACTTCCTCAGCAACGGTGATTTGTACGTAATCAATATAATTTCGGTTCCAGAGTGGCTCGAAAAGCGTATTTGCGAATCGGAAAGCCAGTATATTTTGTACTGTCTCTTTTCCGAGATAATGGTCAATGCGGTAAATCTGCTGCTCGTCGAACGTTTTTACGAGCAATTGGTTCAAAGCAATTGCCGTTTCTTTATCGTGCCCGAAAGGCTTTTCGATAATAATCCGGTCGGTGTCCGGATGGTTTGCGAGTTTGGCTTTTTTAATATTAACCGTCACCGTTTCAATAAATTCAGGAGAAACAGACAGGTAAAATAACCTGTTTGCGCGTGTTCCCCAGGCCGTATCAATCGCGTCCATTTTTGCAGACAATCCTTTGTAAGATTCAGGATCATTGATATCAGACGCGAAATACGAAACTGAAGGATTGAAAATGTCCCATTGTTCGTCTTTGGGTTTTCCATTACGGGAAAATTCCCCGAGTTTTTCATGCAATTGTTCGCGGTAATCTTTGTCATGGAGTTTTGTACGTCCCAATCCGATCAGCGCAAATTTTTCAGGCATCCAGCCGTCGAGGTAAAGATTGTAGAAAGCCGGGATCAGCTTGCGTTTGGCCAAATCACCCGTTCCTCCGAAGATGACGATGATGGTTGGTTTTGTATGTTTGGATGATTTCATGTTGTGTGTTTAAATAAAAAAATCAAGGTTTGTCAGCTTCCCAAATCGTATGAAACAAACCTTCACGATCGGTACGCTCATATTGGTGTGCGCCAAAATAATCACGTTGCGCCTGGATCAAATTCGTTGGCAATACCGCACTTCTGTAACTGTCAAAATACCCTAAAGCGGACATGAAAACCGGAACCGGAATTCCCTTATCCATAGCCAGTTTGATGATTGCTGTGATGTCATTTCGTTTGTCTAAAACCGACTTTCCAATATTGGCGTCAAGCAAAATATTTGGCAAATCCTGGTTGGCAGCATAAGCTTTACGGAAGTCTTCCAGACAGGCAGCGCGAATGATGCATCCGCCACGCCATATTTTCGCAACTTCCTCTAAATTAATATCGTATTTATATTCTTTTGAAGCGATTGTTAATTGCGATAATCCCTGCGCGTAGATCGAAATCATTGCAAAATAATAGGCGTTTTTTAGTTGTGCCTCAAATGACTCTGTTGTTTCCTGAGCCGTTCCTAAATTGATTCCGCTGAGCAATTTTGCCGCCTCCAATCTTTCTTCTTTGTGTGCCGACATGTTTCTCATGCTTACCGAAACATCAATCGACGGAACCGGCGCTTGTAGATCCATGGCATTTTGAGACGTCCACTTTCCGGTTCCTTTTGACCGCGCCCAATCGGAGATTGTATTGACAACCAATTTTCCAGTTTCGGGATCTTCCTTCTGTAAAATATCGGCAGTGATCTGGATCAGGAACGACTGGAGTTCGCTCTCGTTCCATGCTGAAAATATTTTCTGAATGTCAGCATCCGGCTTCCCAAGTCCTCTTTTCAATAAATCGTAGGTTTCGGAAATCAGCTGCATGATCGCATATTCGATTCCGTTGTGCACCATTTTTACGTAATTTCCAGCAGAGCCATTTCCCAAGTAAGCCACGCAAGGTTCGCCATTTACTTTGGCAGCGATGGCTTCAAAAATCGGGCGCAACCTTTCGTAAGCTGCTTTGTCTCCTCCGGGCATCATACTTGGTCCGCGTCGTGCTCCGGTTTCACCTCCGGAAATTCCCATTCCGAAAAAATGAATTCCTTTTTCCTTAAGCGCTGTGAATCTTCTGTTTGTGTCCGGGAAATAAGAGTTTCCGCCGTCAATTACGATATCGCCAGCTTCCAGAAACGGCAACAGGCTTTCGATAGCAGAATCGACCGGAATTCCTGCCGGAACCAAAAGCATGATCGCTTTCGGGCTTTTTAGTGATTTAGCGAAATCTTCGGCAGACACCGTTCCAAAAACAGATTGCCCTTCTTTTGCAGCTTTTTCAAAGGCCGCGGCTTTTTCAGGACTCAGGTCAAGCCCTGCTGCAGCAAAACCGTGATCGGCAACGTTAAGCAGTATGTTGCTACCCATGACGCCCAGTCCTACTACACCAAAATCAAATTCTTTCATGTGTTGTTGTTTATTCAGTTGTTATTTGATGCTTAATTTTTCCAAAGCAATGACTTTATCGAGCCGGCGCTGAAAACGCGCTTCCCCATGGTATGCTGCTTTGAGAAAGGTAATTGAAAGTTCATAAATTAAAGCCGGGCCAATTACACGTCCGCCAAGGCAAAGCAAGTTCATGTCGTCGTGTTCAACACCCTGATGCGCAGAATAATTTTCGGTAACCAATGCGGCACGAACGCCGTGGATTTTATTGGCTGCGATCGAAACCCCTACGCCGCTTCCGCAAACTGCGATGCCACGATCGACTTCCCCGGCTGCGATGGCTTTTGCCAATGGCACAATGATATCGGGATAATCATCCTCTGCATCAAATGCAAATGCGCCGTAGTCGACCACGTCATATCCGTCTGATTTTAATTGTTTGATGAGTTGCTGTTTTTGTTCAAAACCGGCGTGGTCTGCGGCGATTCCCGTTTTCATGTGTACGAGGTTTATTTGGTTCCCAAAGTTAATAAATGCTTGCGGATAAGCCATGGCCTTTGCGAATAATTGTGGTATGTTTAAGAAGTTGGACGCGGAAGTATTGCATCTTTAAAAATTGACAATTAATGTTGGATTAACAGTTATAAAGTATTGAAACCATTAAATTAGCCGAATCGGTTTTAAACCAGCAAATAAAATCGCGGTCAGAACCGTTAATAAAAATAAATCGGACTTTATGGATGCCAATATATTGTGGTCATTACGGCTTGGATTTTCTGGAAAGCACGCAAATGATATTCAAAGACTGGGTATGGTGTCTTTTTTGGAAGAATCGTTTCGGCCGCAACCCGTAATTGCCCTGCCTGATTTCTTGGCAGAAAGTCCGGCAACGATTAAAGAACTCAACACGATCAAACGAACATTTCGCGAAACAGACCCGGAATGTTTGAAAGAATTCGTCTCCAAAGAAGCTGCAATTGCACAACAACTTCGTTTTTGGTGGCTTGATAAAATCATGATTGAAAACAGGCCGTTGCGTGAAAAAATGACCATCTTCTGGCAAAACCATTTTGTGGTTTCCTACAAGAAAGTAAAAATGAACCGCTGGCTTTTTGAATATAACGAGTTGTTGCGGCAAAATGCATTTGGCAATTTTAAGACGCTTACAAAAAGCATCCTGAAAACCAACGCCATGGTTCGTTATCTCGACAACGACGGCAGCCGAAAAGGTAAAATAAATGAAAACCTGAGCCGGGAATTGCTGGAATTATTTACTCTGGGAATCGGAAATTATACTGAGGACGACATAAAAAGTGGCGCCCGTGGACTGGCCGGACTTCATAATGGCGAAACTTCAGCAGCATACCAATTTAAATTTCAGGACAACACTCCAATTGTATATTTTGGCAAGACAGGCATTTTTAAAGCCGATGAACTTGTAGATATTATTTTCGAACAGCCTGAAATTCCGTATTTACTGACCAGAAAAATTCTGAAGTGGTTTATCAACGATCTTCCCGACGAAAAAATGGTACGCTACTACGGAGATTATTTCCGTTTGGAGAATTTCGAAATCCAACCGCTGCTTGTTAAAATTTTTACCGAGGAAGCAAAAAGAAACAATGCAGGAACAAAGATTAAAGATCCGCTGCTATATGTTCTGCAGGTTGCGGGCGAACTCCGTATCGACAATCCCGACAGCAAACTACTGGCTCCATTTCTTCGACAGCAAGGGATGGAACTATTTGAACAACCCGATGTCAAAGGCTGGTCCGGAGGAAGGGAATGGCTCACGATCCAGTTGTTTTCGCAGCGAAATAATGTGGCGGACCAATTTTGTCGTGGCCGCGCTATCAATGGCTCGAAGGTCAAAAACATTGAAGGCGAAACGATTACCAACAAACCCATGCCGTACTGGCGTAAAAAAGGCGACAATGTATCAGTAATCGAAGAATTAAAATCACGTTTGCTTTTCGCGGTGACGCCTGAACTCCAGGCAGATTTTGAGAAAATATTAAAATACGATTTCGATCCGAATTCAGAAAGCGCCGACGGTGCCGTATTGCGGTTGTTTTATTATATGGTTTGCACACCCGAATTCCAATTAATCTGAAAGAAATGAACAGAAGACAATTTTTGACGCTCACGGGAACTTTTACAGGTGGTACTTTGCTTTTGCCTGATTTCCTGCATGCATTCGGATCACAGCAAAACCTTAACATTGGTGAACAGTGCCTGGTTTTTATCCAATTAAACGGCGGCAATGACGGACTCAATACCTTTATTCCGTATGAAGATCCGCTGTATTATGACTTTCGTCCGAAGATCGCCATCAGCAAGTTGGATGTGATCTCAGCCAGTAGTGGCATGGCTTTTCATCCCGCATTGAAGAATTTTGCCAATATGCAACAGGACGGACAATTGTCGGTAATCCAGAATGTAGGTTATCCTGATCCGGTGCGCTCACATTTCCGAAGCCAGGAGATCTGGCAAACCGCCGCCGATTCCAATGAATATCTCGACAATGGCTGGCTCGGGCGTTATCTGGATTTGCAGTGTAAAGAACACAATCCGACCGCTGCAGTTAATATCGATACCATTAATAATTTGGCCTTACGCGGTCAGGAACCCAATTCGATCACCGTTCGTGATCCTTCGCGGATGAAATACAAACCAAACGAGTACAACCAGTCCAGACTTTCGGAAAATCCGCAGCTTGATTTTGTACGCAAAGTCGCCAATTCTGCGGCTGAAGGTTCCGAAGACATTCGGGTCGCGCTTTCAAAAGTTTCTGCTTCCGATGCATTGTATCCAAAAACTGACCTTGCTAAAAACCTTGAATGGATTTCAAAACTCATCAAAGGAAATCTCAATTCGAAAGTATATTACACTTCGCTGAACGGATTCGACACACATGACAACCAATTGCCGTTGCACAAGGGAAGGCTTTCCGTACTCAACGATGCGGTTTTTGGATTTTACAGCGACATGAAAAAATCGAGATTGCTCTCTCAGGTGACCGTCGTCGTATTTTCGGAATTTGGCCGCCGGGTCAAAGATAATGGCCGTGGCACGGATCATGGAACCGCTGCGCCAATGTTTGTCATTGGCGGAAACAACAAAGGGCAAATTATCGGTAAAAATCCGGATCTTATCAATCTCAGTCGGGGCGATTTACAACACGACATTGATTTCAGAAGTGTCTATGCAGCGCTTTTGAACGAAAAAATGGATTTCAATCCAAAGAAAATCGGAATTTCGAATGCCGCTTTAAAGGGTTTATTTTAATTTTTACGAAATAAACCCGCGGAAAAATCGTGCTTGAAAATTACAACCTCTAATCCTGCAACAAAATCAAAATATCCTGTAAACCATTTCAGGTTTTGTAAAAGTACATTTGTATAACAACATTACAAACAACCAATAAATTACAGCGATATGAAAACGAGCAATTCTATAAGCGACCAGACCTTGGAGAAAAAAAATCATTCCAAACTCGATGCTTCAGGAACAGATCCAAACCGTTACGGTGGATACTATTCCCAGCAGGAAGCAGAGCGTTTGCAGCGAACAGGCGATTCAAAACACCAGAGTTTGATTCCGGGGCTTGAAGCCAATGTGAGTACGCTAGAACGTATTTTTATGGTAGCGGCCGGAACTTTCATTTTATACAAATCACTTTCGGGAAAACATAAAAATATTGGCGGCGCTATTGCGGCTTCCACTTTATTGGCGCGCGGCGTAAGCGGATATTGTCCGGTTTACGATGCGGCTTCAAAAAGCGATAAATTGAAAGCCAGCAACGTGAACATCCGCACGCAGGTTACGATTAACAAGCCAGTTGGAGAAGTCTTTGATTTCTGGCGAAAACTGGAAAACCTTCCTAAATTTATGTCGCACCTTGACAGTGTGAATGAAACTGATAAACTGACTTCCGAATGGAAAGCCAAAGGTCCGGCCGGAATTGGATCCGTGAGCTGGAAAGCACAGATTTTAATGGATGAAAAAGACCAACTCCTGAGCTGGCATTCGCTTCCGGATTCCACTATTGACAATGCAGGAAAAATTCGTTTTACCGGCAACGGAAACAGCACCGATCTTGACATCACGATTTCATACCATGCGCCACTGGGAATCGCCGGTGAAGCCGCTGCCAAAGTACTGAATCCTGTATTTGAGAAAATGGTTGAAAACGACATCCAAAACCTGAAAACCTACTTGGAAACAGGAAAAAATAAGATTGCTGAATAACAGCACAGACGTCCACTTGAAAGGCACCGGATAAATCTTTATGAAATGTTCGGTGCTTTTGTATCATTACGGATTCAGGTCCGAAAAAACTTAGACCATGAAAAACCCCTTTACAAAGCAAACCGCCAAAGATGCATTTTCAATCCTCAAAAAAACCTTTAACGGATTTATTGAAGACCGTGCACTAAAGTTAAGTGCGGCACTCTCCTATTACACTATATTTTCACTTGCACCTTTATTACTGCTAATGATTTCGCTTGCCGGCGTGTTTTTCGGAAGGGACGCAATTCAGGGCCACGTTTTTGGTGAAATTAACGGACTCATCGGAAACGAAGCCGCTGCACAAATTCAGGATATTATTAAAAACATGGAATTGTCTGGAAAAACAACAATGGCCGTGGTCATTGGCGCGGTGACGCTGATCATTGGTGCGACCAGTGTTTTTGGTGAAATACAGGATTCAATCAATATCATCTGGAAAGTTAAAGCCAAACCAAAACGCGGCTGGGTGAAACTTTTAAAAGACCGTTTGCTTTCATCTTCATTAATTGTTGGACTTGGATTTTTACTGATCGTTTCATTAATGGTGAACGGAGCGCTTGTGGCACTGAACGATCTAATTAAAAGATTCTTTCCCGAAATCACGGTTTTACTGTTTCACGCCATCAATATCGTGATCAGTTTTGGTGTCATCACCATCCTTTTCGGTGTAATATTTAAAGTGTTGCCCGATGCAAAAATTGCATGGAAAGATGTTCGCATGGGCGCATTTTTCACTGCCTGTTTGTTTATGCTGGGCAGATTCCTGATCGGAATTTATATAGAAACTACAAGTGCAGGATCGGCTTATGGCGCGGCCGGATCGTTAATTGTGATTCTGGTTTGGGTGTATTACACCGCTGCGATACTGTATTTTGGCGCCGAATTCACAAGGGTTTATGCCGAACACATCGGCGCACGGATCGAACCTGCGGAATATGCGGTTTATGTAGAACAATTTGAACGCGAACGTACCGATGGTGTGCTACCTCCAAAAGTTGTCAAACAACAAACCGAATAAATATTGGCATTCGAAACGACTTCAATTTCCAGAATAAGTAGCTTTATTTTTAACTTAAAAGAAATAACATGGACACAAATAATCAAACCGGAGATGACCGAATACGCGAAGATCAGCCAACGTCGATAAATCCTGCCGAATCCGGAAAAGAAAATCCGGCGAAAAATCTGAAATCGCAGGAAAAAATCGATATTAAAGAAAGTGAGCTTGGACGCGAACAAGGGCAAACTCCAGCCGACGAGCACATCGAAAATCGCATCTCGCAAATCGATGGCGGTACAGTAAAAATGCAGGAAAATCTTTCCAAAGAATCAGAGGACGACAAAAAACAAAACGAAAATTCCGAAGAAGATTCTGGTTTTGCCGATGAAATCAATGATACTGACATACGCGATCAAAACGATAGCACCACCGATTGGGACGCCGAAAACAGTCGTACGGGAAGACAAAAGTAATATTTAAGCCAACAAGTCGAAAGCAACTTTTTCCTGTTCGCTGCCGTTTACAATCACAGCAATATAATGTGTTCCTGAATAAAATTTACGGGTCGTTATTGGTGTAAATTTCTGATGGCGAACAATTGTATATTTTTCTTCAGGCCCAAAAATCCGCTCGCTGATCTTAAATACTTTTTTAGACAATTTGTTATTTTGCATTGCGTAATAAATCGCATATTCAAGCCTGATTTTTCTCGGTTCAGCATCATTTTGAATTCCGAAAGAAAAAGTCAGGTTTTCCCCTGTTCGGACTTTTGGCGTAAGCAAATTAAAATCGGAAAATACTATTCCGTTCGAATTCAGCCCATAATAATCCAGGATTTCAGGATGGCCTTTTTTTAGTAAAGTTCGCGCGCCGTGTTTGATGATCGCGTCGGTCTCTTTACCGATATTTTTCCATGCAATCGCCTTTTCCAGGAAATGATCCGGATACTTTTTAGAAATGTCGTTCAGGTTGTTGGCCACACTTTTTCGCACCCATTCCGAAGGATCATTTTTCATGTTTTCCAGAATTTCGAGTATGGCTTCGGGCGACGCTTTCAATTGCGTAACCGCCATCGCCCAAGGCAAAGCCGGACGAATTCCTTCGGACGAAAGCCTGCGTACTTTATGGTTTTCATGTTTGGACCAAATCCCCATCCGATCCATCATTTGCTGATGGTATCTTGCCAAAAACGGCCGCACCGCAAATTCACAACTTACAAACTGGGTGACCATTTCAATCGCATCCGCAGAAGTTTCAAAGTCGTCAATTCCGTATACTTCAATATAATCAGGAATGAAAATAAATACCAAGCCATCTTCACCAAAATTTTCCTTTCGCAATTGGGCAATTGTTTTTTCAATCAGCAAAACTGCCTTTTTATAATCTGAAGGCATAAAATCATGCAGCGTTACAGTCGTATGCCGCATCCGCTGCTTGAGTTCCATTTGTTCAAATCCATCAGAGTAAATTTTGTTGACGAACAACTGTTTGTCGAAAGAAGGAATGGTTTTCTCTAAAACTGCCGAAAGTTTGTTGTAAAATACCCGAGAATAGAGGTCTTTAAGTGCGCCCATGTTAATTTGTTTGAAACAAAAATAAACAATAGTTTTATCGCGGTTTGCAGCTTTGGAGAATGTTTATCCACAATCGGGATTTGCTTAGTTAATAGTACTTTTCATGTTCGAACTTTACAATAATTTTAAGAGCAAGCCGTTCAAATAAATGTTAAATTGCTGCCTTTAACAATAAAACTACAACCAAAATATATGGACAAAATCAAAATATTATGGGTCGATGACGAGATCGACTTATTAAAACCGCACATCCTTTTCCTTGAAAAAAAGAACTACGACGTGACTACCTGCAACAACGGACGTGATGCGATCGACGTGTTCAGCGAAGGAAATTTCGACATTGTTTTTCTTGACGAAAACATGCCTGGAATGAGCGGACTGGAGACTTTGTCTGAGATCAAAGAAATCAAATCGGCCACGCCGGTCGTAATGATTACCAAAAGTGAGGAAGAATATATCATGGAAGAAGCGATTGGTTCCAAAATTGCCGACTACCTGATCAAACCTGTAAATCCAAACCAGATTTTACTAAGCCTCAAAAAAAACCTGGACCATTCCCGATTGGTTTCCGAGAAAACAACTTTGGATTACCAAAAAGAATTCCGGAAAATCGCAATGGAAATGGCGATGGTGAATTCGTTTGAAGAGTGGATTGAAGTTTACAAAAAACTCATTTTCTGGGAACTTGAACTTGAAAATATCGAAGACCAAAGCATGGTCGAAATTTTGGAATCGCAAAAAGTGGAAGCCAATTCGCAGTTCGGAAAATTCATCGAACGCAATTATGAGGATTGGTTTGAACCTAAAGCAGAAAAACCGGTATTGTCGCATAACTTATTCAAAGAGTTAGTTGTACCAGAATTGAAAAAGAAAGAACGCCCGGTACTTTTTGTTGTTATCGATAATTTGCGTTACGACCAATGGAAAGCTTTTGAAGCCACTGTGGGAAACCATTATAAATTGGAAAAAGAAGTGCCGTATTACGCCATTCTTCCAACTGCAACCCAATATGCACGAAATGCAATCTTCTCCGGATTGACGCCATTGGAGATGGAAAAACAGTTTCCGCAATATTGGAAAAACGATGTCGAAGATGGCGGAAAAAACCTTTATGAAGCAGAGTTTTTAACGGCACAACTGAAACGACTCGGACTCAATATCAAACAGGATTATTTCAAAATTACAAATCTGGCGAGCGGAAAAAAACTTGCGGAAAATTTTAAAGGACTGAAAGACAACGATCTTGTAACAGTTGTTTACAATTTTGTCGATATGCTTTCGCATGCCAAGACCGAAATGGATGTCGTTAAGGAATTGGCAGCCGACGACAAAGCATATCGTTCATTGACAGCCAGTTGGTTCAAAAATTCGCCTTTGTTGGAAATCATCCAACAGGCGCAGAAAATGAATTTCAAACTTGTGTTAACGACAGATCACGGAACAATTAACGTTAAAAATCCTTCAAAAGTAATTGGCGATAAAAATACGAGTCTGAATTTGAGATACAAAACCGGCCGAAGCCTGACTTATGAAGACAAGGACGTTTATGCTGTAAAAGATCCAAAAAGAATTGGCCTTCCCGCGATTAACATGAGCAGTTCGTACATTTTCGCAAAGAACGATTATTTCCTTGCCTACGTGAACAATTACAACCATTATGTGAGTTATTACCGAAATTCGTACCAACATGGCGGAATTTCGCTTGAAGAAATGATCATTCCGTTTTTGGTTTTTAATCCAAAATAATCCCAATTTAATTCTGAAAAATACAAATGGAAATACAGTTTTCGTTGGATGAAATTAATGCCGCTGCAGAAAAAGTCATCGCCCAAAATCCCGAAAAAGTAATTCTATTTAATGGGGAAATGGGCGCAGGCAAAACAACATTTATCAAATCACTTGCAAAAAAACTCGGCGTGAATGATGTCACCGGAAGTCCGACTTTTTCTTTAGTTAACGAATACCAAACTTTTGACAATCAAATTGTTTATCATTTTGATGTGTATCGGATCAAATCTGAAGAAGAAGCATATGACATGGGAATGGATGAGTACTTGTATTCCGGAAACTGGTGTTTTATCGAATGGGCAGAAAAAATTCCAAACCTAATTCCTGAAGCACATTCGGTTATTTCAATCAAGACCTTGGCTAACGGAAAACGGCAACTCACGTTCAGATAAAACTTACGTTGCGTTGACCCAGTCTAGATAAAGTGGAACTGCTGCGATTATCTTTGGTACTTTAAACCTTTTTTATAACTTTAACCAATAATTTACAGCATCGATATATGTCACTCACTCCGTTTACCAGACAACAGCTGATTCCTCAGGAAGAAAAGTTAGAGATTGCCAGGCAAAAAAGCGATCTTTTTATTGGAATTCCTAAGGAAACAAGTTATCAGGAAAGGCGGATTTGCCTGACGCCCGATGCTGTCAATTCGCTGGTTTCGCACGGACATCGCATTTTGATCGAATCCGGAGCCGGACTTAGTTCGAGTTACTCCGACAAGGAATACAGCGACGCCGGCGCGGAAATTACCGCAGACACCAAAAAAGTACTTGGCTGCCCGATTGTCCTCAAAGTGGAGCCGCTGACGATGGAAGAAATTGAGATCATCAATCCGCAATCGATCGTCATTTCCGCAATCCAGTTAAAAACCCGAAAAAAAGAATATTTTGAAGCGCTGACGCGAAAAAAAGTCACCGCTTTGGCATTTGAATACATCAAAGATGAAGATGGCTCCTACCCGGCCGTGAAATCATTAAGTGAAATTGCAGGAACCGCTTCGGTATTGGTCGCAGCCGAACTGATGATTAACAACCAGTTTGGAAAAGGATTGCTGTTCGGAAATATTACCGGTGTTCCGCCGACGGATGTTGTCATTTTGGGCGCCGGAACAGTTGGTGAATTTGCAGCCAAGACTGCACTCGGATTGGGCGCAAGCGTAAAAGTGTTTGACAACTCGATCACCAAATTGCGCCGACTGCAAAACAACCTCAACCAGCGTATTTTTACTTCAACCATACAGCCCAAATCGCTGTTAAAAGCTTTGCGCCGTGCTGATGTTGCTATTGGCGCCATGCGCGGTAAAGAACGTTGTCCGGTTGTAGTAACAGAAACCATGGTCGAGCACATGAAAAAAGGTGCAGTGATTGTCGATGTGAGCATTGATACCGGAGGCTGTTTTGAAACTTCAGAGGTGACAACCCACGAAAAACCGACTTTCATCAAACACAATGTCGTTCATTATTGCGTACCGAATATTCCGTCCAGGTATTCTAAAACCGCGTCGCTTTCGATAAGCAACATCATCACACCTTATCTATTACAGGTTGCAGAAGATGGCGGGATTGAAAGTTCCATTCGCTGTAATAAGGGTTTGAAAAATGGCGTCTATCTCTACCATGGCATTTTGACAAACCGCGTGATTGCCGACTGGTTTGATTTGCCTTCAAGTGATATCAATTTAATTGTATTTTAACGCCGGTTTGGATTATCTTTGCAAAAAAAATAACCCATGACCTTTAAATACCGTTTTGCCTATTATATGTTTGGTTTTTTGATCGGCATTTTCTTTGTAGGCTTGATCTTCAGCGGAAAAGATACCCGTTGCAATTACTTCCCGAATGCCCGCGTTTTGAACGACCTCAGGAACAAACCATTCCAATATTCCCCGGAAGCGTCTGCAATCCTGACCCAACCTTGGATCGATACCACCGATATTAAAAATACCTTACAGTACGGCGACGTTGATTTTGACCTCAGCAATAAAAAATTTGGAAGCGGAAAATTATACATCATCGAAGGAAAAACCACTAAAAACCAGCCGATTGTACTTGAAGTGGTCAATTATGAAAAGAAAGCATTGCTGAAAAGCATCAAAAAAAAATAATTTTATTGCAAAAAATGTTGCGAATATAAATTCTAAACGTATATTTGCACTCCTGTTACGGGCGATTAGCTCAGTTGGTTCAGAGCATCTGGTTTACACCCAGAGGGTCGGGGGTTCGAATCCCTCATCGCCCACTAGAAGCCGAAAACGAAAGTTTTTCGGCTTCTTTATTGGAGTAAAATGTCGGAATTTCAGAAGATTGATAGCCGCGACTTTATTCAATTGCAATGGAATACCTGCTTCTGGAAAGAAAACCCCATGGATGCATTGATATGTTCAAACCTTTCATAGTCTCCTGAAGGTATAGCTTCATACTTTTTGATGCTTTGCGCCACTTCGCTGCAACCCGGAAAGTGTTTTTCAACCAACCTGAAGAATGCAGATTGCTTGTCATATTCCCTGTAGGCTTTAAATGTACCTTTCTTGATAATACTGTTATTTTTATCAACAATACTGTAACGAATCATTATTTGGTCGAGATCTTTTCCGGTTTTAAAAAAAGCGATCAAAACCTTTTTTTCAGGCGAAGCAATCAGTGTTTTGTAAAGCACAAGTTCTTTGGAGCCAATCAGTTTTATAGGATAATAACTTACTCTTCCTTCAACAGTAATGCTGTCAATTTTTTTGATACTGGCGTATTTATCAGAAGAAGCTTCGCCATTATCTTTTTGCCTTGAATAGGATATCTTTCCGTTGTAAACCGGAAAGCTGTCCCAATCCCGGATTATGATTTTCTCGCCTTCGATATACAAATAAGAATTCTGGGCATTCAAACAATTGGCAAGAAATAGTAAGAAGGCGATAGCATATAATTTCATTTTAAAGGATCATGGTGAACTGCCAAGATATGAAATATCCTATATAATCCACCAACGAATAAACCAACAAAACTTAGTAGGTCGCTTTACCTGCGAAATCGTTAAACGCTTATTTCAAGCCTGTACCCTTTTCCGCGTATCGAAACAATTTTGACATTTAGATCAAGTTCGAGCTTTTTTCTGAGTTTCGATATAAACATATCCAGGCTGCGGCCTACAATTACACCTTCATCCTCCCAGATCTCTTTTTGCAGTCGGCTTCTTTCTATTATTTCGTCAGGAGACAGTGCGAAAATAAGCAACACACGGTTTTCTGTTGCGGTCAGATCGGTTGTCGTTCCATTTGCGGTAAGTTTCCTGTTTTTTGCATCAAACAATACGGAGCCCAAACGAAACGTATCACTATCTGGCAAAGTTTTTTTCCGCATAACAGATCTCGAAAGCATAAAACCCACAAATGCGAAAAATGACAGGCCGCCCAAAAGATATCCATTTTCTGCTGTGTTGGTTCCCGTTGGTTTGAATTTGATATTTATCACGTAACTGGCTTTGGGTTGTTTCCTTCCAATACAGGATACAACATCCTCTTTTTTATTTCTGGAAATGGCAAATCCGTAGACCACGCTGGAGTTTGCATCGTTTAGAACCTTAACAATATATTCGGTTGCGAGCGGGTCATTGGCCAACAAATTTCTGGTCGAATTCACCAACAATGCCGGATGAAAAGTAAAATCATGCTCAAACCTGATCTGGAATTCATTTTCTGCAATCTTTTCTATCGGAAGCACCCGTGATGTACTGTCGCCAGATTGCAAAAGTATTTCATGTCCAATTCTGCGGAGTAAAATTTCTCTTTTGGAAGTATCAAAATCGTTGCTATCCTCCACGCTGAAAGCCACACAGATCAAAGTGACAGATAATACTGCGACGAACCCAAACAGGTATTTGCGTTTTCCGGAACAGAGATTTCGAATAAGATGCATGAATTCAAGTTTTTATTTACAAAGTTTACATTTTTATTTACAATCCAAATCGTTTAAGCCGAAAAATATCAAAGTAGATTCGCCGGATCAATAATTTTAAACCTATGAATAAAAAAATGTTTGCTGCACCTGATGATCACATTTACTGGATTAGCCAATCACACACAAGCTCAACCAGCCGATGATTTTCGGGATTTTAGAAGCCAATGACGGAAGCATTTGGTTTGGCACAATGGATGACGTGTATCGTTATGACGGAAAGACTGTTAAACAACTTTAAAAAGGAGTGTGAAAGAAAGTTGAGTGATGTTCCAAAATGTGTATCGGGAATCATTTTAAATTGCGTTTTACTTCAAAAAACAAATTGCTTAAGCCAACAGATTGTTTAAATTTGCAGTCATCATCCACAACATGCTTACAGATATTTTTTTAAAATTGGTTTCGCAATATTCGACAGACAAAGCTTTGGCAAACGACCTTTGGCTTGAAATATTTACGAAATATTCGGAACCCAAGCGAAAATACCATACGATTTCGCATCTGGAAGCCATACTTTTGGAACTAAATCCTGTACGTCAAATGATCACCGACTGGGAAACTGTGCTTTTCGCCGTGTATTACCACGACATTATTTACAAAGCCACGAGCAGTACCAATGAGGAAGACAGCGCAAAATTGGCACGCCAAAGGCTCACGGCAATTGGTTTTCCAACAGACAAGATTGAAAAATGCGTGCAAATGATCCTCGCAACCAAATTACACCAACTTTCTACAGACGACGATACCAATTTTCTGACCGATGCAGACTTGGCGATACTCGGGCAACATCCTTACGAATACCAGCGCTATACTTCGGGCATACGTGAAGAGTATTCCATTTATCCCGACTTTATGTACAACGGCGGGCGCAAAAAAGCGTTGCAGCATTTTTTGGAAATGGAACGTATTTTCAAAACTCCGTACTTTTTTGAAAAGTATGAACAACAGGCGCGGATTAATATTGAGGAAGAACTGGCGGAACTTCAGAGCTAAAATCTTCTTGATTTTTTTCTCGTGAAGCTGTTTTTGGATAATTGACTTGGATGAAGTTATAAGCGAAAATTCATTTAATTTAGTATTCAAAATTTCCATTGCGGAATAACTAGTTGGTTTTAAACCAATTTATAGAAAATTACAAACCCGGCGGCAAACAGCTCGATGCGATGCTTTTACTGAAAGGATTGACAGCCCGGTTATGGAAATGTGGCTGAGTGAAATGAAAAGCAACTAATTAAAACATATCGTATTTGTAACTGAAAAACGTAATTGATGCTTTGTCGCAAACGATGAAATTTATTTTAAATCTTTTTCAGGCAACACTATTTTTAAGGTTGTCCCGATTCCCGGCGTACTCTGAGCACTGATCGTTCCGCCATGATTTTCCACGATTTTTTTACAAAGCGCCAGTCCGATTCCTGTTCCTTTGCTGTTGCTGTCACCACGTTGGAACATTTTAAACAGTTGTTCCGCATATTTCATATCGAATCCGGTTCCGTTGTCTGTCACGGTAATGAGTGTTCCCGACACGCTGCTGTCGACTGACACTTTTTCGCACAGTATCGCAATTTTTGGCGCGCGCTGGTTAAATTTTATCGAATTGCTGACAAGGTTGTAAAACAACTGATGCATTTGGATGGGTATCGCTTCAATGACTGGCATTTCTGTACAGGTAATTACTGCGTCACGTTCGTCGATCAATACGTCAAGATCCATCAGCACTTCCCGCATCGTCGTGTTGAGATCTGTTTTTTCAAACAGGGATTCATTGCTTTTTAGTAACGAATATTGTAAAATATCTTTGATCAGCTTTGACATCCGGCCGGCCGCCACATTAATTCTTTCGATCACATGCCTGTTTTCCTTTTCGTTGCCCGGCTGGTGTAGTAGTTTGCTGCTGTAAATCTGAATTTTACGAAGTGGCTCCTGAAGGTCATGCGACGCAATAAACGCAAATTCTTCCAATTGCTTGTTTTGCTGCAGGATTTGATCCTCGAAACGTTTTTTCTGGGTCAGGTCACGTGTCACTTTTGAAAATCCAATCACTTGCTGTTGGTCGTTATGCAAGGCGGTGATCACAATACTGCCCCAAAATTGGGAACCATCTTTTCGGATGCGCCAACCTTCATGCCTCGCGATATTTTCCGTTCTGGCTTCATCCAAAAGCCGTTCTGGCAAGCGGTCATTTTTATCGGTTTCGAGATAAAAAATCCGGAAACTTTTTCCAATAACCTCGCCTTGTCTATAACCTTTTATTTTTTGTGCGCCACGATTCCAGTTCTGGATATTTCCTTCGGCATCTAACAAAATGATCGCATAATCCTCGACTTCCGCTATCATCCTGTTGTAACGTTCTTCACTGCGGCGCAATTCCTCATTTTTCTGCTCCAGTTCCCTTGCGTAACGAAGCTGTTTTTCTTCAGCTGCCCGGTTTTCGGTAAGGTCTCTCGTTACTTTGGCAAAGCCAATCACATTTCCCGCTTCATCGTGCATGGCCGAAATGACCACAAATCCCCAAAACTTGCTGCCGTCTTTCTTAACGCGCCAACCTTCGTGACTGACCCTTTGATTCAATGTTGCCTGTTCAAGCAAATGCTCCGGTAATTTTGAAACCCGGTCTTCATTGGTGTAAAATATACGGAAATTCCTTCCCAGGATTTCTGTCGACTCGTATTGTTTAATTTGTGCGGCGCCGGCATTCCATGTTAGTACATTGCCGTCGGTGTCGAGCATCAGCATCGCATAGTCACGTACTTCGGTAATCATTTTAATATACCGGTCTTCGTAAGATTTTATGTTGTTCATCGGTGCGGAATAATCTTTTAGGATTGGCTTTGCTGTAATCTGCAAATTTTCTAGAATGAAAGTTACAATTAAACCCGACAAAAGCAAGGACTGTCGTCCAATTTTTAATAGGATACTATTGTTGAACCTATTCAATTCACGCAAAATCGGTTTCAAATGTCGGTTGATCGTCCATTCAAAAACAGTATATTTGGTTGAAAATTTTAAAGTTTCCGAATGAAACATCTGCAAAAAGGGGAATTTTTTGGGCAAACCAACAAAACCATTTACTCAAATGGCCTGATACTGACAGATACAGAATATACGAAACCAACCGTTGACTGGCATTATCACGAAAATGCTTACTTTACTTTCATTCTTCAGGGACAGGTTTTGGAAGGGAATAAAAAAGAAATCTACCACTGTGGCCCGGGCAGCCTGCTTTTCCACAATTGGCAGGAACCGCATTATAACATCAAACCCGAAGGTTTTACGCGCGGTTTTCATATTGAAATGGAATCAAATTGGTTCCGGGATGTTGATCTGAAAACCGAGCATTTGCAGGGAAGCATTAATATCAAACATCCTTCGGTGAAACTATTGATGTACCAAATTTTCGGTGAAACCAATAAAGAAGATTCGGTTACAGAACTGTCGGTTCACAGCTTGCTGATCGCTGCCTTATCGCAAACAAACTACGGCTGCGAATCAGCATCAAAAACAAAACCTGATTGGGTAAAACAGCTTGATGAAATTCTGAACGACCAGTTTGCAAACAACCTGACATTGTCTTATCTGGCTGAAAAAGCCAATATTCATCCGGTGCATTTGTCGAGGGATTTTTCAAAGTATTTTGGCTGCAACCTGGGCCAGTACATTCGTAAAATCAGGATAGTAAAAGCGTTGGCGCTGTTTTCCACACAAAAAATGACACTCACCGACATCGCCTACCGTTGCGGTTTTTTCGACCAAAGCCATTTGACGCGCTGCTTTAAAGAAATCAACGGCATAAATCCATCGGCGTTCAGGAAATTATTGGTTGGATAAAAACTGTAATGTTAATCCTGTCCTATTTTTAAACCTACAAAAGGCCTATTTTTGTGTTTCATCATCAATCAAATCAATCATGAAACATTTTTATTTAGGGCTCGCCTTTTGCATTTTTGTATCCGTTCATTCGCAAACCAAAGATCTTTTCGAAACCGACCTTGTCAAAAATCCTTTGCACAAAAACCACACAGGTAAAATCGTTTTCACCAATCGGAACATTGCGTTAGACAGTTTAAAAGAAACTGATTTTCTTAAAACTTACCCGCTCGCCTATAACTCCAACCTTAATATCAGGGTATTCATGCAGAACTCGGTAACGAATTATATGCACCAGCTGGCACCGGAATTGCCTGCCGAAACGCTTTTAAATAAAGGCAACCTGCAATTTTCATTTTATGTTGACGGCCAATTTATTTACAAAGAAAACATCCATCACGGTTGCAATTTTGGCTCAGGCGGAAATAAAAATACGTCCACAACATTTCGGGTACCATTGACAAGTACGGCCGGCGAAGATTGGTGGGCGATGTATATGTGGGACCGCTTTAAAGCAAACGGTGGCGAAAAAGCACTCACCGAAGGCAAACACAAACTTAAAATTGAAATCAGGCTTTATGTTCAGACAAATGAAAATGCTGAGGCGAAAGTTGGTAATTTAATTGCTGCTGGCGAACTGCAACTACTCCTTAAAACACCCAAATTAACCGCGAAAGAGATTAAAATCCAAGAAATCAAACCAAACAGCGATTGGGAAATTTCTGAATTTCCATTGGATAAAAATAAAATCAAGGCACTCAACGCCGAAATCGCAAGCCACAAAATCAAGGATGTGACCAGTGTTGTCGTAATTCGTGAAGGCCAATTGCTGCTCGAGGAATATTTCAATGGATCAAATCGGACTACGCTTCACGATACGCGTTCAGCCGGAAAATCATTTGCATCAACGCTGATGGGAATGGCGATTCATGACGGTTACATTAAAGATGAAAACCAGACCTTACATGATTTTTATGATTTAAAATCGTTTGCCAATTACGATGCGAAGAAAGACAGTATTAAAATCAGTGACTTGCTCACAATGAGTTCCGCTTTTGAAGGTTCGGATGCCAACAGCGATTCGGCGGGAAATGAAGAGAATATGTATCCAACCGACAATTGGGTGAAATTTACATTGGATTTGCCGGTGGAAAAATCTAAAATCAACGGACGCCAATGGGATTATTTTACCGCTGGTGTAGTGTTATTGGGCGACATGATCCATCAGAAAGTTCCGGGCGGACTTGAGAAATATGGGGACGAAAAATTATTTAAACCTTTAAACATTACTTCTTACCAATGGCAGTATACGCCTCAGAAAGTGGCAAATACCGCGGGAAGTTTACAAATGACCTCGTTGGATTACGCAAAGTACGCGCAACTCTATAAAAATAACGGAAAATGGCGCGGCCAGCAAATCATTCCTGTTTCATGGGTACAGAAAACTTTGAGCAAACAAATACAGATTCCCGAACGCAACAGGGAATTTTACGGTTATTTGTTCTGGAATAAAACGTTTACCGTCGACGGCAAAGATTATGAAACGTATTACTGCGCTGGTAATGGTGGCAACGAATTCCTTATTTTTAAAGATTTGCCGTTGGTAGTTATTGTGACTTCGAAAGCATATAACAAGCCTTACGCACATCCGCAAACGGAACGCATTGTGAGCGATTTTATTCTGCCAGCGGTCCTGAAATAAAAAGAAAAGCCATAATCTAAGAGAAAATGGCTTTTCAACAATAAACAAAATGAAATCGGTTGGTTGGTTTTTATTTGGCTACCGGAGTAAATTTTACAGCAGTTCCGCCGCCAGCCGCCAGTTTCAAATTTAAGACTGATGTGCTGGTAACGGTTTGTTTGGTGATTGCCACAGGATACGGATTTGTTTTGTAATCGGCTCCTGCTCCATCGGCATAAATTTCGGCAGTATAAGTTTTGCCCGAATCCAGGAATGACAACGGCACATTTAAATCGCGTGCTTTTTCATTTGTGATCGATCCCAAATACCAATTTTTTCCATCCCAGTCTTTGCGGGCAATGCTGGTGTATTCGCCCATTTTTGAATCGAGCACTTTTGTTTCTGACCAGATGCAAGGCACTTCTTTTACAAATTCGAACTCGCGTTTGCCTTCGTAATTTTCCGGCAAATCTGAAGCCATCTGCAACGGACTGAAGATGATCACGTATAAAGCCAGTTGGTTGGCCAAAGTCGTTTGTACTTTCGCGCCTTGTGGCAATTTGTAGCCAAAATCGAAATTTCCCGGCGTATAATCAAACGGTCCCGAAAGCATCCTTGTGAATGGCAACAAAGTTAAGTGTTCCGGTGTGTTTCCGCCATCAGTTGACCAGGCGTTGTATTCCTGGCCGCGTCCGCCTTCCTGCGACATGAAGTTCGGGTACGTACGCTGCAAACCAGTTCCTTTTACCGGTTCGTGGTTGTCAATCATGATGTGGTATTTGGCGGCGGTTTCGATTACTTTTCTGTAATGACGTACACCGTATTGGCTGTCGTGCCATTCTTTCTTGTCCAGATATTTATTCACGTAACCCGTTTTCACAGTGTTTACACCAATTTTGTTGTATAACTTGAAAGCATCTTCGAGCTGGCTTTCGTAATGTTTGGTCGCACCCGCAGTTTCGTGGTGGCCAATGAGACGTACATTTTTCGCCGCGGCGTATTTCCCGATTTCCTCAATATTAAAATCCGGATAAGGTTTTGTAAAACTGAACGCAGACCCGTCGGCAGTCCAATCGCCATCCCAACCTACATTCCAGCCTTCTACCAAAACGCCGTTGAGTTTGTTTTTGGCTGCGAAATCAATGTATCTTTTCGTGTTTTCAGTAGTCGCACCATGTTTCGGGCCTTGTCCCCAAGTATACTTCTCGAGGTGCATGCCCCACCAGATCCCGATGTATTTTGACGGTTCAATCCAGGAAACATCTTTAATTTTTGATGGTTCATTCAGGTTCAGTACAATTGTCGAGGTGGCCAGATCTCCCGGTTTTTCACCCACGATAATCGTGCGCCACGGCGTTTGAAATGGCGCTTCCGCGTATACTTTGACGCCATCTCTCCAAGGCACCAATTCACTTTTGTATTGATTGTTTCCCGATTTTAACAAGGTCATCGACGCAAAATCGGTTAAATCTGCTTCATGGATGGCAACAAACAATTTGTTTTTTGTTTCGAAAGTTGCCGGCGTGTTGATCGTGTCAGTTTTGCTGATTGCTGTTTTTCTGTAAGTACTTTCGTAGTAGCTATTTTCCCGATGTACCGGAATCCACCACACGTCATTGTCATCTGAAAAAGTAAACTGCGTAATTTCGTTTGAGATTTTGACTTTGCCCAAATTCGGCTGTTTTGGAAATGAATACCTGAAACCCAATCCGTCGTCAAAAACGCGGAAGATCAGGTCAACCAGCCTTTTTTCGTTACCCGACTCCTTCAGGTGAACGATAAGCTGGTTGTGATGATCCCTTACTTTCCTGAATTCGCCCCAAGGCTGTTCCCAGGTAGCATCTGAAGTGGTTTGTTCTGTATTTACAACTTCAAATCCGTCGGTCATTTTTTTGATATCCTGGAATTCGAAACCCAGCAATGACGGTTCAATCACCGATTTTCCGTTTGATGTAAATTTGTATTGCGGTTGCCCGGATTTGGTCAGTTCGAAAACAAGCGTGTTGTTTTTACCGGGAGACTTTACCGTGTAGTTTTTTTGGGCGTGACAGGACAATAAAACGACAAGCGCTATTGCACTGAAACTGTATTTTAAATTTTTCATTCTGTAATTTTGAGGTTAACGCTTATTGAATTTCGTTGAGGGCGGCAATCGCTTTTTCGGGTTGCATCGATACGAAATAACCAAAAGCTTTGTCAAGTTTGGTCTGAACGGTTGCATTGGTTTTGTATTGCCTTCTTAAGCTAAAAAGTTTGCTGATGGCAGGAAAAGCAGCTGTTTGGTTTTGAACACCGGCAAAAGCTTTCACTTTTTCGACATAAGTGTAGCCAGTTTCAACAGTAGGCTCGATCATCGTTCCTTCGCCAAAGTCATTCCAGGTGACCAGTTGCAGGTAATTAACATGTGCATTTTGTGCCATTGCGAGTGTTTGGTCTAAAGTTGCGCCGTTGTTGTGGCTAATGGTCCAGTTGATTCCGGCGGGCGAACCACCTTCGTCATAAAAGTCGTTGAATCCAGGATAAGCGCTTCCCATTGAAACACCAAGGGTTCCTGCGCGATTGTTGTAAAAGTTTGTGAGGTGCGTATTGTCCTGATACACCCAAGCATATTCACCGGAAGCATTTATGCCCGCATCGGCAGACTCATACCAAAGGGTCAGAAACGTAGGTTTTGTCGACAAATCGGTAAAAGCTGTAGTCCATTCGGCTGGCGTTTGCAGCGAAATTGGCCCAAAACACATCAGCAGCGGTTTGTTGTTGATCTTGATATAATTCGCATCGTTGAAATAATTGCTTTGCAAGTAATTCATATCGGTTTTTGCGGCAGCGGTTTTTGTTGGCGCAAGCCCGGCCGAAACGATATTTGGCAAGAACCGGTCTTCATAAACAATGGCATATTCCAATCCGACTTTCTCAATCATTTCGATAAATTGTTCCGCATTTTCCTTATTGATGCGGTAATCGTTCAGGTTGTAGGTTCCATACCAATCGATTAAAATGCCGTCAACACCGGAATATTTCATCAACAGCAAATGATTTTCAATAACCTCTTTATCGCCTGAATGGTAAGGCCCAATCAGCGGATAATAATGCGACGCAATCTGGCGCTGCCCGTTAGCATTGATGATGTTCGGGTTTTTATTGGCCATTTTCCAGTGATAGCCCCATTGTCCGTCAGGACTGCTTTCATTGGTTTCAAACCACGGCATATAATGCATGAATATTTTTGTCGTATTGGTTTTTGCCGCCGGAACCGGACTAAGATTTTCGACTATCGGATCTGGTTCGTTTACCGATGGCGCAGCAGCCGTGCTATCATCACTACATCCAAATGCAAATGAAACACTAAGAACGATGGCGAAAAGCGGCGTAATATATTTTTTCATAGAAATTGTATTAAAGGCTAAGATAAAAAAAAATGCCAGCCTTCCACGACTAACTCAACATGGAAGACCGACATTTTAGCAAAAATCAATATTGTGGATTCTGGCGCAAATTCGAATTGGTAACCAAAACCGTGGCCGGAATTGGAAAAATTCCCCTGTAAGCCGGAGTCGATCCTTTTTCCCACCAAGGCTGGAAGAACGTTCCAAAACGGATGTTCGTTGTTCTTCTGGTTCCTTCAAAAGTAAATTCGCGAAGCAATTCTTTGTTGATAAAATCAAGGTCGATCGTCGCAGGCATTTCAGTTCCGGCGCGTGAAGTAACCTGTTCGAGAAATGGCGCGGCCAACGTTGGCGAACCCAGACGAACATAACATTCTGCCTGCATCATCAAAATTTCTGAGTAACGGATCAGTACAAAATCGTGGTCGCGTTCCCACATTTCGCCGGCTTTCATTTCGTATTTGGCCAAACGTACGCCTTCATTTTGTTTGGCGTTTGTGAAATCAACGATGTCTTCCGTGTAAGTCAACGGTTCGCCGCTGTCCATAATGATCACTGAACCAGTTGCAAGATTAATCTGGTCGCCAATAAGCATGCCTTTTCTGCGTTTGTCGGCTTCAGCAAATGAAGAATAAACACCAGGTTGCGCGCTCATTCCGTTTCCGCTCCAAGGATAATCTCCGGTGGCAGAAACTGTAAAACGATGCAAATAATGCGCGCTCATCGATGACATGTAATTTCCGACAGTTCCGGCTTTGGAATCGTAAGGAATGGAGAAAATGATTTCGTTTGAAGTTTGGTTCTGCGTAGCAAAATTCGCAAAGAAATCGGCGGCAAGCGTATGACCCTGAATGTTCTGGCACATATCGATGCAATCCTGCCAACGTGCCGTTCCGATAAATGCTTCCGAATTGATGTACAATCTTGCAAGCAAAGCGTAGGCAACATTTTGGGTCATTTTAGAATATACGACGTTCGATTTCAAATGCGGTACTGCAGCCAGCAATTCTGTTTCAACAAAATCGTATACTTCGCGACGTGTCGAATTGGTTGGCAACGACTGGTCTTCGAAATTCGTTACAATCGGCACATTTCCAAACATGTCAAGCAATTGGTAATAATAATACGCACGGATCGCTTTAAGTTCAGCGTAAATTGGCGCTTTTGCCTCTGCGCTCAAGCCCGATTTATCGACCTGGTAAATGATCGAATTGACTTTTGAGATTCCGGCATAACAGTAACGCCAAGCCGATAAAATCATACCGTTGTCGGCTTTCCACTCGTGTCGTTGCACATCCTGGTAACGTCCGCCGTCAAACCAGTCGGTTCCCCTTGTTGGAATTGTCGCTTCATCCGAGGCCACTTCATTCAGGAAAAACACGTATTCACATGTTGGAAATGCATTCGAAGTCGCATCGCTGAATCCTCTGAGTGAAGAATAAGCGCCGCCCACAAGAGCGTCGATTTCGTTAGGCGTATTTCCAAAATTATTGTCTGCTACCCTGTCGTATAAATCTTCATCCAGATCGGTACACGAAAAAGTAAAAAGCGTGCTAAAAAGTATTGCAGCTATTATTTTGACTTTCATTTTCTTTATTGTTATAGTTATCAATTTTTAATTTGCAAGGGTAAAATTCAATCCAAGAGAAACGGTTCTTGGTCTTGGATAGTTGTTAAACCGGTCAATTCCAGGAGCGTCGAGTCCGGTCAAATCTACTTCCGGATCCACGCCATTGTAGCCTGTGATCACGAAAAGATTTTGTCCCAAGGCATATATACGAAGCTTGGCTTTGCTATTTTTAAATGGAATGGTGTATCCGATTGTCGCGGTTTGTAATCTGAAAAACGACGCATCTTCGATCCAGTAACTCGAATAAGCCGGAGCCGATTTGATCGGGCTGCCCACGAAACTATCCTGGATGTTGTATGAAGGCATTCTGTTTGGATCGCTAAGCATCATTTCAGTCGCATTCAAAACGTCCTGGCCAAAAACACCGTAACCTGTAAATCCGAGGTCGAAATTTTTATAGCTGAAATTCATGCCGATTCCCATCGTAAAATCGGGTTGCGCATTGCCAATTTCTCTTTCGTCTTCACTCAAAATATACTCGCCATTTTCGTCAAGTCCCTGGTATTCGCGTCCCCAAAAAGTACCTACTGCGTATCCTTCGGCAATAACCTGAGAAAACATGTTTGACATTCCGGAAAGTCCGTGTAAAGAACCCGTTTGAATTCTTTCAGTCTTATAAGCCTGGTTTGATAATTTTTTGATTTTTTGTTTGTTTTTTGCAAAAGTCAAATTGGCATCCCAGGAAAATTTATCGCTTTTCACAATATCAGCATTCAAAGTCAATTCGATTCCTTTGTTTGACAAATCGCCCACGTTTGCAAGCATTGTTCCTACCAAATATGGCGGTTGCGGTACTTGATAGGTATACAACAAATCTTTGGTTTGCTTGTCATACCATTCGATCGAACCCGAAAGCCTGTTGAACAAACTGAAGTCAAGTCCGATATTTGTCTGGCGTGTCGATTCCCATTTCAAATCCGGGTTTGGATTCTGGATTGGCGAATAAGCCAAACTCCATGTTCCTGTTGACGGATCGTAATAACTGTCGCGGCCCACTCCCAAAATCGACAATGATTTGTATTCGCCAATGCCATCCTGGTTTCCGGTAACTCCATAACCAACTCTAACTTTTAAATTCGTCAACCAGTTTTCTGTTGGTTTCATGAATTCCTCTCCTGAAATTTTCCATGCAGCTGAAGCCGATGGGAAAAGTCCCCATTTGTTGTTGGCTCCAAAACGGCTTGAACCATCGCGGCGCAACGTTCCTGTAACCATGTATTTTCCGTCGAAAGCATAATTCGCTCTTCCGAAAAACGACACCAAATTTGATTTTCCTTTGTATGAATACACATCACCAAGCCTGTAATTGTAACCGGCGCCAAGGTTGTCATATCCGAAAAGATCCGTTTCAAATCCGCTTCTTTGCGCACCAAAACCTTTGTAGATATTTTGCAGGTATGAATAACCGGCAAGCAAATTTACGCTGTGTTTTCCGAAAAACTTGTTGTAATTCAGATACGCTTCAGCCTGTGCATTCGTATATTCTGCATACGTTTTTTGGGCATAACCGTTCTCAGTACGGCCTTCCATGACAGCGTAAGAAGGTTTGTAAATGTCTGCTTGTGAAGCGTTGTGTTCCAATGACAAATTCACCACAGCCTGAAGGTTATCGAAGATTTTGGCTTCGGTTTTAAAATACCCAAGAACACGATGACGCTCGCTGTCTGCGTTTCTATTGGTTAAAATTTCAACCGGGTTTTCCACTAATGTTCCGCCTACTTCCGTAAACGTACCGTTCGGATTGCGTACAGGAAGTGTCGGGTTCATGTTGAAAGAACGTTCGAAAATTCTGTAATCAAGTGGATTCCATTTGTCGATGTTGGCAAACAAACCGGTATCGAATTTTAGTCTCTTGTCTAATACATATTGGTAACCACTCAAATTGGCGCTCAAACGCTCGAGTTGTGTTGTTTTTACCACACCTTCATTTTTCAAATACGAAAGCGAGGTGCGGATGCCACTTACTTCGCCGCCTGAAGAAATGCTTAAAGTATGCGATTGCGTAAAGGCTTTTCGGTACAATTCCTTTTGCCAGTCGGTGTTTCCGCCGTAATCGATCGCATCGGTCAGGTTGTTTTCACGAACATATCCGCGCCATTGATCAGCCGAAAGCATGTCGAGCTGGTTTGAAGCTTCGCTGACGCTGGTGTAACCTGTATACGTAATCGTGGTATTTTTCGATCCGCTTTTTGTGGTAATGATGATCACACCATTTGCACCTCTTGAACCGTAAATCGCTGTCGCGGAAGCATCTTTTAAGACGTCAATCGACTTGATATCCGTTGATTGGATGATGTTGATATCAACACCTGCGATTCCGTCTACTACAATCAGCGGACTGTTGCTCGCGGTAAGCGAAGTTCCGCCACGCAAACGCAAAGACGACCCGCTACTTGGATCTCCGGTGCTTTGCATCACATTTAAACCGGCAACTTTTCCTTGCAAAGCCTGTTCTGTCGATGTAATGACACCTTTAACAAGATCGTCACCTTTAACCGTTGAAATCGCGCCGGTCAGATCGGATTTTCTCATCGTTCCGTATCCTACAGAAACGAGTTCGACCGCATCGAGCATGAAAGCGCTTTCTTCCAGTTTGACAACAACGGTTTTGGTATTGGCATCGACTTTAATGTTTTGTGTTGTATAACCAACAAACGAAATTTGTAGTGTACTGCCAACGGTGGCTTCAAATACAAACTTTCCGTCTGCATCGGTTGTTGTGCCTTTTTGCGTGCCGGCCTCCATAATACTTACGCCAGGCAGCGCTCCTGCATTGTCAGAAATGGTTCCCGTGACCAGCTTCTTTTGCTGGGCGAAGATTCCTGCCGACAGAAACAGCAGGAACATCAGAAAGCACATGCGTGTATTGCTCCCGGATTTTTGCGGAGCCATATTTTTATTTTTACTATTCATCAGAATGTGTGTTTAATTTGGTTTTTTCGGTTAATCGACCGTTTTCAGTGGAATGTTCGTGTCGGAAATGGTCCTGCCATTGTTGTCTTTAATCAGGGCTCGGATTTCGGTAACGTTTACATTTTGCAAAGGCGTCACCAGGTTTACGAATCCTTTGATTTCACTTGCTGTTCCGGTGAATTCGCCTGTAAGTGTAACCGTTCCTGCTGTAATGGTGTAAATTAACTTGTTTACCCCGGTCTCATTATTTTTCCTGACAATGCCAAGGAAATCTTTCTTAGTCAACTGCGACGGGAAAAACCTGAAAACAGGATCTGCTGGCGGAACGTAATCGGCGGCGTTTAAAACCTGATCAGGAGTTGTGAGCGCCCAATCGTCTTTAACCATTAAAAACACAAGGTTGTTCATGACAAAACCATCGGGAATGTCCGGGTAATATTGGGCCGGAACCAAATCCATTTTGTAGAAACCATCACCCATGTTTTTGAGTTTTGTTTTCTCGACAATTTCCGGAAGCCACGACTGGTATTCCTGTTTGACAGCCCAATCGTTCATTCCGCTGTGAAAATGAACGCTCGTCGCAGTTTCAAATCCCGGAACCAGATTGGAATTAAACAAAATGCTCAAACCATCGTTCAAACTTGGCCGCGTTGGATAAGAGCGAATGATTTCGTTTGCTGTATAAAACGACGAAAAATCGGTATATGCAATTTGGGTCACGGCAGATTGTTTGTCTCCGGTTTTGCTTTTCAGGCGACACCAAAAACCTGCCGATGCCGCAATTTCGGCCGGAGTACGAGAAAAGTAAACCGTTGGCGTAAGCGTAAATTTCCATGTTTTGTCGCTTACGTAAGTCAGCTTTGCAAACTCAGAAGAATTTTCCCAGTTTCCAGCATCCGGTTCAGACGGCGACCAGATCCAAAGGTAAATATCTTCGCCCGCGGCAAAAGTTGTAGTGGAAAGGTCAAAATACCAGGTAACCTGTTCATCGTATTTGTAAACCACGGGATACGACCAAATTTTATTGGGAGTTCCCATCTCTTCCTGTGCTGACACCAAATTTGGCAGCATCACCAGAGCGAGTAAAATGATGTGTATAAATTTTTTCATGTTTGTTTGTTAGTTTTGCGCCAGTTTAAAAATGTAGGAAATGAAAGGCGTTCCGTTTGAAACCCTGACGAGCTGAATTTCCATTTCGCGTTTGGTTCCAGGTACAGATGTAAGTCTTAATTCATCAGTTTGCTGCGTTTTCGCTGCGTCACTATATAATAAGATTCGGACTGCGGTTGCGTCCGGTTGCTGGAATGCCGAACTCAGTTGCCAATAGCCGTTTAATGCGAACAATGGCGGAACATCTCCCATCACTTCATAAGTTGTAGGCTGGTTGTTGGAATCGACATTGAACCTGATCTTAAAATTTTCATAATTAAATAGTCCACTGAGGTTTTCTTCATTGGGTTCGATCGCATTTGCCTTAGCGGCCTCGTCGACCATTTTGAGATTCATCAGATCCCACTGCCCACCTATCTTTTCATAAATACTGATTGGATCGACATGATTTCCATCATCCACTTCGTTGCATCCGACGGCGAACATTGCTGCGACCGCCATCAGGCAGATAATTTTGCGTTTCATAAATTTTTGGGTTTTTTGTTAGTCATTCAATATGCGTTTGTTTGCACGAATCGAAATTAGACGTTAAGGAAGTCTTAAAAAAAATATTCTGATAAAATCAAGATACTATAACGATTGAAATTGGTATAAACTCAATGATATCAATGGTTTAAATTTATGCTCATAGGCAAAAAATCAAGGATTTATCGAGTAGTAAATTTCTATTTCCGGGCAAGTTTTTATATCTATAAGGAAATTTTAACGGTGATTTTCTAAGAAATGCATATTTATTAAACACTAAAATTATCGATATAGAAATTTTAAAGTATATTTAACAACTTAAAAAAATTGTGAGTAATTTTATTTGCGTCGGCTAATCGAACCGATGGCAAATATTAGAAGTTGAACCAAAAACAAACAATGTTTAGATTACCATTTTTCCTATTTATTTTCCTTTCGGCTATTGGCTTGCATGCCAACACCATTGATCCGGTTTTAGATGAACTTGACCGCGCTTTGATGAAGAAAGACATTTACATGCAGCAGAAATATGCAAAGATCAAGGCCATTGACCGAAATATCCATAAATATACGCTCAGCAAAGACAGCCGAAATTTGTACCATTCTTATATGTCGATGTTTGAGGAATACAAATCCTTTAAATACGATTCCGCCTACTATTATTTAGAGCAGGCAAAATCCAAAGCCTTTTTGCTTAAAGATGCAGAAATGATTGCCAACAGCAGGATTAAAGAAGGTTTTGTACTGTTGTCGTCGGGTTTGTTTAAGGAAGCCATTGACACTTTAAATAGCATCGATCCATCGAAATTGCTTCAAAAAAATAAGTTTGAATTTTATTCGATCAAAGCGCGTGCGTATTATGATCTTGCCGATTATACGCGCGATCCGAGATACAACATCAATTATGTGCGCACCGGGAACCTTTATCTCGAAAAAGCGTTGCTGCTCGTGAGTCCGAATACCAATGAATACTGGTCGGTTGAAAGTCTTAAAAAGCTAAAGCAACAAGATTGGAAAGGTGCGGAATCTGCTTTCAATTATTGGATCAAAAATTACAAACTGCCGCCACACTATTACGGAATTGCGACTTCGAGCCTCGGCTACATTTATTCCGAAAGAGGTTTGACCGAAAACGCCATCCATTACCTTACCCTTGCCGCGATTGCTGATGTTAAAAATGCGACCAAAGAAACCGTGGCATTGCGAAACCTTGCCAATGAACTGTTTAAGATGGGTTACCTAGACAAAGCCAACAAATATATTAACCTTGCGATGGACGATGCTACATTTTACAATGCGCGGCATCGGAAGATTGAAATTTCGTCTATTCTTCCAATCATTGAAAAGGCACAGCTGAATATGGTGAACGGAAAAAATGACAAACTCCAGAAAATCGTTATTCTGTTAACTGTGCTGGCGTTCATTATCATTTTGTTTTTGGTGATCATTTACATCCAGCTCAAGCAGCGCAACGCCGCGAAAAAAGTGATGGCGGAATCTTACGGACAGCTTCAGGAAATGAATGTGAGCCTGAGTGAAGCCAATACGATCAAGGAAGAATATATTGCGTATTTCATCAAAGCAACATCTGATTTGATCAATAAAATGGACCATCTGCAAAAAAGTACGATCCAGAAAATCATTTCCAAAAAGACTGATGAAATTATGGTCAGCCTGAAAAAATATGATGTCAAAAAGGAACGCGAAAACCTTTACCATCAGTTTGATGAGATCTTCTTAAAGTTGTTCCCGACGTTTATCAGCGATTTCAACAGTTTGTTTTCCGAAGACCATAAAACCACAATTAAAAAAGGCGAACTGCTAAACACCGAACTTCGAATTTTCGCACTGTACCGACTCGGCATACAGGATTCAAATCAGATCGCAGATTTTCTTGAGCTTTCTGTTGCAACGATTTACACCTACAAAACACGCATCAAAAGCCGCTCTGAATTTAAAGAAGTTTTTGAGGAAAAGATTATGGCTATAAAAACAATCTGACGTTTAGTTATACTTAAAACCGTTAAATTTTATTCCTTGAAAATCAATGATTTATTAGGGATAAATGCTTACATTCGCAAGTATAACAAAATTACCCTGAAGGCAAGACTGTGATCCGTTTCGGACATTGTCAACTTATGGATTTCCAATGCCAATCCAAACATTCAATTAAATATCGGCGCTTTTCCAGCAAATTACTGCCATTATTTCCAATACCATTGAGATTAATATGAGCAGCACCGCAAAAGGATCCGACAGTCCAATAATTACTACAAAAGAAAACCACGAAGACACTGCTGCATTAAGCATTGCGAAAAAAGAGTTGTTGTTTCAAAATGATGAACGACAGAAAAGAGCGGCCGAACTGGCTATTGCCAATGAAGAGCTGATTTTTCAAAATCATGAAAAAGAAAAACGCGCCAACGAACTTATCATTGCCAATAAAGAACTGCTGTACCAAAACACCGAAAAAGAAAACCGCGCCGCTGAACTGATCATCGCCAACAAAGAACTTGCCTTTCAGAATGATGAAAAGGAAAAACGTGCTGCAGAACTTATCATCGCCAACGCAGAATTGGTTTTTCAAAATCATGAAAAAGAAAGCCGCGCGGCCGAACTGATCGTTGCCAATAAAGAACTTGCTTTTCAAAATAAAGAAAAGGAAAAACGCGCCAACGAACTTATAATCGCAAATAAAGAACTGGCCATTCAGAGCCGCGAAAAGGAAAAACGCGCTGCTGAACTCATTATCGCAAATAAAAAACTGGCAATCGAAACCATACAGAAAGCCAAACGAAAAGCCGAAAAGGAAAAACGCGCAGCCGAATTGGTTGTAACCAACAGGGAACTCGCCTATCAGGAAAAAAGGAGTATGGAATTGATGATCGCCAACACCGAACTCAAAAAAGCACAGGAAGAACTGGGTGCTTTCTCCTACTCTGTTTCTCACGATTTGCGTGCTCCGATTCGCGCAATCAACGGTTACACAAGAATTCTTTTGGAAGACCATGCCGAAGCGATCGACAATGACGGAAAAAAAGTATTGGAAGCCATCATACACAATTCGAAAAAAATGGGAATCCTGATTGACGATTTGCTCGCTTTTAGCAAACTTGGCCGAAAACAGGTCACTGCTGCTGAGATCAACATGAACGATTTGGTCAACAACGTAATCTCCGAAATGGCAACAGACAGCGGCGAAAATATTCCCATATTCGACATTTCAGAACTCTTACCAGCAAACGGCGACCAATCGTTAATTAAACAGGTTTGGGTAAATCTTATTTCGAACGCAATTAAATATTCGAAATACAAATCGGAAATCAGGATCAAAATTACCTCAATTGCCAAAAACAACCAGATTGTTTATCGTGTACAGGATTGGGGCGCCGGTTTCGACATGGCTTATTACGACAAACTTTTTGGCGTATTCCAACGGTTGCATTCCCAGGAAGAATTCGACGGAACGGGCATTGGCCTGGCAATCGTACAAAAAATAATCAACCGCCATCATGGCGAAGTATGGGCAGAATCGGAAATAGATTCCGGATCGGATTTTTATTTCAGCCTGCCCGACATCAACCACTAAAACAAAAAAATGAATTACGACGACATTGAAATTTTATTCGCAGAAGACAGTATGGATGACGCCATGCTCACGATACGCGCGCTTACCAAAAGCGGATTTACAAACAAACTGTTGCATGTAAAAGACGGCGCAGAAGCACTTGATTTCCTTTATTGCCGAGGCATTTATGCCGACCGAAATCCGAAATCACATCCAAAATTGCTCCTTCTGGATCTGAAAATGCCAAAAGTTTCAGGCATGCAGGTATTGGAAAAAGTAAAAAGTGATCCTAATTTGCGATCGATTCCCGCGGTAATCCTGACTTCTTCACAGGAAGATCCTGACATTGCCAATTGTTACGCGCTTGGCGCCAACAGTTATATCGTAAAACCGGTTGACAGCGATAATTTTTTTACCGCGATCAAAGAAATGGGCATGTATTGGATGATTTTAAGTCAGCCTGCCACCTAAAATTAGTTTGGAAAAAACGAATCCAAAAATCAATATTTTGTTGTATGACAGAAAATATTAAGATACTTATACTTGAAGACAATCGCGCTGATGCGGATTTGATCCTACGCCAGCTGAACAAATCGGGAATCGTTTTCGTTTCGAAAGTTGCGGAAACACGGCAGATGTTTGAAGAATCTCTCGATGTTTTTTCTCCTGATATCATTCTGTCAGATTATTCGCTGCCTTCGTTTGATGCGCTTTCTGCTTTCCGGCTCATGCAAAATAAGGGACTTACCATTCCTTTCATAATCGTTTCCGGAACTGTTGGTGAAGAAAACGTCGTGATGCTCATCAAAGACGGCGTCACCGATTATGCCTCAAAAGACAACCTGATCGCCTTGCCGCAAAAAGTCATCCGCGCACTCAAAGAAGCCGACGAGATCCGTGATAAAAAAGACATCCTTGAAAAATTAAAAGTACAAACTGCCGCGCTGCTTATTGCCAACGAAGAATTGGTTTTCCAAAATGAAGAAAAGGAAAAACGGGCAATTGAACTGCTCAACGCCAATAAGGAACTGCTGGCTTTTAACTTCATTTCGAGCCACGATTTGCAGGAACCGCTGCGAAAAATCCAGACTTTCATTTCGATACTGATCGCGCATGAAAATGAAAATATCAGCGAAGCCGGAAAGAAAAATATGGACCGCATTCAGGCAGCTGCAACCAGAATGCGCCGCCTTATTGAGGATTTATTGGCGTTTTCGCGCATCAACAGCCTCGAGCGTGAATATGAAATGACCGACCTTAATACTTTGCTGGAAGAAGTGAAATCTGAACTTAAGGAAACCATCCTGGAAAAACGGGCAACAATAACTTCTGGCGGACTTTTGCCTGCCAATATCGTAACGTTTCAATTCCGGCAACTGCTCTACAATCTGGTGAGCAACGCATTGAAATTTTCCCTTCCCGATTTGCCGTCGCACATCATTATCGAAACCCAAATTATCAAATTCAGGGATTTGAAATCGCGACAACTGACTTTTCTGAATCAGAAAAACAACTATTGGAACCTCAGTATTAAAGACAACGGAATTGGTTTTGATGCCAAGTTTAACGAACAGGTTTTTGCGATGTTCCAACGGTTGCATCATGTAAAGGAATATTCGGGAACAGGCATCGGACTAGCGATCGTAAAAAAAATTGTCGACAACCACAACGGGATTATTACCGCGAGTGGCCAATTGAACAAAGGCGCTGCATTCGAAATTTACATTCCAATTGACGAAAAATCGGATGCCGTTTCGGAAAATTCGCTACAGCAAAACATTCCAATATCAGCTTAAAAGTAAATTCCGTAATGTTATTTTTAAGCTGTCTGTAAACGTCCGTAGAGTTTTTTAATCATGCCTTCCAACCTAGCCTGATAATCTTCCAACAACCAGTCTTTATAACTTTTGCTGGCATTTTCCAAACATTTCACGTATTGTTTGACGCGCCATTCTATTTCTGGCCGCAGTGCTTCGGCAAGTGCAATAGCTTGGCTCAGCGTTTCAGAATTCTGAATGCACATTTTAGTCTGCTGCCGGATCGACTCCTGTATGACGGTTTTGGGTTTCTTATCGGTATCGATGGCCTCCTGATAATGGCCTTCGATATCAAAAGTCATTTCGAGCGTATTTGGAAACAAAGCGCGCAATTCTGCAGAAACGGCGTGCGATTGTGCAGATGAATTTCCGGCTGCCTGGTATTGCAATTTTTCGGCAAACGCTTCGGGATTTTCGAAAACATATTTCCAGTCTACCGGCGTTTCCCATTCGCCAAAGCGCTGAATGTTGTTTCCGATATCAATAATCTTAAACGTTTTTTTGGCAGGCAATTTTCTGGCGCCACGTCCAATCATCTGGTGGTAAAGCGTTATCGAAGTAGTTGCACGGTTTAAAATCACTGTTTGTACCGTCGGTTCGTCAAATCCCGTGGTTAATATCGAAACGGAAGTGAGCACCGCGCCTTTGGTTTTTTTAAACCATTTCAGGATTTCCTTGCGTTCGTCGGACGGCGTTTTGTTATCGAAATGTTTCACCGGAATGCCTGCTTCGGCAAACAAATCGCGCACTTTGACTGAAGTTTCGATTCCGTTGTTGAAAATCAATGTTTTTTTACCTTTTGAATCGTTGTTGTAGGCTTTCAGCAACAAATCGAGCATCGCCGGCGAACTGTACAATTCATTGGAAGAACTGATGGTGTAATCGCCATGGAGTCCGGTTTTGAGCGAGTTGAGTTCGACCTCATACACAGACGATTGTGGTTTCGCCAAAAAACCTTCTGCGATCAATTCGGCAATATTTTTTCCTGTGATCAGCGTTTCGTAATGGCGTTTCATTGGTTTGGAAACATCAGCACTGAAAGGCGTTGCGGTAACGCCAATAACCACCGCATTTTTAAAACTGCCCAATAATTTCCGAAACGAATTGTGATGCGCTTCATCAATAATGACCAAGCCGACATTTTGGGTTTTGACTTTTTTGGATTTGATCCTGTTTCTCAATGTTTCAACCATCGCCACATAACAATCACTGTCTTTGATTGTTTTGCTGCTGCTGTTGATGATCGAATTTTTGACACCGAGACCTGTTAGCGTTTTTGATGTTTGTCGGCACAACTCCTTGCGGTGCGTTAAAATCGTTACATTCTGGCCTGTTCTTTCAGTAAACCGACGTGCGATTTCTGAAAACACAACTGTTTTTCCACCACCTGTTGGCAATTGGTACAACAATTTGAGCGCCGGTTTGCTTTCCATCAATTCAAAAATCGATTCGATATCTTTTTCCTGATAATCGTAAAATGCTTTGGCTGACTGCGTATTTTTTTCCATGTCGGATATTTTTTACCGTTGTTTTGAAAATCGAATTTCCGGATCTAATTTCGACACTCTTCATACGCTTCTTCTTACATCATTAAGTGATTTCGTTAGCAGATTTGCGGATAAACAACTTTTAGTCTACCACATTAAACAAGGATAAATTTTAGATAATTGTAACAATTGATTTGCCCAATTATCCTGTTTGGATTTATACCTTTGTGTGGAAAAATTTGAAAAAGGATTGAATGGACGACGATAAATTTATTTTTTGCCTAGAAGCAGTTCCGGATGTTGACGTTGAAAGGACTACTGAAGTGGTAAAAAACCTGGAGCAGCTCGCTTTTGAACAAGGCATTGACAGCATTTACCAGACCTGCGATACGATCGAAGGACTGGACGAAAGCCTGAACGCATTGCTGTACAACGATCATAATTTTAAAAATTACGAAATCATTTATTTGGTCATGCCGGGCGAAGGAAACACCATTTGCCTGAACAATTACTACTACAGCTTGCAGGAAATCGCTGAAATTTTCGAAGGCAAACTGCGTGGAAAAATCCTGCATTTTGCCAACGCAAAAGTTTTGGAACTGACTTCCGAAGAAGCGCAGTATTTTCTGGATATTACCGGAGCGCGCGCCATTTCGGGCTATGGAAGTGAGTCGGTCAACCTGACCAGCATTCATTTGGACAAGCTTTTTTTCAGTTTGTTTGAAGGCGATGACGATGTGGTTGAAATTGTCGAAACCTTACACGAAAAGCAATACGCGCTTTGCAAATTACTGGATTTCAGGCTGTATTATTGAGCCACAAATTCATACATTTGAACATCACGACATTGCTGAAAGTCGTTTTCAATCATTACTTATTCTGAAAATAAAACATGGAAAAATATTTGCGCCAACTCATCTCAATTGAATTTGAAGACAAGAAAGAAATTTTTACCGGTTTCCTGATTGACTGGACAGACGACTGGATCCTGATCAAAAACAATCCGTTTGACTTCATCATTGATGGTTATACCATTCTGAAAAACAAAAACATCAAGTCGATCATCCAGGACAAAGACCATGAATTTACCGAAAAGGTCATCAAACTTAAAGGTTTGAAAACAAGTGCGGAAGACATTATTCCGATTCATAACCTCGCTGCCATCATAAATTTTCTGGATCAGAAATATGGAATTTTTCAGGTGGCAAAAAAATCGGATAAAGCAGTTTATCTCGGCAAACTGATCGAACTTAACGATGACGAATTGGTTCTTGATTTTCTGGGAACGGAAGGCGATTTTGAAGGCGAAATGGCATTTAACCTCAATAAAATCAGGGTGATCGAATTTGACACCGATTATATTAATTCCCTGAAATTGGTTGTTGAAGAAGACAACAAAAAATAGAAGACAAAACTCAGCACCAGATTATTTTCTTAACGGATAACTTATAAACACTCTAAAAAAACGAATAAAATTAAATTTACAGTTTGCTTCATTTAAGATTGAAGCCGTTTTCTTTCAATGTTTCCGTAACCTTGATAATCACTTCAGAACGGTGCTTTCCATCGCTGATCTGGTCATCGGTTTGTACCCAATAACGGATGTTGATTTGCACGGTCGTACCCGAAATCCCTGAAACCACCGCGTTGTTCCGATAGCCTTTGTCGATGATTTCGGCATCTTCTTTCATCATGTCGGTTATGAGTGCGATCGCTTTTTTATAATCGGAACCATATTCGAGTCCGATAGTGAAATCCTGCAGCAAAAATCCTTCACTGTTGTAATTGACAAGCGTGTTTTTAATCAACAGCGCATTCGGGATAAAAATGTTCTTGCTGTCGCTTTTAATTTCGATATCGCGAAGGTTTAAAGCCACGACTTTTCCCTTTACACCATTGCTTTCGATGATGTCACCAACAGAGAACGGCCGTTTAAACGCAAGCAAAATTCCGGCTAAAAAGTTTTCACCAATATCTTTGAGCGCAAAACCGATGATAAATGCCGAAATTCCGGCTCCGGCCAAAATACTTTGCGCAACGCCCGTAAATCCGATCACCCGAAACATAAAAAGGATTCCTATCACAATCAAAACCGCTTTGACGAGATTGGCAATAAAGGTAGCCAAAAGCGGATCGCTCATTCGGCGTTTGAGCCTGTTATCAGCAAACGTTTTCACGCGCGCCGCGATCATCCATGAAATCAAAATGACGGCAATTCCGAGTAGTAATTTTGGCGTAACAGCAACAATTCCGCGGTAATAACCTTCCACATATTGGATCACGTCCTGAAAAAAATCTTCCATAATCATTAAATTTATGAATTTCAAGTTAGTGATTTGATGTTTTATTCTTTTACAAAACGCACTTTGTTTGTTTCAGAATCTGACGGTTTTGAGTACGTTATTAAAAAACTTTAAGCAACAGAACCGTTTTAAAGAAAGCGTAATTTTTCAAAACAAAAATGCCAGCCAAAATTTAAAATTTCTGGCTGACATTTATCTGTTACACTGATTTTTTATTTTTCTTCTGCCAAACCTCTAGTCAGCCAGCCTCTTCTGCCTGCGGTCGCAATCGCATACGGCGTGATCCAGAACAGTCCGAAAGTATACAAAATGCTGTACGAATAGGCCCAAAATGACTCTGCCAGCGAATATCGTTTTGCGTAAAACAGTACTGGAAAACTCGACATGACAAGAATTCCGACAAGTGTTGAACTCAAAAATAATATCGGATGCGTTGCGATAAAAAACAGCATAAACAACGTAAACGGATAAGCCATCACGATTTTCAGCGATTGGTTGAGGAACAACAATCGGGAACCAAAAGTAGATTCTGTCCTGAATTTCGTGAAAACAAATTTCGACATCATCAAATTTTCACGCACATTGCTCCTGTCCCATCTGATGAACATTTTGTATAACCCGCTGTAATTTTCAGGAACATTGGTATACGCATACGCATTTCTTTGAAACAACACCTGATGTCCTTGTTTTAAAATCATATTGGTCATCGCGCGGTCTTCGCCGATGTCGGACGGTTTGCCCATGAACGTCTGGTTGATCCAATCGGGAAGACATGCAAAAACGGCAGAACTTCTGTAAGCAGCCAACGCGCCGGGCGTACACATTACGGATCCCAGTTTGCTTTCAGCAGAACGCATGAATTCAAAACTCAACACAAAACTGACATTCAGCATTTTCGGAAGTATTGCTTTATTGTTATTCAGCACATGGATATTTCCGGCAACTGCGCCACATTTTTCGTTGACTACGAACGGACTCACCAAATTGCGTAAAGTATCTGTTTTCACAACCGAATCGCTGTCGACAGTGACGAATATTTCGCCGGTTCCAAGATTAAATCCGCGGTATAAAGCGTGGCGTTTTCCTTTGTTTTCAGGTTGTTGGTAAATTGCCAAACGATCGCCCAGTCTTTTTTTGGCCTGTTGCATCCAATACCAGGTATCGTCGCTGCTTCCGTCATCAATGGCCAGCAACTGCAATTTTTCTTCAGGATATTGGCTTTCGGCCAAACTCAGCAATGTCGCCCAAACCTGTTTGCCTTCGTTGTAAGCAGGGACAATTACGGTACATGTTGGCAACAATTTGTCGGTTACAGATTCGATTGGTTTGTATTTGAAGTACAAAACCACATTGTATACGAAAAACGCAGCTTTAAAAACGAACAACGCTGTAGCCACTGCAAAAAAGACAAATCCCCAGGAAGAATTCAGTCGGTCTGCATTGAATTTAGAAAAATCGGGACGGAATTCGAAAGCCAGAAACGCAGCTCCGATCATCAACAGAAAACTGCTGGCAAGGATCACCAATCCCCACGGACTCACGGTTGATTCGGCCGCTCTACCGATTTTCTTAGTCGCAAAAACCGGAATATTGGGAATCGCTGGTGTAAATTGTTTTTTTGGGGATTCGTTGATCCGGATAAACGGGCTTCCTAAACGGTAGTCACCAGTAAGCGTGCTGTTTTTTGAAGCGTATAATTTGGAAGTAATTGTTTCACCATTCATGATTGTGTTATTTTTGGGTTTATTGACAACCATGCCAAGCAACCCTTGTGCCATTACGTTTTTGTTTGGATTCCGGACGGTTTCCGAAGAAAAACTGTAGAACATTTCCACAAATTGGCGCACAAATTCCACAAAATAAGAATGATTTTTCTGACAATGAAAATCAATTTCGTTTGTGCGCTTTCCAACAGATGGAAAAATACCGACAATCAAAAATTGGATTTTAGTCAGATGAGTGGCAAAAATTGATTTAAGTTTTGCCGATGTGTTTTTTCACTTCCCCAATATCGCGTTTGAGTTCCAAAAACATTTCTTTGACTTCATCCTTTTCAGAAACCAGCGGTTTGCTGTCGTCCCGGCCTATGTGCGCGACATATTCCCAAATTTCAAGGATATCAGAAAGTTTGATTTCATACGGATTGTAAATGATATTGTCTGGTGAAACTGTGAGCGAATCCGCATTTTTGGTGCTTAGCCGTTTGTATGTAATGCCTTCGCTGACCGTAATTAGAATATACGTTCGGTCTTTTTTAATTTCCCCGAGGTTTTCCAAATATTTGCCAACGACAAACGTAGAATCGGTATGCGGTGGCATCGAATCACCTCCAACCGGAAAAGCGCGGAACTTTCCAGGCCCTAGAAATGGCAACGCAATCTGCTGCAGGTTTTCGATGAATTCGGCATCGGCATAACCTGTCAGATATCCGGCGCGTGCTTTGTGCGGCACGATTTCAATCAGGTTATCGCCATTGGCATCGACCGTAATGGGCAACACAATTCGGTTGTCTTCCAGTTTCAGTAAATTATCGATGGCAATTTTCCGCAAATCGACTGTAAGCAACAAATCGATGCTGATGTGGTAAAAACGCGAAATGGCCAAAAGTGATTCTGCCGGCGGCGAGTTTTTTCCGTACTCGTACTTTTTATAACGATCAACCGGCAATTTCATTCCGTCTGCCGCTTCCTGTTGCGACAAATTTCGTCTGCTCCTGAGACACTTAAGATTATCTGAAATGTACAACATATGTTAAAGGGATTTTAAGTCACTACAAACATACTTATTTTAGGGATTTAAAATCTAATTTTGTAGATATATTTTATTTCCAATCAAAATATGGATTCCAACCACAAACTCAACCGATTTCTCGAGGCCCAAAATCAGGTTTATCTTAAAGCATTGTCCGAAATAAAAAATGGACGCAAACAATCGCATTGGATGTGGTTTATTTTTCCACAGATACAAGGTCTCGGACTTAGCGATACGGCAAAATTTTATGCGATTTCCGATTTGGAGGAGGCAACGATGTATCTCGCCCATCCGGTTTTGGGAAAACATTTAATTGAAATTACATCGGAAGCCTGTGGGATAATAGGGAAAACTGCTACGGAAATTTTCGGGCAGCCGGATGATGTTAAGTTCCGCTCGTGTCTGACTTTGTTTGCCAATGTTAAAGATACACATCCCATTTTCGAGGATGCGCTTTTGAAATATTTTGACGGTTATCAGGACGAACTCACTTTAAAACTGTTGCTCAAAAACAAATTCCACAATGACACTGTTTGAAGATACCGAAATATTCATGTCGGGAACCAGAGGCAAAAAAACATTTGACCTTCCGGATACCGATTTGATGTTGCATGACCAGTTTTTCAGCAAAGAAGAATCGGATTTGTATTACAATTTATTGCTGCAGGAAATGCCCTGGCGCGAATATGACATGCCTATGTATGATAAAACGGTTACGGCTCCAAGGATGATTTGCTGGTATGAAGACAGGAATCCGGAAGCACCGGCTCAAAACCTGCTTTGCTGGACGCCGGAATTGTTGGCCATCCGCGAACGCGTTGAATCTGAAACCGGCGAAAAATTCAATGCAGTTTTATTGAATCTTTACAGAAATGGAAAAGACGGCGTTTCCTGGCATAGCGATAAAGAAGGCAAAAGTGGTAAAGATCCTGTGATCGCGTCGGTAACTTTCGGGGAAACGAGAATGTTCAGATTGCGTCACAAATCCAGAAAAGACGTTCCGAAAGTAGAAATTCCGCTATTCCATGGCTCGTTTTTACTGATGGCCGGAACCACGAATAGTTTTTGGGAACATGAAGTGCCAAAAACGGCGAAAGATGTGTTACCAAGGATCAATTTGACATTTCGTCAGGTGCGAAATGTTTGATAAAATTTTTACTGTTCTGGAACATCGTGACTCTTTTTGGGCCAATTGAAAAATGAAGCCGTCAGGATTGGTACAAAGAAAATCAACACGGTAATTACTGAAATTCCGATATCTGCAGTGTGGCTTGCCAAAAATTGGCTCACCGGACTTTCCGGATAAAAATGTTCAAAAAGTGAAACAGTCAGTTTGAGTCCGAGAATTGCGATTACAATAAATGCCGCGGTTTCCAAAAACGGGTATTTCTCCATCAGTTTGACAAACCATTGCGCAATAAAACGCATGGCCAGGATTCCGATGAAAACACCGATACAAACCAAAATAATATTTGGCGTAAAAGCCACTGCTGCAAAAACATTGTCTATCGAAAAAGCCATGTCCATCAACTCAACAAGACAAACGGTTGCCCAAAAGCTGCCGAACGAACCAACAGTTATTTTGTAAAGCCAATTGCTTTCTTTATCAATGGTGTCGTCGTCAGAATCGTCAGTTTGTTTGCTTTTCCAATAATCGTACACGAGATACAACAGATAAATTCCGCCCAAAGGTTTCAACCACCAGATTTTGATTAGAAATGCTGCAAAAATCATCGCCAAACCACGAAAAAAGTAAGCGCCCCAAATACCGTATTTCAGGGCTTTCTCGCGTTGCTGCTCGGGCAAATCCATAACCATTGTCGCCAGTACAGCAGCATTGTCAACTGATAAAAGGCTTTCGATAATGATAAGGTTTCCGATGATTGCTAGTGAAGCGCCCGGATGATTGATAATATCCTGCCACAATACTGCGATGTGCTGAAGTAATTCGTTCAATGTAAGATTGGTATTTAATTGACTATTTTTATGTTGTTTGGATTGACAAACGCGCCGAAGATATAAGTATTTTTGTGAACTCTTCGAGTTTCTGCAATTTAATTGGACAACATGAATCCCGGCAAAATTATATTTTTTTTTTAAATTTAAATTTTAAACTTTCAGCCTCTGAATCGTTTTTGGCCAATACCAATGCAATTATGGAATTATTTGACTGCGAATTTAACCCAAACACAAACCTGCTTCCCAAAGACGGGACGGTGAACTATTATGGGAAAATTTTCAATTTGGAACAAGCCGATGCTTACCTGAAAAATTTATTGTCGTCGATCGAATGGAAAAATGATGAAGCGATTATTTTTGGAAAAAAGATTACCACCAAACGAAAAGTCGCATGGTATGGAGAAAAACCGTTTCAATATACATACTCGAACAGCACAAAATTGGCTCTGCCGTGGACGAATGAACTTCTGGAGTTGAAAACTTTCATTGAACAACAAACTGGCGAAACCTTCAATTCCTGCCTGCTCAACTTATACCACAATGGCGATGAAGGCATGGCATGGCACAGTGATGCCGAAACCGCTTTGAAGAAAAATGGCGCAATTGGGTCATTGAGTTTTGGTGCCCAACGCAAATTCGCTTTCAAACATAAGGATACCAAAGAAAAAGTCGAACTCATTTTAAAACACGGCAGTTTGCTCGTGATGAAGGACAGTACACAATCCCATTGGCTGCACCGGCTTCCGCCAACAAAACACGTTTCAACGCCACGGGTAAATTTGACCTTTCGGACAATCGTTGATGAAGCCGGTTAAAAAACAGTAAAAACTTTCACTTATCCGACCAAAAACCAAATGCAAGGGTTATTTTTGCAAAAATTTAAAAACCCATGGGCGGACACAAAAAACACAAATTAATTCTTATTCTTGGCGCCCTTACGGCACTCGGTCCGTTTTCAATCGATATGTACCTTCCTGGTTTTTCTGCTATTGCCGCAGATCTCGGAACTACTGTCAATAAAGTTTCACTTTCGTTGTCCAGTTATTTCATCGGAATTTCAGCCGGGCAGTTGTTATACGGACCATTACTGGATCGATTCGGACGAAAACGCCCGCTTTACATCGGATTATTGGTTTACATTCTGGCTTCTCTTGGTTGTGCGCTGACGAAAAACATCGACGTCCTGATTGCGCTGCGTTTTGTTCAGGCGATTGGAAGTTGCGCTGCCGCTGTAGCATCAATGACAATGGTTCGCGATTTATTTCCGGTTGCCGACAGTCCGAAAATTTTCTCTTTGCTGATGCTGGTGGTTGGCCTCTCGCCTATGCTTGCGCCAACGATTGGCGGCTATGTAATCGCCGGATTGGGTTGGCATGTTGTCTTTATCATTCTGATGTGTATGGGAATTGCCGTTTTGCTCGCCGCCCGATTTGGATTGCCGCAAACCAGAAAACCCGATCTTTCAATTTCCTTAAGTCCAAAACCGATTTTATCGAATTTCGCACTTGTTCTTAAAAATCCGCAGTTTTACACCTATGCCTTTTCCGGCGCAATTGCTTTCTCCGGTTTGTTCACTTATGTAGCCGGATCGCCGCTTTTGTTCATGGATATTTTCAAGGTGTCCGAAAAAACATACGGCTGGATCTTTGCATTTATGTCGGTGAGTTTTATTGGCTCGAGCCAACTCAACTCTGTTCTCCTTAAAAAATACAGCAGCCAGCAACTCGTTTTTGCAGCACTTTCTTTACAGTGCATCATTAGTTTGATTTTCCTGACAGCGGCCATCAACAACTGGCTTGATTTGTATGGAACGATCGCAATGTTGTTTTTATATCTCGGATGTCTTGGTCTTTCCAATCCGAATACGGCCGGACTTTCATTGGCGCCGTTTTCAGAAAATGCGGGAAGTGCGTCGGCACTTTTGGGTGCGTTGCAATTGGGTTTGGGCGCGTTGGCATCTGTTGCGGTTGGAATATTCGTAAAAGAAACCATGGTTCCGATGATCGTTATCATGGCATGCGGAACAGTTCTCGCGCTAACGATTTTAATACTTGGACGAAAAAATATCAAAATGGAAATTGCGGCAGCTGATGCTGATGCGGGACTGATCCATTAAGTATTGTATTTTTAGAAAGGTTGGCACAATAATACACATCTCGCAAAAATACCAGCCTGTTTCCGAATAAAATCTAAAAGTCGTTTCGCAATCGTTTTAAATTGGTTAAATTCGCATGCAAATTAAACAATCAACAATATTATGAGTAAAAAAGTGGTAATCGTGTCGGCTGTGAGGACGCCAATCGGAAGCTTTATGGGTGCTTTATCAACAGTACCGGCTCCAAAATTGGGCGCTGCAGCAATCAAAGGCGCATTAGAAAAAATCAATTTAGATCCTGCTTTGGTGGATGAAGTATTGATGGGAAATGTAGTCCAGGCCGGTGTTGGCCAGGCTCCTGCCCGACAAGCTGCATTATTTGCAGGATTGCCAAATACAGTAATAGCAACGACAGTAAATAAAGTCTGCGCATCGGGAATGAAAGCCGTGATGCAGGGCGCGCAGGCGATTATGAATGGTGACGCTGAGATTGTTGTTGCAGGCGGAATGGAAAACATGAGCCTGATTCCACATTATGTACATTTAAGAAATGGATATAAATTCGGGCCGGCATCAATGATCGACGGCTTGCAGAAAGACGGTTTGTCTGACGCTTATGACAACAACGCGATGGGAGTTTGCGCTGATGTCTGTGCGGCCGAATACAACATTTCAAGAGAAGACCAGGACAAATTTGCGATCCAGTCGTATGACCGCTCGGCGAAAGCCTGGGATGCTGGTAAATTTGACAATGAAATCGTTCCTGTTTCGGTGCCACAAAGAAAAGGCGATCCGATCATGGTGACGAAAGACGAAGAATATTCTAATGTAAAATTGGATAAAATCCCAACGCTAAATCCCGCTTTTACCAAAGACGGAACCGTTACAGCGGCGAATGCTTCAACGATTAACGACGGTGCTGCGGCACTTGTTTTAATGAGTGAAGAAAAAGCGCAGTCGTTGGGTTTGAAACCATTGGCATACATTAAAAGTTTTGCGGATGCTGCCCAGGAACCGAAATTATTTACGACAACTCCTGCGAAAGCATTGCCAAAAGCGCTGGATAAAGTGGGAATGACTGTAAAAGATGTTGACTTCTTTGAATTCAATGAAGCTTTTTCAGTAGTTGGTTTGGCGAATGCACAGATTTTGGGATTGGACAATGCTAAAATCAATGTGAATGGCGGCGCCGTTTCTTTGGGACATCCACTGGGTGCTTCAGGCGCGCGGATCATCGTGACTTTGCTAAACGTGCTGGAACAGAACAACGCCAAAACCGGAGCAGCGGCAATTTGCAATGGCGGAGGCGGCGCATCGGCGATTGTAATTGAGAGAATGTAAATTTTACACTGATGCCTAGCCCTGATGGAAGCGGTATCCTTTTTATGGCGCAGCGCAGCGAAGTCATAAAAAGATATAGCGGAAAGCAGGAACCAGCTCCTAAAAAAACCATATAAATGTTGGGTTCTAAATGCAGAATGAAGTAACTTTCGTTTCGATTTGGAATTCAGCATTTTTTTCAAAATTTAAAATAACCTTGATGTTCGGGATTTGTAATTTGGCCATTATTCCTTTACGCGCTGAGGCCAGCGACCGCAGCGAAATTGTTTCACAAGTGCTTTTCGGTGAGCATTTTGAGGTTTTAGAGCAGCAGAAACAATGGACGCGGATCAGGCTGCAATATGATAATTATGAAGGCTGGGTCGATACGAAGCAGTTTCAGGTGATTTCCGAACAGGAATACCACCAATTGTCGGATGATGCAGTGATTTTGAATTCTGATTTGGTGGAATATGTGACGGCACCGAATAATCTTTTAATGCCCGTCCCGCTGGGCGCTTCGTTATCGTTTTTGAACCATTCTGAAATCAATAAGGACAATTTTGGATTTGAAGGTTTGAAAATCAGCGGTGTGAAACCCAAATTAAATTTGGTCAATACATCGTTTATGTATTTGAATGCGCCGTACTTATGGGGCGGAAAAACACCGTTTGGAATTGATTGCTCGGGATTTACGCAAATGGTGTACAAACTCAACGGTTATCATTTGCTGCGCGACGCTTCGCAACAGGCCACTCAGGGAGAAGCCTTAAGTTTTATAGAAGAAAGTGAACCCGGAGATTTGGCATTTTTCGACAACGAAGAAGGCAAGATCATTCACGTTGGCATCATGATGGACGACAATTACATCATCCACGGAAGTGGGAAAATACGCATTGACAGGCTCGACCATTTGGGAATTTACAATGCCGATTTGAACCGACACACGCACAAACTCAGAGTGATTAAAAAAATTATATAAAAAAAGCCCGGACATTAAATCCGGGCTTTTTATTGGAAAACAATTTCTTATTTTCCAAGTTTTGCTTTAAGTTCTTTTTTCTTGGCGGTCATTTCAAGCGCGCCGTAAACGTTCAATAAGGTATTGCCTACATCTTCGTTTTTAGGATCAAGCTGGAATGCTTTTTCAAGATAAGGAATGGCTCCGTTGAAAAGATCTTCACGTTGTTTTTTCAACTCGGCGTAACGTTTGTTGTCTTTTTCAGAAGTTCCGAGTTTGTTCATAGCTTCAACCAGTTTTTTCTCACCATCCAATTTCAAAATCGCAAGATTCAGATATGCATTGGTGTAATCTGGTTTGATTTCGATCGCTCTTTTGTAGTATTTCTCTGCTGATACAGGATCTGTTTTAGACGCGATAACACCTAAATTGTATTGCAAATCGGCATCATTTGGATTTTTTTCCAACACTTCAGAAATCACTCTTTTGTAATTGGTAAAATCTTCTAATTTCAGGTAAATGTCAGCTTCTGCCATCATCAGTGAAATGTCTTCAGGATTTGCGGCACGTGCTTCAGCGATTGCGGCTTTGGCTTCTTCAGTTTTGTTTTTCTGGATCAGGATCAGTGCGATGTTTTTATAGATTTCCCCTTTTTTGGAAGCCACTTTTTCATCTCTTGGCGCACTGTACAATTTCAGTTTCACTTTATTGTCGCGGTCCTGTTTTGATGCTGGCGTATTTCCAAAAAACTCTTCTTCGTCAGAAACTGCATTTTTAGCGTAATAACCTGTTCCTTCTCCGGAATAATTGAGTTTTTTCAACTCTTCATAATAGGCCAAAGCCGTATCAAAATCCTGTCCGTTTACCGCATAACTTGCAGCATAGTACAGTTTTTCCTGATCGGTTTTATCCAATTCGTATGCCGCGTGTAATAGTTCGGTCGCACCTTTGTAATTTTGTTTTTTTCCTTCTTCAACCGCCGTATTGATCAATTCATTTTTGATGTCGGCAATCGAAGTTTTGGCCTGGTCAGAATATTTTGACTTTCCTGAAGCTTTTTCGACAGCAAGCAATTCCTGGTATGACTTTGCAGCGCCTGAAAGGTTTTTGGAAACCTCCATTTTCTTTTTAGCAAGTTCAAGCTGCGCATTTCCTTTTACAAAATGATATTGCGCCTGTTCTGACGGAGTTGCGTTTGCAATCGTACTTTCAGCTTGTTTTAAAGCATTTACCGCTTCAACAGGATTTCCGCCTTTAAGCGCTTTTTCAGCTGCTTTGATTTGGTCTTTCTGGGCAAAACCTGCCGCAGAAATCAGTAACGCTGACGCCAGTATGACAAATTTATTTTTCATTATAATTGTGTTTGATTAATATTTATTCTTCCGTTGTGTCTTCTTGCGTTTCCTCTCCAGTTATTTCTTCGTCAGATTCGATTGCCGTTGTGTCATCTTCGTCTGAAGTTTCTGATGAAACTGCTACAGGAATCACTTCGCCGTTTTCGTCAACGACTACATCGGCCAATTCTTCCGCAGCTTCTTCTTTCATGACTTTGGTCACTGCCGCAATTGAATCGTTTCCTTTGATGTTGATCAAGCGAACGCCTTGGGTTGCTCTTCCCATCACGCGCAAATCTTCCACCGCCATTCTGATGGTCAGGCCAGATTTGTTAATGATCATCAAATCATCGGCGTCGGTCACGTTGTTGATGGAAACGAGTTTTCCGGTTTTCTCAGTGATGTTCAATGTTTTCACCCCTTTTCCACCACGGTTTGTAACGCGGTACTCATCGAGGCTGGAACGTTTTCCATAACCATTTTCGGCTACGACCAAAATTTCGCTGCTCATGTCATTGACAGAAACCATTCCGATTACTTCGTCGTTTTCGTCTTGTAAAGTAATTCCGCGAACGCCTGAAGCAGTTCTTCCCATTGGACGTGTTTTACTTTCTTCAAAACGGACTAATTTTCCGGATTTTACTGCAACCAGAATCTGGCTCTCGCCGTTGGTCAATTTTGCTTCTAACAATTCGTCGTCTTCGCGGATGGTTATCGCTGCAACACCATTAACACGCGGACGTGAATATTGTTCCAATGAGGTTTTCTTCACCTGACCTTTTTTGGTCACCATGATTACATTATGCGAATTGATATAGTCTGCATTTTTCAAATCCTGCGTACAGATGAACGCTTTGACTTTGTCGTCGTTCTCTATATTGATCAGGTTTTGGATCGCACGGCCTTTGCTGGTTTTGCTTCCTTCCGGAATTTCGTATACACGCATCCAGAAACATTTTCCTTTTTGGGTAAAGAACATCATGTAATTGTGGTTTGTTGCCACGTACATGTGCTCTAGAAAATCAGCGTCGCGGGTTCCTGCACTTTTTTGCCCGACTCCGCCCCGGTTTTGTGTTTTGTATTCAGACAATGGCGTGCGTTTGATATAACCGGCGTGTGAAATCGTAATAACCACATTTTCATCGGCAATCAAATCTTCAATGCTGACATCGCCACCTGAATATTCGATTTGCGAACGGCGCTCGTCTCCGTATTTGTCACGAATTTCGATCAATTCGTCTTTAATCAATTGCATTCTGAGTTCTTTGCTGGCCAATAACGCTTTCAAATGTTCGATGGTTTTCATGATCTCATCGTATTCTGCGCGCAATTTGTCTTGCTCCAGTCCGGTCAATTGACGCAAACGCATCTCAACAATCGCACGCGACTGAATGTCGGACAATTTGAAACGTTCCATCAATTTCTCGCGGGCTTCATCTGTATTTTTCGAACCTCGGATGATTGCGATTACCTCGTCAATATTATCCGAAGCAATGATCAAACCTTCTAAAATGTGCGCGCGTTCTTCCGCTTTGCGCAATTCAAACTGCGTACGGCGAACAACTACATCGTGGCGGTGTTCTACGAAATAGTGAATTAAATCTTTTACGTTCAGCATTTGCGGGCGTCCGTTTACCAATGCGATATTGTTCACACTGAAAGACGACTGCAGCTGCGTAAATTTATATAAGGTATTCAGGACCACGTTTGGAACCGCGTCGCGTTTTAAGATGTACACGATGCGCATTCCGTTTCTGTCCGATTCATCACGGATGTTGGCGATGCCTTCAATTTTTTTATCGTTGACAAGGTCGGCTGTTTTTTTGATCATTTCAGCTTTGTTGACCTGATACGGAATTTCGGTTACGATGATCGACTCACGGCCATCGACTTCTTCAAAATTCACTTTGGCACGCATCACGATTCTTCCACGGCCGGTTTTGAATGCTTCGCGAACACCTTCGTATCCGTAAATGACACCACCTGTTGGAAAATCGGGCGCTTTGATGTGCGTAATTAATTCATCGATTTCGATGTCGTTGTTGTCGATATAGGCTAAAGTTCCGTCGATCACTTCGGTAATGTTGTGCGGCGCCATATTGGTAGCCATACCTACAGCAATTCCAGATGATCCGTTAATCAACAAAGTCGGAACACGCGTTGGCATCACCGTTGGCTCATATAACGTATCGTCAAAGTTCAATTTGAAGTCGACTGTTTCTTTGTCGATATCTGCCATTATGTCCTCTGCCATTTTTTTCATCCTGGCTTCGGTATAACGCATGGCCGCTGGGCTGTCGCCGTCAACTGATCCAAAGTTACCCTGACCGTCGATCAACATGTAACGCAAACTCCACTCCTGCGCCATACGAACCATCGCGTCGTAAACGGATGTATCTCCGTGCGGGTGGTACTTTCCTAAAACTTCACCGACAATTCTCGCGGATTTCTTGTGTGCTCTGTTTGAAAAAACTCCTAAATCATACATTCCGTAAAGTACCCTTCTGTGTACCGGTTTCAAACCATCGCGTACATCGGGCAATGCCCTTGACACAATTACTGACATCGAATAATCGATGTAAGCTGATTTCATTTCGTCCTCTATGTTAATAGGAATTAACTTTTCTCCGTCAGACATATTATATAGTTGGTTTAAAAATTATTCTAATTAAAAAATCCTGCTAATATAACCTTTCTGGAGTATTTTTCGTATATTGATTAAGACAAATTTATCGGGATTTATCAACAAAAGCCTCGGGTTTATATTTGATAAGTTAATATTTATTTAACTTTAATTCTGAATATTTTTTTGTCACTTAGCCTGACAGCGTATTTATTGAGGAATGGTTTTTGCAAATGCGGGGTCATACTTATAAATTTACCGAATCAATTATAAAATTATGGATGATAATTTTTCACCAAGAGTCAAAGATGTAATTACTTACAGTAAAGAAGAAGCCCTTCGTTTGGGCCATGACTTTATTGGTACTGAGCATTTGATGTTGGGGATTTTGAGGGATGGAAACGGGAAAGCAATTACAATCTTAAACAACCTGTCAGTAGATCTGGAGCATTTGAGGCGAAAAGTTGAAATCCTGAGCCCTGCAAACCCAAATGTCATTGTCAGCAACGAAAAGAAAAACCTGCATTTAACCCGCCAGGCGGAACGCGCTCTAAAAACAACATTCCTGGAAGCTAAGGTTTTCCAAAGCACTTCCATCAGTACCGCACATTTGCTATTGTGCATTTTGAGAAACGAAAACGATCCTACAACCAAGCTGCTGAACAAGTTGAAAATCGACTACGACACAGCTAAAGAACAGTATTTAAATATGACGCCAAACGAAGATAATTTTATGGAAAATCTTCCTAAGAATGAGTCATTCAATGACGATTCAGGACAGGATGACAGCCTGAAAGAAGGTAGTTTCAACAATCCGGCCAACAAATCGAACAAGAAATCCAAAACTCCGGTTCTGGACAATTTTGGACGTGATTTGACCGAACTTGCCGAAGAGGGAAAATTAGACCCTGTCGTAGGCCGTGAAAAGGAAATCGAACGCGTTTCGCAAATCCTCAGCCGACGCAAAAAAAACAATCCGTTGTTAATTGGCGAACCAGGAGTTGGTAAATCTGCCATCGCCGAAGGTTTGGCTTTAAGGATCATTCAGAAAAAAGTGTCGCGTATATTGTTCAACAAACGCGTTGTAACCTTAGACTTGGCAAGTTTAGTGGCCGGAACCAAATACCGCGGACAGTTCGAAGAGCGCATGAAAGCGGTCATGAACGAACTCGAGAAAAACGACGATATCATTTTATTTATCGATGAGATCCATACGATCGTTGGTGCTGGTGGCGCAACGGGTTCACTCGACGCTTCGAATATGTTCAAACCTGCTTTGGCAAGGGGCGAAATCCAATGTATCGGTGCGACGACTTTAGACGAATACCGCCAGTATATTGAAAAAGACGGCGCACTCGAAAGACGTTTTCAAAAAATTATTGTGGAGCCGACTTCGGTTGAGGAAACAATTACGATTCTAAACAACATCAAAAACAAATACGAAGACCACCACAATGTGACTTATACGCAGGAAGCGATCGAAGCTTGTGTGAAGTTGACCAACAGGTATATGTCGGAACGTTTCCTTCCGGACAAGGCGATCGATGCTTTGGATGAAGCTGGTTCACGTGTTCACATCACCAATATTGAAGTTCCAAAACAGATTCTCGACCTCGAAAGACAGCTTGAAGAAGTGCGCGAACTTAAAAATTCGGTAGTTAAAAAACAGAAATACGAAGAAGCTGCGAAACTTCGGGATGATGAGAAACGCATCGAAAAAGATCTCGCCATCGCTCAGGAACAATGGGAAGAAGATTCCAAATCAAACCGCATTCAGGTAACTGAGGACAATGTGGCCGATGTGGTTTCGATGATGACAGGGATTCCAGTAAATCGTATCGCACAAACCGAAAGCAATAAATTAGCCATTCTCCCTGAACTTATTGAAAATAAAGTAATTGGGCAAAAAGAAGCAGTTTTAAAAATTGCGCGTTCAATCCAAAGAAATCGCGCCGGATTGAAAGATCCGAACCGTCCGATTGGCTCTTTTATTTTCCTCGGACAAACCGGTGTTGGTAAAACGCAATTGGCGAAAGTTTTAGCTAAAGAATTATTCGATTCTGAAGATGCATTAATTCGCATCGACATGAGTGAATACATGGAAAAATTTGCAATTTCAAGACTGGTCGGAGCGCCTCCGGGATACGTTGGTTATGAAGAAGGCGGACAATTGACCGAAAAAGTACGTAGAAAACCGTATTGTGTTGTCTTATTAGATGAGATCGAAAAAGCGCATCCAGATGTATTCAATATGATGCTTCAGGTTTTAGATGACGGATTTTTGACCGACAGTTTAGGCCGAAAAATCGACTTTAAAAATACAATCATCATTATGACTTCGAATGTCGGGGCGAGACAACTCAAAGACTTTGGTCAGGGCGTTGGTTTCGGAACGGCTGCCAAAACTGCTCAGGCAGATGACAATTCGAAAAGCATCATCGAAAACGCATTAAAGAAAACTTTTGCTCCGGAATTCTTAAACAGGATTGATGACGTGATTGTTTTCAATGCATTGGAAAAACATGATATCGATCTGATCATTGAAATTGAACTTAAAAAACTGTACGCAAGAATCCACGAATTGGGTTACACTTTAAACTTGTCTGATAAAGCGAAAGCCTTTATCGCCGACAAAGGTTTTGACCGTCAGTTTGGAGCGCGTCCTTTGAAAAGAGCGATTCAGAAATATGTTGAAGATGCGCTGGCTGAAGAAATCATTACGTCTAAAATTGGTTCCGGTGACGAAATTTTCATGGATATTGAAGACAATGCGCAGGAACTCAATGTGAGTGTCAGAAAAGAAGAAAAACCGACGAATTAATTTCTTAAAAAAGCCTAAAAGTTTACATAGAAATTACATTTCTCAACATAATAAGTCCTAATTTTAACCACGAAATACAGCAATGTTTTTCGTGGTTTTTTATTTAATACAACATCAATGTTACTAAACAAAGTCATACTCGGGAGCGAAGAATGGTTCTCTTTTCCGGATTTAGGAATTCCAACCATCAAGGCACGTGTTGATTCGGGCGCCAAAACCTCAGCGCTGCACGCAATCAACATTGCTCCGTTTGTAAAAGACGGTTCCAACTGGGTCAAATTTGACATCAATCCGATACAAAACAACCTCAAAACGGTGATTCATTGCGAAGCGCCGTTGGTAGACAAACGAATTGTAAAAAGTTCGAGTGGATTTCGCGAACAACGTTATGTGATTCAAACGACACTGGACATCGGAAATTCCAATTGGCCGATCGAAATGACTTTAACCAACCGCGACTCCATGGGTTTTCGCATGCTTTTAGGACGCGAAGCAATGAGTGGCCGCGTTTTGGTTGATCCCGAACAAACGTATTTACTTGCAAACCAGCCTACGAGTGACAAACTGAAAGAAATTTACCGCAATTCTGAGAAAGCTGAAGGCGGACTCCGAATTGGTTTATTGGCAAGCAATCCCGAATTGTACAGCAACAAACGCATAATGGAAGCCGGCGAAATCCGTGGCCACGAAATGCATTTCCTAAATATCAAGGAATGTTATATGAAACTCGACGCGACCAAACCAGAAATTCATTACCGTGGCGGAAAAATCCTGGACAAATTTGATGCGATCATTCCGAGAATCCGCCCGAGCATTACTTTTTACGGCTGTGCACTCACGCGACAATTTGAAGGAATGAAGGTGTTTTGTTTGAATTCTTCTTCGGCCATTACGCAATCGCGCGACAAATTGTATTCGCTTCAATTGTTGCTGAATCACGGTGTTGACATTCCGACGACCGGATTTGCAAACTCACCACTGGACACCGACGACCTGATCAAAATGGTTGGCGGTTCGCCACTAATCGTAAAATTACTCGAAGGCACACAGGGAAAAGGTGTCGTTTTGGCAGAAACAAAAAAGGCAGCAGAATCGGTGATCAATGCGTTCAAGAGTTTAAATGCAAACATTCTCGTACAGGAATTCATTAAAGAAGCCAACGGAAAAGACATCCGTTGTTTTGTCATTGACGGAAAAGTTGTCGCCGCAATCCAGCGTGAGGCGCTTCCGGGAGAGTTTCGTGCCAACATTCACCTTGGCGGAACTGCTTCTGTCATTCGTCCGACCGCTGAAGAAAAACGAATTGCCATCAAAGCCGCGAAAGCCATGGATTTGAAGGTAGCCGGAGTCGATATCATTCGCTCGTCAAAAGGTCCGTTGTTGCTGGAAGTCAATTCTTCGCCCGGACTCGAAGGCATTGAAGGCGCTACAAACAAAGACATCGCCGGGGAAATGATCAAGGCAATCGAGAAAAACCTGAAATTCAAAATTTAGCATTCCTAAAGTTATTAATTCTACATTATTAATTCACATAATGAATCCATACATCGAAATTATCGTCAGAAGTGTCGCCGTGTATTTTTTCATGGTGATCGCTTTGCGGATTTTCGGAAAAAAGGAATTGTCGCAGCTCAACACGACCGATGTGATCCTGATTTTGCTCATCAGCAATTCCGTTCAAAATGCCATGGTCGGGCCAGATACTAGTCTTTGGGGCGGATTGACGGCTGCGGCCGCATTATTCGTGGTGAACTTTATCCTGAAAAAAATACTGTTCAAATATAAAAAACTCGGAAAATTGCTACAGGACAAACCTGAAATCCTGATCCACAACGGCAAACCCGATTATGATGTTTTAAGCCGCCTTGGCATCACACACGACGAACTCATGGAAGCCGCACATGAACATGGCATCGAACACCTGACTGATGTGAAACTTGCGATTTTGGAAATGGACGGAAACATCAGCATCATTTCGGGAGACAAAAATCTGAGACAAACGCACTACAAAAGAAGACACAATCGGAAAAATATTGTGACCGCATAATTCTGTAGTTTAAATTGTCAATATTTTCTTATCATTCGATTGGCACGATAATTAAACTACCTTTACTTTTCATTAAGTAAATGGTTTGTATGAAATTTCTCCTGATTGCCTTACTGTTTACAATCCAAACCAACTCCATTGAGCACTGCAACATCCTGATTGAAAAAGGGAAATTGGCGTTCGCAAATAAAGAATATGCCAAATCGCTCGAACTTCTGACCGAGGCCAAATCGATCGCAACTGAAAATCATTGGCACAAACAAACTTATGTTGCGACAACCTGCATCGGAATTGGTTACCAGCAAATGCTCGATTACGGCGAAGCACTCGAAAATTACATGCAGGCCTACACTTTGGCGTTGAAAGAACTCGGAACCGAAGAAGAAGGTTTGGTGCTGAACAACATCGCTGTTTTGTATCGTGAAGATGGGAAACTTAAAGAGTCAGAAAAATTTCAAAAACGCGCTTACAATCTCGCGATTCAGTCAAATGACAGCTTACATGTCGCCATTTACGCCGGAAATCTAGCCACTTTATACAATGAAACGAAAATGTATGCGGAAGCTTCCAAATACATTTCCATCGCGCAATCGGTTACGTTGAAAGACAAAAACATGTCGCTTTATTTTTCGATCGCCAAAGCGGAAAACCTGGTAGCCGGTAAAAAATTCGATGCCGCCGAAAAAATGCTGCTGCCATTGATGCCGTCAATCGAAAAATCAGATTCAAACAGTTATAAGATCACGGCATTTCTTATTTTATCTAAAATTCAGGAATACCGCAACAATATTTCAAAAGCATTGGCTATTGCCAAAAATGCGCAGTCTGAAAACACCGATTACAAACTCAACATTGAAATTTACAACCGTTTTTCAGAATTGTCTTTTTCCGAAAAACATTACGTCGAAGCCATCGCATACAAGGATTCGATGATGTTTGTAAAAGATTCGCTAAGTGCAGTTAAAGACCGTGTGGTGTTCCAGAACAGCAAAATAAAATTTGATATTCAGGATTATCAAAAACAACTTGATGCCAGCCAGAAACAATTGCACACAGAGAAAACACTTCGATTGTATGTCATTTCAGGGTCATTTTTGATTGTTGTTTTTCTGGGTTGGTTGATCTGGCGGAATCTGAAATTGTACCGGAAAAAGAAAATATTGTCTGAACGCATTCAGCAAAATACCGTTCACGAACTCACCGATAAGGAAAATTTGCTTGAATCGGGCAACCGGAAATTGGCTGCAAACGCATTAAACCGCGCCAATAATAATGAGAAAATCGAAGCTTTCATTGCGTCGGTAAACAATGATCCGGAACTCAATAAAAACACCCTACTTTCCCGACAGGTTAATCTTCTGAAAAAAGATTTACTCAAAGAAGACAGCGAATTTCTGACCCATTTTGAAGCGATCAACAGTTTGTTTCTAAAAACCCTCAGGCAGAACCATCCGGCATTGAATTCGAACGATGTCCGTTTTGCGTGTTACGTGTACATGAATTTGACCACCAAGGAAATTGCAGCGCTTTTCAACATCACGATCGAAGCGGCGCGCAAAAGAAAAGAGCGCATTGCGAAAAAAATGGAACTCGCCGACAGCAATCAATTGTATGGCTATCTATCCACTTTTTAGCCAAATGTCACACTTTTTACACCTACTGTCCTGCTAAAACAAGAGCGTTAAATAGGTTTGCGCATCCATTTCCCAAATCTTTGTAAAACGGCTTCCACACTTTCTGGGATTTTTTGCAAGCAGATTTGGAGCCCAACAAACCATTTAACCAAAAACTTTTACCATGAAAAAAATTACAATGCTGATGCTGATTTTTGTCTGTTGCATGGGTTACGCCCAAAATCAAAAAACGAATATCAAACACGATTTGTTGTCTGTCCAGCCAAAGCAACAAAGTGTTCACAAAAACAATCAGGCCAATCAATCGCCGCTGTCGGTTTTGGGAAGTTGCAACCAACAGAATCCTTCTAATAATGTCGAGGTTGCTTATGCCACTTCGTCCGACACGCCGCAGATCATGGCTACCGACATTACGGTTCCCGCCGACACGGATTTTACCTTAAGCACCATCAAAACGAATTTTTTAGTAACGCCTGGTGCCACGATCGAATTTGCCGACATTACCTTTTATAACAATGCCGTGGGAATTCCCGATTCGGAATCTGTTGTCAATACCCAAACTTCAGTGATTCCGGTTTCGCAAACACGCGTTGGAGATGCGGGCGGACTTGACATTGTTGAAGTCACGTTCAACATCGCTCCGGTTTTACTTGCCGGACGCACATTGGTTTCAAAAACCTATTGGGTGAGTTTGTATGTGACCGCTTCCGAAGATACTGCATACATCGAAGCCACCACAGCGACTGTTGCCGGATTGCCCCAAGCCTATTCTTTTGACGGTATTGATTGGTACACGCATATCATAATCGATTTTGTATACGATTTTCAGGGAGACTGTACGCCAATTACAAGTGGAAACTTTCCTGAAATCGGAAATGACATTTGCACAACGGCGACGAATATTTTATGCGGACAAAGTTTGACCGGAGATACGACAGCCAACACAAACCAAGGCGGTTCTCCGTTTGGTTCCCAGGACCAATGGTTTAAATATACCGGATCAGGGGCTGCCGAATTTGTTACTTTATCACTTTGCGAATCCGAATACGATACCCGAATTATTGTATATGATGCCTGCGATGGAAATATTGTCACCGAAAACGACGATACTTGCGGCATACAATCGAGAGTGACTTTTATATCCGATGGAAATACAACTTACTACATCGCCGTCGAAGGCTTTGATTCTACCGATGCCGGTGCTTTTACACTGACCGCAACCTGTTTGACCATTCCTGCTGCTCCTGCAAATGACGCGATCGCAAATTCTATAAACATCAGCCAATTGCAATTGCCATATACAGATGTCGCCGTTGGATTGCCTGGAGCAACGACCGAAGCTGGTGAACCTCAGGGTTGTTCTTTACCCTCAATCAATGGCGTTTGGTATCATTTTACTGCAACCAGCAATGGAACGGCAACCGGAGAAATCGTGAGCCCGCAAGGATCACCGTTTGTCGTTTTTTACACCGCTCCTTCAGGTGTTGTGGTTGAAACCGATTTAAATGCTGCCGATCCTGAAAATGTTGCCTGTTCAGAAAGATCAGAAGCGACTATTCCTGTCATCGCCGGACAAACGTATTATGTGTATGTAGCCAACACTTTAGGAATTTCAGATGTGACAATCAGCGGCGACTTCCTTTTGGGGACAAAAAATCATTTATTTGAAGGTTTTTCAGTATCTCCAAATCCGGCCACAGGAAATATCAACCTGAAATCGACTCAGCACATTGAAGAAGCATCTTTGTATAATTTGCTTGGGCAAAAAGTATCAGAAAAACAATTCGACACAAACGAAGGTCCGATAGACGTTTCTGAACTTGCCAGCGGAACCTACATTTTAAAAGTATCAATCGATGGAAAAACCGGCAATTACAAAATTATAAGGAATTAACAACTTGATCCTATATTAAAAAAGCAGGCTGATTGGCCTGCTTTTTTATTAAAAAAAAATCCGAAAATAATAAATAAAAAAACGACAGTAATTTTAGAACTACTGCCGTTTCCATCCGTAAAGGATCACTCATTAAATTTTATAAATCCGGGCCTGAATTCGTTCGCGGCTGATCGTCTGCGGAAGAATGGTTCTGATACATTTTGTATCGTTTGATGCCATGTTCTTCGTGATGTCTGCGTGCTTCTTTGCCTTCTTCATAGCGATCATTACCCGATACATCCTTATTTATCCCCGAATTTGTTTCCTCTGTTCCGTCACGATGGTCGTAGCGGTTTTGATGGTTTGCATTTTCATCCTGATCTTGCATACCGTTTTTGTTTGTTTCCATAATCGTGTTGTTGTTAGTATGTTATTCTAAAATTACGGAAATACAATTGTCAATAAAACCTTTTTAGGGAAACATTAGCATTCTTTTTTGGGCTTTGGCCAATGTCTGACAATTCGATTGCCTTTTTTATCTACATTTAGCGAACCAATAAAACGACAAATTATGGCCATTGGATTTTCTCCAAAATACTCAGAGCTACTGCACCTGAACAGGTTGACTACAACCCAATTTTTCGCACTCGCTTACGACATTCTAAAACAGGACAATTGGATCGCAACCGAAATCTCAGAATCACTGCTCATTGCGAGGACAAACAATGACAAATTCTCACACAACGCGACCATGGAGATAACGGTTTATGACGGCCACGCTCAAATTACCAGTACGTCTTCGGGAAGCGAAATGTTTGACCTGGGCAGAAATAAAAAAAATGTATTGGAATTTATCAAAAATTTCGATCAGGCGAAAATCACTACTGATATTGACACTTTAACCGACCAATACAGCCATCTCCTCACTGAAGGAATTCCCGAAACCGATTCGGAAACCGTAAATACAAACCAGCACGAAGCAAGCAATTTGTCCTTTAAATCATTCCAATCGGCATTTGTTCCTGTGAAAGGTTTTTTCATTACACCAATAATCATCTACCTGAATATTATCATTTTTGTGATCATGGTTTGCGCTGGAGTGGATGTTATGGAGCCAAATCCAGAAAGTCTTGCGCATTGGGGAGCGAATTTCAGGCCACTGACAACTGACGGCGAATGGTGGCGTTTGCTGAGCGCTTGTTTTCTTCATGCCGGACTGATGCATCTGGTTTTTAACATGCTTGCATTGGGATATATCGGTGCTTTACTGGAACCAAGACTGGGTAAATTAAAATTCCTAACCGCGTATTTATTCACACGGGTTTGTTGGCGAGCAGCGTCAGTCTTTGGTGGAATGTACAAACAATCAGCGTGGGCGCTTCAGGTGCTATTTTTGGGATGTATGGAATTTTCCTGGCGTTGCTGACAACAAATTTTGTAGAGAAACGAACCCGAACTGCGCTGTTTTCAAGCATTGCAATATTTGTAGTATACAATTTGGCTGGCGGATTAAGGGACGGAATTGACAATGCGGCGCACGTGGGCGGACTCATCTCTGGAATTATCATCGGTTACGCCATGGTTCCGGCATTGATGAAACCCGCGGCGAAAGTCCTGAATTATATTTCTATCGCGGGTATTTTGGTATTGGTCATTTTAACTTCGTTTGCTTTCTCCCGTAATCTGGAAGATGACACCGCAATTTACGTAGCGAAGATGGGAGAATTTAAGGAAATGGAAGCGCTGGCATTGGAAATCTACAGCAAAAAACAGTATTTGGATCAGGCGGAAATGCTTGACGAAATCAAAAATCGCAGTGATTATTATTGGAATGAAAACCTCAGACTCACTCAGGAAATTTCAGATTTAAGCATACCGAATTTCGAGTTGCGCAAAAACAAATTGGTTCAGGAATATTGCGAACTCCACATTCGTAAAAATAAAATAATCTACAAAGCGGTCAATGAAAAAACGACGCATTATGAAGCACAATTGCAGGAATATGACAGAAAATTAAAAATTGTCGTCGATCAGATCATTGCCATGCAATAATTAAAAAGGTTCAGTGAGAAGCTGAACCTTTTTAATTTAATTTAATTGTTTCACAACGCCGGCTCCTGTTGGCTCAGACAGTGAAAACTTCCCAGTCCCCAAATCAAATCAACCGAATCAATCCCAACAACTTTTCTGCCAGGAAAGCATGATTCTATAACCTCGAGCGCTTTCTGGTCATTTTTATCATCCCTGAAAATTGGGACGATTACCTTTTCATTTGAGATGTAAAAATTCGCGTAAGATGCCGGCAATCTTTGATCTTCATAAACGATCGCTTTTGGCATTGGCAACTCGACGATATTCAGTTGCTTTCCATTTTCCAGGCGCATCTTTTTCAACAAACTCAGATTCTCCTGAAGAATTTCGTAATTCTCGTCGTTTTTATTTTCTTCAACAACGGTTACAACAGTATCATGGTTTACAAACCTGGTAATGTCGTCAATATGTCCGTCGGTGTCGTCACCAATGATACCGTCGCCAAGCCACAAAATATGATCGGTTCCGTAATAATCTGACAAATATTTTTCAATTTGATTTTGATCCAAATGCGGATTTCTGTTTTCATTCAGCAAACAAGCCGTTGTAGTCATCAGGGTTCCTTTGCCGTTAAATTCGACGCTTCCGCCTTCCATGACAATTTCTGGATAAAATACCGGAAGGTTTAATTTTTCTCCGATGCGAGTCGGAATATTGTCATCCAAATCATACGGCGGATATTTATCGCCCCAGGCATTGTAACCCCAATCTACAATTACTTTCTTTCCTGCTTCCCTGTTGACCAAAAAAGCTGGTCCGTGATCTCTGCACCAGGCATCGTTCGTTGGATGGAAATAAAAGGTGACGTTCTGCATCAGCTGGCTAAGGTTTACAGTTTGCGCATAGGCAGAATTTTGTATCGCTGCGATCGCAAATTGTTTCATCTGGTCGTCCGCAACATTGATGTTGACCTTTTGATGCGAGGCAACCTGAAGGATAAATTCGGCGTACGGATTGTAAATCGTATGCAATTTTCCCGGCCATGAAGCCTCTTTATGCGGCCAGGAAAGCCATAAAGCAGTCTGTTTTTCGAATTCGGCAGGAAAGTGAAAACCAAGTTCTCTTGGTGTTTGGTTAGTCTTCATCAATAAATCTTTTGGTGATCGGCTGGTAACTGTCGATTCTTCGGTCGCGTAAAAACGGCCAGTGCATCCTGTAATAATTGGAATCTTTAAGATTGATATCTACCACGGTAGTTTCTTCATTTTCGTGTGATCCCAAGTGAAGCAATTTTCCTTGTGCGTTGGCCACGAAACTTCCGCCCCAGAATTTCATTGCGCCGTCCTGTTCAAATCCAACACGGTTGACGCTCACCACAGGAACACCGTTTGCAACGGCATGGGAACGCTGGATGATTTGCCATGAATTGTATTGGTCTTCGTTGGTCTCGTCATCCTGATCTGTTGCCCATCCAATCGCTGTTGGGTAAAACATAATTTCGGCACCCATAAGTGCCGTGATGCGACTGGCTTCAGGATACCATTGGTCCCAACAAATCAATACGCCGATTTTTGCAAATTTGGTATCAAAAACTTTATACCCGAGATCGCCCGGAGTGAAATAGAATTTTTCATAAAACGCCGGATCGTCCGGAATGTGCATTTTGCGGTATTTGCCAAGGTAAGTCCCATCGGCGTCAATGACAGCGGTAGTATTGTGGTAAAGCCCTTCTGCCCTTTTCTCAAAAAGCGAAGCGATAATCACGACGTTGAGTTCGGCCGCAACTTCTGAAAGTGTTTCGGTGGTTTTCCCGGGAATCGCTTCGGCAAGTTCAAAATTGTCATAATCCTCAACATCGCAAAAATACAACGAGGTAAACAATTCCTGAAGGCAAACGATTTGCGCGCCGTTTTTGGCTGCGACCCTGATCTCACGGATGGCTTTGTCTAAATTCGGCTGCTTTTCGGCCACACAAGACATTTGCACCAATCCTACTTTTACATTTGACATAAGCTGAAAATTATAAAATTAGCCTGCAAAATTAACTAAAAAATACAGGCGGTGAATTAAAATCAAATTGGTTTAAAGAAAACTTAACAACTACGACAACAGTTCGGCTTCGATATGAAAACTTTCCAGAAACAACAGCGTATTTTGGATGTCGTAATGCAAAATGCGGTCTTCTTTCACAAAAGGCACTTCCTCGCGATACGATTTCAGGAACGATTCGATGAAATCGCTCGACTTCAATGGTTTTCTGAATTCGATTGCCTGAGAAGCATTCATCAGTTCGATCGCCAAAATGCGCTCGAGGTTTTCCATTACTTTTAATGCCTTGGTTGCCGCATTTGCGCCCATGCTCACGTGGTCTTCCTGTCCGTTTGACGAAACAATGCTGTCGACACTGGCCGGAGTTGCGAGTTGTTTGTTTTGGCTGGCGATACTTGCGGCGGTGTATTGCGGAATCATGAAACCGGAATTCAATCCGGGATTGTCAACCAAAAATGCCGGAAGTCCGCGCAATCCCGAAATTAATTGGTACGTTCTTCTTTCGGAAATGCTTCCCAATTCTGATAAGGCAATCGCTAAGAAATCCAGTGCAATGGCCAATGGCTGTCCGTGGAAATTGCCGCCGGAAATGATCTGGTCGCTTTCAATAAAAATATTTGGGTTGTCGGTAACCGAATTGATTTCGGTCTTGAATGTTTTTTTGACATAATCGATCGCGTCTTTTGAAGCACCGTGAACCTGCGGAATGCAGCGAAACGAATAAGGATCCTGAACATGCTGTTTTTTCTGATCGATAATCTGGCTGCCATCGAGAAATTCGTTCACGCGGTTTGCCGTTACTACCTGTCCTTTGTGCGGACGAATCAAGTGAATCAGTTCGTTAAAAGGTTCTTTGCGTCCGTCGAAAGCTTCAAGCGAAATCGTCCCGATCAAATCGGCCAGATACGAATATTTACATGCTCGGATCAAAATGTGCGCCCCGTAAGCACTCATAAACTGGGTTCCGTTGAGCAACGCCAAACCTTCCTTGGATTTGAGTACAATTGGCGCCCAGCCAAAATGATCCAACACGTCCTGAGACTGGATTTTCTTTCCGTTGAAATACACTTCGCCTTCGCCTAATAACGGCAATGACAAATGTGCCAGCGGAGCCAAATCGCCGGAAGCGCCAAGCGATCCTTGCGTATAAATGACTGGTAAAATATCGTTGTTGTAAAAGTCGATCAATCGGTTTACGGTAGCAAGTTGCACACCCGAATACCCGTAACTCAAAGACTGTATTTTTAAAAGCAGCATCATTTTTACGATCTCCAGCGGCACTTCATCCCCGGTTCCGCAAGCGTGTGATTTGACGAGGTTTTCCTGAAGTTTGGTAAGATTTTCTGTAGAGATTTTGATGTTGTAAAGCGAACCAAAACCCGTGTTGATTCCGTAAATCGGATCGCCATGGGATTCCATTTTTTTATCGAGGTAATCGCGGCATTTTTCTATGTTGGCAGTCGCTTCTTCCGACAAAGCAAGCGTTTTATTGTGAGAGATAATTTCGTGCAGATGTTCCAATGAAAGTACATCAGTACTGATATAATGTGAATTGTCCATTTTGATTGGTTTGTTGTGTGCCAAAATTCCGACAATACGCATTGATATGCAAGGTTTGTTAATAATATTTAAAATAATATTAACCTTTAAAAATATTGGCTACTTTTGGGAACAACCTAATAAAATATCATGAGAAAACTCATTTACTTTTTCGTTCTTTTTGCGTTCTCCACATTGGTGGAAGCCCGCGAAACCGTTACCATTTCCGGTAAAATAACCAATACTGTTGACGGCAAAATTAAGATCCGCGGCGAATCATTCGACAAGGAAATCACACTGAAGCCTGACGGCAGTTTTTCTGAAACTTTTACAGTCGATTATGACGGCGGTTACTTGTTGGCTACAGCCCAAAACCGAAACACGATTTACCTTGGAAAAGGCAGCAAACTGGTCATCAACGCCGACGATAAGGATTTTTACAAAACCGTAAAATTCACAGGCGCAGGAAGCGTTGAAAACCAATATCTTGCAAACAAAGCAGTCATTTTAAACGGTGTTTCCAATGAAGATTTGTTTAAAATGGACGAGCCGGCTTTCCTGAAAAAAATCGGTGAAATTAAAACTTCTGTACTTGCTAGTTTCAACAAGACGAAGTTTGACAATGCCAATTTCAAAACGTTGGAAACCAAAAGCATCAATTATCTGGAACAGGTTTATCTGGTGAATTATCCTTCGTACCACCAGCATTACGCGAAATTGGAAGATTTTAAGGTTTCGGATTCGTTCCCGGCTTTCGACGCCAAAACAGACTTGGATAACGAGTCAGATTATCTTTTTTCAAATGCTTACAAGCAATTGGTCAATGCCAAATTCAATGAAAACGTCCAAAAAAATGCGACTCCGGAAGACATGTATATGTCGGCATTAGCGCTTCCTGAAATCAAAAAATACAAATCGCCAAGCATTAAGAACGGACTTGCCCAGGCTTTGTCTTTTGAAATCAGCGCAGGAAATCCGAACTCTGCGACATTATACAATGACTTAATGGCTTTGTCTACCAGCGAAAAATTTAAAGCAGATATTACCGAAAAATACAACAAAATAAAAAGTCTGGCTGCGGGAACACCATCACCCAAATTTGATTATGAAAACCACAAAGGCGGAAAAACGTCACTTGAAAGCCTCAAAGGAAAATATGTTTATATCGACGTTTGGGCAACCTGGTGCGGACCTTGCCGTCAGGAAATCCCATCGTTGCAAAAAGTGGAGCAGCAATACCACGGTAAAAATATCGAGTTCGTGAGCATTTCGATCGATGCCAAAAAAGACCATGAAAAATGGAACAAAATGGTTACCGAAAAACAACTTGGCGGAACGCAATTGTTTGCCGACAGCGACTGGAGTTCCCAATTCATCAAAGACTACGCAATCGACGGAATCCCAAGATTTATACTTGTTGGACCCGACGGAAAAATTGTAAATGCCGATGCACCGCGCCCTTCAGATCCGCAGCTCATTGGTTTGTTCACCAATTTAAAAATATAATTTTTAAGAAAGCCCTTTTTAACGAAGGGCTTTTTTTATGGACGATTTTTGCAGATTATACAATCGTCAATACTTTTAAAACGTTTATTTTTTATTTAACAATCATATTGGTCTATATTTTAAAATATTCGCAAAAATTTCACACAAGCTTTTATGTTTTAAAAATTTGGCTACATTTGAAAAATCACATGTCAAGCAAAAACACTACATACCAATTCTCCTTGAACGCCGCAACTTCGGCTGTGTTTTCTGTTGGCACTACAGGCACTTCTACAACCCCGTTGGGGTAATCATCTGTACATATCATCCCGTTAAGTGGTTTTTCGAAAGAAAGACAGTGAGCCTTTATACTTGAACACTACAAAAACATTAAAATGAACGTATTAAAATTTGGTGGAACTTCAGTAGCCAATGCAGAAAATATAAAATTAACCGTACAAATCATTGCCCAAAAAGCCAAACAAGACCGTTTGGTCGTCGTGGTTTCCGCTTTAAGCGGCGTCACCGATTTATTACTTTCGGCTTCAAAAAAAGCAGCCCTCAAGGATGCTGAATACAAAGAGATTGTTGCAGAGATTGAAAAAAAACATCTTTTTGCCATTCGAGAGCTGATTCCGGTAAATGACCAAAGCGCGATGCTGAGCCATGTCAAAAGAATCATCAATCATTTAGAAACTTTACTTGACGGATGTTTCCTGTTGGGAGAATTGTCGGATCGTACTTCAGACACCATTATCGGTTTTGGCGAATTGCTATCTTCCTGTATTATTGCAGAGACTTTAAAACAACATATTCTGGACGCTGCATATAAAGACAGTCGCGAAATGATTAAAACAAACAACCAGTTTGGAAAAGCCATTGTAAACTTTGCAGATTCCAATTTACTGATCCACAATTATTTTGATACGCACACTTCAAGTGTAACCGTAATTCCCGGTTTTATCGCTTCTTCATCAGACGGACACAATACAACCTTGGGCCGAGGCGGTTCAGATTATACGGCAGCGATAGTAGCAGCGGCATTAAACGCAAAACAACTTGAGATATGGACTGATGTCAACGGCATGTTTACTGCAAACCCAAGACTCGTCAAACAAGCCCATCCGATTGAAACCATTTCGTATCAGGAAGCAATGGAACTGTCGCATTTTGGCGCAAAAGTGTTGTATCCGCCAACGATTCAACCGGTGCTAAATAAAAACATTCCAATCCTGATCAAAAACACTTTTGAGCCTGATGCCGAAGGAACATATATTTCGGCTACAGCAAAAGAAAGCGAAAATCCAGTAAAAGGAATTAGCCACATCGACAACATTACCTTAATTACGCTTGAAGGCTCCGGAATCATTGGTGTTTCGGGTTCGTCAAAACGTTTATTCGGAACTTTGTCGAATGAAAACATCAATGTGATTTTCATTACTCAGGCTTCTTCAGAACACACGATTTGCATCGGAATCCAAAACAGCGATGCCGAAAAAGCCAAAATCGCCATTGACAACGCATTTGAGGTCGAAATTTCGCAAAGTAAAATCAATCCATGCATCGTTGAAAAAAACCTCTGCATCGTTGCGCTCGTAGGCGAAAGCATGAAAAACCATCAGGGTCTCAGCGGAAAAATGTTCAGTACTTTAGGAAAAAACAACGTCAACATTCGTGCGATTGCTCAAGGTGCGTCTGAAAGGAATATCTCTGTCGTGATCAACGAACGCGACGTCAAAAAAGCACTGAATACTTTGCATGAACGGTTTTTTGAAGACAACACCAAACAGCTCAATTTGTTTGTTATGGGTGTTGGAAATGTAGGCGAAAAATTCATTGAACAAATCCACCAGCAAAAAAAATTCCTTAAAGAAAATCGCAAAATCAACCTTCGCGTGATTGCGATTTCGAATTCGAGGAAAATGCATTTTGATGAAGATGGTATGGCTTTGAAAGATTGGACAACATTGTTAGAAAATGGAGAAGTAGCCGATAAACAGGCGTTTATTGCAAAGACAAAAGAGCTCAATTACCGCAACAGCATTTTTGTCGATATTACTGCGAATGAGGCGGTTTCCCAAACTTACGGTCAATATCTGGAAGAAAATATTGCTGTGGTAACCTGTAATAAAATCGCTTGCGCTTCTGCTTATGAAAATTATAGCCATCTGAAGAATCTTTCGAGAAAATTCAATGCGCCGTTTTTGTATGAGACCAATGTTGGAGCCGGACTTCCGATTATTGACACACTAAAACACATGATTGCTTCCGGAGACAGGATCCATAAAATCCAGGCTGTATTGTCGGGCAGTTTGAATTTTATATTTAACAATTTTGACGAAAATAACAGTTTCTACGATGTGGTAAAAGAGGCTGGTGTACAAGGATTTACTGAACCTGATCCGAAAATTGATTTAAGCGGAATCGACGTCGCCAGAAAAATTCTGATCCTCATTCGCGAAAGCGGCTATCAAATGGAAATCGAAGAGATCGAAAACGAATCGTTTCTTCCTCAAGCCTGCCTTGATACCAAATCGGTTCCTGAATTTTTCGAGTCGCTAAAAATCCACGAAAGCCATTTCAGGAATTTGTATCAGGATGCCACCGCAAAAGATTGCAGATTAAAATATGTAGCGCAATTCGAAAATGGGAAAGCCACCGTAGGCCTGCAACTCATTCCAAAGGACCATCCCTTTTACAACCTTGAAGGAAAAGACAATATTGTTTTGTTTTATACCGACCGTTACGTCGACCAACCGCTACTGATCAAAGGAGCCGGAGCCGGAGCCGCGGTAACTGCTTCGGGAATTTTCGCGGATGTTATACGGATTGGGAATGTTTAAATAATTTCAGATGAAAGAAATAAGAATTTTCTGTCCGGGAACAATTGCCAATATTTCTTGCGGATTCGACGTACTCGGATTGTGCCTGGATAATGTTGGAGACGAAATGATCATCCGGAAATCAGACGAAAAAGGCGTTCGCATCACAAAAATTGTCGGTGCCGATTTGCCTTTGGAAACTGAGAAGAATGTGGCCGGCGTTGCCGCTTTATCGATGTTAAACCAATGGGAAACCGATTTCGGATTTGAAATAGAAATTTATAAAAACATCAAAGCCGGCAGCGGGATCGGAAGTTCGGCAGCGAGTTCGGCCGGAGCCGTTTTTGGCATTAACGAATTGCTCGGAAGGCCGTTTGATACTAAAGATTTGGTTCCGTTTGCCATGCAGGGCGAAAAACTCGCTAGCGGAAGCGCACATGCCGATAATGTCGCTCCTGCCCTTTTGGGCGGATTCACTTTAGTGCGCAGTTATGATCCGTTGGATATTATAAAAATACACAGCCCGTCAGAACTTTACGCAACCGTAGTTCATCCACAAATTGAACTTAAAACGTCTGATGCGAGATCTGTTTTAAAGCAAACGGTGTCGCTTCAAAATGCTATTATTCAATGGGGAAATGTAGGCGGATTAATTGCCGGATTGTATACCCATGATTACGAACTGATCGGACGTTCGCTGCACGACCAGATTATTGAACCCATTCGAAGTGTCCTGATTCCCGGATTCGACCGTGTCAAAAATACAGCAATTCACCACGGCGCATTGGGTTCCGGAATTTCAGGTTCCGGGCCATCGATTTTCGCGCTCAGTAAAGGAAAGGAAATTGCCGAAAACGTTGCTGTGGCCATGAGCCGAATTTACGACGAAATGAATTTACCTTACGAAACCCATGTTTCAAAAATTAATGACAGCGGCATGAAAATCATCAGCCACGACTAAAATGCATCCAAATGAAATTCTACAGTTTAAATCATAATTCGCCAAAAGTCAGTTTTGAAGAAGCCGTCGTTAGCGGACTCGCACCAGATAAAGGTTTGTATTTTCCGGAAAAGATTTCGCCTTTAGCAAAAGATTTTTTTGAAAATATCGAAAACCTCACCAATGCGGACATTGCATTTGAAGCGATCAAACAGTTTACAGGTGACGAAATTCCTGAAAACCAGCTTAAAAAGATTATAGCCGAAACTTTAAGTTTTGATTTTCCATTGGTTGAAATCGAAAAGGATGTCTACGCACTGGAACTTTTTCACGGACCGACGATGGCCTTTAAAGATGTTGGCGCACGGTTTATGTCTCGTTGTCTCGCGTATTTCAACAAAGATAAAAATCAGGAAAACACGGTTTTAGTTGCGACTTCAGGAGATACAGGAGGCGCAGTCGCAAGCGGATTTCTTGGTGTAAAAGGTGTGCAAGTTGTGATTTTGTATCCAAGCGGAAAAGTGAGCGACATTCAGGAAAGACAACTGACGACTTTAGGGCAAAACATTACAGCGCTCGAAGTCGATGGCGTTTTTGACGATTGCCAGGATATGGTGAAGAAAGCATTTTTGGATAACGATTTAAGCTACAAAAACCTGACATCGGCCAATTCGATTAATATTGCGCGATGGCTGCCGCAGATGTTCTATTTTTTCTTTGCGTACAAGGAACTTAAAAAACACGGTAAGCCTTTAATCGTTTCCTGTCCGAGCGGGAATTTCGGAAACATTTGCGCCGGGATTATGGCGAAAAGATTGGGTCTGCCAATTGCACATTTTGTTGCGTCCACAAATATAAATGACACCGTTCCTAAATTCCTTGAAACCGGAAATTATGATCCGAAACCTTCAAAAGCAACCCTTTCCAATGCGATGGATGTTGGAAATCCAAGTAATTTTATCAGGATACAAGAACTTTACAACAACAATTTGGAGGAATTCAGCAAAGATTTTTCGTCATATTCTTTCGACGACGAACAAACAACAGCAGCTTTGAAGTCAATTTATGAATCCAGCAAATACATCGCCGAACCGCATGGCGCCGTAGGTTATTTGGGTTTGAAAAAAGAACTGGAAAACCATCCGGGCGCAATCGGTTTTTTTCTGGAAACTGCGCATCCGATCAAATTTCTGGATATTGTTGAAGAAACATTACATGTAAAACTTCCGGTTCCGCAGCAAATTGAAAGTGTTTTGGACAAGGAAAAAATCAATATAAAAATTAAGACTTACGGTGAATTGAAAGCATTTTTGTGTGATTGATCTAGCGAGACACGACAATCTTTTGAGTTGATTTTTTGTTAAATCTGTCCGTGATTTTTATCAAATACATACCTTCGCTAAGATCTAGGGTACTAAGTTCAACAATAGAAAAACTGCTAACTTTACGTACCAACATTCCTAATTGATTGTAAATTTCCACGTCAGTTATTATTTCATTTGCATTAATATAAAGTGTGTTATCTACCGGATTCGGATAAACTACACATTGCTGTTCATCGTGTTGTGATTTAACTGCCAGCGCATTAAGCCCATAAACTGATGCAAAGTACATTACGTTTTCTATATATTTAAGTCCTATTAGTTTTTCTGTTTCAAAATTGGGCGCCCCATATATATATAAATTAAGACAATCTGGAACTGTAAGCAATACATCACCTAGCTCGTTGATCATCTTACATTCATAATAGAATCTCCCCGAGCCAAGCGGCACAGAATATCCATAACTAAACTCTACCAAAGGATCATCATTAACTCTGGTTTGTGAAACAAATAACATTTCACGTAAGCTTGCATTAGCAGGTTTATTTAGGGTAATCGACTTCCAAACGGAATGATCCATATTGTATATTACAAATTGTTCATTGTCATTATAAACAGTAAAATATTTCTCAATCACATTATCCATAAGTACACGCTGGGTTATAGTTGGATAAACATGTTCGAGTGCCAGTGAGGGCAACGAATAGTAACTTGTTGCTGAGCCGCTTGCCGTTAATCTTGTTACCAATTTATCTGCGCATCCGTCCAAATGACTTAAATGTAGCCCTGAACAGTCAGACACAGAAAGTAATAACTCGCCATTTTCGTTGATTAGCCTGGTTTCAAAAGTGCTCTGACGATAAGTGTAAGCGATTTCGAGCAAAGCATCGGAGTTTATAAGAGTTTCGGATATAAATGTAACATAGTTGTAGGTTGCAGCAGCAGGTTTAGGCAAGGGAATCGTTTTCCATAAACTATGGTCGGAATTAAAGACGCGAGATACGCCATTCGCGCGATCAAGCAAATAGTATTTGTCACCGGAATTTTCAAGTTTTGACCTCTTTACAAGGCCTTCTGAGTAAAAATGTTCCAGATTTCCGGATAAGTCGTACACTCTGCTCGTTTGATTGGTAGTATTTGCAATAATTTTATTTGAAAAGTCTTGTATTTCGCTAAGAATAATGTCGTCAGTATCATCTGAAGTCAGGATTTGCGTTCCATTTTCAGATATAACTTTACCGACGTTATGTATTGCAGATCCCACAAAATAGCTGCAATAATATATGACTTCAATATTCGCATCCGGATTGATCTTAGATTCAGATACGTGTCGTATATATATTGATCCCGTGTTAGTCGGCGTAATTAAAGGAATAGATTTCCATAAAGTATGGTCAGCATTATAGAGCACCAACGTTTGCGTTTCGTTATTAATACCATAATATTTTTCTCCAGAGTTTTCCAGATTAACACGTACTATACCAGCTTCATTATTGTAGGTATGTTCTAAATTAAATTGTGAAGATGCAATACAGCTAAAAAAAAGGACAACCAACAAATAAAGTTTTTTCATTTAATCATTTTTTCAAATATACCAAAGTTGTACGCCTAAAACACTGAATGTATGCATTTTATTTTTTTTTTAATTTACAACACCAAATCCCTAAACAAACGTTCAGCGGTTTCTTCCAGATCAAAACACATTCCCGGATGCGGACGCGAGGTTTGTATCACCGAACTTCTGATTGCAGTCAGCCAGCGAAAACGTTCGGGAACATCAAATCGGCCAATTGGGCCAGCTTCCTTGATTCCGAGGCTGATTTTTTCAAATGCGATCAGGTTCAGCCGCAATTGATCGAGATCGAGATCGTTGCCAAAAAGCGACAATTTTTCTTCGTTTACAGCAAAGCGCATTTTTATAAATTTTGACTTTTTACAAAAAAGAACCACGCCAACGTTCAGGAATTCCTCGCGATCAACCCTTGGCACTACGCGGATCACCGCATATTCATATAAGTGTCTTTCTTGCATTTTCAGCTTCTTTTATAAAAATTTCAGAATGGTCGAGTCGTGATTTCAAAAAGTTGAAATAGACTTGGCGTATTTCTTCCGGCGTTTCTTCTGTTTCTTCCCATTGCAGCCAGTCATTCGGAATCAGCGCAACAATTTCACGTATTTTTTCTTCAGTCAGAATGTTTTTAAATGCGGCGTCAACAGCTGTGATTTCTGATGCTTTTGGAAGTAAAACATGATCTTTAATCAGTGCAAACGGGCTTTTGGAATGGTTGATCCATTCGGTGAAAGAATGGTGAAAATACAAACATGCGCCGTGATCGATCAGCCAAGGTTCTTTGTGCCAAATCAGCATATTGGTGTTCCGGAAAGTCCGGTCGACATTGGTGATGTAAGAATCCAGCCAGACAATTTGCGACGCCAGTTTTGGATCAACATCGGTAACCACAGGATCGAAATTGATGGCTCCGGAAAGATAATGCAAAGCGAGATTCAAACCCTGGCTGTTTTGCAGCAGATCCTGGATTTCTTCGTCGGCTTCGGTGCGCCCGAACGCTTCGTCTAGATTCGCAAAAACAAGTTCTGGAACGGGCAAACCAAGCGCACGTGCGATTTCACCGCCGATCAGTTCAGCGATCAGCGCTTTTACGCCATGGCCGGCGCCTTTAAATTTGAGTACGTATTTAAAATCGTCATCGGCTTCAGCCAAAGCAGGCAGCGATCCGCCTTCACGAAGTGGCGTGATGTAACGCGTGACGTTTATGGTCCTGAGTTGTTCTTTCATAGTAGCTGAGTAACTGAGTGCCTGAGTGCCTGAGAAACTCTATCGCGAAGTTAATACTTTTTTGAGTAGCTGAAGATTGTGGTTCTTAAAAACTCAGGTACTCGCAACTCAGGCACTCAGTTACTTTTCTAATAATAGATAAGCTTTACCCAAATTTTTAATAATATCAGAAGCGGTAAATGCATGTGTTCCTATTTTTGGCAATGCAATATCTGCGGTTAAACCGTGGAGATAAACGCCGAGAATTGCAGCCTGAATTGGTTCATAACCCTGTGCCAATAATCCTGTGATAATTCCTGTTAAGACATCACCGGTTCCGGCTGTGGCCAATGCGGCGTTGCCGGTTGTATTATGATAGACATTTTCGCTGTCGATGATTCTTGTGGGCGCGCCTTTCATGACAATGATAATTTCGTGTTCCAACGAAAATTCGGTAGCTTTTTGTAAGATTTCTTCCGGCGATTCGAAATGTCCGATGAGGCGTTCGAGTTCTCTGGGATGTGGCGTAAGAATGGTGTTTTTTGGAAGTAATGACAGCCATTCTTTGTGTTCGGATAAAATATTCAGCGCGTCGGCGTCGACAACCAATGGCGCTTTTACCGTTTGCAGGAAATGATGCAGCGCGTTTTGTACCAACTGCTCCTGCCCGATTCCGGGTCCGATTCCGATGGCTTGCGGAATAATTTCAAATGCAATGTCCGACAAATGTTTGCTTTCTTTATCGGAAATTACCATCACTTCAGGAATGGCAGTTTGAACGATTTCATAGCCGCACTCAGGAATAAAAGCCGTTACGAGGCCGCAACCGGAATGTAAGGCCGCTTTTGAAGCCAAAGTGACCGAACCCATTTTGCCATAACTTCCACCGATTAATAGCGCATGGCCTTGTTTGCCTTTGTGGGTTTGCGGATCGGTTTTTTTGAGGATTTTTTGGACAAAAGGTTTTGTGATTCTTTGCATGGCGTGTTGTTTTTGTAAGAACTTTAAAGTTAAGGATTACAATCGGGACGAAAAAGTTAATCGTTTGCCAAAAGCCCTAGCCCCGATAGTAGCGGAAATCCTTTTTATTTCGGAGAGGCACGAGCGAATAAAAAGATTGCAGCGGATAGCGGGAATCAGCTCCTAAAAACAAATATAATTTGCATAAAATCGCTATTAAATTTGGTAATTTTTGAATAAATTAGCGGCTTTAAAATTAATCACTACGAATAATGAAAAATACTGCACTGACGCACATTCACGAAAATTTTGGCGCAAAAATGCTGCCTTTTGCCGGATACAATATGCCGATAACTTACGAGGGCGTGAATGCCGAACACGAAACCGTACGCAATGGCGTGGGCGTTTTTGATGTGTCGCACATGGGTGAATTTTTACTCAGTGGCCCGAATGCGCTGGCTTTGATCCAGAAAGTGACTTCAAATGATGCTTCGGTTTTGACTGTTGGACGCGCGCAATATTCGTGTTTGCCAAACTTTGACGGCGGAATTGTAGACGACCTTATCATTTATAAAATGAAAGAAGAGCAGTATTTGCTGGTGGTGAACGCTTCGAATATTGAAAAAGACTGGGATTGGATTTCGTCTCAAAACGATCTTGGTGTTGATATGAAAAACATTTCTGATGACTACTCTTTATTGGCGATTCAAGGTCCGAAAGCTGTTGAAGCCATGCAGCCACTGACTTCCGTGAATTTATCCGAAATTAAATATTACCATTTTGAAGTGGCCGATTTTGCCGGATTTGAACATGTCATCATTTCTGCGACAGGCTACACCGGTTCAGGCGGATTTGAAATTTACTGTAAAAATGACCAGGCCGAAGCAATCTGGAACAAAGTATTTGAAGCCGGAGCTGCTTTTGGTATTAAACCGATTGGACTCGCTGCGCGCGATACGTTGCGTTTGGAAATGGGTTTTTGCCTTTACGGAAATGATATTGACGATTCAACGTCGCCATTGGAAGCCGGTTTGGGCTGGATTACGAAATTCAACAAAGATTTCACCAATTCGGACAATTTGAAAAATCAGAAAGAAACTGGCGTTTCTAAAAAACTCATCGGATTTGAACTGACCGAGCGCGGCGTTCCGAGACACGATTATGAAATTGTGGACAAAGACGGAACTGTAATAGGAAAAGTGACTTCGGGAACGATGGCGCCTTCGCTGAATAAAGGGATTGGTTTGGGTTATGTGACGACTGAAAATAGCGCTGTTGGCAGTGACATTTTTATCCGGATCAGGAAAAATGATGTCGCGGCGAAAGTGGTAAAATTGCCGTTTTATAAAAAATAGAAATTGAAAAAAGCTTTCTGCATATTGGCGTTGATTCCATTTTCCGTTTTCAGTCAAACCGGGAAAAATCTGTGTGAAACGTTGTCACGCATCAATACCATGATCCAGGAGCAGCATTACAGGCCAAAACCGGTGGACGACAGTTTATCTGTTTATGTTTTCCGGACTTTTTTAAACCAGCTCGACGAAAACAACAATTTGTTTACCAAAGGTGAAGTCGATCTTCTGAAAAAGCACGAATTTGAAATCGACAATCATATTGCCGATCGAGATTGCAAATTCCTGTATGATTTCTTATCTGTTTACAATTTGGCCGTCGACCGATACAGCAGGATTATTTCGGAAATTGCAAGTGAACCTTTTGATTTTTGCAGCGAAGAATCGGTTCAATTTTCCAAAAAAGCGTTTCCGCATATGGAATCCGAAGCCCAACTTAAGAAAATGTATAAAAAGGCGATTTTGTTCGGAATACTGAAAGATGTCGCTGAAGTGAGTACCAACAAAGATTCGGTTCTTACGCATTTTGAAACGTTGTCGCAAACGTCAAAAGCAAAAATATTCGACACTTATTCGTGTAAAACTTCGGGTTTCCGATTTTCTGAAACCGATTTCTACGCCAAATTCTACACGGTCTTTTGCTCTTATTTCGATCCGCATACCGATTATCTTTCAGAAACGGAAAAGTCGTCGTTCCTTTCGATGGTCAGTTCCGACAATTTATCTTTTGGGATTTATTTTACGATGGACGAAAAAGACGCGGTAGCTGTCGCCGCAATATTGCCGGGAAGTTCGGCTTATTTTACGGAGAAAATTGGCGTTGGCGATGAGCTGATCAAAATTGGCGCCGGCGGAACTGAGTTTGTCATTTCGTGTTCATCAGTAGATAAAATCGAACAAATCATCACTTCGAACGATTATTTGTCGGCCGATTTTACTTTCAGAAAAAAAACCGGTGAAACGTATACGGTCGCTTTGCAGAAAAAAATCCTTCGCGATTACGAAAACAATGTTTACAGCTACATTATTCAAAAAGAGAATACGAAAACCGGTTACATCAAAATTCCGAGTTTTTATGACACTTTTGAAAATGGTAAACGTGGTGTCAGCCGTGATGTTGCGAGGGAAATTAACAAGCTCAACGCTGATAAAGTCGACGGACTGATCATTGACTTAGAAAATAACGGCGGCGGATCGATGGAAGAAGCGATCAAAATGACCGATTTTTTCCTCGATTCCGGACCGGTCGCAATTATGGACAACCGTTTGGGAAATCTGGAAGTGATCAAAAACATGAGCCGCAAGAAATTTTATTCGGGTCCGATGGTGGTAATGATCAACGGATTTTCTGCTTCGGCAAGCGAATTTTTCACCAATACGATCCAGGATTACAACCGTGCGATTGTTATTGGAAACCAGTCACAGGGCAAAGCGTCAATGCAGCGGATTTTGCCATTGGATGAGGAGAACGATGCGTTTTTAAAAATTACACTGGAAAAATTCTACCGCATTACGGGAAAAACCAACCAAACTTTCGGGATTACGCCTGATGTCGTAATGCCTACACTTTTTGACAAACAAATGCCACGCGAAAGCAGTTACCTCAATACGCTCGACGATTTTTCAACTGTTGAACCTGTAAAATTCAGGTCGGCAAACGATCCGTTCCGGGCCGATGAAATTGAACGCAGCAAAAAAAGAGTCGCTGAAAATCCTTCATTTGCCGAGATCAATTCGCTGAACGCCAAAATAGATGCGTTGTATGACAATGATATGCCATCGGTTGCTTTGGACTTTGAATCGGTTTTTAAAGAAGTAGGCCGACTCAATGCACTTTGGAAGGAAATCCAGAAAACGTCTGAAAAAGAATTCCCACTCGATGTGACGAACAATTCCTACGATGTCGACAACCAGCAATATGACGAATATCTGAAAAGCAGCAATACCGAAAAGATCAAACTCGTCAAAAGCAATCCGCATATTGTGGAAGCAGTAAATATTTTGCACGACTTGTACAAAAACAAAAAATAAAGTCGCCGGGAAAATGTTTGCAACAGCGGCGAAAAAGTAAAATTTTAATTTGAAAAACAACCAGAAACATTATTTTTGTGTCCGGTTTTAGGCTTAAAAAAAATATTAAATATGGGAAGAGCGTTCGAGTTCAGAAAAGGAAGAAAAATGAAACGTTGGTCGGCAATGGCCAAAGCATTTACCAGAATTGGTAAAGATATCGTAATGGCCGTGAAAGAAGGCGGCCCAAACCCGGAAGCCAATTCCCGATTGCGAGCGGTGATGCAAAATGCCAAAGCGGCAAACATGCCGAAAGAAAACGTGGAACGCGCAATCAAAAAAGCAACCGATAAAGACACCGCAAACTATAAAGAAGTTTTGTTTGAAGGATATGCGCCACACGGGATTGCGTTGTTAATTGAAACCGCAACCGACAACAACAACCGGACGGTTGCAAACATCAGAAGTTATTTCAACAAATGCAATGGAACGATGGGAACACAGGGTTCTGTTGAATTTATGTTTGACCATACGTGTAATTTCCGCATTCCTGCAGAAGGAATTGACGTGGAAGAAATGGAACTGGAATTTATCGATTTCGGAGCCGAAGAAATCTTCGCTGATGAAGACGGAATTCTGATTTACGCGCCATTTGAGAGTTTTGGAGCGATTCAAAAGGAATTGGAAAACCGAAAAATTGAAATTTTGTCTTCAGGCTTTGAAAGAATTCCGCAAGTGCTTAAAAAACTGACTGAGGCACAGGTTGCTGATGTGGAAAAATTATTGGAAAAAATCGAGGAAGATGATGATGTGCAGAACGTGTATCACACGATGGAGGAATAGTTAATTGACAATTGATAATGGACAATTAATAATTGGATCTTCATTGCCTATAAAAATAAAATCTCGAAGCAGTTCGGGATTTTTTTGTGGATTTTAGTTTCGCAAACAAAAAACTCCGGATTTTCATCCGGAGTTCATTATTAATTATTGATTGTAAATTATTAATTTACTTGATGAATTCAATTTTCTGCGCTTCTTCAGCATTTACACTATCAAAGAAACCTTGTTCGTTCATCCATTCGTCGCTGAACACTTTGCTCATGTATCTTGAACCGTGATCCGGGAAAATGGCAATGACGTTGCTGTTTTCGTCAAATTCGCCTTCTTCAGCGTATTGTTTAATGGCTTGCATGACTGCGCCAGAAGTATACCCTACGAAAAGACCTTCTTTTTTTGCGATTTCACGCGTGGTGTGCGCACTTTCTTCGTCTGTAACTTTGATGAATTTATCGATTAAGTCGAAATCTGTAGCAGAAGGAATGAGGTTTTTTCCGAGTCCTTCGATTCTGTACGGATAAATTTCGTCGTTGTCGAATTCTTTGGTTTCGTGGTATTTTTTAAGTACCGATCCAAAAGCATCAACACCTAAAATCCTGATGTTCGGGTTTTTCTCTTTTAAGAATTTAGCTGCTCCGGAAATAGTACCTCCGGTTCCGCTGCAAGCGATAAGATGCGTAATTTGTCCGTTGGTTTGTTCCCAGATTTCCGGACCGGTAGACTTATAATGCGCATCAATGTTGAGTTGGTTGAAATACTGGTTGATATACACCGAACCTTTTGTCTCTTCGTGCAAACGTTTTGCAACATTGTAATACGAACGTTCATCATCTGCGGAAACGTGCGCCGGGCAAACATAAACCTTTGCTCCCATGCTGCGCAACATATCAATCTTATCTCTTGAGGATTTTGAGCTTACTGCCAAAATACAGCTGTAACCTTTAATAATACTTACCATCGCAAGGCTAAAGCCTGTGTTTCCGGAAGTGGTTTCGATTATCGTATCGCCCGGAGTTAAAATTCCTCTCTTTTCGGCTTCTTCAATAATATATAGTGCAATTCTGTCTTTGGTAGAATGTCCCGGATTGAAAGCTTCCACTTTTGCGTAGAAGTTGCCTTTCAGATTTTCAGTAACCCTGCTGAGTTTTATCAGTGGTGTGTTACCTATAAGTTCCAGTACATTGTTATAAGCTTTTATTTCTTCTTTCATAAAAAAATAGTTAATCAAGGTAAATCCCAATTTTAAGAGACCTCAAATCCTTGCAAATTTAACAAAAAAATTCTAATTAGATTTTTATTTTTTCCAAATCTAATAAAAAAGAGAATTCCTTGGCGACTTCCTTCAGCGCTTCAAACCTTCCTGAAGCACCGCCGTGGCCAGCTTCCATATTGGTATCGAGAAAAAGGACATTCTTATCTGTTTTTAACGTACGCAATTTCGCCACCCATTTTGCTGGTTCCCAATACTGTACCTGAGAATCGTGCAAACCGGTCGACACATACATGTTTGGATATGCCTGCGCAGTTACATTGTCGTAAGGAGAATACGAACGCATGTAATCATAGTATTTTTTAACATTCGGGTTTCCCCATTCGTCGTATTCGCCCGTTGTAAGCGGAATACTGTCGTCTAACATAGTCGACATCACATCTACAAAAGGGACTTGCGCGATCACACCGTGGTACAATTCCGGCGCCATGTTAACTATTGCTCCCATCAACAATCCGCCGGCAGAACCACCTTCGGCATATAAATGTTCGGCAGATGTATATTTTTCGGCAATTACGAATTTCGAGCAATCGATAAAATCGGTAAACGTATTTTTCTTTTTCAGCAATTTTCCGTCTTCATACCATTGGCGGCCCAAATCTTCTCCGCCACGAATATGCGCGATCGCGTAAATAAATCCGCGGTCCATGAGCGACAAACGCGCTGAGGAAAAATAAGGATCCATTGAAGAACCGTAAGATCCGTAAGCATACAGCAACAACGGATTTTTACCATCTTTCTTCAATCCTTTGCGATACACTATCGAAATAGGCACTTTGGTTCCGTCTTTGGCAGTGGCCCAAATGCGTTCTTCGGTGTAATTATTTTTATCGAATTTGCCGCCAAGAACCTGTTGTTCCTTTTTGACTTCCTTCGTTTTGGTTTTCATATTAAAATCGATGATCGATGACGGTGTCGCCATAGATTGGTAGCTGTAGCGTAAAATATCGGTGTCAAAATCGACGTTGGTTGTTGCAAATGCAGTATAGGTTTCGCTTTCAAACGGAAGGTAATATTCGCCTTTCCCGCTCCATGGCATAATCCTGATTTTATGCAGACCGTTTGTACGCTCTTCTACAACAAGATAATCTTTAAAAATTTCGATGTCTTCAATCATAACATCCGGGCGATGCGCAATCAGGTCTTTCCAATTTTCTTTCGAAGTCGCATGTTCGGGCGTTTTCATCAGTTTAAAATTCTCAGCCTTGTCTTTATTGGTCACAATGTAAAAGCTGTCGCCGAAATGCGAAATGCTGTATTCCAAACCTCTGACCCGTTTTTGGAAGACCTTAAACTTGTCGTTCGGTTTATCAGCTGGAAGAATCTGGAATTCGGTTGTCAGCGTGCTTGAAGATGAAATCACGATGTATTTCCTGGATTTTTCTTTGCCAACGCCAACGCTGAACGTATCGTCTTTTTCAAAATAAACCAATTCATCATCGGCTTCAGAAGTTCCGATTTTGTGCTTGTAAACTTTATCAGAACGCAACGTGACAAGGTCTTTGCGCGTAAAAAAAATCGTCTGATTGTCATTGGCCCAGACCGAACCGCCTGTGGCATTTTCTATTTTATCAGATAAAAGTTCGCCTGTTTCCAGATTTTTAACCTGAATGGTGTAAATACGCCTTCCGACAAAATCGGTCCCGAAAGTCGCAAATTTATTGTCCGGACTCACGCTCAATCCGCCAAGCTGGAAGAACGTTTTGCCTTCAGCCAACACATTGCAATCGAACAAAATTTCTTCTTTTGCTTCAAGACTTCCTTTTTTTCTGGAGTAAATTGGGTAATCTTTTCCGGTTTCGTATCGCGTGATGTAGTAATATCCGTTGTATAAATAAGGAACCGATTCGTCGTCTTCCTTAATCCTGGCTTTCATTTCCTCAAACAAATCGGCCTGAAACTGCTTTGTGTCGGCGGTCATTGCATTGTAATATTCGTTCTCTTTATTCAGGTAATCAATGACTTCCGGATTTTCCCGTTCGTTGAGCCAGAAATAATTGTCAGTTCGTTTGTCTCCGTGTTTTTCTAAAATTTTTGGTTTTATCGTGGCAATTGGTGCTTGTAGTGATTTCGACATGGAATTGGTTTTATTTTGCGAATAAGTCGTAGCAAAAATAACACAAACCGCGCTTAAAAGTATGATGTTTTTCATGTATTATTTGTGGTATTTCAACTTGCAATTTAGTAATTTCGTGAGTCAGTAACTATTAAATTTATAAACAATGTTTGGAGACCTGATGGGAATGATGGGCAAGCTGAAAGAAGCCCAGCAAAAAGTAGAAGAAACGAAGAAGCGCCTCGATACGGTACTGATTGACGAACAAAGCAATGACGGATTATTTAAAGTCACCATTACTGCAAACCGAACAGTCAAATCGGTACAAATCGACGATTCGCTGCTTGAAGACAAAGAGCAACTCGAGGACTATTTTATTTTAGTTATGAACAAAGCGATAGAGCGCGCCACTTCCATAAACGAAGCAGAACTCGCCGCCGCAGCGAAAGACGGCATGCCGGACATTCCGGGAATGGATATGTTTAAATAACTATTTTATACATAAAAACACAAAGCACTTGTTTGATTACAGGTGCTTTTTTTATTGTCATAAAGTACAAGTCAGTCACCATCATTTAAAAACATCATACTTTATTTACAAATCAATTGTCATTGGTTATTTTATTTAAGAAATTAATTGCCATATCAATAAAAAAATTACTTTTACTCTGAAAATCAAATATTTACAATGGTAAAGGTTTATGTATTGCTGGGATTTTTTTGGATGCAGATTTCCTTTGCACAAAAAGATATTTTCACGGTTGCCAGAAGCGGATCCCTGCAGGAAATCGAAATGCTTTATAAAGAAAATCCCGACTTGATCAACAAATCAAATGAAAACGGATATTCGCCTTTGATACTCGCCAGTTACCGGGCAAACATTCCGGTTGTTAAATTTTTAATCGAAAAAGGCGCGGCCATCAACCAGAGCAGCGACATGGGAACCGCGTTAATGGCGGCAACCGTAAAGAAAAATACTGAAATCGTGCAATTGCTTTTGGAAAAGAAAGCCGATCCAAACCTTAGCGATCCAAACGGAACCACCGCATTAATTTACGCCGTTCAGTTTAACGCTCCCGATTTGATCAAAGTGTTATTAAAATACAATGCCAGCAAAAACGGCAAAGACAAATCAGGGAAAACGGCTTTCGAATACGCGGTTTTTTCCGGAAATGAAGTGATTATCAACCTCTTAAAATAAAACACAATGAAACAAAAAATTACTTTTTTAGTATTGTTCGTATGTAACTTTGGTTTCTCACAGCAAAAATCTACCGGTGATATTGCGTTGTTTCCAAATAATGGCGTGTCAGCCAATTTTACTTTAGACAATGCCACTTCCAAAGTGACACTGGTTTTAAAAGGCCCGGCCGATCGATGGTTCGGAATGGGAATTGGTGTTAGCCAGGGATTCAGTATGTCTGATGGAGATGCTGTCGTATATTCTGCGGTCACTTCACCGGTTTTAACCGACCGAAATTACATCGGAACCCAACAGCCGCCGCTTGACATTTCCCAGGATTGGACGATTGTAAGTGATGATTCAGCTGCCGGAATCCGAACGTTGACACTCAATAGGAACCTGACAAATAGCGATGAAGATGATTTTCAAATGCCATATGAGTTAACAAATACGATCAGCATCGCCGGCGTTCGTCCACCAACAGCAACCACGACCGTAGCGCCTCACGGCGGAACGGCAAATGTAGGATACGCTACAGCAGATTTTACAGTTTTTGGAACAGAAGATTTTTCACTTCACAGCGCACAAGTTTACCCAAATCCTTCAACTGGAAACTTTATCATTAAAACAAAAACGGTCTTGTCGGCAATAAATATTTATACACAAACCGGCGCCTTTGTGAAATCTGTTGATGTTCACGATAATAAAAACCTTGAAGTTAAAGTCGGCGGATTGTCATCGGGAATCTATTTGGTGGAACTCAAAAGCAGTTCAGATAAGATTTGGAAAAAAATTATTATTGAATAAAAAGAAAAAAAGGCTTTCAAACGAGAGCCTTTTTTATATCTGAAATTAACAATCAACCTTTTAAACTAAAAAACCATTTTGCTTAAAGCCTCCAAAACATACGAATGCATGACTTCTTTATAATCCAAATGCGTCACAATTCGCAGTTTCCCCTGTCCCATCGAACTGATCGCTATATTTTTTTGCTTCAACTTTTCTATAACGAGATTTTCATCCAACCTTGGCCTAACCGAAAAAATCAGGATATTCGTTTCAATCTGTTCAACAGTGTCAACCCAATTCAGTCGTTGCAATAAAGCACCAAGTTCTTTCGCGCGCCGATGGTCGTCCTCAAGTCGCCCAACGTGGTTGTTGAGTGCGTAAATTCCCGCTGCAGCCAAATATCCGGCTTGTCGCATGCCACCGCCAAAAATCTTCCGAACACGCAACGCTTTATTGATTGTCGCTTTATCCGAAATCAAAACAGATCCAATTGGCGCGCCCAAACCTTTACTCAAACAAACCGAAATCGTATCAAACAATTGTCCGTAAATCCTCGGATTGTCGCGTTTGACAACCAATGCATTCCAGATCCGCGCACCATCCAGATGGAATTTCAAATTATTCGCATCGCAAACGGCTTTAATTTTTTTCAATTCTTCGATGTCATAACACGCGCCGCCGCCTTTATTCGTCGTGTTTTCGACACAAACCAAACTGGTAAGCGGACTGTGGTAAAATTCCGGCGGATTGATCGCCGAAGCCACTTGTTCAGACGTAATCATTCCGCGGTTGCCATCAAGCAAATTACACGAAACGCCGCTGTTAAACGACACACCGCCGCCTTCATAATTGTACACATGTGCCCATTTATCAGCAATTAATTGTTCGCCTGGCTGTGTTAAAACCTTAATTGCAGTTTGGTTTGCCATGGTTCCCGAAGGAAAAAACATCGCACTTTCCATCCCGAAAATATTCGCGACTTTTGCCTCTAACTCGTTGACAGTCGGGTCTTGCTTGTAAACATCGTCGCCCACTTTTGCCTGAAACATGTATTGCAACATTTCGGGTGTCGGCTTGGTAACGGTATCGCTTACTAAATTTATTTCCATATTCTCGAACGGATGTCTTATTTTTGTGCCACAGAGGTGACAGATTTTTTTATTTTTGAAGCTGATCCCGCTATCTGCTCCGCTGCAAATGCGAAGCATTCATCGAACTCCATTAAAAAATAATGTTCGGTGAGATAACCACGGCCAGATCATCTGCACCAAAATAACTAACGACAAAATTACACTATTTATGACAAATACCGAACAAATAAAAGGTATTGTGGAGCGCCTTGGTGCGTTGAGGAGGTATCTTTGACGTCGATAAGAAGCTGATCGAAATCACAAACGAAGAAGAAAAAACATTGGCACCCGACTTTTGGAACAACCCAAAAGAAGCCGAAGCTTTTGTTAAAGTATTGCGTTCCAAGAAGAAATGGGTCGAAGATTACAACAAAGCGGTTTCTATGGCCGACGAGTTGCAGATCGCCTATGAATTTTACAAGGAAGGCGAACTCACCGCTGAGGAGTTGGACGAGCAATACAATGCGACCAATTTACACATCGAAAACATCGAATTCAAAAACATGCTCTCTGACGAAGGCGATTCGTTAAGCGCTGTCCTTCAGATTACTGCCGGAGCCGGCGGAACCGAAAGCTGCGACTGGGCTTCGATGCTGATGCGGATGTACATGATGTGGGGCGAAAAAAACGGCTACAAGATCAAGGAACTGAACTTTCAGGAAGGCGAAGTTGCCGGAATTAAAACTGTTACACTCGAATTTGAAGGCGATTATTCTTTTGGCTACCTGAAAGGCGACAACGGCGTGCATCGATTGGTGCGCATCTCCCCTTTTGACTCGAATGGAAAGCGCCATACGTCATTTGCGTCGGTTTACATATACCCGCTCGTTGATGATTCGATTGAAATTGAGATCAATCCCGCCGATATCGAAATTATCACTTCGCGCTCCAGTGGCGCCGGTGGGCAAAACGTAAATAAGGTTGAAACAAAAGTTCAGCTTTTCCACAAGCCTACCGGAATCCAGGTTCAGTGTTCGGAAACACGTTCGCAACAGGACAACCGCCAACGCGCGATGCAAATGCTGAAATCGCAGTTGTATGAAATCGAACTCAAAAAGCAAATGGCGCAGCGTGCCGACATCGAAGCGGGCAAGATGAAAATCGAATGGGGATCGCAAATCAGGAATTATGTGATGCATCCTTACAAACTGGTAAAAGATGTAAGGACGAGTCACGAAACAAGCGACGTCGAAGGCGTCATGAATGGCGATATTGATGAATTTTTAAAAGCCTATTTGATGATGATGGGACAAAAGGAAGAAGACGATTGACAATGGAAAATTGATGATTGATAATGGATAATTAAAAAGGGTTTCAAATAATTTGAAACCCTTTTTGGTTTAATTGATTCCTTGGCATTATCAATCGTTCATTCTCAATTATCCATTCATTTAAGGAATGATTTTCCCTTCGATCGAATCGTCATACGTTTCACCAACTACCGCTCCATAGGCACGTTTTGCCATTCCGACCAAAATATTATTTTTCGTGTCCCAATAATAACCTTCTGTTGGAATCACACGAATTACGGTAATTCTTGGATCGTCTTTTCCTTCAGTAAACCAGGTTTTCATAATCGGATCCCAAAGTTCGTCAATCTTCGCTTTATCGGTTGATATTTCCGCCTTGCCGTAAATGCTTAAAAAATCGCTGTAACCAGATCCCTGAAAAAGCAATTGCACAGCCGGGTCTTCTTGAAGTTCTTTGTTTTTATGGCTGTCATTGGCACTTAAGAACCAGAAATTGGCATTATCGTCTACTTTTTCCGGCGCCATGGGACGTGAAGAAAAACTTTTTCCGGTTTCTATTTTTGTACAGAAAAAACATGATCCGGCTTTTCCCGCTAATGTTTTGATTTTTTCGATGGCTTCGTCGCCAAACAGGTTCTCAAAATTATCTTCTTTCTGGTTTTTGTTGATGCTGTCCATAATTGTAATTGTTTTGTTTTTATAAAGATAGTCTACGATCAACCGATTCACTTTATACGATTGGAACACATTATTGCACGATTGCGCACAAACGAATTTCCGGTAAAAACTTTTTTGCTACATTTGGAATTCAAATTTTTCCACATGAAGAAATACCTGTTCCTGTTGCTCATTCCAATATTGGCCCAAAGCCAAAACCTCAAAATCATGTCTTACAACATTCGTGTTGATTTTGGCGGAGACGGCGCGAACAATTGGGAATTCCGACGGTATTTTCTCGCACAACAAATTCAGTTTTACGCACCGGATTTCGTGGGCACTCAGGAAGGGAAAGCGCACCAGCTTCATTACATTGACAGCACTTTGGTGAATTATACGTACATCGGAATCAGCCGCGACAACTCAAAAACGGAAGGCGAATTTTCTGCGATTTTCTACAATCAGAAAAGATTTAAACCCGTTACTGAAAACACATTCTGGCTTTCTGAAACACCTGGACAAAAATCAAAAGGCTGGGACGCGGCATACGAACGCATTTGCACTTACGGATTGTTCCAGGACCTGAAAACCAAAAAACAGTTTTTTGTTTTTAATACGCATCTGGATCACATTGGCGAACTTGCCAAAGCAAACGGCGCGAAAATGATCGTCGAAAAAATAAAAGCTGTAAATGTGAAAAATCTTCCTGTCATTCTTACCGGAGATTTCAACAGTGAATCAAACAGCGCGGCTTACAAGACGATTTCGGCTTACCTGAACGATTCCAAAACCATCAGCAAAGAAAAACCTTTTGGCCCAACGGGAACGTTTAGCAATTTTGAATTTCAGAAACCTGTTACGCTACTGATCGATTATATTTTTACTTCAAAAAATAATATTGAAGTCTTGAAACACGCGGTTTTAAGCGATTCTAAAGATTGCAAATATCCATCAGACCATTTGCCAGTAGTCACTGAAATTTTAATGAAGAATTAATGAAAACATATATTGCTTTATTGCGCGGCATCAATGTCAGCGGCCATAAAATCATCAAAATGGAATTGTTGCGAAACGTGTTGGGCGAACTCGACTTTGAAAATATCAGAACGTACATTCAGAGCGGAAATATCATTTTTGAATCGGAATCAGACAACATTCTAAAACTTGAAAAACAGATTTCCGATAAAATTAATGAACATTTTGGCTTCGAAGTTCCGGTGCTAATTATCTCTGCAGACGAATTGCTGGCGGTCATCAAACAAAATCCGTATGCCAAAGAAAATCTTAACGATGCAACACAACCTTATGTTTCCTTTTTGTCGGAGGTTCCGAAGAACGAACATTTGGAAGTTTTAAAAGAGGTTGATTTTGGCAATGACCAATTTATTCCAATCGATAAAACACTTTATTTGTGGTATGGAAATTCGGCAGGCAACAGCAAACTCAGCAACGCCGCAATCGAAAACAAACTCAAGTTGCGTTCAACGGCAAGAAATTGGAAAACAGTTTTGAAGTTATACGAATTGGCTACAGCCAAATAATCACAGCCATTCTACCAAAGAAATTCCGATCCCGACTGTCGTTTGCCGGTAATTGTAATCGATCAGCGTTTCGCCATAACCGTGAGAGGCTTGCAGATACCCTTTTAAATTGCCTTTGATTGGATACGACCATGAAAAGGTGAGATTCCCGCGTATTTTCGAACCGACATCTAAGTTATGGCTTGCAATTAATGAATACACACTTCCATTTTTCGTATAAATTACATTCACGTCGCCGCGCCCGATGTATTTCGTAATATCAGGATTGTCGTCTTTGGTGTCGGTCAAACGCAGCCACGGCCGAATGTAAACGCTCCAGTCTTTTCGGTCAAATCCGGCGTGGAAAATAATACGGTTCCAGCTTCTGGAAAACGGCAGACTTTTCCCGTTTGACTGATGGTTAAAAGTGACACCGGCCATTCTCGCCCTGAATCCGAAAATCTTAAAATTCAGCGGCGCATTCAATATAATTTCAGGTTCGTAATTGATTTCCCGAAATGGCCTCGACATTTTATTATTGTACAATTGCCAATGCGAAACCTGTGTATACGCACCCCAAAGATCAACTTTGTTCCAAAAAAGTCCCTGAAATATCTTGGTTTTGAAGCTGATCTGGAATTTGGATTCGATGTTGTTAAAATTGGTTCCCGGCGGCGTGACATATTCAGGATTTCCGTTTCCGGAATAGGGCGCTTCATTTGGCAAATCTGAATACCGGAAAGGCAAAATATAAATGGGTCTGTAAGGCGTAAGCAGAAAAGTTCCACGGATCGCAGTCGTATCGAGTTCCCAACGCTCTGTCATGGTCCGCATTTTCGTTGTATTGGTCAGAAACGTATTAACCTGGGCACTTCCGATAAAAAAAACTAGAAAAAAGAATGTGACGAAGCAAATTTTAGGGGAAATTTTCATTTAATCGATGTTGGGGTTTGGGCAAAAATACTTGTTAAACAGCAATTTAATTTATACAATAGCGTTTATTGTTTACAAAACTACGCATTAACGCAAATCTTAATTAGGAAGTAATAAACAAATGTGTTTTATTTGGCAAATAATTTTACCAAAACCACAAAATTTTTATGAAATCATTCACGATACAGCAAATAAATGACATTCTAAAAGGTGTTATTGTTGGAGATACAACCCACAACATTACCGCACCAGAACAATTGGAAATGGCAGGCGGAAGTGAGATTTCATTCATTGGCCACAAAAAATACGAGAAATTCTGGCAAAATTCAAATGCCTGTGCCGCAGTTGTCAACGACGACATTTCAATAGAGCCGGGAAACAACAAAGCATTCATTAAGGTAAAGAACGCCGATTTGGCGATGTCACAATTGCTTGAAATGTTTGCTTCGGCAGATCCGGTATTTGATGTTGATATTCACGAAACGGCGATTGTTCATAAAACAGCGATTCTTGGCGAAGGCTGCCGAATTGGCGCCGGCGTTTACATTGGTCCAAAAGTAGTGCTTGCCGAAAATGTAACGGTGTATCCAAATGTTACTATTTTAGATGAGTGTACGATCGGAAAAAATACAACAATCTGGTCCGGGAGTGTGATTCGCGAGCGCTGCCATATTGGAAGCTACTGCATCATCCATCCGAATGCGACCATTGGTGCCGACGGTTTTGGTTTTCGCCCGTGTCCGGAAAGAGGGTTGGTTAAAATTCCGCAAATTGGAAACGTGATTATCGGAAATGGTGTTGAAATTGGTGCCAATTCCTGTATCGACCGTGGCAAATTCAGCTCGACTATTCTTGGGGACGGATGCAAAATCGACAATTTGGTTCAAATTGGACACAACAGCAAACTTGGTAAATTTTGTATCATGGCCGGAAACAGCGGACTTGCAGGTTCTGTAACGTTAGGAAACGGCGTGATCATTGGCGGAAGCGCATCCATTAAAGACCATGTGACCATTGGCGACGGCGCGATCGTTGGTGCTGGTTCAGGAGTTACATCAGACATTGCGGCCGGAAAAACAATGTTGGGTTATCCAGCAGTTGAAGCACGTGACGCGTTAAAACAATGGGCAATATTAAAAAGACTTGTAAAAGATTCTGTAGCGAAATAGAAAAAACCATATATAAAAAAAAACCACCCGAAAAGGTGGTTTTTTCATGCTTATGAAGTTATAAAAACAAATCCAATATAAAATAGATTAAACCTGCAATCAAGGCAGATACAGGAATGGTTAAAATCCACGCCCAAAGCAAATTGATCGTAACGCCCCAGCGAACAGCCGAGATTCTTTTGGTAATTCCTACTCCGATGATACTTCCCGTAATAGTATGTGTAGTCGAAACCGGAATTCCGAAATGTTCGGTCAGATATAATGTCATTGCTCCCGCTGTTTCGGCAGCAACGCCTTCAAGCGGCGTAACTTTTGTGATCTTGGTACCCATTGTTTTTACAATTTTCCAACCGCCACTCAGCGTACCCAGCGCAATTACGGTAAAACTCACAAACGGAACCCAGCTCCAGTCTTCAACAAAATGCGCGAAACGATCGGCGCTTTGAAGAGACGTATAAGCGATGTCGTTCATGTTCATATGATAACAAATCACTGCCGCTCCAATAATTCCCATCACTTTCTGTGCGTCGTTTCCACCATGTCCCAAACTGAACAAAGCAGAAGAAACCAATTGCAATTTCTTAAACCAGCGGTCGGCTTTCGACGGATTCGCCCTTTTACAGATGTTTAAAATCAAAACCGTAATAAAATACGCTATAATCAAACCTATCAATGGCGCGAGAAATATGAATAAAAATGTTGGGACTACTTTCGCATAATTGATAACGTCAATTTCTTTTCCATCAATGATTTGTGAAAAAACACCGGCTTTAGCCAATGCTGCGCCCATAAATCCGCCCAAAAGCGTATGTGACGAAGAAGACGGAATTCCGAGTTTCCAGGTCACCAGATTCCATATAATCGCAGCGATCAAACCCGCGAGGATTACTTCAAGCGTAATGAAATGTTCGTCAACCGATTTTGCAATCGTATTTCCGATTTTAAATTCACCTATGATGTATTTGGAAATGAAATATGCTATAAAGTTGAACATTGCAGCCCATAAAACCGCCTGAAAAGGGGTGAGTACTTTTGTGGCAACAATCGTCGCAATCGAGTTGGCCGCATCATGAAAACCATTGATGTAATCAAAAACCAAAGCAAGCACGATGATTATAATAAGTAACGTAAAATCCATAAAAAAGCTGTTGTTAAACTTATTATATTAAGAATGCTTCACCGAAATCTGCTCCAAAACATTGGAAACACTCTTACATTTATCAGATGCAGATTCGAGCGCAGATAAAACTTCTTTGTATTTGATGATGTTTTTCGCGTCGGTTTCATTCTCGAAAATATCGGCTACCGCTTTGTCGAAAACCGTATCGGCTTTGCTTTCCAATTTGTTGATTTTCTTGCAGGCATCGGTAATTTTCTTGTGGTTTTCAAGATCTTTTAGTTCGCCAATGGCAATTCCAATCAACTGACAGGCTTCCAAATTGATCTCCGTTAATTTCCTGATCGATTTGGTGATTTTTTCTACCTGATACAAACGCATTCTGCTTGCTGCACCGTGCATGTAATCGGCTACGTTGTCAATCGATTTAATCAATGAGTGAATGTCTTCGCGGTCGAATGGCGTGATAAAATTTCGGCTCAGTTCAAGGTGTGTCGTATGGGTGATTTCTTCTATTTTGGCTTCAAGCTCTTCAATTTTCCTGAAATATTCTTCTCGTTCAACTCTGGGAACATTGATAGCTTCGTGTAAGGTTTCGGCCAAAAGAATCAAATTTGCTGCAGCCTGCTCGAAAAGAGGTAAGAATTTTTTGTCTTTCGGAACTAAAAACTGGAAAATGCTGTTTAATGTCATGTCTGAAATTTTATGGTGCAAATGTAAACTTCCAATGTTAAGTTAACATTAATTTATTAAAAATTAGCCGCTTTCCAAAATTACTTCGATTGCACGTTTTGATATTTATTATTTCAATCGTTTTCGTACTTTAGCATTTCAAAAATACAAAACAAATCCGGAACTTTTTTTATTAATTCCGTACCAACGACAGCAAACTTTATGGACCTCAACTTCAACAAAAACGAAGACCACAACAAACTTTTACTTTCCGACCTCAAACAGCGTTTCGCTAAAGTCAGACTCGGCGGTGGTGAAAAACGCATCGAAAAACTGCATGGCGAAGGCAAAATGACTGCACGCGAACGCATCGATTATTTATTGGATCCAAAAGCAAAAAGCATCGAGATTGGTGCCTTTGCCGGCGATGGCATGTATGCGGAACACGGCGGTTGCCCTTCTGGCGGCGTCGTAGTAAAAATTGGATATGTAAAAGGAAAACAGTGCATTGTTGTTGCCAATGACGCGACCGTGAAAGCCGGAGCCTGGTTCCCAATTACCGGAAAAAAGAATTTGCGTGCACAGGAAATTTCAATTGAAAACCGTTTGCCAATTATTTATCTTGTAGACAGCGCCGGGGTTTACCTGCCTTTGCAGGATGAAATTTTCCCCGACAAAGAACATTTTGGTCGCATTTTCAGGAACAATGCCATTATGAGCAGCATGGGAATTACACAGATCGCAGCCGTAATGGGAAGTTGTGTTGCAGGCGGCGCTTACCTTCCGATCATGAGTGACGAAGCGCTGATTGTCGACAAAACCGGAAGTATTTTTCTCGCCGGAAGTTATTTGGTGAAAGCCGCGATTGGCGAAAGCATTGATAATGAAACGCTGGGCGGCGCGACGACACATTGCGAAATTTCAGGCGTGACCGATTACAAAGCCAAAGACGACAAGGATGCGCTTGATAAAATCAAAAACATCGTCGAAAAAATCGGTGATTTTGATAAAGCGGGATTCAGTCGGACCAAATCAGAAAAACCGGCGTTCAAAGAAGACGAAATCTACGGAATCCTTCCAAAAGCGCGAAACGAACAATATGACATGATGGAGATCATCAACCGCCTGGTTGACAACTCCGAATTTGAAGCTTATAAGGATGGTTACGGACAAACCATTCTAACAGGTTACGCGAGAATTGACGGCTGGGCGGTTGGAATTGTAGCCAACCAACGGAAAGTCGTGAAATCCAAAAAAGGCGAAATGCAGTTTGGTGGCGTGATTTATTCTGATTCTGCCGATAAAGCGACGCGTTTTATTGCCAATTGCAACCAGAAAAAAATTCCATTGGTGTTTATTCAGGACGTTACCGGATTTATGGTCGGTTCCAAATCGGAACACGGCGGAATTATTAAAGACGGTGCGAAAATGGTGAATGCAGTTTCCAATTCGGTTGTACCAAAATTTACGGTGATCGTTGGGAATTCTTACGGCGCCGGAAATTATGCCATGTGCGGAAAAGCATACGATCCAAGATTAATTTTCGCATGGCCAAGCGCAGAACTCGCCGTGATGGGCGGAACACAGGCTGCGAAAGTTTTGGCCCAAATTGAAGCTTCTTCTTTAAAAGCCAAAGGTGAAGTCGTTGATGAGGCTAAAGAAGCCGAGTTGTTTGATAAAATTAAAGCAAAATACGACGCGCAGGTTTCTCCTTATTATGCTGCTTCCCGAATTTGGACGGATGCGGTAATCGATCCATTGGATACACGGACCTGGGTTTCAATGGGAATCGAAGCGGCAAACCATGCTCCTATTGAAAAAAAGTTTAATTTAGGCGTCATCCAGGTATAAAATCCTGATGTTCCAATGCAAACCTGTTCGAAACCAACCCATGAAAAAACTTTTCCCCATTGCGATTGCAGCCTGTATTTTTGCAGGCTGTTCTTCCACCAAACATTATAATGCCCATTTAAATGATCTGATTTCCGCTCAGGATTTAAAATCAGATGTCGATTTCATCCACAAAAAACTGGAACAATTGCATCCGAATTTGTATTGGTACATCAGCAAGAACGAACTTGATTTTAAATTCGATAGTATCAAGAAAACCATTTCAAATCCGATGACAAGCCTGAGTTTCCATCAGAAAATCAGTCCGGTGATCAGCGCGGTTCGTCAGGGTCACATGTATGTTCATCCGCCGGCAAAAGTCTTTAGCAAAAGTCAAAATGACTCCATTAAGAAAAGAGGTACTGGACCGTTATCGCAATTTCAATATGAACGCATTGGTGACAAAATTTATGTCGTTAAGAACAAATCGAATGATAAGTCCATTAAAATTGGTTCCGAAGTCGTCGCTGTAAACGGCATCTCGCCATCGGAACTTTTTGGCGAATACAACCATTACTTCACTTCGGACGGTTTTAATACGACACTTAAAAAAAACTTTTCGGGAACGCGTTTTTCTACATTTTACAGCTATAAGTTGGGCGTTCGCGACAGTGTAAAGTTTGATTTCAGATTTAATGATACGCTAAAGACGGTTGTGATTAAAAGAACACCCGACACGACTGCGATAAAAAAAGCATTGGGCATCAAGTTAACCGCTTTGGAAAAAGCCAAATTAAAAGCCGAACGCAAAGCGCTCAGAAAAAAACAGGATACCGAAGGTTTTGACGAAGTTGCTAAAGTGTACAACCGAAATTTGCGTTTTATGGAACCAGACAGCAGCGTCGCCGTGATGAAAATCAATTCGTTTACCAAAGGTTATTCGGCAGATTTTTATAAAGAAAGCTTTAGTAAAATCAAAGATTGTAAATCGAAAACGTTGATCATCGATTTGCGGAACAATGGTGGCGGCCGACTGCGCGAAATAAAAGACCTTTACTCCTATCTCACTGATTCAACGGCAGCTTTAATTGATGATTGCGAAGTGGTATCAAAAACAAGCCTTTTGCGCAGCAATTATTTCAAAGGCGGCGGCGTTGGCATGACGGTTTTTAAAACATTGTATGCACCATTTTATTACACCGGTAATTTTTTTAAAGTACACCAGACGCAAAATAAAAAGTATGCGTATTCCAAAGATTCTAAGCCTGTAAAAATAAAACCAGATGCTTTTAAAGGAAAAATTTATGTACTGATCAATGGCGGTTCTTTTTCTGCATCGTGTATTCTTTCTTCCAACCTTAAAGGTTCTGGACGCGCTTATTTTGTGGGCGAGGAAACCGGCGGAACCTATAACGGAACGGTCGCCGGAATTATGCCGGAAGTCGTTTTACCAAATTCGAAGATCCGTGTTCGCATAGGCTTGGTTTTTATCAAGCCACATTACAAAACCGAAAAAGATGGCCGCGGTATTTTTCCGGATAAGGAAATCATTCCGACGCTTCAAGATCGTATCAACGGCAGCGATCCCGAAATTGAATGGATTCTAGAAGATATCAAAACAAATCCCGTTGTTGTAACAATACAAAATTAAGTTCATGAAACCAGTTGCATTTCTCTTTATATTTTTTGGCATCCATTCGGCCATCGCACAAAATTTCACCCGAAAAGATTCGCTTCGAGGCGGACTCCAATTTGAAAGATCCTGTTATGATGTGCTGCGGTACGATTTGAATATTAAGATTGATCCCGATAAAAAATCAATTGTTGGGTTTAATGAAATTTCGTTTCTGGTTGTTGAAAACACAAAAAGGATCCAGGTTGATTTATTCGAAAACATGCAGGTCGACAGCATTCTCATGGATTCCAAAAAGCTGTTATACAAACGGGAATTTGGCGCGGTTTTCATCGATTTTGACGAAATGTTATTGCAGAAAAGTCAGACAAAGATTCGTTTTTACTATTCGGGAAATCCAATTATTGCTAAGAAAGCACCTTGGGATGGCGGATTTGTTTTTACGACAGACAACAATGGAAAACCCTGGATCGCCGTGGCCGTACAAGGAACCGGTGCGAGTTTGTGGTTTCCGGTAAAGGATTCGCAAAGCGACGAACCGGATAACGGCGTGACAATCAAAGTGGCTGTGCCAAACGGCTTGATGAATGTTTCAAACGGCCGGTTCATTGGAAGTGAAGATCTTAAAAATGGCTACACGCGTTGGGATTGGGAAGTAAAAAATACGATCAACAATTACGACATGACGATCAACATTGGCGATTACGCGCACATTCACGACAATTACAAAGGACTCGATTTAGACTATTATGTACTGAGTTACAACAAGGAAATTGCCACCAAACATTTTGAAGAAGTAAAACCGATGATGGATTGTTTCCAGTCGAAATTCGGAACATATCCATTCATTGAAGACGGCTACAAACTTGTCGAAACGCCCTATTTGGGAATGGAACACCAAAGCGCCGTTGCTTATGGCAACAAATATTTAAAAGGCTATTTGGGCAATGATGTTTCAGGAACAGGACACGGATTGTTGTTCGATTTTATCACCATCCACGAAAGTGGCCACGAATGGTTCGGCAACAGCATCACTTCGAAAGACATAGCAGACATGTGGATCCACGAGAGTTTTACGTGTTATTCCGAAACGGTTTTCCTCGAATGCCAGTTTGGCAAACAAAAAGCAGACGCGTATGTGAATGGAATTCGCCGCAACATCCAAAACGACAAACCAATTATCGGGCAATATGGCGTCAATAGTGAAGGTTCAGGCGATATGTATTACAAAGGCGCGCTGATGCTCAATACGATCCGGAACATCATCAATGACGACGCAAAATGGTGGAAACTGCTTTTGGATTATTCCAACAGGTTCCGCCACCAGATTATCGAAACGAAAGATGTCATCGATTTTTTCAATTCAGAAACCGGAATATTCTTGACACCAGTTTTCAATCAATATTTAAGATATACTTCCATTCCTGTTCTCGAATTCAAACAACATAAAAAATATCTCGAATACCGATGGAAAACTGAGGAACCTGATTTCGAAATGCCGGTCGAAGTGAAGATTTACGATAAAAAATACCGCTTTAATGTTACTAACAAATGGCAGATCATCAGGTTAAGCGATCTGAAAAGCACCAAAGATATCATGGTTGCCAAAGACAAATTTCTTATCGACGTGATTCAGTAATTATTGCGCCGCTTTTAGAATTTCTTTGCGGACAAGTTTGCCGTTTTCAGTTTCAATGAATTTTGGAACAAACAGAATTTCTTTAGGTTTTTCGTATTTGTCGAGACTTTCAAAAACACTTTCGTCTATGACTTGTTTTTCGCCTTCAATGACAAGGACAAGTTTTTCTCCCAATTTCTCATCCGAAATGCCACCGACTAAAAACCTCGATTTGATGGTTCCCGAAAGTTTTTCCTCAATTTGTTCGGGAATCAGTTTGATGCCGCCGCTATTGACCACATTGTCGATTCGGCCTAGAAAAATAAACTGGTTTTCATTGACCAATTCGACCAGGTCATTGGTCAAAATGACTTCGTTCGAAATCCGTGGCGCTTTAATCACCAGACAATTGTTGTCGTCATAAGAAATCGTCACATTTGGCAATACGGTGAAAGCCTGCTCGCCTACTCTTTTCGCAGCGATATGCGTAATGGTTTCGGTCATTCCGTAGGTTTCATACACTTCGGTTGGCAGTGCAGCCAAAGCTTCTTCGAGAGATTTATGAATTCCGACACCGCCGACAATCAGTTTTTTAATATTACCCAACTGGTCCAGCGAATGTTTGGCCTGCAGCGGAACCATTGCGGCAAAATCGTAAACCGTATCGCTGTTGTATTTTAACGGCGTTGCATTTGGCGCCACAAAATCCATATCGAGACCTAAAATGAATCCGCGTACGAACATCATTTTTCCGGCGATGTATTTGGCCGGAAGGCAATGCAATGCTTTATTTCCCGGAGCCAGATCAAAAAAATCACCGGTCGCGAGCGCCGAATTGACCATCGCCATTTTGTCAAGCCTGACTTTTTTTGGCGCGCCCGTACTTCCGGAAGTATTCATTTCGATGTACGGTTTGTCGTCAAACCAGTCGAGCAGGAAATTGCCGACCGGTTTTTCGAAATCATCGCCTTCTTTAATAAAACTATAAGCCACGCGGCAAAGATCTTCTTTGTTTAAGTGAAATCCATTCAGTTTAAAACTGTTGTGTACGTTATGATAATTTGGTGTCGTTAGTGTCGTCATTATGTTGTATTGTTTCGTTAGTAAGATGTTGTGTTGCTGCCAATGTTTCGGTCTCGGGAATGTTGCCAGTAAGCCTTTCAATCCAGTTGGTCCAGCCGTATTTTTTACTAAAGATAAATAAAAGTACGGGGAAAATAATAACTACTGGAAAAAGAATGTCGTATCCAATATTCGGTTCAGATACATCTTTTAGTATGGAATGGGTTTGAAAAACGGTCCAGTCTGAGGTGATCAACAGCGCTACGAAAAGATTGTTAGCGGCATGAAACCCCAATGCCAGTTCCATTCCTTCGTCCATTAAAGTGAGAATGCCTAGAAAAAGTCCGGTTCCGATATAATATACCATCGAAATGTATCCCATTTTGGCTACTTCGGGATTTAAAATATGCATAGTGCCAAATATAATGGACGTCATGAGCAAAGGAAACCATTTGTTGTGCGAAAGGTTGCCGAAACCCTGCATTAAATATCCTCTGAAAACATATTCCTCGGTCGAAGTTTGAATGGGAATCATCACAACCGCTACGACAAAGAGAACTGCAAAAGGCAGCGGTTTAAAATTAATTGTGAAATTATTAGGGTTTGCATAATATACAAAAGCGGTACTTGCAATAGTGAAAATAGCCCAGATCGTGAAAGAAAAAAATATCCTGCCCCAATCTACTTTTTTTCTGGTGGTCGTTACAGATAAAATCGTTTGGTGGTGAAAATATTTAATAACCCAAAAAATGCCCGCCAGTGCAAAAACAAAGGAAAGCATCAGCAGAAAAAGCGTCAGGTTTGAATTGAGAAATGTCATCATTTCGTCAGAAGTTTTAGGAATTTCCACACCGTCTGCAAAAACTTTGGCAACCACACCGATTCCCAAAGGCAAATTCCCGATCGCCGAGGCAGTAATGATAATTATTGAACCTACCAAATACCTCCAAAATTTATTTCTCTTATTGATCCCTTGCTCTATAAACATTTGCCCGATTATTTAGTTGCCTACTGTTTTTATACGTTTTACAATTTAGGATATTTTTAAAATTAAATCAATTACTTTGTAAAAAATATATCCTTTATTATGATACAAATTTTACACAATCCTCGCTGCGGAAAATCAAGAAGTTGCCTGGCTTTCCTTGAAGAATCGGGAAAGGAATTCGAAATTGTGAAATACCTTGAAAACGTCCCGACGGTTGACGAACTAAAATCCATCGTACAAAAATTAAAGATTTCACCAATGCAACTCGTGCGTGTAAAAGAAAAAATATGGACTGAAAATTTCAAAGGAAAAAGTCTTTCCGACGATGAAATTATCGAAGCCATGGTCGCCAATCCAATCCTGATTGAAAGACCAATTGTCATTAACGGAAACCAGGCTGTCATCGCCCGACCACTCGAAAAAGCGGCTGCCATAATTTAGCATCGCTCCATCCGTGTTTTAACAAACCTTTGTGATTTGGCCGCTAAACCAACTACTACTTTTACACTCTTAAGCAGAGTCCTATTTAATCCTCATTTATGAAAAGAAGTTTATCCGTATTTTATTTCCTGTTGCTGCTCACCTCTTTCGCAACCTTCGCCCAGGAAAAACCCGCAGCACCAAAAGTCAAAATCACAGGAAAAGTAATTGACAAAACCAGCAAACAACCGTTGGAATATGCAACAATCACACTTTTCAAATCTCAAAACCCTAAAGCGATCGCAGGTGGAATCACCAATAGCAACGGCGAATTTGATGTTGAAGCGACTCCGGGAATTTACGACATCAAAATAGAATTCATTTCGTTCAAACTCACAGAAATCAAAGCTAAAAATATTAAGGAAGCAACCAATTTGGGCTCGATTTCTTTGTCTGAAGATGCGACACAACTCGATGCGGTTAACATCCGCGCGGAAGCGACCACCGTACAAATCAAACTCGATAAAAAAGTGTACAGCGTTGGTCAGGATTTGCTTGTAAAAGGCGGAACGGTCAGCGATGTACTCGACAACATTCCGTCGGTTACTGTTGATGCCGACGGGACGATCGCTTTACGCGGAAATGAAAATGTGCGTATTTTAATTGACGGACGTCCTTCAAACGCAATCAATATCTCTGAAGCGCTGCGTTTGATTCCGGCCGATGCCATCGAAAAAGTGGAAGTGGTTACCAACCCTTCGGCGCGTTACGATTCTGAAGGCGGCGGCGGACTTTTGAACATTATTCTTAAAAAAGGGAAAAACCAGGGTATCAACGGAACAGTCATTTTATCTGCGGGAGATCCTGAAAGTTATGGCGCTTCGGGAAATGTCAATTACAAAACCGAACAATTCAATCTTTATACGACAACCGGTTACAACAACCGTAAAAATAAAGGAAATTCGATCACCAATTCGGAGTATCTGAAAGACGGTTTGCCAACAAACTACACCAATGAGCGTCGCAACAACGTGAGACAAAGCGAAGGTTTCAACTCGAATGTTGGTGTCGATTGGTATCTTGACAAAACGACAACCTGGAGCAACAGCGTTAACATCCGCAGAAACAACGGCGGAAATCCGGAAACGGTTGTCACCGACAACTTCAACGCCCAAAATGTTTTCCAATCGACCAATTACCGTTTCAACGACCAATTTAGCGAAAGCAAATCGGCTGAGTTCAACACCAATTTTACCAAGAATTTCCAGAAAGAAGGCCATAAATTAACAATCGATGGCTCGTTTTCATCAAACATGGATTTCGACAGTTCTGAAATCACCGACCAGCAAATCACCAATACCAGCAACGACCAGCAACAGCAACGCAATATCGTGCAAACCGATTATGTATTGCCGATAGGAAAAAACAGCCAGTTTGAAGCCGGTTACAAAGGCGATTTCAACAAATTGTTCACCGATTATAAAGTCGACAACCTCAACACCACTACTGGTTTGTTTGAACCTGATTACCGCTACACAAATGTGCTGGATTACCGCGAGCAGATCAATGCACTGTATTCGCAATTCGGAACCAAATTCAATAAATTCTCTGTTTTACTTGGTTTGCGTTGGGAAGATTCTAAAATTACGATCAACCAGCTCACCGCATCCGATTTCAACACAAAAAAATACAACAACTTTTTCCCGAGTGCTTTCTTTACTTATGAGGTTTCAGACAAAAGCAGCATTTCGTTAAACTACAGCAAAAGGATTTCACGTCCGCGTGGCAGGTTCATCAATCCGTTCTCCAACCTGTCGAGTGCAATCAATATTTTTATGGGAAATCCAAACCTCGATCCTTCGCTCACCGACGCATTTGATCTTGGCTATTTGAAACGTTGGAATAAAGTAACTTTGAGTACTTCGGCTTACATCAACAAAACTTCCGATTCTTTCCAGTTTGTCAGAAGGGCTTCCGGCGAGTTCGTAACGCAGGTGATCAACGGACAAAATGTCGAAACCCCGGTGATTTTGAGTACGCCTGTCAATTTGGGACGCGAAACCCGTTTCGGATTCGAATTCACACTCAACTACAATCCGTTCAAATGGTGGAAACTCAACAGCAACTTCAATTTCTTCAGAAACAAAACCGAAGGAGATTACACCTACACGATCGTAGAAAACAATGAAACCGTTGTCATCAACGAAAGCCTCAACAATACCGCAAATTCATGGTTTACAAGGCTGACTTCTAAAGTGACTTTGCCGTACAAAATTGACTGGCAAACGAATTTCACTTACAACGGTCCGCAAAACACGGCTCAGGGAAAAAACAAAGGTGTGGCTAGTGCCAACTTGGGTTTCAGTAAAGACATTTTAAAAGACAAAGCGACAGTTTCTTTAAACGTACAGGATTTGTTCAATTCGCGCAAACGAATCAGCGAAACCTATCTCGAAAACCTGAATTCCTACAGTGAAATGCAATGGCGCGAACGCCAGATCACACTTTCCTTCACTTACAGGTTCAACAAGAAAAAAGGTGAAAAAGAACCACAGAAAAAACGTGGTGACGAAAACGGAGGAAATGAAGAATTTCCGGGATAAAAAAAAGGAACTCAATGAGTTCCTTTTTTGTTGGCAATCAATGACTATAAAGCCGATTGCTGATCTTCGTGCTTTTTCTGCGCTCTCTTTTCCTTATAAAGTTCCCAGCTTGCTCCGCCAACCCAGTAAGAAACGAATCCTACTAAGAAAAACATCAGCCAGAATCCTAAAGTAAGGATCGAAAGGAAGAGTAAAAAGCCTAAATACTGTGAAAATTCAAACATGTTTTCCGGAATTTTTTGAATTATACGCAAATGTAAGTTTATTATTTTTTCTCACCAATTAAAACCAAATCAATTTTTATAAAATAACATTTATGCGTATTTTTGGACAGCTTTATTTTTAGGAGCTGTTCCCGCTATCCGTTGCAATCTTTTTATTGCATGCACTTTTGTAATGATACAAAATCTGTCCAAGCAATAAAAAGGATTTTCACTGCTATCGGGGCTAGGGATTTCAACATCCAAAAGTTTACATAAACATAAAATCAACATATCACTACAATGGAATACAGAATAGAAAAAGACACGATGGGCGACGTTCAAGTCCCGGCAGACAAATACTGGGGCGCGCAAACCGAACGTTCGCGCAACAACTTCAAAATTGGTCCATCGGCATCAATGCCAAAAGAAATCATTGAAGGTTTTGCTTACCTTAAAAAAGCAGCCGCTTATGCCAATCACGACCTCGGCGTTTTATCGGTTGAAAAACGTGACGCCATTGCTGCTGTTTGTGACGAAATCCTTGCCGGAAAATTAGACGACCAGTTTCCGCTTGTGATCTGGCAAACCGGATCGGGAACACAAAGCAACATGAATGTGAATGAAGTGATTGCAAACCGTGCTCAGGTTTTGGCCGGATTCAAGATCGGCGAAGGCGAAGCGGTTGTTAAAGCCAATGACGATGCCAACAAATCACAATCCTCAAACGATACCTTTCCAACCGGAATGCACATTGCCGCTTACAAAGCAGTAGTGGAAGTGACGATTCCCGGAGTAGAAAAATTACGCGATACGCTTTTGGCAAAATCGCAGGAATACAACAACGTTGTCAAAATCGGGCGCACCCACTTAATGGACGCGACACCATTGACATTGGGACAGGAACTTTCAGGTTATGTTGCCCAATTGAATTACGGAATTAAAGCGGTTAAAAATACTTTGGCTCACCTGTCAGAAGTGGCGCTCGGTGGAACTGCTGTTGGCACCGGACTCAACACACCAGACGGTTACGACGTCAAAGTAGCCGAATACATCGCAAAATTTACCGGACATCCGTTTGTAACCGCTCCAAATAAATTTGAAGCTTTGGCATCACACGATGCCATTGTAGAATCACACGGCGCTTTGAAACAACTGGCGGTTTCACTGAATAAAATTGCAAACGACATCAGAATGCTGGCTTCTGGTCCGCGTTCGGGAATTGGAGAAATCCTGATCCCGGAAAACGAACCAGGTTCTTCGATCATGCCCGGAAAAGTAAACCCTACCCAATGTGAGGCATTGACTATGGTTTGTGCACAGGTAATAGGAAATGACGTGGCGATCGCTGTTGGCGGCATGCAAGGCCACTACGAATTAAATGTTTTCAAACCGGTGATGGCTGCCAATTTCTTACAATCAGCAAGGTTGTTGGGAGATGCTTGTGTATCTTTTGAAGAACATTGCGCATCGGGAATAGAGCCAAACTACAAACGCATTAAGGAATTAGTTGACAACTCACTGATGCTGGTTACGGCTTTAAATACCAAAATCGGATATTACAAATCGGCTGAAATTGCACAAACCGCACATAAAAACGGAACAACTTTAAAAGAAGAAGCCGTTCGTTTGGGTTATGTTGCTGCAGAAGATTTTGATGCCTGGGTGAAACCGGAAGAAATGGTTGGAAGCCTGAAGTAATTAATAATTAACAATGAATAATTAACAATTAATAATGGGCCTGCGGTGTTGAACTGCGGGTCCTTTTTTTATTTGCACTTTTGGATCTGTGGTTAACGGCTGTGTAACCAACGTAATTCGTAATTCGTAAATTATAAATTGTTCTTTTTTGCCTCTTCGGCTTTCGCCTTCCTGGCCACTTCCGGATCGGCAATGAGCTTCCCTCCTTTTGCGGCGGCGCCAAGCACAATTCCGGCAGAAATTAATACGGCATTTTTAATGATGTATTGTCCGAGCAATGTTGGCACGAAAAAATTTTTCCAGGTTTCATCTACGAATATAAAAAGCGGCAAAACGGTTCCGGCCATTTGGAAATACATTACCGGAATCACATAATTCATGTATTTTTTTGTCAGCAACCCGATTCCGATCAAACACTCGAGCACTGCCAGAAACGGCATTGAAATTTCGGGTTTTACCAAATCGAAAGTGATCAGCGAAATGGTTTTTGATGCGATTTCTTCGGCCGGAGAAATGTCGATAAAAAATTTCAGGAATCCGAACCAAAAAAACACTATCCCGACAGAAATCCGCAGAATATCCAAACCGTACTTTTCTGTTCGCTTCCTCAATTTTTCGAAAAAAGTTTCCATTAGCTATTTTTTACGCTAATGAATTTACAAAAAAAAGCCCAGCGAAGGCGGGACTTTTAATTTATGTTCTAAAATGTTTTTGGCCGATTTACTTCTTTGCGAATTGTGCGTTGGATGTGCCTTTGTCCGAATGGATTTTGATGAAATAGTTTCCAGGCTTCAAAGTCGAAACATCTATAGATTCCGACTGCTCGAAATTGGTGTTGACCAAAACCAATTGTCCTAAAACATTGTAAACGCTAATTGATGAAATGTTTGCATCTTTTTTTGATTTCATATATAAAACATTCCCGGCCGGATTTGGATACAATGTAAAATAATCCGAAAATTGAAAGTCGGAAACCGCTAAAGCGGAAATAACCGTAGTTGCGGTATTGGTTACAATCGGGAAGTTGTAATCGAAATATATGCTGGCCGAGTTACTGAACGAATTTCCAACCACAAGATTGGGTTTTGTTTTGATTTTGAATACGACATAACCGTCGTTATTGGCATCGGCGAATGGCAGGTTGATGTTTTCAAAGATGAATTCGACACGGTTGCCATTTAAAATTTTAGTTACAAATGGGTGGCTGCCATCCATTGGAGCCAGCGAATTGACATCAAACTTAGAGAGATCAATCATGTCTTTGACAACGATATTTTGTGCATTTGCTGTTCCGGTGTTTTCGAAACGTATTTTGTAATGCACGTATTTACCGGCCATTTCCGGAGTTATCTTCGTTCCTTCTATGCAAATCTTATCATTTGGATCAAATGAATTGACAACAACCTGATCGAAATTGAAAATGTTGTCGTAAAGTGTTGTTTCTGTTGCCGGCGTTTCAATTATTGCCGAAAATTGGAGCAAATGTCCGCCAGAAACCGGCGGCGTTTCTGTTGGTGAATTGATATTAAAAACCAAATCCAACGTTCTGGATTCAAACGGCTGCAAATCGGAAAAATCCCAATACAAATTATCTGTGGTTTGCGAAGTTTCAGTTGGCAACACAGTTATCACATCGAGTACATTGTCGTCAAAAATCAATCGCACCAAACCCGATTGTACCGTATTGCCAATGTTTTTATACACAATCCTGTACGAAGCATCGAACCCGGGACGCGCATCTGAAATTGGGAACATCATAATCTCCAGATTCGGATTGATCCCGTTTGGCGCCACGCAAAAATCCTGCGCCAGAAATCCAGCTTGCGGGAAATTTACCGTAACCGATGGCGGTGTAATGGTGAAAAACTCCGGATTTTCAATAGTTGGCGTCATCGTATGTGTTCCGGGACCAACAGGAATCAGGTAATTTCCGGTAACGTCAGAAATTAATGCACCCGATGAGATTCCGTTTGAAATATTGAATTTTAAGTAAGGCATCGGCTGATCAAAAGCATCACAGCCGTTTCGGTTTTCGTCAAATGTAGTGTGACCGAGAATTCGGTAAACCGGACCGCCGGGAACAAAATTGCAATAGGAATTGGTGTGGCAAAATGTATAACCATATAATGTAATTTTCGCCTGCACGTCGGCCAATTGCGCTTCGTCGGCACAAATGTATCTCAGGTTTGGAAGGTCGCCAATGTTAAAGAACAACATTTCTTCCATACTTCCATTTTTCACAAATAAAGTCGTTAGCGGCGTGTTGCCAATACAATTGATATTTCGCAATCCTGAAGCCGTACTCAGGTCAAGTGTCGAGAGTTGGTTAAACGCACAGCTGAAGTACGCCAAATTCACCTGATTGGAAAGGTCAAGGCTCGTTAACTGGTTTGAAGCGATTTCCATCGAAGTCAGGTTGACCAGATTACCAATTGAAATTGACGTGAGCAAATTTCCCGTCAACCGCAATGTTATGAGTGATGTGAGCTGATTGATATCGACCGTTTCCAGCAAATTTGAGCTGCAGTCCAAAGATAAAATATGTATCAAACCCGTTGTATTAAGCGTACGGATCCTGTTATTTGTCGCTTTTAAGGAGGTGATATTTGGAAAATGCGTAGCGTCCAATGATTCTAAAAGATTTCCGTTACAATCCAATCGGGTGATGCCTGACAAAGTCTGGATTGGTTCCAGGCTCGTTACCAAATTGTTATCGATCACCAAACTATTGAGATTCGTAAAATTTTGCAGTCCTTCCAACGAGGCAACCGATGATCCTGTAATATTCAGGTAATTGACACGTAAAGCCTCGCTCAATTGTATTTCCCCATCCTGATTTAAATCAACCCGAATGCCGCCGTTGTTTTGGCTGGCTGTTCCGCTACTGGGCGTTGCGGAAAGCAGTTTCGCTTTTAAGTTGGCATCAGTAAAATTGATGTTCTGTGCATTTACAGACAAACCAATTAAAATCAAAGCAAAAACAAAGTACAGTTTGTTCATAATTATAAGGTTAGATTCCGTAAATATAATGATTTAAGATATTTCTTAAAATTTTCATAATAAAAAACCTTAACAATTGCCAGGCTTTAGAAATTTTCAATAATGTTGCATTTGATGCTCCATTGCCAGACTGCTTTAAAACCTCTAATCTTCTAACGAAAATCACCGGCAATATTTCCAAAATAATAAAGGTGCCGGTTGTATAAATCAGTAAAAAATGAAATACAGCGCCGACTTTCTGTTGACAGGAATTAAAAAAGCCCAATATCGCTATCGGGCTTTTTATGAATGTCGGAGTAACTTATTTTTTAAAAAATTTAGCAGTTGATGTTCCTTTGTCAGAATTAACTTTGAGAAAGTAACTTCCAGATTTCAAATTAGAAACGTCAATGGTTTTTGATTGACTCAAATTGGTATGAACCGAAACCAGCTGTCCCAAAGTATTGTAAATGCTAACCGAAGAAATGGTTGTTTGCTTCCTTGCTTCAATATTTAAAACGTTTCCAGCCGGATTTGGATGCAATGTAAAAAAATCTGCAAAGTCAAAATCTTTTATCGCCAAAGCAGTAACCGTAGTAGTTGCCGTATTGGTAACAATTGGAAAATTGTAATCGAAATAGATGTCTGCCGAATTGCTAAACGTATCCCCAACTGTCAGATTTGGTTTGGTTTTGATCTTGAAAACGACATAACCGTCGTTGTTAGCGTTGTCAAATGGAAGGTTGATGTTTTCAAAGATGAATTCCAAAACATTTGTACCAGATTTTTTTGTTATAAACGGATGGCTACTTTCTAATGGAATCAAAGATTCCAGATCAAATTTTTCCATATCAATAATGTCTTTAACCACGACATTTCGCGCGTTAGCAGTTCCGTTGTTTTCAAAACGAATGAGATAATGAACGTCCTTTCCGATCATTTCGGGGGTAACCGTCGAACCTTCCAAACAGGTTTTGTCATTCGGGTCGAGCGAATTTACCGCACTTTGCTGCAACTTAAAATAATTATCCCAAACGTAATCATCGTTGGCAGTTGGGTAAATGGATGCGCTGAAAGCCAAAACAGTTCCTGCAACTACCGACGGAGTTTCCATTGGCGAATTTAGGTTGAATCTTATAAAGATCTCGCGCATTTCAAAAGGCTGCAACTGCTCGTAATCAAATTGGATGACATCGGACGAAAGTACATTTCCAGTCGGAGAGGCACTTACAAAATCCATGAGATCGCTCATAAAATCAAAATTGATTTCTCCCGATATCGTAGTATTTCCTTTGTTTTTGTAAACAATTTTGTAAACGGCGTCAAAACCAGGTTGTGCTAAAGTTACAGGTATAATGATGACCTCGAGATCCTGATGCGGGCTTTTTGGAGTGATGCAAAAGTTTTGCGACAGCTGATTTTGATCGACTGGAAGCCGTATGTTAACTGACACAGGCGAGATGCCAAAATACTCGGGATTTTCGAGTTTTGGAACAATGACGTAGTTGCCATTTTGCAGCGGAACCTGGTAATTGCCTGTTATATTGCCAATGAAACTTTCTGATGATGCCTCAGTTGTGATTGAAAATTTTAAGCTTGAAAAAATAGAATCTCCCGAATCGCAACCATTATCATGGATATCAAATTTTGCTTGTCCCTGCAAGGTGTAATATATTCCGCCCGGGACAAATGAGCAATACGTGTTTAAATTACAATTTGTGTAGTTGTAACTATTGAGTTTATTTTGAAAAGATGTGATGTTATAATCATCGACACAAACATATTTTAAGTTAGGGCAATCTGTTAGATTTGAATTGTCATTTGTTAAGTCTTGATACGACAGCAATTTTCCAAATTTCATATTCAACATTTCCAGCGGATTGTTATTTGCATGAAGACTTGAAAAATTTTGCATTTTACTTAAATCCAACTCGGTAAGTAAATTATTATCACAAAACAATGATTTTAAATTATTCACATACTGCAAGTCTAAAGAAGTTATTAAATTATAATTGCACACCAGGAAAGACAGATAAGGAAATGCACTGACATCAAGATTTGTAATCTGATTGCTGTCACAGCCCAATTCGACTATTTGTGTATTTAAACTCGCATCAACATTTGGCAGTTGGTTTCCCCCATACCAAAAATTTCTAATGTTGGTCAATCCCGAAATATTAAGATCCGAAATGTCGTTGCGATCGCACCTAAAATTGGTCATATTGGTCAATGCAGAAACATCAAGTGCAGTCAAGGCATTGTCTGCACAATTTAATGCCCTGAGATTCGTAAAATATTCTATTCCGGTTAAATCGGTTATATTGTTGGGATTTTCCAATCCGTTAGAATAACCTTGTACATTCAAAAAATAAACCGCCTGAGCTTCAAGGACATCAATTTCCCCGTCGTGGTTAGCATCAACCACCATATCCATTTGATTGTCATCAGCAGCTATAAAATAGTATGCCTGATTATCATTATAGGTAGATGCCAATAATTTTGCTTTAAAGCGCGAATCTGGAAATTGGATAATCTGCGCATTTGCAACGAAAATTTGGAAGACTGCTAAAAACAGGAAGTAATATTTTTTCATAAGTCATTTTTGATTGTGTAAATATATCAAAGAAGCGTTGAAAAGATTTCTAACTGAGCCTGTATTTACAAATAAAAAAAAAGCCCCGTATTTCTACGAGGCTTCCTTTTATAAAGAACGAAAAATTATTTTTTCTCGTTTTTCTCCATTTTGGCTTTCAAACCGGCAAGAATGTCATTGTTGTCTCCTAAAGTTGCAGCTGGTGCATTGGTGTTAGAAGAAGATGAATTGTTGTCGTTGTTGTTATTGTTTCTCACGTTTTTCTCTTCTTCTTCACGGAAGATAGCTGTATGAGAAGCCACTACTCTTTTGAATTCTTTGTTGAATTCGATTACTTTGAATTCAGCTGATTCGCCTTTTTTCAATTTCTTTCCGTCTTCTTTTTCAAGGTGACGTGTTGGAATGAATGCAACGATATCGTCTCCGAATTCTACAGTAGCACCTTTGTCAACGATTTCAGAAATCTCTCCTGTGTGAACAGTTCCTACAGCGAAAGAATCTTCATACTGATCCCAAGGATTAGCAGTCGTTTGTTTGTGGCCTAAAGACAATTTGCGTCCTTCAACATCCAATTCCAATACGACAACGTCAAGTTTTTCACCAACGTTTACGAATTCAGATGGGTGTTTGATTTTCTTAGTCCAAGACAAGTCAGAGATGTAGATCAAACCGTCGATTCCTTCTTCCAATTCTACGAAAATTCCGAAGTTTGTGAAGTTACGAACGATTCCTGTGTGTTTAGAACCTACAGGATATTTAGACGTGATGTCTGTCCATGGATCTTGTGACAATTGTTTGATACCCAAAGACATTTTACGGTCTTCACGGTCTAAAGTAAGGATTACTGCTTCAACAGTATCGCCAACTTTTACGAAATCCTGAGCCGAACGCAAGTGCGTAGACCAAGACATTTCAGATACGTGGATCAAACCTTCAACACCTTCAGCCACTTCGATAAATGCACCGTAATCAGCGATTACAACTACTTTACCTTTAACTTTGTCACCCACTTTAAGATCAGCATTCAAAGCATCCCATGGGTGTGCGTTCAATTGTTTCAAACCAAGTTGGATTCTTGTTTTCTCATCATCGAAATCAAGGATAACAACATTTAATTTCTGGTCTAATTCCAACACTTCACTTGGGTGGTTGATTCTTGACCAAGAAAGATCTGTAATGTGGATCAATCCGTCAACACCTCCAAGGTCAATAAATACTCCGTAAGAAGTAATGTTTTTCACAACACCTTCGAGTACTTGTCCTTTTTGCAATTGTCCGATGATCTCTTTTTTCTGTACTTCAATATCCGCTTCGATAAGCGCTTTGTGAGAAACAACAACGTTTTTAAATTCGTGGTTAATTTTCACAACTTTGAATTCCATCATTTTGTTTACGTACACATCGTAGTCACGGATTGGTTTCACATCGATTTGTGAACCTGGCAAGAACGCCTCAATTCCGAAAACGTCAACGATCATACCACCTTTAGTTCTGCATTTTACAAAACCATTAACGATTTCACCTGTTTCGTTAGCAGAAATAACGCGATCCCATGATTTGATCGTACGTGCTTTTCTGTGAGACAATACCAATTGACCTGTTTTGTCCTCACGAACGTCAATCAATACTTCTACTTTGTCCCCTACTTTCAAAGCTGGGTTGTAACGGAATTCGTTTAAAGAAATAACACCTTCAGACTTAGCGTTGATGTCAACGATTACGTCTCTTTCAGTGATTCTTACTACAGTTCCTTCTACAACTTCCTCTTGGTCAGTAGCGATGAAGGTTTTTGAAACCAACTCTTCGAATTCTTTCAAATGCTTTTCGTCAACTGCATCGATTCCTTCCTGGAAGTTATGCCAGTTAAAGTTGTTCAAAAAATCTTCTTGTGTTTTTAATAATTCAGACATGTTCTGATAAAAATTTGTATTCTGCTTCCTTTGAATTTCAAATGCGGATAAAAAAACAGAAGTTGTTGATGTTTAAATATTTGATTGCCTGATGGAAACGCTTCTCCGCCAAAAGGTGCGCAAAAGTAATACTTTTATTTGAAATATTCAAACTTTACAATTTCTTATAAGCGGTATATTAGACATTTAACACGAATTTACAAATTTTTATATATCTTTCACCCCTCAAATCTTAACCCCAGTCGTTTGAATTTTATTTATAAGACCCTACTTTTAAACAGTCACTGCTTTGTCAAGCACATGAAGAGGCTGTTTTTTCTGCTGGTGTTGCTGATCTGTTCAGCATTGGCGCAGGCACAGGTATTTTCGTTAACGGTCGATAAAACAAACGAAACCTGCTCCGGAAACGGCAGCCTCACGATGAACGTGCAAAATGCAAATGCCGGCGCAACGGTTACTTACAGCATTTACCGACTGCCAGCAACTATGCCTTTAGCCGTTTCTACAGTAAACTTTTTCAACATGCTCAGCAGCGGAAACTACCGTGTTGTGGCAACCCAAAGCAACAGCAACGTTTCTGCTTCTCAGGAGGTCAGCATTGAAAGACAGATTGTACCGCTCGAATATGTTATTAACGGGATCAATATTACTTGCGGAAACTGGGGCGAACTCGACATTGCTGTTACGTCAGGTGTTGGCGCAACCTACGAAATCATCTCTGGTCCGGTGACAAGGCCGGCGCAAGTTTCAACAAATTTTAGCGGACTTCCCTCTGGAGAATACCAAATCAGGGTGATCGACGTTTGCGGACAAGGTTGGGTAATGACACATACTTTATTTGCTGTCGCTTCAAATATTCGGATTGCAGCAGCAACATTTCCGGAAGAAGCACTACCGACATGCAACTCGATTTTGGCAGAAAATACACTGACTCCTGCGTCAAATACTGCTTTAACCTATCCTTTGGCAGTCGAATACAAAGTCTTTCCTCCGGGCGGCGGCACAACAATTATCAACCGCATTATTACTGGCGGCGACCGTCTGCTGAACAACATGCAAACGGAAATTCCTTTTTTCCACAACCAATCTTATAGTTACCGGATTACGATCACAGACAATTGCGGACAGTCTTTTTCTAAAGACAATACCGTCAATAAAAAGATTGGCATCAGAATTTCAAAATCAAGAGGACTTTGCGGAAACTATTCTTTAAAAGTGAACGCGTCAATTTACAAAGCGCCGTACAACATTCGTTTTGTTTCTGCTCCAATTGGTTTCATTCCACTCGCGTTGAATCCAGATCCGGGACCATATAGCGAATCGCTTATTAATTTTGGAGACATCAACAATCCTGTCGTTCTCGGGAATTACGAAATTGAAATTACCGATGATTGCGGTCGGTCTGAAAGAGCCACCATACTTCTGGCGCCATCTCCTCCTTCAGCTTCGATCAATATCGAACCTTATACAGGCTGCCAGTCAAACAAAAGTAAAGTGACTATTCATGTTACACCTGATAAAATTGTTTCGGCGAATATTGTGATGGCGCCTATAGCATATACAACTGCAACACCTGTGAATATAGATGTTTCCTCGTCAATTAATACTGCCGGTCATTTGATTTTGACATATTTGCCTGCCGGCGATTATCGCATCTCCATGACTGATAATTGTGGAACACCATATACTACCGATTTTGCAGTCCCTGATTTGAGTACGACAATCACTACAGATAAATTGGTTTCCTGTGAGATTGGGAAGGGTTCGTTAAAGATTAAAGCAGAATCGAGCCAGTTACAAACCGTGGTGCTGACTGCTGCGCCATTGGGTTATACAACAGCGCTGCCGTTGGATGTTTCACAATTCATCAACAGCAATCACGTCATTTTTTCGCTCAATGATTTGATTCCCGGAGATTACCATTTTAAAGTGACCAACAGTTGCGATAACATACACGAAACAACCATCACTGTTGCCGGATATTCGATCACGTCAGGTTCTTGTAGCGTGGCTGAACATTGCGGTTCATTTGATGTTTCGCTGGCAAATATCAACAACAGCACAAGTCCGAAATACTGGCTGCAAAAATGGAATTCGCACACCAATTCCTGGGTGCATCCCGAAACGAACACGCCTTACACTGACGGTACAAGACCAACAGCGACCAATTCGTATTCCTTGCGAAACAATGCGACCAATTACAATATTGGCTACAACGGAAACTTCCGTGTGATCAAATCTTTTGACAGTTACGAGAATGGAAATATCGGTCTGACGCGTTTTTGCGTGGAAACATTACACCAATTCGATTTCTTCGGCGCGATCGAAATTACTGCCTTCGAAAAAACATCCTGCGAAGGAATGACTTCGAGTGTAGCCATCGACGCATTGGGATCGCAACCGCTTCGATACGAAATTGAATTGAAAAACGGATCGCCATTTCCGGTACGAAATTACACTGATCCGTTGTTTGTAAACCTGGAACCAGGTGTGTATAAATTTGTTGTGTACGACGTCTGCAACAACTTTTCTTCCCGTTTTGTAGACGTTGGCATGTTGCCCGCGATTTTAACCACCATCAATACACCGCAAAATCTTGCAGGATGCGAAAATGCCCAAAATAACAACAAAGCAGATTTTGTACTATCCGACCAGAATGCAGCGATATTGGGAAGTTTGAATCCATTGGCATACAACATTTCCTACCATATTTCGCCGGGCGATGCAACGACAGATATCAATCCGCTTCCGGACCGTTTTACATCGGAAAACACGACCGTTTATGCGCGAGTCGAATACAACAACCGCAGCGACTGTTACGGAATTGTTTCTTTCGATCTGACTGTCAATGAAAGGCCGACACTTCAAATGCCGCTGGATTATTTCATTTGTCCGGACGGAACGCTGACACTTATTGCCGACAGCGGTTATCTGCATTACGATTGGTCAAATGGCGACCATGATGTGACACAAATTACCGTTCGCAGTCCGGGAATGTATACTTTAACTGTGAGCGAATCGGCAAACGACCATCTTTGCAGTTTTACATATAATATTAATGTGCAATTGTCGGAAATCGCAACGGTTAAAAATGTGGAGATTTTGGATTTGAGTAACCAACAAAACACCATTGTAGTACACATCAACCAACCGGAAAATCACTATACTTATTCGCTCGACAACATAAAATTCCAGCAAAGCAACACCTTCACAGGTATTGTTCCGGGCAAATATTACATTTATATTAAAGATATCAATGGCTGTCAAACTACGACCGAAGAATTGGTAATCTATAACTATCCGAGGTTCTTTACACCGAATAACGACGGACACAACGACCATTGGGGAATTGTAAACGGCCCATCGGATCCAAGCCTTGAAGTGAAGATCTTTGACCAATATGGGCAGTTCCTGAAAACAATCAAATCAGGAGATCCGGGTTGGGACGGAACCATCAATGGCCGACTGCTTCCCGCTTCCGATTACTGGTTTATCATTTCCCGCGAAAACGGAAAAATATTCAAAAGCCACTTTTCATTAAAGCGATAAAAAAAGCCATCAAATCGACGGCTTTTAAATTATTTCGTTTCCTAATGTGTAACCGAGGCCACGTCTTTAGGATCGTGTTTGTGTTTAAACAAAATGGCAAATGCGATAGCGATAATCAGGGCGTAAACCGCGAATGCAATCCAGATGTTCGGCCAGTCTTTCATTAAAATGGCGTTGGTGAAACTTCCGTCGGTTGCAATTTCCGAACCCTGTTTCTTTACAAAACCGTGCAGCAATTCGTTTGAAGGTTCTGTTTGCAGATAAGTTGCAAGTTCAGTCGAATTTGAAAATGATTTCGTGAAGAACCTATCAATTGCCCATCCAGAAGTAAAACTTCCGAGGATCGCTCCAAATCCGTTGGTCATCATCATAAACAATCCCTGCGCCGACGATCGGTTTTTTGGATCGGTATTGGTTTCGACAAATAAGGAGCCGGAGATATTGAAAAAGTCGAATGCCATTCCGTAAACAACACACGAGAGGATAATCATCCAAAGTCCGCTGATCGGATCGCCAAAAGCAAAAAGTCCGAAACGTAAAACCCAGGCCAGCATACTAATCAGCATTACTTGTTTGATTCCGAAACGTTTTAGAAAGAAAGGAATTGCAAGAATGAATAAAGTCTCTGAAATTTGAGAGATCGACATAATGATTGTAGAATATTCCACTACAAACGAATCGGCATATTTAGGAAAATTCTCAAATTCGCTGAGGAAAACATCACCATACGCATTCGTAAGCTGCAACGCACCTCCCAAAAACATAGAGAAAATAAAGAACAGCGCCATTTTGTAATCCCCAAAAAGTTTAAAGGCTTCAAGTCCTAAAGTTTCCTGCAATGACGCATTTTCTTTCGTCAATCGCTGTGGCTTGCATTCAGGCAACGTAAAAGCATACAATCCCAGAATGACCGCAGCGATTCCGGCAATGTAAAACTGGTACTCCGTTGCCTTATTTCCGGTCAGGTTTGTGATCCACATCGCTACGATAAATCCGACCGTTCCAAAAACACGAATGGGTGGAAAATCTTTAACCACATCATTATTGTTGCCTTTAAGTGCCGTGTAAGAAATAGAATTGCTGAGTGAAATCGTTGGCATGTAAAAACACATGGCCAGAAGCATGATGTAAATAAATTCATTGGGTGTGGCAACCTGCGGAATGTAGAACAAAACGCCGGCGTATAATAAGTGAAGGATTCCGTACAAGCGTTCGGCATTGACCCATCTGTCAGCGATGATCCCTGTGAGCGTGGGCATAAACAACGAAGCAATTCCCATGGTTCCGAAAACCAGCCCAAATTGTGTTCCTTCCCATTGTTTGGTCCCGAACCAATAATTGGCAATTGTGATCAACCATGCGCCCCAGACGAAGAACTGGAGAAAGCTCATTGAAATCAACCTGTTTTTGATACTCATAAATATTTGTTTTGGTTTTAGAAAATAACAGCCCGTAAAACTAATATTAAATATGAGATAAACAAAAATTTACAACGTTTTAGCAGTGTTAATTACGAGTGCCAAAACCTGGTCAAATTGCTGTTCGCGTGTAAGGTTTGAATTGTCAATTTCTATGGCGTCGTCGGCTTTTCGGAGTGGTGAATCGTCGCGGTGTGTATCGATATGGTCGCGTTCCATGACATTTGCAAGAACGGCTTCGTAAGACACATCCTGTCCTTTTTGCTGCAATTCGTCAAATCGCCGTTGCGCGCGCGTTTGCGGACTGGCAGTCATAAAAATCTTGAGTTCAGCATTTGGAAAAACAACTGTTCCAATATCGCGTCCGTCCATCACAATGCCTTTGTCCTTACCCATTTGCTGCTGTTGTTCAACGAGTTTGGCGCGAACCTGCGAAACCTCAGCAACTTTACTTACGAAACCGGAAACTTCGATGGTTCGGATTTCGTTTTCCACGTTTACATCATTCAGGTACATTTCTGCAAACCCGAGATTTGAATTGAACTGAAAATGCAATTTGATAAACGGCAAACTGTTCACAAGGCTTTGTTTGTCGAAAAATTCCGGATTGATGTACCCATTTTGCATTGCAAACAACGACACGGCACGATACATGGCGCCGGTATCCACATAAACATAACCGAGCTGTTTTGCGATTTGCTTGGCCAATGTACTTTTTCCTGTCGATGAAAAACCGTCAATAGCAATGGTAATTTTTTTATCCAAAATATGAAGTTTAAGATTTTTTAGTATTCGTCGGCGAAATTGATCGTCAGGCCAAAAAGGCTTGTATTTCCTGCCAATGTATATCTGGAATACGAATAATCAAATTTGAGCCAGCCCATTTTAATTCCGATCCCAGCTGAGATTCCGCTGAAATTCCTTTGATCGACCAATCGCAATTCTTCGCCTCTCCTGAAATTGTAACCCACGCGAAGGTTGATACTTTTCTTTGGAAAAAGCTCGGCGCCAATTATCACGTGACGCAACGCATTGTTGAAGAATGAAACTTTTTCAGGAATTTGCTCGCCGTCGATCGTATTTTCTGCACGCGCCGGATTCGAGAATGCGATGTTCCACTGTTGCAGGTTTTCGAGTGTCAAATGCCAGCGAATGGGAACATTTTCAACTTCCTGGGAAATTCCGGCCATGACTTCAAGCGGCAGCTTTTCATTTGTGCCGGCATAAGTCGTAAACTGCGTCCCGATATTCCGAACCACAATCGCATAATTGATATCGTTGTCTTCATCGATATACAATCCGCCGATATCGATCGCACCGCCAAAAGAATTGTAACTTTCCAAAGTAGAAGAAATCAATTTTCCGCTGGCGCCGAAATGGAAATCGGTAAACGGAACATTATAAGAATATCCAAAAGACAGCGCAATTTCACTTCCCGAAAAACTCGCGGTTTCGAGTCCGTTTTCGTCATAACCGTCAAAACTTCCGTAATTGACATAGTTTACGCCAGCCTGAAATGTTTGTACGTGGCGGTCGTAAGTATAGGCGTAAGAAGCCGTTCCGTAAGTCACTTCGCCAAAATAACTACCATAATTTACAGCCAGATGATTGTCCATTTCGGGATTGATGGTTGCCGGATTAAAGTTGGCCTGATTGACATCGTAATCATAAATGGTAATGGTTTTTCCGCCCAAAGCGGCTTGTCGCGGCGAAGTAACCAAATTCAGAAACTGATAAACCGACTTTCCTCCTATCTGGCTATACGTTTGGGCACCAAATAAAAAAATGAAAAAATAAAGGAGTTTTTGGGTCATTTGCTATCGTTATTTCTGAAACTATAACGCAGTTGCGAAGATATTATTTTTAATAAAAAAACGGCTAATAAATTTTAGCCGTTTTTAGTTAAAGTGTTTTTGCGTTTTTGACCTTTTCGTCCGTCAGCGCAAATTTGAGTACTTCACTCATTTCCCTGACATAATGGAACGTCATGCCTTCAATATATTCGGCTTTGATTTCCTCAACATCTTGTTTGTTTTCTACGCACATGATGATTTCCTTGATGTTGGCGCGTTTGGCCGCAAGGATTTTTTCCTTGATTCCGCCCACAGGCAATACTTTTCCGCGAAGTGTAATTTCCCCTGTCATCGCGATGTTTTTCTTCACTCTTTTTTGCGTCAGTAAAGAAACCAAAGAGGTCAGCATTGCAATTCCGGCGCTCGGACCGTCTTTTGGCGTCGCACCTTCGGGAATGTGAATGTGAATGTTGTATTTCGCCATCATATCGGGATCAAGTCCTAATAATGAAGCGTTTGCTTTAATGTATTCGAGCGCAATTGTCGCCGATTCTTTCATCACCGTACCTAAATTTCCGGTCATGGTCATCGAGCCTTTTCCTTTGGAAATCAGTGATTCTATAAAAAGAATATCACCGCCAACAGATGTCCACGCCAAGCCCGTAACTACGCCCGCCACTTCATTGCTTTCAGATTTGTCGCGCTCCATTCTCGGAACACCCAAAACCTTTACAATATCTTCATCGGTAACTTTTTTATTGTATTCTTCTTCCATCGCTACCGATTTTGCAGCATTTCGGATGACTTGTGCAATTTTGCCTTCAAGTCCGCGAACACCGGATTCCCGCGTATAACCTTCCACGATTTTTTCGAGTTGTTTTTTCCCGATCGTAAGGTCTTTGGTCGTAAGTCCGTGTTCTTTCAATTGTTTCGGAAACAAATGCTGGCGTGCAATTTCGACTTTTTCCTCAATGGTATAACCCGACATTTTGATGATTTCCATTCTGTCGCGTAAAGCAGGTTGTATTGCGCCAAGGTTATTCGATGTCGCAATGAACATCACTTTAGACAAATCGTAACCCATTTCGAGGAAGTTGTCATAAAAAGCGCTGTTTTGCTCTGGATCCAATACTTCAAGCAACGCCGAAGACGGATCGCCCTGGCTGCTGACCGACAATTTGTCGATTTCGTCCAATACAAACACCGGATTTGAAGTTCCCGCTTTTTTCAGGCTTTGGATGATTCTTCCGGGCATGGCGCCGATATAGGTTTTACGGTGTCCGCGGATTTCCGCCTCATCGCGCAATCCGCCAAGGGAAATGCGCACATATTCGCGGCCGAGCGCTTCTGCAACCGATCTTCCGATCGACGTCTTTCCGACTCCCGGAGGTCCGGTCAAACAGATAATTGGCGATTTCATGTCATTGCGCAATTTCAGGACTGCCAAATGTTCGATCATGCGTTTCTTTACATCTTCGAGTCCAAAATGGTCTTTATCCAAAACTTTCTGCGCGCGTTTCAAGTCAAAATTATCTTTGGAAAATTGGTTCCACGGCAATTCCAAAAACAACTCCAGATAATTTCTCTGGATCCCAAAATCGGGTGCCTGCGGATTCATGCGTTGCATCTTAGACAATTCTTTCTCGAAATGTTTGGCCGTAATTTCGTCCCATTTTTTGGATTTGCCTTTCTGGCGCATTTCCTCAATTTCCTGGTCGTATGACACGCCGCCAAGTTCTTCCTGAATGGTTTTCATCTGCTGGTGCAGAAAATATTCCCGCTGCTGCTGATCGAGATCGAAACGAACTTTTGACTGAATGTCATTTTTGAGTTCGAGCTTCTGAAATTCTACATTCATGTAACGAAGGGTTTCCAGCGCGCGTTCCTTTAATGCATTAATAGCAAGCAGGTCCTGCTTTTCCTTTACGGAAAGGTTCATGTTTGACGACACGAAATTGATCAGAAACGACTGGCTTTCGATATTTTTGATGGCGAATGTCGCTTCAGTCGGAATGTTCGGGCTTTCCTTAATGATCTGGATCGCGAGTTCTTTTATAGAATCGAGAATCGCGAGAAACTCGGTGTCATGTTTGCCCGGGCGCTTCTCCTGAACTTCTTTGATCTTCGCTTTGATGTATGGTTTTTCAGAAATGACCTCATCGATCTCGAAACGTTTTTTGCCCTGGAGAATTACGGTGATGTTTCCGTCGGGCATTTTTAAAACCCTTAAGATCCGCGCGACAGTTCCAATCTTATGGATGTCGTTTTTGGTCGGATCTTCATCTTCTTCATTTTTTTGAGCAACCACTCCGATGATTTTATCGCCGGCGTTTGCATCATTGATCAGTTTTATGGATTTGTCCCTTCCGGCTGAAATCGGGATGACAACGCCTGGAAAAAGAACGGTATTTCGCAATGGTAAAATGGGCAAAGAAGCAGGAAGCTCCTCGTTGTTCATCTCTTCTTCGTCTTCGGGTGTTAATAGTGGAATTAATTCTGCTTCCGAATCGAATTCTTGCAATGACAAATTGTCAAATGTTAGGATTTTTGGGTTTGACATATCAATATGTTGTCAAAATGACATTAAAGTTTGTAAATGGGTTAACAAATATAATACATGCAGCGGTTAATCTTTCGTAAAATCGATGTACTGCGTATTATTTCGTGCGAGGCGCTAAGCTGTCAAGATTTATGCCATAAAAAAATCCCGACGAATCGGGATTTCTAAATTCGATTGAAGTTTATTTATTGTTCAATATAAGTTATGTTATTAAAAACTCCCGTTGTGAGATCTTTAAAATCGCCTACTTGTCCGGTATTAAAATCAATTGCATACACTTTTGAGTGGAAAGTTCCCGAAATTTTTCTTGTCGTTGGATTGTTAGAAGTGATGCCAATATTACCTACTGTATCCATACTAAGCGGATTGGCAGAAGTGTAAGAAACCATTGGATTTAAAGCGTCGGGAATGTAAGTAATCGCGGCGCCATCATCAGGCACATCAAAACTTGTAGTGGCAGGATCTGTTTGAATCCACTGTAAAGTCACAAGTTTTGTTTCGTTGTATTTCCCAATTATTGAATAATTTACCATAGGCAAACCTGTATCGGGATCGGTCATCACTTCACCTGTAATTGGGTTCCTGTAAGCAGACTTGACTGCAATTATTGAGTTTGCTATAAATGGCACTCCAGAAATATTTAATGTGAATGATCCCTGATTTACCGGGTTTGACGCTGTAAGACGAATTGGTCCGGCCCAGGTGCTTGAAGATGTTGCGGAACAATTTGTTCTTACATAAAAATCATATCCGACACTGGTGAGCAATCCCGGAATGGTGACTGTTGGCGTTGTTGCAACCAACATGGTTCCCGTTCCCACTGAAAATCCGGTATTTCCGTATTGAATTTCGAAGCTATTTGCGGTTCCCGCAGCTGCGGTCCATGAAACGGTTACTGTTGTTGGCGTAATTCCATTCCTCACAGCTGTCCCGTTCTGCGGACTGGCACAACTACCGATGGTCGTTCCGGCAGAAACTGGCCCAATCCAGGCGCTAAAAGTAGTGGCATCGCAAACAGTGCGTACGTAAAAATCGTATTGGTTTGCAGCAAGCAATCCGTTGATCATTGCTGTATTTTCGGTAACCGTCATTCCGGTTCCTGATCCTGCTGCAAATCCTTTTGGCCCGTACTGAACCTGCCAGGTTTCGGCATTGGATTCCCAATCTAAAACAATCTTTGTTCCTTCTATAAAATTACTCGCAGAAAATGCTGCCGGCGATTCGCATACGATCTCATCTTCAGGATTAAGGCTTATTGACGGATCGACAGGCTCGTTTTCGCATGAAGCGAACTGCAAACCCACTAAGACCAGCAAAAACAATATTAAAAACTTGGGCATCTTCATATTAGGCAAGGTATTTAGATTTGTGATTTTTTTTGAACGACCCAAATATAATTAATTCGGAACCGCTTTCTGAAAAAAAAATTGCATTATTTTTAACCAAACTGTAACATCACTAAAAATACACCGTCATTTGGTGTAAATCACAATCCCCTGTTTGAGTTTAGCTAAACAAAATATCGAAGAATTAATTTCGCTTTGCCGGGACAAAAACCAGAAAGCACAATTTGAGATTTATAATCGCTATTGCAAGGCGATGTATAATGTGGCCTATCGAATTGTGAAAGATGCGCATTTTGCCGAGGATGTGATGCAGGAAGGCTTTCTGAAAGCTTTTACAAAAATCGATGATTACCGTCAGGAAGTGGCTTTTGGCGCCTGGCTCAAACGAATCATCATCAATTACAGTATCGATTTCTACAAAAAACAAAACAGTTTTAAGACAGATGACGTAGAAAAAATCCTGTACAAAGTGGAAGACGATATCAACCACAGCGAACCGGAAATTGATTTCAACCATTTAAAAGTCGGACAGGTTCTAAAAACGATCGAAACCCTGAAAGACAGTTATAGAATGGTTCTTACCTTACATTATATCGAGGGTTATGACCAGGAAGAGATCACAGAAATCCTGAACATCAGTTATGCGAATTGCCGCACGACAATCAGCAGGGCGAAAGAAAGTTTAAGAAAAAAATTAGAGGAAATATGTTAAAGGAAAATGATCAAATGGAAAACCTTTTCGGAAAATTCGAAGACCAATGGGATATTTATGAACCGGATGAAAACCATTACGACCGGTTTATCGCCAAACAAAACAGGAAAAAATCGAGACGAAACCATTGGTACAAATTGTCAATTGCCGCTTCGATACTGTTGCTAGCCGGTTTATTTACGTTCTTCAATTACAACAACCATCAACAATCAAAAAACGGCAGTTTAGAATTTGCTTCAAGGCAAACCCGGGAAACCGATTCTATTTTTACGGCCATGATCCGGATCGAACTCGAGAAAGTAAAGGAGAAAAAATCGCCCGTTAATCAACAAATCGTCGCAGATGCATTGGTCCAAATGAAAGCGCTCGACGCAGATTACGAAAAAATCAAATTGGAATTAATCAAAAACGGGGAAAGCAAACAGATCATTTACGCAATGATGAGAAACTTAAAAACCCGCATTTCTTTTCTTGAAAATGTGTTGTCGCACATTGAAGAAAACGAAAAAATAACAAATACCACACATGAAAACACTATCTAAATTATTCATTTTTTTATTGCTGATTCCAGCGTTTTCGCAGGCGAACGAAATAGAAGACGGAAAATATTCCAAACAAAAAAACATCAAAAAAGCTTACATCGTCAATTCGGATGCAGGCATCGACATTGTGAATTCCTACGGAAATGTTTTTGTAACCACATGGAATGAAGACAAAATCGAGCTCGATGTTTTGATTAAAGTGAGTGGCGACAGCGAAAGTTGGGTCGGCCAGAAAATCGACCAGATCAACGTGGATATCGAAGCGCTAAAAAATTTGGTTACGGCGAGAACCGTCATTTCCAACAATTCAGGCGGAAAAAGCGGCAAAAACAACAGCTTTGAAATCAATTATACAATCAAAATCCCAAAAAACGGCAGCGTCAAAATCAATAACAAATATGGCGACGTGTTATCAACCGACTTATTTTCGAATGTCAACATCAAATGCAAATACGGTAAAATTACGATGGGCAAACTCAGCGGAAACAGCAACATTCTCGATATTGAATACTGCAACAAATCGACTGTGGATTATGTGAAAAATGCAAGTGTCAGCGCCGATTATTCCGGGATCACGATTAACGATTTTGGCAACATCAACCTTAAGGCAGATTATACCGATGTAAGCCTGATTTCCGGGAATAATTTAAAATATGAATGCAGTTACGGCAAACTCAATTACGGTAAAATCAGCAATATCGATGGCAACGGCGATTACCTTTCGATCAAGATCGCAGAGGTTTTGAATAACCTGCAAATCAGCACCAAATACAGCAAACTCACTGTCGGTACGATGAATGCCAAAGCGGGAAACATCAACGTGAATTCGGGTTACACTTCAGTCGGAATTGGCTATAGCCCGGCATATCCTTTCGACTTTGACATCAGCCTGAAATATGCCAGCTTAAAAACCGACGGCGATCTTGAAATCATCTCCAAACAAGAAACCAATTTCAGTAAAAGTTATCAGGGTTACTATAAAAAACAAGGTTCCAATAAAATTTCAATCGAATCAGATTACGGAAATGTAAGTTTATCCAAAAATTAACCAATCCAAACACCAATCACCATGAAATCAATTTTTTACACCAAAACACTTCAATCGATTTTTGCATTCGTACTTTTATGTTCTTTTAATGCCACTGCACAATGGTCGACTGAAAAGGTTCAGGGAAACGGAAATGTCATTTCCAAAAAAATCAATACTGCCGATTATGACAAAATTCTCGTTTCAGGTTCTTTTGACGTGAATCTTGTCGACGGAAAAGAAGGCAGCATTACCATAGAAGGCGAAGAAAACCTCATCGGATTGATCACGATCGAATCGAACGGCGGACAGTTAAAAATTTATCCGCAAAAGGGAAAACAAATCCGCGTGAGCAATGGCAAAAAAATCCTGATCACGGTTCCGTTTCAGACTTTAAATGAACTCAGCGTGACAGGATCCGGAAATGTGATTGCGAAAAGCACGATAAAATCAACCGACTTCTCAACGAAATTAACCGGTTCAGGGAATTTGGTGTTGAATGTAGACATTGAAAACCTGGAAGCCAAATTGACCGGTTCCGGAAATTTTGAGATCAAGGGACGCGCTTCAACGTTAGATTGCAAAGTAACAGGATCCGGAAATTTCCGTTCTTATGATTTAAAATCATCAAATGTTGACGCCAGTGTTTCGGGATCAGGAAATTCGGAAGTGTATTGTTCCGGAAATCTTCAGGCGCATGTTACCGGTTCAGGAGACATTCATTACAAAGGCGATCCGAAGAAAAAAGAGACAAAAGTTTCCGGTTCGGGAACAATTTCGAAGGCCTAGGTTATTTATATCAGTTGCTTTTTAAAGGCGTTTTATTTTGATAAAACGCCTTTTTTTGGTATCCGCAACAACAGAATCACGCCGATGATAAAAAACACCGCAAGGCAAACAATCGCTGATCGTGGACTTCCGGTAATTTGGTCCACAAGTCCGTAAACACACATTCCGATTACGATCCCAATTTTTTCCGACACATCATAAAAACTAAAAAACGAAGTCGTGTCATCAGATTCCGGTAGCAATTTAGAATACGTCGAACGTGAAAGCGATTGAACACCGCCCATTATAATGCCGGCAACTGAAGCCATTACGTAGAAATGGATCGGCAATGTAATAAAATACGCACCGATGCAAAACAAGATCCAGATGATGTTGATCACGATCAGCACCGGAATGTTCCCGAATTTCGCAGAAGCTTTTGAAGTGCCCACTGCGCCAATAATGGCCAGAAACTGAATCAGCAAAATGCAAATGATCAATCCGGTTGTGCCTTCACTTTCGCTAGACCACGCCACTTCCTGGGCGCCAAAATATGTCGCTACGAGCATTACCGTTTGAACAGCCATACTGTAAACGAAAAAACTGCCCAAATATCTTTTTAAAGCGATGTTTTGCCCAAGCAATTTCCAAACTTTTTTGAGTTCGCGGAAACCGTTAAACAGCACTTCTTTATTAACCTTCTGTGCACTTTTATTTCCTTTTGGCAGGAAAAAATAACTGTACTGGCTGAAAACGATCCACCAGATTCCGACCATGACGAAAGAATAACGCATGGCTTCCATTTTGGCTGCGCCGGTTTCAGCGCCTAAAACCATAATTAAATTAACCACCAGCAAAATGACACTTCCAATATAACCCAGCGAATATCCTTTGGCACTAATGCTATCCTGTTGTTCGGGATAAGCGATATCCGGCAAATAAGAATTGTAAAATACCAAACTTCCCCAATAACCGATCAATCCGAAGAAATAAAAGAACAGTCCGATGTAAATGTGTTCGAGGCTAAACCAATACAAACCCATGCACGACAATGCGCCCAAGTAACAGAAAAACCGCATAAAGGCTTTTTTATTTCCAACGTAATCTGCAATTCCGGAAAGCAAAGGTGAAATAAATGCCACTAGTAAAAACGCAGCAGCTGTGACAAAACTGATCAACGCAGAATTTTTCAAATTAAACCCAAATACGTGAATGTAAGGATTGTCATCAGAAAATAAAGCCTCGTAGAAAATTGGGAAAATCGCCGACGCAATGGTCAAGGTATACACCGAATTTGCCCAATCGTAAAATGCCCAGGCGTTCAATAATTTCTTACTTCCTTTTTCTAACTCTGCCATCTTTTAAATTTGTTGGTACGAATGTATTTATTTTTTATCAGAATTTCGTCCTGCTTTGAAAATCTTAATTATTTCAAAACACAAAAAGCCACTCTTTTCAGAATGGCTTTGATTATAACGTTTTAATTTATTTGAATTTCACACCAAATTTGGCTGCCTCGGCTTTTGCTTCAGGGATAAGTCTTTTAAGATTTGCGATCCTTGTTGCATCGGAAGGGTGCGTACTCATAAATTCCGGTGGTGCCTGCCCTCCTGAATTTGCCGCCATTCTTTCCCAGAACGCAACAGAAACATCAGGATTGTAACCTGCAATAGCCATCAATGTCAGTCCTACCCTGTCGGCTTCACTCTCGTGGCTTCTGCTGAATGGAAGTGCAACGCCATATTGTGCGCCAACACCGTACGCCTGCATGGCGATTGCCTGAGTGGTTTCGCTTTTTCCGCCAACAGCAGCACCAACGCCAACAGCGCCCAGTTGCGTCAACACGTCTGAACTCATGCGTTGTTGTCCGTGATTTAACAATGCGTGGGATACTTCATGGCCCATTACAACCGCCATTCCGGCTTCGTCTTTGGTGATTGGAAGAATTCCGGTATAGAAAACAATTTTTCCGCCGGGCATACACCAGGCGTTCACTTCTTTGCTTTCGACAAGTTTGTATTCCCATTTGTAATCTTTCAGATAGCCTGAATAGCCATTGGCATTGAGCCATTTTTCAGCTGCGGTTTTAATTTTCGTTCCGACAGTAGTGACCCTTTGCGCATCTGTGGTGCCCGAAACAACTTTATTTTCCCCAAGAAAAGTGTTGTATTGCTGAAACGCAGATGGTAAAATCTGGGAATCCGGTACCAACGCCAAAGTGCTTTTGCCCGTAAACGGATTCGTCGCGCAAGAATAAATGATGGCAGCAAGCGCAATTCCTGCAAGTAAAAATCGTTTTTTCATGGTTTAAGGATTTAACATTTGAAGCAAAAATACAATTAATATTATTCTGCCGTGATATGCAATTCCGTGAAATCTTTATCAATTAACAATGTTTTTCCGTCGAACGATAAAGTTTCAAAAGCAGCACGCTCGTTGTCAATGTAAATACTTTTCACCTTGAACGGCAATGCATGCAGGTTGATTTTGTATTTCGAATACGGAACTGTAAATTTTCCTTCGTTGAATTGCTGGATGACCAATTGATTTTCTTTTCCTTTAAACGTAAAAGTCGACAAGCTGTAACGGCCTTTGTTGTAATCGTACCCGTCCTGCGCATCTTCATAAAGCATCGAGGTTTCTTTGCCAATTTTAAAATACACGTCAAGCGTAATTTCATCAAATTCGAGTTCGCCAACGTATTGCTGCACGGGATATTTCGGAATGATCGATCCTTCTTTGATGAAAATCGGAATCTGGTCGTAATTGGTACTGACCCAAAGTTCTTTGGATCCGCTAACCAATTCTTCAGTCCAGAAATTGTACCAGTTTCCTTTCGGAAGGTACATTCTCCTGCCTTGCGCATTGGGTTCCAGAATCGGGCAAACCAAAATTTGGTTGCCAAAAATAAACTCATCCGTACGGTAATGTGTCTGCGGATCTTCCTGATCGAAATACACGAGTGGTTTCAACATCGGAACGCCGTCGTTGATATATTCCCAAAACATCGTGTATAAATAAGGAAGCAACTGGTAACGCAATTCAACAAATTTCCTGGTAATATCAATGACTTCCGTATCGAATGACCAAGGTTCCTGTTCGCCATGATCACCCGATGAATGTGTTCTGCAAAACGGGTGAAATACGCCAAGCTGGATCCAACGCGCGTACAATTCGCCGGAAGGCTGTTCGGCAAATCCGCCAATATCAGAACCGGTGAAGCCCATTCCGGAAATCGACATGCGCTGCATTTGAATGTTGGCAATCCACAAATGTTCCCAAGACGCCACATTGTCACCAGTCCATGAAGAAGTGTAACGTTGCGCGCCCGAATAAGCCGATCTGGTAATGATAAACGGACGTTTTGGATACGCAAATTGTTTTACGCCTTCATAAGTCGCACGCGCCATCTGTGTTCCGTAGATATTGTGTGCTTTGCGGTGGCTGCAAGGATTTCCGTCGTAATCGTGCCTCACGTCAGGCGGGAACGTTTTGCCCGGAACTTCCATTACGGCAGGTTCGTTCATATCGTTCCACACGCCTTTCACACCGAAATCGGAAATCAGTTCCTTGAATAATCCGGCCCACCATTCGCGGACAGCTGGATTGGTATAATCAGGAAAATTGCATTCGCCCGGCCAGACTTTTCCTTTCATATACGGACCGTCGGCACGTTTGCAAAAGAAATCTTTTTCCAAAGCTTCCTGGTAAACCCAATAATCTTTGTCGATTTTAATTCCCGGATCGATGATCACGACGGTTTTGAATCCGTCTTCAGCCAATTCGGCAACCATACGTTTTGGATCGGGAAAATATTCTTTATTCCATGTAAAACAACGGAAACCTTCCATATAATCGATGTCGAGGTAAATCGCGTCGCACGGAATGCGCAGTTCACGGAATTTGCCTGTAATCTCTTTTACCTTACTTTCCGGAAAATAGCTCCATTTGCATTGGTGGTAACCCAAAGCCCAAAGTGGCGGCAATTCTGGTTTTCCAGTCAAATGTGTATAAGTGGTTACGACATCCGACATTTGCGGGCCGTAAATAAAATAATAGTTCATTTCGCCGCCTTCTGCCCAAAAACTGGTAACATTCCTGCGTTCATGCGAAAAATCAAAAAAAGTGCGGAACGTATTGTCGAAAAATACGCCGTAAGCCTGTTTGTTTTGCAAACCGATATAAAACGGAACGACTTTGTACAACGGTTCCTGATCTTTGTGAAACGCATATTGATCGGTGGCCCAATTTTCCACGCGTTTTCCTTTCAAATTGGAATGGGACGCTTTGTCGCCGAGTCCGTAAATGCTTTCACCATCTTTCGAAGTTTTGCTCATTTTGACGATATTTCCGCCAAACTGATAGCTTTCCTCCCAATGGAATCCGAGTTCGTCTTCGAGAACCGAATTGCCTTCCAAATCGGTAATATCAATCCGCAAATCAACTTTGTGGACTTTAACAATGACTTTGCTGGTGGTCACCAAATAGTTGTCGGTTTCCTCTGTCAGTTCCAGGAAATTGTAACCGTGTGATTGCGTTTTGTCGATGGCATAAGAGAAATCCTTGCTGAAATACCCTTTGGTCGTATAGCGAAAACGGATCAGGCTGTCGCGAAGAACAGTCAATTTCAGGATCACGTTGTTATCGGTATAGAAAAAAACCGAATCGACATCTTTCTTAACTTCGATTATTTTTGATGGATATAAATCGCCTTTGTATTCAAGTTCTGTATTTGTAATCATATCGTATTGGGGTTCAGATTAGCTAAAATGCGTATTGCATAGGTTCCAAACATACAAAATCCTATCGTTTCTGAAAACGTTTTCAGGAGTTTTTCACGCAAACGTTGTCGTGACAAATTTATCTGATTATCAAATTACTGCGTCCATTATTTCTTATATTTGCCGACCCAAATTTATGCTATGAAAACAAAATTTGCACAAACAGTTTTAATTGTCTGTATTTTATTAGGTTATACCAATTCGCTACAAGCCCAAACCGCCGAAATTGAAAAGATCCAGCGCGATCTCCGAAAGGTAAAAGACAGCACTTCCTACATCGACAAACTCAACCATCTGGCGGTTTTGATGTACATGAAAAACCCCGACAGCTGCTTTTTTTATGCTGTAAAAGCAAAACAAATTGCCGTTCGCCAACATTATACTAAAGGTGAAGCCGATGCGATACATGCACTCGGAATTGCGCTTTCGCTCAAAGGATTGCACCATGACGCGCTAAAACAACACAATAAAGCACTTTCAAGTTATAAACGTTTGAACGATATTCCGAGTGTGGCGATGACTTACATGAATCTAGCCTCGACGCACCGATATCTCTCGGACAGCATCAGTGCCGTGAGGTTTTTACGCAAAGGCATCAAAGAAGCGCTTAAGAAACCCAATGACAGCATCATGGCCGGCGTGTACATCAATTATTGCGACCTTGCTCCGGCTTTGCCCGACGACAGTTCGCGGTATTATTTGAAAAAAGCGACCGCCATTGCCAAACATTTTAAAGACTACCGCGTATTGCTTTTCAACAGGCTGATGGAAGTGACACTTTTGCTCAATACGCCGCGTCAGGCGGAAGCGTTGCCAATCCTTGAAAAAGCTTTGGCAGATTCGGAAGCTGCAGGATTGGAATATTTCCAGATCACGATTTATGATCTGCTGGCAAAATATTACGCCGACCAGCCTTCAAAAGCAACGGCTTATTACGAAAAAGTCCTTAAAATTCTCGACAAAGGCGGTTATGTGAATTTAAAACCGCTGGTGCTGATGCGTATGATGCCGTATGCGGAAAAGGAAGGTGACAAAGACAAGCTCGTGTTTTTGGCGAAAGAATTGTCGAACGCCGTGAGCGCAAAACAGGAAAGACTGAGTATTTTCTTTAGTGATTATGTGCGTTACAACGAACTTGAAGAAGCGAATAATTTGCTCGAAGTAACTTCTAAAGCTGAAAAAAAGCGCGAAATCATTTTGATCTCGTTTTCGGCTGGCGCGCTTTTATTGCTATTGGTCATTTTTTTCCTGTACAGAAAATCACAGCGTGAATCGCGGCAAAAATCAGAACTTAATAATATCATTGTGCAAAAGAATAACGAACTCGAAGCCAATGATGCGTTTAAAAACAAACTCGTTTCGATTCTCGCGCACGACTTTCGATCGGCGCTTATCTCGACGGTTTCTGTTGTTGAAATTTTAAAGTCGAATGGTGGTTTGAGTCCCGAAGAAATGGAACTTTTTTACAACCAGATCCAATCCGATATTTACAACATGCTGGATCGTTTCGACAGCACCCTGCAATGGATCAGGCAGCAGTTGCAAAACAAAGAAATTCAGTCAATTGATTTAAGTCCGAAAGTCCTTTTCGATGAAGCGACAGCAGTTTTTGTCACCGAATTGCAACAGAAAAACATCATCATGGAAAACCACATTTCGGAAAATTTAAAAATTGCATCCGATAAAGAAATGCTGCAATTTGTCAACCGGAACCTGATTTCGAACGCAATTAAATTTTCACCACAAAACGGCCACATAGAGATCAGATCTGAAGTTAACGACAATATGGTTGCCTTCTCTGTATCCGATAACGGAAAAAGGCTGGATGCCAAAACACTCGAATCGTTGTTTTCAATCAACAGCACCGGAAGCACCAGAAACGGCGCCGGAATAGCCTTATCAATGTGTCGCGATTTTATCGAAAAATTAGGAGGCACAATCCGGGCAGAGAATCCCGAAAATGGCGCTACATTTTATTACACTTTGCCGTATAAAAATTAATAAAAAAGCCGCTTCATAAACAAGCGGCCTTTTGTTTTTACGGATCTAATTGTTTACGATATTTTAAATACGCTGACTGCCAATGGCGGTAAAGTCAGTGCTGCCGAGAATTCGCGTCCATTCCAGGATTCTTTATCGATTTTGACGGCTTTTGGATTTCCAACACCGCTTCCGCCATAAATGGCTTCATCGCTGTTAAAAATTTGTGTCAGCTTGCCTTTTTTCGGCAAACCGATGCGGTAATTTTCGCGTACTACGGGAGTGAAATTGCATACTACAACCACAACTTCTTTTTCTGTTTTTCCTTTTCGCATAAACGACATCACCGCATTTTGATGGTCTTCGTAATTGATCCATTCAAAACCTTCTGCACTGAATTGTTTTTCGTATAATGCCGGGTAGGATTTGTACAACTTATTGAGATCTGTGATGAGTTTTTTGATGCCTTCATGATACCCAAACTGCAGCAAATGCCAATCGAGGCTTCCTTCAAAATTCCATTCGCTGCTTTGTCCGAATTCTGCGCCCATAAACAATAATTTCGTTCCAGGATGCGTGAACATGTAACCGTATAACAACCTCAGGTTTGCAAATTTCTGCCATTCGTCACCGGGCATTCTGCCTGCGATGGAATGTTTCCCATAAACGACTTCATCATGAGAAAGCGGCAACATAAAGTTTTCGCTAAACGCATACGTCATTGAAAACGTCAGGTCGTTTTGGTGGTATTTTCGGTACACCGGTTCTTTTTGGAAATATTGCAGCGTATCGTGCATCCAACCCATCATCCATTTCATTCCAAAACCGAGTCCGCCTAAAAATGTTGGTCGCGACACCATCGGAAATGAAGTACTTTCCTCGGCGATGGTTTGCACGCCGTCAAAATTGGCATATACAGCTTCGTTGAAATCTTTAAGGAAACTGATCGTGTCAAGGTTTTCGCGACCTCCGAAAACATTGGGTTCCCACTCGCCTTCCTTCCTCGAATAATCGAGATATAACATCGAAGCGACAGCATCTACACGAAGTCCGTCAGCGTGGTAATGCTGCAGCCAAAAAATTGCATTACTGATCAAAAAGGAGCGAACTTCATTGCGTCCATAATTAAACACGAGGCTTTTCCAGTCGGGATGGTAACCTTTTCGCATATCTGGATGTTCATACAAATTCGACCCATCGAAAAAACCAAGCCCATGCGCGTCACTTGGAAAATGCGACGGAACCCAGTCTAATATGACTCCGATTCCAGCCTGGTGCAGTTTGTCTACCAGAAACATAAAATCCTGCGGTTTCCCGAAACGGGACGTTGGCGCAAAATAGCCCACAAGTTGGTAACCCCATGACGGATCATATGGATATTCCATTATAGGCATGAATTCTACGTGCGTAAAACCGGTTTCTTTAACATAAGCGACCAATTCATCCGCGAGTTCAATATACGTCAAAAATTTCCCTTCGGCATTGCGTTTCCAGGAACCAAGATGCACTTCGTAAACCGAATGGGGTTTGTCGAGCGCGTTATTTTCCTTGCGGGATTGCATCCAATTGTCGTCTTTCCAATTGTAATTTAAATCCCATACTTTGGAAGCCGTTTGTGGCGGATGTTCGCAATACAACGCAAGCGGATCGGCTTTTTCAGTGATCAGGCCATTGTTGTTCGATTGGATTTTGTATTTGTAAACGGTTCCTTTTTCTACATTCGGAATAAATCCTTCCCAGATTCCCGAACCGTCCCAACGAACGAACAATTGGTTTTCGCCCTGGATCCAATAATTGAAATCGCCAACAACCGATACAGATCGTGCAGATGGTGCCCAAACTGCAAAATAAGTGCCTTTGACGCCGTCGACTTCGACCAGATGAGCGCCCAGTTTTTCATACAATCGAAAATGTTTGCCGGCCTTGAATAAGTTAATGTCAAAATCTGTAAAAAGAGAATGTGCTTTGGTTTGGTTCATTGGTGGTATATTTTTTGGCGCTTGGCGCTCTGATTATTGTTTGATGATTTTTTCGGTGAAAATTTTTCCTTCTGAAAAAATCTGTAACATGTAAATGCCTTTTTGCAAGGCGCTGGTATTGATTTCAATATTGTTTCCGCTACTGCTGATTATCTTTTTTCCTGATAAATCTGAAACGACAATCTTGTCCAAAACTTTCGAATTTTGATTCTGGATTCGGATCACATCAGTTGCCGGATTTGGATAAACAACAAACATTTTTGAGGCACCAAAATCACGCGTTGACAACATGCATGGAGCCGTTACCAGTGTTGGGACATTGATATTGGTAGTGGTATTGTTGCCTACTTGCCGATACACATTCCAACCCCATCCATATAGTGAACCATCGGTTTTTAGTGCCAATATGTGTCCGTTTCCAGGATATGCCGACTGCCAATTAGCATCGGTTCCTACCTGAGTCGGCAGTGCATTGTTGGTAAAATTTCCGTTGCCAAGTGTTCCCATTGAATTATCACCCCAGGTCCACAATGTGCCATCCGTTTTAATCGCAAATGAAGTAGCAGATGTAGCACCGGCAATATCCCAATCGGTATCAAATCCAATTTGGACAGGAACATAGCTGTTTGTAAAAAAAGTTCCGTTTCCCAATTGTCCATAATTGTTATTTCCCCACGACCATAACGTACCGTCTATCTTTAAGGCGATTGCAAAAGTTGCATCAAGCGAAATTGACTTCCAGTTGGTATCGTTATTGACCATCGTTGGTGCCAAACTGTCTTCGCCTGAACCATTGCCGATCTCACCCAAAGCGTTATTTCCCCAAATCCATAAAGTTCCGTTAGTTTTAATCGCGCTAATGTTATTTTGTCCGGCTTCAACCGATTTCCAGTCGTTGTCGATTCCAATTTGTGTCGGAAAAACATTGTTATCCAATGTTCCGTTACCCAATTGGCCTTCATGATTTTTGCCCCATGACCACAACGTCCCGTCGTTTTTTAAAGCAACCGTATAATTAAAACTTACGTCAACGGCAATCCAGTTTGTGTCGGATCCAATCTGAACAGGATTCCATGCGGCTGACGTACTTCCGATGCCCAATTGTCCATTTGCATTATTGCCCCAAACCCATAACGTTCCGTTTTTTTTGATTCCCGCGTTGTGAAACGAAGACCCTGAAGAGATGGCGAGCCATTGATCCGTTCCAATTTGCGTTGGTACATCCAAAGCTGCAATTGGTCCGCTTCCCAAAAGTCCACTTTCGTTTCTGCCCCAGCCCCATAACGTGCCATCGGATTTAATTCCGAAAGAATGGATGTTTCCCGGGGCAATAATATCCCAGCATTGTGCCTGGAACTGCATGGTTGTAAAAAGGATCAGAAGCGTAATGGTATTTTTCATTATTGATTTAATTTCTGACAAATATAAAAGCAAAGCAAGACGGCTCCTAATTTAAATTATTAATTTTTGGCTTGACAAACAACAAATAACCAATGTATGAAATCACAGTAAATACTACAACAATTGCCAGATTTGACGGATCACTAATAGCAAAACCAACCAGTAGCACTGCGGTAACCAACAATGTAAATCCGGTTGAAAACGGATACCCAAAAGCACGATATGGCCGTGGCAAATCAGGTGCTGTGATGCGTAATTTTATCAGCGATGCAAATGCAAATCCGGTGACAATCATCATCATAAACACCGAAATCCCGAATAGTGTTTCAAACGAACTTCCCAAAATCAGCACCAGCGCAAAAAAATAGCAGCATATCAAAGCATTATAAGGCGTTCCACCTCTGTTGACCGCTGCAAACTGCGTTGCAAAAAATCCGTCGCGGCTCAAGCCAAATAAAATCCTGGACGGAATCAACATGTAAGCGTTCAATATGCTAAGCAACGAAAATATCGCAACTGCGGTCATCAACGTTCCGCTCCAGCTTCCGAACGCCGCATTTGCAGCTTCGGCCGCAGCCAAAGGTGATTTCGCAATCGTTTCCACAGGAAGGATGTATAAAATTGCTCCGTTGATGAGTACATATAAAACCGCAATTGCCGTCGCACCGAACAAATAGGATTTCGGAATGTTTCGCCCAGGATCGCTGTCTTCTTCGGCGAAAAACGACACCGACATCCAGCCGTCATAAGCGCCCATAATCAATTGTAATGCTTTAAAAAACGAGATCAAGAATCCGCCAGTGAGCAATTCGCCAGAAAGTGAAACTGCTGTTGAAAATACCGGTTTTTCCAAAAAACATCCAACAATCAACACCAGAAACAATAGGATTTTGATGACACTTGTTACTTTCTGGATGGCGCTTCCCGTTTTTATTCCCGGAATATTCACCGCTGTAAAAAAAGTCAGAAAGGCTACAGCTATTATTTTTTCGTTTCCACCAAATTGCGGAAAAATAAGCAGGCAATAATCGCTCAGTACAATGCAAAAATAAGCGGGCGCAATGGCATTGCATAAAAAGTCAAACCAGCCGTTGATGAATCCGGCGTAATTTCCAAAAGCGCGTTTGATGTAATTGTAAGCACCTCCGGCTTTGGGCATCATCGTTGTCAATTCGGCATACGAACTCGCAGATAAAATGATATACAATCCGATGAGCACCCAACTTACCAAAATCAACGGCGCATTCGGAATCAAAGCGGCGATCGTTGCCGGAGCTCTCAAAATACCAACGCCAATCGTACTTCCAACAACCACCGCAAGGCCAAAGGCTACGCCTAAAACTTTCTGAAGTGGATTTATTTTAAGCGTTTGGCTTTTGATCATTTTGTGATTATTTATTGAATTCCATGATACTCGCAATGCCTGTAAGCGGAATTACTGCCCAGCGCGGCCGCGAATTCAGTTCGTAACCGAGTTCGTACACCGCTTTTTCCAATATGCAATATTTCAGCAAAAAGTCGATTTCCTTGCGGTAGCCAATGTTTAGGTTTCCGGCCTGCGCCACTTCAGTGTAGGTTTGGATAAACACGCCAACAAAGTATTTGAACAGGATTTCAGCTGCCTGAAAAAGTTCTTTTTGTTCGTAAGGATATTTGTCTTTATGGTTGAATATCGTCGCGTAAATGGCGTAGTGAAACGACCTGAACATCCCTGCAACGTCCTTTAACGGCGGCTGTTTTACCTTCCGGTCGCGGATCGTACTTTCGGGTTCGCCTTCAAAATCCAACAGGTAAAAATCCTCTCCGTTGACCAAAACCTGTCCCAAATGGTAATCGCCATGAATGCGGATGCGTTCCGATTTCATCTTTGTCCAGTCGAAATCAAGAAACAACTTTCTGATCTCCTTTTTGTTATCTAGAAACTGATTTGCCAGTTCCAAAGCCAATCCGTCGAGTTTGTGCAAATTGTTCTCAAGAATGTTGAGCCTGTTTTGGAATTGGTAGGTCAAACGGTTTTTGAGCCAAACGGTATAATCTCCATTATAAGTCGTTGGTGTAAAAGCCGTGTCGTGAATATCACTTCCCAATGCAATGTGCATTTCTGCTGTTCGTGTGGCCAAGGTATGAATGCGGAGAAAAATACTCAGTCCGGCCCAATCAATAATTTCGTGCGGAACCTCGTTGATCTTTAATCTTTTAAACAAATCAATGTCGGGCAATTTGGCAATTTTTATTTTTTTATGTTTCAGATTGTCAAATATCCGATCCATTTCTTCCAGCATAAAATGCCAGGCATCGCCCTGATTTGAAACGAGTTCCTGCATCAAACCTAAAGTAATATTTCCTTCAGATAAAACCACGCTGATACTTCCCGTATAAGCCGGAGAACTTTTAAAGTCCATGCGTTCCGTAAGGAAACGGCTGATCTCGTAATCGGGATTGGTACTGATGTAAATGCGGCGGAAAATCTTCAATACAAAGCTGTCGTTGTAAATAATGGAAGTGTTGCTTTGCTCCACGCCCATAAATTTAGAACTTTTGTATTCCTTGTCCTCAAATTTTTCTCCTTTGTGAAATTTCACTTTCATTTCCTTATCGCCTGAACTGGCAATCTTTTCGTAAAGCAGTTTCCGGAAATCTTCCTGATGCAAAGCGTCTACCAAAAAACCTTCCTGCCCATTCATTTTCACTGGCGCGATGATCGTATTGGTGTCGAGTTCTTCTTCCGACATAAACGAAATTGGCATGAAATAATGCTGGTAAAATGCTTCTTTAAAGTTCACTTCGAGCAAAACACCGTAATAAGTATTCTTTTTCGAACTGATTTTAAATGAATCGACAACTTCGATATATTTTAACGTACTCGCCTTTCCACCGTACCAGCGTTTGTTGGTAATGTAATTTTCCAGGATGTCAGACGAGAATACTTTCAAAAAATCCTGATCTTCCAGCGCATGTTTCCAGTCGGTTTGAAAAACAAAGGGATTTTGGAATTCATCTTCATTGATTTTTAAATCATTCATTGTCTCTGGATTTTAAATAGGTGAAACGGAAGCGCCGGATGCAATTCTGCAAAATTCCATTCTTTATCCCAAATGTAACTGTTTCCGGTGATTAAGTCATAAACTTTTACCGGCTGATTTCCAAGATGTTCGAGCGGAAGCCTCACACTCGCCTGTTTTGGATAATAAGGATCAAGATTTACGATCATCAACGTTTCGTCCTGTTTGCTGTCATCAAATTTGTAGTAAGCAATCATTTGGTCGCTGGTCGTATCGCAAAAAACAATGTTGTTGGTTTGCTGTAGCGAAGTGTGTTCTTTCCTGATGGCGTTGATGCGCGAAATCACCGTCGTAAGTTTATTCGTATGGCCCCAGTCCCATTTGATGAATTCATATTTTTCGGAATTTAGATATTCTTCTTTTCCCGGAATTGCCGCAGAAACCATGTATTCGAAAACCGGTCCGTAAATTCCGACACTCGAACTTAAAGTTGCTGCTAAAAAATATTTTTGCAAATGCACCGCTTCATTTCCGCCTTGCAGCGCATACGGATTGATATCGGGCGTATTTGGCCAGAAATTCGGGCGGTAAAATTCTTTTTGTTCTGTTTGAGTCAGTTCGGTGACGTAATCAATAAGTTCTTTTTTGGAATTCCTCCAGGTAAAATACGTATATGATTGTGAAAATCCTTGTTTGGCGAGTTCATTCATGATTTTCGGACGTGTGAAGGCTTCCGCCAAAAACAATACGTCCGGATGTTTTCTCTTGATTTCGGCAATCAGCCAACCCCAAAAATAAAACGGCTTCGTATGCGGATTGTCCACACGGAAAATGTTGATTCCACATTCTTCAATCCAGAATAAGGCTACATCTAAAAGTTCTTTCCAAAGGTTTTTCCAATCGGTACTTTCGAAATAAATTGGTTGGATGTCCTGGTATTTTTTAGGCGGATTTTCCGCATATTGCACCGTTCCGTCCGGACGCCATTTAAACCACTGCGGAAAATCTTTCACGTAAGGATGGTCTGGCGCAGCCTGCAACGCATAATCCATCGCGACTTCAATTCCTAAATCTTTCGCTTTTTTGACCAATGATTTGAAATCGTCAATCGTCCCAAGTTCGGGATGCGTGGATTGGTGTCCGCCAAATTGCGAACCGATTCCCCAAGGCGAACCTACATCACCTTCCAGCGCATTGGTCGCATTGTTTTTTCCTTTTCTGTTGACTTCACCAATAGGATGAATCGGCGGAAAATACAATGTGTCAAATCCCATCGAAGCCACTCTTGGCAACAGCCGTTCACAGTCTTTAAAAGTACCGTGTTTGCCATCAATTTCCGAAGCCGAGCGTGGAAAAAATTCATACCAGGTACTAAATAAAGCTTTGGGACGATCGACGTAAACCTGCAACGCAATCGATTGATTGGCAAGATAACGGACAGGATATTTTTTGAAGATCGCCGTTAATTCGGGTGACATTGCGGTTTGGATTGCTTTGTCGTAGTCTTTATCGTTTGCGAAAGATTTGGCGGTTGTTTTCAGATAAGCAGTCTCAGATTTTTCAGCTTCTTTTACGATTGCATTGACATATTCTGCGCCTTCGAGCAATTCTGATTTTACGTGTTGGTTGTCCTGGATTTTGCGTTCGGTTCCGTGTTGCCAATTTAAAGCATAATCGACCCAACCTTCGACAAAATATGTATAATACCCTTGCTTTTCGACTTTAAATTCGGCCGTCCAGGCATCATTTTCAGTCGCTTTCATTCGCACTTCCTGCCAATCTTTGTCGGCTTCGTGTTTGAATTTTACACTGCATTCAATGACGTCGTGTCCATCTGAAAAAACATCTGCGGTAACGGTAACGGTTTGTCCTGTAATTCTTTTGATAAAAAAAGCGCCGCTGTCGAGTTGCGGCAAAACGTTTTCAATAACTATTCGGGTTTGATTCTGCATTTTATGTTTTATTTATGACTTCTAAATTTAAGAAAATTTGTATAAAATAATAACTTGCATGGAAAATTAGTGAAATGGCAAAGAAATCGAAGAAAGCACCTCAATCGTTGAAAATTCCTAAGTTTATCATTGTCTCTGCTCAATTTTTAGCGTTAATTTCTCCGAAACTTGCCACACTTTTTGCTGCCCGTTTGTTCACCACGCCCCTGAAACACAAGATTCCAAAACGCGAAATCGAAATGGACTCCAGAAGTTTACAGAAATCCGTACACATTCCGGCTATCAAAAAAGACATCGTCGTATACGAATATGGTGCATCGGACAAAAAAATATTGCTTGTCCACGGTTGGTCCGGACGCGGTACACAATTGGTGAAATTTGCAGATGAATTGATCAAACACGGCTATTCCACAATCAGTTTTGACGCGCCTGCGCATGGAAAATCGCATGGAAAAACAACGATCATGACTGAGTTTATCGATAGCATTTTGGAACTCGAGAAACAAGTTGGTCCGTTTGAAGCGGCAATTGGCCATTCGCTTGGCGGTATGTCATCTTTGAACGCGGTAAAGAGAGGTTTGAAAATCAACCATTTGGTTACCATTGGCAGCGGCGATATTGTGAGTGATATTATGGACGATTTTATTTTGCAACTCGGACTCAAATCCAAATTCAGTGTTTTGCTTCGGGAACATTTCGAGAAGAAATTTGGGCAATCCATGAACAGTTATTCTGCGTATATAGCGGCAGAGACAACCGAAATTCCGGTTCTGGTAATCCATGACAATGACGATGCTGACGTTCCTGTGAAATCCGGGATCCACATCCACAAACATTTGAAAAACGGCCAGTTGATGATTACAAAAGGGCTCGGACACCGCAAAATTCTGGGAAACGAAGAAGTGATCCAAAAAACAATCGATTTTATTAAAAATTAAACTATGAAAAAGCTAATATTTGTATTTATTGTCCTGCTTACGCTGAATTCCTGCCAGGGACAAGAAAAGAAAAAAGCAACTCCTGCCACGCCAAATATTCCGCCAACAGGAAAAGTCGTAAAAACAGATGAAGAATGGAAAAAAATCCTGACTCCGGAGCAATACGACGTGTTACGTGAAAAAGGAACCGAAAGACCTTTTACCGGCGAATATGTCAATACTTTCGAAAAAGGGAAATATGTTTGCGCGGCCTGTGGAAACGTGATTTTTAATTCAAGTTCGAAATTTCACTCGGATTGCGGTTGGCCATCATTTGACCAGGCAATCAAAGGTTCGGTAAATTATACGACAGACAACTCATTTGGCATGGCGAGAACGGAAGTTACCTGCGCGAAATGCGGCGGACACCTTGGACATGTTTTTGATGATGGCCCGAAAGAAACGACGGGACAACGATTCTGCACCAACTCAGTTTCTGTCAAATTCATCCCGGAAATTAAGTAAATTTGGCGAAGTTTTGAATCGAATAATTACTTTTACCAATTGCTCTCAATTAAAAACAACACACTATGGAATATCCAATAAAAAAATCAGAAGAAGAATGGAAAGCCGAACTCGGCCCGGAACGTTACCGCATTCTTCGCGGAAAAGGCACAGAAATGCCGCATTCCGGAAAATACAATTTAGAATTTGAGCAAGGCACGTATTGTTGCGGCGCTTGTGGCGAACCTTTATTTGAGAGCAGTTCGAAGTTCAATTCGAGTTGCGGATGGCCGTCTTTCGATGAATCGATTCCGGGAAAAGTCGAATATATTAAAGATACGACGCATGGAATGGTTCGAACCGAAATTCTATGCGCGACTTGCGGAAGCCATCTCGGACATGTTTTTGACGACGGCCCGACGGAAACCGGAACACGCTATTGCGTCAATTCACTTTCGGTAGATTTAAAAAAATAATATACCCGCATCTGAAATAAATCCGTCTTTTATGGCCGATTTTTTTATGGCTTGTCAATATGCAATTATTAATTTAGAATTATTCCATCCCGTTTTCTTCCTAACTTTATTGATATGGATTTATTTATGGAAAATACCGACTGGCCGAAAGCGTTTAAACCGCTGATCGCTAAATATAAAGAAGAAAAACATCCGCTGGATTATCACAACCTTTACCAATTGATAGTCATGGTCGTTTTGTCAGCACAGGATTCTGATGCGCATATTAACAAACTTGCTCCTGCCCTTTTTGAAAAATATCCTGATCTGAAAGCTTTTTCCAAAGCTGAAAAGGATGACTTACAACCACTTATTGGAAAAGTCCGCGGTTTTGACAAAAAATCAGATTGGTTGATGGAAATTGCCAAACAACTCAAAGAAGATAAAAATATTCCAACGACCATGAAAGAACTGACTGCGCTCAAAGGCATCGGTAGAAAATCGGCAAACGTCATCATGCGTGAAGCCGAAGTCAAAGCTGAAGGGATTATGGTTGATTTACATGTTTTGCGTGTGGTTCCTCGACTCGGAATTTCACACGGAAAAACCGGCGACAAAATGGAAAAGGATCTGATGGCTGTTTTACCGCAGGACATGTGGAGCGATATTGGGATGGCGATTTCATTTTTAGGCCGGGAAACCTGCAGGCCGACAAACCCAAAACATAGTGAATGTGTGATGCGTGAACATTGCGAATACTGCCGTACACAAAATTCGTAAAAAATATTTTCCGTATAGGCGCTAAAAACTACGTTATAATTTATTAATTATGGCGTGCCGGCGTTATTACGGGTTGTTACCTGACGATTATCCAAACGCCGTCGGGCTGTCGTCTTCAATCTTTTGCTCATGCTTCGCAAAAGGATTTCCGCTCCATCCCTCACGCGAACCTTCATCTCGGGAGTACGATTTCAAAATTCGTTGTTCAAAGTTCAACATTTAAAAAAAGGTAATGTACTTTATTGATGCTTACTTCCTGATATTTACTATTTGTTTTAAAACAAAAAACCCCGTTCGTTAGAACAGGGTTTTTAAAAGACCCGAGGGCTTCAGCCCGAACTGGCGAAGCAAAGGCGACGAACCGAGGGCTAGCCCCGAACACGTCGTTCCAATAAAACAAGAAAGCCTGTCTTTTCAGACAGGCTTTACT